>Ga0302324_100000106_pt1 | contig 208150 bp, 187 predicted proteins | sample Palsa_T0_1_FD_201949 | JGI IMG/M metagenome (GOLD analysis project Ga0302324, IMG submission 201949) | Peat permafrost microbial communities from Stordalen Mire near Abisko, Sweden - Palsa_T0_1 | ecosystem: Environmental > Terrestrial > Soil > Palsa > Peat permafrost | place: Sweden: Abisko...
CGCTCGGTTGTGTGGTCGTCTTAGGCTCGCGGTTCGTGAAGGCGAGCGGGTCGGCTCACGGTGTGTTGCTCGTGGCCAACAAGGGCGATCAGACGCTTGGGATCATTGACCCGGACACGGGCAAGCAGGTGGCGACCGTTCCCGAAGGCGGCGTGACCGGCCACGAAGTGATTGCCTCGCCCGACGGGCAGTTCGCCTACGTGCCGATTTATGGCGACTCCGGCGTGGGCAAGCCCGGAACCGACGGGCGCAACATGGTGGTGGTCGACGTGGCCTCGCGCAAGGTGGTCGGCAACGTCGATTTCGCTCACGGGGTGCGTCCGCATTGCGCCATCGTCGGGCCTCGCGACGGACTGCTTTACATCACAACGGAGCTCGACAACGCCATCACCATTGTCGATCGGCACACCCTGAAGATTGTTGGCACAATCCCCACCGGCAAGCCCGAATCGCACATGCTGGCGATCACCCGCGACGGACACTACGGGTTTACCACAAACGTGGGCTCGGGAACCGTGTCTGTGCTCGACATGGAAGCGAGAAAGACGCTGACCGTGATTGACGTGGCGCCCGTGGTTCAGCGCATCGCGTTGTCGGCGGACGACCGCATGGCTTTCACCTCCGATCAGACCAAGCCGCAACTTGCCGTCATCGATACCGCGGCCCGCAAAGTAAAGTCGTGGGTGGCGCTGCCCGGAACCGGCTATGGGTCAGCCGCGACGCCGGACGGCCGCTGGCTCGTAATCGCCATGCCCACGATAAGAAAAGTCGGAGTGCTGAATCTGAAGACCATGCAGGTGGACCACACGATCGACGTTCCCGCTGCGCCGCAGGAAGTGCTGGTCCGTCCCGATGGAGCAGTCGCCTATGTGTCGTGCGATGCCAGCAAGAAAGTCGCGGAAATTCGCACGTCGGATTGGACCGTGACGCGATTGATCGATGCCGGACCGGGCGCCGATGGACTAGCCTGGGCGCGCGAAAAGTGATGTGAGCCAAGGTTTTCATCCTAAGCGCGGCCCAGCTCTAGATAAGAAAAGCCCAGGCGCGAAGGATACCCCCGCAAATACCTGGTGAGAGTTCCTCGGCCCGATGGAAAAAGCGCCGGCGTTTCGAGATGCTCTCCAGAAGTTCTCCTCGCTTCATTCCTTATCGCAATAGAACCAATAGACCAGAGAGGGCGGCCCCAAGAGTCTGGCGCGCGCGAATCTCGGGAAATGAGCGATATGGAACAGACTTCCGAGCCTTTCCGCACTACCCTGTCTCCGTTGCGGCACCACTAAAGACCAGCGCCACTGGGAGCAACGATGAGCACAGCAGTGATGACGCAACGGATTGCAAACGTGTCGCCTCGTTTCAAGGCCCGGATTGCCGGGGCTCTCTACTTGCTCAGCGTAGTGACGGCAGCATGCGCCGAGCTCTTCCTTCACGGCAGGTTGAATATCGCAGGGGGACTGGTTGCCAACGCGGGTATGGCCGTTGTGACGCTGCTTCTCTACGACATCTTTAAGCCCGTAAACAGGGGCCTCTCATTGCTCGCGGCGTTCTTTGCCATCGCGGGTCTCACGTTTGAGGCTATCCGATCGCAGCCTCGTGGCCTGAACGTCGCCATTGTATTTGCCGGATTCTATTGCCTCCTGATTGGCTACCTCATGTTCAGGTCGACCTTTCTGCCGCGAATGCTGGGTGGGCTGATGGTGATTGGCGGCCTGGGCTGGCTAACCTATGTGTCAAACCCGCTCGTGCACTTTCTGTCTCCCTACAACCTGGCCTGCGGCCTCCTCGGAGAAGCGTCAGTGTTCCTGTGGTTCCTGGTGATGGGCGTGAACGTCCAACGATGGAGAGAGCAAGGCAGCGCAGCATCATGAAGTCGAATCTTAGGTTTCAAAGTTTCAAGGTTTCAAAGTTTCAAAGACGGGAGCGAAAAGTGTTCAACGGCGGTAACAAACGGCACGAAGATTTTGCCTTTGAAACTTTGAAACTTTGAAACCTTGAAACTTTGAAACCTTGAAACTTTGAAACCTTGAAACTTTGAAACCTTGAAACTTTGAAACCTGCTCCTGGAAACCTTGAAACCTGCTTTTTTCCGTTTTTCGCTAAGTCGTTGAACCTTGGTGGAAGTCGTTGAAAGTAGGTGGAAGTTGTTGATTTGTCGTAGGACGCACCAGGATGCGATATGGCGAGGTTTTGCTGGTGCCCTCGTGGTGGGGGCCAGTCGCGTTGCGATCGTCGCTCTACGGGGCGCTAGAGGCGCAGCACGGGGCATCCTGGAAAACCGGCTGACCGTCTTTTCGCGCCTCCTGCCGCGGAAGCGCGTATTTTTTGTCCCAAAATGGGAAAGAGTGACAATAATATATGTACCCCATTGTACATTTATTGTATTGTTCCTACAACGATGTACATACATCACCCTTGGCCGTTTGTTCGCCTGTGATCGCGCGCTGAAACGATCGGTTGGAACCTGACGTTGGACGTAAACGGTCAGCGGCAAGTCAAAAAGACCATGAGTCAGCAATCCGAGCATGCAGATTCCTGCAACCTTGCGCGCCAGCCTCGCACGGGAGCAAGATGGATGCCTCCGTGGGGGAGGGTCCAGATGAATTGCAAGAAAGCCATGCTGTCTTTAGCCGTTTTTCTTCTTTCCTGCCTGCCCTATTCTTTGGCGCAAGGAACGTACACCCAAATCGACTACCCGGGAGCGGTATGGACGCGATGCTGGGGCATCAATACGGCGGGGCAAATCTCCGGTACGTACTGGGATGTCAACCTTAACAGCCATGGGTTTCTACTCAGCGACGGAAACTACACAACCATCAATTATCCGGGCGCCGCAGAAACCTTCCTGACCGGAATGAATGACGAAGGACAGATCGTTGGGTATACCGATAATACGGGCGTGGACGCGGGCTTTCTGTACAGCCTCCGCACCAAGGCGTTCACTGATGTCACCTATCCGGGTTCCTACGTCACACTTCCGTTTGCCATCAACAATGCAGGCGCGATCGCGGGCGACTTCTATTTGTACGGAGTCCCGAGCCAGGGTTTCGTCTTAGCCGGTTCGACGTATAGCGAAGTTTCCTGGCCGGGTTCGGCAGAGACGCAGGCGTTGGGGATCAGTTCCTCTGGCGCCGTCGTCGGCATTGCCTATGGAAAGAACTATGACTATTTCGGCTTTACGCTGGTGAACGGTAAGTATCTTCGAATCACGATACCGAATACGGCTGAAGCGGACGTGTACGGGATCAACCCTAAAGGAAGCGCGGTGGTTGGCGCCTTTGGAACCGAAGGGTTTTTATACCAGGACGAGGTTCTTCAGACATTGAATTTTCCCAGCCAGAACGCGACGGTTGCCACCGGCGTGAATAGCGCCGGCGAAGTTGTTGGCTACTTCTCAGACAGCGACAGCAATACCCACGGTTTTACGTGGACACCTTCAGCCGACGAAAAACACCCTGATCTTCGGCCTTGATCCGCGCAGCCCTGATGCGTGGCCCTAATCCGAGATAGACTGACTGCTGTCGATTAGGCAATGCTTCGTCATGCTCGTGCGCGTACTTTTCTTCGGAATTCTCAAGGATCTGGCAGGGAAGGCCTCCGATACGGTAGACCTTCCGGAGAACGCGTCTATTCGCGATGTGCTTCTGCATTACGAAGCACAACACCCGCCGTTGAAAAAATTAACATCGTCGGTCGCTGTCGCCGTCAATCGGCAGTATGCTGGGCCGGAGACGAAGTTGAATACCAACGATGAAGTGGCGTTGCTGCCCCCTGTCAGTGGAGGAACACTGGACGAAGCGCCGCTGGTTCGCCTGGTGCGCGGGCGCATCGTTCCCCACGACATTGTGCCTGCGCTCGAACTGCCGGAGGATGGAGCGATCGTCATCTTCGATGGTGTTGTGCGCAACCACAGCCGGAATCGCAAAACGCTTTCTCTGGAATATGAAGCTTATGAGCCGATGGCGCTGCAAAAACTTCAGGAACTGGCGGCCGAAGCGCGCCAGCGCTTTGCCATTCGCAACGTTGCACTCGTGCATCGCTTAGGGCGAATCGAAATCGGAGAGAGCAGCGTGCTTATTGCCGTGTTCTCGGCGCACCGGGCGGCCGCCTTCGACGCCTGCCGCTGGCTGATCGATACGCTTAAGCGCACGGTGCCGATCTGGAAGAAGGAATATTTCGAAGACGGCGCGGTCTGGGCCGACGGCGAACCGTTTCCGGCAGAGATTATTACCGGGAAATCCTGAAATCTAAATTCTGGTGGTGGAGGCAGCCCGTATAGGGGCGCGGCATCTAACGGAATGCCCGCCGGAACTCGTGCGGAATCAGTCCAAGCGCTGCCCGAAGGTATAATTTGACTTCCCGATGAAGAGATATGCGAGTCTATTCCTGGCCAGCCTGCTTGCGGTTGCCTCGGGCGCGGTTGGTCAGCAATCGACCGGTCAGCAATCGGCAACTCCTTCGGCGGCAAACAAACCGGCGGCAAACCAGTCTGCTAAGCAAGAGCCGGAAACCACCATCCCGGTTCGGGTCAACCTGGTCAACGTGTTCGTTACGGTCACGGATGCGCATGGCGCCCCTATCGGCGGATTGACCAAAGACAATTTCATTCTCAACGAAGACGGCCGCGAGCAGAAGATCAGCGTGTTCGACAAGGAATCGGCGCTGCCGCTTTCGATTGCCCTTGCCATCGATACCAGCCTGAGTACGCGCACCAACCTGCCGCTCGAACAAGGCGCCGCCAAACGCTTTGCTCATGCCATCATGCGGCCCATCGACGCGCTTTCGATTTACGGATTCAGCGAAACCGTGCGGCAAGCCACGCCGGGTTATACGTCGGATCTGAAGCACATTGACGAGAGCATCGATCACATCCACGTAGGCGCGGCCACGGCGCTGTATGACGCGATCTACATTACCTCGCGGGCGCTGGACAAGCGCAAGGGGCGCAAGGTGATCGTGCTGATCACCGATGGCGGCGACACCATCAGCAAGGTCGATTACAACGAAGCGCTGCGCGCCAGCGAAGAGGCTGAGGCGATCGTGTATTCGATCATCATCGTTCCCATCGAAAGCAGCGCCGGCCGCGAAACCGGCGGGGAGCACGCCCTGATCCAGATTTCCGAAGACACCGGCGGAAAGTACTACTACGCCAACACCACCGCCGAACTGGACGAAGCTTTCCGCAAGATCAGCGACGAATTGCGGACGCAATATCTGCTGGCTTACTATCCCACGCAGCACACGTCGTTTTCAGAGTTTCGGCGAATCGAAGTGAAAGTGAACGGCGTGCCCGAGGCGTCGTCTTATCGCGTGCGCCATCGAGCGGGGTATTACTCGGTGAAGGCGGAGTTCTAGGCTAGGGCAGCCGCCAGCTGCCAGCCCCTAGTTGCCAGTAAAACTAGACCCAACCCATTCCATTTCCAAGAAGACAAATACAATATCTGGAAGTTATTGACAATTCTTTCGCCGACTGGCCGTCCTCGGCTGTTCCAAGTAGCAGAAAAGACAAGCACTTCATTTGCAGTATGTTATGGGCGGTGCTGGCCGGAAAATTGCTATCTCGAACCACCAAAGCTTTCCGCAAATTCCTGAAAGGATGGTGGAAGATGGCGAACCCTTACTCTCCCCGGACAGTGAAACAACTAGGATTGTTGCTGGTGATTCTGGCTTTGATTTGTCTGCCGATCTCCTCAGCCCACGCTCAGACCACGGTCTCAACGGGCAGCATCTCGGGTACGGTCACCGACGCTTCGGGTGCGGTGCTACCCGGGGCCAAAGTCACGATTACCGGATCGACCGGGCAGACTGCGACGGCCACCAGTGGCGCCCAGGGCGGTTATACCTCCGGCAACCTGATTCCCGGCATTTACAAGGTTCGCATTGAGGCCAAGGGGTTCAAGACGGCGGAAGTGAAGCTGGACGTCAAGGTCGACAGCACCGCGAATGGCAACATCAAGCTGGAAATCGGACAGGAAAGCACGGTGGTTGAGGTGCAGGCTTCCGACGTCCAAGTGAATACCGAACAGGCTACGGTGCAGGGAGTGTTGACTTCCGACCAAATTGAGAATTTGCCGGTTAATGGACGGAACTTCTTGGACTTGGCACAGCTGGAACCGGGAGTGCAGATTCAGGACGGCGCGAACTTCGACCCCACCAAAGTAGGCTACTCGTCCATCTCATTCGGCGGACGTTTCGGGCGAACGGCACGGATCGATGTAGACGGCGTCGATGTGAGCGACGAGACCGTCGGCACTACCACGGAAGACATTCCCGCCAGTTCCATTCAGGAATTCTCGCTGGCGCAATCTTCGCTGGACCTTTCCAACGATCTGACTTCTTCGGGCGCGGTCAACGTGACTACCAAGTCTGGCACCAACACGTTCCACGGCGAGGCTTACGGAGCGTTCCGCGACAGTTCCGTTGGCGCGGCGGCCCTTCCGTCTCCGGCGAGCCCGATCACCGGGACGCCGATCCCGGCGCCCTATCAGAGGAATCAGGAAGGCGCCAACCTGGGCGGCCCGATTCTGAAGGATAAGTTGTTCTTCTTCGCCGATGGGGAGCGCACGCTGCAACATCTGGCCGCACCCGTCGCCGAAGGTGCACCTTACAGCTCATATTCTGGAACCTTCGCCTCACCCTTCAAAGAAAACGAGTTGATGGGTCGCCTGGACTACTCTCTAACCAAGACGGCGCGTCTGTTCGGCCGGTTCAATTACTTCGACAACTCGGTCTTCGCGACATTCTTCCCGTCCAGTTTCCAGGTGTACAACAACAAGGACTACACGCGGAACGAGGTGTTAGGCGTGGACTTCAATACCGGCGCCTTCACGCATTCCATTCGCTTCTCGTATCTGAAGTTCCAGAACCAGATCGTAGACGCGACCCGCGGATCCGATCTGCCCTTCGCGAATTACCCTGTCAGCATCAACATTGGCGGGTTTACCGTGGGCCCGAACCTGCTGGCGCCGCAGACCACGCCGCAGAGCGACCACCAGTTGAAGTATGACGGCAGCAAGGTCATCGGCAAGCATATTATTCGCTATGGGGCGAGCTGGAACCACATCCAGGGCGGCGGTTTCGCCAGCTTCTTTAAGATCGATCCTCAAGTTTACGGCGAACCCGGCCTTACCGATCCCAACCCGCTCGACGCCCCTCTCGAAGAGGCCATCATCGGCAATGGTCAAGGGTACTCGACGACCCAAGCGGCGCTTGGCTTTCCGGCTGGCGGACTCGGCCCCGACAACCGGTTGGCTTTCTATATCGGCGATTCATGGAAGGTTCTACCCAACCTGACCATATCGCCGGGCCTGCGCTGGGAACGGGACACCGGCCGCACCGATAGCGATCTGCCTTCCCCGGACTGCAATGGAGTCTCGGGTCCGTGCGTGCCGCTGAATACAGCTTTTCCGGGATACGGAACGCGGGTGCACCAAGCGAACGCCAATTTTGCTCCGCAACTAGGCATTGCCTGGGATCCGAAGGGCAATGGCAAGACCGTAGTGCGCGCCGGAGTTGGCCTGTACTACGAGAACGTGATTTACAACAACGTACTATTTGACCGCCCGTTGCGCGAGAAGAACGGTTCGTTCCTGGCTTATCCCGCGGCATGCTATGCCGGGTCGGCTCTGGGTGTCGCGGTGCCAAGCGGCACGGTCACCCTCGACCAGATTGAGGGCACGGACCCGACCACAGGAACCAGCTATTGCGCGGACACCGTTGGCCAGAGCGCTTCTGCCATCGCCGCCTTCCAAACGTATTATCAATCGCAGGTGCCGTTCAGCCTGACGGCGCCCAACCCGAACTACATCGGCACGGCGCTGGCGGAAGGGCTCAACGAGGGCGCGGCCCTTTTCGCCCCCAATTACAAGACCCCGCGCGCGGTGCAGATGAATCTCGGCTTCCAGCGTGAAATCCGCCATGGCATGGTATTGAGTGCGGACTACCTGCGCAACGTGGAAACTCACGCGCTACTCGGCATCGACGTGAATGACACCGGAGCGGCGAGAACCTTCAACCTGGCTGGCGCGCAAGCGGCCATCTCAGCCACTAACAGCCAGTTCGGATGCGGCACCGGCTACGACCAAGGCTCCATTAACTGCGCCATCGCCGCCGGCGCTAACATCAACAACTATGCCGGGAATGGACTGGGCAGCCCGGCTGACATTGGCGAGTCCTGCGTAGCGGCCTTCGGTTATCCCTGCGCTTTTCCTGGACTTAACCCCACGTATGGAGCGATGCAATTCCTGGAACCTATCAGCCGTTCGGTCTACAACGCTCTACAAATGAAGCTGGTGGACAACGTGGTCAACCCGATGCGCGGGGTCAAGGCGGCGAATTTCCAGGTTGCGTATTCGCTGTCTCGTTTCACCAACCCCATGGGGGCGCAGGGCAACTTCGCGCCGTCGGCGCCGGTCAGCATCAGCGACCAGGATTTCGTGCTCCAGGCTTCCGATAACGATAACCCGCTCAGATACATGGGTCCGTCGCTGCTGGACCGTACCCATCAACTCTCCTTTGGCGGTAATTTCGATGTGCCGCATGGTTTCCGGTTTGGAATCATCGCCCACTTCTACAGCCCGCTCTCCAGCCCGGCGATTGTGGGCGACACCGGTTCCGGGGGGCAGATCTTCCAGACCGACTTCACCGGGAGTGGCAGCTATAGCGATCCGTTGCCGGGCACGAAAAACGGTTCGTATATGCGCGACTTTGGTATCAACGGCTTGAACGCGGCCATCAGCAAGTACAACACCACCACAGCCAATCAGGCGACTCCTGCCGGACAGCAACTGTTAAGCGCCAATCTGTTTACCTTGCCGCAGCTACAGGCGATTGGCGCGGTGGCTCCGCTATTGAGCACGGCGCCGATAGGGCAATTGACGTTCCCCTGGCTGAAGGCGACCGACTTCCGAATGAGCTGGAAACACACCTTTGCGGAGCGCATCTCGATTGAGCCCAACGTCGGCTTCTATAACGTCTTCAACTTCGCCAACTACAACCTGCCTCCCGGCGCGATTACGGGCTGGCTGAATGAGGGCGCTGGTTCGATCAACAGCGTGGTCGCGGGAAGCCCCAGTTCGATTCCGTTCCGCGTGGGCGCAGGAACGGGCGTCTTCGGCCTGGGAGCGCCTCGCACCATCGAGTGGGGATTGAAGGTGAGCTTCTAATCTTCGGATTCGGCGTCTCTCCAACAGAGCCACTGGCCCGCAAGGCTGGTGGCTTTTTTTTTGCGGTTCTACGGATTCAGCTGGCTTCGGAGTCCCTTGGCCAGTTTTTCGATCCTTTTGAGTTTCGCCGTCAAGTCTTTCGGTATCGCGCCTTTCGTGGTCTGGTCGACGGCTGCAGGGATCGACTGGGCAAGAACCGATAACTCATCGGCATCCGCCTTGAGCTTTTCTGGGTTAGCTTTTGGGCTCTCGTTCAACGGAGGCGGAATGTTCTTTTGGGTTTGGTCTTCGGTTTGATCGGCCTGGCGCACACCGGGTGGAATCTGGTGCGATTGTCCTTCGACATCGCTTCCTACAGGGGCGTGCAGCGTCGATGGGAAAAGAGCGAGCGCTATGAGATACGCGCGCAGAGTGAGTTTCAAGAGTGAACCTCCGCCGGCCGCCGGCTCGTGAGAAGACCGCGGAGAGTGCGGTCTTTCCGCATGGGCATCCGATCGAGCCGGGAAGTGAGCCATATTGTACCCGCATCCGGGTGCCGGATCGGTAGATCTTTCCACTAGCAGGCTGCTGAAAAAGGCTATCCCGCTCGCGCAAGACGACCACGGGGGCTAAAGCCCGGATTGATTTCGAAGAGCTTACGCGGCCCTGAAGGGCCGCTCTTCCACGGTCGCCCACACGTTTTGGAGTCTTTCAGCAGCCTGCTAGAGATTCGCGACTGTCGGCGCAGGGTTTTGTGTACAATGCCGGTATGTCGTTTCGCGCCCCCCACGCGAATCCCGGCAAACGTGGCCGTACGCCTCCACCTGAGGAGACGTACGAAGAGGCGGCTTTCCTCAAGTCGCTGGGCGAAAAACAGAAAGCGGTTCTGGTCAAGCTGATGGACGGCCAGATTTTTCGCGGATGGATCGAGTACTACGACAGGAACATGATCCGGCTAACGCGCGAGGGCGCTCCTAACCTTTTCATCTTCAAGCACGAGATTATGTATATCGGCGAGGACGGGAAGCGGAAGTGAGAAGCCGGCTTCCGGCGTCCGGCTTCCGGCGTCGACCTTGGGCGTCAGGCTTCGGACCTCAGACCTTCGACCTCAGACCTTAATCTCCTCGGTTGCGTGTTCGTTTCTGTTGTGGCCGAAATGCGAATCCCAAATCATTTACAGTAGAGAACGGTTGTGAATCGCCAGAGTCTAAGGCCTGAGGTCTAAGGTCCAAGGGCCAAGGTCTGACGCCCGAAGCCCGAAGCCCGAAGCCCGACGTCGAGTCCGAATCCGAGGAACCACGCTTAATGTCCACTGACAGTTTTGTTCCGGCGATGTCCGCCATTGCGCGCGAGGCGGGGGCGCTGCTCATGCAGTATTTTCATCAGAAACTTAAGATCGAGTACAAGGGCGAGGCCGATCTGGTGACGGCGGCCGATCGGGCTTCGGAGACGCTGATTCGCGAGCGCGTGGCCCAACAGTTTCCCGCGCACGATGTGATGGGTGAAGAACAGGGGTTGAATGATCGCGGCAGCGAGTATCGCTGGTATGTCGATCCACTGGATGGAACGACCAATTTTGCCCATGGGTACCCGGTGTTCTGCGTTTCGTTGGCGCTGGAGCGGCGAACGTCGGCGTCGGCGAGGCGGATTGCCGGTGTGGTGTACGATCCCACGCGCGATGAACTGTTCGCGGCCGAAGAGGGAAGAGGTGCGCAACTGAATGGCGCGCCGATGCAGGTTTCGAAGACGGCGCAGCTGAAAGAATGTCTGCTGGCGACTGGATTCCCCAGCCAGAAACGGCACAAGAATCCCAACATTTATTTTTATCAGCAGATCACGCTGCACTCGCACGGGGTGCGGCGCGCGGGATCGGCCGCGCTCGATTTGTGCAACGTGGCCTGCGGGCGCTTCGACGGCTTCTGGGAGTTCAATCTGAATCCGTGGGACACGGCGGCGGGTGTGCTCATTATCGAGGAGGCGGGCGGGAAGGTGAGCCGGTTCGATGGGAGTCCGTTTGAAATCGAGAGCCGCGAAACGCTGGCCTCGAACGGCCTGGTGCATGAGTCGCTGATCGCAGAGTTTAAGGACATTCTTGCGGGAAAGGGATTGGAGCCTCTGCCGGATCCACGGGAGTATAAGCAATGAAAAACCAGGTTCGGAAGAAATCTTTGAAGCGCAAGTCGTCAAAGCGCAAACCCGGGACGCGAAAGCCGCCTTCGGCAGAAGCCATTGCCCGGCTGGCCGACCGGGGAGTGGATATTTCGCGGTTCTTTACTTGTACAGGTCGCATGGTTCGTTCAGGCGGTGGGATGGAGGCGAGCGCACCTATCTTGCGGAAGACGTAAGTTACAGCGCGACCGTGCGATGTGTGCCGGCGACAAACAAGCGCCACGATCCCGGCGGGCTAGGCCTGTGGCCGAATTCCAGGAGCTATAATCACAGCATGAATATTGACGGGCGGCTGGAGAAGCTGGTGGAACGTCACGAAGCTCTGACACAGAGCACGGAGCTTCTGCGAATCGACGCAGAGCAGACCGACCGGCGTATCCGTGAACTGGCAGACATTGTCGGCGGACTCGCCGGCGTCGTGCGTAACCATCGGGACGGTCTCGACAATCTCGAACGATAGCGCGGCAGTCCAGATCAACCATACCCAGGGAACACCATGATTAACTCACTTCTTGAACGAACGATCGAAAAACGTCCGGATAAGGTCCGGCTGCAGGGGCGCATTCTTTTTCTTACCGAAGATCCCGAACTCATCAAGCGGCAACTGGCGGGCGAAGACTTGGCCTGGGACACGAAGAATCCCGCTAACAATCCCAAGCTGCGCGATGACATTTCGACCGATGAGATTACGCCCGCGCACTATTGTTTTTACTTCGATGAGACGTTGGGCGAGATTCCGTATCTGGGGCTGAAGTGCGGCAGCGTTACGCCGATTGGGCGCGGCGATGTGAAGCGGGGCGGATTTGTTTGCGCGGTCAGCGGCAAACGCCGGGGTAAAGGATCGAGCCGCGAGCAGTCTCCGTATGCCGAAATGTGCGCCGGGGTGCGCGTGGTGATTGCGGAAAATATTGAGCGCATCTACAAGCAGAACTGCCAGAACCTGGGACTGCTGACGTCGACGAATTTCTCTTTGATCGACCGCATTCGCGGCGGGGAAGAGATTCCTTTGAGCGAGTTTACTGCCGGAGAAGATGAAATCACGCGGCAGGTGATCGAGTATGGCGGGTTATTTCCGTTCAACGTGGCCAGGATGCAGGGGAAGGTTTTTCTGCCTCCTATTGGGAGCGGTGGCGAAGACGCGGGCAAGAGTGCCCGCGCCACACAAGCTCCTGCCACACAAGCTCCTGGCACACGGGCAATGACGCTGGCGGAGAAGATTTTTGCGCGGCACATGATTAATGAAAAAGGTGAGGTGGGAGTTTCTTTCGTGAGGCCCGGCGATACGGGCTTTGCCCGCGCCGATCTGCGCTTTAGTCATGAATACGTCACACCGATGGCGGCGATCTTTTTCGAGCGGTATGTGGGAAAAGATGCGAAGGTGAACGATCCCGCCAGCATTCTTTTCTTCCGCGATCACCTGACGTTTCTGGACGAAGTCATCTCGGAAGAAAAGAAGAAGATGGGATTGCTCGATCTGGCGACGCAACTCAAGATGAAGCAGCAGGACTTTGCCAAGAAGCAGGGAATTAGGCTGCACGGCGAGTTGACCGATCGCAAGGGATCGGAAGGAATTTGCCATTCGATTGTGCTCGAAAGCTATGCGCTGCCGGGGCAGTTGAACATTGGCTCGGATTCGCACACGCCGCACGTGGGCGCGATTGGCTGCGTGGCCTTCGGCATCGGCACCACCGATGTGTTCAATTCGTGGATCACAAAAGATGTGCGGGTGAAGGTGCCGGAGTCGGTGAAGATCGTGGTGAGGGGCAAGCGGCATGCCAACGTCACCGCAAAAGACTTCATCCTGAAGATTCTGAGCCTCGACTATGTGCGCAGCGGCAAGGCCCTGGCCAAAGTGATGGAATACGCCGGCGAAGCGATTGAGGAACTCAGCGTCGATGAACGCGCCACCATGACCAACATGGCGGCCGAGATTGGTGGATTCACCGGCATCGTCGCGCCCGACCAGAAGGCCGTCGATTTTCTGGTGGAGCGGCGCAGGATGGATCGGGCGAAGGCTCAGGGGATGATCGAAGGCTTATGGAGCGATCCGGGGGCGCAGTATGCGCATGTGATTGAACTGGATGCCGCGGAAATTACGCCGATGGTGGCCACGCCGGGCGATCCGGGCAACGGAAAATATGTCCGCGAACTGAATACGCCGGTGCCGGTGGAGATTGCTTATGGTGGAACCTGCACAGCGGGCAAAAACGAAGACATGGATATGTACGCGCTTGTGCTGGCCGATGCGCTCAAGCACGGCAAGCGCATCGCCGAGTCGGTGAAGTTTTATATTCAGTTCGGGTCGCAGGAGACGCGCGAATATTGCCTGCGGCGTGGGTATCTGGATGTGTTCCAGAAGGCCGGGGCGCAGGTGATTGAGCCGAGTTGCGGAGCCTGCATCAATGCCGGGCCGGGAGTTTCGACGCGGCCGGATCAGGTGGTGATCAGCGCACAGAACCGTAACTTCCCCGGGCGCAGCGGTCCGGGGCAGATGTATCTGGCATCGCCGCTGACGGTCGCGGCCAGTGCGGTGGCGGGGTATATCGTGGAGTATGAGCCTAGCGAGAAGAAGGAGTTGGTGGGAGCGTAGACTCTGCGGAATCGCTAGCGCAGATTCTTTTTGGGCAAATTGCCGAAACTGGAACTCGAATTCTTCGGGCGAGTAAATTCCTTTCTGCACCAGGAGTGTGTTCATGGCGTAGACCGTGGCGCGGAACCGTTCGTCGCGGGAAAGACGCTCCATTGCTTCCTCGTAGCTGATGAGATCGTTGCCGGGAGGAGCCCTACGCTCGGATTGCACGGATGTAGTCGCCACGGGAACCCTCCTGAAGTGAGTTCAGAGTACTAGCTCCGAAACGGTCCCGCTCACACAAACGGAAAACGAACGCGCCCGGCTAACCCTGCTGGGGTTCGTGCGTCACACAAGCCAAGGAGGATTCTATGACTCGCGTCCGCCTGCTTCTCATCGCTTTCGCTACCGTCGGCTTTGCTGTTGGCGCCGTTGCGTTCCACTCGACATTCCCCTCGACCCAGCCCGCAGTATCTGCGGGTTTGGTTTCCGCTGCTGGATCGATGCTTGAGCCGCGTTCCGGCCACAGCGCTACGCTGTTGCCCGATGGCAAAGTGCTCATCGCCGGCGGCATGCGGCGCAATCAGGATTTCTACACGTTGGCCGAGATCTACGATCCGGCCACGGGCAAGTTTCAACGCACCGGTGAGATGAACCAGCGGCGGGTTGGCCAGATTGCGGTGCTGCTGCGATCGGGGAAAGTGCTGATCGCCGGAGGATGGGTGGGAGACGGCGGAACAGACTCGGCGGAATTGTACGATCCGGCGACCGGCAAGTTCTCGGTCATCTCGAAAATGACTACGAAGCGCGGCCGGCCAAGCGCCACTCTGCTGGCCGACGGAGACGTGCTCCTCGCCGGCGGCGAAGAACGGGACAACGAATCGCTCGCTTCCGCCGAAATCTTTCACGCGAAGACGCTTTCTTTCCAGCCGGTCGGCTCGATGCATCATGCGCGCGTGTCTCATACCGCAACTTTGCTCAATGATGGACGGGTTCTGATTGCGGGCGGATTTGGCGACAGCGTTTCTTCCAGCGCAGAGCTGTACGATCCCAAGTCGGGCACGTTCAGCGAGACCGGCAGTTTGCACACCGCGCGCTCCAAGCACACTGCCGGATTGCTTCCTGACGGACGGGTGCTGATTGCCGGCGGCTCCGACAATCGGGGATGGAACGGGAATCTGGATAGCGCGGAAATCTATGATCCGAAGTCGGGGAGATTTACGCCGGGCTCGCCTTTGAACGATAGCCGCTTCAAGTTGCCAGATGAGGCGGTGCGGCTGGCGTCGGGAAGGCTGGTGGTTGCGGGCGGAAGTAAGGATGTGGAAGTGTTCGATCCGCAAAGCGGGAAATTTCTGGTTGCCTCGGGGCAAATGAACGATGCGCGCCACTTCATGGCGGAAACCAGGTTGAAAGACGGCAGCGTGCTGCTGACCGGCGGATATCCGAACAACGATCGGGCGACTGCGCAGGCGTGGATTTACCGGCCTTAGTGTTGAGTATTCTGAGCGAAGGATATCGATGCTCACAGAGCGTGTGCAGGGAGATCCCTCGGCCCGCTGGAAAAAGCGCGGGCCTTCGGGATGACTCCGAAATGCGGGATTCTGAATAAAGATCAGGAGCGTTGCAGGACTTGCGCACGTGTCTTTTGCAGTTTCTCCAGGGGCGGGAATGAACTGGGCGCTACCATCGTGCACTCGGGTGGTTGGACGCCAGTCTTCAGAGCGGTAGCCAGCAGGTGCATGGCATCGCCGACGAGCGGGGGCGAAACCACTGTAGCCGCAAGCAGCCCCCGGCGAACCCATTCCTGGCCGGAGCGGGGGACACCGTCGCATCCGGTGAAGGGGAGTTGAAGCCAGGAATCGCGCTCCTGAAGATTTCCCAATTCCTCGAACGCGCGGCGGGCTCCCATGGCCATGTCATCGTTTTGAGAAACGATCATTCCCACCCGAAGTTGCCGGGAAGTGCTGAGCGCCAGCCACGACCTGACGGCATGGTAGCCGCTGCTTTGGGTCCAATCCCCTTTGAGGTTTTTTATGTCAATGCCGGAAGGCTTGGTCGATAACATGCCGCGGGTTCGGTTCTTGGCAACGTCGCGCACCGATGGTCCCTCAATATGGAGGACGCAGCCTTCCCGGCCCAGAACGGCTGCCATCTGCTGGCCCTGAATTTTTCCAATCGCTTCGTTGTTCGACACCACCGCGAAAACCGGGAGCGAGCCTTGCAGTCGCAATTGGCGAATGTAGTCCGCGTGGGTATTGATAATGCCCCAGGCGATGCCCGCTGCTACTGCAGCCCTGGCGATCTGTGGCATGGCTGTGCCGACGGGTTCGGTCAGGACGGCGTCCGGACGTTTGTCCGGGTTCTGGATGAAACAGAGAATCTGCTGCGTTTGCTGGACGGCGTCGTTGCCGGCATAGATGATCTGGAGGTCGGCCCCGAGCTTGTCCGCCGCCGACTGTGCGGCGGCTGCTTGTTCACGTTGAAAGTCGTTATCCTCCGTTACAAGGGAAACTAAAACGTTCAGCTTTTTCATGGGCCCGCCCGACATCCAGGTCAGTCCTTCAACGTCAATCCGCAGTTCTACCAACAATTAACTCATACTTAAAGTGTGTCGGCCAAGTTATTTGGGTAATGGGTGCCGAGAGATGTACTGCTCGCAGAAACAGGGAGGTGTGGGCGGCAAATTCCCCGTGCCCAGGGTCGGATGAGCGACGCATGGGGCTTCGATGCCGGGCAGGGAGTGGTGTTTGGTGCGAGCCCAAGCTGTGCGAACGCTGAAAGAACTCCTGGCAAAACTTGTCCGGCTTTCAAAGTGGGCGCGGGGCGAGGGCGAGACGCACTCGCTACAGCCGGCGTCCCGCCGGCGCTACTCTGTTCTCACGCGGACACTGAAGCCCGTTCAGAGAAGAAGTGCCTTATCACAGCGCTGAAAGCGCTGCGCCACCAAAAATCGAGTCTTTCAGCAGGCATGGCTTTATCGCTCCCTGGGCGGAACTCCTTCTGGTATAAGGCAATCCAGTCTAAGTGGTTGAATTTAACCAAGATGGCTGAAATCAGCCACTCGGGAAACCGCAACTTTTCAGCCCCTGCGTGGTTTCAACGTGTAGAGGAAATTGGAAAGGTTCTGGGGCCCTGCAAGGGAAGAAAAAGGGAACCCAGACTGGGAGGGGAGTATGAAATACGCGAAATACTTGGTGTTGCTGGCGGTACTGGCGCTTCCGCTGACGTATTCGCAAGCGCAGGTCAGGGTGGGGATTGGCGTTGGTCCGGTTGGCGTTGCGGTGGGAGCGGCTCCGGCCTGTGCCTACGGCTACTATGGCTACTATCCTTATGCCTGCGCGCCCTACGGATACTATGGGGCCGACTGGTTTGCGGGGGGACTGTTCGTGGGAGCGGGGCCGTGGTTCCACGGTCCTGGATGGTTGGGAAGCTGGGGCTATGCTAACGGATGGCGTGGTCGCCCCTGGTATGGAAATCCGGGCTGGGGCCGTGCATACGCTGGTCGTGGCTACGCTGGACGCGGTTACGCTGGGCATGGCTACGCGGGACGCGGCTACGAAGGGCGTGGCGCGGGGCGGGACTTTCACGGAGCGGCCGCACACGGTTCTCATGGAGCGCCCGCGGGTCATGGTGGCGGCCATGGCGGAGGCGGCTCTCACGGCGGACGCCGGTGACAGCGGGCCGTGTAGGGACTGATTCTTAACCGATGAGCCTCAGGGGCCGGCAGCTTTCAAGCTGCCGGCCTCGTTGTTTTTTAACTTTTTCCTCTAATCTTTCTTTTTGTCAGCCGAGACTGTACCGGCCCGCGCATTCTTGCTAGAATGGCGGGTCATTCGCCTTCCGGGCAGTAGTAAAATAATGGCATGAACTCTCAGGAGACTGATTCCTTATGACCTATGTAATTGCTGAGCCGTGCGTCGGCACCAAAGACACTGCATGTGTGGACGCGTGTCCGGTGGACTGCATTCATCCTAAAAAAGACGAGCCTGCCTACGGGACCGAGGAGTTGTTGTATATCGATCCGGTGGAGTGCATCGATTGCGGCGCCTGCGTTCCGGTGTGTCCGGTGTCGGCGGTGTTTGCGCTCGATGACCTGCCGGAGAAGTGGGCGGCCTTTACCGAGCGCAACGCGAAGTACTACGGAAGGTAAGAGCGGAGATTGATGGAATCGGCGCGCGTCTCGCCGGAGACGCGCGCAGTTTCCTGATTTTCCGCGCGTCTTTCTCAGAGCATCTTGCTTGGATCCGGGGCTCAGATCCGAGACTGAGATCCGGGGCGTTTACTTCTTTCGTTTGTCCGCATTCCCCAGAATTTCCGCATCGATCCCTACATGTGTCTTAACGGCGTCGAGAATGTGCACGTAATCGCGCTTGGCCATGCGCACGACGTAGGTGTGGGGAAATTCCTGATCGTGGTACTCGATTTCCAGCCAGTGGCTTTTGTACTTCGTGAGCATGACCAAGGCTCCAATCCCGATGGGTGCGGTCGCGATCGTGGTCCCATTGACGCGGTGCCTCTTGGTGTACTCGTAGGAGCACTTGTCAATTTGCGCGTAAGGAATGGAAACTGGTTCTCCTTTGGCCGGGTGCACCTCTACGGCTTTGTCAGTGTCGGAGAAAATCAGCTCCGCATTGACTTGCCTTCCCCTGGGAGCCGGAACCTTGACGCGACGGAAGGTGACGTCGGCGGCAGATGCGACGTTCGCGGAAATGACGGTGAGTAGAAGAGCAAGCAGGATTTTCGCCACGGTTTTCAAAGTTAACCGTTATCCTCACCCAAATTCAATAGCTTGGCCAAAATAGATACTTTAGATATGCGGCTGGCGTGCCAAATGGTTGCCAGCTTTTCGCTGAAGGTGCGGACGTTGCAAGAAGAAGCCAGTTTGTCGGGCGCTCTTGCGAATGCTCCCCGTGTCCTTGGTGGAGGAAGAGACTACCAGTGACGCACGCGTCCGACGTCGACGTGCACGAAGTCGGAGCTGCGATAGTAACCGACTCCTCCGCGCTGCAGGCGCAGGGCTGCGTCACGTAGTTCCGAGGTCGGGATCCCAGGCAGGCGAATGTCGATCGCTTCGGCCTGCATATGCAGGCTGTGCTGCGCCACGCCGGTGTGTGCGTGGCGGGTACGCAGGAATTCGTTGCTCCAGGGCGTGCGGTAGCCGCAAATCACATCGATCTCACCACCGGAATCGCCCAGCGACGCGGTCAGGTCGTAAAGCAGGTCGAACAGGCGAGGATCGAAATGATGCACGTCTCCGGTACGGTGGTCGCGCAGATAATGGTCGAGCTGGTCCAGCGCTTCGGGGATGTATTGATCGCCGCGGCGGTAGACCACATCCAGCCGCTCACCCGTGTGCGTGTGATAGAAGCGCAGCCGGTATTCGCGCGCGGATGAAACCGCCGATTCTGCGCTGTGCCCCAGCGTCGCCAGCGGCAAAAAAAGAATCAACGATAAACAGAACTTACAATTCACTCTCCGCAAAGCCGCCGAAAATGCCCGGCGTGCCTGCCAGAGGTTCGCTCCACTGAATTCGAAGACGGGCATCGTTATTAGATGCGGTTCAAGCCAGATTCGGTGCTCGAATCCGGGTCCAAAGAACCGGCATACCTAAGGATGTTCTGTGGCCAACGCTTTCTCCAGTTCTGCGTCATAGCCATAGATATCGTCAAAAAAACGAATCTGATTCTCCTCGTTCACCGTTGCCGTGCCGTAGACGATGAGAACCGGAATTCGCGTGGTAAGGTTCACCTGAAGGTTGTTCTTATCGCCGTTCATCGTGGCCTTCACCCGCTCCAAATCCCAGCCGGGATTGTTGCGCAACACCCAGGCAACCAGGTCCGCAGGCTGCTCGACCCGAATGCATCCGTGGCTGAAATCGCGGACGTCATTCGTGAACAGTTCGGGAGCATCCGTGCCATGCAGGTAGACGTTATCCGGATTGGGGAAGATGATCTTGACCAGGCCCAGAGAATTCGTGTCGCCGGGCTTTTGCCGCACCATCAAGTGAAGGGATTTTATGCCTTCTAAAACCTCGGGGCTCACTTGATTGTCGGTTACGACCTCGCCTTGGGGCGTGACCACTTCAAAATTATGTTTGGCGATGTAGTTCGGGTCCTTCTCGATGTGGGGCACGATTTCGTTGCGCTGAATGCTGGGAGTTACGTCCCAGTAGGGCCGAAAGACGACGTACTGGATCTCTTTCTGAAAAACTGGCGACTTGTGCCCGTACGCTTTCCCGATAATGACGTTCTTGTAGAGGGCGACGGTGCCATCCGGGTTCATCGCGCGTACACGATACTCAGGAAGGTTTACCACCACGGGCGGTTGCGGGAAAGAATGGGGAACCCAGCGCCACCGTTCGAGCGTCAACTTGATCTGTTCAATGCGGGCCGCCGGAGGCGTATTCATCTCATTGATCGTCCGCGTGTCAAGGTTGCCGGTGGGAGATTCCCCGTGCCGGTCCTGGTAATGCTTCACGCCCTGGACGAGCACACCCTCATAGATGGTTGCCTTCGGATTCAGTTGTGCGGATGCAGGAATGTCGCCGATGACTTGCAGAAACCGGCCCAAGCGGTCCACGCCGGCGTAGGGTTGGCCGGGCCGCACAGTCTTCGTGATGGTTGCCATCTTCTTTCCGTCATCTTGCTTTGCATAGCCTTCATAAACCGGCAGGAGCGCGAGCAGCTTCCGGTAGCCCAGGAAGGGCGGCTCCAGCTTCTGGATTTCGGCGGCTGCATCGTTCGCATTTAAGACTTGAGTCTGAATGAATTCCGCCAACGGGATTTCCAGCCCATCCGTATCGAGCTCAAACTTGAATTCCTTGGGATTGACGCGGCCACAGTGGATGGCACGGATGTAGCGCATGGTTGAGACCGTGAGCGCGGTATCGATCGACACCAAATCTTGTTCAGACGGCTTTAGATCCAGCTTGGTTTGACTCAGCTTGATAAGGCGCCCCTGCCATCGCGAGCCGTCGTAATCTTCGGGGTCGAGTCCTTTGGCGTTGGCGTTTTGTAAAAGCTGGATCACGGCCATCCCCTGAGGACGGACGCGGCCGTTCTGAACCCAAAGCAAAGAATACCCGCTGGTCTGGTAAAGCTTGGCAACCTCTGTTTTGTAGGGAGTAAAGTCGGGCCAGCGGAGATCCGGGTTGCGAGCTGAATCCACAATGCCGTGGAGCGCGGAAACGCCCGAGGCGGACAACGCCTGGCCTGCAGCGGCAGCGGAGTGCGGCTCCGCCAAGAGCGCCGGGAGCGTCCCGCCCCTCGCCATAAACATTCCGGCAACGACTACGCTCGTTAGGACAATCATCCAGTGCGGCCGAAGAACAGGACTCCCCATCGCAAACCTCCGCGTGCGTTTATTTGAGTATCCAAAGCAATTCCAGGTTCCCTCTTAATCCGCCGTTTGACAAATTGATTCGGGGTGGCGGGTTTGCTAAGGTCTTCGTCATGCCCGAGCGTGCTGTGTCCGAGCGTGTCATGTCCGAACATTCCAGCGAACAGATACGTTACCAGATTCGCGAATTGCTCGACTCCCTTTATCGCGTGGATTCGGGACGAATCCTGGCGACCCTGATCCGCCTGCTGGGCGATTTTGATCTTGCCGAGGAGGCGATGCACGAAGCCTTTGCGGCCGCGCTCAGCCTGTGGCCGACGAGTGGAGTACCCGGCAACCCGCGACCATGGCTGATTTCGACCGCCCGGTTCAAAGCCATTGACACTCTGCGTCGGCGGGCAAGATTTGATGCGTCGCAAGACGAGCTGGTGCGCTATCTCGAAGCGCAATCGGGTTCGGCGGGAAGGTCCAATGATGACGATTTTCTAGAAGATGACCGGCTGCGCCTGATCTTTACCTGCTGTCATCCCTCTCTGGCGCCGGAAGCGCGCGTTGCGCTCACGTTGCGTGAGGTGTGCGGGCTAACCACTGAGGAGATCGCAAAGGCCTTCCTCACTACTCCGCGAACGCTGGCGCAGCGCATTGTGCGCGCCAAGGCAAAGATTCGAGAGGAACGGATTCCCTACGAGGTGCCGACTCCGCAGGAATTGCCGGAGCGGCTGGGCGCGGTGCTTCAGGTCATCTATCTCGTCTTTAACGAGGGTTATTCGGCTGCCGCGGGAGCGGAGGTCACGCGGGCCGAGTTGACCGGCGAGGCGATTCGACTGGGCCGACTGCTGGTCGAACTTCATTCGACCGAGGCCGGGCCAGAGCCGGAAGTGATGGGTTCAGAAATCACGGGGCTGCTTGCCCTGATGTTGCTCCAGGAATCCCGTAGCGCCGCGAGAACCTCGCCGACCGGAGAGCTGATTTTGCTGGAGAATCAAGACCGCGCGCTCTGGAACAAAGAGCAGATCGCGGAGGGCGTAGCATTGCTGGAGAAAGCCCTTGGGTACCCTGGGAAGTCCGGTGGGAAGTCCCGTGAGAAGCCCCGCCGCTTCGGCTCTTACACTCTGCAGGCCGCGATTGCGGCCGTTCATGCCGAAGCGGAATCGGTCGCGCGGACCGACTGGCGGCAGATTGTTGCGCTCTACGACCAGTTGCTACGAATTCAGCCGTCGCCAGTTGTACAGCTCAATCGTGCGGTGGCCATTGCCATGCGCGATGGTCCAGAGGCCGGTCTGGCGCATATCGACGCGGTGTTGGCGGATTCTCCTGGAAAACAAAGCGAATTGGCCAATTATTACCTGGCGCATTCCGCCCGTGCCGATATGTACCGCAGGCTCGGCAGGACCGCCGAGGCTCGTGCTTCGTATGAGAAAGCGCTGGCCCTGACCCAACAGGAGCCAGAGCGGCAATTCCTGCAAGAGCGGATCCGGCAGTTGAAATAAAAGGGACTGGCCCGTTGTGGCTCTCGCAGGTGTAGATTATGCATGAGGATTTCTAAGAGATGGCAGCCACCGAAGCGGCAATTTGGGGAATCCATGTGACGGGCATGCAGGGCGACGCGATGTTTCGGGAGAAACAGACAATCGGAATCGGCTGGCGCATGGTAGGGAACCTGACGAACATTCAGACCGACCGGGAGGCATATAAGGCTGCCGTCCGACCGCACTTTCCGAACAAACCCAACGGCTATGTGATCAACGCTGCGAGCCAACTTTTCCGTTTTGCTACTGAGATGAAGAAAGGCGATTGGGTGGTCTACCGATCCTCCTTCGACAGGCGGATATACGTGGGCCGGATTTCGGGGGAGTATCGATTCGACCCCGTGATCTCAGAACAGTATCCGAATGTTCGAGCGGTGGCATGGCAGAAGGCTCTGCCCCTAACTGCCGTGTCCCAAGGAGCACTGCACGAGCTTGGCTCGGCCCTCACCCTCTTCCAGTTGAAAAACTACGGGGATGAGTTCATCGAGGCTACAGAGGAAAGAGCGCCGGCGTTCGATGAAGAAGATGACGAGAGCGCCTCCGAGGTCACAGCGGAGGCGCGGCAGACGACGGAGGACTTCGTCCTTCGCAGCCTAGCGAAGCAGCTGAAAGGCTACCCGCTTCAGGCGTTCGTAGCGAACCTACTAAATACAATGGGCTATCGCACGGCCGAGTGTAAGCGCGGACCGGATGAGGGCATAGACATTACGGCTTATCGTGATGAGTTGAGGCTGGAGCCACCTATCATTAAGGTCCAGGTCAAGAGTACGGAGGGCAGCGTCGGGCGCCCCGATGTGCAGGCCCTCTTGGGCTGCCTGGCCGCGGGCGAGTACGGACTGATGGTCACATTGGGAAGCTACACGAATCAGGCCTTGGATTTCGCCAAGTCCAAAAGCTCGATTCAGCTTGTCGACGGGGCAAGGCTCGTGGCCCTCGTGTTGGCCCACTACGAGGAGCTAGATCCAAAGTTCAGAGCCCGGATACCCCTCCAGCGGGAGTATGTGCCGGCTCCTTCCACGGACACAGGCAGCGCCTAGCGCTTTGCCGGGAGCCCCATTTCTCGGCGTGTGGTCCAGGCTTGCGGGCCTTACCAACGCAGTGGGTGTGGCCCAGCCTTTCACCTCCCGTTTTCTTTCCAGTTCTAAGACTGCGGGTGCCCCGTCCTTGCGTTTTGTGCAAGGGCGGGTACGATGCTGCCGATAGTATAGGTTCTAGCCGGCTCGTTTGAGTCCGAGTCAAAACCATTTACTGTGGGCAGTCCGGTGCCCAGCCCTTCGACAAGCTCAGGGCAGGCTCTTCGCGACGTGCGCGAAGGACGGGGCATCCATAATCGCCGTAGCTTCGGCAATTCAAAGTCTGGGCCAGCCCCCTCATTTCATCCAGTGAATTTTGATTTCTCCTTCGAGCGGCTTAAATTCCGTATCCCCGGTCACGAGTTCAGCCTTGTTTTCTTTGGCGAGCGCGGCGGCGAAAGCATCGGCCAAGCTCAACTTGAAACGTGCTTTGAAATCGGCGGCAGTGTCGGCCAACGCGCGGGTTGTGGAATGAAAATCAATGGGCAGGCCCTGTAGAACCTTTGCGGCTTCCGCCCAGGCTGCGGCGCCGTCTTTTTTCACAATCGAGTACTTCACCTCGGCATAGTTCACATCGGTCATGTAGAGCGAGCTGTCTCTTTTACTGGCGGAGACCAGTAGTTGCTCGATCGCTTCCGCGCCCGATTCGTCGCGGAAGTAGGCGATCAGCGCGAAGCTGTCGAGCACCTTAGCGGGCATGGCGCTCCTCTAGCGCTCGTTCCTGCTTTTTGTGTTCGGCCCGGTCCTCGGTCAGCGACCCATGTCCCGGCGATCCATGTCCCGGCGACCCGTGTCCCGGCGCGCGCTTGAGGATACCGCGCCCGCGCCTGATGAGTGCCGCGGTCACCGGTTTGAGGAGGATACCCTCCGGCGTCGCCTGAACCACCGCTTTGGTTCCGTCCTCGATTTCGAATTGCTTACGAAGACGAAGCGGGATGACGACTTGCCCTTTTGTCGTAAACCATACGGTGTCGGTTTTTTCTGTCATACTCATACTTAGTAGTATTACAAAGTTGTCATAGTCCGTCAACATACTGTGGGTAGGATTCGTATCCATAAGGAGGATATTGGCGTGTAATTCATAACACATCGTCGGAATACCGGATATACGGCGGCAGACGGAACGTTCCCCAAGGGGCTGGCCCATTCCTAGATTTTATTTCGCTTGTGCCGTTCCAACGCTAGGCTGCAGTGGTGATCCCGATCAAAATCAAGAAATCCGACGGTACGGGCCAGCCCTCAGTTGAAATAAAAACCTCGACGACTTGTCGAATTCAGGTGGGACCCTTCGACTATGTGGTGAAGGCCGGGCAATCGGCCCGCCAGAAAGGGTTTCCCAGGGTGATACGCTATGCGAAAAATCTGCAAATCGCGTGTCGATTTCCTGTCGCCCCGTTCGACTAGTAAGTGGAGCCGCACCGCGCACCCGGCGCCTCGCAACTCGCACCCGGCATCTTTTGGTGCCCAGCGCGGTGCAAGCTCTTATATAAAGGAGCGGCCCCGATACGGGGTCCGCACAACACTCACGGAGCGGTAGAAAACGAAAAAGTACAGAGGAAAGCGATGACCCGAAATCAAATACACAGCATTTTCGTAGGCGCATTCGTACTCGTCTCCGCGCTGATCGCAAGCCGGCCCGCAGCTGCGCAAGACCCCAACCAACCCTATCCAACGATGGCCCCGGTAGAACAATATCTGATGGATCGCGACGCCGAAATCGCCTTAGCCCGCAGCGCCGCTCCAGACGCCATCTCTCACGACGCCTCAGTTATAATCCTGACCCGTCACGGCTACGAAACCGCAGTCGAGGGAAAAAACGGCTGGGTCTGCTGGGTCGGACGCAGCTGGCTGGCCATGTTCGACAACCCAGAATTTTGGAATCCAAAAGTTCGCGCCGCAGATTGCCTCAACCCACCAGCCGCCCGCTCCATCCTTCCCTACGCCTACAAACGCACCGAACTACTTCTGGCCGGCCATTCCAAACCCGAAGTCATCGCCGCAATCAAAGCAGCGATAGACAAAAAAGAATTACCACCCCTCGAGCAGGGAACTTTCTCCTACATGATGTCGAAGGGCTCGTATCTAACCGACAACGGTGGCCACAACCTCCCCCACCTGATGTTCTACGAAGCAGCGAAAGACGGCGCTGCCTGGGGCGCAAATCTTGCAAACTCGCCTGTCATGGCCGTAAATTACTGGTACATTTCCGAGCAATCCTACCCACAACTCAAATCCTTCCCAGCACTGTCCGTCTTCTTGATAGGAGCAGACAAATGGTCCGATGGAACACCGGCACCGAGCATGTAAAGACTCAGCGGCAGACGTTAAGTCCCGCCGGGCCAAGAATAGAAATTCGGAAAAGTAGCGGCCCTGATACGGTGTCCGCAGAACACTCGATACTCGATACACGTTACTCATTACACGTTACTCACTACACAAGGAGAACACCATGCGCTTCATGATGATCATGTTTCCGAAAAGCTACGAAAACGCAAAACCAGGCTGGGCGCCCGACCTCAAAAGCATGGAGGCAATGGGCAAGTACAACGAGGAACTAGGGAAAGCCGGGGTGCTGCTCGCGCTCGACGGGCTGACCCCGCCCGCGACGATGAGCGCGCGCGTCACCTTCAAAGGCGGAAAATCGAAAGTGACCGACGGCCCGTTTACCGAAGCGAAGGAAGTGGTGGGCGGTTACTGGATCATCCAGGTGAAGTCGCGCGAAGAGGCGCTGGAATGGGCCTCGCGCATCCCCGGAAGGGATAACGAAATGGTCGAAGTTCGCCGCATGTTTGATATGACCGACTTCGATTCCGAGACGCAAGAGTATATCCAAAAGAAGTTCGGCGACGACGTCGCGGCTGAGATGCGCCAGTAGTCAAAACTCCCCGCGCTTTTGTCGATTTCGCGACGCCGCGTACGACTGTCTATGTAGCCGCCACAGGATAAAGGAGAAATCATGGCGCAGTACTTGGTTGCGATTCACCACCCCGACAACTACGACCCGTCGGTCGAAACCGAAGCGATGACGGAGGAGATCCACGCGCTCAATCGCGAGATGATCGCTGCCGGGGTTAGGGTGTTCGTTGGCGGCCTTGCCCCGGCCGGCAGCGCGAAGTCGCTGCGGGCGCAGCCCGATGGCAAGGTGCTCATCACCGACGGGCCGTACCTGGAGACCAAGGAGCACATCGCCGGTTTTTGGGTGCTGGAAGCCGCTGACCTCGACGAGGCACTGGCGTGGGGGCGCAAGGCTGCCGTCGCCTGTCGGGCGCCGGTCGAGGTGCGCGCGATCTTTCAGAAACCGGCGCCACCCGCAAGTTAAACAAGGTCGAGGTGCGCCCGATTGTCTGAGACGGGGCCAACCGAAGGCATGTTCGTTGATATCAATGTATTGGATCTGGCCCAGTATTGGACTTGGCCCACTCTTAGGAGGGAAACAATGCGGGAAAAGAAGGCTGGCGCAGTCGCAATCAAAGGCTTCGCACTACTGGTGGTGCTCGGTGCGGCGTACCTCGGTACGGCGAATCAGGCGATAGCACAGGATGCCGCAACCCCGTATCCAAACATGGCTCTGATCGACCAATACCTCATGACGGATCGGGACGCGGAAGTCGCCCTGGCGCGCAGTGCGGTACCGGAGTCCATTGCACGCGATGCCGAGATCCTGGTGCTTGGGCGGCATGGCTTCGAAACAGCGGTCAAAGGCAAGAACGGCTTTGTGTGTGTCGTGGGACGCTCGTGGACTTCCGCAGCGGATCCTGACTTTTGGAATCCGAAGGTACGGGTGCCCATGTGTGTGAATGCGGCAGCCGCACGTTCCTACCTTCAGCGCCTCACCAAAGAGACCGAGTGGGGACTGGCGGGACGCACGCAAGCTCAGATGACCGAGTCCATCACCGCTGCCATCGCCAAGAAAGAACTGCCTCCCATGGAATCCGGAGCTATGTGCTACATGCTGTCGAAGCAAGGCTATGGCGGCGACAGCATCCCCCACTGGCCTCCTCACCTCATGTTTTTCTACTCGGATACCGACCCCGCAATTTGGGGAGCGAATCTGCCGGGTTCCCCCGTCGTTGCTATGAGCGACCCCGTGGAGCACCTGACGCAGTTCGTGATTCCTGTGCAACGCTGGTCGGACGGAACGGAAAATCGCTAAAGCCGAGATGTGCAAAGCGCGGACAAGCGTTGGTACATAAGAGAGGACGATTCAATGAGAAATGTAATCTACGCAATCAACCTTACCCTGGATGGCTGCTGCGATCACACCAAATTCAATCCCGCTGAAGACTTACTTGAACATTACACGCGCCTCTTGCGAGATGATGCTGGCCTGCTCGTCTATGGGCGTAAAACCTACCAATTGATGGTCCCGTATTGGCCTGATATCGCAAAAAGCCAGTCCGAGACCAACTCGGATATCGAATTTGCTCAAGCATTTGATTCCCTCAAGAAGATTGTTTTTTCACGATCGTTAGACCGCTCTGAAGATGAAAATACGAGAATTGTTCGTACGAACCTTCACGATGAAATACTTAAATTGAAGCAAGAACCAGGCAAGAATATTCTGGTCGGTGGCGTAGATATTCCTTCACAGCTTATAGCGCTTGGTCTGGTTGACGAATATCGTTTTGTGGTTATGCCAATCATTGCTGGAGAAGGAAGACGGTTGATGGAAGGTGTTACCTTGCCGGAGAAATGCCAATTAAAACTTGTTGAGTCAAAGACTTTCAAGTCAGGATGTGTTGCGCTTCGTTACTTGAAGGAGTGATAGAAAAATCTACTGTTCTTTGCGAAGGGCGGGAGTCGGAAATGCCGGCGCCAAGTGGGTTTGATCGCGTGTCCACCCCCGTCCTGCAACCACTCGCTAATCGGGCGCACTCACAAACGGATTCACCACCCCCACGCCGCCATAGCGCTGCCCCGCCGACAAATCTTCCGAATACACCACTTCTGCGCCCGCCGTCTCTGCCGCCTGCAGAATCATGGCATCCCAAAAAGAAATCCGATAGCGCTCCTCGATGTCCAGCGCTCGCAGCACCGAGTCCGTCGTGTTCACTACCACCTGCCAGCTCTGATAACTGCGAACAATTTCGCGAATTCTCTCAGTTGGCTGGGGATTGGCGACTTTGCGCCGCAAGCTCACGCAAAGTTCCTGTAGCACCTGCGTACTCACCACGCCCTCGCCCGTCTCCCAGAGCTGCTGAACGACCTTGATCGCCTGCTTGTTTTTCCCTCCAGCCAGACGGTCATAGGCGTATACCAGAATGTTGGTATCGACGAAGAATTTGCGCGCCATGAGTTAGCGCTCGTACAGCTCATCGCGCGACTTGGGAGGCGTGAAGCCCAGGTTCATTCCCTTGCGCATCTGGGCAATCGCCCGTCGACGCGCCTGTTCATAACCCTTCTTCTCGCGCACGGTCTGCTCCAGCTTCGTTGCTAGCATGGCGCTTAGCGAAGTTCCTTCTTCGGCCGCCAGAATCTTCGCTTCGCGAAGAAGAGCGGTATCCAACTTGAGAGTGATGTTGGTTTTCATAAGAGCACGATAATACGTGCAGCACGATTATACGTGCTAATCAAAACCATCCGCAACAGACTCTTCATAAACTGCCGAAAAGCACGCTCCTTCCACAAAACCACCCGACCCCTATAATCCATTTCTGGAGCCCAATATGAATTCCATCACTCAGAAGATCCTCGTCATGTATTCCGCCCTTGTGAGCACCGTGCTTCTTTCTGTGCTCCTGATGGGCGCGAAGAAGCCGCAAGCGCAAAGTTTCGACGAAATCCGCGTGCACCGCATTGATGTGGTTGAGCCCGACGGCACTTTGCGCATGGTGATTTCCAACAAAGACCGGCTGCCGCCCGTCATCATCAAAGGCGTCGAGCACCCCGAGATGGGCGAGCCGCGCCCGCAGGCGGGCATGATTTTCTACAACGACGAAGGCAGCGAAAACGGCGGCCTCATCTTCGGCGGCCGCAAGAACGAGAGGGGAGAAGTGGTCGACTCCGGCGCGAGTCTCTCGTTCGATAAGTATGGTGCGGGACAGATTATCCAGCTCGCCGGCGTCGATGACAAAAACGACCGCTTCGCCGGTCTCGGCGTTAACGATGGCAAGCAGCGCGTGTGGGTGGGCCAGCAGGATGGCAACATCGCCAGCGTCACGCTGGCTGCGGCTGATGGCAAGAAGCGCATCGCGATCCAGGTCGCCGCCGACGGCACGCCCAGTCTGGCTTTCTACGACGCGCAGGGCCATCTGATTCAGGATCTGGCGCCCTCAAACAAGATTGTCCGCTAGGGCAGTGCAACACGCCGTCATCGCGGATGAGACGGTCCGTTAAGCGCGCAGATGCTTCGCGATGCGGCAATACAGCTCGATTGCCGCATGCAGCTCGCTTTTTTCGATGTACTCGCCTTCCGTGTGCGCCACGTGAATGGATCCCGGACCTAGCAGCACCGGCTCGCCCCACTTTGTGAGCTTGGGAATATCAGTGGTGAACGCGGCGATCATGGTCGGAACTCCCTCGACGGTTCGCAGGCGCAAGAATGGAAGCTCGAGGGGGAATGTGACCTCAACATCGTCTTCTGCTGCCGTAAGAATTTGCTTGCGCAATTCATCCGATGCACCCACCAGCCGGTACAGCAGATCAGCATGGGCGTAGTCGGGAATCACATTGGGCGCGCGTCCGCCTTCGATCAGGCCAATGTTCAGGGTGCAGGGGCCGATTTCCGGATCGCTCGGCAATGCCATGGCGCGCAGACGTCCGAGCGCCGCGATGAGCTTGTCGATCGCGGACTCGCCGAGTTCGGGATACGCCGAGTGTGCCATGCGCCCGCGTGCCGCGACCTCAACGCGCAACGTTCCTTTCGAGGCTAGCGCGATGCGGTTATCGGTGGGCTCGCCGTTGATCAGGAATCGGCAACCCGCGGGCGCATGATCGTTAGCCACGGCCGCTCCCAGGCTGTCGCGCTCTTCGCCCACCACAAACAGCAGCCCCACGTGGATGTTTTCTGCGCGAAGCTTTTCTGCGGCGGCAATCTGCGCCGCGATGATGCCCTTGGCGTCGCACGCGCCGCGGCCGTAGATGCGCGAGGAATCTTCGTTGGACTCGATGAAGGGTGGAACTGTATCCAGGTGGGTGGAAAAAGTAATGGCCGGGGCGTTCGGCGCTGGGCCGTCGGCAGGCGGAATTGCGTACAAGTTGAAGCGACTGCCTTCCACCGGCATTTTCATGGTGCGATAACCAATCCGGCACAGTTCGCCGTAAAGGTAATTTCCGACCGCAGCTTCGTTGCCGCTGATCGATTCGATGTCGATGAGTTGTCGGGTGAGCGTGACCGCGTCCATGGTGGACAGAATAACAGTACCCAGTCGCCAGTACCCAACGCGGCCGCATTGTGTAATCTGGAGATGTGACTTCTGCGAATTCGACGATTCGTTCGTTGTTTCTTGACGGCCCGGCCGGTCGCCTCGAAGCCCTGCTCAATGCCGGCGCCGAGAACGCGACTCATGCTGCGCTGGTTTGCCATCCGCATCCCTTATTCGGCGGGACGTTGCACAATAAAGTTGTGTTTCACACCATGAAGGCCTTGAACAGCTTCGGGTTTTCGGTGCTGAGGTTCAACTTTCGTGGCACTGGATTGAGCCAAGGTGAACACGATCACGGCGGGGGAGAAGTTGACGATGTTCGCACCGCGCTGGATTGGCTGGATCGGGAATTTCATCTGCCGATCATCTGCGCGGGATTCTCGTTCGGCGCGGCGGCCGGCTTGCGCGCTGGGCATAATGACGATCGGGTGCGCGCCTTGATCGCGGTGGGAACGCCGGTCGTACCGGTTGCCGAGGCGGAGGAGCCGCCGCGCGTCTACAACTTTGAGTTCCTGCGCGACTCCATCAAGCCGAAGCTTTTTGTCAGCGGAGCGCGCGACCGCTTCGGCCCGCGGAACCGACTGGAAGAATTGGTGGCTTCGGTGCCTGAGCCGAAAAAACTGGTGATCGTCGAAGGCGCCGATCATTTTTTCGAGGGCCGCTTGCGCGAGCTGCGGGACGCGATTGAAGCATGGCTGCGGGAAGCTCTCAGCTCTTAGCGCAATCCATATGCGAGCAGGTTTGGCTAATAGCTAAGAGCTGACAGCTGAGAGCCTCTTTATAATCTTCCCCATGCTCGAATCCGCCCACGAAGCGCAGCTCCAGAACATGCGCGAAACTGCTCGTTCCATCTTTGCGCAGGCCCTGGCTGAGTCTTCCGTTGCGAAGGCCTTTGCCCGCCACGTGCATTGCGACCACGGAGTGCTGCGAGTTTGCGAGGACCTCTACCATCTGCGCTCTTATTCGCGGGTGCTGGTGATTTCGCTGGGCAAGGCCGGACACACTATGGTCGAGGCACTGGTCGAGCAGGTTGGCGAGTCTCTCGAAGGAATCGTCGCTACTTCCGTTCCACCTGCCGCGCAAGTTCACGGATTTCGCTACTTTCAGGGCGGGCATCCTACGCCCAACGCGGAATCCATTCAGGCTGCGCAGGCTATGTTGCGTGCGCTGGAAGCGCAGCCGGCGGACGCGCTCGTCATTTTTCTGCTCAGTGGCGGTGGATCGTCAATTGTCGAAAAGCCCATCGACGATACCATCTCGCTCGAAGAACTCATCTCCAGCTATCGGGCGCTGGTGCACTCCGGAGCGCCCATCGCGGAAGTGAATGCGATTCGCAAGCACTTATCCGCCATCAAGGGTGGACGGCTGGCTCAAGCGGCGGCGCCGGCGCAGCAGGTTTCGCTGCTGGTCTCCGATGTGCCCGACAACACGCCCGACGCGCTGGCTTCGGGGCCGACCATGCCCGATTCCACCAGTGTGGAAGATTGTTATCGCATTGCCGAACGGCATGAACTGCTGAAGCAGTTTCCGGCATCGAGCCGTGAACTGTTTGAACGTCACGCTTTGGAAGAAACGCCGAAGTCCGACGATTCCGTTTTCTGTCGCTCGCGTTGGTGGACGGTGCTGTCGAATCAGTCGGCGGTGGAGCAGGCGCGGATCGCCGCGCAGAATGCGGGTTTCGCGGTGCACGTGGATAATTCCTGCGACGATTGGGACTACGAAAAGGCCGCTGACTATCTGCTGCGGCGCCTGCGCGAACTGCGGCAGAAGGAAGGGCGTTTGTGTTTGATCTCCGGAGGCGAAGTCACCGTCAAGGTGGTCAATGGCGGAGTCGGAGGGCGCAATCAGCAGTTCGCACTCGCGTGCGCGGAGAAGATTGCGGGCGAAAGCATCACCGTGCTGAGCGCGGGCACCGACGGAGTGGATGGGAATAGTCCCGCCGCCGGAGCGATTGCCGACGGATCGACCGTTGCGCGTGCCCGGGAGCGTGGCTTGGACACAACAGCGGCGCTGCAAGGATTTGATGCTTATCCGTTTTTCAGCGCACTCGGCGACGCGATCGAAACTGGACCGACAGGAAACAATCTGCGGGATTTGAGAATTCTATTGGCGTATTGACTGCGCGGCGGCAGGCGCCGAGGCCGCCTAAGCAGCGAAGGCCTGCGCAGAAAATGCACAGATCCTTCGCTTCTCTCAGGATGACAATGTTTAGCCAGGATGACAATGTTTAGCGGCGGCGGCTTGGTTGCGTTTATGCGGTTTTCTGCATCTCCGGCGTTCTGTCTTTCATTTTGGCCATGGCTTCGTCCATGCCGCGCTTCATGTCGTCCATCGACAAGTCGGCGATGTGCGTGCCAATCGACCACTTATGGCCGAACGGATCTCGCAGCTGACCGTAGCGGTCGCCCCAGAATTGATCCATGACGGGCATCGTCACGGTGGCTCCGGCTTTGACCGCGCGGTCGAAGGCCGCGTCCACACCATCGAGGTAGATGTGCAACGAGCTCGAGGTGCTGCCGGTCGATTCCGGCGAAAGCGCGCCATATTGCGGAAATTCATCGGACAGCATGATGATGGAATCGCCGATCATCAATTCGGCGTGCAGGACTTTGCCGTCGGGACCTTTCATGACTCCGCGCTCGGTGGCGCCGAAGGCTGTTTTGTAGAATTCGATCGCTTTGGCCGCATCGCGGATCGTAAGGGCTGGGGTGATTGTGTGATATCCATCGGGAACTGGCTTTACTGGCATAGAACCTCCATGGGGAGAATATTTAGCGAAAGTCACTATACACCAAAAAAGCTCGGCGAATTGTAAAAAGTGAATGAATCGACGAAGAGGGATTCAGCTCGGGGAAAATTGAGGCGGAGCTTCAGAAGAATTTTGTGACGCCTTCTTCCATCACCACGACCCGGTCGGTGATGCCTGCCGCGCGGGCTTCCTGATTCAGCAACTGCAGTGGCTCATCCACCGGTTCGTGGGACAGCCGGAATGTTCCGTAGTGCATGGGGACCATCCAGCGGGATTTCAGATCGAGGAAGGCGCGGGTGGCGTCGGCAGGGTTGGTGTGGACGTTGCGGTATTGCTCGGGATTGTAAGCGCCGATGGGCAGCAGCGCGAGTTCGGGGGCGAGCCGCTGTCCGATCTCGCTGAAGCCGGCAAAATAAGCGGTGTCGCCCGCATGATAGACGGAGTGTTCCCCGGCTCTTAGAACGAAGCCGCCATAACCGCGATGCGAATCTTTCAGAATGCGCGCGCCCCAATGCCGCGAGGGAACATGCGTTATCAGAAGATTGCCGTGGCGGGAATTCTTCCACCAGTCCAACTCAATGATCTCTGAAAACCCAAGGTCAGAAACCAGATCGGAGACGTGGGTTGGAATGATGATGATGGGCGCTTCGCCGCGTTTGCGCAGGTTGTTCTGCACGATGGAGCGGAGAGAAGGACGATGCAGATGATCGAAGTGCGCATGCGAGACTAGAACGATATCGATGGCTGGCAAATCGGCGATGCGCAGGCCGGGACGGCGCAGGCGTTTCAGAACGAAAAGCCAGCGCGCAAAATTGGGGTCGACAACCACATTCTTTCCGCCAATCTGCAGAAAAAAACTGGCGTGGCCAATGAACGTGACTCCGAGTTCTCCATTCGCCACCAGGCGCGGTTTGTGCGTCTCGCCCTGCCGCGGCGTCACGGCCGAATGCCGCACCAGGTGGCCAAATTGCGTGGCGCGTCTGCGGAGGGCGGGATTGCGTAGGGTTTGCTTGATCATCCTGCGATGGAAACCCGGTGATGCGCGCTAAGTAGTTCTTGTTGTTCCAAAATTAATCCCTGAAACACAAGTTGCGAAGTAGTAAACGCGATGCGTTGACAATTTTTGCCCGGCGTTCATCTCAGCTCAACAATCTTCACTATCTTAGATGACTGGGACGCGGGCGGCGCTGCTTTTTAGGAGGCCGAAAAGTACGGGCGTAATCATCGCGTAATCATAGGGTTACTCGTCAGAATACCGGCTCGCTTCAGCTAGAAAAAATGAGCAAGAAAAAACCGCCGACGGATATCGGCGGTTTCCAATTTTTTCGTGCAAACGTTGGCTATTTTCCATTAGCGTTGGCAGTCCAGCGCCACTGCGGAATCTCAGCGGTACCTTCATCGTCGTAGTAGAAGTGCATCTCGTGATCGGACTGTGCATCAGGTACGGGCTCTTCGTTCGCCGAGCTGAAGCGAGGTGCGTCGGGCGCAAGCGGCAAGGGGGCCTTGGTGGTGTACATGCCTTCGCTGTAGGTAGTGCCCGAGTTGGCCTGTGCCACGGCAAACACGCCGAATGCATTGCCTTTCACGTAGGACACGCCAAAGTAGTCGCCGACCATGTATCCGTCGTCAGAGTCCGGCAGCCAGGTGAGCGTCATCGGGCCGGCAATTTTCTTACCCGCCGTCCATGTCGTCCCGCCATTGGTCGAGACGGTGTAGCCCACATCGAGCTGGCAGGTGGTGGCCGTGCAGCTGGTATTTGGATAGTAGTAGTAGATGATCGCGAGGTGAGCGGTCGAACCCGAAGTGTTCGGATCGGCTCCAATCGCGGGCAGGAAATGATCGACCGTGGTCGTCGTGGCATCGATCGGAATGCGGGTCACGGCGCTCCATGTAGTGCCGTTGGAGGACGTGCTCATCACAATGTCATTTTCTTTGCACTTGGTGCGGAAGCGGCAGTCCGACCACACCACATAAACGTTGCCCGCGCCATCGATGGCCGCCGAAGGCAGGTTGGGATTGCGAACGCCGCCCGCATCGGAATGGCTTTGAACGGTAGCGATCTGCTGGCTCTTGCCCCAGCTCGCGCCCCCGTTGGTCGAGCTGAACACATCGACGCCGCCACCAGAGAAGGGAACGATCACGGTGCCGTCCGGTTGCACCAGCGGCTCACCGCCCAGTCCGCCGGCGTGATTCGATGACGTCAGGCCCGGTCCCCAGGAAGTTCCGCCATCGCTGCTAACGCTCAGCATCACGTCGCCGGTGCCGTAGGCCTGATCCCACTCGGTATAACAGTTGCCGTAGTAAGGGCTGGTCGTGGTGTTGTCGCAGACGCTCCAGTTCTTGTCGTCAAGGTGCGTGTCATCGATGTTGATGAGATCGCCCCAGGTCAGGCCGTCGGCAGAAAGGCTAACCCCAACGTCGCCAATATAGCGTCCACCGTCAGAAAGGCCCACCAGCGGCAGAGAAGAAATCATCCAGGTTGCGTGCTTGGCATCGTAGGCCACCGAGGGATCGGCAGCCGCGCCGTACGTGCCACTTCCGTAGTTCACCGTGATGCCGGGGAGATCGCCGTGGGTCCAGGTCTTGCCGCCATTCGTGCTGGTGGCGAAGCCGATGTCGGCGCTGCCCCATCCGATCGAGCCGGGCCGGCGCGCCACATGAAACGCGCTCACCATGGTTTCGCCCCAGGCGAACGACGAAGGTTCGACTTCCGTCTTGTGATCGCTGTCGGAGTTGGTGAGATCGTCGGTACTGATATTCACCACAGTCTGCGCAGCCGCGGAAAGCGTGAGCGCCAGCGTCAAAGCCAGCAAGACGGGCGGAACGAGAATTCGGCTACTGCAACGTACACGTGTCATGTCGGAAGTCCTTGGGCAAGAGATTCGAACCTGCAGGGGCAAACTAGAACTGCCGCTCCGCACAGCCGGGCGGCAGCCATCTGCGAACTATAACCGATAGTTGATGGCGTGTCGATGTGCAGAATGTTTCACAGGCCGGTGCTCCGTCGCGAGCGGAGCCGTTTTTTAGTGGGGATGGATCTCGCGTGATTGTCCGAAAACTATTTTTTCCGTGTTTACCTTGACCTTCCTCGCGGGCGTCATTTCTAATCCAAAAAACGATCATCTCTTGCGCTTTGGGGGAGACGTAAGGAGTCTCGATGCGAGTCGCGTTTCTTGGGTTGGGAATTATGGGCCAGGCGATGGCCACGAATCTGGTGAAGGCGGGCCACGAAGTGACGGTGTGGAATCGCACGCCAGGAAGACTGGTAGAGGGCGCGGGGGTTGCGCCCACTCCAGTGGCGGCTGCGCAGGGTGCGGAAGTGGTGTGGATGTGCGTTTCCGATACCGATGCCGTGGAGGAAGTCATTTTCGGCAAAGACGGTGCGGTCTCGGTGCTGAGCGAGGGGATGACCATTGCCGATTCAAGCACGATTTCTCCTGCGGCCACGGTGAAGTTTGCCGAGCGCGTCGCTGAAAAAGGCGTCGCCTGGGTCGATGCCCCCATGACCGGCTCGAAGATCGGGGCGCGGGATGGAACGCTGGTCTTCATTGTGGGCGGAGACGAAGTTCCGATTGACCGGCTCAAGCCACTATTTGCAGCCATGGGAAAGAAGATTTTCCGCATGGGCGGCATCGGAAAGGGGCAGGCGGCGAAGCTCGCCATGAACCTGCAGATCGCGCTCATCTATGAAGGATTCGCCGAGGCGCTCACGTTGGCCGCAAAACTTGGTGTGGATTCCCAGCAACTGGTCGATCTGATTGGGGCGACCATGGTGCGGTCGGGCGTGGTCGAATACAAAGCGCCGTTTGTTCTGCAGCGCGACTTCACACCAAACTTTCCCCTGCGGCTGATGCATAAAGACATTCGTCTCACGCTCGAAGCGGCGAAAGAGGCGCGCGTCAAATTGCCGGCGCTCGAAACCGTGGAGGAACTCTACGAGATGGCAACCGAAGACGGCCACAAAGACCTGGACTACGCGGCCACGCTAACCCTGCTGGAGAAATGGGCGGGCGTGCAGGTGAAAGGCCAAGCCGCGTAAGCGAATAAGATTCTTCCACGGATGCGTCGTCGTTGGTGTGATTCGACGGCGATTCAGCGAACACTGAGAGAGCGCGAAGCCGGGGTCACGCCCAGTCTGAGATGTGCGCACCAGGGTCGTCGGCATCCGTTGGATCCTGCCCGGTTGCGTTCTGACGGTCCTGCGCGTTCCGCTTAGTTGCACGCTTGGGTCGTCTCTGAAATTGCTTTTCCTCTTCCGCTTGCATGACGGCTAGATCGCCAAAGTCAGACTCAGCCGCCAGTTCCGATGCGGACTCGGTCAGTTCCTTGCGAACCTGCGCCGCCTCGCGTTTTGCCGCCCCCTGTTGCGCAGATCGAAGAGCATCCACTTGTGCGTAAGGATTGGGTTGAGTGGCATGAACATGCATAATTTCCCCTGTCGGCTCGCTGCTACCGCGCCGCGTTCGACGGCCCGCAGGTGTGTTCTGTCAAGCTGCGTGCACGTTTCGTACCAGGCTTAAAGACATCGAAGGTGAGACATCGCCTGCGTGGTCCAATCCCGTCGCCCAATGATTTAACGAACGCTCAAGATCCACGGGCATCGTCACTGATCGACAATATCGACAATAATGATCGACAATGGGCAAAAAGCGCCTCAGCATAATGGGTAAACTCTGCCGGGTGGGGCGTTGTAGGTTTCTACAGCCAGCAACACGGGCCGTCAGCCCGCAATCGCTCCCGAAGGGTGCACGGCCTCGATCATTTCGTAGCGACTAAAGTCGGCTACGTTCAGCGTGAAAATGTGCCTCACTTTATGAACGCGCATCGCCGCCACCAGCCGCGCGTCATGCACCTGGACGCCTGAGACGGCTTGCTGCACCACGATCCTTCGCCATTCTCGATCAGACGAGTTCATTCTCCGGTAGCAGCACCATGCCTGACTCGATTACCTGAACCTCGCGTTCGGCCTCGGCGATCGTCAGGCCAAATCCGTTGTTTGCTGCCGGCCTAGTCATTACATTCCATAGCTCCGCTATGTTCTGGTGGGTGTAGAAAAATGTGGTTCCAGCATTTGCGAGACGATGGAGCGCGGCGTCAACCAGCCGTTGTTGAGGATCCGAGCGGCGGGAGATTCGCAGCAGAATATTCGTGTCAACCAAACACGACGGGATTGCCATTTAGTCGCGATCCTGATAAATCCATTCGCGAGAAATGATCTGGGGAAGTTCGGGAATTTTGTCCGAGAATTGGGCTAGGTCGTCGAGCCACGCGCGAATTTGTTCGGGCGTCTGTGGGCGCGAGGAAACGGACGCGACCGAGGCGCGCTGCGCCAATAATTGCTCTACATAAACTTCCAGGGGCACGCCAAGCGCTTGTGCCTGCGATGCTAACTCCTCCGGAACCCGAACCCTGATCTCCATATCGCAGACCTTAGCACGGCGGACTCTAGACTTCAACACCTAGACGTCAACACTAAAGACCGGCCGAAACCGCCTTCTATGCCCGCAGCACTCTCGCGAACACGTCATGATCCACATTGCCTCCGCTGATCACCAGGCCCACGCGCTTTCCTCGTACCTTCTCCTTTTCCTTCAGCGCTGCGGCTAGCCCGGCCGCGCCTGCGCCTTCGGCTACGTTGTGCGTGTCCGTGAAGTAGATCTTCATGGCTTGTGCGATTTCCTGCTCACTCACTGTCACCACGCGATCCACATTCTTCAACACGATTTCGAGCGACTCCTGCACCGGAGTGCGGCAGGCCATGCCATCGCCCAGCAGCGTGGTCACGGGACTCTCGACCGCATGGCCGGCGGCGAACGAAAGCGCATAGGTCGCAGCGCCCTCCGGCACCACGCCCACAATGGTGGTCTTGAGATTCAGTCCATTTCGTACCGCCGCGCACGAGCAGATGCCCGATCCCTGGCCGATGGGCACATACACGATGTCGAGATCGTGAACGGCGGTGAAAAACTCCATCCAATACGTGGCCACGCCGGTCACGATACTGCGATGATAGGCCGGAACGTAGTGCCAGCCGCGCTCGGCGGCAAGCTGGGCGGCGTGCTCTTTCGATTCCTGATACTCGTTGCCGAATTCAATCAGCGTGGCACCCTGGGCGCGCATGGCCGCGTTTTTCTCCGGGCTGTTGCCGCGCGGGATCACAATGAACGCGGGCACGCCGAAGCGCCGGGCCGCCAGCGCGACGGACTGTCCGTGATTGCCGCGCGTGGCCGAGACCAGGCCGGTAATCCCATTGCTGCGGCGAAACAGTTCCGCCGCATACACCACCGCGGTGCGCGCTTTGAATGCCCCGATGGGCGTGTGGTTTTCGTGCTTAACCCACACTTCGGTGCCAAGCCGCTCGCAGAGCAGAGGCCAGGCGATCTGCGGAGTCGGCTGCATGACCGTGTAGACCAGTTCCTGCGCGGCGCGGATTTCGTCGAGGGCGGGAAGGGAAGCGAGCGCCGTCTCAATCATACGTTTTTAGCCTCGTGCGAATGTCGGATGACAGAGCGAAATGGATTCCTAAAAAAATCCTAACCATTTTCCATTACGCCTGTAACCGTTACCACCGTCTATTACACAAGTATTACAGGGGGCGCGGCGGTTTCCTGATAGCTTACCTGAAGATTCTTCACAAACCAGCGAATCAGAACGGGGACCCGCCTTGGAAGCACAACTTCTCGAATTGGAAAAACGTGCCGGATCGAAGGACGAAATCAACTGGGTGACAGCGATTTTCATGGGGCTGTTTCATGTGGGGGCCGTGGCCGCACTTTTCTTCTTCACATGGAAAGCGTTGTTCGTCGCGATTTTCTTGTGGTGGGTCGCGGGCAGCCTGGGCATTGGGATGGGCTATCATCGCCTGCTCACCCACCGCGGATTCAAGACGTCCAAGTGGTTTGAATATTTTCTAACCGTCTGCTCCACGCTGGCGCTGGAGGGCGGACCGATTTTCTGGGTGGCGACGCATCGCATTCATCATCAGCACTCCGACATGGAGGGTGACCCGCACTCTCCCATCGACGGCAAGTGGTGGGCGCACATGGGCTGGATTCTGATGGGTAAGTCGATGCATCACGATGCCACTACCCTGGCCCGTTATGTCCCCGACCTCGCCAAAGACAAGGTTCATGTCTGGCTCACGAAATATCACTACGTGCCGCAAATTGTTCTGGGCGCGATTCTGTTCGCGATTGGCGGGCTGCCGTGGCTGCTGTGGGGAATCTTCTTCCGCACGGTGTTCCTATTGCATGCCACCTGGCTGGTGAATTCGGCGACGCATTCGTGGGGCACACGGCGGTTCGCCACTCGCGATCTTTCCACCAATAGCTGGTGGGTCGCGCTGCTTACATTTGGCGAGGGCTGGCATAACAATCATCATGCGCATCCCACCTCCGCCGCGCACGGGCTGCGATGGTACGAGGTTGACCTTAATTACTACGCGATCTGGGTCTGCAGCAAAGTCGGCCTGATCTGGGACGTGAAGCGCGTGCATCTCGACGAGATCGCGAAGGGCATGGTGGCTGCGCCGAACGGAGCGTTGATCGCGCCCACCGCCGCGGAATCCTGGGCTGCCGGCGACTAAACGCAGCTTCCCTACGAAACGGCATCGCATTGGTCATAAGTGGCAGGCGATTCGGTACTTAGTTAGATGCTGTTCCTGGCGCGAACTCGGGCCGCGCCGGAGATGTAAGTCAGGGTACTTTCTATTTCATAAACGGGCTTGACTTTTCGGCCATTCCGGGGGAAGATGCCGCCTACAACCTCCGTTTCCAGACCACCGCTGGGAACCCTGCCCGTTGTGAAAGGAGTACCTCGTTATGCCAGCAACAGCCTCGCCGTACCAACCACTCCAAACCAACCACTCCAAACCAACCACTCCAAACCAACCACTCCAAACCAACCACGCAACTCCTGTTGGCTGTTCTCGTGACCATCGCAGTTACCGTCTGCGTCGCTCCAACAGCTAAAGCACAAATATCTCTGGGTTCTGTCACGAACGTCAGCACCGACCCCGTGCCCTGCAGCAGCGTCAACAGCGCATTCTAATGACGGAATGAACTGCTACACCGCGACCGTAACCTGCCCAAACACCGATAATATCTACGTGACGTTCGGTTACATTGGGCCAACGGTCCGCTCCACGCCCTATGGGACCATCGTTCTCTTTTCCGGGAGCGATGGAACGTCGCCATACTTTGACGGATCCCACTACTACGCGGGCCAGTACGTCTCGAACTACACAGTCGTCCAATTCGAATGGGCTTCCCCCGGCTGGGAACAGGCCAGCCCGTCGGGGACCTACCCTGACAGTATCCTGGCGGCAGCGTGCAGGCCGGCCACGCTGCTCAATTACTTCAAGAACAACAGCTTCATCCACCCAAGCTCGGCTGCAATGTGCGCGCAGGGCTCGAGCGCAGGTTCGGCTGCCATCTCCTACTCTATGTCTCGGTACGGAGCCACCTACCTAACAAACGTCGAACTGCAATCCGGCCCCGTGCTCAGCGAAATCGATCAGGGCTGCAGCACATCGGCACCCACCCTCACGCTTTGCAACACGACAGGCTTTTGCACAGCGGGGACGCAAACCGAGGCCGCGGGCGGCCTCTGGACCGATACCACAGCCTATACCTACAACGACTCAACGATTGACGGTTGGTCCGGGCTTTCTGGCTGCGGTAGCAGCTCCGGTGCGGGCAACCTGACAGCGTGGAAAAACATGAGCATTGTGGACGGGTCCTACTCGGGCGTAACACCAGTGTTCAATTTCGGGTCAGGCGTGTATAAGCACGGCTGGCTTTGTTTCAGCTACAAAACCGGTACGTGCATGACCAACTGCCCGAACAACTCGGCTGCGGAGGGTTATGACTGGTATACGGCCCTTAGCAGCGCGAGCGATCCACACTTCGAGGTGACAGGCACGCAATACTGTGACGCCGCCGAAGGCGTTAGCGAGGGAACCGATCCGGACTATAGTACGTCCGAGGAAGCCGTGATAGCCAGCGACATGACTACACAGTGCCAGTGACCGGCCAGGGTGCCCGCTGCCGCCGGAGGGGGCACCTTGAGCAGGACCACTAGGAAGCTGACACCGGATTAATGGAGGCAGCGATGTTTGGAAGGCTGTTCTTGGTCGCAACGTTCGTTACTGCATCGTTAGTCGGTCGGCCTTCGCCCGCGTCGGCCCAGGTCCTGATACGTTCAGGCCTCTCAACCCTCAATGGGGCCAACAGCGTCGTTGCCGCGGACTTTAATGGAGACGGGGCAATGGACCTGGCCGTCGGCGGCGTTGAGGCATCCTCGGGCGTACAGGTGTTCCTGGGAAACGGCGACGGAACCTTCAAGCCGCCCGTGGCTTACGCGCCGGGCTCGGGCGCTGCGTCCTTGGCCGCGGCCGATCTGAACCATGACGGAAATCCGGACATTGTGATCGCGAGCCCAGCCGGTGAGTACCTGACTGTGCTCCTGGGAAACGGCGACGGAACGTTCCAGCCTCCGGTCACCTATGCGATCCCCTCCGTTGCGACGGCAGTGGTGCTAGGCGACTTCAACAACGACGGCAAGCTCGACATCGCGACGGCGGACTACTCGACAGAGGCTGTCATCTGCGTCCTGCTCGGAAACGGCGACGGCACTTTTCAGGAGCCTGGCATCCTCAGCTACCCTCCCGATTGGGGGCTCCATACGCTTGCGGCAGGGCAGTTCACGGAAAGCGGAAACCTCGATCTAGCTGTCACCGAGGAGGAGGGCCTTTCCGGTGAGGTCGTGCAGATACTATTAGGCAATGGCGACGGCACGTTCACCATTGGCAGCAGCTACGGCATCGATTACACCCTGGGCGCGATCGTCGCGGCCGACCTGCGCAGCAATGGCACAACCGATCTTGCCGTAGCAAACGGAGGCGTACTCACGGTGCTCCTCGGCGACGGTGATGGCACCTTTCAGCAGCCGACTGAGTATGACTTTGGCTCAGGCCAGTGGCACTTTTACACTGCGCCTTTCTCCACAACAGTGGCTGTCGCAGATATGAACGGCGACGGCATTCCCGATCTTGTATCTGCCCCTTCCTTAAGCACCGATCTCGTTGATTACAGTTCTGTGTACATCTTTCCCGGCAAAGGCGATGGCACGTTCGGAAGTCCCGAGATCGCCTATCCTGTGGCGTCCAATTCCTTCCCAATGGGCTTGGCCCTGGCCGATTTCAACGGCGATGGCCTGCTCGATGTGACCATCGCCGACCCATTCGGACCGCACAACGGCTATAGCGAATATGTTCTGCTCAACACTGGCCAGGTCAAGTTCTCGCCGGTCTCGATGCTGAGTTTTACGAACCAGAAGAAGGGCACCACCAGCCCGCCGCAGATCGTGACCCTCACCAACCAGGGGCCGTCGACACTGAACATCTCCTCCATGACCACGACCGGGAATTTCGAGGAGACCTCAACCTGCGGAAAGAGCGTAGTCGCTAAGGCGACCTGTACGATCATCGTGACGTTTCGTCCCACCAGCGCGGGCGAAAAGTACGGCACGGTGTCGATCACCGATAGCGCATCGTCGAAGCCGCAAGTGATCGCGCTCAGCGGAAAGGCATACTGACCAGTCGGAGTTTCGCCGCGCCGCATCAGCGCGGGTTGGCCGTCTCTATGCGCGGGCCGTTCGACCAACTAAATGATAAGATCCAGTCGCGCCTTTTGAAATGAATTGGCAGATTGTGCCGATCCCGGCTTAATCTGCTGAACAGGCTCCTTTTACGCCGAACCCCAGGGCACCGGAGGGATACGCGTATCCGCCATAGACGTTTTCCAGGAAACCACTGGAGAGGTTGCCGTTCGAGGCGTGAGCGATATAGACCCCGGTGGAACTTACACCCTCGCCGCCATCATCGAAGTTGATTATGAGCAGATTGTTGATGATTTCAAAGGTGCCTTCTCCCTGACCGCCCAAGTCGCCGGAGACTGTGGCCGTGCCGCTGTGCACCCCATCGACGATTCCATCGTCAACCAGCGTGAGGCAACCTGTATTGCCGAAACCCGGCGGCAGGGAAGCTTTCAGTGGCCAACTGCCACTGTAGCTTTGTGCCATGGCCGCGTGAGGCGTCAATGCAAAAGCCAAACCAAGCAATGTCATCACGACGAACGGTCCCAATTTCTTTGTCATTTTCCTGTCTCCGAGGTGAATTGGCGATACGACAAAACGTATAACGTGGAAAGACTTAGCATTTGTCATGACAATGTAAAAAACGCGAAAACTCTGACGCAGCATCTCGTTCGATGGACCAACGGGACTCTTTGCTCACACCCGAATAATCATCACTTCCGTCGCCTTGATCAAAGCGGCCGCCGTTTGACCCTTCTTCAAGTTCATCTCGCGAATCGCGCCGGAAGTAATCAGCGACGTAATCATCTGTCCGCCGACGGAAAGCGTGACCTGGCCCACCAGTCCGCTGACGCGCACGTCAACGATGCGGCCGACGAGCTGGTTGCGTCCGCTGATGCGCGTGTAGCTGACCCGGCGTTCCCCTTGATTGTGGCCGCGCGTGCGGTACAGCAGGCGGTCAACCTCGGACTGCGCGATGCGGTAGTGGCCGCCCGGTGTTTTCGCCGCGCGCAGTTTGCCGTGATAAATCCACTGCTTAATCGTGGGGTAGCTGATCTGCAGCTGCACAGCCGCATCGCGGGGACGAACAAATTGCTCGTTCGCCGGTTGCGGCTTGTTCTTGGATGGCATTGGCTCGCAATCGTACTCTCGGCGTAAGACGATGGTCAAATTCGGAGAAAAAGAATATATCCGTATACAGATAGATATATAACTCGTATCTAGTATACAATTCCGAATTCTTGCACACATCTTAAGCCTGGAGAAATTGCATGCGCCGGACGCTCACCCGCTACATTCCAACGGCTGCCTCACGGCCGCTCGCCGAACTCTTGTTGCCGCTTCTATGGCTTGCGATGGGAGCGCTCCCGGCGCGGGCCCAGGCAGGAGCGACGACCCCCGACCCCTGCACCAGCGGCCACGACTTCGCTACCACCGATTGCGCGCTGACCTGGCACGGCATCACGGTTTACGGTGCGTATGACGTGGGACTCGGCTGGGTGAGCCACGGCTTACCGGAAAACGGCTACAACTATGAAGGCGAATCTCTGGTGAACCGCAACGGCTATCAACATCGATTCCTCGTCGCACCCAACAACCTGTCGCAAACTGGTTTTGGCGTCCGGGGCAAGGAACAATTTGCGCCTGGCTGGTCGGTTGTGTTCAACGCTTCCACCGGCATCAATCCCCAGTCCGGCCTGCTCGCCAACGCATCGAGGACGGACATCATCAACAACGGCCTTCCCCGGAGCAGCTATTCGATCGCCATCGACGGCGCGCGCGCCGGCCAACCCTTCAATGACGAATACTATGCCGGTGTATCGTCCACGCAATTCGGCACGCTGACCTTCGGCCGGCAGCGCGCTCTGGGCACCGATGCGATGCTGCAGTACGATCCCGCGGGCGGCGCCTATGCTTTTTCCTACATCGGGTATAACGGCACCATGGCCGGCGGCGGCGACACCGAGGACAGCCGTTGGGACACTGCTCTGAAGTATCGCATCGCCCATGGCCCGGTCCATTTCGGCGCGATGTATAAATTCGCCGATGGTTCTGGCGGCTGCTACGCGGCTGCGGCAGCCTCGGGGGCAAGCTGGACTCCTACCAGCTGTACGGCGGAATCGGCGCACAATAACGCGTTTGGATTCGACCTCGGCGGAAAATACAACAAGTTTTCCGCCGATATTGTCTACCAGCATTACAACCAGGCCATCAGCGTTTTAAACCCGCTGCTGGGGCCGCAGAGTCTGAGTCCGGCAGGGCAATATCAGTCAACCACCGACAGCATCGATACCACCCCCATCAGCGGCGGAGTCAATCTCATCGACCCCAACGACACCGTATATGGCATCGTGACCGACAACAACGCGGTAATGTTCGCAACCAAGTATGCGACGGACACGTTCAAGATTTTTGCCGGCTACGAATACATCACGCAGAACAACCCGAATAATCCGCTGGGGGTGGGTGCACCAGACCAGGGTGGCTACATCATGAGCGGGGTCGAAGACAACAATCTTGATTCCGAAAAGCTGGTGAATATCTGGTGGACGGGCGCGAAGTACACTTACCGCAAGCAAACTGATTTCACTTTCTCCTGGTATCAACAGCGGCAGAACGACTTCCGTTATCCGCCGACCGCATGCGCGCCCGGGAATATGCGCGCTTCCTGCGCCGGCACGCTCAACGAGGGGTCGCTCTATGTGGATCATCACTTCACCACGCGTTTCGACGCTTTTGCCGGAATTGCGTATTCCTGGGTGAGCGGCGGTTTGGCCATTGCCATTCCTCATGGCCCCGGCGTCCCCTATAACTACGACAACAACTTCGCTCCGACCATCGGTGGTCGCTTCACCTTCTGAGCGTTTTCCCGGCTGACCCATAGGACGCCTAACGCGGTAAAATCGGATCGAATCGCCATGCGCATATCGAGCCGCCGCGGAACCATCGTTTTCTTCCTGTGCCTGGGCGTGATGCTGATCGCGCTGGCGGTCGCACTCAACGTCGGCTGGATCATCCTGAACTGGCGTCAGGGCGTGCTGCTGTTGTTTGGCATCGTGTTTTTTGCCCTGATTATCGCGGGCATGGTGGTCAACACGATTTTCCTGGTGCGCGAGTTGCGACGCAGCGAGCAGCACGACAGCTTCATCAACGCCGTGACGCACGAATTGAAGACGCCCATCGCCTCGATCCGGCTGCATCTGGAAACCTTGCAGCTCCGGGAATTGCAGGAGGCGCGCAAGCAGGAGTTCTACCGGCTGATGCTGAGCGACGCCGACCGCCTGACGGAAACCGTGGAGCAGGTGCTGAAGGCCGGAAGGGCGGGCGACAAGCGCGCGGGCGTGGAACGGGCCGAAGTCGATTTCGGATTGCTGGTGCGCGATTGCGTGGACGCGGTTCGCGTGCAGCATCATCTGCAGCCGGAAGCGATGCGCTTCGAATTTACGGCCCAGAACGGCGCGGAAGCGCGAGTGAAAGGCAGCGCGGAGGATCTGCGAACGGCAGTCTCGAACCTGCTGGATAATGCGATCAAATATTCGGGTCAGCGTGTTGAGGTGCAGGTGCGGCTGGAAGAAAACGACAGGCGCGTGGTGCTGCGGGTGCAGGATCAAGGCGTGGGCATTGCCCCCGACGATCTCAAACGGATTTTCAAACGATTTCAACGGCTGGGCAACCGATCGATGGCGCATGTGAAGGGAACCGGGCTGGGATTGTTTATCGTGAAAGCGATCGCAAAAAAGCATGGCGGACGGGCTTTTGCGGAGAGCGATGGCGAAGGCCACGGCACCACCGTAGTGCTGGATTTGCCGAGAGCGGGCGCATGAGCCGCGTGCTGGTGGTCGAAGATGAGACGCATCTGGCCGAAGGGTTGCGTTTTAACCTGGAAGCCGAAGGCTATGGAGCCGAAGTGGTGGGCGACGGCGAAGCCGCGACCGACCGCTTGCTGGAAAAGAAAGAGAAATTCGATGTCGTGGTGCTCGACATCATGCTGCCCGGCAAGGATGGATTCCATGTAGTGTCGGAGTTGCGGGCCGCGCGCAATTATGTGCCAGTGCTCATGCTCACGGCACGTGGTCATCCTGAGGATGTGTTGAAGGGTTTTGCCTCGGGCGCGGACGATTATCTGGCCAAGCCGTTCGATCTGTCGATCTTGCTGGCCCGCTTGCAGGGATTGCTGCGGCGTAGTGAGTGGATGCGCGGTGAACCTACGCCCGCAGAGCAATACAAGCCGGATCGCAGCGGCGATTTTGGAAAATTCTCATTCGCCGGCAAGACCATCGATTTCGGCGCGCTCGAACTGCGATCGGCAAGCGGTACGGTTCATCTCACGGTCATGGAGCTGGACCTGCTGCGTCATCTGGTGAGAAACGACGGCAAGATTGTGTCGCGCAAACAGATTCTCGAAGAAGTGTGGGGCTTGCGCGAAGACACGGACACTCGGGCGATCGACAATTTCGTGGTCCGGCTGCGACGCTACATCGAAGACGATCCCGCCCAGCCGCGCCATTTGGTCACCGTACGGGGCGTTGGCTACAGGTTTTTCGCCGAGCCCAAGCCTCTGCCTTAGCAGTCGCTTAATTCAACTGCAGGAACGGCATCACCGAAGGCACTCCGTTGGAATTCACGATCACCAGCATGTAGTAGCCCGGAGGCGCCATGCTGCCGCTGGGCGGCGCAATGGCGGTGATCTTTCCTTTGCCGAGGGTAAAGGTCAGGTCCACGTAGCGCTGATCAAAATCGTCAGCGTGCGTGGTTGCGCCGGGACGAACCAGGGCCACACGCGTAATGCTCGAGGCATTGGAAGTGGCGATGGTGAATTCAGAACCGTAGGTCAGCGAGGCTGGCGCCGACTGAATGACCGGCCGCGTACCCTTGAACAGATAGGGCGGGCTATAGATTTCGTAAGTCGTTTCCGTGGGCGCTCCATTGTCGGAGCCGGAGGAAACTACACGGCCGTCGGGAATCAGCACGGCGGTCGAGTGATAGGTCCGCTGAATGGTCTGCGGCGCCATCGTGGTCCACTGCGCGGTCTTGGGATCGTATAACTCGGCCGTGAGTACAGGATTGGTGTAACGGCCTCCTCCTCCTCCTCCTCCGACGGCGAGCACAGTTCCATCCGCCAGCAGAACCAGGTTTTCGTTATAGCGCGCGTAGTTCATAGAGCCGGTGTAGTTCCAGCTGGGCGTGGGCTGCGACATGTCGATGATCTCGGCGGTGTTGGTGGCCGCGCCGCCGCCATTTGACTTCTCGATCGAGCCGCCGGCGACCATGATCTGCTCTTGCCCCGGCAGCAGAACATGAGGAGCGTAATAGCGCGCCCCGTAGTTGGCGTTGGCGATGAAGGTCCAGGTGTTCGTTGTGGGATCGAACTGGTAGGAAGGCCGGCTGGGCGCGGTCAGCATCACCTTGCCGCTCGGCATCAGCGAAAGGCGCGGATAGACTTCCAGAACCGCTTTGGGCAGCGCAGCGCTGGCGGGCAACAGAGTCCACGCGCCAGTGGTGTAGCTATAGGACTCAAGCGCGGTTTGCACCTCAGCTCCGGTGGCGTTCGTGCCCGAAACTTCCAGCGACGTGCCGTCGCTCAGCTCCACGTCGCTGGGATACCAGCGAGGCTCATACATATCTTTGCCGGTGGACCAGGTTTGCGTGCGGGGATTAAAGATCTGCACATTGGTGGTGCCGCAGCCGCTGGCGGTGTGGCTGCACGTGGCAAGTGTGTTGCCGCCGGTGACCAGCACATTGCCGTTTTCCAGTATCGAAAGGCCAGAGCAGAAAATATCCGCCGCCGCCGGATCGTTGACGTCGGTGAGCGCGCCGGTCAGGGGATCGAGCACCTTCGCCTGCGAGTTTTGCGAGTTCGCAGCCGGATAGTAGTAGAACAGTACTTTTCCGGTATTGAGAACCGCCGCGTTCGCGCCGACCAGACAAGGGTAGGTGCAGAAATAAACCGGCGCGGCCCATTTGCCAACCGACGAACCAGGAGGAGCGGCGGTCGCCTGAGGTTTCGTCTGCGCCGAAAGAATCATAGTCGGGACGCAGAGCAGCAGGGCGACCAGGGAAAAGCGTAGCCACGAAGGATAAGCGGTGATTCGAAGCGAGCCAGAGCGAGTGGCAAACGAGTGCATCATGATGCACCCCCTTTTATTGTCGAGCCGAACGTCCGGGTCGAACCCTGGGCAGGACCTGCACGCGAAACGGCCAGTCGATCAAATTAACTATGGCTGGCGGGAGTATGTCAAGATGCAGAATTTTGCGCAAGCGCAAGCTCACATAAGAAAACCCCGGCATTTGCCGGGGCTTGGTGCACGCACTCTGTAAGATCTAAAACAAATTCCACAAAAACTGGTTGTAAACCTCGTGGTGGAACTGTACCTCGGCAGGTTTTACCACCGTCCCCAGCAGCCGTGGACAGCGGTCGGCCGACGCTTGCTTCAGATCGGCGTAGCGGCCTTTTACATCCTCGCCCAGCAATTTCGTCGTCCAGTCGGCATTGCGGAAGTTCTCGATCGCTGTGTAGATGTTGTCAGGCAGAAATCGCTCCTTGCCCTGGCGCAAATCCTTGATCTTCGAAGTAGACCCTTCCAGTCCCGTCTTGAAGATTCCGTACAGAACCAGATACGGATTCGCGTCGGGCGCAACCGCCCGCACTTCCGTGCGCATACTGCGCTCGTTGCCGATGGGAATGCGGATCATCGATCCCCGGTCGACCGCCGAGGCCTTCAGTTGGTTCGGCGCTTCGAAGTGCGGATCGAGCCGGCGATACGAGTTCACGCTCGAGTTGAGGATCAGGCAAAGATCATTGCCGTGAGTCAGAATGCGGTCGAGAAATTCATACCCAAGCTTGCTGAGTTTTTCTTCGCCCTTGGGATCCCAAAACAAATTCTTGTTCTTCTGGCTGATCGACACATTCGTGTGCATTCCGCTGCCGTTTACCCCGACCACGGGTTTGGGCAGGAATGACGCCGTCAGTCCCATCTTGCTCGCGACCTGGCGGCAAATCAGCTTGTAGATCTGAATTTGATCGGCGGCGGCGACCACTTCGCCGTATCCGTAGTTGATTTCAAACTGCGAAGGTGCAACTTCCGGATGGTCTTTTTCGTTCTGAAAGCCCATAGCCCGCTGCACTTCGGCGGTCGAATCGATGAACGTCCGCAGCGGATCGCCGGGCAGCGAATGATAATAGCCGCCGGTGTTGACGTACTCGAACTTGCCGGTCTCATGATAGTGGCGTTCGGCGTCGGCTCCTTGAAACAGAAAGCCTTCAATTTCATTGGCGGCGTTCAGCGTGTAGCCGTTTTTCTTGAACTGCTCGGTGGCAAACAACTTCAGCATGCTGCGAATATCGGCGCTGTAGGGTTCGCCGTTCTTGTCGATGACTTCGCCGAATACCAGCACTTTGCCGGGGCCAAACACGTCCGCCGGAGCCCAATAAAATGCGCCCCAGTCGATCCCCAGCCGCAGATCGCTTTCCCGCTGCGCCGTGAAGCCGCGAATCGACGAACCGTCAAAGGTGAGGTTGTCGTGGCTTTTCAGCAGAAACTTCTTGTCGTAATCCAGCATGTGCAGCCGGCCCTCCAGATCGCTGAACAGCACGGTGAGGGCCTTGATCCGTTTCTCGTCGCTCAGATATTGCAGCCGCTCTTCCTGGATCTTGTCGGCGGCGACGCGGTTTCTGCGCTGCTCCTTCGCTTTAAGGTTGAGTTCTTCCAGTTCGTCATATGTGAGGGAAAGAAAATTGCGCAGGTCAGTGGACATGGGTGTGGTTCAGTCTCCTTGAAAGATGGGGCTGCAAAAGACGTCGCTGCGAAAGACGTTGCCGGGACAGATGCTGCTGGGCATCACTGCCTACGTATACACGAAAGTGCGGCTGGAGTGGTTGCAATGCGCTGTCTGTGAAAAAGATATGCCTTTGGGACACACGAGAATAGCGCGAGCATGCAGCGCTCGCCAATCGAAAAAGCTGATGTGCGGTATAAAAGCCGTTTATCCGCGTTCGATTCCCGGAATAGCGGGGATAGCTAGTTTATTACTTCTACGATCAGTTGCCTTTCGACCGCGCTGTTGGCCGAGGCCTGGTTCTTGGAAAATGTAACGACCACTTGAAGCGTTTCCGCGACCGTCGTGTCGATCGTGCCGCTCGGAACCGTGCCCGTATTCAGAATTGGATAGGGTCCGGCTGCGTTGGTCTGTGCCGAAGCGTCTACGATCTCATATACGCCCTTGGGCCTCGAACTTGCCAGAGGACCCCGCGGTCTGGGTCGTGATGTAGCAGGTCATGTCCCAGGGGTAGCTCGAGCTTGGGGACACGAAGTTTATTCCGGGCGTGCGCAAGCAGATGTCGCTCCCGCCAAGCTGGACTGACATCGTCACCGTGCCAGTCGTCGCGCCAGAGGGGATTGTGTAGAAGCCCGCGATCCAGACCCTCAGAGTCTTGCCGACGGTATTCAGCAGGCCCGCCGGAATGGTACAAGACATTAGGCTTTGTCCCGACGTCGTATTCGTGCTGACGGTTACAGGGCTCACGTTTACGCAACCAGATACCGAGCCGCCGCGAAAGACGGTGGTATTGCTGGATTGCTGGAATGCCTCGGCGTTCTGGGTGCTGTCGTACCAGCCGTCCCCATCCGCAGGGGCGGAGGGCGCGGGCCCCGAGGGAGTGTTCTTGCTCGCGTAACCGGTGGTGGACGCCGCCGCCGTCGCCTTGCCCCCGGTGGTGACAGTCTGCTGCGTTGGCGCCTGGCCTGACGCGCGCTCCGACCAGCCTGACAGAAGCGACAGACAGAGGCATAGGAGCAAAAGCGCTCTGTAGGGTCCATGGTTTATGAAGAAGGTCACGAGTGTTCCTCTCTTAGCCGGGCCGAGCTAGCGAGCCGTGGGCTTCTGGGTCAGTTGGTCATCACGAAGTCATGCGTGTTGCCGCTCGAATCATAGTAAAGCCCGGCCACCTTGCCGTTGCCGCTGACACAAGTCGAAAAGGTTCCGAGGCCGCCAGCTGCGCTGGGGTCGGAAAAATAGCTGACGACGCCGGCGGCGGTCCTCTTCCAGCCGTGCGCTCTCGCGGCGCTCTCATAGGTCCCGAGCACATCGCCGCTGTCCTCAAGTCCGGCATTTTGGAAGAAGCCGGTGATATTGAAGGTGGTGACGTTGCCATACTGGTCGGAGGTGAACTCCTGGACAGTATCGGCCGAAAGGGAATAGTATCCCGTCGTTTCTCCGCTGCCGTTGATCCCGGTTACGGACGTGCCAATAGAGTTGGGCGGATCGAAAGTGGTTATGGTCCCGTCCGTCTGCATGATGTAACCGTGGGAAACGTTCCCTTGGGTAATGCTTCCTTGCGTGGTGTAGGTCCCGGCGACCTGCCCGGCCTGGTTGAGCAGCGCGCCGGTCACACCATTGCCGCCCGGTATGTCGAAGGTGGTGAACGTACCGGTGTCAGACTGCCAGATGAAGCCATGTCCCACCGACTGCGAGTCGATATAGATACCAGCAACCTGCCCGGCATCGTTTATGGAAAGCGCCTGCGTCCCTTGGTCGCCTTTGGTTCCGGCACCGGGTACGTCGAGGGTAGTGTACTTCGGGTTGCGGAGGAAACCGTGGAAGACGCCCTCCGCATCCGAATAATAGCCCACGATCCACCCCGTGCCGCTTATACTCATGGGATAGGTGCTCCGGGCCTTCGGCGCTGAGAAAGTCGTGACCGTTCCGTTGGATTGGTACAGGAAGCCCGAGGCAGTAACCTCCTCGCAGGGGGCGTAGTAGCCGGTGACGGAGCCCCATCGATTGATTCCAGTGGGAACCCCAGCCGAACATGAGCCCGGCATATTGAACGTAGTATACGTGCTGGCAACTGCGAATTGCGGCCGGGCAATCGTGGAGCAGATCGCAGCTATAAAGACTAGGGCAAAACGTAATCGCATTTGGTTCCTCCTAAATGATCTATGGTTCGGCAAACGCTACAGGGATTCCGAAGCTGGCTGCGGTAACGGTGAGCGAACTTGGTAACGACCCGCTCATCAGCGAGCCAGCGGTTCCGAAGCGCTTAATCGTTGCATTGTTGTTCATGATAAGCTCGAACCCGCTGTTCAGCGGTCCGCCGATACCCGCAGCGGCGCAAGTGGTGCCGGTCGCGGCGAAAGCGAAAAAGTAGGCTCCCGGCTGTAGCACGAGCGATGTTCCGAGCGTGAAAGTCTGGTTGCCCCCATTACAGGTTATCGCGCCAGTATCCAGAAGTTTTGAGGAGCCGTCGGCGCTGTATATCCCCAGGTTGAAGGAGCCTGTCGAGCTGGTGTTCACGTAGGTCGAGATTTTATTAATCGTGATCTTGTAGGGCAGAGTGAATTGAATCGCTCGCACTTGGCTCGCGGTGCCGCTGAAGGGCGTGTTCGCTCCCGAACTGGTAGGCTGCGTAATAGAAGGAAGGAACAAAAAACCTTCCCCGCCTGTTCCCACTGCGTACGGCGCGATTCCAGAATCCGTAAGATTGCCGTTGCCGTCGAAGATTGCGCCGTCACCAGCAGTGAGGGTGCCTGCCGTCAGCGCAATGTTGCCGGTACCAGCGCCACTGTCCGGGATAGTGTAGACTCGGTTGCCTCCAGGTGCAGCAGGGGTGATCTCGATGGTATTAGCGGTTGTGGAATTGGCGAATGTCAAGGCGCCCGTTGTGCCGCCCGGCCCAGGCTGGCCTAGAGTCAGACCTATCGGCAAGTTGGAGGCAACCGACGGACTGAGCACTACTGAGTTATTTGTAGAACCGCTGACTGGAGTGCTGACGCTTTGGAAAGTCGCAGAGATAGTAATGGGACTTACATTGCTGCCGATGGAGATCCCGGTGGAAAAAGATGTCATGTCCCCCGCAATCACAGTGCCCCCGCTGTGACCCACTGACGAGGAGATAACGCTAATCGCGACGCCAGTTCCAAAGGTTGCCCAGGAACCCGTTTGCTCAAGGATGGCATAATCCTGAAACGCGGCGCTGCTATTCAGCGAGATGGCCGTGTCGCAGTTGAGAACGTGCGTGCCAAAAATGCCCCACTCTCCGCCATCGTCGATGCTCGTGTTGTGGTTCGTGGTCGATATGTCAAGACCGATTGATCCAACGCCGACCCCGGCAGTGGTGAGGTTGCACTCCACGTCCCCGCCGTATAAGTTAATGGAAGATGTCCTATACGAAGCCTGGACGGGGAACTTAGTGTTGCGAGTCGTTAGGTTTATTATCGCTCCGTATTGCGTAACTGCCGTCGAGCTACCTTGGACGCCGGACGGGCTTACGCAGGCTCCAATCTGGAAATTCGCACAGAATACAGAGTCGATGGTGAAGTTCTCGACAATCGTAAAGGTATATGGCCCCTGCGAGAGTTCCGCTCGTGGATGCGTCATTGAATGATAAGTCGGTGATTCTGAGGCCCTCATAATTGGACGCTCCGTCGCCAACCTTTAGGATGTAGAGGCCTGAGGTCCCGGTCTGACCGCTGGAAAGCTTCGAGCACGATGTTCCGACCCCGATCACTGCACACTGGCCGCGAAGCGTGATTCCCGGCTGCGTTGATGGAATGGTAAGCTCATTGCCGCCGGAAGCGCCAATCTTGTAATAGCCGCCCGACGCCGTCAGGGGGAAGAAGATGGTGCAGCCAGCCGGGGTCGCGGAGGTGGGGCAGCTATTAATTGCGGATTGGATCGAGGGTCTGTCGTCAGTCGTGCCATCGCCTTTCGCCCCGTACGCTCTTACGTCGATCCACGGAACCGGTCCAGCGATCTGCACGCCATTTGATTGGGCGGACGTCGGCTTGGCTACCGATAGAAGCAGCAGGGCAATGGCAAACAGAAGCGCGCGATTTACTGAAAAAAGAGGGCGAACTACTACTGCTATCGTGGCCCTATTGCTCTCCACGTGCATCCTCCGTCGCAACTGGAACCTAAAGGGGGGAAAGGGAGCGCACCCTGCGCACCCTGTGCGAAGGACAATACTCCCCTTGGGGGGGGGGGCCGTCAAGATGAAAGATTCTGCATACCGAAGCACGCAGAGGATCGCGACAGCACTTAGCGTGAATATTACTGCACGGCGAAGCCATGCCCGGGCAGAACGCGCAGAATAGACGCGAGGGCGGCGAGGACGGCGATGAAGTAGATCGTGATCATGCGGCTGGGATGCGGCGGAAGATCGCGCGCGAAGAAGGCCCGATAGGCCGCTCCGGCCGCCACCGGCAGAAGAACATTCTCCCGAACTGCGATCCAGAGAATCACCGAGGCTGCAAACACCGCGATGCGTTCCGATTTGCCCAGGGCAATCGCCGCGTGGCCGCCGTCGAGTATCCAGACGGGCATCAGGTTCAGCAGATTCAATGCAGCGCCCACGCGCGCCAGCACCAGCCAGTAAGATTCATGAGTCTGCCACCAGAATCCCGCACAAGCCAGCGCCGCCAGGAAACCCGCCGCCGGCCCGGCCAGGCTGACCGCAGCCCGCGTTTCCAGCGACACGCCCAACGCGCGCCAGCGCACATAGGCTCCAAGCCCGGGAAGAAAGATGGGCATGTCGGCGGGCAAACCGCGGCGTCGAATATCGACGTAGTGGCCCATCTCGTGGATCAGGATCAGCACCGCGAAGCCAATCCCGAACTGCGCTCCCTCAGCTTTGGAATAGAGTGCGACGAAGGCCAGAAAGCTGAGCAGGAAACCAACGCGGAGGAGGGCGCGCTGACCAAAGCTGCGCCGCGGCTCGGGGTCCGCGGCTGAGAGGCCCGGTGTGGCAGCTCCCGTTTCGAGAGCGCGGGCATGATCGCCGATCCACTGCGCCTGCCGCGACAGATGCGGCAAAAGCGGTAGCGCCTGCAGCCAGAGATCGCGCGCCTGCAACGGTTCTCCACGAGCTTCGAGCGCACGCGCCTCTTCTGCCAGACGCTCCAGCTGTTCGCTATAGACCAGGGCCTGGCATTTTTCGCACACCAGCGATCCCGGCGCCAGCTCGGCCGAGCAGCGGCGGCAATTGCGAACTGCGTCCGGAAATATGTCGGGAGTGGAAATCGACACGGAGGCTCCGCGCCCATTCTACCGCGCTGGATTCTTTGCCCGCGTCACCCGCGGGGCGGCGAATTCTGGGGTGGGGAATTCTGGGGTGGGCAATTCTGGGGTGCGGAATTCTGGGGTGGAGAATTTTGGAACGGGCCCAGAATCTGAAACGCACGTCCCGCCGTGATGCGCCAGGCCATCCGCATGCCCACAAAGAGAATAAAGAGGCCCATGACTCCCCAGAAGGAGTTGCCCCGCAGCTCGATAAAGGGCGACGCTAGCCCAAGTAGAGTCACTCGCCCCAGCCATGTTCCCAGGCCAAGCCGCGGCTTCTCCGGCTCGGGCGCGGGTTCCGCTTGCGGCTCTTTTCCAGACTCAGCTTCCAGTTGACGTTGTTCGGCTGCCATCTTCTGCTGTTCGGTTTGTCTCGGCTTTTCCTTATTCGCAAAGTAAATCCAAATGGGAACCGCCGAAAGCGAAACCGCCACATAGGTCAGCAGAACGGCTGCGATCTGATATCTCCGCCCGCCCACTCCGCCCGAAGCCTTCATCATGGCCACGCCCACCAGCCATCCCACGGCGAAAGACATGTAGCTGATCTGCCAGCCTTGCAGAAGGATGGTCAGCAACGCATACCCGACCAAGCCCACCACTGCCGCGCCAATCCCAGCGGTAATGGCGCGTACGAACGCGGCATGCGTATCCTGCGATCGCTCGCGCTGCATTTTGTCGGCGCAACTGGGGCAGACCATCGCATCATTCAGGCGAAAATACGATGCGCCGATCGGCTGCTGGCACATGCGGCAACGGTCGCCAGCGGATGTTCCGCCGTATTCGGCGGTTCCAAACTGCGGCGTGGGATTGTTCAGATTCAATTCCGTCATGGACGGGAACGATAGCACAAAAAGCGGCTGGAGATCAGTGATTGGTTTCGTTCAAAAGCCACGCGAATGAAAATGCGCTCCGGGGTGTAAGCCCGGAGCGCACTCATCTTGCGGTTGCTGCATTCGCGTCTTCAACAGCTAGCAGCTAAAGACTGGCTTCATAAACGCTGCCGACGCCATTCACCCCGCCCTGGGCCGTGCCATAAAGATTGCCGTCGGTGTAGAGCAGCAGGCCGCCCGAAGGATAGCCGGCCCCGCCGTCCGCATCGGTCATGTTGATCAAGAAGTTCTCCGTCCACGTGCCGCCGCTCTGCGTCAAGCCAAACACGGTTCCATCGAAACTTGATCCGCCACTGGCCGTAGTTCCGTAGAGGCTGCTGCCGACGACCGTCAGGCCCGCGCGCGGGTTTTCGCCATCGCTTCCGGTGGTGGTGAACGAATGGATGAGGCTTTCCACCCATCCTCCGCCAGCATGCGGGACCAGTTGAAATACCGTGCCGCCGTCGAAGGTTCCGCCGCTAATGGTGGTTCCGTAGAGATTTCCGGATAGCATCACCAGGCTGCCATTGGGATTCTTCCCGTCGGCCGGGAGATTGGCGAAGTTGTGCAGGACCTTCTCCGCCCAGCCGCCGCTGCGGAGTAGTTCGAAGGCGACTCCTTCGGAGTGCAGGCCGCCATTGTAGGTGGTGCCGTAGAGGTTTCCGGCAGAGTCCATCAAAAGCGGCCCGTTGGGGTTCCACCCGTCGGCGTCGTTGAAGCTGAACAGCACCCTCTCGGTCCATGCCCCACCTGCGTGGTGCATTTCAAATACCGCGCCGTAGCCGTGAGCGCCGCCGTTCAGGGTCACGCCGTAGAGATTCCCCGAGGCGTCAAGGATCAGCCCTCCCGTCGGATCAGTTCCATCAATTCCGCCCCCGGTGAAATTGTGGATGACAGAAAGAATCCAGCTTCCGCCAGAGGGGCTTAGTTCGAATACGGTGCCATAGTTGTCGGAGCCGCCGAACCCGGCCACGCCGTAGAGGTTGCCGGCGCTGTCGCGAACCAGGCTGCTTTGCACGCTGCTGCCTTCCGAGCCGTCGGAGGCGAAAGTGTGAATGATCTGTTCGCTCCAGGCGCCGGTGACGCCCAGAGACAGCTCAAACACGGTTCCGACTACGCCGCTCAGAATTTCTTCTGTAGTGCCGTAGAGGTTGCCCGCCGGGTCTGCAACCAGAAATGTGGTGTAGGGTGTTGCTCCATCGCCGGCGGAAGCGCCGAAGCTGTAAATCACATTGGCCTGAGCTCGGGCGCCGGAAGTTGCCATCAGCGCAAAGGCAACCAGCGGGGCAAGAGTTAAAACGAACATGCGGGAAAACTTGTGGTCTGACATTGCGATTCTCCTTCGTGTGGTTCGACCGCTTGATTCCATGGATGGACTAGGCACGAATGCTAGCACCACAGCGCAAGCAACCGTTTACGGCGTGATCTCGAATACAGTACCTTCGCTCTTGGTCCCGCCGGCCCGCGTAGTGTCGTAGAGATTGCCGGAACTGTCGCGCCAAAGCGTGGCATAAGGAAACTTTCCGTCAGTACCGCTGCCGAGGTTGTAGAGCACAGTTTGAGTCCAAGTGGTGCCCGTAGGCGAAAGCTCATAGACCGTACCGCCGTTATAAGGTCCGCCACTCTGCGCCGCCCCGTAAAGGTTTCCCGCGGAATCGAGAATCACGCCGCTGGTCGGCTCGCATCCGGTCGAGCATGATGAGTCAAAGCTCAGCAGGACCTGCTCCGTCCATCCCCCGCCTGTCGCAGGCAAGAGCTCGTAGACTGTGCCGTTGCCGAAAGTTCCTCCCAGTTCGCTCGTTCCATACAGATTGCCCGCCGCATCGAACACCACACCTGAAAGCGGGCTGTAGGGTCCGGACCCCGTCTCGCTGAAGGCATAGATCTGCGTGGCCGTCCACGGGCCGCTGGTCGAGGGCGTCAGCTTGAACACGAAGCCCAGGTTGTTCGGTCCTCCCAGGCTTGTCACGCCATACAGGTTGCCGGCAGAGTCGAACGTGAGCGGATTGCTCGTAAACTTGTCGCTCTTCTTCGGATTCGGCAAGCTGTACAAAATCTTCTCTGAGTAGTTGCCCGCGTGGGGACTGAGCTCGAAGACCGTGCCGCCATTTTGCGTGCCGCCCTCCCAGGTGGTGCCGTAAAGATTTCCCGCGGAGTCGAACGTGAGGCTCGATCCGGGATACAGGCCGTCCTTACCGTTGTTGGTAAAGGTGTGCAGGATTTTTTCGCTCCAGCTGCCATTTGTGTTCGGCCGTAGCTGAAACACAATGCCGAAGTTTTCCGGGCCTCCATAGGCCGTCGCGCCATAGAGATTCCCGGCGGTATCCAGGGTGAGGCCAGACAGCGCCTCACCGCCGTCGGTCGAAGTCCCGCCAAACGCGTGCAGCACTTTCACCGTCCAGCCCCCGCCGGTTTCAGGACTGAGTTCAAAGGCGGTTCCCAGATCATGTGCTCCGCCGCTGCAGGTGATCCCGTAGAGGTTGCCGGCGGAGTCCATGATCACGCCCGCGTAGGGCGTATCCCCGGCTCCCACGCCGGTGAAGTCGTAAAGGATGCTTTCCGTCTGCGCGCCGGCGGCCTGCGCTGCAATCGCGCCAGCCAGCAGGCACAGCGTCCAAGTGAGTCTAAGTGAGATTACCCGGCGAGTATTTGACATAGACTGATCTCCGATTCGATGGCTGAAAGACTCGATATGGTTGCGGGCTTAGTATGTGGCGCGGGCGTAGTGCCATACAAATTGCCGGCGGAATCCAGCGTCAGGGAGTAGAACGGGTTCTTGCCGTCAGCGGAATTGCCGCCAAAGTTGTGCAGCAAAGCCTTCTGCGCACTGGCGCCGGGCATCGCGATGAACATGACCGCGAACCCGGCAAGAAGCAGACCGAGGTTGAGAGACAGCCTCCGGCTGAGCATCGAGTTGTCCTCCTTCGACGATTTCGCTGCACTACACTAGCGTGGTGCATCAAATAGACCGACGTTTTATTTATCCTCGGTTTCCTCTGTGATCCTCTGTGCCCTCTGTGGTGAAAGCCCTTGACTCCCTCGTCGAACACCAAAACGTACGCCGGATCGAGGCGCAACCTAACGATCACCATTTTCGACGCACTACACTAGCGTTTGACCAATTCGCGACAATTCCGCTCGCTACGGCGTGACCTCCCACACCACGCCCAAGCCTTGGCTGCCGCTCGTCGTGGTGGTGCCATAAACATTGCCGGAGCTGTCGAGCACCACTCCGCCCACCGGGTAGGAGCCGTCGCCGATGCCACCGCCGAAGTCGTGCACTACAGTCTCTACCCAACTTCCACTTCCATTCGGGGACGCTTCCCACACTGCGCCCAGATTGCTGGGTCCGCCATTGAACGAGCTTCCATAAATGTTGCCGGCACCATCGAAAGCAATGTTGCCTTGCGGATACTCTGCGTAGCCGAAAGTGTCGAATGCGATCAGCGTTTTTTCCGTCCACGAGCCTTTGGTGGTAGGTGAGAGTTCGTAGAGCGTGCCGAACCCATTGTCCCCGGAATTCGTCGTTCCGTAGATATTGCCCGCCGAATCGAATAGAAGGTTCGATTTCGGATAGGTGCCGCTAACCCCACCGAAGCTCCACAGTACTTTGTACGTCCAGGTTCCACCCGTTTGCGGCGTCAGCTCGAAAGCAAGTCCGTCGTCGTTCTTGCCTCCAAACATGGCTACCCCATAGAGGTTTCCCGCAGAATCGAAGGTGAGCGGCTGGCTGCTGTTGGCAACCTGGTTGTCAGGATTGGCAAAGCTGTGCACGATCCGTTCCGTGTATGCCCCGGTGCTGCCCAGGACGAGCTCGTAAACAATCCCGCCGTTGGCGCTGCCTCCCTCTGGTGTCATGCCGTAGATGTTTCCCGCCGAGTCCAGAACGACGCCGGATTGCGGATAGAAACCGTCCTTCCCGTTCTCGTCGAAACTGTGCAGCACTCGCTCAGACCACGTTCCCTTGTTGGACCTCAATTCAAAGACGGTACCGATTCCGTTCTTGCCGCCGTAGTAAGTCGTGCCGTAAAGATTTCCGGCGGAATCGAATGTAAGACCTCCGTAGGGCTCCTCGGCGCCGTCAGACGCAGAAGTGAAGCTGTATAGGACCGTTTCATTCCATCCTCCACTGCCGTTGGGAGTCAGCTTGAAGGCCGTTCCACTTCCGTGTTCGCCTCCGCCCGCAGTCGTGCCATAGAGATTGCCCAACGAATCCCAGATCAGCGGGGCGTAACTGAACTGTCCGTCAGGTTGGCCGGAGAAGTTATGCAGAACGGCTTCTGTCTGGGCGCCTGCCGGCGTCGTTGCGAACGTCGCCATAAATAGGGCACAAGCGGCAAGCAGGGCAAGCGCTAGGGTCAACGTCTGCGAGGTCTTGCGGTTTGACATGGAGATTCTCCTCATTCGCGATGCGATGCGGTCATGGAATGCAAGTGCCAGAGCGGATCACAGCGGCCGATAAAAATTACTGAGATCACCGGCTCGGGTAGGCGCGACTGGTCCTCGGAAGAAAACGCGTTGAAACCAGAATCAATCCAGCCGGGGAGGGTGCTGCGAAAATATTCCGGAATCGTTCTGGGTGTCAAGACTAAGCGAAGGCAGTTAGGGTGCAGGTCTGCCGAAAGTCCACAGTCAGTTTGTCAACCTGAGCGTAGCCGTTTTTCAGGCGGAGCGAAGGATCTCGTCGCAATGTGCTTCGTGCGTCTAATCGCACACCGATCGTGGGCCCGCTACTGCCGGTGCGCCGATGCCCCCGCGGCCAACTCGCGCAAGGTGGTCAAAAAGCTGGCGGCAGTCCGAGGATCGTCCAGGGCGTCGAGCGCGATGGTCGCCGAAAATTGCGGGGACTGAGGACGAAAACGCACCTGCAGCACGTCCTGCTGCCGCACCGACATCAAGGCGTTCAATTCCGGCGTGGCATCTTCTTTCCAGTGGGTGCGAGTGGTCAGTACGATGGGGCCGGGCTCGTAAATATCCCACTCGCGTTGATCCCGCTTGCTGTTGGTAACGCCGCGGCTATGGGCGCACCAGCGATGCCGCACCACTTCCAGATGGAAGCTGGGCGAACCGCCCAGATCGGCTTCAAACGTCAGCGTTTCCTTCTGCTTGCGCCAGCGGCTCAGCAGCCAGCGCAGGGGCAGAGCGCGCGGCCGGAACCGCAGCGTAACCCGCGCGTTTTCAAAGCTTCGGGAAGGGAACTGCAGGCGGGCGTAAAGCCGGGAGCTGCCAATCCAGTGGGCGTCGGCCACACGGCCTTTGCCGGCGCAGGCCGACTGCACCCAGCGCAAGGCCTCGGCTCCCCGCCGCCGGTTGTAGGCGGCAAAAAAGAGATACCAGCCGCCCAAGGCAGCTACCGCGCAGACAACGTCAATGACGAGAAGGCGTCCCACCACGTCTTCGTCTTCCTTTTAGACTCCGATGCCGATGGTACTTCCGAAGTTGCAGTTTGTTCAAGTGGGCAATCGTCTCTATCGCGACATTTTTTTTCACAGGCCTCCGCAAATGGGCATTCTTACGATTGTGTTACGCCCAAGAATAAAGTAGCGCCGGCGTCCCGCCGGCTGTAGCGAGGGCGTCTCGCCCGCGCCGCAGTCTCAAACTTCAAAGCCAAACGAGTTTTAGAAAGGGTTTCCTGAATCGAACGGCAGTCAGCCGCTACAATGTCGGCGTGACCCCGGCCATCCGCGACTACCACCCGGACGATTTCGACACACTCTGGCAACTCGACCAGGAATGTTTTCCTCCCGGAATCGCCTATTCCCGCCAGGAATTAGGGACATACATCAGAAATCGCGCGACCTTTACGCTGGTAGCGACCGAAAACGTTGCCAGTGTGGAGCGGACACTCCTGCCCGCTGGGGCCATCAAAAAAGTCGGCCATGAGCACCATCCGCCCCGAAGTAACACAACCAGCAAATCTTCCCAAGAATCTTCCCCCAACGAAGTGCAAGGCTTCATCGTCGTCCACCGGGCCGCAACCGGCCACGTAATCACCATTGACGTAAAAACCGAAGCCCGGCGCTCCGGTGTGGGATCATTGTTGCTCAAAGCCGCCGAACAGCGGCTGCTCGAAGCCGGATGCCAGAGCGTTGGCCTGGAAACCGCCGTCGATAACGTAACCGCGCTGAAGTTCTATAAAAGACACGGCTACACCGTAATCCGCACCTGGCCGCGCTACTATCCCAACGGAGTCGACGCGTTTGTGTTAAAGAAGGAGTTGAGCTAAACGGCGCTGATGCAAACGACGAAGATGAAAGTTGCCATCCAAGGCGAGCGCGGTTCCTTCAGCCACGAAGCAGCAGAGCGCATGTTGCCGCGCTGCAGCGTGGTGCCGTGTGCCCGCTCGGCCGAAGTCTTTGACCGCGTGGAAAACGGATCGGCCGCCGCGGCCGTGATCCCGATTGAAAACACGCTGGCCGGCACGGTCGCCGAACACGCCGACCTGCTGGTCGCCCGCAGCGTTTTCATTCAGGCGGAATACCTGCTGCGCATCGTGCACAACGTGATCGCCAAGCCGGGCGTCAAAATGAGCGCGCTACGCAAGGTACTGTCGCATCCCGTAGCCCTCGATCAGTGCCGTGATTTTTTTCGCAAGCATCCGCAGATCGAGCCGGTCCCGTTCTATGACACCGCGGGCAGCGTAAAGCACGTGCTCGAAAATAATCTGCAAGACGCAGCCGGAATCGCCGGAGCCCAGGCCGCGCCAGAATACGGCGGCAAGATTCTGCAGGCCGGCATCGAAGACGATAAGCGCAACTTCACCCGCTTCTTCCTCATTCGCAAACGATCCCCAACCGCCGGCTATCGCCGCCTGATGCCCCGCGGCGCCAATAAAACCTCCATCGCCTTTCACGTGAAGAACGCGCCCGGAGTGCTCTTCAAATCGCTAAGCGTCTTCGCCCTGCGCGACATCAGCCTGAGCAAAATCGAATCCCGCCCCATGCGCGGACGCCCCTGGGAGTATGTGTTCTACGTCGACTTCCTGCGCGGCGACGACGAACCCGCCCGCAACGCCCTCCGCCACCTCAGCGAGGTCGCCGATTTCGTGAAGGTGCTAGGCATCTACCGCGCCGCGTGATGTGTGCCCACTCTCTACCCACTTTCGCGCTTATATTATGAAAGAACAAGATGTAGGAAAACCCATGCGGAGAACACCTGACATGAAACGCATTGTCCTATTCCTCGTAGTGATCGCGGCGCTGCCGGCTGTTTCCCTGACTCAAGACACCCATCCCCAAGCCTGCCAGGCAACCGCCGAAAAAACCGTAGGCTCCGGCCCGCTCGTGCGCATGGTCGTCTTCGGAGATTCCATCGAGTGGGGCAATGGCCTGAAGGAATCGCCCGACCAAACACCCGGACACAAATTCAGCGCCTTAGTTGCCGACTGGCTGGCGCAAACCAGCAAGCACAGTGTGCAAAGAACGGTATACGCCCACTCCGGAGCCACTATCCTTGGCGACGACCCAACCATCGGCCAGCGCCTCCTCGGAGATGTTGATCAGCACTCCCCCACGATTTCCGCCCAACTACGCTGCGTGCCCGAAGACCAACGCGCCGCCGTGCGCCTGATCCTCATCGATGGCTGCATCAACGACATCGGCTCCCTTCAATTGGCCAGCCCGAAACAATCGCCGGACTGGGTCAAAAAAACCACCGAAACCTCCTGCGGCGCGCCGGTCGAACAGATGTTGCGCAGTGCCGCCCAGATGTACCCGCGCTCCACCATCCTGCTGACCGGCTACTATCCCATCGTTTCCGACCAGAGCGAAGTTGGCCCCTTCCTCGATTATCTGTGGCAGTACTTTCCCGGCGAGCCGAAGCGTTCCGCTTCCATGCTTACTCAGACAGACGTCGACAAAGTAAACCAGGAAAAGAAAGTCTCCGCCGCGAATTCCCGACTGTTCTACGACCTCAGCAACCAGCTTCTTGGCAATTCCGTGGATCGTATCAACACCGAGTCGGCAAACAAGCGCCTCTACTTCGTGAAACTTCCATTCGCGGCGGAGAACGCATTTGGCGCCCCCGCCAGTTATTTGTGGCCGATTCCCAATGTGGCCTATGGATTCGATGAGGTCTACCTGCAGCGCCAGAAGCCCTGTCTCACCGCCTTCGCAAAAGATCCCTTCCGCTTTGAAGTCTGCCGCCTCGATTCCGCGGCCCACCCCAACGTGGAAGGCGCAAAAGCCATAGCCAACGAAATCACCAAAACCCTAACCGACTTCGCCCAACAACTGCGCCACGAAGCACCATAGCTTCGTATCAGGGCACGCCTTCAGGCGTGCCGAAACTGCTCAACGGAAGATTCTCGTCCACCCTGATCTTCATTCACGATCCCCTAACCCCTAACCACTGACCCCTGATCTCGGACCCCGGACCCCTGATCTTCAGCCCACCTAACGGGGCAGCCGGAACCGGCATATCCTCTTCGCCGGACGTAGCCGCGAAGGCAATAGCCGCTTGCACATCCTCAGCTTTCAGCGCGGGGAAATCGGCGAGAATGTCCGCGACAGAATCCCCGGCAGCCAGGCCAGCCAGCACGGTTCGCAGAGTCACGCGGGTTCCGCGGAAAACCGCCTCCCGCCGCAAATCTGCGGGTCTCGAACGATTCCGGATCCTGGTTTCATTGCGTCTGCGGCTCCGCCTCAAGTCAGGTCGTATCGTCTGCACCATACCACTCGCGCTACGTGCGTAACTCAATCCGTTGTCATCCTGAGCCCCGCGTTCTTTGCGGGGCGAAGGATCTATGCACCGCTTTTCAGAGCTCAGGCGCAGCTCTAAGAAGACTATGCAGATTTCTTCATCTTGACGCCCCCCCCCCGCAGGTGTGCAATCCTTGTTGCCCATGCTTTGAGGTGTCCGTCGTGTGTACCAGCGCTCTCAGCGGAAGAGGAGTAATCAATGCCAAGCAAAGAATTCTCCCTGGGATTTGAAGTGACGATGTGTTCTGCAATCCGGCTGTGCCTTTCGTGTTTACTGTTTTTGACCCTGCTTGCCACAAGCCTCGCACAGACCGTAAGTCCGGTCCCGCAGATCGCGAATCCGCTCGTGCCTACGGCAATTGCGCCTGGAAGCGCAGCCTTCACACTGACAGTGAACGGGACAGGGTTCGTCCCAGGATCGACTGTCTATTGGAACGGCAGCCCGCGCACCACCACGTATGTGAGCGCGGCGCAACTGACGGTAGCGATCACGTCGGCGGACGTAGCGACCGCAACGAGCGGGCTGGTGACGGTGCATCAACCGAGCGGGGTGGTTTCCGCTCCGGCGTATTTTCTGGTGACCACCCCGGTAACGTCGATGGGCTTCGGCGCTTTGGAAGTGAACCCGATAGTCGTAACTTCAGGAGGCGACACCCTGGCGGCCGACTTCAATGGGGACGGAAATGCAGACGTGCTTCTGAATCAGGGAGACTCGATGCTGGTGGCATTGGGCAATGGCGACGGCAGCCTCCAGCCGCCCATCCAGTACGACGTGAGCGGGGACCCGCGCGATGTGGAGGGCGGCAGCACAGCCATCGCCGACTTCAACAATGATGGCTTTCCCGACCTTGACTTTCTCTTCTACGATCCTTCCACGATTCAGGTTATGCTCGACAGCAGCATTGGAGCATTATCGACAGGGTCGCAGCTTGTTCTGAGCAGCGATTCTTTTTTGCAGCCTCCTAACGCAGCCGCGGATTTTAACGGCGATGGCAAGCTGGATCTGGTTTTTACTGCGAATGACTCCGTGGGTATTGCACTCGGGAACGGCGATGGAACCTTTCAGCCGCCTACGTATATTGCAACGGCCCGCAATTCGTACTCCGTGACCGTAGGAGATTTCAACCGGGACGGCATCCCGGACATCGCAGCATATTTGTATGACTACGGCACGATCGTGATCTTAATGGGCAACGGGGATGGAACATTCGCGCCTCCAGTGAGTTACGCCACAACAATGGGTTCCAACCTAACTGTTGCAGACCTAAACGGCGACGGCTACCCCGATTTAATCGGTGTGGACCAGGCCGCATATGCCACCATCGACGTGATGCTCAACGCCGGCAATGGAACATTCTTGCCCGCCGTGAGCTACTCAGTACCCAACACTCAGGTAGGTTTCGGCCCGCTAGCTGTTGGTGATATGAACGGCGACGGTAAGCCCGACGTGGTCGCGTACAATGTGCAGGAGTGTACCAACAATTGCATATACATTTTTCCGGGGAACGGCGACGGAACGCTCCAGACGGGAGCGTACTACGGCATTCGCCAGAACATTGCGGGAGGAGGCGGAGGAGAGATATCGCTGGCCGACTTTAACCACGACGGCAAGCTCGACGTAACAACCCCATGGACGAGTGGGTCCTACCTGATGATTCAAACGGAAAGCCCTGCGCCGACCATCGTTCCCGGCATGTTCAGCTTCGCGTCGCAGGCGGTAGGATCGGAAAGCCAGTCGCAGACCACAGAATTGTACCCACCCGGCAACGCGGCCATCACGTTTTCCAGCGTCTCCGTGACCGGAGACTTTGTGCTCGGGTACAACGCTTGCGAGTACGTTACGCTGGGTCCGGGCAACAGCGGGTATTGCACGATTTCAGTCAGCTTCCAACCCACAACTACAGGCGTGCGCACCGGGACCATGACGGTCACCAGTTCCGGCGGAACGCAGAATTTCTATCTCACTGGCACGGCCACGGCAGCGATCAACGCCTCGGTTACGCCCTCGAGCATTAACTATGGCACGGTCGTGCTGGATACCACTTCGTACACGCACGGGGTGTACATCACCAACACCGGCAGTCAAGTTCTCGATCTGAATAGCATCACTTTGACCGGCGCGAACCCGGGCGATTTCCTGATCACCAACCTGTGCGGGTCTACGCTTGCCGTTAACGCGACCTGCACGGTCAACGTCAACTTCCGTCCCATTGCACAGGGCGTGCGAACGGCGTCGGTAAGCGTTTCCGACAACGCCTCGACCAGCCCGCAGACGGTCGCGCTGAGTGGCACGGGAAACGCGTTGAGTATTTCGAGCGATCTCTTGAACTTCGGCAAGGTCGCGGTGGGCACATCAAGCTCGATGCCATTGTCGCTGCGCAACCTCGGCACCAAAGCGATTTCGGTATCGAATATAAAGTTCCTGGGATCCGCCGCAGCCGATTACAGCCAGACAAATACCTGCGGCGGCAGCATCGCGCCGCGCAGCAGTTGCAGGATTACCGTGACCTTTACTCCCCAGACGGAAAGTCAGCTCAATTCGGTTCTTACCTTCAGCAACACTGGAACTGGAGTGCAGGCCACGACCTCGATTACGGTGAAAGGGACAGGAGATTAGGAATCGGAAAGCTGGCAGGAATGTAAGTTTCAGAACGAGCAGCCGTGCCTAGCGTTCTTCCGTGCTCCTCTGTGTCCTCTGTGGTCCACGCTTTTCGGTTTCGAGCGCTACCCAATTCCGGCTCCTAATTCCCGCCCACCCCCAACTTCTTTCCCATCCCCTCCCACTCTGGAGTATGATTCCCGCGTTAGCCTCTGCACCTTAGGGCACTATCGCTCCACCGATTTGCGAATAGAATTCAAACACTCGCCGGGACTGGCCGATATTCTCCTCTGAAACCTTTCCCGCTAGCGTATCATCTAAACTTGAGCGAGTTACACTCAAGGAGACCAATGACCCAGCAGACGCCACTCGAGCGCACTCCTAAATCTAAGGAAACAAAAGATCAACGTTCCCTCCCAGTGCTCCCCGTGCGGGATACCGTGCTGTTTCCCCACGCCGTATTGCCCCTGACCGTGGGCCGGGAGAGTTCGGTCAACCTCATCAATTCGCTCGGGGAAGACAAGACCATCATCGTGGTCGCCCAGCGCGAGGCTCGCGTCGACGCGCCCCAGCCCAGCGACCTTTATTCGGTCGGCACCTCCGCCGTGGTTCACAAAGTCGTAAAGATGCCCAACCAGAGCCTGTTCGTGTTTGCCGAAGGCCTGGAAAGAGTGAAGTTGGGCGAGTTTAGCCAGATTTCGCCCTACATGACCGCGCAATACGACGTGCTGCCCGAAGGCGCAACGCCGGCCGCTACGTCCGAGATCGAAGCGCTACAGCGCAATGTCCTCACACTGTTCCAGCAGATCGTCGCCGGATCGCCCACGCTTTCCGACGAACTCTCCACCGTCGCCATGAACATCGACGAACCGGGGCGCCTGGTAGATTTCATCGCCTCGTCGCTGCCCTCGCTTTCCACTCCCGACAAGCAGGAGACTCTGGAAACGCTCGACATCCATGTGCGGCTGGAAAAAATCAATCAGCACCTGGCCAAAGAGCTGGAAGTCCAGCAATTGCGCAACAAGATTCAGAGCGAAGTGCAGGACCGCGTGCAGCAAACCCAGCGCGAGTATTACCTGCGCGAGCAGATGAAGGCTATTCAAAAAGAGCTGGGCGAGCAGGATGAAGGCCAGCGCGACGTTGAAGACCTGAAAAAGAAAATCGAAGACGCGGGCATGCCCGACGAAACGAAGAAAGAAGCGCTCAAGGAATTGGGCCGGCTTTCGCGCATGTCGCCGATGGCCGCGGACTATTCGCTGACCCGCAACTACATCGAATGGCTGGCCGTGCTGCCCTGGGCGAAAACTTCCGGGCAGGAAATCGAGATCCCGAAAGCCAAGGAAATTCTCGACGCCGATCACTACGATCTTGAAAAAGTGAAAGACCGCATCCTCGATTATCTTTCGGTGCGGCGGCTGAAGCCCAACATGAAAGGCCCAATCCTCTGTTTCGTTGGGCCTCCGGGCGTAGGCAAAACATCTTTAGGCAAATCGATCGCGCGCGCTCTGGGACGCAAGTTCGTCCGCCTCTCACTCGGCGGCGTGCATGATGAAGCCGAAATTCGCGGCCATCGCCGCACCTACATCGGCGCGCTGCCCGGACAGATCATCCAAGGCATCCGCCGCGCCGAAACCAAAGATCCGGTCTTCATGCTCGACGAAATCGACAAAGTCGGACGCGATTTCCGCGGCGACCCTGCTTCAGCCTTACTCGAAGCCCTCGATCCCGAACAGAATTCGACCTTCCGCGACAACTACCTCGACGTGACCTTCGACCTGTCGAAGGTGCTGTTTATCACCACCGCGAACATGCTCGATCCGGTAGCCGAGCCGCTGCGCGACCGCATGGAAATCATAGAACTCCAAGGATATACGGAAGAGGAGAAGGTGCATATTGCGTTTCGGTACCTGATTCCGCGGCAGATCGAGGAAAACGGAATCACGGTCGAGCAGATCGAGTTTCCCGAGGAGGGGGTGCGGCACGTGATCCGGCATTACACGCGGGAGGCGGGCGTGCGCAGCCTGGAGCGCACCATCGGCACCATCTGCCGCAAGCAGGCGCGCCGCATGGCCGAAGGCAAGACCGACAAACTGACCGTGAGCAAAGAAATCATTCAGGAATTTCTCGGGGGCATCAAGATTCGTAGCGAAGGCGAAATCGCCGAGCGCACGGAACGCCCCGGCGTTGCAGTGGGATTGGCGTGGACTCCTTCGGGCGGCGATGTGCTGTTCGTCGAGGCCAATGCCATGAAAGGCAAAGGCGGATTCACCATGACCGGGCAGATCGGCCAGGTGATGCAGGAATCGATGCAGGCCGCGCTGACGTGGGTGCGCTCCAATGCCGACCGGCTGGGCGTGGCGGAGGATTTCTTCGCCAGCCACGACATTCACATTCACGTGCCGGCGGGAGCGATTCCGAAAGATGGTCCGTCGGCGGGCGTCACTATGGCAACGGCGCTGGTGTCGCTGCTCACCAAGAAGCGCATTACGCCGCTGCTTTCCATGACGGGAGAAATCACGCTGAGTGGGAACGTGCTTCCGGTGGGTGGAATCAAAGAGAAAGTTCTGGCCGCGAAACGCGCCGGGGTGCGCGACGTGATTCTTCCGGCGGAAAACAAAATGAACGTCGAAGAGGATCTCACGCCCGAACAGCTCGAAAATCTCACGGTGCACTATGTGAAGACGATCGAGGAAGCGCTTCGTGTGTCGCTACCGGAAGTGGCCCAGGGACCGGCGGCGCAGATGATTCCGCCCGCGAATGAGGCACAGCCGGATTACGCTCCAACGCCGCTCCGGGAGCCCGAGCCTGCGCATGACCGGGTATTGACGCGAGTTTAAGAAAAAACTTTCAACATTTTCGGGCCAGCCGATTCGCGAACGGGCGGCCCGATTGGTTTGTGGTGAGTGCGCCCTCGATCTGTGAGGAGGGTGCCGGCTGCGCCGCCCGCGCACCCACAAAACTGCCCAAGCGCAGCGCCTCGCGCCGCGCCGGGCAGTTTGCCCTGGATACTATTTTGGGCTCGCGTTAGGAAAATGGGGAACGTTCCGTGCACTGCTCCCGTCTGTCCTCGGTTTTACACTCCATCGCTTATACTTTGGCGCATGTCCCATGAGCCTTCACGGAACGAGATTTCTGCAAAACAGCTTTTTGTTTCTGACCTTCGATACTCGGCCTGGGCAGATCTCCGGTTGCTAGATGCTTGTGCAGAGCGTGAGGCGGAAGAACTGGCGCGCGATCTCGGCGCTTCGCACCACAGCATTCTGTCCACGCTGCAGCATGTTTGCGATGCAGAAAAAGTTTGGCTCGATTGCCTGAGCACGACCGCGGCTGGAGGGCGGTGGACGCTGCCGCCTGGACCCGCGCCGAAGTTGACGTTAACCGAGCTGCGGCAGAAATGGCCGGAGCTTTGGCGAGGTTATGAGAAGTGGCTGGGAAGACTGGCGGGTGCGGCGACTGAATTACAAGCGGAAGTTTTCGTGCAGATTCCGGATGGTAGCGTCCCGCGATTTACGCGATGGAAAATTTTGCGGCACGTGCTCGATCACTCGCAGTTTCATCGCGGGCAGGTCGTGGGAATGATCCGCAGCCTGGGGCACACCCCCCCGGCGACGAATCGCGGGGATTACTGGCTGGCCGGCGGCTCGGACGGGCTGTAGGGTATGGGTTCTGCTTCGGCTCGGCCCTGGATTGCATCAGCCACGTGCCCTCGATCCGGCGTAAGTTGTGGTGTTCGACGAAAAAGTCAAGGGCTTTTATTTCTCAGCACGTCCCCTCGAGGCTAGCAGCGAGCCCAGGCCCGGCTTGTACCGGTAATAGTCTCCGACCATTTGCAGATTCTGAATGATCTCTTCGTCGTAACGCTGCTTGAGAGCGGGCGTGAGCACGTTATGCTCGGCGTTGGGGTCGGCGGCGAGGTCGAATAGATAACTCTGCGCGGGTGAATCGTACGTGGTGTAAAGATAGCGTTCGTCGGCGGTAAGAATGCCATAGACGGCGCGCACGTCGGAAGCGAGCAGAAGATCGTGCGGCGCGTAACCCGCGAGCTCGGCTTTTGTTTCCGCCAGCAGCGGCCGTCCGTAGAGCGGATTCTGGCGGATTGGGCGATGTCCTAACAGGTAATAGAGAGTCGGCGCCAGGTCGGTGAGAGTGGAAAGACGCGAGTCGTCATACACAAAGCGCGAGCGCATCGAGGGCGGAAGATGGACGATCAGCGGCACGCGCATGATCTCCGGCCAGATGGAAGTGGAATGGCTGTTGCGGCCGAGTTCTCCGGTGGCGTCGCCGTGATCGCTGGTCACGATGATGATGCTGGAATCGTACAGGCCGTGCTGTTTGAGATAGTCGAAGAATTGGCCGAGGCAGGTATCGACCCAATGGACTTCGTAGGTCACGCGCGTGTTGAGTCCGGCGCGGTCGGGCCAGTGTTGCGACGCGGGCGAAGGAACATCGTTGTGGGCGAATTGATGGACGTTCTTGGGCTGTGTGTAGAGGAAGATCGGTCGATTCGCGTCGCTGGTTCCATGCGTACGCGCCTGCGCATCGAGAATGGTTTCCGCCTGGCGCAAGGTTGAACCGAGTTCGAGTTGGTTCCAGAGTTTTAGATTGGGGTCGAGGTTCACGACGCCGTCATCAGGCGGCAGAATCACGCTCAGGATCTCGTCCATGCTGACCAGCATGCGGTAGCCGTCGGTGTGCAGCATGCGGTCGAGACTGTTCAGCCGCGAAAACGGCTGCGGATAGTGCGAGTGCAGCATCATGGCGCCGGACCAGATAGCGGGCTCGGAAAGCGATGTGCCCGCATATTGCGTGTAGGCGTGATGCAGCACGATGCTGTCGCGCGCGAAGGCGTCGAGGTTCGGGGTGTAATCGACGTGCGGATTGTAGGCGCCGAGATAGTCGGGGCGCATGGAGTCGATCACAAAAACGAAAATGTTGGGGCGTTCGGATTTTGCGGGCGTGAGTTGCTCCACCAGTTGAATATCGGTTTGAGCCGGACCGCCGCGGATATTGGTGTTCTCGCGCAGGATGCGGCAAAGATCGCCGCAAGCTTCCTGGCGCGAGTTTCCCAGAATGTGATGCGCGAGTTGAAACGAATGATCGTGGCCACCGTAGGATTCAAGCGTGAGAGAAATCTCGTCGTCGGTTGAGCCCAGAGGCCGGCTCCAGAAAATTTCGCTGGCTTGCAGAGCTTTGTAAGTCATCACGCTGACCGCGAGAACGACGATGGGTACAAACGCCGGATATTGCGCGCGCGCCGGCCTGAGGCGGAAGACACAGACAGTGACTCCAATCCAAAGCGAGAATGTGACGATGCTTTCCAGAAAGCCGCTCCAGTCGGCATCGCCGATGATGTAGGGGAACGAGATCGCGAGAGCGCAGCAGGCTGCGAGAACGAGCCACGCGATCAGCGGGAATTTTCTGCTTACCGCGGGGGACGAATCGAGTTCTGCACGCTGGCTCAGGAGCGGAAGAACCAGCGCGAATCCCCAGAGCGTGAGAGTGAAGGCGAGCGCGCCCGCGTAGATTTGGGCGAGTGCTCCGTTGAAGCTCAAGGCGCCGGCGAGAAACCGGTAGGTGATCGCCCACAAGAACGCAAAGATCAGAATGCCGTTGAGCAGTCGCTCGATCAGACGCGGCTTGGGCGTGCGGGCCGCAATGATCGCCACGAGGTTGATGATGGAGAAAACGCTGAGCGCGAGCACCAGGTGCGACAGCAGGCTCCAGGCCATGTACTCGGCGTCGGCGGAGTGAAGTTTGAGCGCGTGGGCTTGAGTGTAAACGCGCAATCTTGCACCCGCGATGTAGACCGCGCTGACCACGAATGCCGTCAGCAGGATGCCAGAGTAGGGAAGCTGATTCGGTTGAATGGTTGGTTTCGCGACGCCGCTGTCAGATCTCCACAGGCTGGTGATGGCGAGTGGAAGCAGTGCCGCAACGCTCCACGCATAGGCGGCGCGGGTACTCGCGAGTCCGGTGAGAAAGGGATGAATGCTGAGATAGATCGCGGCAAGAACCAGCCATGAAGCGTTGGCCAACAGCGCCCAGCTTCTGGTCTGCCACGACTCGCGCAGATCCCACCCGGCGATCAAGCATGCCGCGGCGGCAATCCAGAACAAGGCGGCTTGATGATGCACGAACCACGGCATCCATGCATAGGCGGGAGCTTTGATCAGGAAGAAATACGTGTAGGGAAGAAACGTCAGCAGGCAATAGAGCGACGTGAGAACGAAGTACGTTCCCGCGGCAAGACGGAGCAGGGTTCTGGTCCAGAGCATCACTTTGGGCGGAGACACGAATGCCTGTGCGTCTTTTTAATTCTTAATGAGTGGCGGGTGAAGGGGCAAGTTACGCGCGTGAGGTAGCGTGCCCCTCCAAGCTTAGTCGCCGGTACCGCTCAGGCCGGAGATCTGTGGGCTGTTGATGGAACTATCGCTCACGGCCAACACGCCGGATGCCGCGCCTGTCTGCGTGGGCGAGAATGTCACGCTGATGGTGCAGGTCGAGTTGCCGTTAAGGGTTGACCCGCAGGTGGTTGACGCTACCGCAAAAGGTCCCGTGACAGAGATGTTGATGTTGCTCAGCGTTGAGCTCCCCGGGTTCTTAAGAGTAAACGTCTTGGGATTACTGGTGGTGCCGACTTTGTGCTTGCCGAAGTTGGAACTGGCAGGCATGAGCGTGACGGGCGCTATGCCTTTTCCAATCAATGCCATCTCCTGTGGCGAGTATGGACCACTGTCGGTAAAGGCAAGATCTCCGGTGAATGTGCCAAGTTGGTTGGGAGTGAAAGTGACGCTGACGGTGCATTTCGCGTTTGGCGCAAGCGTAGCGCCACAGGTGCTGGATGAGATGGCAAAATTCGCGCTGGGTAAAATGCTGCCGATGTACAACGTGCCGGAGCCGGAATTGGTTAGCGTAACATTCTTTGGCAGGCTGGTCTCATATAATCCCACGCTGCCAAAACTCAGCGAACCTGGCGAGATCGAGACGTTCCCGCTGAAACTGGATAAGCTGAAAAGCGTGCAGCCGGGACAGCTGGTGTTGGTGGCGTTGTAAGAAGTTCCTGCGGCTCCATAAAACGTTCCGGTGTTGGCCTGCAAGAGCCCTGCCGTGGGGTTATAACCATCTGCGCAGTTGGTGAGCGTGCAGAAGCTGTAAAGCGTGGTCAACGTTGCCGACGTAGTAATTTCAAATACGGTTCCGCAGCCGGCTATGTTCGCGATGAAAAGCACGGCGCAGTTGGCGTTGGTATTGGCGCCCCCGCTCGTGGTTATGCCGTAAAGGTTCCCGTTCGCTCCCTGGGCGAGCGTGCCCAGCGGATACGCTCCATCCGGGCATCCCGCTTGGGTGCAGAAGCTGTAAAGGGCTGCGAAGCCGCTCTGCTCCCCGGCGACGCTGAAAATAGTTCCGCAGCCCGCAAGACCTTGGTAACAGGGGCTGCCGGGATTGCCGCTTTGCCCTCCGAACTTGGTGGTTCCGTAAACATTTCCGTCCGCGCCCACCATGATCGAGGTTGGTGTGCAGCCCTGGTTCTCAGGCCTGCTGAACTGGAACGCGGTGGACATTGTACCCCCACTGAACTCGAGAACGCCTCCGCAGGTCGGAAAGGTTCCCGCTCCCCAAAAATTCCCCGACGAATCCTCCGCCAAGGTGCCGATTGGAGCGGCTACCTGCGTCGGGTTCGAACGATAGTTCCAAAGGGTCGTGAATGTACCTGAGGGTGTAATTTGGAAGAGCGTACCGTAAGGTAATCCCTGGGCGGATTGGTTGGAATTGGTCGTACCATAGAGGTTTCCATCCGAGCCCAGGAGCAAGCCACCGGGGCCCCCGTAATCGGTGCTGAGATCGCCAGAGAAGCTGTACAGCGTCGTGAGCACGCCTTCCGGGGTCAACTGGTAAACCGTACCCGCATTATTGGCGCCGCCGCCCAGCGTCGTTCCGTAGATGTTTCCGTCCGCCTCCACGATCGCGCCGTAGGGATTTTGCCCATCGGCGCAGCTCGGAAGCGAGCAGAATACATACAGAGTCGTCATTACGTTCGCGGGCGTGACCTGGAAGACCGTGCCGCATCCCAGGCCGCCAGGACCACTCGTGCTGGTGCAGGAAGACCCGCCCGCGTAAGTCGTCCCGTAGAGGTTCCCGTTCGTGCCCTGAATCAGAGGGCTGGACACGGTACTGCCATTGGTTCCATTGAATGTTTGGAGCAGATTGAAATACTGCTGCGCGGGTGCGGCAATCGCCGCCACGGCGCAATAGCACAACGCGAAAACCAACAACCGAATCCAAGCCTTGTTGTGCCAGGGGAAAAAAGCCGACTGATTGGTGATCATCTGGGACTCCCCCTCATGCCTTCGCAAACCGCGTCCAAGTCTACATCCGACCCGCCTCAGGGCATAGCATGCAAGAACTTGCATACAGGAAACACCGGGGCCATTTCCCGACGGTCAAACCAGGCTCTGGACGGCTCAGATCGCCTGACACAGCAATAAGAATCGGTCTACAGGGAGCTCATTTTCTGACGCACGGCGGGAGCGGATTTGGAGTTGGGAGACAGGGTGAGGAATTTTTCGTACGCGGCTTTGGCCTCGGTTTTTTTCTGTAGCTGGACATAGGCGTCGCCCAGATTCAGATAGGCGACGGCGCGCTTGGGATCGTTGGCGATGGCCTTCTGAAACCATGTGACGGCCTGGTCGTATTGGCCCATGCGGAAAAAAGCGAATCCGGCATTGTTGGCGAACAGGGCGCTGTTGGGCTGCATGTTCGAGGCTTCGATGAACTTGGCGACGGCGTCGGCGTAGCGTTTTTCTTTGTAGAGGCGCATGCCTTCGTCATTGGCGGCCGCGGCTTGGTCGGGAGGAGTTGACGCCGGGGCAACAAGATTCGGAGCGGGCGTCGACGTCCCCTGCGTTCCAGGTGCGGGAGCCTGCTTCAGGCGCGCTTCGGCGGTTTCCAGCTTCTTGCGCAGTTCTTCATTCTTCCGCTGCTCTTCCTTCATCTGTGCGCGGAGTTTTTCCAATTCGGCGTTGACTTTTATGCCGTCGTCCGGAAGCTGGGCGGAATCCTGGTTCAGAAACTCGGTGTCGTGCTTCCAGTCGAAGATAAAGTCTCCGCCTTCACTGCCGGGAAGGTTGCCGAACGCGGGTGTTTGACGCGAGAGCGCCGAAACGGCCGGGGCCACGTAGGCGGCGAGTTCGCTGGCGGTGATCACGCCCTCGCCATTCAGGTCGGCACGCCCATCGAGGCCCTGCAGCAGAGTCCAGGTGAAAACGGAGTGGCCGTTGGGGCCGTTATCGGCAACTTGCTGGTCGGCGCCTCCGGCGGTGAACATCTGGCGGGCCTCGCGGCGGGAAATTTCGGTGAGATAGTTTTGCGAGGACTGCGCCGCGCCGCCGCGGGTCAGCGCCAGTCCGCTGTAACACGAATCCATGACGAACAGCAGGTGCTTGGCCGGAATGCCTTCCGAAATGTCCTGAAAATTCGTCATGGAGATGGCGCTGCCTTCATAGTCGGTCAGGTCGGCGTCGACCGGAATGATGTAGCCGAGTTCGCGCCCGGAGGCGAGTTTGCGCGTGGCTCCGTGGCCTGCGTAGAAGACGAATACGCGATCCTCATGCTGCACCTTGCTGCCGTCGGCCAATTTGTCACCGAGCAGCGACAGAATGTTCTCGCGCGTGGCCTGACTGTTGAGCAGCGTGGTGATGTGGTCGGGCTTGAAATTGTATTTCTGGATCAGCAGATCGCGCACCGCCAGCGCATCGTGGGTGGCGTATTGCAGCTTCTGCCAGTTGATGTAGTCGTCGATGCCGATGATGGCCGCCCAGCTCTCGCGATAAGGCTGCACGGCAGTCGGAGGAGGTGGAGTGACCTCCGTCTGTCCGCCACGAGTTTCGGCGGCAGCGAAGGCGCTGCCATTCCAGGAAACGAACGTGTATCCATCGGCTTCGAGCGTTTCGATCACAGTGGGAAGCGCGTCGAGGCCGACCTTGTGAATGTCGTGAAACAGAATGATGCCGCGATGCTGTTGTTCGACTTCGGTGATAACGCGCTTGGCCACGGAATTGGGCACGGGATCGGCCCAGTCTTCCGAATCCACGTTCCACAGCACAGTCTTCATTTTGTCGGACTGAACCTGGTCGAGAATGCCCAAATTTGTGGCGCCGTAGGGCGGACGGAAAAGAACCGGCGGAGACTTCAAAATGTATGTGAGCAGAGCATTGGTCGAGTCGATCTCTTTGGTGCGGGCAGCCTCGGGCAGCTTGGGAAGAACGGGATGACTGTAGCTGTGATTGGCGATCATCGAGCCCGACTCGAGGATGCGATAGCTGGCGGCGGAAGTGGGGTCGAGGGTGATTTTGTTGTCGGGGCCGACCGTGCCGAGGTTCTTGCCGATCTCGAAGAACACGGCGTGCAGGTTGTACTTCTTTAAGATAGCAAGAACTTCGTCGGTGTAGCGAGGATGGGGGCCGTCGTCAAAGGTGAGGGCGACGGTTTTTTCCGGCATGTCAGTGCCGAACATTTCTAGTTTGCTTTTGGGGGTGGCGCCGCCGCGTGATTCCGCGTCCGGAAGCTGCGACGCGTATTCGCGGAGAACTTGTTCGCGCGTGTATTTCGTTTTGAGAAATGCGACGTAATGTTCCCAGGCTTCGCGATGGACGGGCATGCCGCGGGTTTGGAGTCCAGCGAAGATTTGGGCGATTTCTTTCTGGTAGAGGGTCTGGATTTTTTCGATGGCAGCGGCGTCATCGGAGAGGCGCTTTTGCTGCTCTGCCGTCAGGTTGGCTGGCCGAACGGAGGCCACCAAACCGTCGAGAACATCGCGGAAGGCGAGTTTGTCGGCATCGCGATAATTGCCGCCGGTTTCCAGCCGAGTTAGGAAATCTTCGAACAGGTCAACATTTGTGGCGGTGCTGGTGTTGAGATCCTGCTCCAATTGCTGGAGCCGGCCATGGTTTTGCTCGAACAGAATCCACGCGGCGGTGCGGACGCGCTCGCGGTTGCCTTCATCGAGGGCAGCCGCATTGTCCATAAGGACGATGATTTTGCGGTAGGCGGCGACGGCGTCGTCCATCGTGGTGGCGACGGAGATCTGCGCTCCAGCCGGAATTGCGGCAGCGGCGAGGATTACGGCTAGCGCAAACGAAGCAAACAAACGATAGCCACGCATATGCATCTGCAAACTCGGTAACAGGGTAACCCAAAACGGGCGCGGCGGCGCTGCGATTGTGGGCGGTCAACAAAACTCAGGCCGGGTATCCCGGAAGTATGTTCCGGATCCCGGCCTGTGTCTTACCTCAACTTGAGTGAGTAAACCTTCGGGGCCAAAGCGCGAGAATGGCTAGCCCACGGGAAGCGGCCCTTTAAGAGCCGCTTGTCCACGTGGGCCAGATATTTGTTAGTTGCCCGGGTTGGTGTTGGCCGCTGCGGTGGTCGGCGCCGCCGTGGGAGCCGCTCCAACTCCGAAGCGGTTGAGCCGCGGAAAGAACGGCGTCACTTCAAACGGCATCTTGTCGCGCGCCGAGGTGATGGCGACCGGAGACGTCTTCACCATTTCCGCCTTGTCGTTCCAGGGATTGATCTTCACGCGTCCGCCCAGGGGCAGAGCCGCGATCTGATCGAGCTTGCTCGCGTCCAGCGCCGGTCCCAGCGTCGCGAACGCGGACAAACGCGTAACCGTTCCGCCTTCCGCCAGAGGGTTGCCCAGGTGCGTGGTGAGCAGCGCGCCGAGCTGCGGAGCGCGCGCCTGCAAAGCCTTCAGGAACAGTCCTACGCTGTCGAGCTTCTGCGCGTAAGGAGAATTCTTGAGAATCTCGACGGCCTTGGCGTCCGCTGCCTTCTCTTCTTCCGGAATGTGCTTGAAGCCCAGATTCGAGTACGTGGAATCGTCGTTAAAGAGCATGCGGTCGTTGAAAGCGTATTTCGAGCCCAGATTGTGGCCGAGCACGATGTGCGCCAGTTCATGCGAGAGCACCGCCGCCAGGCTGGCTTCATCGGGAAGCACGTCGATAAGGCCGCGGCTGATGACGATGGTGTTGCCCACGCTGAAGGTTTCAAGCGGCGCGGTCAACAGTACGCGGGTGCGAACCGGGCGCGGCAGATCGATGTTGTTGGTCACTTCCAGGTTGTTGACCACGGTCTGAAGAATGTGATCGACGTCGCCTTCAGGAGCTAGTAATCCAGCGTTGGTCAGGCGCTCCACGACGTTGTCTTCCGCCTGCTGCTGCCAAACCCGCTCGGCCTGCAGCGGCGACGCATCCTGCGCGGCCTGGCTTTCGTCGGTCACGCTGTCGACGCGGATGTTGGTGAGTTCATCGTCCTTCGAATCTTTCTTGAGGTCGTATCCCCAGATGCGGGTCTGCGCCTTGAACGCCTGTTTATTCTTCACGCCTGCGCTGAAGTCGCCTTCCTCGCTGTAAATGAAAGCCGGTACCCAGTAGCCGGGGATGAGGTTCAAGCGCCAGCTGTCCATGTGGAAGAATGACGAATTGCGCGGCGCCGGATAGTACGTGCCGTTCAGGCGCACGATGTTGTAGCCCTGATCTTCCACCCAGATGCGTCCAAGAAAGCGGCCGCGTCCGGAACCCTTCTTCGGAGTCACATCGAACACCAGGCAGCGCACGTCGCCCAGAAATTCGCGGCGGGCGTAGTGAAAGTCGTAGTGCTCGCGGTCAAAGTCGGTGCGGTCGGCGTAGACCATCCAGGAGAAGCCCAGCGGCTGATATTGCACCTTGTAGAGCTTCTGGAATCCGCCCAGCAGTCGGGCTTGCATACCGCCCATACCGCCCTTTTCCTCGTCTTTCAGATAATCCTTGCGGTCGATGGTCTCGCCCATATCCATGCGGCCGAGGAAGTAATGGTCCTCGCTGGGCACGGGCCCCAGCTGGGGATCGGCGCTCAGGTTCTGCAGATAGGTCTCAACCACCGGATTGCGGGTAGACAGCACCTTGATCAGCCCATGCTCGCGCTCAATGAACAGGTTCACCACCTGGTCCATCGTCGTGGGCGCAGCGGCCGACGGCGGAGGTGCGGGCGCAGACGCGGCGGCCGCCGCGGGAGTCGCCTGAGCCGCGGGAGCCTGTGCCGCAGGAGCTTGTGCCGCCGCCTGAGACGGCTGCGCCGCCTGAGAAGAATCAGGCTGCGCGGTTTGCGGCGCGGACGCGGCCGCATCCGAAGGCTGCGCCGCGGGCGTAGCTTCCGGCGCCGAAGGCTGCGCGGACGGCTGCGAATCAGTCGGCTGCTGCGCGGCTGCGCTCGTTATCGGCAAACCCGCCAGCAAAGCCGCAGTGAGAATCCAGATCGAAGTACGCATAACGCTTTTTCTCCAATTTCTTTGAATCACTTGCCAGTGCTCAGTTGCCAGTCATCTTGCCGACTGACAGCCGGGTTACTTCGCCAAATCCCTGGTACGTCCTTTGCAAAGACTCTTTAACAATCGCTTCCTGCCCCAGCTTTGATTGCACGGACACTGCCAACCGGCTACTCGCCACCGCACTTCAGTACGCCATCTGGAACGAAACGTGAACCACAGCCGTCGAATCCACCGGCTGGCCCATACGCAGCGCGGGTCTAAAACGAATCTTGTTGGCGGCGGCGGTCGCGGCTTCATCCAGGCCATGTCCCAGGCCGCGCACTACACGATTCACATGCAGCGTGCCATTCGCCGAGAAACTCACTTCCAGCAGTACCTCGCCTTCCAGCTTCAAATTGCGGGCCTCTTCGGTGTAAACCGGATTCGGCTTGAACGTAATCTCCACCGGAGTCGTGGCCGGGCCGGAATCCGCTTTGGCGATCTTCGGTCCGTCGTGCACCACCTGCTCGGCGCCGAATCCGCCGGTAGCGACGTTGCCTTGGCCACTGCTGCGGCCATCGCCCTTGCCGCCGTTGGCGATGCCGTTGCCGAAACCGGCGCTGGCGACGTTACCCTTAACCCCATTCGCTCCGCCGCTGCCGTTGCCCTGGCCCGGGCCGGCGGGCATGTCAAACGATCCCATGGTCGCGGAGTAGAGTTTCGCTCCCTGCTTGCCCGTTCCCTTCAAGCCATTGGGATCGCCAAAGCCTCCGGTCTGCACCTTCTCGACGGGGGCGTTCACGGTTGGCGTCTGCGAGCTTCCGCCGAAATCTCCGGTATGCACCAGCTGCGGACGCGCCCCGCCCACCGCGATCTTCAATTGCGGCGTGGGAAGTGTGTTCATCACCACCTTGGGTGCTTCCGGAGGTGGCGCAGGGGTTTCACGGCGAATCGCGCGCGGAGTCATCACCAGCTTCGGTTGCTCGAATACAGGCAGTTTCGCCGGCGGAAGCAGCTTGGCCTTGATCTCCGGCTTCTTGATGGGCGCCGGTTCGGGGCGCAACGAAGGACGCGGAATCAGTTCGGTCACGTGATATTGCGTGAGCACCATCGTGTCCGGGAACAGGACTCCTGCGCTCAGCGCCAACAGGATCAGAAATGCGACCACCCCATAAGCTGCCGCCACCGCGCGCGGGTTGATCTTGCGTTCGGGCAGTAATCCGAGTTGAAATCCGGGGTCAGCCGTTGCCATGCCTTTTTGCTCCATTGGAACCCGGCCACCAGGGAAAGCGAACCGGGGTTTGGAGTTTTCAAAATACGGGAGATAGGACAGGGGGTAAACGTGTCCACGGCTCTTGACCTAAAGTAATGAGCCGGCGTTTAGATTTGGGAATCGCCCTAAAACGGGCGCGGGACGGGTGTTCTCACCCGTTTACGCGGGGCTCCGGCACGTTGATCGCAACAGTTCCGTGTCTTGCGAGCTTATCGTTCGAGATTCAGTTGAAGATCGAGAAAACGCCGAGGGGTCACAATAAGAATGGATGCGTACTTGCCGAGCGCAAGAAGGTGATGATCGCCCGAGACCACGAAACCGGCGCTCCCGTCCACCGCGCACTCCAGCACGCGATTGTCGTCGGGATCGTCGGCAACGACGGAAAGCGAGCTGCCAGGCTCAACCAGTTGGCCCATTTTCCAGACTTCGGGCAGAATTTGGCGCAGTCTGGCGGGTGACCAACGGAACTTCTCGGCCAGAACGCGGCGAACCTCGATCTGGATCGGCGAGGATCGGCGAGGAGTAGAGGAACTGGCATCTCCCGGTTGCGGCGAGTTCCAAAGCCGCTCGGGGAACCCCTCCGAACACGAGGGCCGACACAATGACGTTTGTGTCGAAGACGGAGCGGGTCATTTTTTCGGCGCGAGATTTTTCGCGGTCCCGTGGGTTCTACGCGACTCGTGAATCAGGCGGTCGAGATCTTCCTCGCGGATGGAGTGTTGGGCAGCCTGGGCGCGGCCGTAGGCGTTGACATCATCCCACCAGGCGCTACGTTCGTATTGGCGAAGAGCTTCGCGCACCAATTCGCTCATCGTGCGACTCTCTTTTTTCGCGATGGACTGAGCCCGCTTGAGCATAGCGGGAGGAAGCGTCACGGAGAGAGTCTTCGCGCTGCGCATGAGGAATATTGTATAGCACGATTAAACAATATTGAAGCTCATGTCCCGGGGCTCGTTTGTGATTTCAGGCTGATTGGCGCTTAGCCTCCAGCGCGCTGACCCCGATTCCGACAATAAATGTCACAGAGGTTCCGAGCGTCACCCACCAGGTCCAAGGCACATGAGTGCCCAGCCAAAGGTATAGCTCGAGGGCAAATCCGCAGAGCATTCCGACCATGGTTCCGAACTGGTTGGCGCGGCGGGTGAGCGCGCCCAGCAGAAAGGCTCCCAGCATTGCCCCGTAGGCCACCGAAGCAATCTGCAGTCCGGCCTCAACCACACGGCCGGCACGGTGGAGAGCAATCACCGCGAGTCCAAACAGAATCAGCGCCCAGACCAGCGTGGCCAGGCGGGAAAGACGCATCTTCGTTTTTTCGTCGGAGTGCGGGTGGAAACGCGCATAGAAATCCATAATCGAGCTGGAGGAAAGGGAATTCAGCGCGGCGCTCAAGTTCGACATGGCCGCGGCGAGGATCGCGGCAATCAGCAGGCCGGAGATTCCGTGCGGCAGCCGCGTGGCGATAAAGGTCGGGTAAATGCGGTCCGGCTTGCCGAACGTGGCCGAGGGAACGCGGTAGTAAGCCCAGAGCATCACCCCGACCAGCAGAAAAAGCGCGAACTGAAAGAAGATAGCAAAGCCGCTCGAGATCAGCGCGGTGGCGGACTGTTTTTGTCCGCGAGCGGCCAGCAGCCGTTGCACGATGAGTTGGTCGGTGCCGTGGCTGGCGGTGGTGAAGAAGGTGCCGCCGATCAGTCCGGCCCAGAAGGTGTAGGGAATCCATGGGTTGGGGCGGAAGTCGAAGAGCTGAAACTTTCCGGCAGCAGAGGCGGCAGCGTGAATCGCCGACCATCCGCCGGGAACGAGATGCACAATGGTGAAGAGGCCAACCAGAGTACCACCGACGTAGATGACCGTCTGCACCACGTCGGTCCAGATGACCGCGGCCAGGCCGCCTTCGAATGTATAGATGAGCGTCAATGCAGTCATGATGGCGATGGAAGCAATCTGGCCCGTGCCCAGCGCGATGGAGACGACAATGGAGACGGCATAGACGCGCACGCCCTCGGCGGCGGCGCGCGTCAGCAGAAAAAGCCCGGCGGTAAGCGAGCGCAGTTCGCGCCCGAAGCGGCGCTCGATCAGTTCATAGGCCGTGTACAGATCGCCCCGGAAATAATGGGGCAGGAGCACGAAGCTGATCACGATGCGCCCGACCACGTATCCCATGATGACTTGAAGAAAAGTGAAGTTAGTGTCGTAAGCGAGGCCGGGGATGCTGATGATGGTCAGGGTACTGGTTTCGGCGGCAACGATGGAGAGCGCGATCGCCCACCAGGGAATATCGCGCCCAGCCAGAAAGTAATCGCGCAGCGTGCGCTGCTTCTTGCGGAAGCGCAGGCCGAACAGCGTGATGCCCGCGAGGTAGAGCGCGACGACCGCGAAATCGAGTTTATTCAGGCCCATGGGTGAATTGAGTAATTGGGTAATTGAGGAATCGGGTAATTGTAAGGCCGAACTGAGAACTGGGAACCGAGAACTGAGAACTGCTGTGGTACAACTGACGCGTGCCTTACTATCTCGGCATTGACGGCGGCGGAACCAAGACCACCTGCGCACTCGGCGATGAGTCTCAGGTGCTGGCGACATCGGTTGCCGGGCCCAGCAACATCGTGCGCGTAGGAGCGGCACAGGCGCGTGAGTCGCTGCTGGCGGCGGTGAGGCAGGCTTGCGCCGCGGCCGGCATTCCTTTGGAGCAGGTCGCGCGCACCTGCGTCGGAGGATCGGGCGCGGCCCGTCCTGAATTAGCGGCGGCGGTGCGCGGTTTTCTGGCTGAAGCCGTATCGACTCCCATCGATGTAGTCGGCGACATGGAGATCGCGATGGAGGCGGCATTCGATTCGGGCCCGGGAATGATTGTGATCGCCGGAACCGGCTCGATTGCCTATGGAAGAAATGACCGGGGACAAACCGCGCGCGCCGGCGGCTGGGGATTCGCTATCGGCGATGAAGGCTCGGCGCACTGGATCGGCCGCGAGACGGTGCGGGCCGTGCTGCGCGCCAGCGACAAGAATGAGGAGCGCGTAGCGTCGTCGCCTTTGACGGCGGCCTTGTTTCAGGCCTGGGGCGTGCGCTCGATTTCCGATCTGGCGCGGGCCGCGAACTCGATTCCTCCTCCGGATTTTGCCGAGCTGTTTCCCGCCATCCAGGCCAGCGGCGAAGAGATTGCTAAAGGAGTGTTCGCCCGGGCCGGCAGGGAACTGGCCGCGCTGGCGACGGTTGTGCTCGCTCGATTGTTTCACGACGAGAAAGGCTGGGTGCGAGTGCGGCTCACCGGAAGCGTCTTTCGTTATGCGTCGCAGGTGGGATCGGTCTTTTACGATGAGCTTCATCAGCGCGAGCCCAGGATTGATGTGAATCTTCAAGTAGTAGATCCGGTCGAGGGCGCGCTAAAGATGGCGCGAAGAGCGCACGCGGCGGGCAGTCAGACGTAAAGCGGCAGGCAGTCAGGCGTAAAGCATTGTGTTCCATCCCCGAATTTTGTCATCCTGAGCGTAGCGAAGGACCTATGCAACTTGCGTGAGGTCGAGGCGCTGCAGGCCCTGCAGACGATTTGATGGCGGACGGATCTAAACCCGAGGCACTAACGGAAGCTCCTGCGGACTCCGACGCACCCGAGAGTGCTGCGACCGCGCTGAACGAAGATCGCGCGCTGGCGCGACTGAAAGACCGTAAGCTGTCGGCGGATGCGATCGAAGCCATCGGCCAGGACGCAACGCTAATGAAGTCGCGCAAGGTGCGGATAGAGTTGGCGGCGCATCCCCGAACCCCGCGCCGAATCGCGCTGCGCCTGATCCGCGAACTTTACACCTTCGATCTGATGCGGTTCGGGCGGTTGCCCGCCGTCCCGGCTGATCTGAAACGCGTTGCCGATAGGGCGTTGCTGACGCGTCTGCCTTCGCTCACTCTGGGAGAACGAATCTCACTGGCGCGCCGAGGATCGCGAATGATCTCTGGCGCGCTGTTACACGATAAAGAATCTCAGGTGTGGCAGGCCGCGCTGGAAAATTCTCGCTTGACCGAAGCCGCGGTTGTGAAAGCCGTATTGCACACCGAGTCACAAGTCTTCGTGGAAAACATCAGCCGCGACCCGAAGTGGTCGTTACGCCCTGAGGTGCAAGCGGCCCTGCTGCGCAGAATGCAGCGCGAGTCCAACCAACTACTCGTAGCGCAGGGCTTCGATGGGATCGAGGTTGGCGGCGCGCATGGCGGGAACCATCCCGCTGATGACTCCGACGATGGCCAGAATGGTCGAGGCGACAAGTAAAATCGGCGGCGAGACGATCAGGCGGATATCTCCCGCCTCGGCATGCTTGGCCATCGCGCTATAAAGCGTCAACCGCCCCACCGACAACGAAACCGCATAAGAGAGAAGAACGCCAAGCACTCCCCCGATGGCGGTGATCACCATCGCTTCCGAGAGGAATTGCACCAGAATGTCCCGGCGCCGCGCGCCCAGCGCTTTTTCCACGCCAATTTCCCGCGTCCGCTGCGTCACCGAAACCAGCATGATGTTCATCAGCCCGATCCCGCCAATGCTTAGGGTCACGGTCCCGATCACGCCCAGCAGAATTTTCAGCATGGCGCTCATGATGCCGAATTGAGAAAGCTGCTTCTGAGCATCGAAGACGAAGACGGCGCGCGGGTCATCGGGTTTAAATCCGTGAGCCGTAGCTAAGGTGTCTTTGATGGTCTTGTCCATCTTGTCATGGTCCAGACCGGAGGAGTCGAGCCAGATACCGTCGAGATAATAAGTATCCTTGATGACGTCCATCGAGTTGTAGGGGATATAGACGACGCGGTTATTGTCGTTGTCGCCCTCCTGCATGCGGGGTTTCAACACGCCCACCACCTGAAACGTAACCCCATCCACGCGAATGGTCTCGCCGACGGCATTCATGCCGGAAAACAGCCGGTCGCGCGCCTCCGACCCGATCACCGCATACAAGCCGTGTTGCATGTTGTCGGCATCGTTGAGGAAGCGGCCCTGGTCAACCTCCAGATTCCAGATATCCAGAATGGCAGGGTCGAAGCCCATCGCAGGGAACGTGAACGAGCGGTTGTTGTTTTGGACCGTCGAATCTTTGGAGGACATGCGGGAGGAGTTGCGGCACAGCGGGACGTTGTTGCGCAGCAGTTCAAGGTCGTCGTTGGTAAAGCGGATGGCGACTCCTGCCTTATTGCCGCCCGCCTGCATGGAAGTACGGCCCGGGAAGATGCCGACCGCGGTGGCGCCGAAACTGTCGAAGATGTTGGTGATAGCCTGGGCGAATCCGTTGCCGTAGGCCAGCAGCAGGACGACTGTGGCGATGCCCCAGGCCATGCCAGCCATGGTCAGCAAGGTGCGCCGAAGATCGTGCCGCATGGCCGAAACGGCTTGCCGCACAAGATCGCGCATCGAGGTGACGACCGGCGAGGTGTGGGCGCGTTCGGCGCGCCGCTTGGTCTGCTCGGCGGCCTCGCGGGCCTCGGCCTCACTCACCAATCCCAAATTGAGCATCTCGTCAGCCATGTCGTTATTCGTTATTCCTTGCGCAGAGCCTCGACCGGTTCGAGCATTGCGGCACGGCGCGCGGGATAAAGCCCGGCGGCAATTCCGGCCACAGCCAGCGAAACGATGGCCAGCACCGCCGTAGAGGGGACAAGTTTTGGGGGATCGAAGTTGCCCATGTCCACGCCAGAAATCGACTTCATAATGAGCGCGGCTCCCGCAATGCCGATGCCGCCGCTGAGCAGCGTGAGAAACGCGCCTTCCACAAAAAACTGAAACATAATGCTGCCATTGGTGGCGCCCAAAGCCTTGCGCAGGCCGATTTCGCGGGTGCGGTCGGCGACCGCAACCAGCATGATGTTGATAATCCCGATCGCGCCCAAGCCCAGCGTCACCAGCCCCACGCTGCCCAAAAATGTATTCATGGCGTCGAAAATTTTGCCGATCTGATCTACCGTCCGAATCGTGTCCCACTCATCGAAGGAGTCGGGATTGTTGGGGTCGAATCCATGATTGCGCGCGATGACCTTGTGCACTTCTTCCATGGCAGTCTTATGCAGGGCGCGCGATCTGGGCTGGTAGTTAATCGTCGTGACTACGTCGGTGGCATCGCCGGTGTTGAGCGGCGGAAAAAACTCATGCATAGTGTTGAACGGGATGTAGCTCTGCAGATTCTGGTTGGTGTTGTCGCCGTGCCCAATGCGTTGCAGCGTGCCGATCACTTCGAAGCGGATGCCGTTGAGCAGGATGGTACTCCCGACCGAAGGCCGGCCGGAGAACAGGGTGCGGCGAGTCTCGTCTCCCAGCACGATGACGGTGCGCTTCTGGGCATCGTCCATCGCGTTGATCCACCGGCCTTCGTTCATGGGCATATAGCGGATATCGGTGATGTTGGCGGGAACTCCGTTGATGCGCCCGCTGGATTGGTTGTAGTCGCTGACGGCGCGAATGTCGCTGCGGGCAATCACCGGTGCCGCGGCCCGTACGCTGGGGCATTCACGGACGATATCCTGATAATCGCGGACGTTGAGATAGTACTGGCGCAAGGCTGTGAAACTGCCCTGCATGGCCGGCGCCCGGCTCGACCAGATAAACATCACATTCTCGCCGAGGGAGTCGAACTGCCTGCGATTGCCCGCGCGGAAGCCTTCCCCCACCCCCACCAGCAGCAGCAGCGAACCCACACCCCAGGCAATCCCGAACATGGTCAGGAATGAGCGCAGCTTGTGCGCCCAAAGTGTCCGCAGGGTCTGGCCGAAAATGTCAAAAATGTGCCGCACTACCCTTTATTATACGTGCCGCTGTTAGGGGTAGTTCCCTCGCTAGTGTAGTGCGTCAAACGGATCGACGTTTATTTATCGTCGGTTTCCCCTGTGATCCTCTGTGCCCTCTGTGGTGAAAGCTCTTGACTTCTTCGTCGAACACCAAAACTTGCGCCGGATCGAGGCGCAACATAACGACCACCATTTTCGACGCACTACACTAGCAGGGACTTTGGACCTTGGACGTTGGATGTTAACCATCGGATCCTAAGCTTCAGTCCGTGCCCTGAGTGAAACAAGGCGTTAGGCCGTTCCCCCGACTATTAGACGGCGGAAACCTGTTTTCTTGCGAAAACGAGTTCTTGGCGGCCGGGAATCAGAGGTACGGCGTCTGAAGGTCATGGCGCCTGAAGCCAGACGCCTGACGCCAAAGCCCCGATCGAGAGCCGCAGCCGAAATCTGAGCGCCCGCTGCAGAATTTCGTTCCGAATTTTTCCCGAGTTAGTTATTCTCTACCCGGATGACGACTGTTGCCCTGAGCGAACTGCTGGGCGCCACGGTGTTCGACCCGTCGGGCGCGGCGGGACGGGTGCGCGAAGTAACGCTCGCGCCGCAAGAGGATCGCTCGCGCATTTCCTCGCTCATCGTGAAAACCAAGACCGGCGACCGGGTGCTGCCATTCGCCGCGATTTCGGCCATCAACGGCGGAGTTCGCGCCGCCACCAGTTCGGCCGAATGGCCTGCCTCCAATGCCACCGAGGGATTGTTCTTGATGGAACGCGACCTGCTCGACCAGCAGGTGATCGACGTCAACGGGCGAAAAGTGGTCCGCGTGAATGATGTGGATCTCGAATTCGCTGCGCCGAAAAACGGATCGCCGAAAAATGCCGGCTCGGCCAATCCGGTACTGCGCGTTTATTCCGTGGATGTGGGAGCGCGGGGCGCGGTTCGCCGCCTGCTTCGCGGACTTGCCCCGAAATCGGCTCTGCACGCGCTGCTCAGCCGGATTCCGCCGCGCAGCATTCCCTGGGAGTTCGTCGACATCATCGAAACCGATCCCGCCCGGCGCGTGAAGCTCAAGATTTCGCACGACGGCCTGGCCAAACTGCATCCGGCCGACATCGCCGACATTGTCGAAGATCTGGCCCCGGATGAGCGCGAGGCCGTGTTTCAAACCCTGGACGAGGAAACCGCCGCTGAAGCGCTGGAAGAAGTCGAGCCCAGGGTGCAGAAGGCTATTGTGGAATCGCTCGATTCCGAGCGTGCGGCCGACATCGTTGAGGAGATGAATCCCGACGCAGCCGCCGATTTGCTGGCCGACCTTTCCCACGACAAAACCGAACAGATTCTGGTGCAGATGGAGCCCGAGGCCCAGCAGGAGGTCTCGGAACTGCTGGAGCACAAAGAAGGCACAGCCGCCGGACAAATGACTACGGAATTTCTGGCCTTGCCGGTCTCCGCCGCGGTGCAGAATGCCATCGACTCGCTGCGCGAGTTCGAGGGCGGCGTGGAGGCGGTCAGCACGATCTATCTGGTGGATTCGCACGGAACCCTGGTGGGCGCGGTTCCGCTGGCCCGCATTGTGCTCGCGCCTCTGACTGCTCCCATGCTTTCCCTTACTCAGGAGCCGCTGGTGCTCGCCCATCAGGAAACCCAGGAAGACGAAGTGGCGGAACTGTTTGACAAGTACAACTTGCAGACCCTGCCAGTCGTGGATGAGCACAACAAGCTGACCGGCGTCATCACCTCCGACGACGTAATCAGCATGCTGCGGTCCCGGCTGTGAGAAACCGGTTCGAACCGGCCGAATATAAATTGCCACGTCCCCGCACTTTTTCTTTGGCCAGACCTGCCGCCTCCATATATTCTGTGAAATCGCTGTTGAGGTAATCGGCATCATCCCTATGTCTGTGAAACGCGCGCATGAAAGTAACCAGGCGTTGGAAAACCCGCATCCTCCTGTTCCTCGCCGTAGTCGGCCCGGGATTCATCACCGCCAACGTCGATAATGACGCCGGCGGCATCCTGACCTATTCCCAGGCAGGCGCGCAATTTGGACATCTTCTGCTGTGGACTATGATCCCGATCACCCTGGCGCTGATCGTGGTGCAGGAAATGTCCGCCCGCATGGGCGCAGTCACCGGCAAAGGCCTGAGCGACCTCATACGCGAGGAGTTCGGCTTCCGCATCACTTTTTTCATGATGCTCGGAATCCTCATCACCAACTTCGGCAACGTGGTCACCGAGTTCATCGGAATCGCCACCAGCCTGGAATTATTCGGCCTGCCGCGCATTTATACCGTGCCCGTCTGCGGTGTCATCGTCTGGCTGATTGTCGTCAAGGGCCAATACAAGAGCGTGGAAAAGGTCTTTCTGGCGGCGTCGTTTTTCTACATCGTCTACATTATTGCGGGAGTCAAGGCGCATCCCCTGTGGAGAGAGGCGGCCATCGCCACTTTCAAGCCGCCGGACTGGAAAGCCTTTCGCGACCAGGCCTATCTCTACATGGTGATCGGAGTCGTAGGCACCACCATCGCTCCCTGGATGCAGTTCTACCTGCAAGCCTCCATCGTCGAGAAGGGCGTCACCAGGCGGCAATACAAAGCCTCCATGCTCGATGTGGTCACGGGCTGCATTTTTACCGACGTGGTCGCCTGGTTCATTATTGTGGCCTGCGCCGCAACCTTGTGGACTCACGGTTTCCGCAACATCACGTACGCTGCCGATGCGGCCGCCGCGCTCAAGCCGCTTGCCGGTCAGTACGCGTACATTCTTTTCGCGGTCGGACTGTTCAACGCTTCCTTGTTCGCCGCGTCCATTCTGCCTTTGTCGACGGCGTATACCGTGTGCGAAGGCTTGGGATTTGAATCGGGCATAGGAATGAAGTTCGGCGAAGCGCCGTTCTTCTACTGGCTCTACACCGTGCTGATTATCGCCGGCGGAGCGGTGGTGCTCATCCCCGGCCTCCCGCTGGTGAAGATTGCAGTTTTGTCGCAAGTGGTGAACGGCGTTGTCCTGCCTTTTGTGCTCATCTTCATGTTGCTGCTGATCAACAAAAAAGAGCTGATGGGCGAGTACAGGAACAAGCGTGCCTTTAATGTCATTGCCTGGGCCACGACCGTAATAATGATCGGGCTGTCGCTGGCGTGGTTCTGGACGCTGCGCCCAGGCTCCGGCTAAAGCCTTACTTGCCGATGACGCGTGAACCTGCATTGCGATACTGGCTGCTCGCGCTGCTTCTCTGCGCCATTGCCACCGGCCTCTCCATCGCCTACGCGGATATTCCGCTCGCGCAGTTTCTCGACGCGCACGTGCGTCACACCCAGTTCTGGGTCTGGCTCAATCTCGCGCTTTATCCATTGCCTCTGCTGGTGATAGGCGCGCTGTTCTTCCTTTTTGCATGCGGCTTCTGTCTGCTCTTCGCAAGGCCGCTTCGCCCGTGGACGGAAATTCCCCTGCTATGCTCGTGGACCGCCATTTGGGCGGTTGCCGCCGAGCACTTCTTCAAGCAGATCTTCGGACGCGGCTGGCCCGATCCCACATTCGTGCGCGACCATCTTTTAGGATTCCATTTCCTACACGGCCAGACCTACTGGAATTCGTTCCCCTCGGGAACCACGACGATCTCGTTCGCGATTCTCTCAGTCCTTTGGCTCGTCCGCCCAGGCTGGCGACTCGCCAGTTCGATGATTGTTGCGCTCATAGTCGCCGCCGTCGTGGTGGGAAACTACCATTGGCTCTCAGATCTGATTGCCGGCGCGTTCCTGGGCGCATCGATTGGCGGCTGCACCGCGAAGCTATTGCATCCGCTGCGCATCACTCGTGAGAATTGAACTGCGCGGCGATTACAGCAGTTTCCCTGCGGCCAGGTCGCTGACCAGCGTGAGATCAGCTTCCAGGAAGTCAAACTTCGGCAGATCCCTCGGTTCAGCCCACTGAATATCGCGGAAGATGCGATTCTCGATTTCTCCCTGATACTGCCGCACCACGAAGAAGCGCAGTTCCACCATGGAGTGATTCGGGTATTCGTGCTGAATGCGGACGACTTCGTCGCCGACGGTGGCGAGGATGCCCAATTCTTCGTCGAGTTCGCGGCGCAGCGCGTCCCGCGGCTGTTCGCCCTCCTCAATCTTGCCGCCCGGAAACTCCCACTTCAGCGGCATGGTCTGGTGCCGCGTCCGCTGGCAGACCAGCAGCTTGCCCTCTTGCACGATGAGGCCTGCGACCACGCGCTTCATAACTTCACTTTCATAACTGGACTTTCATAACTGGACCACCGGCGCACCCTGTAACGCGCTGGCCACCGGATCCACGCAACTGGTAAAAGTGAATGCGAACGCGGCAACTCCAGCCGAACAGCGCAGCTCCAGCTCATGCGAGCCGAATTCGTGATTGTCGGCCAGGAAATACATCCGGGCCGAATCCACCACAACGTAGCTTTCTTCCGGACCATGATTCGAATGGCTGTTCGAGCCGCTATTTACCGCTGTGCGAAAGCGCGTATCCCTTGTCGCCTGCCCACGGCTAAGAAGTTTGCCATCCTGCAGGATCACAACTTCCGCTGACGGCGCATGCGGGCAGGCCATCACCAGGTTGACCGCGGAAGCGTCGTATTTCAACCGCAGCGTGTGCTCCCCGGTTTCAACCGCCTCGAAATATTCCCCGGTCGAAGCCCAACGCCCCGACGCGTAGAAAAAGTTTTCCTGCAACTCCCCGGAAAATTCGTAGTCGGCAATTCCATCTTCGTGGAAGCCGCTGGCATTCCCGATCCGTCCCCGGCGATGCCCCAGGTAAAGTTCTCCCGTCGCGCGATAGCACACCGCGCCCGCATGATCTTCTTCGCGCAGCGGTTCCAGCAAAGCAGGCAGAGCGATCCCCGGATCGACTTCCCGCAACAACTCCTGAATCACCTCTTCGCATTCGCCGTATGCGCCCTCGCCGAAGTGTCCGTAGCGCAGATAGCCGTCTTTATCGAGCAGATATTTTGTCGGCCAATAACGGTTGGCGAAGGCCTTCCAGAGTTCCCGATTGCTGTCGATCACAACGGGATAGGTCAGTCCAAATTCGCGAATGCCGCGCTCCACATTCGATTCATACTGCGCAAAGGTAAACTCCGGCGTGTGCACGCCGATCACGGTGAGTCCCTTATCGTGGTAGCGCTCGTGCCACGCCTGCACATAAGGCAGCGTACGAATGCAGTTGACGCAGGTGTAATCCCAGAAATCGACCAGCACCACACGTCCGCGCAACTGCCGAAAACTAAGCGGCGTAGAATTCAGCCACACCCGGCCAATCTCCGGCGCGCGGACTTTTCCTTTCTCAACTCGCATGTTTCGATTGTAGCCTCTCGGCTCGAAGGAGCGTGTGGATGCTCCCTAAACTAGTATGCCGTCGCAGGTCCGCGCAAAAACTCTGAGTTGTCATCCTGAGCGAAGCGAAGGACCTATGTAATCTGTTTGCGGCGCCGGTGCTCGCGGATCAGGCGACGGTAGCCTCAATTGGGCCGTGTCATGTATTCTGGGACACCACCCCGAATTTCGTTTTCGCGGAACCGCCTCGACCTGATTATCGAGGGGATTGAGCCTGCAGTTTCTTGCCCACGACCAGCGCGCAGAACTGCACCAGCGCCTGATCCTCAATCCCGAAAGCTGCGGCGAAGTGGCTGTCGATATCGAGTTCGCCCACCACTTTCCCGTGCACAAAAACCGGAACCACAATCTCCGATTTCGTCTCCAGCGAGCAGGCCAGATAGCGCGGATCCTTGCTGACATCATCGACCACAACCGTTTGCCCGCTCGAGGCCGCCGCGCCGCAGATCCCCTGATTCAGCGGAATGCGCGTGTGCGGCGTCATCGCGCCCTCGAACGCTCCCAGCACCAGCACCGGCGGCTGCGCCCCGGGCTCCAGCATATAAAAGCCCACCCAGTTATATTTCAGCATGCGCTCGTGCAGCAGCTTCACCATCAGGCGCATCAGGTCTTGCGCCGTCGCAGACGACTGCGCCAACTGAGAGATTTCATTCCGTACTTCTTCGATGCGAGTGGTCACGGTCATGGAGAAATCTTAACTCACCGGCGCGTAAGGTGAATCCCGGTCGAAGTGACGCTGGTAATCGATTGGATTCCATTCGGTTGGGGAAAGCTCTCAGGGTGCAGGGCGAACGCCAGGGCATCGAGGCCAAACAGCAGCGTGGGCGCGGGCGTGTTCAAAAACTCATCGCGAATGCAGAACACGTGTCCCGACTGCGCCGCAGAAATAGACTGCCAGCCGCGCTCGCGAATAATCTTTTCCAGCGGCACGCGATCGCCCGCTCCGCACCACGCGGCAACAAACACCTCAGGGTCCAGCGCGCGGACTTCGTCGGCAGAAATCTGCTTGCCCGGCTCGCCTAGAAATTCGCCGCCCGCGGCCTCCACCAATTCGGCCACCCACGGCTGCGAAGCGATCAGGGGCTTGCCCCATTCTTCACAAAAAATCCGCGGCCGCGGCCCACTGGCTGGCGGTCCACCGGCCGATTGCCCGCGAACCTGCTCGATCTTCTGCTGCATGGCCCCCTGCATGGCTTGGATCACTTCTTCCCCGCGCGGGCTGGCTCCCACAGCTCCGGCGATGGTCGCGATGTCGGTATAAATATCGGCCAGAGTTCTCGGGGCCAATCCCAGAAAGCGCGCGCCCGCCTTCAGTATCTCCGCCACCGCCTTCACCTGGTAAGGTACGGACGCGATCACCAGATCGGGCTTGGCCGCGACAATCTGGGCGGTGTCGGCAGTCCACGAGTCGGCCAGAATGATGCGCGATCCGCCGGAGGCTTCAGGCACAACGTCGGCACAGTACCGCGTGCATGCCACCACGCGGTCGAGTTCCCCAATGGCATGGAGAATCACGGTGGCGCTAGGCTGCAGGCAAGCAATCCGCCGCGGCGTGTGCGATGAAGCCATGGCTAAAAGGTATCAGATGGCATCTCGTCAAACACTTTAAGAAGAGCGCGCTCAGTCGCCGGGGAAAACTCACAGAAGCCTACCGCACCGTGGAGGAGCGGCGCTTCAGCGCCGCGTAAAGCGGCTGGAGCAAGAAGGGCTTCAGCCCCGGTGGTCGCTTTCCCGGGAGCTAGTGTAGTGCGCCAAACAGATCGGCGTTTATTTATCGTCGGTGTCCTCTGTGCCCTCTGTGGTGAAAGCCCTTGACTTCTTCGAACACCAAAACTTACGCCGGATCGAGGCCCAACATAACGATCACCATTTTCGACGCACTACACCAGCTCCTATCGCTCGATTTGCTAGTGTAGCGCGCCAAACAGATCGGCGTTTATTTATCGTCGGTGTCCTCTGTGATCCTCTGTGCCCTCTGTGGTGAAAGCCCTTGACTTCTTCGTCGAACACCAAAACTTACGCCGGATCGAGGCCCAACATAACGATCACCATTTTCGACGCACTACACCAGCTCCTATCGCTCGATTTGCTAGTGTAGTGCGTCAAACAGATCGGCGTTTATTTAACGTCGGTGTCCTCTGTGATCCTCTGTGCCCTCTGTGGTGAAAGCCCTTGACTTCTTCGAACACCAAAACTTACGCCGGATCGAGGCCCAACATAACGATCACCATTTTCGACGCACTGCACTAGCTCCTATCGCTCGATTTGCCGAAGCGCCGCCGCCAGCGTATCCAAGCACAACTGCGCCGCATGACGAGACGCCGTCGGCAAGCCTCCCACGGCCGCAGCCAGACGTTCTCCATCAATCGCCCGCGCTTCATCCAACGTCGCTCCCGCCACCAATCCCGTAAGCGCCGACGCGCAGGCCATCGACGGAACACATCCCTTGGCCTTGAAGCGAATTTGCGCGATCCGCCCGGAATCGATTCTCAAACTCAACCGCAACACATCCCCGCACACCGGATTCTCGATCTGCGCCCAGGCGTCGGCGTCAGCCACCTCACCCGCATTGCGCGGATTCTGAAAATGATCGAGCAGTTGCGCAGAGTACATCACCTCCGATTGTAGCGGCACAAAGAGCGCGACGCCGATCCACTGCTCATCGATCGTCAAGTGTCAGGGACGGACGGCCCAGGGTTTTCGACCTCGCCGCCATCACCTCGATTGTGGGTGCCCTGTCCTTCGCGCACTTTGCGAAGGGCAGGAACCACGGTCGCCGCAGTCGTGAGGCTTTGCTCGCAATGGGGGAGTGTGGCCCGGCCTTTCCGAGCCTGCGCCGTCTATGCTGTGGGTGCCCCGCCCTTAAGTTTTGCAAGAGCCTGCCCTGAGCTTGTCGAAGGGGCGGGCGGCGATGCTGCCAATAAAAACGTTCTTCCCCGCCAGACAAAACCTGTCGCGCATGCCCCCGTGGAACCCGCCCTTCGCAAAAGACGCGAAGAACGGGGCACCCACTGTGTTGGTGACACCACCGAGATCAAAAGCCTGGGCCACCCGCCCTAGAGTCTGGGTTGTGATAAAAGAGAAAAAGCGGCTTGAACCATAGGAGGCGGCAGAAGTGAAGAATATACTGCTTATTATGCTGACTATGTTAGCATCCATGACCACTAATGCACAGGAGCATGTACAAAACCCGCCATCGACAAAACACTCCAAACCCGTATTTCTCCAACCTACGTGCGAGGGAAAACTCGCATCTGTCCTCCTTTCTTCTTTCAGAGACGCGATCTCGACTTCGCAGGGGTATGAGCTGGTTTCGGATCTTAGTGATAACGGAAAGATGGATGCGGTGGTAATCATCCAAATGGCCTGTGGGGAAAGCCACGGAGCCGTGTCAGTTGGTAGCATCTATGGGGTGGCCAAGTGTCTGGGTGTCAAGAATTGCCATGTATCATTAGATGGGCATACCCTGAATGTTCTGATGTGCGATCCCAATGGCGAGGCAGTATGCGGCAGAGAGCTCGTCAAAGAGTTTGAGTATGTCTTGGCTACAATCGGTTTAATGGGAACTAAGGTGGAGTGAAAACCAAAACGATACCGGAAGCGCACATTGGGCACAGCTTAAATTTTGTGGGTTGTTCCCAGCACCTTGCCGCAAATGCATCAGGCCGATTTCAACCACGACGGCATCCTCGATCTAATCGGGCAGGCAGACGGTTTGGACTTCGACCGGGGAAACGGAAACGGCACATTCACCTATGCCTCTATCGTAGACAAACAGTATCTTTCTCCCTATGGCGCTGCCTACGGGGACTTCAACAACGATGGCAATCTCGACGTGGTTGACGCGTCCGATCTGGGCAACAACACTGGCTTTAACCCGTCGCGAATGGATGTCATGCTGGGCAACGGCGACGGAACCTTGGTGATCGTAGAAATGGGGTTGTGAACCTCGACCTGCGCCCAACTGGCGCTGGAACTGCCGCCGCCGGGTGGCGGGTTGGTGACGCTAATGAAGCCAGCAGTGTTGGTTGCAACGTCGGTGGCGAGAATCTGCGCTTGAATCTCATGCCCAGAGATATAGGTCGTGACGCGTGGCTGGTAGTTCCAGTTCACGACCGATCCAGGAACGAAGTTCGCTCCGTAAACGGAGAGCGTGAAGGCCCCACTTCCGGGAGCGACTGCATCGGGATGAACTGGACCCACAATCTGCGGGATGGGATTATTCTGGCCAAACGCAGCTACAGCCAGCGCGATCCACAGTATCGTTGCTTCGGCGACGAAGGTGGGTTTGGGCACGCGGCCTCCCGGGAGGAATCACTTTACCTTCGAACGCCGCTTCCTGGATAGACTGAAAGTTCTTGCACCCTGGCCCGATTCGCGGCTGCATCAATGATTTTTTTCCACAACTATTTTGCACCCAATGTGACGAACTACCTTTACCGAGAATCCCCAAGCAGCGCATACTCGAAGCGAGAGTCGGAGCAGACATTGATCCTGAATCAAAATTCGGCCCGGAGACGCGGGAGACGCAAGCTAACTCCTTATTTTAGAAGAATTTGCCTCCAAGTCCTTACGGCTCAAGAATTTGCGCGGATCGAGGCGGGTCATCACATGCTAACCCATTTCGATTCAAGAATTTGACCAATCTGCTATGCAAAAAAAAGTAAGCCTATCCAGTCCCAAAACGGGAATGCAAGACCCCCGCCAGCCTGAAGCATCCCAGCCCGATGTCATCCCAAGCGCAGCCGTCCTTCATCGGAGGATCTCCTGCGCACCTGCTTTGTGGGGCGTAAGGGCCAACGTCTCTCACTCGAGAAAACGGCCGCGAAGGGAACTTTAGACCAGGGAACTTTTCAAAGCTGAGCCGCTATCCCCGCCCCGTGCCATCGGGGAAGAACACGCTCCAGCCGAGTCGGCGGGCGGCGGCTTCCAGGTCTGGGTTGGGATTGATGGCAAAGGGGTGGGCGGAGAAGGCGAGCATGTCGGCGTCCCAGCGGGAGTTGCCGAAGGCAGCGTCAACGGGCTTGCCCACCATCCCGCGCAGGGCGAGTGGCTTGCCCGACCCTGAGGGCACGCGAATCAGGCGGTCGGTCACGATGCCGTCTTCCACGACCGCTTTCGCGGCAAGAATGCGATTGTCGGCAATGCCGAACTGCTTCATCCCGGCCCGAATCACCCACTCGTTCGACGAAGAGACCGCCCAGATTTCGCATCCCTGTTCATGCAGCTCCTGGACCAGTTGCTGCATTTCCGGGAACACGCGGCCGGGAAATGCCGTGGTCATGAATTCGGTGGCGGCTTCGAGCAACGCCGTGTCGGACATGCCGGCGTGCATGGTCACCATCTCGCCGCACATGTCTTCTTCGTTGACGTTGCCGGCTTTGTACTCGGCATAGCGCTCGCGCATGGACTGGCCAAGTTCGGCAGGCACCAGGCCCTTCTTGATTTCCCAATCGAAGAAAGTTTCGCCGGCATCGCCGGACCAGAATGTGCCGTCGCAATCAAAGGCCGCAACTCGCGGCTTGAGCGCGAGAACGTCTTCAATGAACTGCTTGCCTGCCGGGTGCAGAGCCCTGCCAATACCCATTTGCATATTCTCTGACAATATCGTGCACTTCCGCCACGCGCAACGGAATTGGAATAAGAGGATGCTTACGTTAGTGTTGTCCCGAAGTTACCTGATTGCGCTACCTGATCGCGCTACCTGATTACGTTACCGGATTAAGTTACCTGGGGATCAGCGACGCGTAGTCCTCCGGCGAATTGATGTTCATGGCCACGCAGGGATCGTTGACCGCAACATATTGAATATGGCTGGCGCAGCTATGTTCAATGTCGCGGGCGTTGGCGGTCGGCGGCGCTTGCAGGAATGCTTCGATCATTTGCCGTCCGGCGATGTAGGGATGGCCATGTTTGCCGGCAAACTCGGGCACCACGGCCCAGATGTGATCTGGAGCGGCAATGAAAGCATCGCGCAACGCCTGCACCGTCGCCTGCGCGGCGGGAGGACGATCCACCAACGTGACGATGGCAGCATCACGCCCGCGCTTCAGCACTTCGGGCAATCCTACCTGCAGGGAGCTGAACTGCCCCACCGCGGGATCGGAGTTGACGACGATGTCCGCTCCGCAGGCGTAAACGATCGGCGCCAGCTCAGCCTCGTTTCTTCCGACGACCACCACGACGAAGTCGGTGGCGTCCGCCAGCGAGTGGATGGCGGCGGAAAGAAACGTATCCCGCGCGCGCGCTTCATTGCCGACAGCCACCGGGGCGACGGCCAGCGGAGGCCAGGGAAGCAGCGCCTTATCGCGGCCCATGCGCGAAGATTCCCCGGCGGCGAGAATCACTCCGGCAAATGCGGGACAACGGGGCATGAAGCGGACGATAGCAGAAAGCGGGAAGAAAGTCAGTGCACAGAAGGATCTCCCAGCGAACCGCGCTAAGGCTTCGCTTCGCCCGGGGTGCCGGCCGCGGGTTCGCCAAAGCCGCAGGGAGCGCGCATGACTCGGCCGATTTTCTCGCGCTCTTCGGGCGTCATCTTCTCCCAGCGTTCCGCCCAGCGCTGCTGCCATTTCTCTTTCATGCGGCCGCGAATGTTCGAGCGAGGCCCGCCGCCATGACCCAGGCCGCCGAACAGAATCCGGCAGAGCGCCAGCAGTCCCAGCGCCTGCCAGAAGGTAATCATCCGCCAGCCAAACAGCGCCGGCAGCAACCAGTTCCACAGGTGCAGCACCGCCTCGCCGCCAATAATAATGAAGGCGGCGATCGCCAGCGGAGCCACCACGTAAATCCATCTTCGCATGCGCATACTGTTCCTCATTTCTTCTCGTTTCTTCCCGTTTCTCGCGGGGGCTTTCTTTCCGCCTTCTTTTCGTCAACTCCCGATAAGTTCCTCATACGTGTTCTGCAGCCGCTCCCGCAGATGCAGCACCGCATATCGTTTGCGCGAGAGCAGAGTGTTGATGCTGACGCCGCTCTCGGCTGCGAGCTCTTTAAAGCTGCGCCCTTCCAACTCGTGCGCAATGAATACTTCCCGCTGCTCGGCGGGCAGTTCGGCCAGCGCGGCTTCCATCTCCTCGAGCAGCAGGTGACGGACATAAGCCGCGTCCGGCCCGGCCTCGGGCGAAGGCAACAGATCCTCGATCTTTAACCAATCGTCCTGCGGCCCATCGTCCTCTTCATCTCCGACCGACGCGCCGGTATCGGTAAAGGTCTGCGGCTTCTTCTTGCGAAACAAGTCGGTGATGCGGTTGCGCGCCACGCGATACAGCCAGCCGGTGACGTACTCGATCGGCATCAGCAGGCGATTGGCCCGCACCAGTTCGTAGAAGACCTCTTGCAGCAGGTCTTCCACGTCGGCCTCGTCGGCCACGCGTTTGCGGATGAAATTACGCAGCCGCGACCGCTGTTCCGCCACGATTTGGGAGATGCGCCGGTCTTCCTCATTTAAGCGCTCATTTAAGCGCTCCTTCGCCCGCTCGTTCATCTTCTCGCTCATCGCGGTCAGGCTCGCCAAATCATTCATCTACTCCTGTAGACGAATGACCGTGGAAAATATTGTAGAGGGGGACCGAAGAGCAAGCCGCCCAGATCAGCGTAACAACTCGGCAAGCGTCTGGAAGAACTGCGCGGGAGTCGCGATGCGGAGGGAGTTCCGCTCCGCGACCGCTTTTGTGAAATGCCTGGTATTGTACGTGAGCAGCCAATCCGGTTCGCTCGTCACCGCCGACAACCGCACAGGGACATCCGCGGCATGACGGATCAGATGCCGGCCGGCCCGAACCGATTCCGCACTGGGGTAGGGAACCAGTTCTGGTTTTGTCAGATCAATCAGGCGCCGATAGCCGTCGATCAATTGTTCCGCGTCCAGTGAGGACAATCGAGGGTAGTGTCCTGATTTGTCATTCCGAACCGGGCCGAAGGCGCGGTGAGGAACCTGCTTTTTGACTGCGTATGACTATCGAAGTCAAAATTAGGACACTACTCAATCGAGCCGCGTGAAGCAATAAGTTCTCCTCCACTTCATCGCGCACCGCTTCTGCCAGAACTAGCCTGCAGATTCCGGCAGCGCACAGGGAGAGAGTTGCCTTGTCGAGTCCCCACCGCGAGACGATTCCCCCCCGTCAGAACGTTGGAGTCGAGAAAGAGGCGAATCTTGTGCCGGCTGGTCACTGCCCGCGGTGGCGGCTAACGCGCTTTGCGCCCGTTCGTGCGGTTCCATAAATGCGTTCGTACACGCGCTTGCGCGCCTCAGGCAGCGTTGCCAGCACGATCTCCGGAGTAAGGCCAGCCTTCATTAGCCGCGCGCTCACTTGCTGACACATCTGTTCAAAGCGCTGTTGCTCGGGCAGAAGGATGAGGGCGTCTCCTAAACGCAAAACCGCAAACGGCGCACCCGCCTCCAGACCGAGGTCCTGGCGGAACTGTTTGGGCACAGTCACCTGGCCCTTTTCGCCGATCCGGGTTGTCGTCAGATACTCAAGCGCAGGACGAGGAGTTCCCATGGTAGGAAAATCCTACCCCAGCACTCCTACGCTGTTAAGACCCGAAGATCCCTACAGGGCTACGAATGAGCGGCGTCCTGAAGATAACCAGTTCTATCCGTCCTTGGACGCATATGCCCGAGCCTCAAGCCGGGCATCGTCCTACCCGTAACATTTTTCCGGACACTTTCGTTACCTTGTTCACCCCCGGAACCACTTATAGCCTGTACGCTGTCCACAATTGCGGGATGCCGGGTAGGGGTTTCTCCACCGGCTCAGATTAGAAACAGCTTATGAAAATAGGGACGTACGCCAACAAATCGAATCTCGACAGCCAGCGCCTAAGAGGCATTTCTGGCCGCGGCTTCTCGCTGCTGGAGATGATGATTGCCTGCGCCATCAGTCTGATTTTGGCCGGCATCACCGTGGCGACCTATGTGCCGGTGATGAACGAGAATCACGTCACCGGGGCTTACAATTTCGTGCTGGCGACGCTGCGCCATGCCCGCGATCAGGCGGCCGGCGACATGCGCATTTACGTGGTTACGTTCACCACGCCGGGAACCATCACCGTGGCGCAGGCTGGTCCTGCCTCCACGACCTGTCAGGTTCCGCCGACCGGCTCGGTTTTGTTCACCACGACCTTGCCCTCGGACATCTCGTTTCAGGTGGAACCGGGTGTGCCCACGTCGAACGTCACCGCTCCCACCACCCCCGATGCCTTTGGCACGGCTGCGCTTGCCATCGATCTGGACGAGCCTACCAACCCCGGCGCCACCAGCATCTGTTTCAACCCGGACGGCACTGCCACCGATGCGGCGGGCAATCTGAGCAGCGGGGTGGTCTACATGGGCCGCACCGGCGATGTCTACAGCGCCCGCGCCCTGACGGTGTGGGGAGCCACCGGCCGCATTCGGGGATGGCGCCTGTACAACATCAGCGGAACCAACACCTGGAGACAACAGTAATGCGTACTCAACCAACCTCTCGCAGGATTCTCCGGCAGCATGGCTTCACCTTGATCGAGGCCATGATCTCCATGGCGATTCTGACTGTGGGCTCCCTGGGATTGCTGGGCGTATTCGGCCTGGCGGTCAGGAGCCAGCAGATCGCGCAGCAGGATATAATCGCGCGGCAACTGGCGTCGGAAGCCATCGAGAGCATCTACACCGCACGCAACTCTTCGGAGATTGTCTGGGGGCAGATTCAGAACGTCTCCAACGGCGGCATTTTTATCGACGGAATGCAGTACCTGAAGTGCTCCGGTCCGGATGGAATTCTGGACACGGCGGATGATACGTCGTGCCTGACGGCGTCGGGCGCGGTCTGTCCCAACGGCGGCGTCGAGTGCCTGACCGAACCTGGCCCCGACGGAATTATGGGCACAGCCGACGACGTGATTCTGTCGTTGAACAACTATCAGCGCCAGATTCAGATTGCGGCCCTGAACGACAGCAGCGGTAATCCTATTCAAACGCTCAACCAGATCACCATCACGATTCAGTACACGGTTCCCAATGCGACCGACACGCGAAACTACACATTGATCGAGTACATCTCGGCGTATCACTAAGGACGGGCATGCGGAGACGGACCACAACTCGCGGCTTCACGTTAATGGAACTGATGGTGTCGATGGGCATTGGAGTGCTCATTTTGGGCGCGGCCCTGTCTTTGTTCAGCCAGGCCATGAAAGCGACCTGGGCGACTTCGCAGAAGTCGGAGATGCAGCAGGATTTCCGCGCCTCCGCCAATCTCTTGCAGCGCGATATCAGCCTGGCAGGGGCGGGCAGTCTGGGCCAGCAAGGTTTGGGCTCCAGCAGCGTCGGTCTGCCCACGGGCACCGGCTCCACGATTCCGGTGTATCCCTGCAGTTCAGCCACTTGCAACTACATCAACGGACTCCCCGTGGCTTATCCCACGGTTTCGGGAGCTCCGTATGTGTATTCGATCATTCCGGGCTATGACCTGGGCATTACGATCAACGCCGCGGAAGGTCCTACCGATATCATTACGGTCGCCTACGCCGATCCGGTGCTGGCGCTCAACTGCTACCAGTTCACCGTCACTTCGGCCACGACCGTGTTGTTTCAATTGCAGAATACCCCGCCGCCTACCTGCATTCTTCCCGGGAATGTGGTTACGCCGCAGTCCTTGCTTGACCCGGTTGTCGGATTGCAAACCGGCGACTACATCGTATTCGGACAGGCGGCCGCCGGGGTGGTCAGCAGCGTTGCCGTCACCGCGCCCGCGTCCGGCTACTCTGCCGCTTTCACCGTCACCTTCAGCACCGGCGATCCCGGCCATATTGACCAGCCGACCGTGGCCAACGGCAGCCTCAAGCCGATGGTTTCGGCCAGCCCCAGTAGTCTTTCCGCGGTCCGCATGTTTGTCATCACCTACTATCTCGATATTTCTCCGGTCGATGGCGTCACCCCCCGCCTGATGAGAATTCAGAATGGCAAGCTGCCGGTGCCGGTGGCCGAGAACGTGGTTTGTCTCAAGTTCAGCTATGACGTCGACAACGACGGCGTCATTACCGCCAACCAGCCCAGCCTCCCGGCCGGGACTTACCCCAACAACATCACCAAGGTCAATATCCTGCACATGACCCTGCGTAGCCAGTTGCCCGGCCAACCCGGCTATCAGGGGCTTGACCTGCAGACTTCCATCAGCGCCCGCAATTTGACCATGGGCCAGGAGTATCCGATTAACGGCACGGCATATTAGGCGGAGCCATGAAAGCGATATGGGTCAAAGGTTTCTTGGGTTTGCTGAGAGAGCAGTGGTGGTTGGGTTTTGAGGTTCAGAAAGTCGGGGCATCCGCGGCAAATGCGGATCCCCGGGATTGGGAGAGAAAGGTGAGGAGAAACACCATGCGCTACACGAAGTTCGGACAATCTGACTGGCAGAACCAGGGGTTCACCCTGATCGCCTCCCTGCTGCTGTTGCTGGTGATGTCGGGGTTCGCGCTCGGCCTGATGATGATGGTGAACACCGAGCAGCGTGTTGGCACCTTCGATCTGCAGAACAACTACGCTTATCATGCGGCCGAAGGCGCCGTCGAGCAGATGACCTCCAACGTGGCCGGCACCTTCAAGAGCATTCAGTCGCCGACCGCGGCGCAGATCTGCGCCCTCAGCAATACCCCTCCCACCTGGGATCCGACCGTCACTTATACGGCCTACACGATCCAACCGATTCCTTTCGCTTACGGAGTCAATCCTTGTTCCAGTGCGTCGCTGGCCTCCAACCCCACGCCGACCAGCGGCTGGGGACAGATTTCCTCGGGGCCGGATACCGGCCTGTATGCCCAGATCATTCCGATCATGATGAGCGTGACGGCACAGCGGGCGACCGGCGAAACCGTGAGCATGACGCGCACCGCCGAAGTGGCGCTGATTCCGGTGTTTCAATTCGGCGTGTTCTCCGACTCCGACCTGTTTTTTGGCCGCAGTCCCAACATGGGCTTTGCCGGCCGCGTGCACACCAACGGCGACCTGTACCTGGGTGTGGCCGATGGCGCCAACCTGGTCTTCGGCGATAAGATCGCCGCTTTCGGCAACGTGATTCGCGAGCAGATGGATAACGGCGTGGCCTCGACGGGCAACGACAATAGCGGCACCGTCATGATTCCCACTCAAGGCAGCGGCTGCGCCACGCAGCTGGCGAACATTGCCACGGCCACCGCCAACGGCACCACCTGCGTCGATATTTCGACCACCGCGCTGGGCGCCACTCTGGGCAGCGTGGACAACGGCCACGGCTCTACGCAGAATACCGGGAGCTGGAAAGGCGTTTCCACCGGCACCTATCAGTCTTACCTGATCGACGGCAACGGCAACCTCACCACCGGTGCCGATGGAACCAACTCGACGGGCGCAGTGGACCTGACACTGCCATTCGTCAACGGCACCACCAACGCGGTGCAGATCATCCGCCTGCCTCCGACTTCGGAGCAGATCACTTCGCTGCTGGGCCAGTCGCGCGAAGCCAACCTGGCCCAGATTCGTATTCTTCTGGCTGATACCCAGGCGCAGCTTCACTTGAACGACTGGAACGGAAACGCCGCGCAGGATTATCAATTGGTAAGCGCCTTGCCCACGGCTTTGACCGGCCTCAATCAGGGAGCTTCGAGCGGCGGAACCCAGCCCTCGACTGGAATTCAGGTGGGAGGAACCAGCAACTACTACTACTTCGCCGAAAGCTACTGCGCGGGAACTGCGGCGGCGACCAGCGGTGCGGCGGGCAGCGCGTGCTCGAACACGCACGGCGGCGATCCGAACTTTATCATCCCAAAATATTACGGTCCGCTGTCGAACGGACCCGGTGGCGCGGCTCTGACGCCGGCCTCGTTTCCCGCATACACTACGTTTAGCGGGGCTAACACTGGCGTAAACGGCACCAACAACGGTCTGGAGTGGCCGCTGATTGGCGGCTGGCTCCTGGTCGAAGCCAAGTGGGCCAGTGACGAGAAGTGGCACGGTGTGACCAGCGAATGGCTGGGGCTGGGCTTCGCTCGAGGCTTGCAAGTTCCCACCAAGCCGGGACTGGGCTGCACTCCGCCCGCCACCAATGCCATGTATGCCTACAACGCTGCGGCCAGTTCGTTCGGCTGCAACTACCTGACGGACCACAAGAACGCCATTCTCTACTTGCAGCAGACGGCCGATCGCAATGGCAACAACTCGGTGACCGGCACAGGTTCTGGCACCGATCTGCCGCTCACCGCGAACTTCTACGGCGTGGGCTCTCAATACAACTACTATCCGATCAATCTCTATGACGCGCGCGAGGGCGAAAACAACGACAACACCAGCCTGCAGGGCTTGGCCACGGGAACTCCCAACGGAATCCTGAACGCGGTAGAGCTGGATGTGGGCAACCTGCGGCAATGGCTGCTGGGCAAGACCGGTACGACCGGTCCCAATGTCGACTTCGTTACCCAGAACGGGTACGTGCTGTACTTCTCCGACCGCCGGGGCATGCAGTTTGCTACCTCGACCCAGGGCTCGAACTATCAGTCGCAGTGGGGCGAATACGGATTTGAAGACACGGTGAACTACGCCAACGCAGCGGGCAACTTTGCCCCCGACGGCAAACTGGACCCGGTCAACTACAACGGCGTTTCGGCCGAAGACGTCAACGGCAACCTGCTGCTCGATAACTACGGCGTCAAGTACGTCGGCGACGCTTTTGGCACGACAACTACCACCGACACCGACACTGCGGCGACACCTACGCCCTATGCGGTCGGGCACCGCATCAACTTGATGACTTATGGCCGTGCCAACCGCGTGACCGGCGCGCGCCACGTGCTGAAGCTGGTCGATGGATCGCTGGGCAACCTGCCCACCATGCCTCCCGGCAACTCCACCAATAGCTGTACGCAAAGCGCGACCAATCCGACGGCTTGCGGCGGATTCACCGTGGCTTCGGAAAACCCGGTTTACATTCAAGGCAATTACAACTCGAACTGCCCGGTGGCGGACTCCAACGGCGACTGCACACCCAACAACGGCACCCTCGACGGATTGTGGAACGGCGGCACCACCGAACCGAATCACTCCGCGGCTGCCATCATCGCCGATTCCGTGACCATGCTTTCCAACAACTGGCAGGATGTCGGCTGCACCCCCGTGGGCGGCAACTGTACCACCACCCTGAACCAGAACAGCGGCAGTATGATGTGGCCGGTCAACCCCGGCGGACAGGGGGTTCCGGCGCAGACTCCCAACCGCATCGCCGTGAGCACGTATTATCGCGTGGCCATCGCCGGCGGCAAGAACATCGCCTTCACCAACACCGCGCAGAATCCCGAGTTCGCTTACGGCATGGATGGCGGCGTGCACAACTTCCTGCGCTTCATTGAAGACTGGGGCGGACCCTCGTCGCTGAGCACGCAGCAATCCCTGTTTTACAAGGGATCGATTGTGAGCCTCTACTGGAGCTACTACGCGACCGGGCCGTTCAAGTGCTGCAACCTGGTCTACAATCCGCCGAACCGGCAGTATATCTTCGACAACCTGTTCTCGGTTCCGCAGAACCTGCCGCCCGGAACTCCGATGTTCCGCAACGTGGACAACCTCACCTACCGCCAGAACATGATCGCGCGCACCAACTAAACGCATTCGTGATTGCGCGCTTGAGCGATTGCTTGACGGAACGCCCCGGCTTCGGCCGGGGCTTTCTATTGAGCCATTTAGCGATTGAGAAAATTGAGTAATTGAGAAATTGAGTAATTATGAAATTGAGTAATTATGAAATTGAAAACCTTTCCGGAGCCGAGCGCGAAGGACTTTCAATTCCCCAATTTCACAATTACTCAATCGCCCCACGCGCCCGGTTACAATACTTCTCGGACTCATCTCATGACCGAATCTTTTGACAAGTCTCTTTCCGTTCCCCTCACCACCGAAGGCTACAGCGTGTTGCACCAGATGATGCGCCTTCGCCGCCCGGCTTGGCGCGCGCTTGCCGCTGCTGAAAGGTCGGCCATTGCGCAGGAAGCTTCGTCCGCGCTGGTGGCGATGGAAACCACGGCTCCGGCCGCCGAGGGCAAGAATCCGTCTGGCCAGTCCGCGCTTTTCTCGCTCATTGGGCACAAGGGCGACCTGATGCTGATCCACTTTCGCAACTCGTTTGCCGAACTGAATCAGGCCGAGCTGCAACTGGCCAACCTGCGGCTCAACGATTATCTGGAGCCCACCAGTTCCTACCTTTCGATCATCGAGCTCGGCCTGTACGATTCCACGCTGAAGATCTACAAGGAACTCACCGACCAGCGCATCGAGCTGTATTCCGATCAGTGGAAGGCCGAGATCGAATGCAAGCTGAACCGCCATCGTGAAGCCATGCACCCGCGCCTTTACCCCGAGATTCCGCGCCATCGCTACGGCTGCTTCTATCCCATGAGCCGGCTGCGCGGGGAAGAAAAAAATTGGTACATGCTGCCCATCGCCGAACGCGCGCGACAGATGAGCGACCACGGACTGGTCGGCCGCCGCTACGCAGGCGAAGTCAGGCAGATCATCTCCGGATCGATCGGTTTTGACGATTGGGAGTGGGGCGTGGACTTGTTCTCCGATGATCCGCTTGTGTTCAAGAAACTGATCTACGAAATGCGCTTCGATCAGGTCAGCGCCGAATACGCTTTGTTCGGGCAGTTCTTCGTGGGCGTGCGCATCCCGGCGGCCGGGCTGGAAGAACTTCTTAGCGGCAAATTGCCAGAATAACGTCTCAAATTCTCACCACGGAGTCACAGAGTCACCGAGGAACCTTTTTATTTTCTCCGTGACTCCGTGGTGAATCATGACAGGAGCCCTTATGTCTACTCTCGGTTTTATCGAATACGAGAATGCCAGCCCGGAAGTGCGCGCCGTTTACGACGACATCCGCGCCACGCGCAAGACTGACTACATCAACAATTTCTGGAAGGCCCTGGCGCACGATCCCGCCACGCTGCGCCGCACCTGGGAGAGCCTCAAGCAGATCATGGCGCCGGGCGCGCTCGATCCGCTGACCAAAGAGATGATCTACATCGCCGTCAGCGTCACCAACCAGTGCGGCTACTGCATCGCCAGCCACACCGTGTCAGCCCAGCAAAAGGGCATGACCGACGCCATGTTTCAGGAGTTGATGGCCGTGGTGGGCATGGCCAATGAAACCAACAAGCTGGTCACGGGATATCAGGTGGAGATCGACGAGAAGTTCAGAAAATGATTGTACAGGGGCGCCGACGCAGTGCTTGACCAGCGATCCTCGAAGGCATATGCTTGGCATATGCCCGTAGGAGGTTTGTTCGTGGGTCCTGTACGGCACGTCAAAGTCTTTCGCAATGGGCGCAATCGCGCCGTGAGGATTCCCCGCGAGTTTGAATTCGCCGGGGATGAAGCGATCATGCGCAAGGAAGGCCGGCGGCTGATCATTGAGCCCGCTCCTTCCAAGTCCCTGGGCGCCGTGCTGCAGCGGCTGCGCCCGCTGAAGGAAAAGTTTCCCGCCATTCCGGATTCTCCGCCCGGCGCCGTTGATCTGTGATGACCTGTGATGCGCTATCTGCTGGACACCAACATCATTTCCGATCTGGTTCGCAGTCCCCAAGGCAGGGTCGCCCGGCGCATCCAGCAGGTTGGCGAATCGCGAGTGCAAACCAGCATTATCGTTGCAGCCGAGCTTCGTTACGGCGCTGCCAAGAAAAGATCGGCGCGCCTTTCGGCCCAACTGGAGGAGATCCTCGGTGCCTTGGAGGTTCTGCCATTGGAGAAGCCCGCTGACGCTGCCTACGGATCGATCCGTGCCCGGCTGGAGCAGGCCGGAAAGCTCATTGGCGGAAACGATCTGCTCATTGCCGCCCAGGCGCTTTCGCTGGGCTGTACCCTGGTCACAGACAACGAAAGGGAATTCGCCCGTATCCCGGACCTTCGCCTGGAAAACTGGCTGCGCTCACGCGAACTTTGAAAACTAGCCTCTCTTCTTCCACTCGCAAGCTTTCATATCTACTTTTCTTCCGCGGAAGCGGACGCCTTCAGCCTCGAGCCGCAGACGTTGCTCGACGGCGTTATCGCCGGTGAGTTTGATCTGTCCGCCCGCGCCCAGGACGCGCTGCCAGGGCAGTCCGTAACCGCGGCGGAGAATGCGCGCGACCATGCGCGCCGCGCCGGGAAATCCCGCGATGCGGGCCACGCCGCCGTAGGTGGAAACCTTGCCGCGGGGAATCGAGCGGATGGTGCGCTCGATCTGCAGGATCATGGTGGCGGATTTGGCCGGTCTTTTCTTGGCACCCATCGCGACAAACAATCACCACGGAGACACTGAGTCACTGAGAAAGTCAATTGATCTTCTCCGTGTCTCTGCGCCTCCGTGGTGAGGAATCCCTCTCCAGATTCCTACGCCGCGGTGCGGAACGCTTCCAGCGCTTCGTACTCGGAGTTGTGCACGTCGAACACGGTCAGCAGCTTGGTGACCTGCAGCAGGTCGACGACGCGCTTGGTCAGGCCCGCCAGCTTGATCATCGCACCCGAGCTTTGGGCCGAAGTATACAGCGCCACCAGCGTTCCCAGCCCGCCCGAATCGATGTAGCTGATCTCCGACAGATTCAGCACGATGCGCTTGACGCCCTCCGCCAGCACCTTCTTCACGGTTTCGCGCAGCAGCGACGACTCTTCGCCAAACACGATGCGCCCGCTGCACTCCAGCGCCACAATTCCATCCACCGTCCGTTTCGCAATCTTCAGTTGCATGAGACCCTTTCTTCGCGGCCCGCGAAAGTCCAAAACGTTTGCCGCGTCCGCACTTCTTCGCGTGCGATTAGCCTATCGTGAGCGGCAAGGCTGTGCAAGCCGCCTACACGAAGGACAATGCGGTACCATTTATACGGCACGGTGTACTGAATATGAGTTACCTCTTTTTCATGGATGAGAGTGGCCACGACCACCGAACCATGCGTACGAAGTAAGGGAGGAGTTGTTTTACATGCCACTCGACTTTGGCCGTTCGTCCAGGCAATGCGAGCCTTAGAAGAGTCGGCCTTTGGCGATCAACTGCACCGATACAAGGTCGAAATCAAGGGTCACGATCTTCGATGAGACGGGTCTCCGCCGGGTCTACGGAATTACCTTCGTCCCGGATCCGTACGGCGGAGAGTAGAAATGGAAAAAGGCAAAGCTTGCGTGCCCACCAAAGGCAGACACCCAGCAGAGCCTCCAACAAAATTCTACGGCAGATAAGAATAAATATCAGCCGCGAATGCTTAGCGCCTGCGCGAAGCCGAGGCAACTCGCCGGCGATCCCGTATAATCGTGTCTCGTTCTCTGCACTCATGTCCTACACGGTCCTGGCACGCAAATATCGTCCGCAAAAATTCTCCGAGGTCATCGGACAGGAGCACGTCACCCACACCCTGCAGAACGCCATCGCTCAGGGACGCTCCGCCCACGGCTACATTTTCAGCGGACATCGCGGCATCGGGAAGACTACAGTAGCGCGCATTCTGGCGATGGCGCTCAACTGCCGGACTCCCTTCAGCAATCCGGAGAAGCCCGAGCCCTGCGGGGTCTGCGAATCCTGCACCGAAATCCGCGCGGGAAATGCGGTCGACGTCATCGAAATCGATGCGGCCACCAATCGCGGCATCGATGAAATTCGCGAACTGCGCGAAGCCGCCCGCTACCGCCCCGCCCGCGACCGCTTCAAGATTTACATTCTCGACGAAGCCCACCAGATTACCGACGCCGCTTTCAACGCGCTGCTCAAAACGCTGGAAGAGCCGCCGGATCACATCGTCTTCATGCTGGCGACCACGCAGCCGGAAGACATCCCGCAGACCATCCGGTCGCGTTGCCAGCACTTCAGTTTTCGCGCCGTCAAGTTCGACGACATCGTTGGCCAGTTGCGCGATCTGGTCGGCCGTGAACACATTGAGGCCGATGACGACGCGCTCGCCCTGCTCGCCGAAGCCGGCGATGGATCGATGCGCGATGCGCTCTCAATTCTCGATCAGGCGATCGCATCGTCCACCGGCAAGGTCACCGCTGAGTCCGTTCGCAACCTCGTCGGCGCGGCGCCCGCTCACGTTCTGGAAGATGTGATGCGCGCGGTCTCCGAATCACGCAGCGACGAAGTTCTCCGCCTGGTGGACCATCTCATCAGCGAAGGCCACAGCCCGACGCATTTCGCGCGGCAACTGGTGCGCTTTCTGCGCAACGCCACGGTCGCCAAGGTTGCCGGTAAGGATTCTTCGCTGCTGCAGATTTCCAGCGAAGAGCGCGAACGCGTGGCCCGCGTGGCCGACCTGTTTGGCGAAGAAGATTTAACGCGGCATCTGCAAATCATGCTGCGCACGCACGGCGAACTCGGCTACAAGCAGGAGCAGCGCTTTCATCTGGAACTCGGCCTGCTAAAGATGGCGCACGCGCAACGGCTGCTGCCGCTCGAACAATTCTTGAGCGATGCAGCGGGATCGGCAAAACAAACTTTAACGAGCGCACCGAGATCGCCCCAGCCCAGGCCGTCGGTCGTAAGCAACACCGAAACGCGGCGTCCAGAGCCGAGTCGAGAGGCGAGTGCAGGGCAAGGTTCAGCGGCGCGCCCGAACTACGTTTCCCCGTTCGCCGCCGATTCCGCGCGCAAAGGCACGCCTCGCAGTGAGGACTCGGCCGCGGTGGCGCCTGCTCCTGGACCGCGCATCGTCGCTCAAGCCAGCCAGCCTGAGCCCGTCATCATGGGATCGGCTGCGCCCGCTACGCAGCGGGAGCCCGAGCCTGTTTTCGAGCCTCGCGAAGCCGCCAGCCTTGTTTCCGCGCCCGCACCCGAGCCCGCTCAGGAGCCAAAGACAGAGCGACGAGCGCAAGATTCGTCAGCCCAGATTCCAAAACTGCAGGCAGCAGTTCTGCAAGCGCTCACCGACAACCAACAGAATTTTCTCGCGGCCTTGCTGTCGGAAGGCGAGTGGAGCGTGGAAGCGGGCGAAGTGATCATTCGCATCGCGGAGCCCAAATCGGTGGTGGACATGGCTTTTAGCAGCGACGCGCGCCGCATCGCCATCGCTTCTGCCAGCGGCGTGCTGGGGCGTGCCGTGCGGGTGCAGGTGATTCCCGAGGCAGGCATCGATCCATCGCAAAGTAAGCCGAATGGCCCGCCGCTGCCCGTCTCCACAGTTGGGGCGCGCGGCCGCGCCGAGCAGGATTCCGTCGTCCGCCGCATGCAGGAAAAATTCGGCGCAGAGATTCGAACCGTGGTGGATTATCGGGAGAAACGATAGGGCGAGGTTTCAAAGCTTCAGGGTTTCAAGGTTTCAAAGGGATGGCTACGTTCTGGCTCTTGTCTTTGATACCTTGAAACCTCGAAACCTGAGGTGTTATGTCCAGCTTTGATCTGCAAGACCTGATGTCGAAAGCCAAGTCGCAGTATGACGCTCTGCAGAAGAAAATGCAGGAGACGATCGTCGAGGCTTCGGCGGGCGGCGGGGCCGTGACTGTCAAGATGGACGGACGCAAGCAACTGCTTAGCCTGCGCATCGATCCCGAGGCGGTGAAGGCGGGCGACGTCGAAATGCTGCAGGATCTGGTGCTCGCCGCCGTGAATGAAGCCGCACGCAAAGTCGACTCGCAGATGCAATCCACGGTGGGTGGAATGCTCGGCGGGCTGGGGATTCCGGGACTCTGAACGATTGGAGGAATTGAGTAATTGTGTAATTTAGTAATTTGGGTCGCGGAATGCAGCAGTTGCAATTTTCCTGGGCGGTTTTTCATTGCTCAATTTCAAAATTACCCAATTACTCAATCCCCGATTTCCTATGTCCAAATTTGCCGAACCCATGGCGCGCTTGATTGACGAGCTGAAAAAGCTCCCGGGCGTTGGCGCGAAAAGCGCGCAGCGGCTGGCGTTCTACATTTTGCGCGCGAGCGACGACGATGCCGAAGCTCTGGCCGCCGCGGTGCGCGACGTCAAGGCCAGCCTGCGGCTCTGCTCGGTGTGCAACAACATCACCGACGTGGATCCCTGCGCCTACTGCACCAGCGCCACGCGCAATCAGCGCCTGGTGTGTGTGGTCGAAGAGCCCACCAACATCGCCGCCATCGAAAAAACGAAACACTTCAACGGCGTGTTCCACGTTCTGCACGGCGCCATCTCGCCGCTGCACGGCATCGGCCCGGAACAGCTGCGCATCGCCAACCTGATCGTGCGTGTCGACGCCGGCAACGTCGACGAAGTCATTCTCGCCACCAATCCCACGATCGAAGGCGAGGCCACGGCCGTGTACTTGTCGCAGCAACTCAAGCGCGCAGGTGTGCGCGTCACGCGCATCGCCATGGGCATCCCCGTCGGCAGCGACATTGAATACACGGACGAAATCACCATGCTGAAAGCGATGGAAGGCCGGAGAGAACTTTAGGACCCGACCTCGGACTTCAGCCCTTGGACCTTAGCCGCCTACTATTGGTACTTAACCTCAAGCCCTCGGGCTCAAAGAAACACCAGCATTCGCCTTCTTAGGACTTATCCGTGAAAATCCGTGCGAATCCGTGACCGAGGTCCAAGGTCCAACGCCCGCTTACTTCTCCTGCCACTCCGGCACCCTGCCCGGAGTCCACGGCGCTCCCGCCGCCTCCATATCTTTTTCCAGCTTCACCAGATCGACATCCATCAACGTGCGCAACTTTGCCAGTTGATCGGCGAACTCCGCCGCCGCAATCCCATACGACTCAACGTCGGACTGTGTCGGCTTGGCCAGCGAGAAGCGCTCGCCGTCCATAATCGAGCCCACACGATTTTCAATCGAGGACGGCACTGGGTCATTTCGTTTCGCGATCTCCACATCCCCGCGCAGCGCCCGCAGAATGTCGCGATTGCGCTGCTCCAGAGAATCGGCGGCCGCGCTCAACTGCTTGTCGGCCACGGGAGTCTGTTGCAGCGCCGCACGAATCTCCTTCAACCGCGACGCCAACTCGTCCGCCGTATGCAGCGAGCCCGAGAGCGCGCGATACAGCCGTGCGACCTTGCGCAGAAACTCTTCCTGCGCCCGCTGATCCGCCGCCGTCATCGACGCCCACTGCTCTGTCATCACTTTGAACGTCTGCGACCCTGCAACCTCCGTCACGACCCCGCCAACTTTTTCAAACATGCGCACCGAATATGTGCCCGGCACAACCAGCGGCCCCAGATCGGCGATATCGGGAAAGTCCTCTTCGCTGTCCTCCGTGTGCTTCACGACTCGCGACGCCGGAAACCGCAAATCCCACGCCACTCGCTGAAACCCGGCTTCCGCCTTGCCATCCACGCGCCGGATCGCCTGCCCGCCTTCGTCATAGACCATAAAATACAATTCCGGCTTCGCCTCTTCCGCCTCGGCGCGCAATTCATCGTGCGTGGGATAGGGAAGCGTCTCATTTTTCTTAGCCGCCTCTTTCTCCGCTTCCTGCCGCTTTTCTTTCTTTGTCTTGATCTTCTCTTTCAGGTACGCCGTGAACACCGCGCCATACGGAGGATTATCGGCGGCAAAATACGCATCGCCCTGAAATCCTTTTTTCGGCCCGCCCAAGGAATGGCGCTCGATGTACATCAGCGGATCCTTCACCGGAAACAGCGCGGCCGCAAGATTCGGCGAGTCCGCCTTCATCTGCCGCAGCGGCGCGATGTTATCCAGCACATAAAATCCGCGCCCAAATGTCGCGATCACCAGATCGCCCTCGCGCGCCTGAATCGCCATGTCGCGGACCGCAATCGTCGGCAATCCGCCTTTCATCTTTACCCAATGTCCACCGCCGTCGATGGTGAAGTACGCGCCAAACTCCGTTCCCGCGAACAGCAGATTCGCATTCACCGGATCTTCCGCGAACGCCAGCACCGGCCCATTCTCCGGCAGATCGCCTGCGATCGAAGCCCACGTCTTGCCGGCGTCGGTCGACTTCATCAGATACGGCTTGAAGTCCTCTTCCTTGTGATGATCGAACGCCGCATAGACGGTATTCGCATCGTGCGCAGACGCCGCCAGGCGCGAAACATACGTCATCTCCGGCACGCCCGCGAATTTCTCATCCTTCGTCCAACTCACGCCGCCGTCGCTTGAAACCTGAATCAAGCCGTCATCGGTCCCGACGTACAGCAGCCCTTCTTTTTTCGGCGACTCGGCCAGCGCCACAATATTTCCGTAGAACGAAGTTGAGGCGCTCTTCGCGACCGCATCCGGACCCCAGACTTTCCCCATCACCGGCAACTTGTCGCGATCGATCTGCCGCGTCAAATCGCCCGACACCGCCTTCCAGGTATCGCCGCGATCGTCGGAACGGAACAATTTATTTGCCGCAAAGTAGAGCCGCGTATGCGAGTGCGGCGAAATAATCAGCGGCGAATCCCAATTCCAGCGCAGCGGCGGCTCGCCCTTGCCTTCCTTCGGTTGCAGCAGCAACTCCTGCCCCGTCGGCTTGTCGTAGCGAACCAGCACGCCATATTGCGATTCCGAATAAATCGTGTTTGGATCCACTGGATCCACTGCTGACCGGAAACCATCGCCAGATGTGGTCACAAACCAATCCGCATTCACGATCCCGCTCACATCGCGCGTGCGCACCGGACCGCACCAGGAAAAATAATCCTGCGTTCCGCCGCACACGTTGTAAAAGGGCAGGGCATTGTCTATCGCAAGATCGTAGAACTGCATGGTCGGCAGATTCGCCTTGAACTGCCAGGACCTCGCATCGTCCCAGGTTTCATACATGCCGCCGTCGGAGCCCATCAGCCAGTGCTTGGTATTGTCGGGATCGATCCACATCACGTGATTGTCGCCGTGATGGTTGACCTCGTTGACGTGATGCAGCGTCTTGCCGCCGTCCATCGACTCCTGCAGCTCCACGCCCATCACAAAAATGCGGTCCACATTCTTTGGATCGGGAATGATGCGCGCGTAATACATCGCCGCCTGATCGAATTCGTTGCGCCGCTCCCAGTTCGCTCCCTTGTCCTCCGAGCGGAAAATCCCTCCCTTGCCGTCGGCCGCTTCAATCGCAGCGTAAATCACATTGGGATCGGCCGGCGAAATCGCCAGCCCGATCCGGCCCAGGTCCACTGTGGGCAAGCCGCCTTTCAGCTTGTTCCAGGTCACGCCCGCGTCGGTGGATTTGTAGAGCGCGCTCTCCGGGCCTCCATCGATGAGCGTGAATACATGCCGCCGCCGCTGATACGCCGAGGCATACAGAATGTCGGGATTCGACGGATCCATCGCCACATCGGCCACGCCTGTGTTCTCTGAAATCGTGAGCACGGCCTTCCAGGTCTTCCCGCCGTCGGTCGTCTTATAAAGTCCGCGATCTCCGCCCGGCCCCCACAGCGGGCCCTCGGCCGCCACATATACGACCTTCGAATCGCGCGGATCAATCACCACTCGCCCAATGTGCTCCGACTTCTTCAGACCCAGGTTCGTCCAAGTTTTCCCGCCATCGTCGGAGCGATAAATTCCATCTCCCCAGGCCACGCTGCGCTGCGAATTCGATTCACCCGTGCCCACCCACACCACCGACGCATCATTGGGATCGAGCGCCACCCAGCCAATCGAATACGATCCTTCGCCATCGAACAGCGGAGTCCACGTGGTGCCATCATTCACCGTCTTCCACACTCCGCCCGACGCCACGCCCGCATAGAACTCCGACTTATTCTTCGCATTCACCGCGATCGACATCACCCGCCCCGACTCCACGCCCGGCCCAATCGAGCGAAACGCCAGCCCGGCAAACGTGTCGGCGTTCAGCCCCGGCTTTTTGTCTTCTTCTTTTTTCGGCTCCTCTTTTTTTTCTTCCTTTTGGTCTTTCTTCGCGTCCTTTTTCGCTGACGCAGGTTTTGACGAGGACGCTGCGACCGCGGGCTTGTCGGCCTCCTGCGAGTGGACGAAGGGAATCGTGAATAGCAGAATGGTGACGGTCAGGCTGGATAGAAGGCGCACGAATCGTCGCATGGCAAGTCCCTCATCGTTGCGTGATCCCGAAGGCCCGCGTTTTCACCAGCGGGCCCAAGGATCTCGCGAGTAGTCCCAGCTCAATTCGAGCAGGAGTAAATCCAAAAACGATTATGTATAACAGGAATCTGTCCCGAAGAGGAAATCTCCCCAAGCTTTATCCGTGCAGATCCGTGAAAATCCGTGGCAAAATAGTTTTCTGATGCCCCGCAAGATCCACGGCCACGAAACCCCCAGCCACAAGCCAACCAGGAACATCTGTTTCGCCTGCGGCCCGGACAACCCCGACGGCATGCGGCTCAAGTTCGTCCTCGACGAAAAACGCCAGACTTTCGTCTGCCGCTTCCGCCTGTCCAAGCGCTACACCGGGCCGCCCGGCCATTGCCACGGGGGCATCATCGCCACCATCCTCGACGACGCCATGGGCAAGGTCAACAAGCTGCACAACGTAGTCGCGCTTACCCGCGAGATGACCGTGGAATATCTTAAGCCGGTGCCGCTGCACAAGCCGCTGCGCGTGGAGGGCAGGGAAATCGCCGTGCGTGGCACGCAGCACATCAACTCCGCCGAAATCCTCAACGAGAAAGGCGAAGTCCTGGCGCGCAGCCGCGGCGTTTTCATCGCCATCGACCCGCAGAAAATGTTCGCCAAGTTCGTGGAGAGATAGCCCAACGTGGAGGAATACTCGTGCTGAAAGTGCTGCTAACGCTAGCGATCACAAGCATTCCGATGCTTGCCCAGAGCGTGTTCAACGGAACCTGGCGCCTGAACACCAGCGACGCGCAAGTCAACGTTACCGAAAAGTTTCTGCTGAAAGACGGCCGGTATAGCTGCTCTGCCTGCGATCCTCCAATAAAAGATCTCATAGCCGACGGCCGATCTCACAAAGCGTTGGGGTCGCCCTACTACGACGCCGTCAGCGTTCGCGTGATCGACGACAACACGGTGGAGGTGGTTTCCACCAGGAATAGCAGGATGGTGGAGCTCTCGAAATTAACCGTCTCGCAAGACAATCAGACGGCCACGCGCGACGAGACCTTCACTACGCAAAACGGACAGCAGAATCACGAAAGGGATCTTTGGAAGCGAACCGCCGACGGACCGCCCGGCGCTCACAAAATCTCCGGAACCTGGAAGCCGCAGAAAATTGAAGCGGCCTCGGACAGCATTACCCTCATTACCTACAAAGTCGCCGGGAGCGCTCTGGCCATGCATGATGGTCAGGGCGATTCCTTCGACGCCAAACTTGACGGAAAAGACTATCCCTACAAAGGCGATCCCGGCACCACCAGCGTCTCATTGAAAAAGATCGACGCCAACACCATTGAAGAGACCGACAAGCGCAACGGGAGGGTAATCGCCATCTGGCGCATGACCGTCGGACCCGACGGCAAGAGCATGAAGATCGCAATTCAAGATAAGATCCACGCATCGACGTTGAGCTTTACCGCGACCAGGCAATAGCGGAATGCGAGCGGTCGGCAAACCCTAGGGTGGGGATATTGGCTCTGCCTCGCTGCGCCTCAGAGTCCTCTGTGGTTTAAGATTTTCTGCGTCCTGAGGAAACCATGCCTGACTCCGCCGACCTCGCACAAGTCCTGCTCGAAACTTACTCCATCAACCACGGCATGAATCAACTCCTCCTCGATCATCTCGATCCCCGCGCCTGGCGCGCCACGCCGCCAGGCCCTGACGTGACCAGGAGAACCCGCAACGGACGCACCATCGCCGCCATCTTCGCCCACCTGCACAACAATCGCCTGGTCTGGATCAAGCGCTCCGCGCCTCATCTAAAATGTCCCGCGCCGCTCGATCCCTTCCGCTGCACCATGCGCCAGGCCGCGGCCGCGCACAAAAAAAGCGCAGCTCAATGTCTGCGCATGCTCACCGACGCGCTATCAGAGAATCCCAACCACCGGGTCACTAAATTCAATCGCGGAGACTGGGCCCAGGTCTGGCCCGCCGGAGCCACCATGTTCGCCTACATGTTTTCCCACGATGCCCACCATCGCGGACAAATCATCATGCTGGCCCACCAACTCGGCTGTCGCCTGCCGCCGCAAGCCTGGGGCGGCATCTGGAACTGGAACAAACTCTGGAAGCAGGCCGGCCACAACACCCGCCCGCGGTGAAAAGGTATATGTGGTGGGAAGTTATGTGGCGCGGGCGCCCCCGCCCGCGTGGATGCGGAACCCACCACGACCATGTAGGAGCGGACGCATTCCTCCGCCCTGCGGGCGAAGCTGCGAATCGCACGCGCGCCGGCTACCGGTTTTCGCAAATCCTTCATGGGCGTTAGAATGAATGCAGCGAGCCCTCCCAGGATCATCCGCAAAGGGTTGGCTGAAGGCTGACAGCCGAGAGCTGACAGCCGCGCTTCACGGAGTCCACAAATGTCCAGCAACAACGGCGCTTCGCAGAACAACGGCAACACCTCCCTCCGCCTCAAAACCGGCCTCGCCGAAATGCTCAAGGGCGGCGTCATCATGGACGTCACCAACGCCGAGCAGGCCACCATCGCCGAAAAAGCCGGAGCCGTCTCCGTCATGGCCCTGGAGCGCGTGCCCGCGCAAATCCGCGCCGAAGGCGGCGTGGCCCGCATGGCCTCGCCCAAAAAAATTCGCGAGATCATGGCCGCCGTCTCCATTCCCGTGATGGCCAAGTGCCGCATCGGACATTTTGCCGAGGCGCAAATCCTGCAGGAACTCGGCGTCGACTACATCGACGAATCCGAAGTCCTCACACCCGCCGACGAAGCCCATCACGTCGATAAGCACGCCTTCAAGACTCCATTCGTCTGCGGCGCGCGCAATCTCGGCGAAGCTCTGCGCCGCATTGCCGAAGGCGCAGCCATGATCCGCACCAAGGGCGAAGCCGGCACCGGAGACGTGGTCCACGCCGTCAAGCATATGCGCCAGATCGTGCAGGAAATGAGAATCCTCACCGTGCTCAGCGAACAAGAACTTTATGCCAAAGCCAAAGAACATCAGGCCCCGTACGAACTGATCAAGATGGTCGCGCAAACCGGCAAGCTTCCGGTCCCGAATTTCAGCGCGGGAGGCATCGCCACGCCCGCCGACGCAAGCCTGGTCATGCAACTAGGCGCCGAATCCGTGTTCGTAGGCTCCGGCATCTTCATGGGAGCGCGCACGTTGTGCACGCATTCGGTCCAGGCGCATCCCTACGATGACACCTGCTGCTTCGCTCCGCCGGAGCAAGCTGCCAAGCGCGCGAGAGCAATAGTCCTAGCCGCCACGCACTATCAAGACCCGAAAGTGTTATTAGAGGTAAGCGAAAACCTGGGCAGCGCCATGAAAGGCCAAGCCGTCAGCACGCTGGACGAAGCGCACATGCTGCAGACTCGGGGATGGTAGCAATCAAGCAGACACCTCGTAGGCCGGGTGCCCCATCCTTTGCGCACTTTGCAAAGGGTGGGCTACCGAGCCGCCGGCAGCGCATAGGTTTCTCCCAACTCGGTCCCGCAATCCACAAAATAGCTGATCAAATTGCTGCGATTCGTCCGCACGCTAGTCCTGACTTCCCTCAGGGCCCGTGGTGTAATGGCACAGCTCTCTGTCAAAGCAGCAGATGCGGGTTCGAGTCCCGCCGGGTGCATTCTCTTGAATTTCTGTGGAGAACAGCATTATAGGGGAGACAACACTAGAGATAATCTCCCCAGAAGGTTACTTGACTTCTTATCGCACTCGACCAATACTGAACTGGACAGAGAGCTACACCACGGTTTTCCATGGCTCCGTAAGCACGGAGCCATCACTATTTGGCCGCGACCCGCGCGCCGTTTATTCTCTGCGCCCGATTCGTTTTCGGTTTCGGCGTACAATCCCCACTCATGCCGACCGATCTCCTGCAGAGTTGGAGCAACTTCTTCGTCGCCGAACTGGGCGCGGCCGCCGCGCTTGCCGGACTCCTGTTCGTGGCCGTCTCCATCAACCTGACGCGCATTCTGCAGTTTCCGCATCTGCCATCGCGCGCCGCCGAAGCCCTGCTCGATTTCCTGTCCGTCATGTTTGTGGCCACATTCGCATTGATTCCGCGGCAAAGCATGCCAGTCTACGGTGCCGAAATCGGCGCAACCGGCCTGTTCATGTGGGGAACGCACACCTTCTTTTTGGTTCGCATGCGAAAGTTTGACCGGCAATATATCAGCTTCACCCGCCGCTTTGTTGTGAATCAGATTCCGTCCGTGCCGTTTATCATCACGGGTATCCTGCTCATCCTGGGCCACACCGGCGGCTTGTACTGGATCGTTCCCGGCGTGCTGTTGTCGTTCGCGGCCGGTACTTTCGGAGCCTGGGTGCTGCTGGTCGAGATTCAGCGCTGAATCCCGCCGACCAACCGAGACTAAACCGAGACAACCGAACCAAACTAAGCTGACAGACGGGACGTTCCTCGATTTTCATTGGGGCTGGCTGTGATCTTTCGGCACGTTTTATTTCTTTGCCCGCACTATCACGACTGAGGCTGCCCCACCTTACTGCGTTCGGGCTGTTACCCGAACAATCTACACACCACCCGCGCATTTTGCTCGATCCCCTATCTCCTCGCCCATTACCGCTCAACAACATACGCGTTTGGCACGCTTCATGCCTCTCTCCTTATGAATGAACCATGAATAAACTCGACAACATGAACTCGACCACAAGGAGGGCCAACATGAATTCCGCGCGTCGTCCGATCTCCTGGTTCTCGGCATTCCTCACCATTACCGCCGGCATCCTTCTGCTTCCGTCCAGCGTTTACGCGGGCAATGAAGTGATGGGCGAAATTCAATTTCAGGGCAAATCCAAAGTAGAAAAAACCTCCGGCGTCTGGATCGACGGCCAGTACGTCGGCTACCTCAAAGAACTCAAGGGAGACAAGAAGGTCCTGCTTCTGCCCGGCGACCATGTGATCTCCGTCCGCCAGAATGGATATCAGGATTTTACTGAGCACGTTTCCGTGAAGGCCGGGGAAACTCGCCTCATTGAAGTTGCCATGCAGAATGCTCCGATCGGGGCGCTTCCTGCCGCCTGGGCGACCGTGAAGATTACTGTCAATCCTTCTCGCGCCGCGGTGTTTCTTGACGGACGCTTCGTCGGCCATGTCGGCGAATTCCAAGGCGCAGGTCGCGGGCTCGAAGTTGTCCCCGGAAGCCATCACATTAAAATCGGGCTTCCCGGATACACAACGTTTGACAGCGACATTAATCCGCGGGCCAACCAGACAGTGGAACTCAAAACCGATCTGGTCACATCGGACATCCCGGTGGATGATCCGGCGCTTAAAGCCGGTGTGAGCAGGGGAGACGCCGTAGCGCAAGTCCCGACGCCTGCACAGCGCTAGGGGCTCCACCACACGGTTTTCCTGATGGCTCCGAACCTTCGGAGCCATCTGCCGTTTGAGGAGAATCGCACGCCTATGAGCTACCATTCCCTATGCCCGCAGACTTCAAAATCTCCATTGCCCCATGGCTCTCCATCCCGAGCGGCGTGAAAGCCATCGACTTCTACAAAGCCGCGTTCGAAGCCACCGAAGTTTATCGCCACGACGATCCCAGCGGAGGCGTCGTCGTCCGCCTCTCGGTAAGCGGCGCCGAGTTTTGGCTGAGTCAGGAGTCTCCGAACGAGCCCAACCCAAACCCTGCGCCGGTCGGAGGCGGCTCCGTCCGAATGATTTTCACCGTCTCCAATCCAGACGCAGTCTTCGCGCGCGCATTGCAAGCCGGCGCCGCCGAAGTCTTCCCCGTGGGTGAGGGACACGGCTGGCGTCTGGGCCGCCTCGTCGATCCCTTCGGCCTGCACTGGGAAATCGGACATCCGCTCGCCCAGTAAATTGGTCTCAGCGCATCACAGGGCGCTGGCCCACCGGTTCCACGTCAAGAAAGAGGTTGGAAACTTTGGAGGCGCAGTTTCAAAGCGGCGCTCTACCGAGCCGCAGGGGCCGCATACCACGGCGCACTGTACGGAGACGCCAGATAAAATGCCGTCGCCCCGTTGACCGGCCAGTTCACTTGCTGAGCCACGCCTGTTCCGTTGGGGTGGACGTACGCCGACCCGCCGGTGGTCTGGTAATCGGATGTCAGCCACGTTAGTCCGTCATCGCGTGGAGTGTCGCCGTTGGCCCACATATAGTATCCCCAGCCAATCCACGGGCAATTGGTAAGCAGGTCGCCGGCGACTGGATCGATGGTGCCGTTTTCCTGCTGCAAGGACTGTGCCATGACCAGATACTTGATGGCCATCGATTGCTCGAAGGCAAACGGCTCCGGATTACTCGCTGTGTAGACTGCGTATCCAGCGTAGATGCGGGCGTGCAGAAATACCTGCTGCAGGTTCGGGTATTGCGTTCTCAGATAGCGGAACTGGATGCCCATGTTGTAAATCAGGTTCCAGTAGTCGGCATCCGTGGAAAGCGGCGGAATGTGGGGCGCGGGCGGAGCCAGGCTGGTCGCGGTAGACAGCAGGCCGTCGGGAGGCACGTTTGCGTCTGCGTTTTCAATGAACAGGATCTGCACCTGCGACGGCGTAAAACCGGCTTTCTTCAGCAGGACGTTGGCGTGGGTGTATGACCCGTAATTGTTGTTCTCCCACTCGCTGCTGGGCGTGGAGCCGAGGGCGCCTTCGACCACATTGAATGTCGAATTCACGATACCTTCGGAGCGCAAGGTGTCGGTCTGGTTGACGAAGTTGGTCGGAAGCTGCGTCCCGAACAGCACCGCATTGCTCAGGCCAAGAATCATTCCCACCACCGCGCCGTCGATCGTCTGAATCGCTGCGGCACTCGATTTTCCCCAGGAGTCGTGCAGGCTGGGAGGAGTGTTGGTGCCCAATCCGGTCGTGAGGTCGTTATACAGGCCAAGATTCAGGCCCTTATAGACAAACGTGGTCTGGTCGGTGACTGCCGGAACTCCCGCGACCGTGCCAGAAGTGTTCTTGGTGTTACCGTGGCTTTGGGCAAACGCCGATGTAGCGGACAGCAGAAGGACGAGCGCCGGCGGTTTCATCCTCACGCGGAATCTCCTTGTTGGTTCAAGAACGGCACCGATCATACACCCATCCCGCTGTTCGCTGATAGCGGTAGTGTCCTAATTTGTCATTCCGACCCGGGCCGAAGGCGCGGTGAGGAACCTGCTTTTTGACTGCGTATGACTGTCGAAGTCAAAATTAGGACACTACCTGATAGCGTGAAGGTGCTCATCCATGTGTTACTTGCGGGTTGTGAGTTAATCGCAAGCAAGCAATCGCTCTGCTGGACCCGAACACCCTTGGCCAACCTTAAACCTCACCTTGAAGAAAGCCAGAGTCTTCAGTCCTGGAGTCTTTCTTCTCTGTCCTTCCAATTCCCGCTCCCCTCGCGGCATTTCGGATACCTGAGGCAATTTTAACGTTGACAGAGAGCTTTGCTCTCCACGATACTTGCGCCGCCCGAAACTTTGGCTCATCTGTTCGGCCTACAGGGAAACCGGTACCCGTTCAACGTCTACAAATGCAAGTCGACAAACGCAACAAATCAACAACGTAACAGAATCAACAGATCACAAGTGCAACAAAGACCCCTATGGAGGAATTTCAGCTCATGAAAAGATTGTTCGCAGTTCTCGCAGTTCTCGCGGTAGTTGCTTTCTGTGTCAGCGGAATGATGGCAGAAGAACCTCAACACGGGCACGCCATGCTTGTAAAGCATGCGCCATCCACCGTTCACGTTCACGCTTCCACATCCACTGTCGCCGTTTTCATTCCGTGGACGGATTTTGCCACCGCTGGAGTGCCCGTCAGCAATTCCGACGGCAGCTACCTGTGGCCGTGCTTCGGTGATTACGAAGCCAGCAGCGGCACGTTCACCGGAAATCCGGCTAACCCGGATTGCCCATCGATCGGCGATCCCAGCGTTCCGTTCGGCGGTGGAGTCGTGGTTGGCGATCCCTCCTACTTCTGGAGCCTTACGGATTGCAACGCCACCAGCACCAGTTCCCCTGTCTGCGGCGACCAAGAGACGTTCGTCACCGACAACAGCGGCGACCTCACCGACGACCTGCTTTTCTCACTGGTGATCACGCAGGGTACGAGCACCATCTACGACTCGGGCACGCAAGACTACGGCGTGAATATATTCGGTCTCACGGCCGCGGATTTCCCGATCATCTGGGTCAACTACAACCCGCAGAACTTCGGCGACATGGGAATCGCGGCCGGCCCCAACAACGGCAACTGCCTGGCAGACTTCAATTACCCGCTGCCGAGCGCGGCGTTTAACCCACCGTACTACATTGTCGCGGGCGGCAAGACGTGCGTCCCGGCGGTGTCAGGCACAGCCACCGGCACCGTGACCATTGAGTACGGGACCCCGGCCTATACCAAGAAAACGGGCACCGCCTGCACCAGTCTCGGTGTTCCGTCGCCCTGCTGGGATGTCAAATGGACTTCGAAGTTCAAAACTACTTCCAAGTTCACTATTGACCTCGATTAATCACTTGAGGCAGAAGGCCGCTGCAAAAGGCAGCTTCTTTCAACAATATCCAGACTCAGGAGCGATCCTGAGTCTGGTTTTTTTGTCCGATGGTTTAAGATTAGACCCAAGGCATTTCTCTACGAGTCCTCTTTTCTGGAACTATGACCCCAGTCTCCACCGTGCGTTCCGCAAGGCGAAGCAAAACCGCCAATCAACCGCAGACTCAACCCTCATCTCCGTCATTTAAGTCGTTTCTTGCCTTGAACCGGCAAAGGCTCGGGCTCTCTCTGTTGCTGTTCGCTGCCGTCCTGGCCTTCTACAGTTCGATCACCGCCAACGACTTTATTGGCTATGACGACCCCGGTTACATTCTCGACAACGCCCCGGTGAAAGCCGGGCTGACCTGGGACACGGTGAAGTGGGCTTTCACCAACCCGGACTACGCCTCCAACTATCATCCGCTGACCTGGCTCTCGCATGCCCTCGACTGCGATCTCTTTGGCTTAAACCCCGTCGGGCCGCACTGGGAAAACGTGGTGCTCCACGGTTTCACCGCAGTGCTGCTGTTCTGGCTGCTCGAAAGCGCTACCGGATTCCGCTGGCGCAGCCTCATGGTGGCTGCATTGTTCGCGCTTCATCCCATCAACGTCGAATCGGTGGCGTGGGCGGCGGAGCGCAAGAATGTGCTGAGCATGTTCCTGGTCACGTTGGCTCTGTTCGCCTATATCCGCTACGCCCGCAAGCCGGGCCTGGGCCGCTACGCAGCCGTGGCCGGTTTCTTTACCCTGGCGCTTCTGGCCAAGCCGCAGGTCATCACCTTTCCATTTCTGCTGATGCTGTTCGACTACTGGCCGCTGGCGCGCATCAGGGGCGTAGCGCTGCCGGCCGAAGTGAGCCCGGCGGCACCCGGCACGGAACACTCTACTGTGTCATCCCGAAGGCCCGCGTTCTCACCAGCGGGCCGAGGAATCTCCCTCGCATCCGCTGCCGGCGACTTCCCCCAATCCGGCCCGCGCTCGTTAATACTGGAAAAAGTCCCGCTCCTTTTCCTCTCGGCGGGCAGCGCCGTCATGACCATGATCGCCCAGAGCGAGGCCATCAAGGATCTGGCCCACTACGGCTTGGCCCTGCGCATCGAGAACTCGATCATCGCCTATGTGCGTTATATGGGAAAGGCATTCTGGCCCACCCGCCTCGTCCAGCTCTATCCCCATCCCATCCGGCTGTTTCCCTTCTGGCAAATCGGCGGAGCAGTTTTGTTGCTGGTGTTGGTCACCGCGTGGGCGTGCGCGCGCTGGCGAACTCAACGCTACCTTGCCATGGGATGGTTCTGGTTCCTGGGCAGCCTGGTGCCCGTGATCGGATTGGTGCAGGTCGGCGAGCAGGCCATGGCGGATCGTTACGCCTACCTGTCGTTCCTCGGGCTCTTTATGATGGCGGTGTGGCTGCTCGCCGACCTCGCCAAATCCGTGCATATTCCAGCCCGGTGGCTTGCGGTTCCGGCGGTTGGCTGCCTGTTGGTTCTGGGCAATCTCACGTACCGCCAGGTAACGTACTGGCACGACGACGAACACTTCTGGCCGCGCGATATTGCCCTCACGTCCGGCAACTATGTCGCCGAATACAATTACGCCAATTATCTCCACGTCGTAGGCCGCAACGAAGAAGCTGCCCAGCATCTCCGCGCCGCCCTCGCCATCAATCCCGACGATCTGATGAGCGAGTTGTTCATGGGAGCCGTCGAGGGCTTTCACGGCAATTTCACGGCAGCCCTGGAGCGCTACCAATTCGTGGCTTCGCACGCCATTGGGCAAAAGCTGGTGGCTCAGGCCGATGACGAAATGGCGTCTATCTATCGCGTGACTGGCGACAAAGCGAAGGCCAGGCAATATTACGAAGCTTCGCTTCGCGTCTATCCCACTCAGCCCAGCATTATGATCCGGTTGGGCGTACTCGATATGCAAAGCGGCGACCTGCAAGATGCTGTCCACCAGTTCCTGCATGCCGCTGTGCTGCAGCCCTCCGCGGTGCCGGCACTGCTGGCCGCCAAGGCCCTGCAACAACAGGGACGCACCGAGGAAGCCAACCGGCTCCTCCAGCGGGCCTCCTCCTCCCGCAATCCCGCTCAAGACCAGAAAGATGTAGCCGCGCTCCTGGCAGGAAGGTAACGCCCGAAGCCTGACGCCCGAAGCCCAACGCCCGACATTCCGCTACAATCGTGACCCATGCCCACCCTCACGGCTCGGCTCGGCGTTACTCGCGCGGTCGCGCTCAGCGCCCTGCGTGTTACCGTGACGGCGGTGACCGCTATGCTCGTGGCCCGCGTGTTCGGCCTTCCTGAGTTTTATTGGGCGCCTATCTCGGCCATCGTCATCATCCTCTCGACAATCGATCCCGTCACGCTGGCCTGGCAGCGCTTCGCTGGAACCGCTCTCGGTGCGCTCGTAGGAGCGTTGCTCGCCAGCCTGACTCAGTCGCGCTGGCCCGCCTGGATCGTTTACGCCCTCGGTGTTTTCGCCTGCGGAATTCTTTCCCCGCTATTCCGCATCGGCTCCGCCTATCGTTTCGCCGCCATTACCGTGACCATTGTGCTTCTGATCGCGCGCACCCGCTCGCCCTGGATCGTCGCTCTCCACCGTTTCATCGAAGTCTCCATCGGCATCGCCATAGCCCTGATAGTCAGCCGCCTCTGGCCCACCCCCGCGCCATGAGAATAAATCTGGGTTGCCCCACGCTTCCGCGTTCCGTGCCCGCGCAAATCCGTGGCCAGGAAGTTGACGTTCGCAACCGCTCCCCGGCCATCGAATAGAATCAATCCATGCCCATCGGCGTTCTAGCCCTGCAAGGCGATTTCGATGCCCACCGCCGCCGCCTCGAAGAACTCGGCGCAGAAGTCATGCTGGTCCGCAAGCCCGACCAACTCGACCAAATCGAAGGCCTCATCATCCCCGGCGGCGAATCCGGCACGTTTCTCAAACTGCTCGGCGAGCAAGGCTTCGACACACTGCAGCACTTCACCCGCACCCGGCCCACGTTCGGTACTTGCGCCGGAGCCATTCTGCTCGCCGCCGAAGTCGAAAACCCTCCCCAGGCCGGGCTCGGCGCCATCGACATGCGCATCCGCCGCAACGCCTACGGACGCCAGATCGATAGCTCCATCCGGCTAGGGCAGTTCCTCTCGTGCGAGCATTCCGGCGATCCCCACGATGCATCCCTTCGCAACTCGCCGCTGGAAATGGTCTTCATCCGCGCCCCCAAAATTGTTCAGGTCGGCAAAGATGTGGAAGTCCTGGCCACAGAAGGTACGGATCCGGTCATTGTGCGGCAGGGCATGGCCATGGCGGCAACCTTCCATCCCGAACTCTCCCCCGACCCCCGTGTCCACCAGGAATTCCTGAACCTGATCAAAAATCGCGGAAGCCGGTAATCCCGATCGCATGCCATGTCGAGCGCAGCCAGGCTGAGTGCCCTGTGCAACAGCGGCGCTCCATCGCCGTGTAAAGCCTCCCCATTCCCGCCAATGTTCGGAAAACCGAACAAAACCACGATCTCCACTCCAACCATCCGCTCCGGGTATAGTCTCGGGCCATCCAGAGACAACAAGGGAAATCTGGCCAAACAATGAACATGTTCTTATGTTCACTTGGCGGGGGTTGACCTCCACTCTCTGGGTGGAATCGAAAGGAGACAAGAAAATGAAAAGCCGTTGGTTCCGGCTGGCGACCCTGTCGGCAGCGTTCGCATGCCTCGTCAACATTCCAATCCCATCCGCTCAAGGCCAGGTGGTGCCGGCAGGAGCACACCGTCCTCCGGGAGTGCCGCAGGAGTTCGTGATTACTCCCTATGGCTACTTCCATCCCTCCTGTGTCAGCGAAGTCAAAAAAGGCGAAGCGCTTCTCGACAGCGGCCGCATCCTCCAGCATGCGGATGGAACCCTCGAGAACCTTCCCGCCTGCGCTTACCCCCACTACACCAGTCGAGGAGAAAAGATCGCCGCGACCGAATCGGAGCCGCCAACCATTACCCATGCCTGGGTCGAATACGCCGACACCACCACCACCACCGCCTATGGCGACCTCACGGCAATCTGGCCGGTCCCGCCTGCACCCCTGTCCAATGACGGACAAACCGTCTATTTCTTTCCCGGTTTGGAGGATGAGAACGACGTGGTGACCATTCTTCAGCCGGTTCTCGGCTGGAATGCGTTTTCCAATCTCACCGCATGGAGCATTGCCAGTTGGAACTGCTGTGAAAGCGGCAAAACCAACTACAGTAGTCCCATTGCCGTCAGCGTCGGCGACACCATCCTGGGAAGCATCAACATGACCTGTAGCGCCGGAACCGAAACCTGTGCCACATGGAACGTTTCCACCGAAGATGACACCACCGCAAAGACCACCATCTTAAGCAAGACCTCCAACTATGGCCAGACCTTCAACTGGGCGTTCGGGGGCGCGCTTGAGGTCTACAACATCGTGCAATGCAACGACTACCCCGCCGGCAACCAAATAACTTTTTCCGACATCGGTCTGTACAACTACGAGCTTGTGCAGATCACTAACCCAGGCTGGACCTACGTCAACGACTCCTCAGGTCTTACACCGCAATGTGACTACGGCGGGCAGACCACGTCCAGCAGTGTGACCCTCGACTTTGGCAACAACGCCACTCCGCTCTGCACCGCGACCACCAGCTGTGCGGTGGAAGGAAGCTATCCGGGCGAGGTTGTCGAAGGCAGCGTATCGCTCTCCTGCAAGGAGGCCATGATTCTCACCGCATCCGCCACGATCTGTGGCAATAACTGCGTGACCGACAGCGTAGCGCCGCCGCAGGCGACCACGGGCGTCGGAGCGGGCGACGCCACGCCCGGCAACAGCGGCACTTGCTCCCTCAGTTGGTCGTGGGGTGGAAACAACTACAGCCAGCAGCTCAACGCAAATTAGTAGAGGCTGCCCCACCCTTGTCCCTGCGTTCTTTGCAGGGGCAGGGTGGGGACTTTGATCGTCTACCGGCCATCTTTTAAACCTGAGTGCTCTTCCAGCCCTCTCGACTTGGCATATCATAGCCACTGGGAAAATTTCGAGGAGGATCCGATGCCAGACGATCAAACACTCGCAACCATTCTTGCCATCTGCGACCTGATAAAGCGAAACGGAACTGGCGTGAAGGTCGCGCTGGAGTCCTACGAGCAAGCCATGAAAGAAGTGATCGAATATCGCCGCTCCCAAGGATTAACAGAAGTCGGCGGCTTGCCGGCGGCAAAGTAGCTCCAAGCCATGTTGATGGGTCGCCCCACCCTTCCCGCGCTTTTGGCGGGAAGGTCGGCCTTAGGCAGCGCGTTCAGCGCTCAGATCCACGCGGACTATCTTCTTGTCATCCTGAGGCAGCGGAGTCGTCGGCGAAGCCGAGGACTCCCAACGAAGGACCTATGCAAATTGCTGAAGGTGCCGCCCCGCCGCGCGCAGCGAGGCGTGACGCATCGTGGAAAGCGGCGATTCGGAGCCGCATAAGACCTTTTGACGTCCGAAAAAATTCCCGGCAAATTCTTCTTGACATCCCCAATGCGTAACCGTACAGTTACGCATTATGCGTCACCGTTCGGTTACATATTCGCCTGAGGCTGCCTTCCAGGCCCTGGCCGATCCCACCCGACGTGCCGTTTTGGATCTGCTGCGCCGCGGCAGCCAGCCCGCCGGAGTCATCGCCAGCGCATTTCCCGTTTCGCGGCCCGCCATTTCCAAACATCTGCGTCTTCTGCGCCGCGCGCATCTCGTTCAAGAACACCGCGCCGGACGCAATCGCGTCTACGAACTGAACCCAGAGCCGCTGCGCGCCGTCGATTCCTGGATCTCGCAATATCGCGCCTTCTGGGCCGGCAATCTGGCGAACCTGAAAGCGTTCGTCGAAGCCGAGCACGCGCGCGAAAGCGCGCAACCTCAAGCCCAGGCAAACATTCCATCGAAGCGCCCGAAAGGAAAACAAATATGAAACATTCGCTCCGCATTTCGTTATTGATCGGCGTAGCAACGTGCGCCGTCGCGGCGTGCCTGGTCACGTCCGCGCCCGTCTTTTCGCAAATGAGCATGCAAACAAGCTCGCAAACCACTGCACTCACCGGCTCGCAAAAAGCTTTCAACACGGTCAAGACCCTGCCAGGCACGTGGGACGGCAAGGATCAGACCGGTCGCTCCGTCAAAGTCAGTTTCAAAGTCACGTCCGGCGGTTCGGCGATCATGAGCGAGATCCTGGGCGACGGGCCAGAGGATATGGTTTCGATGTTCAGCATGGATGGGCCGGGGCGGCTGGTCATGACGCACTATTGCTCGGCAGGAAATCAACCGCGCATGTTGGCCTCGGTTTCGCCCGACGGCAAGGTCCTGACGTTCACCTACCTCGACGCCACCAATCTGGCCACTCCCGACGCTGGGCACATGCAAAGGATGGTGCTGACGCTGGTTGATGACAATCATCACATCGAAGAGTGGACGTTCAACGATCACGGCAAAGAGATGAAGAAAGTGTTCGACCTGCGTCGACAGATGTAGGAGCGGGTTGTGCATGAAAAGAGGAGCTCAATGACAAATGCGACCATCACTCCCAACTACGGCATTTCTGGCCACGACACGATCGTCAGCGAGATTGACATTGCGGCGCCGATGGAGCGCGTGTTTCGGGCAATCTCCGATGAGAAAGAAATTCTGCGGCGGTCGCCGGAGCTTGCCGCGTACGAACTCGATCCGCGCGTCGGCGGCAAGTGGCGGCTGGAGTTGCACATGCCGAAGCCGCATCACGGTGTGGCCACCGTGCGCCATGACGGAGAGATTCTGGAATTCGATCCGCCGCGGCTTCTGGTGTATACGTGGACCGCGAATTTTCATAAGAATCCCGCGCACGTCAGCATCGTGCGCTGGGAATTGACTGCGGCGGATTCGGGCACGCACGTGAAGGTAACGCACAGCGGACTGGCCGCCGAACCCGGGGCTGCGAAGGATTACGCCGGCGGATGGCCGGGTGTGCTCGACATGCTGAAGAAGTTTGTGGAGCAGTAATCTGCGCTATTCCAGCGGCGTCATCCCGAAGCCCCGCGTTTTTACCAGCGGGGCGAGGGATCTCCGGGCCCACAAAGCATGTGCGGAAAAGATCCTTCGCTTCGCCTGGGCTTTTCCTTGATGAAGCAGGGCTTCGGCTCAGGATGACGCTATCCAGAAGAACGACAGAAGGAGAACGTATGGCAACTGCCGTCATTAGTCCGGATCATGACACTGTTGTGGCGGAAATGTTTATTGCGGCCCCGCCCGAGCGGGTATTTCAGGCGATCAGCGATCCCAACCAACTCCCGAAATGGTGGGGACAGGACGGGCTGTACCACGTTACCAAGTCGACCATGGATGTGCGTCCCGGCGGCAAGTGGCGGAGCGAAGGCTCGGGCGCTGACGGGCAGTCGTTTCACGTCGAGGGAGAGTATTTAGAAGTCGATCCGCCGCGCCTGCTGGTGCACACCTGGACGACATCCTATCACCCCGGCACGACGGTCGTGCGCTGGGAGCTCGAAGCGCAAAACGTGCATGGCCTGCATCCCGCCGGTCCCAAGAAGGCGGGAACAGGAACGCTGGTACGCGTGCGCCATTCCGGATTCGCCGGCAACGTCGAAGGCGTCACCAGCCACGGCGAAGGTTGGAAGCGCGTCCTGGGCTGGCTGGAAGAATTTGTGCAGCGGAATCCGCAGTAAGGGAAAAACGCGTAGTGTTGGCCGGGCGGGTGCCCAGGTTTCGAATTGCCGAAGCGGCCATAACTGGGGGTGCCCCGTTCTTCGCGTTTTTTGCGAAGGGCGGGTACGATGCTGCCGACACCCTGGATTCGTGAGCTCAATTCATCGAGCAAAGCCCAACCAATTTGCGTTCGTGGTACCCACCCCTTCGACTGCGCTCAGGGCAGGCTGTTGCAAAGCGCGCAAGGATGGGGCACCCTCAGTCGTGGCGAACTTATCGAAAACAAAGGGTGGCTCGCCTTACTTGATATCAGCTTCACTGGTCTCGAGGGCGGTCGGTATCTTCACTTCTATGATGTGAATCAAATCCTTATCCGGGTAGATGTAAGCCGCCAGGTGCACGTAGTGTCCTTCGTGACCCTTAAGAATCTCCTGATTGTCCACCTTCCAGGCTCTCTGCTCGGTTACGAACCTCAATCGTTGACCATCTTCCCAAACCGTACCCATGATTGTGGTCAGCCGTGCGCCTGTTTCCGCCGTAGCCTTCGGCGCCGGATTGGGTGCGCTCTGCGAGAGAGCAACGACGGCAGTTAGGGCAAAACCCAGAGAGAAAATAGGAAATAAAAGAGTTTTCAAGGAAAGCAACCTCCGTTGCAAGCGAATCGTGCGTCGGCGTTTTGTTAAGACGGCAAGTTAAGATAGAAAGTTAAGACGGGAAGGCGGAGTTACCCGCCTTCTCGTGCGACGCGCTCAACATATGAATTAAGCTGCTACAGCGATATTAAAGGTCGAGGCGACGGTCTCGAAGGTCTGAACCTTGGGCGCTCCATCGATCACTCTCGCAAGTTTTTTCAGCACGTCTGGGTAAACATTGGTGTTGTAGGCATCTGCATTGGCTTTGCTTTCCCAGACAGTGATTGCCGTCACATCCTTGCTGCCGGGATTGGACAATGTGATTTCGTCCTTGAAGCCCTTCTGCTTGCGAAGTAAGGGAAGGATCTCATTTTCAAAAGTGTGGGTGTAGTCAGCAAGCATGTTGGATTTCAGATGAACGGAGACGTTGCGTGCAAACATGGGCAACCTCCTTAGGTTGGGGTCGCTAAGAGAAACAACTTCAGATGGGCTGACTTAGATCAGGGAACCTGAAAGAGGGGAAGGTGGAAACCACCTCAATTACAACCCTAGTCTTGAGGGGCGGGTCTGTCAAGGCGGGTGGGGCGGGCTTTGAATCTGCGCAACGGGTTTGCGCAGATGGGACAAAAGTTGTGTCGGCGGCATCGCTGCCCGCCCTTGCAAAGAACGCAAGGACGGGGCACCCACGGTTTCGAATCGGAAGGAGAAAACCGGGCGCGCGGTCCGAGTGCCCCATCGGGTTGATGGGTTCTGTACCGGCTTTACATTCATCTGTGGAAAACCTTGTCAAGGGCCTTGATGACCCTCTTTTTCTCCAAGCCTCTCATTCGCAACGAGAAATAAAGTTCGTATTTGTGGTACTTTACCCTTCCGAATGTGATATACTGGATTTAGAGTAGAAGTTAAGGAAAGCGCTGCCTTCGGGCCAGCGCTTTTTGTGTTTTTGGAGGAGGCGCGATGACACCAACGAGCGCCTGCACGCGAGATCCCTCGGCCCGCTGGTGAGTGCGCGGGTCCTTCGGGATGACGCCCTCGGGAGTGAGGTGAGGCTGAAGCGCGGGATGACGCCTCCGGGGTGAGGTTAGGCTGAAGAGTTGGCCGTTTTGTGGCGCAGCTTTAATGCCTACAATTTCAATAAAGGAGTATGCGGGCGCAGCCAACGGGCTGCGCCTGAATTGTTTATGAGACAAGAATCGGAAGACATATCGCGAAAGGCATCTCGAGACATATCCAACATGGGGTGCTGGTCGGGGCGGCGGTTGTGGTGGTACACGGCTGCGGGGATGGTTGAGGGAAATGAGGATGGGCCTTTTCCCTGGCTGGTGGGGGAAAGCGACGTGATGGAGATGCAGGCGGTGGGTTGCCCGTCGTCGGGGCGGAAGGGCGATGCTTCGGAACTGGAATTTATGGGGCACGCTTGCGGGTTGGATTTTCGTGTGGCCAAGCCGTGGGGAAATGTCGATCCGTATGACGTGCTGGTGGAGATGGGGCGCTGGTTCTGGAAGGTGCAGGTGAAGCGTGCCTCGCGGACGCGAACGCGACCTGGATCCTACCGGGTGCGCGGGCGAGGCAGCCGGTGCAGATATTCGAAAGCGAACATTGATTTCCTGGTGGCGCATTTGCCGGACCGGAACATCTGGTACATCGTCCCCATCGAGGCATTTGAGGGGCGCACCGATCTGTATCTCAATCCAGGCGGAAAAGGGAAGTACGAGAAGTATCGGGAGGCGTGGTGCCTGCTGGCTTGTGCGGAGAAGGCGCGGGGATGGAAGGATGTCCCGGTGCTGTGCCGGTGCAAGGAGTTGCCGGTGCGGTGCGCGGTGTGCCCTAACAAACGGTGAGCCACGAGCTACGAGCTGCGAGATTAGCTGGCTGGCGGCGGCGAGTTACGCGCTCTTGGCTTCCGCTTTATTTTGAGCTTCGTCATTGCGAGCTTGGCGATTTTGAGTATGGCCCAGGGCTTCGACCTTAGCTTCGTCGCCGGACTCCTCCGGCGATTGTTCCAGCGCTTCCGCGAGAAACACGTTGTCCTCGTTCTCCGCGGGATCGATGCCTTCGGGCAAACTGCCTCGGTTGTATTCGGCCATGCGATTTTTCCACTTGAGGAAGTGGGTGATGGTTTGGGGCTCGATGCGGAGTTCGACGCGGCGGAGGCTGGCCAGGAGCAGATTCATTTCGTGGCGGAATCCGGTGGCGGTGCGCAGGTTCCTGGCGGAGGCGTGCTGCATGTGGATGCGGCCGCGGGAATATTCGAGCAGTCCCCATCCGGGAGGAAGTTCGTCGATCTTGATGAGTCCGGGCTGGGCGAGGTAGAAACGCTCGCTGCCGACGCCTTTTTCCGGCTTGCGGCGAAAAGGCTTGTCGCGGTCAACGAGAAAGTCGGCGCGCGCGACTTTGCATTCGACGACTACGGAATGGCAGGGCTGTTTCCATCCGATGGCGTCGGGGGTTTCGCCGCTGACGCAGATTTGTTCGGAGAGGATGACGCCGCAGCGGTAGGAGCGAAGCCAGCGAACGGCTCGGTCGACGAGTTGGTCGTGGGTCATGAGAATTTTTCTTGCGGAGGTATGTCTGTTGTACTGCGTGCGGGGAGCGTTGGGAAGTGACTGGGTTGCTACTTCGGGCGTCGGGCGTTGGGCGTCAGGGGTCAGAGGCCAGGGGTCAGAGGCCAGGGGTCAGAGGTCAGGGGTCAGAGGTCAGGGGTTATCAGTTCGTTGCACCGACGGCTGACGTCCAGCGCCCGCCGCCAACGGTGTAACCATTACTGGGCGGCGCAGGACGGTTTCCAGCAGGTAGCGTTCGGCGGCTATGGTTTGGGCGGCGGGGGTGCCGTCGGTGTAGCCTTCGGCGGCTACGATTACAGCTTCATTTTTCCCGAGCGGGGCGGGCTTGCGCTTGAATCCGTTCATGCGGCGCAGGGTGGGCGCGACATTTTCGATTTTCACGCTGCGGATTTGGCCGTTGTGCTGGGAGTCGAATGCGTTGGCCAGGCGAAGGATGGCGGCCAGGCGGATGACGGTTTTCTGCTCCTCGGCAAGCAGGTCGCGGAGAGCTTTGTGGCTGCGCGTGGGCAGAACGCCGCAATGGAAGCGGGCGACGATGGCGGCGCGGGAAATGGTCTCCGGTTTCCAGCCGAGGGGTGCGCCGTGCTTCTGGATCAGGGCTTGCGATTCCTTGTGATGTCCTTTGTTGCCGGTGGACTTGCCGACGTCGTGCAGAAGCGCGGCCAGGTAGAGAGAATCGCGGGCGTCGCTGGAATTGCCGTTGCTTGCGGCGGAAGCGGAACGTTGGGTGCGCAGCGGGCCGGTCTTTATTAAACCGTCATAGAGCTGGAGCGAGAGGCGGGCGACGCGCTCGGAGTGAGCGAAGTCAGGGTCGAGGACCTTCGCCCAGAGCTTCATGCGGCGAGTTGCCACATCCTGGATTTGTTTGCCTTGCGGCAAGCCGGCGCGCCAGGTGTTCCACAAAGAGTTGGGGCCGATGGTGTGCTGGCGATATTCTTCGATGCGCCGGTTGCGTTCTTTGACGATGCGTTCGTGCCAGGCTTTGCGGGAGGCGGCACTGGGAAAGATGCGGCAGGAGACGGCGGTCGCCCAAAGGACCTCGAGATCGTGGACTTCTCCGAGAAGATCCTGCATGCGCTTGAGGTCGTTGCCCCAGAGTTTATGTTCTAGGGGGAGAAAATTTTCCACGATGTAGCGGAAGCGCTTGATGCCGATGCGCAGCGAGTGCAACGCAACCTGGGAGCGATTGCGCATAGCGGTCGCGTGGAGTTCGCGGGCGGCGGTGAAGCGCTCGAGCGCCAGATGCTTGTAGACTCCGCTGCCGGGGCGAATGTGGGCGGCGCGGGCTGGGAGAGACTTACTCCATTCTTTCCATTGTTTACGGTTGAATTCTTCAAGGGCTGCGCGAGCTTCTCTTTTATGTTCGGACTCGCGCGTACGGAGAATGTGGAGCAGGTGGTGGGCGGGGTTGTGGTTGGGTTCGGTTGCGGGGTCCGGGGAATTTGGGAGATTCTTTGGCGCTTCCGGCAAAGCGGGCAGGAGTGCCCGCTCCAAATGTTCTTCTTGTTCCGCGCTGATGTTTTCCAGGGTTAGTTTTTCGATCCAGTCCATCATGATTTGCACGTCGCGCAGAGCGCCCAGGCGCTGGAAGAGTTGCTTGCCGGATTTCTTCATGGCTTTCCAGTTGGGATCGGGATCCATGGCGATCACGCCGTCGGCCATGGAGCGGCAGCGGCGGAGGGAGACGCGGAGGTCGTGAACGGGATCGGGGGCGAAGTCGCGGCTGGCATTGTTGCACTCGTCGAGAGTGCGTAGCATCCAGTAGCGAAGGCCTGCGGTTTTGGCGGTGCTGGGCATGGGTCCCTGTGTATCTTAGTGGAAGCGGGGAGAAAGAGGAACGGGCGTGGGATCAGGCGTCGGGCGTGCTTACTCTTCTGGCTTTTCGGTTATTTTGACGCGGCGGGGGGCGAGACGCTCCCGCGATGGCCGGCGGGATGCCAGAGCTATGGCAGACTGCGGGTCCGCCCCCACACGTTTCTGCTATGGGACCGCGTGCACCGTTAGGCCGAAAGGGGCCAGGGCTTCGCGGACTACTTTTTCTTCGCCGACGGCGATGATGGCCATGCGGTGGGCGGGGAAATATTTTCGGGCGGCGGCGTCCACGGCTGCGGTGGTGGTGCTGGTCAGTTGCTGTCCGTAGGTTCCGATGTAGTCCGGTTGCAATCCATCAACCCAGAGAGTGGCGAGGCGAGAGGCTAGCGATCCGCGGTCTTGCAGGCTGAGAGCTTCGTTGCCCACCAGGTTGCGCCTGGCTGCATTCAACTCCTCGTCAGTGGGGCTGGTGGTGGCGAGGCGGTTCAGTTCGTAGTTGATCTCGTTGAGGGTGGCGCCGGTCACGTCGTTGCGCACGTCAGCATGGGAGATGATCTCGGCGGAATGCTGAAAGGGATTCACATAGGAGTAGGGCGAATAGGTGTAGCCCTTATCTTCGCGGATGTTGGAGGTGAGGCGCGAGCTGAACAGGCCTCCGTAAATGCCGTTGGCGACTTGTGCGGCGGCATAGTCGGGTTCGCCGCGGCGCGGTCCGAAGGAAGCTAGCTCGATGGTGGTTTGCACCGACTGCGGCCGTGGAACCAGGAATACCGCGTGCTCCACGCTGGCAGTCGGAGCGGAAGTTGCCCCGACTGGAGCGCCCGCTGAGGCCTTCCATGCGCCGAAGGCGGACTTGGCTGCGTCGATCATTTTGTCGTTCTGGAAATCGCCGACCGCGATCAAGATGGCCTGGTCGGGACGAAAGCGCTGCGCGAACACTTCACGTAGATCGGCCGGAGTCATAGCCGCGACGGATTCTTTGGTAGGAGCCACCACGTGATAGGGATGATCGGCGAACAGGATTTTGTCGCGGGCACGCTGGGCAAGAAACGAAGTCTCGGCTTCGCGCTGCTCGATGGAATCGGCGAGATTGCGCTTGGCGAGAGTGACCTCGGCGTCGGGGAAGGTGGCGTTTTGCAGAACGTCGGCGAGCACTCCTAATGCCGTGTCAGCCTTGGAGGACAGAACGACGGTCGATACCTGGAAACTGTCTTTATCGGCGGAGGCGCTGAGATCGCCGCCGGCCTCCTGCATCTGTTGGGCGATTTGTTTGGCGTTGCGGGTGCGTGTGCCCTGATCGATCGTCTTCGATAGCAGTTCGGAGATTCCAGAGTGGTTGGCGGGATCGGCGGCGAGTCCGCCGCGGACGACTATGGTCAAGGCGACCTTCGGGAATCCGGGCTCGGAGACCAGCCACAGGCTGAGGCCGTTCTCGAGCTTGGCGGATTTCACATTCGGTGTCGACAGCGGTTTTTCGGGGCCGTAGGGAGGAAGATCTTTGGGCATCTGCACTTGTTTTTGCGCCAGAGTGAGGGATGCTGACAGGAGCAGCGAGAAGAAGACGGGCAGAAGTTTTGTGCGGATCGTGACTTTGTTCATCATTATTTTCGAAATCATTATTTTCGAGATCACTGTGCGCCTCCTTGCGGCTTTGCGAAGTCGGTTTCTGCCGGAGCCGGAACTCGGTTCATGACGGTGCGGTTGGCAGCGACGAGATATTTGGCGGCGAAGGCTCGAATCTCTGCGGGAGTTACTTTGGCCAGCTCATCGGGAATCTGGTAGACGGCGTCGAAGGAGCCGTCGAACAGCACAAAATGCGAGAGCACCGAGGCGCGGCTGATGGGATCCTCGAGGTTGGAGTAGAAATCCGAACGCATCTTGGTGACGACGCGGTTGACGTCCTGCTGACTGGGGCCCTCGTCGATGAGGTCTTTAATGTTGGCATCGAAGGCTGCGAGCAATTGATCCTCGGTGACGTTTGGCGGGTAGACGATGAATGAGGTCATGAGGGTGGGCCCGTTGTATTCGAAAGGCGTGCCGAGAGGCCAGTTGACGCCGCCGTCGGCGGAAAGCGCCACCTGTTTGTCTTTGACCAGGGCCTGATAAAGGCGCGAGGCCTGACCGTTGTGCAGCAACTCTCCGGTGACGGCTGCGGCCAGAGCGTCGGGGGCATGGCGCGGCGGCATGCGGTAGGCGATGGCCAGAGCCGGGACCTTGGCCAGTTTATCGGTCTCGGTAAAGCGCCGCTCGGCGGTTTGCGGAGGCTCGTCGACTTTGGGCTTGGGAGGCACGTTGCGCGGGGGGATGGCGGCGAAATACTTTTCGACCCTGGCGAATATGTCGTCGGGCTGAACGTCGCCGACGATCGCAAGCACGGCGTTATTGGGAGCGTAGTACTGTTCGTAGAACTTCTGCACGTCTTCGATTTTGGCAGAGTCGAGATCGCGGAAGTCGCCGTAGAAATTGTGGTTGTTGGGATAGGTGTCGAAGGCTTTTCCCGGGAGGTCGATGGCGAAGAACAGGCCGTAGGGGCGGTTCATTACATTGACGCGGACTTCTTCTTCGACGACGTTGCGCTGGTTTTCCAGATTCTTGTTGGAAAAGTCGAGCGTCTTCAAACGGTCGGCCTCGATCCAGAGCACGGGTTCGAGCGCAGAAATGGGAGCGGTCTCGATGTATTCGGTGTGGTCGTAGCGGGTGTCGCCGTTCAGGTTGCCTCCGCCGCCTTCGATGACTCGCATGAGAACGCCCTTGGGAGCGTTGGGCGTGCCCTCGAACATCATGTGCTCGAACAAGTGGGCGAAGCCGGTGCGGCCTTCGGGCTCGAGGCGGAAACCGATGCCGTAGCTGATGCAGAGACCAAAGGTGGGAGCAGAGTGGTCTTCGGAAACGACCACCGTGAGACCGTTCGGGAGCTTCTTCATGGTGGTGGGAGCTTTCCATTGCTGGGCCGCGGCGGGTGAGGCCGTGCAAACGGCCAGGAGAAAGAAGAGCCACAAATATCGGCGGGGCTTCATAGCGGAGCGTCCTTTACGGTGGTTTTGAGCGCTGACAGTATACTCCGGGCTTCGGGCTTCGGGGGCGGGCTTCGGCGTCAGGCTTGATGCGCTGGGGGATTTGCACGCAGGTTGATGTCTGTCCAGGGTCTAGGGTCTAGGGGTCCGAGGTCCAACGGCACCTGCCGTGATGGTCTTATTACCTCCGTAACGTTTTAGGGGTTGGGGATTGGTTCTAATCTTGGAATGCAAATCCGCGTTTTTGAGGAGTCTCTTATCTCCGCCACACAAACATCGCAGGGAGCGCGCGCGGCCGCAGCACGGGCCTTTGTGCACAGCCTGAACATCCTGATCAAGTATGCGCGGATGTATGGCTATGAGCACAAGCGCACAGAGGCGCAATTTGAAACCACCTGGAACGAACTGCAAACGGCGCAGGCGGGCAGCGACGCCGGGTGTTTGCTGGGCGTTTCCGACAACCTGCTGCTGCTGGACGGTATTCCGCTGGAATCGGGGCAGTCGGAAAAAAGTTTTGCCACGCTGCTGACCACGGCGGGATTGGCCAGCCTGCATTTTTCCAAAGAGGTGACGCAAGAAGATTTTGTGCGGCTGGTGCGGGCGTTTACCCTGGCCGGGTCGAAAGCGACCGACGTCTCCAAACAGATCAAGGAAGCGCTGAACGGCGGGGGTAAGGGCAGCAGCATCAAGATCAACGAGGTGAAGTTCATCGCCGCCGATCCATTGACCGGGGACGTGAGCATTGCGGCGCAACTGGCGGCGCAGACGCTGGGTCCGGAGTTCAAAGCGTGGCTGAACGATCCGCAGAAGCTGCTGCAGTTGATTGCCGCGGCCGAAGGCGCGAATGCGGGTGGAGGCGGACAGGCGGCGGACGGTAGTCCGATGGTTCCGTTGGGGAGCGCGCCGAACGCAACCGGCGGCAAAGGTGCTGGTACGGGCGCGGCGCCGGCGTGGACGGGCGAAGTGGTGCCGCTGCAGGAACAGGAAGTGATTCAGGCGATCCGGCTGCTGACGCGCTTCGGGCATGTGCAGCAGGATCCGGGAACGAAAGAAGAAGATTTACAGAAAGAACTCGCGCAGACCGATCCGAATACGCGGCTGAATCTGCAGCAACTGCTGGGGACGCTGGCGGGGAAGGTGACGGAAGGGCAGGACGACACGCCGCTGCTGATGAAGGCGGCCGAGCACATGGCGATCCGCTTCGCGCTGGAGCGCTATCAGAAGGGCGAGATCAAAGTAAATGCGGTCCATCAGATGATGGAGCACATGAGCCGGCAGATGGACTCGTTGCGCCAGATTCTGAAGCTGCAGGAAGAGAAGATGTCGAAGGCGGGGATTCTGGTAGAGTCGCACGCCGACATTCTGGATCGCATGTTCTGGGCGGAAGTGCCGGAGGCAGGGAAGCGCAGCGTGCTGCTGTCGAATGAAGCGCCGTGCGTGCCGCCGCGCAATCTGCGGCAGTTCGTGGAATTGCTGCTGGACCGCGACGACCGGCAGATGGCGGCCGACATTCTGAATAATTATTCGGGATGCCTGACCGCGAAAGAGATTGAGCCGCGGCGCAGAACGGCGATCGGGTTGAGCCAGGTGGCCGACCTGTATGCGCGGCTGGGCGGCGAGGCGATGGCGCAGGCGGTGCGTCAACTGAGCGAGCAGATTCTCGTGGAGAAAGACAGCGAGCAGCAAAGCCTGCTGAACGCGGCGTTCGTGCGCCTGAGCCAGGAAGCGAACGCGGCGAAAAACTACAACGCGATCAACGAAGTGTGCGCCAGCATGGAGACGATTGGGGCGCAGCATCCGGTGATGGTGGGGGATCTGCGGGCGCGGGTGGGGGTGGAAAACCGGCTGCCGGAATTCATCGAGGAAGCGCTCGATGAGAATCCGATTCCGGCGGATTTGCTGGCGCTGTTACGGCGCACCAGCCAGTCCGGCGCCGAACATATGGCGGACCGGTTCTTCCGCTGCATGCGGCGCGACGAATGCGAACGCATGATCGAGCTGGTCAAACAGCTGGGATCGCCGGTGCTGATGCAGTTGCGCGAGATTCTGCGGATGGGACAGCCGCGGCAGTCTTCGTGCGCGGTGGGACTGATCAGCCGGCTGGATGTGGCGACGCTGCTGGAATTGCTGCCGTCACGGCTGGGCGAATGGAACCGTTTTTATCATGACATTGTGGTGCGGCAGATCGCGTATGGCGACGCCACGGACCGCGGGCGCACATTGCTGGAACTGGCGGAAGTGCTGGATCCGCTGGTGCTGCCGGAGGCGATCGATGAAATCGGCATGAGTGGGGACCTGACCGCTGTGCCTCCGCTGATCATGATGGCGCAGCCGGGCGAGGCGGCGTCGCGCTCGCCGTATGTGCAACTCAAGGCCATCGAATCGCTGGGACGGCTGAAGGACACGCAAGGGGTGAGTACGCTGCAGCAGATTCTGGAAACGAAGAAACGGTTTGGCTGGGTGCATCATAAGGAGCTGCGGGTGGCCTCGGCGCAGGCGCTGGCGAAAATCGACGCGCGCTACAGCCCGCAGGTGATGGCCGACAGCGGCTTGGAGCCGGCGGAACTGGCGATTGCTCCGCTGGATGCGGCGCCGGCGTGTCCGTGGGTGCGGCAGCGTCGCTATGAGCGGCTAGTGCTGGCGCGGACCGTGCCGGGCACGATTGGCAGCTCGTGGGGCAAGTCGAAGATCGTGATCCGCGAACTGAGTCTGGGCGGCGGCATGGGCACCAAGGAAGATAATCTTCGCATCGGTAGCGAGGCCGATCTGGAAATGTCGGTGGGGATGCGGGCGAAGATTCGGGCGCATGTGCTGCTGCGGCGGGCGCGGGTGAACGAAGTGGGATTCGAGATTGTGAACATCGATCTGGATAGCCGCTACCGGCTGCGCCGGTTGCTGGTGGAGTCGCTGAATGCGGTTCCGAAGAAGGGCAAGGAGTGGGCTGGGGAGAGGAAGAGCTAGGGGAGATTGAGTAATTGAGTAATTTGGTAATTGAAGAGCCTCCGCGGGATGCGGGGGCTTTTGGTTTCTAGCCATGTTTGCTTTCATTTCAAGTCGGCAGGGATGCTGGCAACCCGTTTTTCTTACTTTCTTAGTTTCCTCCAAACAAAATCCCGTCGAGCATGGGTTCGTGGTTCCCACCCTTTCGCAAAGAACACGCGAAAGGATGGGGCACCCGCTGTCGGAGCGATTGCTGCTGTTCACCTATTTCGTTGGAGGGCGGGAGGGTTGAGCGTCTGGGGGTCTGGAAGTCGAAGCCATGAGTTCCGATAGGAGCCCGCCGTTCGGGGGAATCAGAGTGATGCGAGCTTTGCTCTCGATCATCTTTTGGGTCTCTAGAATTTCGAACATGGCGGCTTCTACTTCGGGGTCGGCGGTGACTTGATTTAGCGCTTCGCCGACTATGCGCGGACGCATGGCGGCGGCTCGGGCGAACTCGACGGCCGCCTGGCGTTCGGCTGTGCTGGTGATGATGCTGACCTGGTTGGCGCCGTCCTGCTTGATGGAAGAGGTCACCTGGCGCAAGCGGTTCACAACCTTTTCTTCGATCTGTTTGATCATCTGGGTGTCGCGGAAGTGGACTTTGCGGATATAGACCGAACCCAATTTGTATCCCCATTCATGGGACTGCGGGGAAACTTCGGCGCGTACCGTCTGGCTCATGGAGTGGCGGTTTTGCAGTAGGTCGCCGAGCTTCAGGTTGCTGAGACAGCGAACGGTGGAATTGCTGACATTGGTGGCGAGGGAACCGCGGGGATCGGCGTTCTTGAAGAGATAGGCCACGGGATCGCTGATGAACATTTCGTACCAGATGCCGATGCCCATGGGCGCGCCTTCTTCGGAATTGACGGGCTGGCTGCGCAGATATTGCTGGTCGATGCGCATGTCGAGGACATAAACCTTCCCCAGCCAGCGGACGATGGGGGCTTTCAGGCCAAGCTTGACGAGCAGGATGTGCAATCCCGGTTCGTCGATGATGGCGACCACTTTGCCGAAGAGTACGAACACGCAGCAGGTACGTTCTTCCACGACGGTGTAGACGCCGAAGAAGCGCAGGATGGCAAGAAATACCGGCACCAAGAGGAAACAGAGGGCGAAGGTTGCGGCGGCTGAGATGAGCAGATTCATTGCTTGGTCTCCACGATGACCTGTTGGGCATTTCCGAAAAGGCCGAGGCGGACGTTGCGAACGTAGGCGCGGAGAGCGGACTCGCCAATCGCCTTCAATGCCGCAAGCTGACTGGCGAGAGAGACCAGAGGCTGGACTTCGGCCTGAGCCTTGAGAGTTTCGATCTCGGCGGCACGTTTGGATTGTTCGATGCGTTGATCGGCGGTGGCCTGGGCCAGGCTGATATCGGATGACACCATGTTGTGCGCGGTGTTGATGGCGGCGAGGGCCGACTCGACTTCGGGCGGAGGATCGATGCCGGTGATCAGGGAAGCGTCGAGCACAATGCCATAGCGCGCTTCCGAGGAGTTGCATTCGCGGTCCATGTGTTCGTTGAGGTCGCGGAGATTCTTGCGCAGATCGTTGATGGAGATGCCGCTGCTGCTGGGGTCGGACGCGCCGGGCTGAGCGGGGGCTTCAAAGGTGGCGATGCGCTCGCGCAACACCGAAACGAAATAGCCGATGACATGCGAGATGGGGCGCTTGACGCCGAAGATATTGGCGTACAGATTCCGCTCCGAGATGTGATAGCGGATTTGGCCGGTGAGTCCGGTGTTGAGTTGGTCCTTGGTGACGGCGTCGACGATGGTGCCGGACTGGTTGGCCGCGGGAAGCTCGGGGTCAAACGCCATGTTGACCGTCTGGGTGGCAACGGAGATCTTGTAGATTTTTTGCCACGGCCACTTGAAATAGGGACCGCCGGGCATGATGACGCGAACCTGGGGATACTGATAGCGCTCTTTCTCTTCCGCGTCCAAGGCCGCAGAGATGGGATCGTTGAGGGTGGTGGCTCCCGGGATGCGATCGGCGCGTCCAAAGCTGGTCTTGACCGCGCGCTGGTTCTGATCGACGGTGTAGAAACCTCCCGCGAGATAGCGCACTAAGAACCAGATCACAAAGCCGATGATGATTCCGATAGGAACGTCTGTGGCCATGGAAATATCCTCGGCGGCAGCATACAGGAGGTTGAGTTTGATTTCGAGAAATATTGGGGCGGATTGAGTAATTGGGGAATTTGGTAATTGGGAAATTGAAAAGCCTCCGCGGAGTGCGGAGGCTTTGTACTTCAGCGCCGCTCTTCTTCCTGCTTTATTTTACTTTCAGGAAGATGATGGCCAGGGTGTAGAGGGCCAGAGACTCGATGAGGACGAGGCCCAGAATCAGGGAGAACTGAATGCCGGGGCGGGCGGCAGGGTTGCGGGCGAGCGACTCGGTGGCGGCAGCGACGGCTTTGCCCTGGGCGAGTCCGCAGACGGCGGAGGCGATGGCCATGGAGAATCCGGCGGTGATGGCGACCCAGCTTGCATCGGTCATTCCGCCGCCTTCTGCGAAGGCAGGAATGGCGAAGCATAGGGCTGAAAGTGTCATGAAGATACGGCTGAGCGTGCGCATGGTGAAGCTCCTTGGATGAATTTGCCGCCAGGAGGTGGTTGACGCCATACCTTGCAGACGCCCTCACGCTGGAGGCAGTGGCCAGTGGCCAGTTGTCAGCTGCCAGTATTAGTGGAAGCTGACGACTCGAAACTGGCTGGGGCTAAAGCCCCGAATCTTTTTGACACTTTAACGCGGCGCTAAAGCGCCGCCATTCCACGGTTGCTCTTTCAAACCTCTTGCTGCTCTTTCAAACGTCTCCACTTCGGCGGCTACGCGGGCGAGAGCGCCCGCGCCACATAAAATCTAATGCTCGTCGGCCACGGCGCTGGATACGTAGATGATCGATAACAGCATGAACACATAGGCTTGCAGTATGGCGACTACGATGTGCAGGCCGCTGAAGATGATGGGGACGCCGATCGGAATCATGGAAAAGAAGACCAGCGTGATCAGGTCGCCGGCGAAAATGTTGGCCCATAGACGGACGGTGAGCGAGAGCAGGCGCGCGGTATGGCTGATCAGTTCGATGGGCAGCATGAGCGGCGCGAGTGCGGGGATCGGTCCAAGAAAATGTTTGAGGTAGCCGATGCCGGCGTGCTTGAATCCCTGAACGTGATAGTAGACGAAGGCGCAGATGGCGCAGCCCAGGGGCACGGCGGGAACTCCGGTGGGCGATTCGAAACCGGGGATCAGGCCGATCATGTTGCAGGTGAGAATGAAAATAAAAATGATGGCGAAGAACGGGATATAGGGCTCGCTGTGATGTCCGATGATTTCGTGGGCCTGGCTGTAGACGAAGCCTTCGATGGCTTCGAAGGAGTGCTGCAGGCCGCCGGGAGAATCGACGGAGAGGCGCGAGCGCAGCATCAGAAAAAGGGCCAGGAGAAAGGCGAATACCAGCAACTCCATGGCGAAGGAGTCGGGAATGGGATGGGTGGGGTGCTTGGGCTCGAGGTGAAGCGAGCGCAGGAACGCCGTCACCGGCGAGGCGAAGAAGCGGTTGAGAAGCGCGGTGAACCAGAGTTGTTCGGGCATGTAAGACAGCTTCTAGCTGCTAGCTCCTAGCTTTCGTGCGTCAGGGCTTCGTAGGCTTCGTATGCGGCTTCGCAAATTATGGCTGCTACGGGCAGGAACAGACCCGCAAACAGTCCGCGAAGTGCCGCGGGAAAACTGGTAATTATAGCGTAGGCTGCGGCGGCTAACAATATGTAACGAAGCAAGAAGCGGAAGATGAGTCCTTTGCCGGATTGGCGCTGGCCGGTTTGGGTGACGCGGTCGGCCAGGCCGGAGACTCCCCTCTTGAGCCAGTGGAAGTTGAGGTAGGCGATCAGGCATCCGGTGAGGAAGCCGAGGGCAGGACGGGCGCCGAATTGAATGAAGGTGGCAAGAGTGAGGATGGGTGCGAGCACGAGCATGAAGCGGCGGATGCGGGTGAGGGCGGAGGAGTAGAAGTCGTTGTTTGCAGCGTCGGAGCGATCTTCCGTAGGGCTAGCCTTCCAGGTTATCCAGACGGTCGTTGTGGCTGTCGAGGCGGTGTTCGGGCATTTCGACAACCCGCAACAGACGTGCGGTGCCGTGGGCAATGTCGCTTACAATACCTCGCATTTCCGCAACGTCGCGCGTGAGAGATTCGACACTCTGCGTTACGGCCTCATGGCGCTCTACCAATCGATCGAGGCGTTCATCGGTCGTCATGGAGTCAGTATAGCATTCGCATCCTGGACCTCGGGCAGACAGAACACAAACCCTTCGGCGTCAAAGTTGCTGACCCGTCTGTGGCCGGGACGCCGCAGCTACTCTTCGCGGGAGACGGTGCGGATGAGTTCGATGATGCCGGCGGCGCTGCCGAGGATCAGGCCGACAACGCTGATCCATCGCGTGTGCAGCCAGCGGTCGAGTAGGGCGCCCAGGAGATATCCGGCGACGGTGCCGGCTGGGAGTATGAAGGCTAGCTGGCTGAAGCGTGCGACTTGGACCCAGGGAGATTTCTTGTTGGGGTCGGGCATGTGAGGAGATTGTACGCGCGCAAGAGCTTTTCACCACCAAGGGCACGGAGGAAGCACAGAGGAAAGTGCGGCTTTGATTCCTCAACTGCGGTTGGCGCTCGTGCCTTTCAAATCGTCTATGTGTGCGTGCCGGGGTCCTTGGCTATGTTGAGGGCCCAGTTGACCATTTCGATGAAGCGGTCGGGGAGGATTCCTATATAGATGGTCATCAATCCGGTGAGGGCGAGGGCGGCGCGCATGGGGTAGCTGACGTGGAGTTTTTCTTCTCCCTTTTCCGGTTGGCGCATGAACATGGCGTTGGCGATCTTCAGGTAGTAGTAGAGGCCGAAGACGGAATAAAGCACGCCGAGCGCGGCCAGGACGTAGTGGCCGCTTTCGATCAGGCTGAGAAAGATGAAGTATTTCCCCCAGAAACCGGCGAGCGGCGGGATTCCGGCTAGCGAGAGCATAAAGACGAGCATGAGGACGGCTTCGACGGGTGCGCGGGAGTAGAGGCCGTCGAGATCGTCGAGTTCGTCGCCAATGACTTTGCGATGGCGCAGGGAGGTGATCACGCCGAATGCGCCCAGGTTCATGAAAGTGTAGACGAGAAGATAGATAAGGATGCCTTTGACGCCGTCGGGGCTGGGATTGGTTTTGGTTCCAGCGACCAGGCCGAGTAGCATATATCCGACGTGCGCGATGGAAGAGTAGGCGAGAAGGCGCTTGGTGTTGGTCTGGGTGAGGGCGGCGAGATTGGCTCCCGTCATCGTCGCGATGGAAACGAAGACCAGCATCGGAACCCAAATGGGACGCAGCGGGCCGAGCGGGATCAAAAGCATGCGGAGCATGAGCGCCCATCCCGCGGCCTTGACGGCAACGGACATGAATCCGGTGATGGAAGTGGGCGCGCCTTCGTAGGCATCTGGCGCCCACTGGTGAAAGGGAATGGCGGCGATTTTGAACAGCAGTCCGGCGAGCGTAGTGACCATGGCGACGATGACCACGGGCTTGAGGTACGGGTCGGCGAACTTGCGGACCATCTCGTGCTGGATGGCCACTATGCTGGTGCTGCCGGCGAGGCCGTAGAGCAGCGAGAGTCCGTAGGCGAAGATGCCGGAGGAGAATGCGCCGAGCAGGAAATATTTCAGAGCGGCCTCGTTGGAGCGGCGGTCACGGCGCAGGAATCCGACGAGAACGTAGGTAGAAAGCGCCATGGTTTCGAGGCCGATGAAGATGAGGACGATGTCGGCCCCTGCCGCCATTGTCATCATGCCGGCAACGGCGAGCAGCATGAGGGCGTAGTATTCGCCGTGACTTTCGTGCTCGACTTCGAGATAGCTGACGGACGTCAGGATGGCGATGGCGGTTCCGGCGAGGAAGAGATAGAAGAAATAAATGGCGAAGCGGTCGACGGCGAGGGTGCCGAGAAATCCGAAGCCGGCAGCTTTGTTCGTGGCGAGAAAGACCTGAATTTGGTAGACGCTTATGGCGGAGAACACGACTCCAACGAAAGCGAAAACGGCGTTGGCCCACTTCGCCTCCTTGGGGATCATGAAGTCGATCAGGAGGATGCCGAGCGCGAACATCGTCAGCATGATGATCGGGCGAGCGAGAACGAAGTCGGTCAAGGCCACTTAGTTGGTCCCCCGTGGCCGTAGCAGCGGCGTCCCGCCGGCGTTTGCGGGAGTTTGTGCTGAACTGGTCGAGGTTAAGGGTTGGCCCGTGGGGAGGCGGCGGGCCGCCGCCTCGACAGCCGCCGTGGACGGCGGCGTTACGCTCGCGGCCGCGGCCGTGATCGGGGTTGCGGGTTGCGGGTAGTCTGGACGGGCTAGCGCGATGGTGTGGTTCACCGGCGTGGCCAGGATCTGGACGAACGGTTTGGGATAAAGGCCGATCCAGAAGGCCAGGATGAGGAGCGGGACGAAGGTGGCGACTTCGCGCGGCGTGAGGTCGTGAAGTTTTTCATTCTTCGGATTTGTGACGGTGCCGAAGAAAACGCGCTGGTAAAGCCAGAGCAGATACGCGGCGGCGAGGACGACTCCGGGGACGGCCCATGCGCACCATTGCCATTTTTCCATGAATGCGCCCTGCAGGATGGTGAACTCGCCCACGAATCCGTTGAGCAGCGGCAGTCCCATCGAAGAGAGGAACATGATCATGGTGATGGTGGCGTAGAGGGGCATCACGTTGGAAATGCCGCCGTATTCGGAGATCTCGCGGGTGTGACGGCGTTCGTAGAGGATGCCTACGATTAAGAACAGCGCGCCGGTGGAGATGCCGTGATTGATCTGCTGCAGGACCGAGCCCGAGAGTCCTACGGGATTTAACGCGAAGATTCCCAGTGTGCAGAAGCCGAGGTGGCTGACGGATGAGTAGGCCACTAGCTTCTTCATGTCTTTTTGCATCAGCGACACGAGCGCACCATAGATGATGCCGACGATGGACAGGAAGATCATCCACCCGCGCACGGTCATGCCGAGGAACGTGGCGGGATTGGACAATACGTTAGGAAAGAAGGGAAGTGAGAAGCGGATGAAGCCGTAGGTTCCCATTTTCAGCAAAACTCCGGCCAGAATCACTGAGCCCGCTGTGGGTGCTTCGACGTGCGCGTCGGGCAGCCAGGTGTGGAAGGGGAACATCGGCACTTTGATGGCGAAGGCGAAAAAGAAACTGAAGAACAGCAGCGTGGCGGCGTAGGGTCCGTAGTCGCTGTAGATTTTGGGAGCGGTTTGGTAGAGCGCTTCCAGGCTGAAGGTGAAGACCTGGGTTACGCTGTGGTGGTGGAAGTAGAGGAACAGGATCCCGAGCAGCATCAGGACCGAGCCGGCGAGGGTGTAAAGGAAAAATTTGATGGCGGCGTAGAGTTTGCGCGGGCCTCCCCAGATTCCGATGAGCAGGTACATGGGGACTAGCATGGCTTCCCAGAAGACGAAGAAGAGGAAGAAATCGAGCGCCATAAAGACGCCGAGCATGCCGGTCTGCAATATCAGAAACCAGATGTAATATTCCTTGACGCGATTCTCGATGGCGGACCATGAGGAGAGGATCGAGATCCAGCCCAGCAGCGTGGTGAGCATGATGAGCAGGAACGAGATGCCGTCGATGCCGACGACGTAGCCGGCGCCGATGGAGGGAATCCAGTTGTTCACCGAGCCCTCGACGAACTTGAAGCCGGGTTCCAGGCGCTTGTCCCAGAACCAGGGGACGAGCGGCAGGGAGATGAGGAATCCGCCGAGGGCGAAAATGTTGGCGATCCAGCGGACTGCGTCCTTATTTTCTTTGGGGACGAAGCAGAGCAGGATCGCGCCTACGAGCGGCGTGAAGAGAATGATCGAGAGGATGTGGTTGTACATGAGCCTCTAGCTTCTAGCTGCCAGCTTCTAGCTCAAGCTCTTGGTTCTAGCGGTTTGGCTAGAAGCCGGGAGCTAGCAGCTAGAAGCTTCGGGTTAGTGATACACGTAATAGAACACAAAGCCTACCAGACCTGCGGTCATAACCAATGCGTACCATTGCACCAGGCCCCACTCCAGCAGGCGCGTGGGATAGCTGAGCATGCGCGCCAGGATGGCGGGGCCGTTGACGCCGAGGCCGTCGATGATCCATTTGTCCCACCAACTGGAAATGGTTGCGATGACGCGCGTGACCCATCCCGTGGCGTTGACCATGCCGTCGACGATATGGGAGTCAAACCAACTGCTGGCCTCGCCCGCACCCATGACGCCGAGGCGCACGTTTCCTATTTTGCGGCGGCCGGTGAAGACGTAGTCGTAGCCTTCGTCGACGTAATACTTGTTGAGCAGCGTCTTGTACAGCGGCGGAGCTTTGACGGCGAGCGGCTCGAGGTAATCTTTGCCGGCATTGTCATAAGAGCGCTTCGCCATGAACCAACCCAAGCCGGCCGCGCCGATCGACAAGAGCATCAACGCATATTCCGTAGGACTGGTGTGCTCTTCTTCTTTCTCTCCGGCGGCGAGTTGTCCGGCTTTGCCTTGCTCTTTGAGGACGTGGGCTTCTCCGTGGGCGAAGACCGGATCGAGGAAATGGGCGAAGCGATCCGATCCGCCGAGGCTGTGCGGCCATCCGAGGAATCCGGCGAAGATCGAGCACGCAGCGAGCACAACCAGGGGCACGGTCATCGACTTCGGCGACTCGTGAATGTGATGCTCGACTTCGTGGCTCATGCGCGGCTTGCTGTAAAACGTGAGATAGATGAGGCGGAACATGTAGAACGCCGTCATCAGCGCGGTGATGTAGCCGATGCCCCAGAGAATGCGATACGCGTCGGTCTCCCTGGTCCACGTTTGCCACAGGATCTCATCCTTGGAGAAAAATCCAGCGAATGGTGGGATGCCGGCGATGGCCAGCGTGGCAATGAACATGGTGCGGTAGGTGACGGGAATCTTATGGGCGAGCGCGCCCATCTTGCGCATGTCCTGTTCGCCGGACATGGCGTGGATGACGCTGCCCGCGCCGAGGAACAGAAGAGCTTTGAAGAAGGCGTGGGTGAAGACGTGGAAGACGCCTGCGGCGAAGGCTCCGACGCCGAGGGCGAGGAACATGTAGCCGAGCTGCGAGACCGTGGAGTAGGCGAGGACGCGTTTGATGTCGTTCTGGACGAGGCCGATGGAGGCGGCGAAGATGGCGGTGAGCGCGCCCACGATGGCGACGATCATCATTGAAGTTGGTGCGAGAACGAACAGCGCGTTAGAGCGCGCGACCATGTAGACTCCGGCGGTGACCATGGTGGCGGCGTGGATGAGAGCGCTGACGGGCGTGGGGCCCTCCATGGCGTCAGGGAGCCACACATAAAGAGGAAGCTGCGCGGATTTGCCGCAGGCTCCGACAAATAGAAGCAGCGTGGCGGCGGTGATGTATTTCAAAGTGTCAGGCGAGAAGGGTCCGCCGCGAGCGAAAGCGTTCACGTCCACGAAACGCAAGGATCCGCACAGCCAGGCAATGAAGAACATACCGAGAATAAATCCGGCATCGCCGATGCGGTTGGTGATGAAGGCCTTGTTGGCGGCGTCGCTGGCGGATTTGCGCTGGAAGTAGAAACCGATCAAAAGATAGGAACACAAGCCGACGCCTTCCCAGCCGACGAACATGAGGACGTAGTTGTTGGCGAGGATCAGCGTGAGCATGGAGAACATGAAGAGGTTGAGATATCCGAAGAAGCGGTAATAGCCGCCTTCATGCGCCATGTATCCGGTGGAGTAGATGTGGATGAGCATGCCGACTCCGGTGACGAACAGGAGCCAGATGCAGGAAAGCGGGTCGAGAAGAAATCCGGCGTCGGCCTGGAAGGCGGCTTGGGAGCCGCTGTGAGTGACGTAGTTCAGATTGTTGGAGTCAGTACCGAGCCAGGTGTAGAGAATTTTTTGGTAGGGCTGGTGGTCGTGGGCGGGAGCCCAGTTGGTGTATTGCACAACGGCTCCGCAGACCAGAAGAAACGAGAGCACGACGGAGCCGACGCAGACGGCAGAGACGGTGGACTTGTCGAGCTTGCGGCCGAAGAAGAACATGATGGCCGCGCCCAGGGCGGGGAAGAGCGGGATGAGGTAGATGTGGTCGAGGAAAATCAACTCGGCTGCTAGCTCCTAGCTTCTAGCTCCTAGCTACCCATTGCCGCTTGGCTAGAAGCTAGCGGCTAGAAGCTAGAGGCTGCTTTTCTACCACTTCAACAAGTTCACTTCATCTACGTTGACCGTCTCTTTATTTCTAAAGAAGGCGATCAGGATGCCTAGTCCGACGGCGGCTTCGGCGGCGGCGTCGGTGATGATAAAGATGGCGAACACCTGTCCCTGGACGGAGTTCACGCCTTGAATGCCTTGCCAGTAGCGGTTGAAGGCCACCAGGTTCAGGTTGACTGCGTTCAGAATGAGTTCGATCGACATCAGGACGATGATGACGTTGCGGCGCGTGAGGACTCCCACGACGCCGAGTAAGAACAGGACGGCGCCCAGGACCAGGTAGTGAACGGTCGAGATGTCGGTGAGCGGGTTCATTTTGTTTAGCCCTGAGTCCCGAGTCCTGAGTCCTGAGCGAGCACCGCGTTGCAAGCGCCGAGTGGCGAGCAGTAAGCCAGTGGCGATCCGCTGGGGCGATCTTCCTCGCGACTCAGGACTCGGGACTCAGGACTCATTCAAATTCTCTTCTTGGCCATGACTACTGCGCCGATGATCGCTACCAGCAGAAGCAGGGAGGCGATTTCGGTGGTTAGCATGTATGTGCCTGCGTGCTTGTCGAACAGCTTCATGGCGATGATTTGCGTGTTTTGCGATTCCATGTAGGGCACGCGGCCGAACGGGAACAGCGGTCTGCCTTTGGCGTTGGTGACGTAGACGGAGATGAACAGCGCTCCGATCGCGATGGCGGCGATGCCTCCGACCAGCCATTGCTTGTTGAAAGGGCGTTCTTTCTGCGTGCGCTCGATCGAGATCAGCATGATCACGAACAGGAACAGAACCATGATGCCGCCAGCGTAGAGGATGATCTGTGCGCCGGCAACGAACGGGGCGTAGAGCATGAGGTAAATTCCGGCCTGCGCCAGCAACGTGGTGATGAGGGCGATCGCGGAGTGCACGGGATTTCTGCGGGTGATGACCAGGATGCCGCCGATGAGCATGATTCCGGCCAGCAGATAGAAGAAGAACGGAGTGGCGACCGGGGGATTGAGTTGGTTCATGGCCGGGCTCCGGGCTGGGCGTTGGGCGTCGGGCGTCGGGCGGTGGACCGCTCGGGATGACGCAGAGCCGTTCCCAGGCCGCGTGAGGTCATCGGCCGCCTCCGGTGAATTCGGCTATGAATTCGGCGCGCATGCCGACGATGGCCGTTACGATCAGAAGCGCCATGCCGGTGGGGAGAAGCACCTTCCATCCTACTTTCATGAGCTGATCGAAACGATAACGCGGGAACGTGCCACGATACCAGATATAGAGATACATGAACACGGCAACTTTGGAGGAGAACCAGAAAATATCCTGAACGCGAACGCGGACGGGCGGAAGCAAGAGGACGAGGCCGATTAGCGCGAGCACTGCGCCAAAGGCGGCGAGACCCATGGTTTGAATCTTAAACAGCGGATGCTTGGGCATGCGCACGACGTTGAAGAACGTAATGGCGCCGAGCAGAAGGAACGTTGCGCCCGGGAACAGCGAGAAGACCAGGTCCCACCTGTCGCCGGAGAGCCAGTCGGTGAACGGCCGCAGCCATCCGCCAAGCCAGAGTGTGACCGCGATGGAGCTTACGGCGATCATCGCCGAATATTCTGCGAGGAAGAACAGCGACCAGCGGAAGCCGGAGTATTCGGTGTGGAATCCGGCGGTGAGTTCGGATTCAGCTTCGGGCAAGTCGAAGGGAGCGCGGTTGGTCTCGGCGACCATGGCGACCGCGAAGATGAAGAACGCGATCAGGCCAAGAGGGAAGAATTGGAAGATGAACCAGATGTGCTGATCACGCTGCTGCTGCACCAGGCCGATCATGCTAAGCGTGCCGGTCTTCTGCTCGTTGAGGCTGCTCATTAGGATCGCCGAGAGCACGGCAAATCCCATGGCGACTTCGTAGGAAACCATTTGGGCGCTGGAGCGGAGAGCGCCGATCAGCGGGTAGTGCGAGTTGGAGGCCCATCCGGCGGTGACGATGCCGAGCACGCTAAGGGAAGAAACGCCGAGCATGAAGAGGATGCCGATGTTCATGTCGGTAATGGCGTGGGTGGGGCCGAACGGCACGACGACGAAGACCGTGAACGCGGCCAGGACGACGATGAAAGGCGCGATCCAGAAGACCAGTTTGTCGGCGCCTTCGGGGATGATGTCTTCTTTGAGAAGAAGTTTGAGAGCGTCGGCGATGGGCTGGAGCAGGCCGTGGGGGCCGACACGCATGGGTCCAAGGCGAACCTGCATGTGAGCGAGAATTTTGCGCTCAAGCCAATTCATGGCGATGACGGCAATGGAGAGTCCGACGAAGACGAGCAGGACGTAGACTACAGACCAGAAAATGTTGCCGGCGGCGCCGGGGGTTTGGTCGCTGTCTTTGGCGTAGGAGACGACGTATTGGATGAAGTCGTGCATTAGTTCTTGTTTGTCATCCTGAGCGAAGCGAAGGATCTCTGCATTTTGCCTGGTGCGCAGGAATACATAGGTCCTTCGCTTTGCTCAGGATGACAAGGATTTGGTTTTATCATCAACGGTCCACCTCGCCAAGGACGATGTCTAGCGTGCCGATGACGGCGATTACGTCGGCTACCAGCTGGTTGCGGCACATCATATCGAGCGCTTGCAAGTTGACTAAGCTGGGCGGGCGAACGCGGATGCGGTACGGTTGCGTGGAGCCGTCGCTAACTATGTAATATCCGAGCTCGCCTTTGGGCGCTTCAATGGAATGATAAATTTCGCCGACCGGCGGCTTCATGACCTTTGGAACTTTGGCCATGATGGGGCCTTCGGGAATGTTGTCGACGGCCTGCTCGATGATGCGCAGCGACTGGCGGAACTCGGCCATGCGCACGATGTACCGGTCGTAAGTATCGCCGTTTTCGCCGGTGGGAATGTCGAAATCGAAATTCTTGTAATTAGCGTAGGGCTGAGCCTTGCGCAGATCCCACTTGACGCCGCTGGCGCGGAGAACGGGTCCGGTGACGCCGAGGGCGATCGCGTCTTTGGCCGAAATGACGCCCACGCCTTTGGTGCGTTCCAGCCAGATGCGGTTGGTGGTGAGCAGTTCCTCGTATTCGTCTATCTTAGGCTTCACAAAGTTGACGAAATTCTTAACTTCTTTTTCGAAGCCCTCATAGGCCTCGTACTGCAGGCCGCCGATGCGGAAGGCGTGGGTAGTGAGGCGAGCGCCGCAATACTTTTCGTAGATTTTGAGAATTTCTTCGCGATCGCGGAAGGTGTAGAACAGCGGTGTGATGGCTCCGATATCGAGCGCATGCGTTCCCAGCCAAAGCTGATGGCTGGCGATGCGGTTGAGTTCGGTGAGGATGACGCGGATGCATTGCGCGCGCGGCGGAGCTTCGACGCTGAGAAGTTTTTCGACCGTTTCGCAGTATCCCAGGCCGTTGGAGACCGCGGCGACGTAATCCATGCGGTCAACGTAGGGATTGAACATCGTGTAGGTGCGGCTCTCGGCGATTTTTTCCACGCCCCGGTGCAGATAGCCGATAACGCATTCGAGGCCGAGGACTTTTTCTCCGTCAAGGCGGAGGATGACGCGGAGCACACCGTGCGTGGCAGGATGCTGCGGCCCCATGTTAATGACGAGTTCGTTGGCGTCGAGGAAGGTCTCGTCGCGCTGAGCAACATGGGTTTCGAGCGATGGCGGCGAGAGGGTGTTAGGGTCGGTCATTTGCCCTCAGCGCGGGTTTCAGTGCCTGCCTCATTGGCCGCTCTCGATTCCCAGGTTGATCTGCACCCATTCGTTGTCTTGCTGGATGATGCCGTAGTCTTTGCGCAGCGGATGGCCTTTCCAGCCATCGGGCAGCAGGATGCGTTTCATGTCCGGATGGCCTTCGAACTGGATGCCGAACATGTCGAAGACTTCGCGCTCCAGCCAGTTGGCCGTAGCCCAGATGGGAACCACGCTGGGGATGCTCTCGCCGTCGGCAATTTGCGTTCGCACGCGCAGGCGCTCGTTGCGCTCGAAGGAATAAAGAATCCAGACGACGTCGAAAGGCCTTTCACGCTTGGGATAATGCACGGCGGTGACATCGACGCAGTAGTCGAACTGCTCGTCGTCGCGGAACAGACGAAGGATGTTGGGAATTAAGGAGCGATCGACCTCGAGGTAGTTCTGTCCGAGGAAACTGAAGGCGTTGAGGCCGGACCCGTATTTGCTCTTATATTTCGCGACCAGGGGCGAGTCCCAGGGAATGGGTGTCGGACCGGCAGGCTTGGCGGGAGCGGGGTGCGCGGGCTTGGCTGCTGCTGGCGGAGTTGCAGGCTTCGCTTCAGCGGCGGGAGTTGCCGCAGCTGGAGCTGCGGGTTTGGGCGCCGCAGTGGCGGGCGCCTCGGGAGTGGATTTGGTTTCAGACTGTACGGAGCCGGAGGGTGTGGCTTTGACTCCGCCCGGAGTAGCGGGCTGATCCGTCCCCGGTTTTGGATCGCCGGGCGGCGGTGGTGCAGGAGATTTGGTTTCGTCCGGCATGTCGCGAGTGCGCAAACCTACAGCCAAGGCTGCGCTCGTGAGGAACGTTCACTTTTATCAGCTTGAGCGGATGGTGTCAACGGAGAGATGGGGAATTAAGAGATTCAGTCATTGAGCGATTGGGTGATTGCGCGATTGAGTGTGCGCCGGAGACGCGGACATCAGCGTGCCCGCATCGCCGGCGGAACAGCTTCGCCGAGGATGAACCGCTTAGGTGGGAATTTGCGGGTATTGGGGGTATTGGGCCGGAGACAACGGCATGGCGATCCGGTTGGAGAAGTCGGCGATTTTGACCCAATAGAGGATCCAGCAGATCAAACCGGCAAGGGCGAGAGGTATGCCGATAATCGGAATGATGCCGGTGAGGTTCAGGACACCTGTGGCGATGCCGAGCGTCTTTCCAGGCTCCCGATCCATATTGGTCATTCCCCGGCGGGCAAATTCATTGCTCAGCGACTGGGAAATGTTGGACACGAGGATGAACTGGTAGACGAGATTGAACAGAGGAATAAACATGAGCCAGACGGATCCGGGCGAGGTGGTGCGAGATTGCGGATCGCAGCGCTCCAGCGCCTTCTGCAGGGTCAGAAGGTAGAAAATCGCTGGAACAAGCATAATGGCGAAGACAACCAGGAACACAACCACGGCGGCGCCAGAGCGGGCAAAGTCTTCCATGGCGCGAATTGTAGCATGGCAGTCAAGAGGTGGGACGTTGGGAGCAAGCGATCCCCGCCGACAATTTGGCACGGTCAGTTCCTGAGATCAAAAGGTCTAAGGTCTAAGGTCTGAGGTCCGAGGCCCGGGGTTTGACCCAGGCGTAGAAGTCGATGAGGTTCCCGTCCGGATCGCGGAAATAAATCGAGCGCGTGCCCCAGGGTTGGGCTGTGGGTGGCTTCACCCAATGTTTGACGATGGTCTGCAATCTTGAATATTCCTGATCCACATCGGCCACCTCGAACTCCAGAATTGCGCTCTTCTTGCTTGCCGGTCGCGTAGCGCCAGGAATGTACTTCTCTTGCGCAGCGGTGGAGAAGATGGCAAGCACGGCAGCTCCAGTGTGGAACTCGGCATAATCGCTGTCGGTGGACTTGGCCGGGGTGCGCAGGACGCGGGTGTAAAACTCCACGAGCCGCGGCACATCGTTTGTAATCAGACAAGTATTTCTGAGCACCGGCGCAGCGGATCCCGTTTTCGATCTTCCGGTTTGTTGCCCGCCTGCGGTTAGCGCAAGTGCTACGAGAACGATGGCACGGATTGCGAAGCGAGGGATGGCCATATCCTCTCTGACGCGACCAGGAGTGTCGCGTTAGCGGGTTTGCGTCTGATACTGCTCGATCAGATCGCGGATGCGTTGGGCGTCGCGTTTGCCGTGGCCGTGACTGGTGATGGGATCGGTGCCGCCGGTGGATTCAATGACGATCTCAGACCAGATCATGCCGGTGTTGATGTGAACGGATGCGATCTTCGAGATGGCGATGGATTCTTCATTCGAGCCGAAGAAGCGCGGCTTCACGCGGCTGACGTGCTGCGGGCTGACGACCAGGCGCGTGGGAAAGAAGAAGTTGCCTCGTGTCCAGCGCGAGGCGGAGAAGGACTCGGAGGCATCGGGGTTAGAAGCGGCGGACATGAAGATTGAGAAATTGAGAAATTGTGGAATTGAGTAATTGCGGAATTGAAAAACCTTGATGATACATATTTCTCAATTACTCAATTACGTAATTCCCCAATTACCCGATGCCTAAACCCATTCCAGCGCGCCTTTTTTCCAGACCCAGATATAGCCGACGACCAGGATCGCCAGGAAGATGAAGATATCGAGCAGGCCGAAGACGCCCAGCAGTTTGAAGCGGACGGCCCAGGGGAACAGAAAAATGGTCTCCACGTCGAAGACCACGAACAGGATCGCGATGATGTAGTAGCGGACGGTGTAGCGTCCGCGGGCGGAATCGACGGGGTCGATGCCGCATTCGTAGGGCATGAGCTTGGTCTTGCTGGGGTTTGAGGGGCGGACGAGTTTGGCCGCCAGCAAAGTGATGGGCAGCAACGCGCCGACTATCGCGATGAAGATGAAGATGGGGACGTAGTTTTGCGGCATGGTTTTCGATTCGCTCACATCGTAGCTCGGATGAGCGGCGTGGGGCAAGAGCGGCGTGGGGAGTTGGGCGTTGGACCTCAGACCTCAGACCTTCGACCTTGAATTCTCGCCTCGCTTCGCTTGGCGGGGCGGGCGAGGCGCCCGTCCCTACGTGGATCGTTGTCATTATCTTGACCTCGTTGAACGTCAAGAACCCCACCCTCCCGCAGAGAACGCGGGAAGGTTGGGGCAACCTCTGCTTTTTTCCAGTCCTCTCTGAATATTTTTCTACGAGAATCCGTTTCTTGATATCGGCAGCTCGCGGATTCGTTTTCCTGTGGCGGCGTAGATCGCATTGCAGAGCGCAGGCGCGAACGGAGGCACGCCAGGTTCCCCCACTCCCGCGGGTGGGGCTGCGCTTTCGACGATGTGCACGTCTACGTGCTTGGGCGCGTCGTTCATGCGGGCTACGGGGTAATTATTGAAATTCGATTGGTTGATGATGCCGTTGGTGGCGGTGATTTCTCCGCGGGCTGCGCTGGTGCCGAAGACAGCGGCGCCTTCGAATTGCTGGCGAACCATCTCGGGGTTGACGACGATGCCGGCGTCGAGCGCGGTGGTGACGCGGGGAATAGTGACTGCGCCGGAGCTGTCGACTTCAACTTCGACGACCGTTGCGACATACGTTAGAAAACTGCGGTGAATGGCGAGTCCCTGGCCCCATCCGTTGCCGGATTTCTTTTTGCCCCAGGAGGATTTTTCCATTGCGAGTTCGGCGACGTGGCGCAGGCGGGCGGTGTCGAAAGGATATTTTGCGTCGGTGTCGGGATCTTTGCCGGCTTCGATGTGGCGGGCGGGTCCGATGAGATCGATTAAGTATTCGCCGGGATCGCGCTGCGCAAGGTAAGCGAGTTCGTTGGCGAAGGTCTGAACGGCGAAGGCGTGATAGATGTTGGCAACCGAGCGCAGCCATCCGATGCGAACGTGGGCGGTGGCGGGTCCGTTTTCAGAGCGGAAGTTGGGGACGTCAAAGGGAATCGCGGTCCATCCTAGGCCCATCTCTCCGGCGCTGCCGTATTGCGCGTCTTTCACAAATGTGGATTCGATGGGCGGGAAGGTGCTGCGTTGCAGCCACGCTTTGGGCTTGCCATGATCTTTGCCCTGATCGTTACTGTGACCGTCGAGCGCGGCCTTGATGTACATGGCGGCGACGGCGTGGAAGTAGTCGAACTGAATGTCGTCTTCGCGGCTCCAGACAACTTTGACGGGTTTGCCGGTTTGTTTCGAGAGCAGCGCGGCCTCGACGGCGAAGTCGGGCTTGGATTTGCGGCCGAACCCTCCTCCGAGGAATGTCACGTGGCAGATGACGTCTTCTTTGGTAAGGCCAAGCTCTTTGGCGACTTCGGTGCGCAAGGCGATGGGATCCTGCGTAGGCGCCCAGACGGTGACTTGATTGCCGCGCACATCGGCCACGGCGACGGGCGGTTCCATGCTGGCGTGGGCGAGGAGCGGAGCGTAGTAGTCGGCTTCGTGCACAACTCCGCCTTTGACGAATTGCGCGTCCACGTCGCCGACCGTGGTGACGACTTTGCCCGGCTGGCGCGAGGTTTCGCGGAGTTGCTTTTGGTATTGGTCGGAGTTATAGGAGGCGTTGGCGCCGTTGTCCCAATCGATCTTCAGCGCTTTGCGGCCTTTGAAGGCGGACCATGTGTTGTCGGCGATGACGGCGACTCCGCCGAGCGGCTGAAACGCGTGCGGCGGGGTGAACGGCGCGATGGGGAGGGTCTTGCTCACGCCTTTCACTTTGAGTGCGGCCGAGTCGTCGACCGACTTTACTTTCCCGCCGAGAACGGGCGGATGCGCGACCGCGGCGTAGAGCATGCCGTCGACACGAACGTCCATGCCGAACCGCGGCTTGCCGGAGCAGACGGCGGCAATGTCGTATCCGGGAGCGGGCTTGCCGATGTAGCGCCACTCCTGCGGAGACTTGAACTTTAATTCTTCTTTCTTGGGGACGGGAAGTTTGGCGGCTGCGGCGGCGAGTTCACCGTATCCCAGTTTGCGGGCCGAGTTCTTCTCGGTCACGAAATGGACGGGATCGGCGACGCACTGCGATTCGGGAACTCCCCACTGCTGCGCGGCGGCGCGGATGAGCATGACGCGCGCGGTGGCTCCGGCTTCGCGGAGCGGGTCGAAGAAGTCGCGGACGGAGTGAGAGCCGTCGGTATCCTGGTTGCCGAATTTCTGGTCGCCGTCGGCCTGAATGACCTGCACGCGCGACCAGTCGGCGTCGAGTTCATCGGCGAGAATGCGCGGCAGGCTGGTGCGGACGCCGTTCCCCATCTCGGAGCGGTGGGCGACGATCAGCACCGTGCCGTCGGTCTGAATGCCGAGATAGACGCCGGGATGGAACGGAGCGGAGTCGATGGATGGGACGAGCTCGGTGGTCGTGCTGAACGCCGCGGCGTGGAGCGGGCGCGGGAGAACGCGGGCGCAGAGCACGAAGGCCGAGGCGGAGAAGATGCCTTGCAGAAAGTGGCGGCGGCTCGCGGGCAGGAGTGCTCGCTCCACGTGAGTCCCTTTGGTCTCGATTTGTTGGGTAAACATTTCGGTTGGGGTCATGCGGTCTCCTTGGCGGCCTGATGAATGGCGGCGCGGATGCGCTGGTAGGTGCCGCAGCGGCAGATGTTTCCGGCCATTTGTTCGTCGATGTCGTCGTCGCTGGGGTGAGGCGTGGAGGTGAGCAGAGAGATGGTCTGCATGATCTGGCCGGGCTGGCAGTATCCGCATTGCGGGACGTTGACTTCTTCCCAAGCCTTTTGCACGGTGTGTGGGCCGTTGGCTGAAATGCCTTCGATGGTAGTGATGGCATGGCCATCGACGGTGCTCATTTTCGTGCTGCAAGAGCGGATGGCTTTGCCCGCATCGAGGACCGTGCAGGCACCGCACAGGGCCATGCCGCATCCGAACTTGGTGCCGGTGAGTCCGAGAATGTCGCGCAGATACCAGAGCAGGGGCATATCGGGATCGCCGTCGAAAGACTGCGCGCCTTCGTTGATTTTGAGATGGACCATGGCGAGACCTCGGTGGTCGGGATGCGTGTATTTTAACGCCGGGGAAAACTGGCTGGAATCGCGGGGAAACCTTAGAAGAAGTCGTATGATCGGGATCGTTTTACCGAATTGCGTCGAATTGCGCCGGCGTCTCGCTGGCTATCGCGTGAACGTTATGCTCACGCCCCGCTGCGCTCGGCGGGACGGACGAATGCGTCCGTCCCGACATTTATTTTCCTACACTTATTTTTCCCAGTGGGTGGTGGCGAATTGGGCTGGGTCGTAAACGGCGGGGGGTAGATTCACGTTGGGTTGAATTTCGGTGTAATCCTCGGAGAAGACTTTCTTGCCTTCCACGTACATTTCGACTCCGGCGGCGATCCAGGCGTTGGCTAGCGGTTGGTAGTGAATGAAGCGGATGTCTTCGGACTTCGTGGCGTCGCCCCTTGCGGGTTCAATCTCGCGCAGGAAAAGCAGGGAATCTTTTGCCACCCAGAATTGCTTCGACTTGAGGTCCGCTTTATCGGTGGTGCCGACGACGTACGCCGGTTTGCCCTCCCAGGTGTCTTCGCGGAACTTGGAAAGGTCGTAGCCTTCGCCTTTGATGGTCTGGATGGTGGCGTCGGCGGGCTGAGCGTACACGTCGAATCCAAGGACGAGAAGCATGTTGACGAGGGGTCGATTGCCGGCGATTTTGTTGGCTTTGACGACGGTGGCGGAGCCGTCGGAAAGAACGTATCCGTTGCCGTCCGATGCGGGGCCGATGTCGATGCGGAGTTTGCCGGGAAGCAGCGCCGCTTCATACCAGGTCTCGACCGAAGTGGTGCCGTCGGGCTTGTAAGTGGTGCTCTTCTGGGTGAAGGTAACGGTGTGGTACCAGGACTGCGCGTAGCGGTCGTGCATGGCGCGCACCAGGGATTCGCCGGAGTTGATTTGCTGGGCGGGCGCTATGGCGGTGAGAAGCAGCAGCAGGAACGGGAGCCGGATTTTCATTGGATTCCTTGTTTTTACCTGGGTGGAGATTATCGCACGGTTTGATTAGACGAGGGAGTAGGGGAAAGGTGTGATTTTCGATTGTCGATTCTCGATTGCCGACTGAACGACGAAGACCTCGGTCGGTCGTTCGCGTTCGGTCAAAAAGCTAATGAGCGTTGGCGAGGTATTCGGTAAGTTGGCGTTGCCAGTTCCGCATCCTCTCCGCGTAGGCGGAATCGGAAAACTTGGCCAGAAGTTCATCGGCGTTGGGGCCGAAGACGGTCAGCGTATATGTGACCGTGACCTGGCAGCCGGGTGACGCCGGGTCGATTTTGACGATGATGTGGGCGGCGTGAGAGTTCGGGGCGTGGCGGACGTATTCGGCGCGGTGAGCATGCGGGTCGGCGTCGAGGATGCTCCAGAGAGATTCTTGGAATTCGTCGCCTTCGCGAAAGACAGTGTCGCGGCGGAATTCTATCGTGTCGGGATATATCGGCTGGGGATTCCAGGTTTTGATCCAGAGGCGCTCGCCTTCGGGGCTGAAAAGCGGAAAAGCTCTGTCGGTGGAGCACGAGAGGGTGAAGCTGCCCGTGCGGGTGATTTGTTGGGCTGGCATGGATTTTCCTTTCTTAACGGAAATCGTTGACCACGGAGGGCACCGAGGAGCACTGAGTCCAGAAGCTGAAAGCCTTATCTCGCACGACTTCTGGGGCTGCGTCGTTTTCCAGGAGTAGCTTGGGCATGGACGAGTGAGCGAAGAGATCGGCTAGAGCTTCCTGTTCCTTCACAAAATGGCGGTGGATTTCCTCGCACGTGTTGCCGAACTTTTTGGCGCACTGCTGGATGACCAGCAGAGCCTTGAACGGTGCAGTCGTTATTTTGAGGTACCGATGGCGAAGGCTGCGGCGGCATAGATGACTACGTTGCCGACATTGGTTTGTCCGTGAAGCAGGTGGACGGCGATGGCGAGCAGGAAGACTCCGAACAGGAGCCACGCTCCGCGGACGGCAGTTTTCGGGATGAGGAGAAGCAGGGAGCCAAGGATTTCTCCGATGCCGAGGCCGAAGCGGATCGCCTGCGGCATGTGTGTGCGGGCGAAGTCGTGGGCGGCGGAGGGCAGGACGAAGAGCGTAGCTTCGATGAGAATGACGATGGCGAGCGAGTATTGCAGGACGCAGAGGCCGAGTTTGGAGTTGGAGCTCATGTGGTCAACCTCTCACTTTCTTTTTTGATGACTTCTTCGGTCTGGGTTCTTTCTTTGGTTTCGATTCGCTCAGGCGATGGCTCGCGCTGGAGTCGAGATCGAGTCCGTAAAACTTCTTGAGTTCGCGGATGCGGTCGAGGCTTGCCGGGCTGAATGGAGCTTTGCCCTCGAAGGCGTGGAGCACGATGCCTTCGAGCAGGTCGCCGAGGGTCAAGTCATGGTATTCGGCGAAGGCCTTGAGGACTTTGAGAATGCGCTTTTCGACGCGGACGCCGGTCTGGACGCGCTGGATTTGCAGCTTGGGATCGTTGGTCATTGGTACCAAAGTACCAAACTACCTTGGTGTGGTCAAGCCAGACCTTGGACCTCGGACCTCAGGCGCAGCCTCGCGTGGACCTCGGGAACGCTGAAGCGCGGCTCTTCCACGGTTACGGCGGTGGACCGGGACATTTATAATCTCTGCTTCATCCTGGCGGTACATCGGAAGGGAGTCATTTGCCACTCGACGAACAGATCTATCAGCTGCGGCGGGAGAAGATTCGGGCCATTGAGGCTTTGGGGCAGGCGGCGTATCGCTCGAAGTATGAGTTTACGCATACTGTGCCGCAGATTCTGCAGGAATACTCCTCGAAGACGGGCGAAGAGATTGAGGCTGCGCGCGTCACCGTGAGTGTTGCGGGGCGCATCATGGCGATCCGGCTGATGGGGAAGGCTGGGTTTGCGCACATCCAGCAGGGCGGGAAGAAGCTGCAGATTTATGTGAAGAAGGATGCCGTCGGCGAGAAGGGATTTGAGTTGTACAAGCTGCTCGACCTCGGCGATCACATTGGGGCGAGCGGATATTTGTTTCGCACGCGGACGGGCGAGTTGAGCGTGCATGTGGAGTCGCTGGAGTTTCTGAGCAAGGATTTGTTGCCGTTGCCGGAGAAGTGGCACGGGCTGACCGATGTGGAGTTGCGATACCGCCAGCGGTATGTCGATCTGGTGATGAATCCCGAGGTGCGGGAAGTTTTTTTACAGCGGGCAAAGCTGGTGCAGTCGATGCGGCAGACGATGGAGCGGCACGGATTTATGGAAGTCGAGACGCCGATGATGCATCCGATTGCGGGCGGGGCGGTGGCGCGTCCGTTTGTGACGCATCACAACACGCTGGACATGGATTTGTATCTGCGGATTGCGCCGGAATTGTATTTGAAGCGGCTGATCGTGGGAGGGTTCGACCGCGTGTATGAGATCAACCGCAATTTCCGGAATGAGGGGATCTCGTTCCGGCACAATCCCGAGTTCACCATGCTGGAAGCGTATCAGGCGTACACGGATTATCGCGGGATCATGGATGTGACGCAGGAGTTGATCACCGAGGGCGCGAAGGCGGTGACGGGCGGGATGAAATCGAAGTGGACGGTTTCGGAAAATGAAGTTCACGAACTCGACTGGTCGAACTGGACCCGGATGACGATGCGGGAGGCGATTGTTCATTACTGGCCGGAAAAGGCGGGCGTCAGACCTCAGACCTCGGACTTCGCGTCGGACGAGGCGGTGCGTGGGATGGCGCAGCGGGTGAATGCGGCGCATCTCGGGCAGCACGTCAGTGTGGCGGCGGGCGAGCCTTTGGGCAAGATGATCGCGACCATTTTCGAGGCCGTGGTGGAAGAACATCTCATGCAGCCGACGATTATCTATGAGTTCCCGACAGCGGTGTCTCCGCTGTCGAAGCAGAAGCCGGATGAGCCGGAGTGGACGGAGCGGTTCGAGATTTATGCCGGGCAGATGGAGATTTCGAATGGGTTCAGCGAATTGAACGATCCCGAGGATCAGCGGCGGCGGTTTGAAGCGCAGTTGCAGGAACGCGAGCGCGGCGACGAAGAAGCCCACCAGATGGATGAGGATTACATTCGCGCGCTTTCGTATGGCATGCCTCCGGCGGGCGGAGTGGGCGTAGGGATTGACCGGCTGTGCATGTTGCTGACGGATTCGCACACCATCCGGGATGTGATTTTATTTCCGCTGCTGCGGCCGGAGAAAGAACTGAAAACCGCAGAGGACTCGGAGGACGCCGAGTCGGACCTTAGACCTTAGACCCTGGGCCTTAGCCCTTGGACCTCTGACCTTGGACCTCAGGCCACCGACCTCGGACCACCGACCTTGTGCGCTGAGCCGCTGGCGAGTTAGCGCGACCGCCGAGCGAGGATATCTCCATGTTACGCAGCCGAAGGTCTGAGGCCTGGGGCCTGGGGTCGTTCTTGCTCGGTACCTGCGGATGCACTGTTATTGGTGCACTGAACTCCCTATACTGCTGCGAGTATCAGTTTGGGCTCAGTTGTGGCGGCGCTACCGTAGTGTCCGGGCTTTCTGCGGGACATTGGGTCGGTAGCGCTTTGCTGTTGGATCTGCGAGGCAAAGCTTGAGTCGCAGCGCCGACGACCGAGATGAGCCGGCGCTTTGGTGTAGAGGATGGTTAAGCGCCGCCGGACCGGAAAAGGAGAGAGCCAAAACCAGACCGGCGGCGATTCCGAGGGTAAGCACCCCCGAAGTTGATAGGTCGAGCGGGCAGCGGACGTTAGATCTTGGATCTCCATCTGGCTGCGCGCCACTGAACCAGCACGCACTGCTTAATTTTCAAATACGCCCGCGGCTTGCGCTGCGGGCTTTTTGTTGTGCGGCTTCGCGGCAGGGACGGACGCTCGCGTCCGTCCCTCCGCAGATTGGCGCGACTGCCTTCCTCCTCGTCTCGGCCTATGGCAGGTAGTAGCGGAACGAGGTGAAGATCATGCCGTCGAGGCCGTGCGGCGTAATTCCATTCTCACCCGACCAGGTGTTACGGGTGACATAGGAATACTGGGTGCCGAACTGGAATTTGCCGCGCGGACCGTTGTAAAAGCGGTACCAGAATCCGCCGGTGCCTTCGATGATCGCCCGCGTGTCCCCGGTGCAATGAGAGAGCGAGGCCGGGATGAAGCCGTTGTTGGTGATGGGGGCAACTTCGGAGTAGCAGCCCGAGTTGTTGAAGTGAGTCGAGCCGTACCCGACGTATGCGTTGCTGACGGGATCGAAGTCGTCGGTACGGCTGGCGTATTCTGCGCCGGCATAGCCGTAGACGTCGAGTTTTTTGCCGCGCCATTCGAGCGTGCCCAGACCCTGATAACCGCGGATAAGGTCGGGAGTGCCGTTGGCGTGAATGGACATGTCGGCAAGCTGGGCTGCGCCGTAGCGTCCGATCCCGTTGCCGCCGAATGCGTGCAGGCCGAAGACGATGTGTTTATCGAAAAAATTCCAGCGGGCATTGGCGCCGAAGCCTCCGCCACTGCGGGATGCGTTGTAAGCTCCCGCTGCGCTGGGGCCGGTGCCGGTGCCGTTGGGGCAAGGGCCGGTGGTGCTGCCGGAAGTGAGCGCGACTTCTCCGCAGGGGAAGACGCGGTCACGGAAGCGGTCGAACAGGCCGAAGATCTCGTAGTGACCAAAGCCGGGATCGAACGCGGCCTTGGCGACGATATCAGGCGAAGGGTTGAAGGTGTAGCTTCCGGCAGGGGTGCAGGTGGTGATGATGCTGGTGGTGCTGTTGGGGGCGAAAGCAGCCGTGCAACCGGTGACGGCGTTATTGTAGGCGCCGCCGCCCGCGCCGGCTGAGCCGAGCAGGAAGTTGTCGCCGTTGCCGTGGGTCGAGAGAGTACCCTGCCCGCTTTCCATCGCGACCGCCACGGCGAACTTGTCGCCGAAGGCTTTCGTCAAGCGCAGTCCATACTGGCGGGCGAAGGTGAATCCCACGTTGTATCCGGGGTCGATGGTAGCCGGACGAGCGTCGTTGTAGCGGCCGGCGTCATCACTGGGACTGAGGCCGACTTTGCTTTCGGTCACCAGACTCCACATCTGGCCGCCGACGAAGCTCAAGCCGTTGTCGAACCTGACCTGACCCCACGCCTGGCGGAGACGGAAAGTGTAGCTATTGGTTTGCGTGGCGGTGGAGGTATCGCCGGAAGAAAGGAAGTCGCCGGAGACGTAGCTGGAAAACTCGGTGCTCCCCTGCTTCGAATAAACATAGACGGTCGGACGGGACTGGCGACCGGAACCGAAGAATTCGGACAGCTGGCTCTGCGAAGCTCCGGGCATGGTTACGGAGTTGAAAGGCGTGGGCAGGTCGGCAGCCAGAGCGCGGGAGCGGCGAACGAACGCGGCTTCCGCAAATCCGCCGGGAGTGATGCTAATCCCCTTGAAGCGGATGGTGAGCGGCCCTTCCATGGAGTTGGCCGGTTTAGGCTCGGAGTCCTGCTGCTGAGCGAGATTGACGCTGGCCGGCTCGACGGGCGCGGGGTTCGCATCGGGTGCCGGTGCATGCGGCCCTGAAGAAGTCTCGGCAGATTGCAGATGCAGCGCGTCATTCTGTCGCTGGATCTGATCGCGCAGGGCCTGAATTTCGGCTTGCTGGGCGGCAAGAGCGTCACGCAGCGACTGAACGTCGGCTGCGGTGATGGCGGGTTGAGCCGGCGCCGTGGCCGAAGCCGGAGTTGAGGCCGGGTTCGCGGGCTTTGAATTGGATGCGATTTGGGTTTGGGCCGCCAGGCTTGCCGACAGTGCGGCAATGGCGAGAGCGGTCCGGATCAAAATGTGTTTAGCGGACATGGTTAGGTTTCTCTCCTTTTTTGACGTTGGTTGTGGATCGGCCTGGGAGCCGACCTGTTGCACTTTGAAATTGGAACGGTTATTCAACCATAGACATTACAAGCAGTATGTGAATTGGGGGTTAATTTTGGACCTCGATTTCAGTCGCTGGTACGGCCTCCGGCTGCGATGGGCAGGACGGTGGCTGAAGCTTTTTTGTCGGAACTGCGCGGTGCAGAAGAGCCCCTTTTGTTCGATTTTGCTGCGGGCAGGGGCGAATCGACGAGCAAGCTGGCCAGCGTAGTGCTATCGAGTATTTTGGCCGCGGCATCGCGGACATCGAGAAAAGCCTGATAGAGAGTGCGGTGCGAAAGGTCGCGGTCAATCAGGTCGCGAAGCGAATCAGCGTCGCCGAACGGGGCGAGCGGACCGTCGATCAGGCGGATGATTTCGCTGAGCGCAATGGTGGAGGGTTCGCGCCGCAGCCGATATCCGCCTTTGGCCCCACGAACGCTCTCGACCATCCGAGCATTCTTAAGCTCGAGCAGGATGAGTTCGAGAAATTTCTCGGGCAAACCCTCCTCATAGGCAATGTCGCGAATCTTGATGGCGCCTTGATGATGATGGCGAGCCAGCATCATCATGGCTTGGAGAGCGTAAAGGCCTTTTTGAGAGATCTTCATGGCTGAGCATTATCCCATAAAGTCCATTTTGCTAATAGACTTAATTCAACAAAAAATAAGCAGGTTGGCGGCCAACGGTGTGATGTTTCGTAAGACCGTTCCTAATCAATCAGTTAGCGGTTAGACTTACGCCTTCGGTGGGCGCGAGAAGGTGCAAAGGATTGCGTTTGGGTGTGGAAAACTGAGGGTGCTCAGGACGGCATCTCTACTTCGGTGAAGGTTCGGAGAAGCGCAGAATCAGGACGGTGATGTTGTCGGGAGCGCCGCGGTCCAGGGCAGCTTTGACGAGTTGAGAGCAGGCTTCGGTGGGCGGGTAGGATTGGGCGATGCGCAGGATATCGGGTTCGGGGACAAGGCCCCACAGTCCGTCGGTGCAAAGAAGCAGCAGGTCGCCGTTGCTCAGCGAGAGCGGATGTTCGGGGACGCTGGGAATGACGTCGCGGCCGGAGCCGAGGGCGGCAGTGAGAATGTGGCGGCGGGGATGGGTTTCGGCGTCTTCGGCGCGTACGATGCCATTTTCCACCAGGCGGCCGACGTACGAGTCATCGCGCGTGAGCCGGGAGATGGAATTGTCGCGCATAAGATAAAGGCGGCTGTCGCCGACGTGGGCGAAATGGAGAACGTGCCCTACAAGGGAAATGGCGGTGCAGGTGGTGCCCATGCCTTGCAGATCGGGGTGATCGACCGTGTAACGCTGGATGGCAGCGTGGGCAGCGGTGAAGCCATCGACGAGAATTTGCTGCGGACTGGAGGATGAGTCGCGCTCATAGACTTCGCGGATGGTCTCGACCGCCAGGCGGCTGGCTTTCTCCCCGCCTTCGTAGCCGCCCATGCCGTCGGCGATGATGGCGAGGCGTCCCTTGCGACGATAGTCGTCGTCAGAAGTTGGCTCCCATAGCAGGTGCGAATCCTCATTATTGGCGCGTTGCAGTCCTACGTCGGTCAGGGCCGCGGCGTCAATTCCCGGCCTGGGAGTGTAGACATCAGAAGGCATAGTTAAGTCAGGCGCAAGCGTATCCGGACAGGGGGAACGTGTACTGTATCACTTCTGGGTAGGGTTGGGAATCCGGGCCTGGCCTGAGCCGGGTAAGATGAACCAGTGCGGCGCAGTCGGATCTTGGACTTTGGATTTTGGACGTTGGGGGCTCTGTCCATGCAGCAGGGGATGTCGGCGCTAGGTCTGACTCACGACGTTCGACGAACAACCGACGCGGTTGTGTTACAGGATCACAGAGGAGAGAAATGAAATCTGTACACCGCAGATCGATGTGCGTTGGCTTCTCCATGTTGTTTGTCGTGGCGTTAATGGTTAGCGCGCAGAACGCTAGCCCGCAGAACAGAAGTGTTTGGGTGCTGCGCTCATCCGGGGAGATGGTCGAGTATGACGCGGGCTCATTTGCGGCGAAACGGACGGTGAAGGTTCCGGCACAAGCGATGGGCCCCGGCAGCATCGCGGTGAATCAAGCCGGGCAAATTCTGTTTTCGTCCGTGGTAGGACTGCCGCTTTCTGAGGAAGATGCGAAGTCGCCCCACAAACTTTGGCTATGGAACGGGCAGACCGCAGCCACGATCGATCAGGGAGTGGAGCGAAAGCAGGAGACCACGGGATCGAATGACGCGATCACGGAGTCAGCCCCCCAGGCCTACCTTGCGGCCGATGGCGCGCACTTGTACTGGTTCGCCAGCCGGCCGCGCAGGCTGGTGCGCGGGGGAGTGGAATTATCGACCTCGGCCACATGGCAGGCGTGGCGGACGGACTTGAATGGCGGCGGGCGGGAAGAAGTGGCGTCGGCGAAGCTGCCGGAGTGTAAGTGCAAGACGGGAAGCTGCGAGGAGACGTGTCCGGAGATAACGGTCTGGGCTCCCGAGGAAGGGATTGGGAACTTCTTCTTGACGCTGCAGATTGTGACCGGACAGGTCTCGACAACCTACGGAACAACCACCTCATACAAGAACGAAAGCGGGAAGTGGACAACGACGGCGCTGGCTGAACCTTTGCAGCGCCCGCTGGACTCGACCATTGACGGGAGCGTGATGGTGTCCGCGATTCCGGACACGGGCTGCTGTGGCTGGTCGAATGAGAGCGACGATCAGACGCTGCTGTGGGTCAACGGAAAGAAGCTGACGGCGTTTGACGAACGGGAGTCGTATAAAAATCCCGACTACGACGTGAGTTTTTATACGCGGGATGCCAAGCTTTCACCCGGGTCGGGATATGTCGCAATGACGGTCATTGCGACGGCGCCGGGAGAGAAGCCGATCCAACTGACGGAAGAAGGCCAGGCGAATCCGGAGGAGTTGAAGGAGATTCGCAAGGCGCTCGTGGATTTGCCCGCACTGGTGGTGAAGGGCATCGGGGATGAGGCGAAGCAGGTAGTGTTTGTGCCGCATGCGGAGTTGCTGGGCTGGATCAGCGAAAAGGAAGTGCTGCTCGTGGAGGATCACGCGCTGGTTGCGTTGGATGTGAAGACCGGGACCATGAGAAAGACGGGAGTGAAAGTGGAGGATGCAGGGCATGTGTGGGTGCGCTAGGCGAAGAGTCCTGAGTCCCGAGTCGCGAGTCGCGAGTCCCGAGGCTTGAGTCCTGGGCTCAGGACTCGGGACTCAGGACTCGGGACTAAGGGACTAATCATGATTTTCTGGGAAGTGGATGTGCAGCGAGATTTTATGTTGCCGGGCGGAAGACTTTACGTGCCGGGAGCGGAGAAGTTGCTCCCCAACATTCGCCGGCTCACGGATGCGGCGCGCGAGGGGCGCGTATTTCTGGTCTCGCATGGATGCTTTCATGCGCCCGATGATCCGGAGTTTGCCCAGTTTCCTCCGCATTGCGTCAAGGGGACGCCGGGGGCGGAGTTGTTGCCGGAAGCGCTGACGGAAAACGTGGTCCGCGTGGCGAATGAAGAGCGCGCGGAGATTCCGCAGGATTTGTTTCGCTATCAGCAGATTCTTTTGGAGAAGCAGACGCTGGACGTTTTCCAGAGCCGCCACGCAGACCCGCTACTAGCACGCCTGAGTCGCGACGCAGAGTTCGTGGTGTTTGGCGTGGCCACGGAATATTGCGTGAGCTTTGCCGCCCGCGGACTGATCGAGCGGGGCCGAAACGTGACGTTGGTGAAGGACGCGATCGAGACGCTGAATCGCCAAGACGGCGAGCGGACGATTGCCGAGTTGGCAGAGATGGGAGCGCGTGTGACGACGACTGAGGAAATTTTGGGGAAGTTGGCCGATACGCGATAGCGGTTCGGATATTGGCGAAGAATCCCGAAGTTATAATCCCCACCCTGTCGCATAGAGAAAGCGATAAGGGTGGGGCGCCTGCTCAGGGTCTGAGGTCCGAGGCCTGAGGTCCAAATCCAGGCAGTCTAGTGATGATCGTGATCGCCGTGGTTATGGCGCCAGGTCCAATATTCTTTCTGCTCGTCTTTATTCAGCTTACGGAAGTCGCGGTGGGGATCACGATGGGTTTCATTGGCCCAACGGTTGTAGTAGACGATCTCATCATCGTTCCACACGTGGTAGTCCGTATAGTAGGGATCGTAGACGCGATAGGCGTGGTGCTCGCAGGCGATGCCCGCCATCGACGACGCCAGCGTTGCCGCCAGCAGCAGAGACTGCAGAGAGCGCGAACCGAGGGTCATGTTGTCTCCTTGCGATTTGGACTAAAGAAACCCATCATAGCCGGAAAAGTTGTCCGTCCCACATAAAGGCTTCCATGTATTCCACACTTGCCCTGGATGTGACGTTTCGTTGCGAATGGCATTTCTTTTTGTTTCGAAAGCTTTTCAACTGACCGGGCCCTGTAATAGACTTACTGTCGTTTTCAGAGCGAGGGAAGCTGAAATTGCCAGACCCATTGCACAGCCTGGTGGAGTTGCCGGACGCGGAGAAAGAGCTGCGGGGATTGGTGCACACGCCGCGGGAAATTCTGCAGCAGCCACACACCTGGGGTTCGACGTTTCGCATCTGCGCCAGCCTGGAAGCGGAACTGAGGACGTTCCTGAGGCAGGCTGGCATTGGGCGCGGATCGGCGTCGCCGGTGGTGCATTTGGTAGGAGCGGGGACGTCGGATTATGCGGGGCGGGCGCTGGCTCCGCTATTGCGGCGGACCTGGGGCTGCGAGGTGTGGGCAATTCCGAGCACGACTTTGCTCACCGAGTTCGAAGACTTTCATCATGCCGGGAAGTGGTATTTGTGGATTTCATTTTCGCGATCCGGAGAGAGTCCCGAAGGCGTGGCCCTGCTGGAGCGGGCGCTCGAAAATAATGGGCAGATACGGCATCTGGTGATCACCTGCAATGCGGAAGGTCGCATGGCGCGGCTGTGCGCGCAGCACTCCGAGCGCGCTCTTGCGCTGGTCCTCGACGATGCGGTGAACGATCGCGGCTTGGCGATGACCAGTTCGTTCACGAATATGCTGCTGGCGGGGCAGTGCATTGGCCAGGTGGACGATCTGGCGTCGTTCGGAGAAGTCGTCGGCAAGATGGAGGAATGGGGTACAAGTTTTCTTGCGCTTGCGGCGGAGGCTGCTGCCGAGATGACGAAGCTGGGGTGTGCCCGCGCATGTTTTGTGGGATCGGGCGCGCTACGCGGCGTGGCGGATGAATGCGCGCTGAAAGTGGTGGAGCTGACCGCGGGAAAAGTGACCACGCTGGCAGAGACTCCGCTGGGCTTGCGCCACGGTCCGCTGTCGAGTGTGGATCATCAAACCGCGTTGGTGGCGTTTGTGTCGAGCGACGCGCGGCGGCGGGGATATGAGCTGGACTTGCTGCGGGAGATCGATCGCAAGAAATTGGGACGGGTGCGGCTGGCGGTAACCGCCGGCGATGGCGCGGATACTGCCGGCCTGGTGGATTACTCTCTGCCGCTGGGATGCGGAATGGATTTCTGCGACGAGCATCGTCCCGTGCTGGATGTGATGCTGGGCCAGTTGCTGGGATTGTTCGCCTCCCTGCGCTGCGGGCTAAAGCCGGATCGGCCGAGTCCGAATGGGGCGATCACGCGAGTGGTGCAGCCGATTAAGCTGTATACGTGAGTTCGCGGGAAAAGAGCGAAATCGCTGTTAGCAACAACTGACCGAATGGACTACTCGCACAGGCGGCGATATACTGCGCCGCAATGGACAATGCACTCATACCGCGTGCGGTCCTCATCGGCCATCTGACCTAGAGTCTTCGGCACCTCCGGCATGCAGTTTGAGACAGAGACGACTCAGCGAGACGAGCACACAGAAGGTCGTACTGCGGACGAACCGGAAGAGGCCGCGAAAGAACGCGACTGACGCTCTCCGGTTCGGTTGGCGATAAATCCCCAAGCGCTCATGTAGCAGTCTATCGGCCTAGAAAACTTCGCTTTTGCTAAGTTGTTGAAACTAGGTGTAAGTCGTTGAAAGTTGGTGGAAGTTGTTGATTCTTGGTAAAAACGCGTTTAAACGCGATATGGCGAACTTTAACGGCTGCCAAGGTGGTGGGGGCCAGCCGCGCTCTCCGCGTCGCTCTGCGGGCCACTGGTGACGCAGCAAAGGGCATTTTAAAAATCGACCGGAACGGCTTTGCCGCTCCCCCTGGCATGAAGGGGTATGTTTTCTGTCCCAAAATGGGAATTTGTGGCAACAATGTACGTAAATATATGTACGCCATTGTACATTTGCTCTTTATTACTACAACGGTGTACGTACAGCACCCTTAGCCGTATGTTCGCCTGTCAATTTTCAGTTAACCCTTCCTGGCGATCACGAGGTTCATCGCGATCAGCTTGCTGTGGGTTCTGACCGAACCCCAGTGAGCGGTCCTTGTGATCGGATATTGAACAGCGTCGAGGGATTGACAGCCAGTTCAACCACAGAGGTCCCAGAGTTACACGCAAGCGATCAACGGCCGGCGAAGCCGCAGCGAAATGCGCGGACGCGAGCGTTGGCCACCAGCGGAGGAGTTCTCCAGATCCAGGAGGACGGATCCTGCCACGCTGCATCGTTGTCCTGGACGACTAAGACGTCGATGCCGAGATCGCGGCACACTTCGTCGGGATTGCCGGTCCCGTCCTCAAACAGCGGAGCCAGGCGCTGCATGCGTTCGTGGCAAACCTTCTCATCGCCTCCAAAAGAAACGCCGCAGTCCATCCCACCCGCGACCGCATCGTGAGTGGAATACAAACTGTGAGGAATCGGATCCTCGGTAGCCGGATTATTCTGCACCACCGCTGACGCGGGCAATTGAACGTTTAGAGCTTCGTAGGCAGAGCGGAGCGCATAGGTCCGCTGACCGAACTGACGGTCGGATTCGATCCAGCTTTCTCCGTTAACCGTTCCGCGATCGTAGAGGACTGGGTATATTCGCAGCATGACGACCTGATAGGTGGTTCCGAGAACGCCAAGAATCAGCAGCGAAGCCAGCGTGAGGCGCAGCGACGAAGACGGTCGAGACGCGGCGTCGGCGGTCTTTGTCCACCACTCGTAAACCATATTGGCGGCCCACAGCAGCAGGATCAGTTGCGCGGGCAGAAGGCACCGCCATCCTAGATCGTTGCTGGCGATGGTGGTGGAGCGAAAAAATGTGCCGAGCAGAAAACTGGACAAGACGACGGTCCAGGCGGCGAGTTCATTGGTCGAAGTCGCGGCCCTGCCTCGCCACAGACGCCGCAAGCGCAGAATCCCGATCGCGAGATAGAAGCCAAGCTCCAGCGCGTAGTTAACGGGCAGAAGAAGAGCACAGGTGAGCATATCCGCGGAGTCGGAGTGGATGAGACCGAGTCGATGTCCGAGATCGACGGCGAACGAAAATTCGCGAATCGTGAGTTCGGCGAAAGCGGTTCCGGCGATGCTGCCCCTGAGGCTGAAGAGGTAGGGCAGAGCCCAGACCAGCGCAACTGCCCCGGAGCAGCAAAACAGGGAAGCTTCCCTCCAGTTCTTGCGAGCAGCCAGAATCAGCAGCCACAAAGCGATGGCGACCACGAACGTTAGCGTTACGTAAACCGACATGCCGGCGGCGCTGGCAAAGGCCATTCCTGCCACGATCGCGGGAACGATGAATCGTCGCCGTGGCGCATCCATTTCGTGGCGCAAGAGCAAGAATCCGAGGAAACACGCGATCAAACCTGCCACATGATGCGGAACCCACAACAGGGAGCCGATCCAGGAAGTGATTTGCGCGTCGTTCCACCATTCCATGTCGGAAAGCCAGGTTTTCTGGGACAGCCCGAGATAGAGGGTTGGGAGAATATCCAGACCGGTGACAAACAGCAGAAGAATTCCAACAAGAGCCTGCGCCGCGATCCCTTTTTCTGCGCGCAGCAGAAACTTGAGCCCGAGCGCGATAACACACATCAGGCTTATGCCGCACCATACGATGCCGGCATACATAAGATGCCGGACTTCGAGATGGGCGAACTTCATGGGCAGGCTGCAAACTAACATCCACAGATAGTGGTAACGGAGTTCGACGAAGGGATGAACGAAGAACGGATTGTGAGGAGGAGTATGCCGCACAATCGCGGCCATCACCTCAACGCGCGTCGAATGATCGAAGGCGGTGATGGGAGGATAGAGCCGGTCGCCGAGTTGCAGATCGACCATGGAAGCGGTCGCCAGCAGAACCCAAAACGCAATCAGGCCCACGGCAATCCAGACAGGCCTGGTGATTGCCTGGAGCGATGCGCTGCGGATTTGTTTTGCCAGCAGGAGCACGCAGGCGGCGAACGCGGCCAGATAAAAAATCCAAAGCCCGGGCGCGAAGAATCGAGCCAGCAGGTACGACAGCATGGGGCAGATGGCGACAGTCAGCGGAACGGCGAGGATCAAACGCAGCAACGGCCGGCGCTGGCGAAACTCGAAAAGATCAAGCGCCCAGCCCGCCACATATCCCGGAGCGAACACCAAGGGAGCCAGAGCGATGAATGATTTGAACGTGCCCAGGGTGTCTGCGACGGTGAAGTTTTGCATGTATGAGTCGAAGCGCCGTTGCAACGCTCAAGCGGCATATCGCGCAGCCGCCAACGGAAAAGTAAGGTCGCGTTCGGAAACCGCAGCTATTGTATATGCCGCATCAGGTGATGCTGACTTCGGTGTAGGTTCCGTACACCTGGCGCAGGGCTTCGCAGATTTCGCCGACCGTGGCATAGGCGCGAACCGCGTCGACGATGTAGGGCATGGTGTTGGCCGGGGAGATGGCGCGGTTCGATCCTGAAGTCGGTTCCTGCGCGGCGGCTTTTTTCAGGGCGTCGAGACAGCTTTGCACTTCTTGATTTGAGCGGCGGGCGCGCAGGCTTTTCAGCTTTGCCGTTTGCTGGCGGGCAACGGTTTCACCGATGTAGAGAATGTGCGGGGATGCTTCTTCGATGGCGAATTCATTGACGCCGACGACAATCTTTTCTTTCGCTTCCACCGCGCGCTGATATTGGTAAGACGATTCGGCAATTTCTTTCTGCGGGAATCCGCGCTCGATGGCCTTCACCATGCCGCCCATGGCGTCCATTTTGCTGAAGTAATCGAGGGCGCCGCTTTCCATTTGGAGCGTCTGGTTTTCAACGAAGTAAGACCCGCCGAGCGGATCGACCGTCTGCGCCACGCCGGATTCGTAGGCGATGATCTGCTGCGTGCGCAGGGCGATGCGCGCGGCTTCTTCGGTGGGCAGCGCAAGGGCTTCGTCGTAGGAATCGGTGTGCAGCGACTGCGTGCCTCCCAGGACGGCGGCCAGTGCTTGCAGAGCGACGCGCGCGATGTTGTTCATGGGTTGCTGCGCGGGGAGTGAGACTCCGGCAGTTTGGGTGTGGAAACGCAGGAGCCATGTTCGCTGATTTTTCGCGCCGAAGCGCGTCTTCATCACATGCCCCCAAATCTTGCGGGCGGCGCGGTACTTGGCGATCTCCTCGAAGAAATCGTTGTGAGCGTTGAAAAAGAAACTGAGGCGCGGGCCGAATTCGTCGACGTCGAGTCCGCGGCGGCGGGCCCACTCCACGTATTCGACGCCGTCGTATAGCGTGAAGGCGAGTTCCTGCAGCGCGGTCGATCCGGCTTCGCGGATGTGGTATCCGCTGATGGAGATGGTGTTGAACCGGGGTGTGAACATCGATCCGAACTCGAAGGTGTCGATGACCAGTCGCATCGAAGGCGCGGGCGGGTAAATGTATTCCTTCTGCGCGATGTACTCCTTGAGGATGTCGTTCTGAATGGTGCCGGAAATTTTCTTCCAGTCCGCGCCCTGCTTTTCAGCCACCACCAGATACATGGCCCAAAGCACCGACGCCGGCGAATTGATGGTCATCGATACTGTCGTCTTTTCCAGGTCGATGCCGTCGAAAAGAATTTCCATGTCTTCCAGCGAATCGATCGCGACGCCGCACTTGCCCACCTCGCCTTCGCTCGCCGCATGGTCGGAGTCGTAACCCATGAGCGTGGGCAGATCGAAGGCGACTGAGAGTCCGCTGCCGCCGTGCTCCAGCAGATATTTGTAGCGCTGATTGGTTTCTTCCGGCGAAGCGAAGCCGGAAAATTGACGCATGGTGTAAAGCTTGCCGCGGTATCCAGTGGCGTGAATGCCGCGAGTAAACGGCGGTTGGCCGGGAAAACCGAGATACTGTTCCTCAGACCAATCCTGCGGGAGATCGGCCTGGGTATAGAGCCGGCGGATGGGCACGCCGGATAGCGTGGTGAAGCGGGCGCTGCCGTGCTCGTCGAGATTGATGCCGGTGGGCGCGCCTATGGGGCGCTCGGGGGATTTTTCGAGCGTCGGGGCGAGAGTCTTTTCGGCCCACTGCTTTTCCGCTACCGTAGGATGGCGCTTTTCGAAAACGTCAGCGATAGGCGATTCGGCAACTTGCGGCTTGACGAGCTTTTTGTCCATGCAGACCCCAGCTTTCAGACGATTCGCGCGAACTTGCTCGTTTGATGATAGGGAACGGCGAGCGCGCGAGCAAGGAACGACCGGTCGGTATGGGCGGATGGCCAGAGGGACACAAGGAAAATCATCACCACTGAGACACAGAGGCACAGAGGAACCAACTAGGAATTCTTGCGCGAGAGTTCCCAGGCCTTGGCGTATTTCCAGGAGACGTAGACGGCGTGATAGAGGTGCAGCAGTAGGCCTTCGCGGCCGTCGAGGAATCCGAGGCGGAAGAAATAGTTGTAGATGAACGTGAAAAGTGGGCGGAGCACGATGTTGATGACGCTGAAACGGACAGGCCCTTTGGCCACGACCATCTCAGCCCCGAGCGAGGAATAGCGGTTCATGTGCTCGATGTAGTCGGAGAGCGTGGGGTAGGAGTGGTGCAGGATCGCTCCCCTGAGTGGTCCCGATATCCCTGTGCGCAACTGTGCGTCCTCATGCACGAGTCTCGCCTCGAAGGTTGCTGCGCCCTTTCGAAACAGCCTCAGTTTGCAATCAGGCCAGAAGCCTCCGTGTTTGATCCAACGGCCGAGAAAAAGGTTCTTGCGGGAAACAAAGTATCCCGTCATCTCGACGAAGAAGGAATCCGGATTTCCCTGTGCCTTCCTCAGGGCGCGCATCTCTCGCATTGCTTCGCGGGTAAATAAATACTTGAGCGCTTTGGCACGCTCCAGGAGCACACCGCGATCAGTTCCCAAAGGTTCGCTAGGGATCAGGAATGCAATCTCTTTTGCAAGTTCGGAACAGACTTCTTCATCCGCATCCAAGCTCAGAATCCACTTTCCCTGCGCCTTCTCGATCGCCGAATCCTTCTGCGCGGCGAAGCCCTTCCACTCTTCAATGAAGACTTTCGCGCCGAAGGATTTCGCAACCTCGACCGTGCGGTCGGTCGAGCCGGAGTCGACGACGATGATTTCTCCCTTGCCGTCGGAGACGAGGGGCTGCACGCTTTCGAGCGTGCGCCCGATGTTCGCTTCTTCGTTCAGGGTGATGATGACGACGGAAAGTTGCATGGGCGTCTGAGAACTGGGAATTGTCTCACAAGGGAATGCAGAAGTTAGAAGTAAGATGCAGAAGTCGTACGGCCTTAATTCTGCATTCTGACCTCTGACTTCTTACTTCTGAGTCTTATCGCTTCAAACACTAAGAACACCACCAGGATCACCAGTTCCGGCTCGATCGGGTGGCGGTAGCGGGCGTGGGGATAGACGAAGTAGTAGACCGCTGGATAAGTCAGAATGAGTCCGGCGAAAAGCCAGGCTGCCGGCCGCTTCGCGCGTACTGCGCGGATCGCGCCCCAGATCGCAAGCACCGATGTGGCCAGAAACGCGGAGGAGCGAAAGTCGAAAAACGACGTGCTGCTGGTCGGACGCGGGATTCCGTTCCAGTAGTAGAAGAAGCGCTTCAGGCTAACGATGGCGAAGCGCGAGGGGTTGGATTTGATCCAGTCGAAGGCCTGGCGCTTGCAATCGTCGGCGTAGGCGATTTCGCCCAGGCGCTGGAATTTTTCAAGTTCCAGGTTGTTGAGGTTGGGCTGAAGGTATGCCATCAGCATGCCGTCGGCGCCCTTCCAGTTGCCCAGGCGGAATTGGAGTCCGAAATCGTCGCGGATAAGAACGAAGCGGTGGAAGACTTCGTAGTTGCGAACGAGCCAGGGAGACAACGCGGCGAAGAATACGATCGACGAGAGCGCGACACCTGCCAGGGATGGCAGGCCGCGCTTGAAGCGCTGGCGCCAAATCCACAATCCGCAGAAGGGAAGGAAGGCGAGCATGGTGGGATTGGCGAGGGCGCCGATGCCATAGAGAGCGCCGAAGAGCGCCCAGAGATTCAAATTCGACTCGGGCGCGTGGCCGGCAATTTTCACCACAGAGGGCACAGAGGAACACAGAGGAAAAGCTTCAGTTCTGGAAAGTTCCAGCGCGAGCAGAAAAATGCAGATGAGGATAAATGGCGTAAAGGTTGTGTCCCAAATCCAGTGGATGGACCAATACCAAATGTAGGGATTCAGCGCCCATGCATACGCCGACCACAGCGCGATGCGGTCGCCGAAAGTGCGGCGGGCGATCAGGAAAATCGGGATCGTGGTGAGGGCAGCGAAGATGCTGTTGATAATGAGGAGTGCCCACGCCGAGGTTTGCGTATAGATGCCGAATACTTTGAAGACTCCGCCGATCAGAAAAGGGTAGAGCGGCGGCTCCCAAGCCGAGGGACCGGTCTGGCCATCGTAGGGATTGCTGAAGCCTTCGCCGAGAGCTATGGAGCGACCGACGCGTCCCATTTCCCAGCCAAATTCAAAGTGGTCGTCGCCGGGACGAGTGCGGTATTCGTGCAACAGCCCGATGGCTGCGACTTGCAGCGCGAACGAGAGCGGAAGGAGCCAGAACAAGAACCGAGAATTGATCTGCGTCGCGCTCGCCATCGGTGCGTAGTGTAACAGGCCCAATCATCGGCAAGTGCGTGGCTCAACCGACACTACGGCTGTGCCGCCGGGATCGCATTCGGACGCGGGGCCGCATAGGGCACGGTCGGCAAGTGCGTAACCTGGCCGCGGGTGGCGTCGGCGATATCAATCCCGGTGTGCTCCAGCAGCAGGCCCGTGGCGCGGTCGAGTTCAACACGCGACTTTTCGTAAGCTGCCTTGGCCGAGACCAGATTCGATTCGCCCGTGGTTAATGTAGCCGCGTCTTGCAGGATGGTCACCTGGGTGGTGAGGCCGACCTTCAATTTTTCCTGATCGGCGTTGAGCGTTTGGCGGGCGAGATCAACCGCCGATTGCGCCGCTTGCACCGCCACGCGGTTTTGTCTCACGTCGAACTGCGCGTTGCGGACCTCGATGCGCACCTGGTTTTCCAGTTGCTTGGCGCGGACTTCGGCTTGGCGGTATTCGAGTTCGGCGCGCACCTGATTCGATTGCGCCAGACGATTGCGAAGAGGAATGGTCAAGGAAAGTCCGACGCCTTTATCGGGTGCGGTTGAGTTGACCAGTTGTTGCAGCGTGCTTCCATACCCAACCGAGGTTGAAGTTCGAAACGGCGGCGGCGCCGTCGCGGGATTGAAACAGAACGTGCTGGTGGGATCAGCGGCACAACTGGGGATGGCGGGGTTGACGTCCCCGCCGACGCCGGAGCCGCCGTAATAGGCAAAGGCCTGCAGCGTGGGCAGCATGGAGTTGCGCACCGACTTCACATTCAGGTCACGCGAATTCAGGTCGATGCGCGATTCGACCAGCTCCGCGCGATGTTTCAACGCATCCCCGATCAGATCCTGGATGGGTATTACCGTTTCCTGTTGCGGAACCTGCATGGCGGAAGTGGGAATCACGTCGGCTTCCGCATAGATGGGATCTTCGACGCTGCGGCTGACGGCGTTTTTCATCAGCAATTCCTCCAGTTGCAGATTGTTCTGTGCCACGATGAGGTTTTGCCGATCGGTAGCTACGACGCTTTCGGCGCTCACGACCTGGATGGGCGGTATAGTGCCGACTTGCGCCTGGTGTTTGGCATCATCGAGCGCTTTCTGCGCGTAGGTCAGCGACTCCTCCTGCACCCGGACGTTCTCGAAAGCGTAGACCAGGTCCCAATACATGTCTTCGATCTGGTCCACGGTGGTGATGATTTGCAGCCGGAAGGCGACGTCGGAAATTTCGCGATTATTTTTGGCAATACGAATGAAACGGGTGTTGGGCAGGAATCCGAAACCTTGCAATAGATTTTGCGTGAACTTGAATTGGAAGTTGGAACCGATTTGGGGAGTGAGCAGGCTGGTGGGCAGATTGGTGGTGACGTGGGTGTTGTTGAAAGCCGCGCTGAGAGCGCCACCCCACTCAAAGCCCTGGGAGTAGGCGAAATCGCCGGTGTAAGTGTTTTGAGCGATCACCGGCACCGGGCTCAGAGCGCTGGTTGATTCGGTATTGTCCTTGTCGAGCTGGAGCGTGCCCGTGAGCTGGGGATCGAAGGGGGTAATAGGCGCTCCGATGCCGAGCGTCGAGCTGACCAGACCATTGGTGCCGGTACCGGCGCCGCTGGCCGCAACGGTGGTACCTCCGGTGCCGGAACCCACCGTGCCGCCGAGACCTCCGACACCGCCGCCGGGCGTGTTTTGCACGATGCCGGCGTTGACACCGAGAATGCTGGAGCCGGACTTGGCGCGGAGCAGGTCGGCATCGGCGATGTTCAGGTTGTAGCGGGCGATTTCCAGGTCGAGGTTATTTTCGAGCGCGAGCGCAACCGCATCGTCGATGGAAAGATAGATTTTGCCGTCACGCATCAGCGAGTCGATGCGGGGAGAGTTGCTCAAATTTGACCCGGGCACTGGCCGCGCGGCATAGGGCTGCAGCAGGTTCGGGAAGGCCGAACGAGGAATGGAGTAGTCCGTAAGATGCATGGACTGGGCCTGCGCGGCCTGGCTTGCGGAGGAAGTCGCGGCAGAAGACGCAGAAGAAGGCGCGGGCGGAGTTTGCTGCGCGCTTACGGCAAGACCGGAGGCGACCACGAACACGAATGCCCAAGAAAGAAGCGACCTGCGCAAATTAGGGAGCGCACGAGCAAAAGGCATGAGCTTTTCTCCTAACCCGAATGCTGGTGGAACGAAATACTGGCGTAGCGAAATGCTGGTATAACGACATACCCGTATCGCGAGTTGCCGGTCTAAAGCGTTGCCGGAACAGATTTCAACAATGCCGATTTTTGGGACGCAAGATACAAGAATCGGTCACATCATCTTAGCGGTGAAAAGCGCGGGCGAGCGAACGGGAATGAAAAGAATTGTCTGGCGGGAATCGGCCTGCTGACCTTGCACTTGGGTCAGGAGTCTTTGGATCGAGACCTCAGACCATGGTCGCAGGTCTGAGGTCCGAGCGTTTTGAGGTCGCATGCCGTTTATTGCTGACTCGTCGGACTCGTAGACGGCAGGTCCTTGCGGGGCGCCACATAGGGAACATTGGGCAGCTGCGAGACCTGGCCCTTAAAAGCATCGTTGATGCTGATGCCGTCGTGGTCGAGCAATGTGCCGATGGCGCGATCCAGTTCGACGCGCGACTTCTCGTAGGCCGCCATGGCCGAAAGCAGCGTCGATTCTGAGGTCGCTAGAGCGCTGCGATTCTGCAGAACCGCCGTAGTGGTGGACGTGCCGAACTGATATTTTTTCTGCTCGGCATCGAGCGACTGCCGAGCATAATCGGCCGCGGCCTGGGCAGAAGCTACGCTGGCGCGGTTCTGCTCGACGCCAAACTGGGCGTTGCGGACCTCGATGCTGACGCGGTTTTCGATTTGTTGCAGGGCCATCTGCGCCTGGCGGTATTCGAGTTCGGAACGGATCTGCACGGCTTGCCCGGCGCGATTGCGCAGCGGAATGTTGAGTTGCAGGCCGACGCCCTTATCGGGAGCGGTGGAATTGACTAACTGGTTCAGCGTGCCGCCATACGAGGTCGTCGGAGTGGCCGTCTCCGAACAGCCAAATCCCTGCAAAGCGGGATTGGCATTGGCGCAAAGGTTGGCAGGGTTTTGCGAACCGCCAACTCCCGCACCCCCGTAGTACGCGTAGAGATCCAGTGTGGGCAGCAGTGCGCTGCGCACCGCCTTGTTGCTGAGTTCCTGGCTGTTCAGCTGAATGCGGGATTCGACCAATTCGGCTCGATGACGCAGGGCCTCGTTCACCAGATCCTCGGTGGGCTGCACTTGCTCGTTCTGCGGGACTTCCATGGTGGAGGTAGGAATGACCTCCGCATTGGCGAGAGCGGGATCGTGCAAAGTACGGCTTAACGCGTTTTTCATCAGCAACTGTTCGAGCTGAAGGTTGGTCTTGGCGATGGTGAGAGACTGTTCATCGGCGGCCACGGTACTCTGGGCGCGCACGGATTCGATGGGCGCGAGGCTCCCGATTTCCACCTGCTTCTTGGTGTCGGAGAGAGTTTTCTGCGAGAAGGCCAGCGATTCCTGTTTTACGCGAAGATTCTCGTAGGCGTAGACCAGATCCCAATACATATTTTCGATCTGATCGACGGTGGTGATGACCTGGAGACGGAAAGCGACGTCGGAAAGTTCACGGTTGTTCTTGGCAATGCGGATGAAGCGCGTATTGGGCGCGAAACCGTAGCCCTGCAGCAGATGCTGCGTAATCGTAGCCTTGAAGCCGGAGTTCAACTGCGGGCTGAGGCTGGAGAAAAAGCTGTTGGTGGTGCCGCGGGTATTGCTGAAGCTGACGTTTAAATTGGTGCCCCACTGAAATCCCTGGGCGTAGGCGAAGTTAACCGTGCCCGTATTCTGCGCCAAGGACGTGCCGGGTAGAACGCCCTGGAAAATGCTGGTGGCCTGCTGACTAAAGTGATCTTCCTGAAGCGTGCCGGTGATGAGGGGATCGAAGCTGTTGATCAGAGGCCCGAGACCCAGAGTAGAACCGGTGAGGCCGGCCGCGCCTGCGCCTGCGCCGCCCGCGGCGACGCTGGTGCCGCCTGCGCCGGAGCCGACCTGCGCGCCCAGTCCACCTACTCCGCCCCCAGGCGTATTCTGCACCACGCCGAGCGGGACGCCAATGATGGCCGCGCCGGAGCGGGCACGAAGTACATCCGTATCGGCGATGCTCAGGTTGTAGCGGGCGATGGCGATGTCGAGATTGTTTTCCAGCGCCAGCGCGATCGCGTCATTCAGCGACAAGTAGACTTTGCCGTCATGCATCAACTGATCAATGCGGGCGGTGTTGGCCAAATTTGGCTCCGGCAGATGACGGGGAGTGTAGGGGCCAATGGGATTGGGAAAGTGCGATACCGGCTTGGCGTAATTGAGGACGGACGCCGCACTCTGAGGTGCGGGGGTGGCCGGCGGTTCCTGCGCCCAGCAAGTGAGTGCCAGAAGAATAAACAGGCAGGCCACGGCAGCGAACCGGATGGTCGAAGCGAAACGTGCAAATGGCATCTACGTATCTCCGATGGTGAATCCGTATTGATTAAGGCTTGTGAAACCCTTTTATAGGCACGCCGGAAGCGGGCGGCCCAGGATAAAGTCCTGCTCAGGCAGTGGTACGCAATGGAACCCCTGAAGGTTCCGTCGAAGCTGGAACAAATTTCCCGGAAACCCTCTAGTATAGCTGACGGAAACACGCCCAGCCTCACCGGACTTTGAAGGATTTCGATGATGCAAAGCCAGGTAACGACTCGAAAGTTCGTGCGATGCGCAACCTAAAGCTAACGGTCTCCTACGACGGCGCGGATTTTTCCGGTTGGCAGGTACAGCCCGACACGAGCACGGTGCAGGGCACACTAGCCTCAGCGATTGGACGGATCACCGGGGAAAAGGTATTGCCGCAAGGTTCGGGCCGTACGGACGCCGGCGTGCATGCGCTGGCGCAAATCGTGACATTTGTCACGGAGTCTGCCGTTCCTACGGAGAATTTCGTGCGAGCGCTGAACGATATTCTACCGGCTTCGGTCCGGGTACTGGCGGTCGCCGAGATGCCGCCAGATTTCCATGCCCGGCATTCGGCGCAGGGCAAGACGTATCGTTATCGCATCTTTCGAGAAACGATTTGCCCGCCATTTCTGGCGCGCTATGTGTGGCATTATCCCTACCGGCTGCAGGAAGAGGCGATGACCGGGGCAGCGGGACTTGTCGTAGGGGAACACGATTTCACTTCGTTCGCGGCGGTCGATCCCGAACGCGGTCGCGAAGGCGAGCCGGCCTCGAATGTGCGCACGATATTTTCCTCTCTCTGGAAGCGCGCGGGCGATGAATTGATTTACGACGTGCGTGGTACGGGATTTCTCCACCACATGGTGCGCAATCTGGTGGGAACCTTCGTTCTGGTCGGGCGCGGGACGCTGCAGGTCGAAGATGTAACGCGCATACTTGAGAAGCGCAATCGCTCCGCAGCCGGAGCGACAGCCCCGGCGAGCGGCTTGTATCTGGTGAATGTGGAGTATCCGTGATGGCGAAGGATCTCTCAATAGCAGCGGAGCGCAAGATTGTGCCGGCAAATCCGGCTACGGGAAAGGTGTTGGCTGAGTTGGAATGCGCGAGCGAAGAGGATGTGCTTCGCGCTATCCGTCGGGCGAAGGCGGCGCAGCCTGCGTGGGCGGAATTGGGCGTGCGGCAGAGGATCGCGATAGTGCGCGAATTCCAGGCTGGGTTGAACGCGAAGAAATCGGAGATTGCCGAAGCCATCACCCGCGAAGCGGGCAAGCCGATTGCCGAAGCGCTGGTCACCGAGGTTCTGGTGGTGCTGGACGCGGCGCGGTTTCTGATCGACAACGCATTTCCATTGCTGCGCGATGAGCCCGTTCCGCACGGAAATCTGGCGACCAAACTGAAGCGCGGATACCTGGTGCGCGAACCGCACGGAGTGATCGGGATCATTTCGCCATGGAATTATCCGTTTTCCATTCCAGCGACGGAAACGCTGGCGGCCCTGGTGGCCGGAAACGCGGTGGTGCTCAAACCGTCGGAGTTGACGCCGCTGGCCGCCCTGGAATTGATGCGATTGCTGCACGACGCGGGCGTGCCCAGCGAAGTGTTTCAAATAGTGAACGGAGATGGCGCGGCCGGCGCCGCGCTGCTCGCTTCGCCGATCGACAAGCTGATATTCACCGGCAGCGTCGCGACTGGAAAACGAATCGCAGCAATCGCCGCCGAGCGTCTGCTGCCTGTCGTGCTCGAGTTGGGCGGAAAAGATCCCATGCTGGTGCTCGACGACGCGGATCTCGATGTGGCTTCGAGCGCGGCGGTGTGGGGAGCGTTCGTCAACGCTGGGCAGACATGCTTGTCGGTAGAGCGCTGCTACGTGCATCGCAGTTTGTATGAACGGTTCGTTGCCGCCTGCGCCGAGAAGACTAAGAGACTGCGCGTTGGCCATGGCGAAGATCGCGAGACCGACGTGGGCCCACTGATTCACGAGCGTCAGTTGCAGATCGTCGAGGCCCATGTGGAAGATGCGAAGGCGCAGGGAGCGCGCGTGGTGTGCGGCGGTGCGCGTGTTCCCGAGCTGGGTCGAAGTTTCTATAGTCCCACCGTGCTGGCCGAAGTGACGCATTCCATGCGCGTCATGCGCGAGGAGACCTTTGGTCCGGTGCTGCCGATCATGCCTTTCGGCGATGACGACGAAGCCGTTCGGCTAGCCAACGATTCCGAATATGGACTAGCCGCCAGCATCTGGACGCGGGACTCCCGGCGTGGCGAACGGCTGGCCCGCCGCATCGACGCGGGCACGGTGATGGTGAACGATGTGATTTCCTGCTTCGGCATCAGCGAAGCTCCGCATGGAGGAGTGAAGGCCAGCGGTGTGGGCCGCGCCCATGGCCGCTTCGGCCTGGAGGAAATGGTGCGCATGAAATATGTCGACGTTGACGGCATGCCGCGGATCAAGAAAATCTGGTGGCATCGCTACGGCAATCAGTTTCGCCGGCAGATGGAAGGATTCCTGGATATGCAGTTTGCCCGCGGGCTGGGAGCCAGGTTGCGAGGAGCCGTGCGCGCGGCAGGCGCTTTGGTGCGAAGGCCTTTGTGAATCCGAGTTAATCCGTGAACTTGTCGCCGTGGCTGGGCGGGCGCGAAATCACCAGCAGTCGCATCGGAACGGACGCGGGATTGCGAATCTGGTGGCGGGTTCCCGGCAGAATGCGTAGGCTGGTTCCCGCGGTCAGCATGACGGTATCGTCCGCAACCTTCATGATCGCTTCGCCCGACAGAATGTAGAAAAACTGCTCCGCCTTTTTGTGGTAGTGCAGAACCTCAGCGGCCCCGGGTGGAATCATTTCCTCGATGACGGTCCAGTCCGCATCTTTGAGCAGATGCCATGCGTCGCAGTCAACGCCCCAGCGATAGTGTTCGGCGTTAACCCGGCTCACCGGACTCGGCGCCGTGCCGGCCGGTCCCATAGCGGAAGCTTCTTTCGCCATGTCTGAACCCCCTTCCCAGTGTAATCTAGGCAGCATGAGCGCGGACGATGCAAAGGCGTTAAAGGCAAACACCCCGAATGCACAACCGGACGATCCCAAGCGTGAACTTTTGCGTCACGCCCTGGCCACGCTGGCGTACCGCGGCGGAAAAACCTTACGCAATCCGCCCGCCGGATTCGCCGATTTTCAGGCCGGGCAGGGTGCGCGCACTCCGGCACAGATTCTGTCTCACCTCGGCGACCTGCTCGATTGGGCGCTCTCAATGGCGAACGGGGACCCGAAGTGGAACAACTCGAATCGCCTGGCTTGGGATGAGGAAGTGAATCGGTTTTTCACCGCACTGAAGAAATTTGACGACTACCTGGCGTGGAGCGAGCCGTTGCACGCGGCATGCGAGAAATTGTTTCAGGGACCGGTCGCCGATGCGCTGACCCATGTCGGGCAGATTTCAATTCTGCGGCGCATGGCAGGTGAGCCGGTAAAGGGCGAAAACTATTTCGCCGCCGAAATTGTGATTGGCCGGGTTGGGCCGGACCAGGCGCCGCCGAAGCGTGAGTTCTGAATCCGCTCGTATTTTGTGCGAATGCGGTCACGGTTGCGCGCGGTTACGGTACAGGGACGCATCCACCTGCTGGGTCATCGCAGCGGCGTCGAGCGGAAGTCCAAGAAACTCCGTAAGTTTCTGGATTACTTTCTCAGGTTCATTCAACACGTCGTGATAGCGGACTTCGAGCGTGCGGACATTGGGCTTGGCCTCAAACCAGGCATAGACTTCGCGCAGGTGTTTCCCGAAGGCATCGACAATTGCGCTGGGGTTGGTCCCTGGTTTGTAAGTTCCGCGTCGGCGCATCATGGCTTCCTGCGAAGCCAGGACTTCGGGAAGTGGCCGTTGCACGAAAATTACTTGATAGTCATGATCGGCGGGCAGGGAAAGCAGCAGGCGGGAAATAACTTTCACCACCTTGCCTTCAGCTTCGGCGATGCAACCGGGATCGGTGGGAAGCGTTTTGATGCGCTCCCATTCCAGATAACCGCGCGGGTTATCGGTGTCGGCCTGACGTTCGCCGTCGGAGAGAGCGGTCATGCCTCCGGCGACCAGCATCTGCATCATGAGAGAAGTGCCGGAGCGAGGGAGTCCTGAGACGATCGTGATCATGGCCTTCCTAGCATACAGCGAGTCGAGAGTCCTGAGCCGTGAGCAGGAACTGAGGGGCCGGGGCGAGCGAGTCTCAAGTGATAGATACTGGCCGCTAAATTGTTCGGGGCTCAGAATTCGACTCGGATACAATAAGAACCGCGAAGTCAGCCGCGGCGTGAGGCTCGGACTCGGGACTCGGGACTCACGGCTCGGGACTAATTGAAACAGGAGTCACCTTTGGCGACCAGCGAAGTCACCCCTTCTACACCGCAGAATGTGCAGCAACTTCCGAACCACAAAGTGAAAATCAAGAAAGCCGGGCAGCGCGCCTGCAACGAAAAAGACGCCAAGGGCAAGTTCTGTGGCGGACACTTGAAGCTCTGGTTCTACAAGACCGACGCAACCGAGCGTGCCTGTGGCGATATCGAAAAAGCCTGGGGACCGAACGCCGAAGTCTATCGCTGCGAAAACTGCAAGGCGCTGTATCTGCCCACTCCGGGAGAGAGCAAAGTGAACGTCGCCGGGCAGGGAATGATTTCAATTTTTGGGCTGACGCTGCCGCCGAAGGAAAAATAGCTGTGAGGCTTCTAGCTCCTAGCTTCTAGCTAAGGCACCGAAGTCAGCCCTTTAGGATGCGCACATTCTTTTGGCGTCGACATATTGTTTTGCAGAAGCTAGCGGCTAGAAGCTAGAAGCTTTCTCCCATGAACACTTCCGACCTCATCTACGACTGGAACCAGAATTATCCGCCGGGAATGAAGCCGCCGGGGCCGATTCTGCTGAACGACGAAAGCCTGCGCGACGGTCTGCAGTCGCCATCGGTGCGCGATCCTTCGATTGCCGAGAAGATCGAACTTCTCCATTTCATGGAGGCGCTGGGCATCAACTCGCTCAGCCTTGGACTGCCCGGTGCTGGACCACGCGCGGTCGAAGCCGTCACCGCGCTGGCGCAAGAAATCGTCGCCGGCAAAATGAAGATCAAGGCGAACTGCGCCGCCCGCACCCATCCGAACGATATTCGCCCGATCGCCGAAATTGTGCAGAAAACGGGTCTGCCCATTGAGGCTGCAACCTTTATTGGTTCTTCTCCGATTCGCAGATTCACCGAAGGATGGACCGAAGATTTTCTTCTGCAAACGACCGAGAATGCGATTAAGTACGCGGTTTCGCTGGGGCTTGATGTGATGTACGTCACGGAAGATACGAGCCGCTGCGATCCGGAAACGGTGAAGCGCCTGTACACGACGGCGATCGCTTGCGGAGCCCGCGCCATATGCATCTGCGATACTGCGGGACACGCAACGCCCATGGGCGCCCTGGCGTTGGTCCGGTTTGTGATCGAACAAGTGGTCAAGCCTTCCGGCGAAAAAGTTCGAGTGGACTGGCACGGTCATAGCGACCGTGGTCTGGCCATCGCCAACTCGATGGCCGCGATCATTGCCGGGGCAAATTGCATTCATGGATGCGCCATCGGACTGGGCGAGCGCGTGGGCAACACGCAGATCGATCAGATGCTGGTCAACTTGAAGTTGATGGGCATTGCGCCCTGGGATAAACAGGATCTGACCAAGCTGAAGCACTATTGTCAGGCCATTTCACGGGCAACGAACGTGCCCATCCCCAAAAATTATCCCGTAGTTGGCGAAGATGCGTTTCGCACCGCGACCGGCGTGCACGCGGCGGCGATCATCAAGGCGTATCACAAGAACGATGTGGTGCTGGCGAACACGGTCTATTCCGGCGTTCCGTCGCATGTGTTCGGGTTAGATCAGATCATCGACGTCGGCCCCATGAGCGGGAAATCGAATGTGCTGTTCTGGCTGGAGCGGCGCGGAATCGCGGCATCGGATGATGTTGTGGAGCGCATCTATTTACGCGCCAAGCAGAGCGACCACACGCTCAGCGAGGAAGAAATCCTCGATTGCGTTTCCAGCCATTCTGATACGAAAGTTGTGTAAAGCATCGCCCGGGGTTAGACCTTGTATCGCCTATGAACTCTTCTTCCGCGCCCTTGCGACACGCGATTCTTGGAGCCGGCGGCGTTGGCGGCATGATGGGCGCTTGCCTTGCCAAGTGCGGCGACGCGGTCACCATGGTGGTGAGGCGCGAGTCGCTGGCTTCCTATCCCGCACAAATTCAACTGGAAAGTCCGTTTGGGAATTTCAGCGTGCCGGTGGCGCATGCGGCGGAGGTTCCGGCGTGCGATGTGCTGTGGCTTACGGTGAAGGCAACGCAACTGGACGCGGCGCTGACCGCCGTTACGGATCCGGCTGCCGTAGGCGCAATCGTGCCATTGCAGAACGGAATCGATCACATCGCGCGGCTCAGAGAAAAATATGGCGCGGAGAAAGTGATACCGGCGACCATCGCGGGAGAAATGGAACGCGTGTCTGCCGGACACTTTGTGCATCGCACGCCGTTTGTGAATTTAAATTTCGCTCCGCAGGGCAAGGTTTTGCTCGAGAATACGGCGGAGCAACTGCGGGGCATGGGTTTTTCCTGCCGGTTTTTCGAGGACGAAGTGACGCTCATGTGGGGCAAGCTGGTTTTTCTGGCGCCATTCGCCTTGACCACGACCGCGGCGAACATGACGACCGGAGAAATTTTTGCCGATCCCAAATGGCGCGACCTGGGTTTGGGCTGCATCAGGGAGGCCTGCGCCGTGGCCGTGGCTGAAGGCGCGAAGCTCGATGTGAATGCCGTGATTGCAAACGTGATGAAGATGCCCGGCAATATGCGCAGCTCCATGCAAAAAGACGTGGAGCATGGCAATCCGCCGGAACTGGATGCGATTGCCGGACCCATCCTGCGCGGCGCCAGTCGCCACGGCATCCAGGTTCCGGTAACGAAGAGTCTGGTGGAAGCCGTCGAGCGCCGCGCGGGAGTTTCGCGCCGCATCTAACTTCATGTTTCTGTCGCAGACAATTCGTCGTTCCATTCGCTGGTCCACTCCCTAGCCAATCCCCACCGCGCTTTCTGCGTTGTACACTGGCGAAATACCGCCATGAGCCCGAATCCTCCGCGAGCGGATTTACCCGACGTTACGTCTGCGTTGCCGCAGGAAGTGGCGCGGATTGCGGCGTCGCCGGAGGTGAGGTCAGCGTTCAACTGGTTTCGTGTCCAGGAGCCGCAGTTTTTGCACTGGCAGATGGAAATGGCGCGGATCGCGGCGCCGCCGTTTGGCGAAGCGGCCCGTTCCGCATGGCTGGCCGAACGCTTCCGCGAGGTCGGACTGGACGAGGTTCGTATCGACGATGTCGGCAACGTATTCGGCACCCACCCGGGAGCGGGAACGCGTTACGTGGCGCTCAGCGCGCACATCGACACGGTATTTCCGGCCAATACGCCACTCAACATTCGCCAGCAGGGAAGCCGCATTTACGGGCCGGGAGTTTCCGACAATGGAGCCGGCGTTACGGCGCTGCTGGCCATCGCCGCGCTGTTGCGTGCGGTGCGAATGCGGCACTCGCTGCCCTTTGCGTTTATTGGGAACGTGGGCGAAGAAGGCGAAGGCGACCTGCGCGGGATGCGGCACATTTTTTCCACGCCGCGCTGGAAGAATGCAATCGCCTACAGTCTGATCCTCGATGGTGCGGGAGCGGACACGATCGTTGCCGAAGCCTTGGGCAGCCGGCGTTTTGAAGTGATCGTGCGCGGACCGGGCGGTCATTCCTGGAGCGATTTCGGCGCGCCCAATCCCATCGTGATTCTGGCTCGGGCGATTGAAACTTTCGCCGCGACCGTGGTTCCTGCCACGCCCAAGACCACCTTCAATATTGGAGTGATTCGCGGCGGCACGTCGGTGAATTCGATTCCGGAATCGGCCAGCATGAAGGTTGATATCCGCTCCACTTCCATGGCGGAGATGGAGCGTTTGGAGCAGTCCATGCGCCTGGCCCTGACCCGCGCCGTCGAAGATGAAACCATGACGGCTGAGATGCGCTCTCCAGCCCAGAGGCGTCCCCCGGGAGTGAGTTGCGAGGTGGTGGAGATTGGGAATCGTCCTGCGGGAGAACTCCCGCCGGGGGCGCGCATTTTGCAAGTCGTGCGTGCCGTCGATGCGCATCTGGGAAATGTGGCCCAGGTGCAGCGCGCCTCGACCGATGCTAATGTGCCGTTGTCACTGGGGCGGGAAGCGATTGCGATGGGCGGCGGCGGATCGGGGGGTGGGGCGCACACATTGCAGGAATGGTTCGATTCCCAGGAGCGGGAACTCGGATTGAAACGAATTTTGCTGACCCTGCTACCGCTGGCGGGGGTGGGGGAATGAGTCTGCGCAGATTGGCAGTTGTGGGGACGGTGTTGGGCGTTTTTGCCTCGGCATCGATGGGTTTCGGCCAGGTTGCGCAAGCAAAGACGGACAACAAACCGAAAGCGGATGTCATTTATGTTCATGGCAATGTCTATACCGGCGTGCCCGCTGACACACCGTTCAGTTCTGTGCTGCGCGAAGAAGCGATTGCGGTGCGCGGAGACCGTATTCTTGCCGTAGGCAAAACCATCGAAATCGAGAAGATGAAAGGTGCCGAAACGCAGGTTGTGGATCTCGGCGGACATTTCGTGATGCCGGGGTTCAACGACGCGCACCTGCACCTGGCCGACGCCGGATTGCAGAAACTGGGTGTGGACCTGGAAGGAGCAAAATCGCTGGAGGAATTCCGCGCCCGGATCCTGAAGAAAGTCGAAGAAGCGAAACCCGGCGAATGGATCGTGGGCGGGGGATGGGATGAGACGCTGTGGCCGGTGAAATCCCTGCCCACCCGCTGGGACCTGGACGAAGTTTCGGCCGGGCATCCTGTGTTTCTGTTGCGCATCGATGGTCACCTTGCCGTTGCCAACACGCGCGCCTTGCAACTGGCGAACATTACGATCGCGACTCGCGATCCGCAAGGCGGTCAGATTGACCGCAATGAAACCAACGAGCCGACGGGTATTCTCCGCGACACCGCGCAGGCTGCCATCCGCGCAGTTGTTCCTGCTCCGAGCCATGAACTGCGGCGGCGCGGAATCGAAGTTGCCCTCGCCGATCTGGCCGCAAACGGAGTCACCTCCGCCCAGGACTTTTCGCCCGAGTGGGAGAACTTCCGGGTCTACGAAGAGCTGGAAAAAGAAGGGAAATTGACGGCTCGGATTTCGGAGTGGCTGCCGTTCAACGATTCGTTGGAGGAACTCGCGAAAAAACGCAGTTCGCATCCGCCATCCGATCTTATGCTTCACACCGGAATGCTGAAGGGATTTATGGACGGTTCGCTGGGCGGGCACACGGCGGCATTGCTCGATCCCTATGCCGACGATCCCAAGAATTCCGGTTTGCCTCGCTACGATGCCGACAAGCTGAACGCGATGACCACCGAGAGGGTGCTGGCAGGCTTTCAGGTTGGCTTTCACGCGATTGGCGACAGAGGAATTCAGATGGCGCTCGATGCTTTTGCCGAGGCCGAAAAAGCCGCCAAAGACGCGCACGTGAAGGCAGCGGATGGGGGCGCCGATTATCGTCTGCGGATCGAGCACGCACAATGCACCAACACTCCCCAGATCGCGCTCTTCAAGGAACTGAAAGTCATCGCCTCGATGCAGCCCAGTCACGTCCTCAGCGACATGCGCTGGGCGCAGGCGCGGGTTGGGCCAAAGCGGGCGGCGACTTGCTACGCCTGGGCGGCGTTCCTCAACAAGGGAGTGATCCTGGCTTTCGGCACCGACTACAACGTGGAGCCAGTCTCGCCATTCCGTGGCCTCTACGCCGCCGTCACCCGCAAAAGCGAGAACGGAAAGCAGGTATTCTTCCCGGAGCAGCGCATCACCATCGATCAAGCCATCGCTGCTTACACCACAGGCTCCGCATTTGCCGAATTCGAAGAGAAGGAGAAAGGCAAACTCGCGCCGGGGATGCTCGCGGATTTTGTAATTCTCGATCGCGATGTAACCGCAGTCTCTCCCGAGAAGATCCTGGGCACGAAAGTACTGCGCACCGTGGTGGGAGGGAAGACCGTGTACGAGACGAAATAGCGCGGATCTACTTCATTTTGGACGTCCAGTTCAGGACGACGGACATGGGAGTGAGAGCAGTCTTAAGCTGGGTGTTGATGAGGAATCTCTGGCCGTCTTTGCTCACGTCGTAGTCACTCTGTTCGGAGGTTGCAATCATCTCGCGAGGGTTAGCCTGAAAGAGCGCGGTGGGCGTGCCTATGTCGAGATTGTTGCCTGTGGTGACGGGCGCGGCCATGATTTTGCCGTCGGGCGCGAGGTAGAACAATTCCTTCCCGTCGCTTCGCCAACGCGGCTGTTCTCCGCCGGCGTTGGATACCTGTAACTTTCCGTGCGGTTGGGGGAACGAAGCAATGTAAATCTCCCAGCGCCCACTTTCGTTCGAAGCGTAGGCTACCCATTTGCCGTCAGGCGAAAAATGGGGCGCTTTGGGGATACTGGCGGCCTTGAGAAACAGGCTTGCTTTGAAATCAGGATAGGTTACATACCACAAGTCAGTGCCAGCTTCATAAAGCACGTACTTTCCGTCGCGCGACCAGTCGGTAGGAAAGTGGTCAGGGCCGTCCAGCGGGATGATTTGCTCTTCCTGGGCGCCGTTGGTGTCTTTGACATAGAGGTTGAATTTCTGGGCGCGGTCGGAGGTGAAGATAATGCGGCTGGAATCCGGACTCCACAAGGGCGTGGAGTCGATGGCGGGATCGAAGGTGAGCCGTTTGGCCTTGTCCCGTTCCAGATCATAGGTCCAGACGTCGGTGTTCTGGCTGACGGGATCCATGGAGTCGGTAGCGACAAACTTGCCGTTCGGCGATAGGGAGATGTTGCCGTAAACTCCAGGCGGCACGGCTACGCCAACTTGCTGGCCTTTGCGGTCGAACCAGATGAGCTGCGAAGCGTTGTTGTCCCCGGCCTGCGCGACCAGAACGCCGCCAGCGGAACTGGCGAAGACGGCGTGATAAATGCGGGGCAAATACTGGACGTTGGTCAGAAGAGGAACCGGTTCCCCGTGGAGTTCAAACTTATCGGTATCGAAATGCTGCGCGAAGAGAGTTTGATCGCGGTAGAAGAGCAGATATCCTGGCGCGACGTAGGCGACGTTTGCTTTCGCCTGGGTCACGAGGTGTTTCTCCTTGGAATTCAGCGAACCTACATAGATCGAGGAGAGCGCGGTGCGCCCGGAGAGATCCATGGCGAGGTAGAGAAAGTGCACTCCGTCGGGCAGGAAGATGGGCCAGCGATGGCTGTCCTCGCCGTGCTCGCGATCGGGATAGGTGACCTGGACGGCAGTTCCGCCGGCGGCTGAGATGCGAGAGATTCCGACGCCGAGTTGGCCGGTGGGAGTGAAGAGAATGACCCCGTCCTGGTTCCAGGTGCCGCCGCGTCCGGTGGGGGCTTCGCAAAGCGAGCGCACTGGGCCGCCGCCAAGTTCGAGCCGTTTCAGCTTGCCGTCGGCAAAGAAACCCAAAGAACGCCCATCCGGCGACCAGAAGGGATAATTTGCTCCCTCAGTGTTGGGCAAACTGGTGGCCTGCTGCGAACCGGGTTCGTAGAGCCACAGCAGGTTCTTACGCTCCGATTCCCGGCCGACCAGGGCGACAGTGTGACCATTCGGCGAGACGGCGACATCGCGAGCCGCGAACGGAAGCGGCGCGGAAAAGTAGGATGTTTGCTCGGCAGGTTTGGAAGCGCGCCACCAGAAAACGAAAGCAATCAACAGGGCCGCGAGCGCGGCCGCGACGAGCCACGCGAGGGTTCCATATTTGGCGCTCTGTTCTTTCTTGTCGGTTGGTTTACGAATCTGGCTGCCGCTTCCGGCGATCCACTTCAGCTGCAGCCTGAGGTCGTGCGCGGTCTGAAAACGGTCGTCCGGATTCTTGGCCAGACAGGTGGCGATGACGTTCTCCAGAGCCGGCGGCGTGAGCGGCTGGGTAACAGAAACCGGCTCGGGATCTTTTTCGAGAATCGCGCTGGCCACGCTGATCTGGCTCTTGCCCTCAAACGGCCGCATGCCGGTCAACATTTCATAAAAAACCGCGCCCAGGGCGAACAGATCGGATCGCGCATCCGCATCTTTGCCCTCAATCTGCTCCGGCGACATGTACTGAATGGTGCCGATGATCGTTCCTGCCGTGGTCAGCGGAGACAAAGGGCTGGCCCCGCTCATGGTGCGCGCCGCCGATAAAAGAGGCGCGCTTGACGATCCCAGGCCGGTCGCGGTTGACTTGGCCAAACCAAAATCCATCAGTTTGGCGCCGCTCTTGGTCAGCATGATGTTTCCCGGCTTCAGGTCGCGATGCACGATGCCCTGACGGTGCGCGATTTCCAATGCCTCGGCCACGTTGCTCCCGATGCGAAGCACTTCGTTCAGCGGGATCGCGCCCTTGCTCAGTCGCGCGGCCAGAGTCTCGCCTTCCAGAAACTCCATGACGAGATAGTCGGTGCCATCCTGCGAACCGATGTCATAAAGCTGGCAGATGTGGGGATGATTCAGCGAAGAAATGGCACGGGCTTCGCGCTCCATGCGTTGCTTCCACTCTGGAGAAGAAGATAGATGGGAAGCCAGAACTTTAATGGCGACGATTCGATCGAGCCGGGTGTCACGAGCACTATAGACTTCGCCCATGCCGCCTGCGCCCAGCGCGGATTGAATTTCGTAGGGCCCAAGTTTTGTGCCGGAGGTAAGAGGCATGTGCGGGCATTATAGCGCGCCACATCGGCGGGTCTACGAGGCCCAAGCCAGTCGGAGTTGAATCGCAGCGGCGCTGTCTGCCAGCCTCTCTCTAGTGCGGGAGGAGGAAAATCCCCGAATGGTCGCTGATCCTCGTTTTGAGATCCTGAAAAGCGCTCCGCTCGACAGCTGGATTGCTCTTTCTCAGGACGAGACCTGCATCGTTGTAGTTGGCAGTTCCTATGCAGAAGCGGTTGAGAAAAGTGAAAGTGCCGGAGTGTCGGACCCCGTCCTGGTAAAAACGCCAAAATCCTGGCTCCCGATCTCCGTGTGAGCGTGAAAATTCCATACAGAAAATATCCCGCACCAGCCGCGCCCGGCGGTTTCTTCTATGTCGCATCGATTCCCGTAAGTCTTTCCCTGCCTGCACGAAATACACTTCGCTCCAAACGCTTGGATGCGATTGTAGCTTCAGGAGTGTCCATGTCGCTGTTTCACGGCTCAATCGGCAGGGCCATCGGAATGGAAGTCGAAAAAGGCGAGAAGATCAGATGTCGACAACCGATTCCAGCAACGTCGCTCAAATCGGTATACTATTGAGGGAATTGGACGTTTTGGGAGGATGTAGGAAATATGGAATCGCGCACTGTGTGGATGCGCATCAAGGCTCATCGCTGGGCCTACACGCTCAGCATTCTGGCAACGCTCTCCGTCGGTATTCTGATCGGAACGGTCATCTCTTCAGAAGTCAAAGGCAAAGAAGGGCAAAAGAGCGAAGCCACGCCGTTGACGCTACCCGCGGCCGCGCCCGACCATAACCCGCTTTCGCAGCTGTTCTCGCAGGTCGCCAAGCAGATCTCGCCCAGCGTGGTGAACATCAATACCGAATCCACGATCAAGAATATTCGCCGCCGGCGCGGGGAGCAGAACCCCGACGATGACGACAGCGGCGGGGGCAGTGGTGGCGGCAGCGGCATGGAAGATTTCTTTAATCATTTTTTTGGCGGCCCTGGCGGGCAAGCGGGTCCCAACGGTGGTGATATCCGCGAACGTTCGCTTGGTTCCGGAGTAGTAGTCGATCCCAAGGGCTACATTCTGACCAACCGGCACGTCATCGAGAAAGCCGACCGGATTCGTGTGCGTTTCGACGACGATCCGCCAGGCGTGCAGCACGATGCCAGAGTGATCGGCGCGGATCAGGAGACCGATCTCGCGGTTATCAAAATCGAAGTGGACCATCCCCTGCCCGCAGCCAAGCTCGGCAATTCTGACGGAATGCAGGTCGGCGATTGGGTCTTGGCCATTGGCAGTCCCTTCGGCCAGGCCGGCACCGTGACCGCCGGCATCGTTTCAGCGAAGGGACGCGACATCGTGCCCGGACGACAATTTCAGACTTTCATCCAGACCGATGCGGCCATCAATCCTGGCAACTCGGGCGGGCCACTGGTCAATCTGAATGGAGAAGTGATCGGCATCAACACCGCGATTTTGTCGGAAACGAATGCCTACGCCGGCATCGGGTTCGCGTTGCCTTCCACCACCGTTGTCGACGTCTATAACCAGCTCACCGGACCGGAGCACCGAGTTCAGCGCGGCTCCATCGGCATTACGTTTGACTCGGTGGAGAATCCGGCGATTGCGCGAGTCTACGGCAAAGGCAGCGGCGTGACCATTTCCAGCGTCGTGGCCGGCAGCCCCGCGGACCAGGCGGGACTTAAGATTGGCGACACCATCACCACGGTCAACAGCAAGAAGATCACCAAGGGCACTGAACTGGTGGGCGATATCGCCGCCACTAAGCCGGGAGCGAAAGTTACCGTCGGCTTCCTGCGCAACGGAAAAGCCGAAGAAGCCACCGTCACCGTGGCGGATCGCGCCAAACTGTTTGCTGACCGCCTGGGCGGAGATCAGGACAATGGAGACGAAAACGCTCCCAAGCAGAGCAAGTTCGGCATCACCGTCCGTAAAATCACCCCGGAAATCGCGGACCGGCTCGATTTGCCGCAAGGCAAGGGTGTGATGGTGCAAGAAGTAAAGCCGGGTTCCTTCGCGGAAGACATTAACATGAGCCGCGGCGACATAATTCTGGAAGTGAATAAGGAGCCGGTGAACAGCGAAGAAGAGTTGGTGAAAATTGAAAGCAGCCTGAAAAGCGGCCAGGATGTTGTGTTCCTGGTGCGCCAACGGGGCTCCACGCGGCAGGATGGAACCATCTTCCTGGCCGGTACACTTCCGTAATCGGGCAATGGGCCCAGCGGGAACTGGCATTCTGACTCTGGATTAGAGATGATAATCGAGATGACGGAAGTGCCAGTTGCGCTGGGCCTTTGTTTTGTCCGGGTTTTGGTGGTAACTTGAAGTTCGTCGTGAGCTTGCCGTGAAGAAGGAGTTGTCGCATCCAACGCTTAAAGCGGAATCAGCAGGGCGAGGTTTGGCGTATGAAGCCTGGCGCGTTTTGGGCGCTGATGGCGGTTTGCGTCATCTCGCTCGCGGCAGCGGCGCAGCCGGCATTCGTGCAGCAAGGCTCGGCAAGTAGCGTTCCCGTTAAGAAATCCACTACTAGCGCTGCCTCCAGCCAGACGAATTCCACACCGCATCGAGCAACGTCCCATGGCAGTTCCAGCTCTTCTCCTGCTCATGCGACACCTGCGCACGCCACATCACACGCTCAAACGCATGCCCCGGGATCGACCCGCACGGCCGCCGGAAATGTTGCGCGCAAGACTTCCAGTAAAGGTTCAACCGGTCACGCAGCCGTCAAAGGGACAGCAGTTAAAGGAAAAGGCTCGACTGGGCATAAGAAAACGACGCGCGTGC
>Ga0302324_100000108_pt1 | contig 206500 bp, 155 predicted proteins | sample Palsa_T0_1_FD_201949 | JGI IMG/M metagenome (GOLD analysis project Ga0302324, IMG submission 201949) | Peat permafrost microbial communities from Stordalen Mire near Abisko, Sweden - Palsa_T0_1 | ecosystem: Environmental > Terrestrial > Soil > Palsa > Peat permafrost | place: Sweden: Abisko...
AACGGCGGCGCAGTGGCGGTGCTGGCTTCGAGCGGATTGAATCAGTCACCCCCGCAGACCAATCTCGATAAACTGGTAGTTGAAAACGCACTTAAGCAGGCGGCTCTGACACTGGGCGACTCGATTCTCAAGGCAAAGTCCCAAATCAGCGACGCCAGCGTGCGGAAAACCTTCGTGTTGCTCGGCGATCCAGCCATGCAGATCAAGTCCCCGGCTACGAATACATCGGCTCAGCAGGGTAGGGCAAAATAGTTATTTCCCAATCTCGGTGCCGTTAAGCCTTCGTCTCAACCGGCACCGGGCGAGCCGAACCGACCCTCCGTCGCAGCGGCTCGGCGATGGCCCGAACGACTTTTTCAAATCCGGCGAAGTCAAGAGACTGTGCTCCATCCGACAGCGCACGCTCCGGGCAGGGATGCACTTCGATGATCAGGCCGTCGGCTCCAACGGCTACTGCGGCGCGTGAAACCGCTGCAATCAGACTTTGCTTGCCGGTTCCGTGCGACGGGTCTGCAATTACCGGCAGGTGCGAGAGATCGCGGGCCAGCGCCACCGCAGCCAGATCGAAGGTATTGCGCATTTCCGTTTCAAACGTTTTGATGCCACGCTCGCAAAGTACAACCTGATCATTTCCCCCCGATAGCAAGTATTCCGCCGCCAGCAGCCATTCCTTCACCGTCGCCGAAGGGCCGCGCTTCAACAGCACCGGTTTGTTGATCGTTGCCAGACGCCGCAGCAGTGCGAAGTTCTGCATGTTGCGCGCGCCCACTTGCAACATATCCGCGTGTTCACAGATGATGTCCACATCTTCCGTACCCATAACTTCCGTGACTACGGGCAGATCGGTTTGTTCGCGCGCCTCGCGCAGAATCTTCAGCGCTTCCAATCCAAGACCCTGAAAATCATACGGAGAAGTGCGCGGTTTGTACGCGCCGCCGCGAAGCATGTTGGCCCCGGCGCGCTTTACCGCGTGCGCTGTGCTGAGCAGTTGTTCGCGCGATTCCACGGAGCAAGGGCCGGCGATCACCACAATCTCCGCTCCGCCAATGGAAACTCCGCCCACGTTCACTACTGACCGCTCGGGCTTCACTTGGCGGCTCACCAGCTTGAATGGCTGGGCGATCGCCACTACGTTTTCCACTCCCGCAGCCACCAGCAATGCTTCAATTTCATGGCGGCGTCCGTTGCCCACGGCGGCCACAATCGTGCGTTCCACTCCTCGCGTCACGTGAGGCTGGTAGCCCGCCTCACGCACGCGCTCGATTACGTGCTCAATTTCCTGCTCAGTTGCCTTTTCCGACATATTGACGATCATGGATCCTCCGTGAATTCCTCCGCAAAAAAGCAAGAGCCGCGACTTGAGATCGCGGCTCCCGCTGAAACTTGTCTGAATCTAGGCGATCACGTTTGCCTCGATCTCCCCGCAAGTTCCGCCGAAGCCGCTGCTGCAATAAACCAATAGCAGCGGTGCTGCGCGATGATCGATGTAAATCGTGTCATGGTTGATCGCTCGGTCGTGCCTTTGTTCCCGTAATGTCGACCGGCCACGCCGAAGTAGCCATGATGCCGCAGCACACAGCGCTTGTCAAATGAAACGCCTTGATATTTCAATACTTTCAGATCGCCTAAAGTGTGCCCGGAACCACGGCTGCGGTTGAAGGAGATGGAGCTGGCGCGGGTGCGGTTTGCTGGATCAGTTGCTGGGCGGAATCTTGCGCGTAATGAAGCACACGATCCGGAACCAGGCCCAGGTAGAGCGTCGCCAAGACACTGCTCGCCAGCGCCAAGCCAAGTCCCAGCGGAACCGGCGTCACCGGGACTTCTTTGCGTGACTCGCGCATATACATCACGACGACGATTCGCAGGTAATAGTACGCGCCCACCGCGCTGTTGAGGAGGCCGATGACCGTAAGCCAGACCAGATTGGACTTGAGAGCGGCCGCGAATACGTAAAACTTGGCGAAGAAACCGCCAGTCATCGGAATGCCGATCAGCGAAAGCAGGAAAATGGTAAGCGTGGCCGCCAGCAGCGGGGAACTGCGGCCCAGCCCTTCGTAGTCTTCCAAAGTTACGTAGCGTTCACCGGCGTTGGCGAAATGGCTGACCACGGCGAATGCACCCACGTTCATGGCGGCGTAGGCTGCCGTGTAAAACATGGCCGCGGAAGTGCCGAGCTCCGGGGCGGTTGCAAACGCGACCAGCAAGTAACCAGCATGGGCAATCGAAGAATAAGCCAGCAGGCGCTTGACGTTGTTTTGCACCAGCGCTCCGATGTTGCCCAGCGTCATGGAGAGCGCCGCCGAGACCCAAATGAGCCAGAAGCGTCCGGGCACGTTGATGACAAAGACGACGCGCAGCAACACGGCGAAAGCCGCAGCCTTGGGCGCAGTCGACATAAAGCCTACAATCGGCGCCGGCGCGCCCTCATACACATCGGGCGTCCAGATGTGGAACGGAGATGCCGCCACTTTGAAGCCCAGGCCCACCAACATCAACGCCACGGCTACATAAGCCAGCAGTGAAATCGGACCCCGGCGTAACGCAAGGCTAATGTCGTCAATGTTGGTCGAACCGGTCGCGCCGAACATCAAGGCCACGCCATACAGGAAGAATGCCGTGGCGAACGAGCCCAACAGAAAATACTTCAGCGATGCTTCGCTGCTGGATGCCTCGTGCCGTCGGAACCCGGCAAGTATGTAGGTGGAAATCGAGGAGATCTCCAGCGCAATGAAAATCAGCACCAGTTCCACCGCGGAGGTCATCAGCGCCATGCCGACCACTCCAAACAGAATTAACGCGTAATACTCACCCGCCCGGATGCGCTGAACCCTCACGTACTCGAAAGAAGTAAGAATGATCACACCGGCGATGCCGATCACCAGGATATGGAAAAATACGCTGAACCCATCGACCCGCACCATTTTCCAGAAAGCCAGGCCGGGCGACAACGACATGTACCAGGTGGCGGCGATCCCGGCGAGAGTGCCCGCAAGAGCGATCAGACCCAACATCTTCTGGCTCTGCTTTTCGTCCACTAGCGGATCAAGCACCATCACGACGATGCCGAAAACAGAGAGCACAATCTCAGGTAAGATGCGAACATAATCTGTGCTCTGCGGAAGGGTTTGCAACAACACGGCCGCGAGAGCCGCCGGCGTGATTGCGGTCATTGGCCCACCACCTTGCCGACTAGCTGCGCAAAGGGCGTGAGAGCGGCCTGCACCGCTGGATCAATCGAGCTCAGCCACAACCACGGCGCTACGCCCATCACCAACGCAGCCGCGGCGCAGGGCCAGATTGCCGCTTTCTCATACGTGAAAAGATCGTGGATCGTGGCGTTTGCCGGGTTCTTGAGCTTGCCATAGAAAACTCTCTGATACATCCACAGCAGATAACAAGCGCTCCAAATCACGCCTGTGGCCGCCAGAATTCCGTAGATGGCTTTGGCCTGAAACGCTCCACTCAACACCAGGAATTCGCCTACGAACCCATTGAGTAGCGGCAAACCAAGAGCAGCCAGAACCATGAACAGAAAAGAAGCCGCGTACACCGGAATGGATTCAGCCAGCCCGCCGAACTCGCCAATCTCGTAAGTATGCCGCCGTTCGTGGAGAATGCCCGTCAGCATGAACAATCCGCCGGTAGAAATTCCGTGCGCCAGCATCACAAACATCGCGCCGTTCAGCCCAGCCTGCGTGAAGCTGAAAATCCCCAGGACCACGAATCCAAGATGGCTCACCGAGGAATAGGCGATCAGCTTTTTCATGTTGGGCTGAACCATGGCGACGAGTGCGCCATAGATGATTCCGATCAAAGCAAGAACCATGATCCAGACAGCGTTGTGGCGCGCCTGCTCGGGAAATAATCCCAGGTTGAAGCGCAACATCCCGTAAGTGCCCATCTTGAGCAGCACCCCGGCGAGCAGGACCGATCCCGCCGTAGGCGCTTCCACGTGCGCGTCGGGCAGCCAGGTGTGGAACGGGAACAGCGGAACCTTGACCGCAAAGGCGAGGAAGAATCCGAGAAACAGCCACTGCGCGGCGGCGGGAAAACCGGGCACCGCGCCATTCGCAATCCGTTCGCGAATGGCAACAAAATCAAAGCTGCCGGTATGCGCATAAAGCCACAGAATCGCAACCAGCATGAAAACGGACGCCACCATGGTGTAGAGAAAAAACTTCACCGCCGCGTAGACCTTGCGCTCGTGCCCGAACATGCCGATCAGCAGCGCCATGGGAATCAGCGTGGCTTCCCAGAAGAAATAGAAGAGGAACAAGTCGAGCGAGGTGAATACGCCGATCAGGGCGGTTTCGAGGATCAGTAATAGAATGAAGAATTCTTTTACCCGCTCGTGAATCGACTTCCATGAGATCAACACGCACAACGGCGTGAGAAACGTCGTGAGCAGCACCAGCCAAAGCGAAATGCCGTCGATCCCCATGTGGTAGTGGATATTGGGGCTCGCAATCCACCGGCGGTCAACCTCGTACTGGAACCCGGTGTGTGCGCGATGAAAATAGGCCGGCAGATGCAGCGATAAAATGAAAGTCAGCAAAGACACGACGAGAGCAAAAATGCGAATGTCGCGATCACGCCGGGGCAGCAAAATCAGCAGCAAGGCGCCGGCCAGCGGAGCCAAAGTCACCAGCGTCAGAATGATGGGGCTCAGGCTGTCGGTGTTCATTGCCCCAGTCCACTCCAGATCATGTAAGCAATCACCACCGCCGCGCCGGCAGCGATCCAGCCCGCATAAGAGCGCAGGTTGCCCGATTGCATGTGGCGAACCTCATCGGAAACATAGCGCGCGCCGTCGCCAGCGTCATTGACCGCCGCATCGATAATCTTGCGGTCCACATCCTGCCAAAGGATTCGAGTCGATCCATCGATCAGCGGCTTAATGAACAGCGCCGCGTAAAGTTCGTCCACGTAGTATTTGTGCACTACGGTCCGGTAGAAGCCGCCGAGCGAATCGGCGATCTTCTGCGGTAGTTCAGGCTTGCGATGGTAGAGAACATAGGCGAGGTAGAATCCCAAGAATGCCGCTGCCACCGAAATCAGCGTTAGATACAGCTCCATGTGGCCCGCCGATTCGCCTGCAGCCTCCGCGGAGGTTGTCGCTGCAGCCCCGGCCTCGAACACCGGCGCAAGAAACCTGTCAAAGTGGTTCCCGATGCCGACCCATCCTCCGACAAACGACAACACCGCGAGGATTGCCAACGGCACAATCATCACCATCGGGCTTTCATGGGGCCAGCCGTGCCCGTCGTGGGCAGCGCTGTGCTCCGCAACTTTCAGTCCGCGGTAGTCGCCGAGAAAAGTGAGAAACCACAAACGGAACATGTAGAACGATGTGATGAATGCCGTGATCACGCCGATCAGCCAGAAGACCCAACTGCCGTGTTCGCTGGAGAACGCTTTCCACAGAATCTCGTCTTTGCTGAAAAAGCCTGCCAGGGGCGGAACGCCAGCGATGGCAAGTGTGGCGATCGTCATCGTCAGGAACGTCCACGGCGCATACAGCCGCAGGCCACCCATCTTGCGCATGTCCTGTTCGCCGCCACAGGCATGGATCACCGAGCCCGCGCCCAGAAACAGCAAGCCCTTGAAGAAAGCATGAGTCATCAGGTGGAAAATTCCCGCCGAAAAAGCGCCCACTCCGCAGGCCATGAACATATAACCGAGTTGCGAGATGGTCGAGTAGGCGAGAACTTTCTTGATATCGGTTTGCGCGATGCCGATGGTGGCGGCAAAGAATGCAGTGAGCGTGCCAATAATTGCGACCACGGTCAGCGCCGTAGGCGCGCGCTCAAAGATCACGTGCGAGCGCGAAACCATATACACGCCTGCCGTCACCATGGTTGCGGCGTGGATCAGCGCGGAAACCGGTGTCGGACCTTCCATCGCGTCGGGCAGCCAGATATATAAAGGAATCTGAGCAGATTTTCCCGCCGCACCCACCATGAGCAGAATTCCAACCGCGGTGAGCAGCCCCGCGCTGGCGGTCTCCGGACTCAAAGGGGCGACACGGTGAAATACCTGCTCAAAATTCAGCGATCCAAAGTGCTTGATCAGCAAAAACAGCGCGATCAGGAAGCCGAAGTCGCCAATGCGGTTGACGATGAACGCTTTCTTGCCCGCCGAAGCCGCCGAATCCTTCGTGAACCAGAATCCGATCAGCAGATACGATGCCAGGCCCACGCCCTCCCAGCCGATGAACATCACCAGGTAGTTGTTGGCCAGTACCAGCGTCAGCATGAAAAACATGAACAGATTCAGGTAGGCGAAGAAGCGGTAGTAGCTGGGGTCGTCCCACATGTAGCCGACGGAGTAGATGTGGATCAGGAAACCAACCCCGGTCACCACCAGCAACATGACCAGAGAAAGTTGATCGAGATAGAAGGCGAAATCGGCGCTGAAGCTTCCGGAGCGAATCCAATGCGCAAGAAACTCCTGGTAGGGAAGGGACAACGACGAAAAGCGCAGTGCAACCCACAAAGCCATCGCAAAAGCCGCGCCGCTGAAAAACAGCGCGACAATGGTCACGGCCCGGCGCGAAGACTTCTTGCCCAGAAGGCCGTTAATCGCGGCGCCCGCCAGCGGCAAAATCGGGATCAGCCAGAGATTGAGGGTGGGGTTCATAGTTTGAGCAGGTTCACCTGATCCACGTTCAAGGTCTCGCGCGTGCGATAGACAGCTATGATGATTGCCAGCCCGACCGTCGCTTCGGCCGCAGCCACGACCATCACAAAGAAGACGAACACCTGCCCGGCCAGGGCGTGCCAGTGCGCCGCGAACGCCACGAACGAAAGATTCACGCCGTTCAACATCAGCTCAATCGACATGAAGATGGTGATGATGTTGCGCTTGATGAGAAATCCCGTCACTCCGCAGGCAAACAGGAATCCACTCAGCAGCAGGTAATAGGAGAGCGGCACCATCACTCCACCTTCCCCGCCGATGAAGATTCCGGCTTGCTGGCCAGCACCACAGCGCCCATGATCGCGATCAGGATCAACACGGACGTGACTTCAAACGGCAACAGGAAATTATGAAAGAGAAGCTGAGCAATTTCCTTGGGAGGCCCCGGCAACGCCCCGATAGGCACCGCCTCGGTTCCTGACCTCCGCAAAACCACCCAGGCCAGGAGTACGCCGCCGATCAACATGCCCGGCACGCCAAACAGAATGGCGACGCGGCTGCCCTTGGTGTGCTCTTCTTCCCCGGCGTTCAACAGCATAATCACGAAGACGAACAGCACCATGATCGCGCCCGCATAAACGATGACCTGCACGGCTGCGACGAACTCCGCGCCCAACAGCAGATACTCTCCCGCCAGCGCTGCCATTACTGCAATCAGCGACAACGCACTGTTAATGGGATGAGTCTGCGCCAGCAGGTTGACCGCTCCCGCGACGCAAACCGCACCGAAAGCCAGAAATAAGATGAGGTGAAAACTCATGAGTCAGTTCTCGGTTCTCAGTTCTCAGTTCTCAGATAAACCGCCTCACAATGCCATCTTCTCAGCTGGCGCTCTCACGCGCTGTTACTGAGAATTGAGAACCGAGAACGAGAACTCGTTTTTCCCTACCAGGCCACGGCAATCGCCGTAGCCACCAGATTCGCAATCGCCAGAGGCAGCAGGAATTTCCAGCCAAAGGACATCAATTGGTCATAGCGGAAGCGCGGCAACGTCCCACGCACCCAGATATAAATAAAGAGAAACACAAAAACCTTGGCCGCGAACCAGAAGAGCGGCAGAAGCGCCTGCAGAATGGGCGGTCCAAAAAGCGGACCGTGCCAGCCGCCGAAGAACAAAAGTGTGGCCAGGCAGCCCACGGTAATCATGTTGGCGTACTCGGCCATGAAAAACATGGCAAACTTCATGGAACTGTACTCGGTATGGTACCCCGCTACCAATTCGGTTTCAGCCTCCGGCAGGTCAAACGGAATACGATTTGTTTCCGCATACGCCGCCATCAGATAAATGAAGAAGCCGATCAATTGCCCGTGAAAAATATTCCAGCGCGGAATGAAACCCCAGAAATGTCCGCCCTGCGCATCCACAATATCTCGCAGGCTGAAGCTGCCCGCCATAATCAACACGCCCACCAGCGAGAGCCCCAGCGAGATCTCATAGCTCACCATCTGCGCGCTGGCCCGCAGTCCGCCCAGCAGCGAATATTTGTTGTTCGACGACCACCCCGCGAGCGCCACTCCATACACGCCCATCGACGTAACCCCAAGAATCAGCAGCAAACCGATATTCACATCCGTGACCTGCAACGGAATGTTGTATCCCGCGATTGTGATCGAGTTGCCGAATGGGATTACCGCAATCGAGGTCAGGGCAAAGATCAACGCCATCATCGGTGCGGCCAGAAACAAGGGCTTGTACACGTGCGGCGGCGTCAAGTCCTCTTTGAAAAGAAATTTGATGCCATCGGCCGCCGGCTGCAGCAACCCAAACGGGCCGACCCGCGTGGGGCCCCACCGATTTTGCATGTGGCCCACAACTTTGCGCTCCAGCCACACGGTGTAGGCGACCGCCGTCAGCAACACAACCAGCAGCAGCGCGGACTTGATCACCGACACAAGAATGAAAATAGGAATCGGCAACGCCTTGCTTCCTCTCTGAGCTGCCTACTTCAGTCAGCCGCTACTTCGGCGGGCTTGACCTCGTGACTTTCCACCACCGCTTTCAAAACTCTGGAATAGCGTCCCAGCGTGCCCGAGCTGAACAGATTGTCGTTGGCTGGCACAATGGATTCCGCGTTGTGCGCGACGCCTGGGCCAGCCTCGGACAGCGACGTGTGCTGACTGTTGCCCGCCAACAAGTTCATCCGCGAAACGTCATAGCCGGGAACCAGTCGCTGAATCTCATCGAAAATCGCCATGGGATCAAACGGGCTTAATTTCGGTTCCAGCCCGCGCGCCTCGAGCCAGACCGCGTGACGATCCGCCTCGCCCGACTGAGCTCCGCGCGACTGTCCCGCGTCCGCTCGCGTACCGCCGCCGAAGGGTACAAGTCTGCGCACCTCGAAGCCCATGGCATCGGCGATGCGCACCATCATTTCAAAATCCGCCTTCACGCCCGTGACTTCGCCTGCTTTCTTAACAAGTTGCAGATCGCCGCAAGTGTTGGTGAAGGTGCCTGACTTCTCGTAAGCGTTAGCCGCGGGCAGCACAACGTCGGCCATCACTGCAGTCTCGGTCAGGAACATGTCCTGCACCACGATGAAGCTTTTCGAGAACGCGAAGGGATCAATGTTCAGTCGCCCAACCGGATTCGCGCCGACAACGTAGAGAGCTTTCAGCTTGCCGGCTTTGGCAGCTTCAACCATGCCGGGCAGATCGAAGCCGGCGTCCTGAGGAATCCCGCCCCACTCTTCGTGGAACGAACTGTTTCCGCGGACGGGCTGGTATCCAGGCAGCAGATCGGGATACAAGCCCATATCCGCCACTCCCCGAGAGTTGGCATAGTCCGCCAGACAGATGAATTTGGCTCCGGGAATGCCCGAGCCGAACTTCACGAGGCTGGCAATGTCGCCGCCGCGAATTTCCGAGCCAAAAATGACGACGAGATTCTGCTCGCCACGCAGCTTGTCGCGCAGGGCGATCCATGAGTCTCGGTTACATGAGTCTCGGTTAGCAGATGAATCGATCAAAGCCTCTGCATCGTCTCCGGCGAGGAACCGGACCGCCTTACTTTCCGCTCCCGCCGGAATCTGCAGGAAGCTTGTCGCCTGCCGTCCCAATTTGATTAGCTGTGAGTTAATCACGTAGAGCCGCGCCTGGTGCAGTCGCACGTTGTTGCGAATCTGCCACGCCAGCAACGGATGCTGCTCCGTAGGATCGCTTCCGATCAGCAGAATGGCGGGCGCCATGAAAACCTCGGCCATGCTCGCGGTGGCATCCGTCTTTCCGCGTAGGGCAGCCGCCAGAGCGGGGAAGTCGGCGGTGCGGTGGTGATCTACATGATTCGTTTTCAAAACCACGCGCGCGAACTTCGAAAGCAGATACGCTTCTTCATTCGTCGTGCGCGTCGAGCCCACAACGCCAATCGCCTGTCCGCCCTCTTTGTCGCGAACTTCGCCGAACTTTGTTCCGATCAATTCAAATGCTTCTTCCCATGTCGCTGGAGTCAGCTTGCCGTTCCTGCGAATCAGCGGCTGCGTCAACCGCTCTTCGTGATTCGCGAAGTCGAACGCATAACGGCCTTTGATGCAGAGGAAGTCGCCGTTCGTGCCGCTCTTGTCGCGATTATCGCCCCGCACAATTTCCATCCCCGTATCGGAACGGCGCACGCCCAGCGTCGTCTTGCAGCCGTCACCGCAGTGGGTGCAGATCGTTCCGACGTGCTTCATCTCCCACGGGCGCGTCTTGTATCGATATGCGCCGGAAGTGAGCGCGCCCACCGGGCAGATGTCAATGCACATGCCGCATTCTTCGCATTCCAGATGATCTTCTTTATTGGGAGCGATGACCGAACTGACGGCCCGGTTCTGCACGCCCAGCGCCCAAACATCCATGCCTTCGCCGCACACTCGCACGCAGCGGTAGCATAGAATGCAGCGCGGCCGGTCGAAAAACACCACCGGAGACCACTGCTGCTCCTCTTTGTGGTTCTTTGCCTCCATGAACTTCGACTCGGCCGCGCCGTAGGCAAACGTCATGTCCTGCAGTTCGCACTCACCGCCGGCATCGCACACCGGACAATCGAGAGGATGGTTGCCGAGCAGCATCTCGACCATGCTCTTGCGCGCCTGTTTGATCTCATCGCTATCCGACGTGACGACCATTCCTTCGCCGACCACCGTGGTGCAGGCGGTCTGCAGCTTGGGCATTTTCTCGATCTTCACCAGGCACATGCGGCAAGCGCCCTGCAGCGACAGGTTCGGGTAATAGCAAAACGACGGCACTTCGATGCCGACTGTCTTGCAGGCCTCGATCAGCAGCGTCCCCGCGGGAGCCGTGACCTTCTTGCTGTCAACTGTGAGTGTTACGTCAGCCATAAAATTTAGCGATTGGGCGATTTGGTGATTGAGCGATTGAAAAACCAGTATGCGGTTCAGCTTTTCAATCGCTCAATTACCCGATTGCCCAATGGCTCAATTCTTCTCTAGTGCGCCATCGCCGGCAGTTCCTCCCCCACTCCCGCTGCTTCATACGGGCACGGCCGGCCTTCCAGGTGATCTTCAAATTCTTTGCGGAACTTTTTCACGAATGCAATCGTCGGCATCGCCGCCGCATCGCCCAGCGGACAAAAAGTCCGCCCCAGCATGTTTTCCGACAGATACTGCATATTGTCGATGTCTTTCTTCAGTCCGCCGCCTGCGTGAAAGCGGGTCAGCGTCTTCTCCAGCCAGTCGGTGCCCTCGCGGCAAGGGATGCACCATCCGCAGCTTTCGTGCTTATAAAATTTCATGGTCCTCAGGGCGAACTTCACGATGCACTGCGCATCGTCCAGCACGACCACGCCGCCCGATCCCAGCATCGATCCCGCTTTCGCAACGGAATCAAAATCCATGTTGACGTCGATTTCGTCGGCGGTGAGGCATGGGCAGGAAGCCCCGCCGGGAACGACCGCCTTCAGCTTGCGCCCGTTGGGGATGCCGCCGCCCACCTCGTAAATCATCTTCTTTAAGTTATACCCCATTGGCAATTCGTAGACGCCCGGCCGGGCGATGTTGCCGCTCAGACAAAACAGCCGTGTGCCGCCATTCTTCGGCGGACCAAGTTTGGCGAACCATTCGGCGCCTCCGAGAATAATATGAGGAACGTTGGCCAGCGTCTCCGCATTATTAATGACCGTGGGACCACCCCACAGACCCACCACCGCCGGAAACGGCGGCCGAATCCGCGGAATGCCCCGCTTGCCTTCGAGCGATTCCATCAGCGCCGATTCTTCACCGACTTCATAGGAGCCAGCGCCGCCGTGCCAGTAAATGTCGAAGTCGCGCCCACTGCCGAAAATGTTCTTGCCCAGGAAGCCTTTCGCGTTGGCGTCGCGAATCGCCTTCTGCATAATGATCGAGAGATAGCGGTATTCGCCGCGAATGTAGATATATCCGCTCGCCGCGCCCACGGCCAGGCCGCCAATCGTAACGCCTTCGATCACCGCATGTGGATCGTGTTCGAAAATCAAACGGTCTTTGCAAGTTCCCGGTTCGCTCTCGTCGCCGTTGCACAGCACGTACTTCGGCTTGACCGATTGCTTGGGCACGAACGACCACTTCATCCCCGTCGAAAACCCGGCGCCGCCACGCCCGCGCAGCCCTGAGTTCTTCACTTCGTTAATGATGGCGTCCGCTTCCATTCCGAGCGCCTTCTGCACCGCCTTGTAGCCGTCCAGTTCGAGATAGCGGTCAATGTTGACCGCGCCCTTGCCAAAGCGCCGGGAGACGACCTTTACCTCATCGGGATGTGAAACCAGTGAAGCCATCGGGTGATTTTGCGATTGAGTCATTGTGCGATTGAAAAGCCGTCCGCTTCCACGACCGCTAATTCCGTTGGCTTTTCAATCGCCCAATCACCCGATCACACAATCGCTAAATTTTCTTATACTCGGCCAAAATCGCATCCATCTTTTCAGTCGTCAGGTTCTCATGAAAATCGTAATTCACCTGCGCCGCCGGAGCCCAACTGCAAGCCCCGATGCACTCTACTTCTTCCAGGGTAAACAATCCGTCGGATGTCGTCTCTTTGTTGCCAATGCCAAGCTTCCTCGCGCAGTGATGAAGAATCTCCTCGCCGCCGCGCACCATGCAACTGATGTTGGTGCAGACTTGCACGTTAAATCTGCCGCGCGGCTTGGTGGTCAGCATCGAGTAGTAGCTGATCACGTTGCGCACTTCGAGTTCAGTCAGATCGAGGCGCGTGGCCAGTTCCTGAATGACTTCGTCGCTGAGAAATCCAACTTCGTCCTGCGCGTACAGCAGCGTCGGAACCAGCGCCGACCGCTTCGTCGGATAGTGCGGCACCATCTCCGCGAACCGCGCCTCGAATTCTTCAGAAAACTTCATAACGAAATTGGGCAATCGAGTGATCGGGTAATTGTGCAATTGAAGTTCATGCCGCATTCCTTGCGGTACGCTGAGACGCCGCGAAGATTGCCGTCAGTTCGTGCGCTTCTTTAGCAATGATTCCGCCTTCTTCAATGGCACAATCCCTGATTCTGTCATCAACTCCAGCCACAGAATCGCTTCGTCCGCTTCCTCGACCACTACCCCCATCTTAGCTATAAACTCTGCCTTCGATCTCGCTCGGCACACCGCCCGATAGTTTGCAGCCACCGACGTACTGCAGCGAAGTAGCTGCTTTCCCAAAACCTGCGTGTCCGTCTTATAGGGAAGCGATCTATAAAGGCGGATTACCCGCAACGCAAATGCCTTCGTTCGATCACGTAATTGTTCGGGTTGACTGCTCACAGCCACGGCTTTCAATTGCCCAATCACCCAATCGCCAAATTACTCAATTATTCACCGGTCGATCTCTCCCAGCACAATGTCGATTGATCCAATCGCCGCCACCACGTCCGCTAGCAGCCGTCCCTCACACATGGCGGGCAGCGTCTGCAGATTGGCCAGGCAGGCCGCGCGCATGTGTACTCGGTACGGTTTGGCGGTGCCGTCACTCACGATGTAATAGCCCATCTCGCCGCGCGGCGACTCAACCGCCTGGTACACCTCGCCCGCCGGCACCGCAAAACCTTCGGTGATTATCTTAAAGTGATAGATGAGCGCCTCCATCTGCGTCTTCATCTTCTCGCGGTCGGGCAGCACCACATGCGGAGCGTCAGCCTTGATCGGACCCTCCGGCATTCCGTCCAGCGCCTGCCTCACGATCCCGATCGACTCGCGCAACTCCCGCACCCGGCACATGTAGCGCGCGAAAACGTCGCCTTCCTGCGCGACCGGCACTTTGAACTGGAACTTTTCGTAACTCGTATACGGCATGTCGCGGCGCAGGTCGATGTCCACTCCGCTCCCGCGCAGCGTCGGTCCGGTCGCCCCTAGCGCGATGGCATCTTCCGCGGTGAGCCGGGCCACGCCCTTGGTACGCATCATCCAGATCGGATTCCCCGTAAGCAGGTTTTCGTATTCGTCCACTTTTTCCGGAAAATTTCCGGCAAACTCGCGCACCCGGTCGAAGAACCCGATCGGCGGTTCCAGCGCAATTCCTCCCACGCGAAAATAAGAGGTCATCATGCGCTGTCCGCTGACCATCTCAAACATTTTCAAAACTTCTTCGCGCTCGCGGAAACAATACAGGAAAACCGTCAGGGCGCCGATATCCATGGCGTGCGTACCCAGCCATACCAGGTGCGAATTGATGCGCGTCAACTCGTTCATCAGCACCCGCAACCACTGCGCCTTCGGCGGAATCTCCAGCCCCAAAAGTTTCTCCACCGCCAGCACATAGCACAGATTGTTGGTCATGGGGCAGAGGTAGTCGATGCGGTCGGTGAGCGGCACCACCTGTTGATAGAACTTGGCCTCGCAGGTCTTTTCGATTCCAGTGTGCAGGTAGCCGATGTCGGGCATGATCCGCACTACGGTTTCGCCATCGATCTCGAGCAGCACGCGCAAAACGCCATGCGTCGAGGGATGCTGCGGCCCCATGTTCAGGATCATGGTGCGATCCTGGCCGGGTTCGAGAACGGGCGTCGGCGAGAAGTGAGCCATAGCTCCTAGCGATAGCCCTCCACCGGATAATCTTTGCGCAGCGGATGACCTTCCCAATCCTCGGGCATCAGAAGGCGACGCAGATAAGGATGCCCGGTAAAGCGAATGCCAAACAAATCAAAAACTTCCCGTTCAAAATAGTTGGCGCCCGGCCACAACGAAGTCAGCGACTCCACCGCCGGACTGGCGCTGTCGAGGCGCACCTTCAGCCGAACTCGCTCTTTTTTCGGAATCGACAACAGGTGATAAACCACTTCAAATCTCGGCTCCGCTGGATACCAATCGACGCAGGTGACGTCGGAAAGAAAATTGAAAGCGCACTCCGCATTGTCCCGCAACAGGGCGCAAGCCTCGTGGACATTTGCCCGGTCGACGTAAATTGTCATCTCGTCGCGGTCGAACTTCGCGCCTTGCACCGCCGCCGGATTCCACGCCAGCAGCGTTGCCACCGCGGGATGCGTTTTCAGTTGCTCGAGATCGGTGATCGCTGAAACCAGCGCCATTACCGTTCTCCCCGCTGCACGGAAGCGCCCCAGTCCAGAACGCCCTTTTTCCAGACGTAGAAGAAGCCGACCAGCACAATGCCGAGATACACCATCATCTCCCACAATCCGAAGTGCTTGAGGTCGCGCAGAATCACCGCCCAGGGATAGAGAAATACCGCCTCTACGTCGAACAGAATGAACAGCATCGCCACCAGGTAAAACTTCACCGAGAAGCGCCCCCGAGCGTCCCCCACCGGGGTCATCCCGCACTCATACGGAGACATTTTGGCCCGGGTCGGCTTCCTTTGCCCAATCAGCCACGAAAGCGAAATAATCGCCGTCGCGATTCCGCCAGCCAGCAGGATGTGGATCAAAAACGGCAGGTAGCGAGCGAAATAATTGTCGGGCATAGTGCAGGCTATATATAATTCGCGACGAGCGTTGACTAAACATTTAGATTAGGGGCTGCCCGTTCAGAGTGTCAAGCGAACGGGGAACAATTGGGCAATTGTGCGGTCGGGTAATCGGGCAATTGAAATTCACCCCCTGATATCCCGCAAACGTTGTAAGCTCAGAGGGCTTCGGGTTTCAATCGCAAAATCGCCCGATCAACCAATCACAAAATTCTTTATGATTTTTGGCTTCAACACCGACGTTAAGCACGGCGACACCATTTATCACGTGCAGAGTGAGGCCCGCGAGAGCGAGCAACTGCTGCAAACCCAAGTCTTCGTGCGCGGGCGCTGCGTGGGCAAGAAGGCAACCTCTTATGCGCACTCGGCCGCGCAGGCCGGATTCGCCGATCAGCAAAAAGAGCAACTGCTGCGCGACCAGCATCGCCAGGTGCTCGAAGCCATTCGCGAAGGCAAGCTAGAGAGTGTTTTGGACCGTGAACCAACCGAAGCCTTAGCCGCCATCCAGGAACTCGATGTGCAATGGCTCAACGCAGCTTCCGTCCATGCCGAGCGCGGCCTCACCATGCAACTGCGCGTCACCGAAGGTGGAGCGGTGGTGCCCGGCGCTCGTCTCACCTTCCGTTTTGCCCGTCCCGATGCTGCGCCTTTCTACACCCAGGCCGTCACCGACTCCGCCGGCAGCGCCCAGATCCAGATCGCGGTCGAAGAATCCGCCCTGCCCGATTCTTCCGTGATGGTTCAAGCCAACCACGACGGCCGCACTGCCACGCGCAAATTCCTCCTGCGCAAAGCGGAGTAGTGGCCCAATGAGTCTCTCCGCTCAACCAATTCAGTGCGGCAATCTCCAAAGAGAAGTGCTCCGGACTCCTGTGCAATGAACCTCCGCCTCAACGGGGAAGAGCGCAGCTTCACCGATCCACCAACGCCGTATACCTTGGCGATACTGATCGAGACCCTGGGCATGAAGCCGGACCGCGTCGCCGTGGAACTCAACCGCGACATCGTGCCCCGCGAGCGCTGGCCCGAAACTCACCTCCATGACGGCGACCGTCTGGAAATCGTCCAGTTCGTGGGCGGCGGTTGTCTGCCGTAATCTCTCCAGGTGTCCTTCTAGTTAACCCGCCTCAGTAGATTCTTCTGTTGACTCCTGGCAATTCGTGCCTAGAATGTTTGAAACATTTTGCTCGAGAATTGTTTCAGACCCTGTTTCGAACTAGGAACCGATGCCTGAGCGTTTTTCATCGCAGGAAGTGATCGCTCTTACGGGAATTACGCCGCGCCAGTTGCAATGGTGGGACGAGCGCGGTGTAGTCAAGCCGGAGCGCGAGGGGCACCGCCGCATGTATTCGATGAATCACCTCAGCGAAGTCGCGGTCATTTGCGAGCTTCGCCGCAAGGGCTTCTCCCTGCAAGGCGTGCGGAAGGTAATGCGCTTCCTCAACCGTGAACTGGGCAAAGGTTTGGGTGAAGTTGTGGCCCGCAGTTCCGATGTCCATCTTCTGACCGACGGCGAGCGTCTTTACCTTGAAACTTCAGCCCGGCAGATTGTCGACATTCTTAAGAATTCGCGGCAGCCCATCCTGGGCGTCTGCCTCAGTGACGCGGTACGCCAAGTGCGTGCCGAGGTCGTCGCCAGAAAGCTGAATACTTCGGTAACGTCGCCGATTAGCCATCGGCGTGCTAAAAAAGTTTCGTAGGCAGGAAAGTTTGGTTCACAGGAGGAGCACATGGTCGCAGAACTGGACGTCCTGAACGAATGGATTCCCGAGCAGATGTTGCCCGGCACGGTTTTTGTTTTGGAAAATGCCGGCGAAATCGGGGAAAAAGAAGATCCGTATTGGGCAGTGCTGGCCTGCCCTTCCTGCGGCATGCTGGGCCTGATCACGCGCAAGCAGATCGGCGGCTTGCTGCCCGTAATCTGCGGCTCCGAGCACTGCCCGGCTCAATTTTTTATTCGCGACAGTGAAGTCGTGGTGCGCAAACCCTTCTAGCTCCGTCTAGTATTCTCTTGCTGCTCCAAGGCCGTGCTCTTGCGCCCTCAGTTCCGTCCCAGCGTTAATTCTTTCCAATCTTCGCTTCGTTCAACTCCACGGGAACCTGCTCCACAATTTCAATGCCGAAGCCTTCCAGCGCGGCCACTCGTTTGGGACGATTGGTAAGCAGGCGAATTCGCCGCAGACCGAGGTCGGAAAGAATCTGCGCGCCGATACCGATTTCGCGCTGCGTCTCGCGTTCGTTGTCGAGCAGCGACGGCAGTTTCCGGCCGCGATGGAAAGTCAGCGCGCCGCGTTCGCCAATTTTTTCCACCGAAAATCCCTTGGAAGTCTGGTGCAAATAGATCAGCGCTCCGCGCCCTTCCTGCGCAATCCGGCGCAGAGAGCCATCGAGCGTGGCGTGGCACTCGCATCCCGTCGAGCCAAACACGTCGCCCATCAGGCAGTGGGCGTGCATCCGCACCAGAACGGGCTGGTCGCTACTTTCGACGTCGCTGCTTTCGACGTCGCCGCGCGGCATTTCGCCTTTGAGCAGCGCCACATGTGACTCTCCGCCTTCGATTTCGCTTTCATAGGCGATGAGCCGGAATTCGCCGTAGCGCGTGCCCACCAATGCTTCGCCCACGCGATGCACGTAGCGCTCATGCGCCATGCGGTAGCGGATCAGCTCGGCCACGGTGAGCATTTTCATTTCGTGCCGGCGGCAGAATTCGATGAGGTCGGGGACGCGGGCCATGCTGCCGTCATCTCTCATGATTTCGCAGATGATGCCGGCGGGAATCATTCCGGCCAGGCGGGCCAGGTCGACGGCGGCTTCGGTTTGTCCCGCGCGCACCAGCACGCCGCCTTTGCGGGCGCGAAGAGGGAAGACATGTCCGGGGCGAGCCAGATCGCTGGCGGTCGAGGCGGGATCGAGCGCCACTTGAATGGTGCGGGCGCGGTCATGGGCGGAAATGCCGGTGGTGACGCCGACGCGCGCGTCGATGGCCTCGCAGAACGCGGTTCCATATTGCGAGGTATTTTCCGCGGTCATGGGACCGATGCGCAGGTGCGCGAGCCGTTCCTCGGTCATAGCGAGACAGACCAAGCCGCGTCCAAACTTGGCCATAAAGTTGATGGCTTCGGGCGTGACCTTCTCGGCCGCGAGCGTGAGGTCGCCTTCATTCTCGCGATCTTCATCGTCGACCACGACGATCATGCGGCCGGCGCGAATTTCCTCAAGCGCAGCGGGAATGTCGGTGAATGGAGAGTCGGAAGTCATTCACGGAAATTGTAGCAAAAGCTCTATTCACCACGGAGACACCGAGTCACGGAGAAAACCTTTAATTTGATATTGTTCTGCCCTGTGGAATTCGTCCTCCAAAATTCGTCTAGCTTCAGCGAAGACAGCCGTTCTCGGTTCGCCGGGGCGATTCCGATTTGGGAAAATGGGGTATACCCCCCTCCCCCCGGTCTATTGGAATCATCGAGTTAGAGGGGTTTTCATGCAAAAATCCTAGGGCCACAACAAGTTACGGGCAAAATCTTGTGTCTAAAGGACTTAGGCCCGGTTTGGGACCGGCAGCGTCTACCGCCTCCGCCTTGACCAGGATGGACTGAATTGGAGTTAGAGGCAAGGTTGGATGTCACAGTAGTTTCCGCCGGATCGGGACGCGCACCCTTTTTATTGACAATCGCCTGAGAGGGCACGTAAGATTGTGCTGCACATAATTGCGTGCTCACTATGAAAACCAACATTACGCTCAAGCTGGACGCCGATTTGTTGCGTGAGGTGCGGGTGCTGGCCGCCGAAGAGGACACGTCGATCAGCGCCATGGTTGCGGCACGTCTGGAACAAATTGTGCGCGAGCGCAAGGCTTACCATCGTGCGCGCAAGCGCGCACTGGCACGGCTACGCGAAGGAATGGATCTGCGCTGGACGCCTCCTCACACGCGCGACGAGATCCATGAGCGGTGACGTGAATAAGGCGAATTCGTCTTCGGGTGCTGAGGAGAATGTTTAGCACTTGCGTGTCGTCCCTGAAGGGACTTCTGTCGCGCTCTTGCCCTCCCAGCACCGCTGGGCTAATGGATGCCGTCGCTTCGCGACTGTCGGCGACAGACAACCTGTGAGGCCGCTTTGCGACTCTCGATGACGACAACCTGTGAAACTTGATGGCCGACAAATACTTCGTTGACACCAACATTCTGATCTACGCTCATGACCGCTCCACGGGAATCAAGCACGAGCGCGCCCGCGAGCTCATTGAGCGGCTATGGACGAGCGGGCAGGGCGTTTTGAGTACGCAGGTTTTGCAGGAGCTTTGCATCAACCTGCGCCGCAAAGTTGCCCGCCCGCTTCCCGTGGACGAAATCCGGCAGATAATCCACGACTACATGAGCTGGCAGATCGTGGTGAACACTGCGGAAGCCGTGATCCAGGCCCTCGAAATCGAGATGCGATACAAGACTTCTTTTTGGGACGCGCTCATCCTGCAAGCGGCAGAACAATCAGGCGCCGCGATTCTCTACTCCGAGGACTTGGCGGCGAAGCAGAGTTACGGGACGGTGCGGGTGGTTAATCCGCTGGTGGCGTAGCGGTTTGGCGTATTTCTTCCCCTCGCGAAGGCCGTAAGGGGTAGGGCGTGTCCACTTTTCCGTCAAGTGTGTGGTTCGTTGCGTGGAACGGGCCTGGGGATTTGAGACATCAAGCCGGGTGCGTTGTTGCGATGGTGGGGTGGTCGCGCCATGAGGCCAAGCACGTTGTTCGTTGAAATACTTTCGATCAATTTCGCGTAGCGTGGATTCACGGCGTAGCCCATTTTGTCAATGAGTACACGCAGGGCCTTGGCTCGATCACTGGCCGTCTTATAGGCGTCTTCGCTCATGAGGACCGTTAGGATTTCTTCCAGGTGTTCGACATCGTCGGCTTCGCGCAGTTTGTCTGCGATGCGCCAAGCGAGGTCGTACGCCTCAGCCGCAATCTGGGGCGGAGCGGGCTCACCATGCATTTCCTTGGATGCAACCCAGAAGTAGCGGCTGTTCAGATCGAGCAAGAGCATGTAGACTTGGAAGGCTGCTTGTTCTCGACGTCTACGCCGATCGTTGCGATTCTGTAGGAGGGACGATATCCATGTGGCGATTGCCGACACGCCGACGCCGCTTGCAAATCCTATCGTTGGTGCGAGCCAGCCAGCCGACACGGGCGAGAGTCCTTAGCTTGCGATGCGATTCTAGCGAAGCACTGGGCGGTTGCATGTTTACTCAGAGGGAAACTTTCCTAAAGGCGGGTTCCTCGCCGGGCTTGGCGCCCGGCTCGGAATGACAATGAGCAGGTTTGACGGAGCCTCGATCTCCTTTAGGCCGGGTTCTGGCCCTCGATCCGGGTGAGCCGTTCGTGATGGGTGGCGGTTTCCAGCAGCTTGGAGGCGGCAGACATGAGAGTTGCAACATAGCGGTCGTGCGCCATCACGCTTTCGCGCAGATCCTGGGTACTAGCGTGGAGAAGTTCTAAGCTCTGCGCCAAGGCTTCGTGCCGCTCGGTCAGGCGATCTAGGCGCTCGTCGATGGTCATGGCCCGTTCCCCTTCCGGCTACCGATTCTAGCAAAACAGCCCCGATAGTCGATCGAGGCTAATTCAAAAAGTAGGTCTCGGACGCTCCGTCTCAACGTTAATGATAGCTCACGGCAGAGTGTTGTCAAGCAGTCGCGCCTCAGAGGACTTGCAGGGCGGTGGCGTTTTTTCTGTGATGCTTGGAGATCGTCTAGTGCGAGGCACCGGGGGCGGCGCGGTAGACGGTGGTGTGGGCGGGGACGACGGCTCCGACCACGGCCCCGACTGGGGCGCCGATCACAATGCCTACAAGGGCGCCGATTCCGCGCGAGGAGCCTCCGAAGAAACCGTGGCTGGACCCGGAGAGGGCGCCAATGCCAGCCCCGATGGCTCCGCCGACCACAAGGCCGATGACGGCATGCTCGCCGTGTTTGGGGCCGGAAGAGGTCGAAACGCGGGCGACGTCCTCGCGTTTTAGCGAGAGGTCGGAGCCGTGTTCTTTCAGGGTGAGCAATTCATCGGTGACGATGACAAATTCTCCAGCGTGGCGCTTCATGCTGGACTCGATCACTTCGATGCCCTGGCCGGCCTTCAGGCCATTCAGGTCGGACCACGAGCCTTTCTGCGTCTGAGCGCCGAGTGCGGCGGGGAGCGTGAGGAAAAACACAAGAATTAAGCAGGGCGAAGGCGTGATCCATCCCCAGCGCGCTTTTCGGTCCTGCGCCTTTCGATCTTGAGGCCCGGTCGGTGGGTGCGAGACGTTGCGCAGCGAAATTTCCGGTTTGGCCAACATATTCGGATAGTGCTTTTCCATGCGAGAACGTTTCAGCTTAAGGGATCACGGCACATCTCCGGAGTAGGGGTGAAGAGAATAGGTCAGTGAGCTGCGAGTTCGTCCTCGGCCCCACGAAACAGGGCTCGCATCGCTCTGATCACCCATCGCGCCAGCAAGACGATCAGCGCGACGAAGCAAACCACGAACGAGGCTGCTACGTAGGGATGGCGCGTGGCCAGCCAGGTCAGGGTTATGGCCAGGACGTCTTCGGCGAGGCTGAGGGTGATGTTTGAAAGCGGCTCGGGAGACGGGGTGACGGCGGCGCGGACGGCGGTTTTGCCTCCGTGGGCGGCGAGAGCGATGGCGGCTCCGAGCAGGGCGGCGAGCAGTTGCCGCTGGGGCGAGAGTTGCTGGGTGGCTCCGTAGGCCAGCAAGGCCGCGACCGGCACACGGATGAATGTGTGTAAGGCGTTCCAAATCAAGTCGAAAGCGGGAATCTTGTCGGCGAAGAATTCGATGGCGAACAACGCACTGCTGGCGCCGATTACCGGCCAGCTTTCAAGCAAAACCAACGCCGGGGGAAGCGGCACATGCGCGAAGCGAGCCAGCAAACCTAGAGCGGCGACGGTCGCGTAGACGTTTATACCGGCGGCGAAGGCCACGCCTGCCAGCAGGGCAAACAGTTCATGCGGCGGGATTTGCAGCCAGTTGAGCATGGAGAGTCAGGGGGCCAGTTGGCGGTTGCCAGTGTTCCAGAAGGCGGCACTTTGGCACATGTCGCGCTGGATTTCCATGAAAAACAGAAAGGGTCGCTCTTTCGAGCGACCCTGAAAACCTTCTGGAACTTACATCTTAATCTCTCGCGCGCCTATCTCTTTCATTCACTTACAGCGTGGACTCGATCTCGAATCCCCAGGCTTCCAGAAGAGGCTCCGGGATGTACTTCGAATTCTTGTTGCGGCGGGCCCACTCCCGCAGGCGAGTGGAGCGCAAATACTGGTCGGGGGAGAGCTTATACTCGCGCACGACCTGCTCGAATTCGGTGATAGTGGGGGTGATCGGCCCGATCGGCTCGGGCTTGCCCCAGTTAGGATTTCCGCGTCGCTTGGCCATGAAAAATGCCTTTCGTACTAAGGGGATGAACGCCTAACCACTGCCCTACCTATAAGATTCCCGCGATTCTCACGGGGATTCATTACCATGTAAATCCAGCCCAAGACAAACAGACTTTGCCTTATGCCTACACCCATCCAAGAAACTAATCGGAGACTGAGGATAATACGGCGATATAACTCCAAAGTCAATCGAAATCTGCGCGGTTCTTCTTTAGCGCAATGAGGCTAAGTCGTTCTGCCTTCGATGTTTACACATGTTTACACTTCCGGTTTCGGGAACGTCGCCGGTTCCGGTTCCTTTGTGGGTGAGAAGCTAAAAACCGAGCCGATTCTGCGGATTTTCGACGGGTTGCGATTGCGGCTACCGCCGTTTTTGTCTGCGGGGCAAAGGAGCGGATGCCAAGCGGCGAATCCGGCCAGCGTTCGCCTGCTACGGACAGGCTGGCCCAGATCCGGCCGGCCCAGATCGGTTCAAACCAGATCGGTTCAAACCAGGTCAGTTCAAACCAGGTCAGTTCAAACCAGCGCAGTCCAAACCAAAGTTCGGTCCAAATAAACGAAGTTACGCCCGTAACCCGCCAGGCGAGACCTTGATTGACCCCGCATGAGGGCAGCCTTAGAGTGCGAAGAGGGGTGGAGTGCCGGTTCCCGAGATTTGTTCTGAGGCGGGTTCTGAGGTGGTGTCCGGCGACTTGCCATCCACCTTAAAGTTGCTGGGATCGAAGTTGCTGGGATCAAGGTCTTACCATGATTCTTAAAGCGCTGGTGCTGTGTGCCGACGACAAGATTCTGCGCGTGTTGCGACGCGCGCTCGGCGACTTGGAAATTCAATTTGAGAACTGCGCCAATGCGGAAGCCGCGCTCCGCCAACTGACCCGCGACCGGTTTGAGGCAATTATTGTGGACTGCGCCGGTCCAGGCTCGGCCGAAGTGCTGCGCAGCGCCCGGCTGGCCCCCTGCAACAAACGGGCGGTGGCGGTGGCCATTCTCGATCCCGAGGCGGGGATGCGCTCCGCCTTCGATGTCGGGGCTCACTTTGTGCTCTATAAGCCGATCTCCAGCGAACGAGCCCGGTCAAGTTTTCGCGCGGCCCGAGCTTTGATGAAAAGGGAGCGGCGGCGCAATTCGCGACTTTCTGTGCAGATTCCCGTGAGCATCGTAGACCCTGAATCGGGTACCGTGGTGAAAGTCAGCACCACGGATGTGGGGGAAGGCGGCATGGCCGTGAAGATGGCCCGGCGAGCCAAGCCCGGTGGCCGCTGCCAACTTTCGTTTACCTTGCCAGGATCGAGCGACGGCCTGGAGATATCCGCCGAGTTTGCCTGGGAGGGAAGCGGGTCGCAAGCGGGACTGCGCTTCGTCGATCTGGCGCCGAATGTGGCGCACCAATTGCGCGAGTGGCTGACGCGCAACGCTGCCGACGGCGAACAGGACGATCCGCCGGTACGCTGCCAACTTACGGATCTGAGTTTGGCCGGCTGCTATCTCGAAGTGGTTTCGCCGTTCCCGCGCTTTACCCGGGTAACGCTCTCCATGCGCGCAGGAGACGCCGAGCTGCGCGTCGAAGGTGTGGTGCGAGTAATGCATCCCGAGAAAGGAATGGGACTAGAGTTTACGCAAAGCACCGCAGAACATCGCGCATTGCTGGAACAGTTTTTAAGCGTGCTGACCGAGAACCGAAATTTGCTGCCGGAGCTGCTAGTGGAACCGGAGGGTCTGGAAACCGAAGCGCAAAGCAGCGCCGCGGGCGGCGAGTCGACGGGCCCGAAAGATCCTTTACTCGATCTGTTTCGCATCGGCGCAGCACTTCCTGCAGATTCCTTCCTGGAGAAGCTGCGCCAGCAGCGCGGAATAACCGCACGAGTCGGCGCTTCGGCCTGAGTAACTGGCAAGTCCTCCCAACACCTGACTCACTGATGATGCCCCAATTGGCAAAATGGCCTCCACGAGTTCCTTATCCTACCTAAAGATTTGCCGAAAAGCCTGACGCGGTCCGAGCTTGAAAGGCTAATGATTTGAGCCTGACGTTGCGCGCCGCCCGGGGCGGACCGATTGTCGTCACCCGCCTGCGGGAAGGCTCGCCAGCAAGCCTTTCAGGGTCGTCCAATAGAGAAAAGAAAGCCTGGCTTTAACTCTTGCTGATCACTGAGGCAGTGGAGTGCCTTCCGCCGGTCCGCCCTTTACCAATTCGGTCTTGATGGCGGATTTCTGATTGGCCACCAGGTCGATGTCGGTTTCAAAGGTCTGGTATCCGGGGAGGCTGATCGTCACTTTACGTTTCCCCGGAGTGACCAGCAATGCCCGGCCCATTCCGCCGAATTCGGCCACGTGTCCCACAAAAACGCCGTCCACAAAAACGGCGGCACGATTCGGGTTCACGTCCAGCTTGATTTCGGAGGTAACGTGCGGCAGTTGAACTCTGAGATCTTTTTCCATCTTCACCGCGATGGTCTGTTTATCTCCCGCGCGCACCGAAACCTTTTGCACGAAATCCAGATAGCCGCCCTGGCGCACGGTGATCTCGTGCTCGCCGGGCAGGAGCAAAAGTTTCTTCGATCCTTTTAGTTCGTGGAGATAACCCACATATTGGCCGTCGACCCAAACCCCTGAAGTCTTCTCGGCCTTGGACGCGCCGGACAGCTCGATCTCTCCCAGCACATCATTTCCCGCGAATGCGGGCCCCACCAAAAGAAACGACGCAGTCAGGAGAATCAGTAAAGCAGCGCGCGGACTTGTTCGAGAATTTCTCATGAGTGTCCTCCTTGTACCATTTTAGATGCCAAACTCCGGGGAATGGCGGCGCTCACTCGTGTTCGCTGTATCGAGAGAGATTCCCCCCGCCCGCGCTCGCGAACGATAACAAAGAGAGCGTGGCAATAGTGGTGAGCTAGAATGAAACGCAAGCCGGGATGGCGAAATTGGCAGACGCAGCGGACTTAAAATCCGCAGGGGCGAAAGCTCTGTGGGGGTTCGATTCCCCCTCCCGGCACCAGCTTTAACTTGTGTCTTAGACGATCTGCTCCGGCTCATACTCTGCCCGGCTCCGCTTGCCGGGGACGTGAACGATAAAGCTGCCGCATCCAGCGAAGCATGGTACCTTTACCAATCCAAAAACTGCCGTGGGCGCTGACGGAGGATCGGCAGCGATAGCAATCCAATCGCGCCGCGCGGTTAAGTTGGCATCCCTCATAAAGGCCAAAGAGGTGGGCAAAGGAGACGCAAAAGATGACCATCAGCCGACGCGAGTTCATCGCCAGAATAGCGCAGGCCGGCGGCTACGGCGCTGCGTTCATGACTATGCATTCGCTTGGTCTGCTCGGTATGGTCGAGAGCGAGCGGGGGAAGGACTTTCCGCTGCCTCCATCGACCGGCCGGGGGACGAAAGTGATCATTCTCGGCGCAGGAATTGCCGGGCTGGTTTCCGCTTATGAGATGCGCCGGGCGGGCTTCGACTGCACGGTGCTGGAAGCGCGCGAGCGCCCCGGCGGGCGCAACTGGACCCTGCGTGGAGGCTCGAAGCTGCTCTTTAACGATGGCACGTCGCAAGACTGTAGCTTCGATGAAGGGAACTACTTCAACTGCGGCCCGGCGCGTCTCCCGTCCATACACAAAACCATGCTCGGCTACTGCAACGAGCTGGGTGTGGAGCTCGAAGTCGAAGTGAACACCTCGCGCAGCACGCTGCTGCAGAACGACAACGTCTTCGGCGGTACACCCGTTCGCCAGGGCCAAGCCATCAATGACACTCGCGGCTATGTTGCCGAACTGCTGGCCAAATGTGTGCAGCAGGGCGCGCTCGATCAGGCCTTCACGCAAGACGATCGATCTGTGGTGATGGACTTTCTCAAGTCTTATGGAGCCCTGAGACCGAATCACCAATATAAGGGTTCATCGCGCTCCGGCGACCGGCAGTTGCCCGGCGCGGGGGATCAGGTCGAAATTGCTCGCACTCCGCTGCCTTTCTCCGATTTGCTCCGGTCGCAGTTCTGGCATCCGATGCTTTTTGAAGAGATGCTCGATATGCAGGCCACCATGTTCCAGCCGGTTGGTGGCATGGACCGGATCCCCTACGCCTTCGCCCGTTCGCTGGGCGATGTGGTCCGCTATAACTCCCCTATCACCGAGATTAGAAAAACCACCAACGGTGTCAGGGTGATGTACCGCAAAGGCGAATCTGGCCCCATTGATTCCATGGAGGCGTCCTATTGCGTTTGCACTCTGCCGCTCACCATCCTCAAGACAATACCGAACGATTTCGGTCCGCGCGTGAAATCGGCGATCGCTCAGGTCAGTTATGATTCCGCCTACAAAGTCGCATGGGAGTCGCGGCGCTTCTGGGAGCAGGACGGCGACGAGATCTACGGCGGCATCTCGTTCCTCACCAGCGGTCTTATTCCTCAGGTCTGGTATCCGAGTGCGAAGCTGATGTCCAAACGCGGAGTGCTGATTTCCGGCTATGCCATGGAAAACTGGGACGAGTTCGGTAAGCTGCCCTCCTATAAGGCCAAGATCGCAGCCTCCCGAGCCGCGGTCGAAAAACTGCATCCCGGCAAGAGCAAGGAACTTGAGAAGCCGATGTACATGTCGTGGGGCAAGGTCCCGTATAGCCTGGGATCGTGGGTCAGCCGCGGACCCGATTATCCTCCGGCCAGCGAAGCCGCGTACTACGACGGACCCTACCGGGAACTCATTGTTCCCGATGATCGGATCTATTTTGCCGGGGACCACTGCAGCCACATCATTGGCTGGCAGGAAGGAGCCGTTCTCGCAGCGCAGCGTGCGATCACGATGATCGTAAGCCGCGTCGCCCAATCCTAGCGAAACTCAGAGTTCAGACTGGAGATGCGAATGCGAAAAACAAAAACATTGATGTTCCTCACCCTCGCGCTGCTTTCATGCTTTGCCGCAGGCGCCCAGACCAGCGGTGCGCAGAACGCCGCTGTGCGGAGCAACGTCCGCCACATTCAGGAGGACGACCGCCCCATCGCCACTGGAGTCTGGGTGGGAGATACTCTGTATCTGAGTGGCCAGTTGGCGTCGCCAATCACTCCCGCGGATGCAGCCAAGGGAACGACCGCGGTCTATGGCGACACCGAGGCGCAAACCATGAGCACGCTGACCAAGATACAGGCGGCGCTCAAGGCCGAGGGACTAGCCATGGGCGACGTGGTGATGATGCACGTCTACATGGCTGGCGATGCGGCCAAGGGCGGCAAACTGGATTTCCCGGGAATGATGGCGGCCTACACGCGCTTCTTCGGAACGAAGGAACAGCCCAACAAGCCCGCGCGCAGCGCCATGCAAGTCGCGGCTCTGGCAGCACCCTGGGCACTGGTGGAGATTGAAGTCATCGCGGTGAAAGCCTCTGGAAAGCCAGATCGGTAGCGATCTGCGCGGCTGTTACGAAATACCGATTCCGCAGCGGAGTTTGCGCACGGAAGCGATTCGTTGTCTATAATGGCGGGTCGAGTTTGGGGTCCGGTCTCGAGACGAGCGGGTTGAATCGTAAGCGGGCGCGAGAGATGAGCACGGAGTGGTCTCTCTTTAAGTATGTCGCTAGAGTTGGCTGTTCATAGCATGAGTGTGAAACCGGGCATCGAAGTGGCCAGCGCCACCGACGTTGGCCATCAGCGCGAAAACAACGAAGATTCGTTCCTCTACTGGGAGCCGGGCAGGGAAGAAGACCTCCGGCGCAAAGGCCGGTTGGCCATCGTGGCCGACGGCATGGGCGGACACGAGGGCGGCCAGGAAGCGAGCCGCTTGGCGGTGGAAACGGTTCGCGAAATCTACGAACAGGCATTCCGCGACGATCCCCAACCGGCGTTGCTCAGCGCATTCGCCGCGGCTCATCACCGAATCCAGGGCTTTGCGGAACTGCATCCCGAGTTGCTGGGCATGGGAACCACTTGCACCGCGCTTGCGCTGTGCGGCCGCGCCCTTTATTTCGCGCATGTAGGGGATAGCCGACTCTACCTGGTGCGCGGTTCTCGCATCACGAAACTCACTCGCGATCATTCTTACGTGGGGCGGTTGGTGGAGAGCGGTCTAGTCCGTTCCGAGGATGCGGAGCGACACCCGCAGCGCCATATCCTGACGGCGGCCCTGGGGTCTGGTGGCGAGGTTGTGGCCGACGGCCCCGATCAAAGTATCGCAGTAGAAGACGGCGATACGCTGATTCTTTGTACCGATGGCCTTTGGAGCGTGGTGAGCGATGAAGAACTGGTGCAGGCGGCAACCGCCAATGCTCCGGCCGAAGCTTGTTCCGCCTTGGTAAACCTCGCTCTGCAGCGCGGCGGGCCGGACAATATTACTGTACAAGTGCTGCGCATTACGCCAAATTCCTGACTTTGCTCTGGGCAGATGGGTCCTGGCCGCCATCCTCACCTCCAAGCGCAAGGAAGTGCAGCCTCCTCAAGGCCGGTAAGCCTGCTGAAAATCCACTGAAACTGAACAATCGAAAGTAGTTCGAGGCGCCAGGCGGGACCCGACGCAATTGTAATGTCGCAACGTCCATTAAGTCTATGTTAGTAATGGACTTTATGGCATAATGGTTGCCGGTGAAGATATCTCAAAAGGGGCTCTACGCCTTGCAGGCCATGATGATGCTGGCCCGCCGGCACCATGAGGGCGCGATCAAGATCCGCGAGATCGCCTACGAGGAAAATCTTCCGGAGAAATTTCTGGAGCTGATTCTCCTCGAACTGAAGAACGCGCGGCTGGTCGAGAGCGTGCGCGGCGCCAACGGCGGCTACCAGTTGCGGCGCCGGCCCGAGGATATCCGGTTGAGCGAGATTATGCGTTTGATCGACGGCCCGCTCGCTCCGTTTGGAGATGCCGAGCAATTGCGCTCGCTGATTGACCGCGACCTGCCGCACCGCTCGCTCTACCAGGTGTTTCTTGACGTGCGCGACGCCGCCGCGGCAATCCTGGAAAACACCACTCTTGCCGATTTGATCTCCAGTTCGGGGCCGCGCACGAAGAAGGGCAAACGAAGGCCTGAAAAAAAGGAAAAAGGCAGCGTGCTTCCCATGGTAGTTGGAGGAAAACGGGCCGAGTAAGCGGATTTTCTTATTTCTGATGTTGGTGTTTTTTGGACGGCTTCCCCTCATGGGCCCAGACGTTCGTCGGCACAGGCTCAATAACCGGCCACAAGAACTAAGGAGGCTTATGTCATTGAAATCCGACAGCGGTAGATCGGGCGGCTTTCGGCTCTCGCTCGATACCTGGGCGGTCTTGGTTGCGCTCGGGTTGGCCGCCGCCGTGCGATTCCACATTTTCAAGTCCGTGCCCTGGTAGTCGTAACTCGTAGTCACAGAACAAGAACTCCCGGTTCGCAGGAGATGAATCCATGTCCGCTTCTGTTTCCGTTCCCGCTCCACTGACTGAATCGGAAAATCCCTGGTTGAACCTCCTGCGCCTCGTCCCCGGAATTCTGCTCTTGGCAGTCATCGGCTATGCCGGTAAATTGATCGAAAAATTCCTGAACACCTATGCGAAGGCTCATCACCTGACATTTCCAAACATCGAGTATGTGCTCTGGGCGATTCTCATCGGCCTGGTAATCTCCAATGTCCTGACGGTGCCGAAATTGTTTCTGCCCGGAATCGCCACCTACGAATTCTGGCTCAAGATCGGCATAGTATTGCTGGGCTCCCGGTTCGTGCTGGCCGATGTGTTGAAGCTGGGAGGCATTAGCCTGGGATTGGTCGTGGTGGAAATCACGATCTCCCTTGCACTCATGACGTTTCTGGGCCGCCTGTTCAAGCTTAAGCCGAAACTTACGTCGCTTCTGGCAATTGGTTCAGCCGTCTGCGGTGTCTCCGCTATCATTGCCGCCAAAGGCGCGATCGACGCCGACGATGAAGACTCTTCTTTTGCCATCGCCGCCATCCTCGCCCTGGGAGCGCTTGCGCTCTTTACCTTTCCCGTCATCGGTCACAATCTAGGCATGAATGACGCCTCCTATGGCTTGTGGGCGGGACTGGGCGTCGACAATACCGCCGAAGCCACGGCGGCCGGCGCCTTGTACTCCGACGCCGCTGGCAAGGTGGCAGTGCTGGCCAAGACCACGCGCAACGCCATGATCGGCTTTGTCGTACTGGGGTATGCCATCTACTGGGCGAAGCGCGGCCAAGCCGCAAACGTGAGCAACAAAGCCTCGTTCCTTTGGAAGAAGTTTCCTAAGTTCGTTCTCGGCTTTCTCTTGATCTCACTTCTGGTCAGCTTTCACCTCTTCAGCAAAGATCAGGTTACGTCGCTGGCCAATCTTTCGAGGTGGGCTTTCCTGCTTACATTTGCGGGCGTGGGCTTGCGTACGAACTTTCGGGACATGTCGAAACAGGGACTGCGGCCTTTCATCGTAGGAGCTCTGGGCGAGGTGCTGATTGCGGCGCTGACCCTGGGCCTGGTTCTGGGCGCGCACCGCATCTGGGGACTGTAGGGATCCCACAAAGCAAAGCGCTGCCGACCCAGCCTTCCTTGTAGAAGACACTACGGCAGCGCCGCCATTGCAGGCCCAACTAAACGGAGTATAGAAATCCGTGTGCACCGCTTCTAGTGCATTGTAGGGTACTGGGAAGTCAATGCCGATCGCATCAACGGCTTTCAAGATGGATATGCAGGGGTGCGGGCCTCAGCCGAACGCATAGCCGGAAGCTACGATTTTTCCTCCGTGTCCTCCGCAGTTGCGCTCTTTTCCGGCCGCAACAACGGAAACAGAATCACATCGCGGATCGTATGTGAATCCGTCAGCAACATGCACAGCCGGTCTACGCCCACGCCCACGCCACCGGCCGGCGGCATCCCATACGACAGCGCGCGGATGTAGTCTTCATCCATCTGGTGCGCTTCCTCGTCGCCGCGCTCGCGTTCTTGCAATTGCGCCTCGAAGCGCCGCCGCTGATCCTCGGGATCGTTCAGTTCGCTGAAGCCATTGGAGATTTCCATCTGCCCCGCATAAATCTCGAAGCGCTCGGTCCATTCCGGCTCGTCCGGTTTCTGTTTCGACAGCGGCGAGACGGCGGTAGGGAACTCGTAGATGATCGTCGGTTGCGTCAGATGCTCCTCGGCTACGGCCTCGAAGATGCTCGCGATTGCCGCGCCAGCACTCCCACCCTTGAGAAGATCCATCTGTATCAGCTTCAGCGTTGCGGCGGTCTTGGACCCAACGCCTGGACCAATCGCATCCTCGGCGGCTTTAATCGCCCTGCTAAGAAGGGCACTAACCGTCTGGGAGTTATCGAAGTCGCCCATCTTTGGCTTCGGGCCGCAGCGCTCGGAGTCCCAAAACTCCATGATCGCTTCCCGCATCGTCATCCGCCGCCATTTAGCCCAGTCGAGCTCTTGCGATGTCTCCTTCTCATCATCCGCGATCGTCCACTTGGTTTTCGTTCCGCCGGTCACATCTTTCGCGGCCTGCGTGATGATTTCCTGTGTGAGATCCATCACGCCCTGATAGTCGGTGTAAGCCTGATAAAACTCCAGCATGGTGAATTCAGGATTCCAGCGCCAGCCCAGACCTTCATTGCGAAAGTTACGGTTGATTTCATACACGCGGTCGAACCCGCCCACCACCAGCCGCTTCAAATAAAGTTCCGGCGCGATGCGCAGATACAAATCCATGTCGAGCGTGTTGTGGTGCGTAACAAACGGACGCGCCACCGCTCCACCCGCGATGGGCTGCATCATCGGCGTCTCCACTTCAATGAATCCATGCGCTTCCAGGGTTCGCCGCAGCGACTGCACCAGTTTGCTGCGCTTCAAAAAAACCTCCCGCACCGCCGGATTCATCACCAGATCGACATAGCGCTGCCGGTAGCGCAGCTCGACGTCGGTCAGCCCGTGCCACTTCTCGGGCAGCGGCAACAGGTCTTTGCTGAGAAAAGTAATTTCCTCCACATGAATCGTCAGTTCGCCGGTGCGCGTGCGAAACAGATAACCGCTCACGCCAATGTGGTCGCCCAGGTCAAGCAGCTTGTACAACTCGAATCCCTTGTCGCCGACCGCATCTTTCTTCACGTAAATCTGCAGCTTCTCGCCGCCCTGCTGCACGTGCGCAAACCCCGCCTTGCCCATCAGACGGATCGCCATAATGCGCCCGGCCACGCGCACATTGACCCGCGGAGCTTCCAGTTGCTCGGCGGCCTTCGCCGAGTGCTTCGCCAGAATTTGCGGAATGGTGTGGGTGAATTCGTATTTGCTTCGATACGCGACTTGGTCCAGCGCCTCAATCTGCTTGAGCTTCTCGCGCCGCAGTTCGTAGATTTTCTCGTCGAGTGCCAATGGGTTCCTTTAGTCGTTGAGGTGGTGAAACGCGATTATAAACAACCGTGTGGGACGGACACTCCCGTCGACTCCGCAGGGCAGGCTTTGTGCTCCGCTCTTGGTTGTCATCCCGAGCCAGCGTTCTTTGCGCCGCGAAGGATCTGGGCGAGCCGCGCGAAGGCAGTCGCATAGGTACCGCGGGAAACTGCTGGAATCGACATGCGGTACCGTGGTACACTGGTACACATGACCGAAGATCCCAAACTGCTGGTCGAGCGCGTGCAGACCGGTGTGCGCATTGAAAAACGCATTCTCAAAGTTCTCAAGGGCTTCGCCGAATATCACGACCTAACCCTCGGCGATCTGCTCGAAGGCATTGTCCTCCACGCCTTCGACGGCAAGACTCCGTTCAATCCCTCCTCGCTCGATCGCATTCAGGACCTAAAGAAGTTCTACCACTTGGACCTCGACTCCAGCGCCAGTCATCGCCTGCGCGAAATCAAGGGACAATCTCCTCGCAAGCGGGCTGCGGAAAAATGAGAGAAAACAAACAAGAGAATGCCCCACGACGGTTTCCCTAGAAATGGAAACCCAGTTCGGCCGTAATCGTTCGCGGCGTAACGTAGTGGGTGCCGCTGAAAGTGGAAAGGAAGTTGTACAGCGCGTATTTGTTCGCCAGGTTGATGACGGTTAGCTGCGCGCTCCACTTGTATTTGTCGCCGCGGAAGAGGTTGTCATGACCCAAAGAAAGGTCGAACAGGCTTCGCGAACCGGTACGCGGCGGGTTGTGGTCGTCGTTTTCCGCGTTGGGCGCCGGCACTTTTAGCAAGGTTGACCCGAACTGTGACGCCAGGCACGGGGAAGGCAGCGCCTGAGTCGGTGTCGCACGCGCGCCATTGCAGGTGAATCCGGCCTCAAACTCCAGGTCGGCGCTGAGAGGGTTTCCGAGCGCATCTTGCATGAGGATGGCTGGTTGCCCGTTGAGTGTGGCTGATTGCGGGCAATCGCTGTTCGCATTTACCCCGTAACACGGCGTGTTGCCGGCCACGAGTCCGCTGTCATAACGCCAGTTGAAGCCCAGCCATGGGCTGCGCTTCGTGGGCTGGTATTGCAGGTGGGTGGTCTGGTTGAACTTCTCGTCGTGATCGATTCGGAACACTCCGCTGGGCGCTGAGGGAGTTGCTCCTGCGCCGCCAATCTGCGGAGTGAAAAAGCGCGCGGCCACGCTCGAGAAGACCATGAGCGCCGAGAATCCATGAAGGTTCGGCACGCTTACGCGGCCGGCGTATCCGGGAATTTTCGAGTTGTGCCATTCAATCGGGAATGTGACCGGGGTGTCGCCGAGCACGCTGAAGTCATAGCCGTTGTGGGTGTATTTCCAGATGTACTCGCCGGAGAAAACCAAATACCGCCCGAAAGCCTGCTGGATTCCGGCGTGGAATTCATTGCGCAAGCCGGGACTCAAAGGGTTGGCCACAGGCGCAGAACAGAGAAGCAGCGGAGCTAACACAGGATTGGCGCACCCCAGGCTGGAGAGCACCAGATTTTCGTTGAAGGGAGATTCCAGGGTCCGAGCGTAGGAGACGCGGAGCACCGTGTTGGTTCGCTTGACGTTGTAAGCCACACCCAGCCGAGGTTCGGCTTGGCTGGCGGTCGAGAGGCCATTGTAGACATCGCCGCGCAAGCCGAGGTTCAAAGACCAGTTCCCTTTGGTGATGCTGTCTCGTACGTACAGGGCAAGTTCCTTCACGTCGGTATGGCCGCTGTAACCGTACACACCGCCCCCGCGGGTTAAGTCGTACGGAAGCAGGATCGGATTGAAATTAGGATAGAGAGCGGAGCCGGGCGCGTTCAGGTTCAGCGATGTGTTGGGCTGATCGGGTCCGGCGCACTGCGAGGGATTGGTGAATCCGGGCACGGCAACATATTGATTCTGGGCTGCGGAAAAAGTTATGCAGGGTGCGTTGTAAGTCGGATCGACGATGCCGATATCGTCGTTCTCGTTAAGGAACGTCTGTTCATAGGTGACTCCAGCCTTCACGTTGTGAATTCCCTTGGCATAGGAGATGTCCGAACGCAGCCCGGCGTTGGTGAGGTTTCGACTTTGACCCACGGTTTGCCGCTGAAGACTCGGCGGCCCGAGGTCGGCGAAGGGATCGTCGCTGGGATAGTAATTGTATTGGTCCCGCCGCACGAACGCTCCGAGAGTAAATACCGAAGTCGCGCTCAGCAATCGCGTCCACGAGGGCGCGATGTTGAACGTCCCAATCTTCGAGCGCTGGTCCGTCGCTCCAACGGTAACGCCGTTGGGAGCTACGCCCAGGTAGTTGTCCACCCGTGGGTCGACCCCGTCCAGCCCGCTCCATGCCGTCGCGCTTTCGCCATCGAACGTATTCGGCGTCTGGAACCAGGAGCGCGTGTACTCGAAGTTCAGGTGAATTGAATCGCCGGTGGAGAGCTGATAGTCCACGCGGTCGAACAGATTTTCTTGATTTCCTTTGTCGTGCATCACGGCGAATTCCGGGGGATCGAGGAAGCGGCCGCTGTTCATGCCGCCGCCGGAGATGAAGTTCCCCCAGTTCTTGCCGCCGTAAGCCAGATCGGCTGCCACATCGGATGTTCCGAACGACCCATAGGAAGTGGTCACGCTCCCGTGCGGTGTGGTTACGCCCTGGCCCGAGCGCGTGGTCACGTTGATGACAACGCTGGTCTTGCCTCCGTACTCGGCGGGCGGTGCGCCGGAAATGACTTCCATCGACTCGATCGAATCCAGGGGAATCTGGTTGGAAAATACTTTGCTTTGCTGGTCGGTGATGGGCTGGCCGTCGACGGAAAAGGAATTCTCCGCATGGTCGCCCAGCCCATGGAAAAGGCCGTTGGAATCGGCCGCAATCCCCGGCGTTGAGAGCGTAACCAGCGAACTCACCGACGACGACCGGCTTTCCAAGGGAAGCTTATCGAACAGGCTCTTGTCCACGTCCGTGTGAAACGTGGGATCGTTCTCGATCAGATCGCCGCCTTCCGCCTCGACGTTGACCGTGGTGGTGGACCCGCTTACCTGCAAGGTGATGGCAATCGTGACCGGGACCGCGGAGCGGGGCTCGACGTCCTGAGCATGCGAAACGAAGCCATCGGCTTTGACCGTCAGGTGATATGGATTGAAGGGAATGTTGGTGAAAGCGAACCTTCCCGATGTATCGCTCTTGGTGGACTGGTCGAACCCGCTCACCGGATTGCGGATTTCCACCGTGGCATTGGGAACGACAGCGCCGGTGGCGTCGAGCACGGTACCGCTGACCGAGCCGGAATTTCCCGCGGCCTGAGCATCAGCCGCGGCAGGCCCCGTTGCAGTTGCAGCTACAGCGAGAAAGAATGCCAGGACGACAATGACGGCTAGGCGCCAACCATAGAAAAAACAACGAGAGGAAAAACCATAGGAAATAGGCATGAGTCCTCCGAAAATAAATAGGGATCAGCCGGCGCGTACGCCGGAACAGGTGTTGATTTCTGGGGAATCCCTAGACGGTAGGAGGACCGCGAATACCGAAATCGAAAACATCGAGCCGGGGTTTCGCGACAACTTCTTCTTCTTGCAGCAGGCCGATCGCGGCAAACACCGGACGGACATGATTGGAACTGGCTGTGGGCGCGGTGCTATGAGCCACCACGCAGATGGAACAGGATGTGGACTCGGTCTGGCTGGGGTGATTGTGGGTAGACTCCACCGCTGCCGTCCACAGCATCATGGACAGGCACAACCAAGCCGCCCAGCGAATTACCGAACCCACGCGTTCTTGCATTGGAATATATTGTATCCAGCTTATAACGGATGTCTGGCGCAGGGCAACGTCGGCGGAAGTTACTATGGGGACGGAGTGATTATGATTGCCCGCGCGGCAGGAAACCGGCCGTACCCGCAAATCTTTGGAGGCGAGGTAAGACATGGCAGAACCGACATACGAGGAACTGAAAGCGCGCTTGTCACAATTGGAAAAACAAGTCGAAACCAAGAAACGCAGTGGAGAGTTGCAGTTCAAGGTGGGCGAAAAAGGCGGCGTCAGCGTTTACGGATTGGGACGATTTCCCGTGACCCTCTACTATGAGCAATGGCAGCGCTTGCTCGGCGCTGCCGAAGATATAAAGGCGTTCCTCGAGGAAAACAAGTCGAAGCTCAAACTGAAAGAATAGGCCCGGATGAACGGCCAGCCGAAACGGGTGGCTGAAAGTTGCTGGGTTGAGCTCTCCATCTTGCCCCGTTGGGGGTGAGGGATAGGCATGTTCATCACGCTGCAAGAAGGTAGTCACTCGGCCAATGTTTCACGCTATAATAAAAACCTGTGCTCAAATACTCTGTCGTCGTTCCTCTCCATAACGAGCAGGAGAATGTCACCGACCTCTATGACCGCCTGAAGGCGGTGATGGAGACCGCTGGCGAGACGTTCGAAATTGTGCTGGTGGATGACGGCTCGAACGATCACACCTTCGCCATGCTGCGCGAAATCGCGGCTGTCGATAGCCGCGTGACTGTGGTCAAGCTGCGCCGCAACTTCGGCCAGACCGCCGGCCTGGCAGCCGGTTTCGATCACGCCCGCGGCGAGTACCTCATCGCCATGGATGGCGATTTGCAGCACGACCCCGCCGACATTCCCATGTTTCTCGAGAAGATTGCGGCGGGCTATGACATCGTCAGCGGCTGGCGCAAGGTTCGGGTGGATAACTTCTGGATGCGCCGCATCCCGTCGCGCGCGGCGAACTGGCTGATGGCCAAACTGAGCGGCGTCGATATTCATGACTTCGGCACCACTTTCAAAGCCTATCGGCGCGAGGTTCTGGAGCAGGTGCCGCTCTACGGTGAGCTGCACCGCTTTATTCCCGCGCTCGCGTCCTGGTATGGCGCTTCCATTTGCGAAGTGCCCATCCGCAACGTGAACCGCGAGCGTGGCGCATCGCATTACGGCATTTCGCGCACCTTCCGCGTATTTTTCGATCTCATCACCATCCGCTTTCTGCTGCGCTATCTTTCCCGTCCGCTGCATTTTTTCGGGACCCTGGGAATGTTCAGCATGTTCGGAGGCAGCGCCATCGTGGCCTGGCTGGGAGTGGAGAAATTCTTGCGCCAAGTTCCCGTCATGGCCTCCCACGGCCCGCTGATGATGCTCGCGCTGGGCTTGCTGCTGGGTGGATTGAACCTCCTCGCCATTGGCCTGCTGGGCGAGATGCAGGTCCGCCACTACCACGAACCCCGCCATCGCGCACCCTACTCGGTCGACCGCGTCCTCCGTTCGCAAAACGAAGAGCACAGCGTATCGGAATAATTTCCGATTTCTCGATTTCTTGAACTGGCCCATAAAAAAGCTCGGGATCCAGGCTCTTGCGCTTGGCGGGTTCAATTGGCGGGAATTCCACAGGAATGTTTCGCCCCGTGTGACATCTGCACTTTCCTCCGACACCCATCCCCGTGCATTCTGGACAGCGTAGGTACCCGGATGTTCAAAGCCGCGCAGATCCGGACTCCTCGCGGCCCCCGCAGCCACTCTACATGAGCGTGGAACGGGACATCTGATCAGGGCGTTTCAGTACGCTACCCTGAATAGCTCAGGGCTGTCGCCCGTTGTGGGAGTGATCACTTCCAAGCTTAAAGAATTGCATTAAGGCTGAGGAGCAAGATTAAGAGAAAAACGACAAAAAACACAGGGACCACGGCCCGTCGACAAACCGCTGAACAGAATCGATTTGTATCACGGTGTTCCTTCAGGCACGCCGCAAACACGACTCGCTTTTTCAAGGAAGTCCTCGGGCGCTGGCGGAATGCCGCGCCCCGCGCCAATCTCGTACCCTTGGGAGTTATTCCCAACGCGGCGCCGACTGGCCCTGCCGCAGCCACTCAATGAAGTCCGTCGCTGGAGGCACACCTCCGAGTTCGCGCAGCCGGGTCGCATTTTGTCCGCGGTGGTAGTGGCTATGCATTGCCGCCTGCATCAAGGCGTGCCGAATACTGATCTTTAGCGGCGGCTGGAACCACGGCACCTCGACCGTTTCTGCCAGGCGGGCCTCGTTCATTCCGCCGAGCATGGCAGCCATTTCTGAGTGACACTTCCGCGCAAAGGCTTTTAGATCGGCCGTGTTCGCGTAGTCTTCGACCTTTGTGAACGCGACTTGCGCCGTTCGCGCCCCCACCACCCACACATACGCCGATTGCACCAGATGAATGTGATGCAGCCGCCGGCGAATCGCCGGGTCCAGCAGCGCCGAAGGATGAGCTTCCACCGCCCGCCAATGCTCGGCGTCGGCCCATTCCTGATGCGCATAGAGTTCGTCAAGGTAGGAAGGCATTTAGTTACTCCCGGGGAGCAGATTGATCCACGCCAGAGCCGCGGACTTGGCGACCCTGCAACTGAAATTATAAGGACCTCTCGGTAAGACCGTGAGCGGATTTGATGCCGAGCATCCTGAGCCGCCGAATGATCCCGGCGTATAATGTGCCCTTTGGTTCTGCGGTCGTTTTGCCTTACTGAGGAGTCCCAGTCATCATGGCGCAAACCACACAACACGAACTCCAACTCTCGCGCCGCATGGCGCGCCTGGGCACCGAGACCGCTTTCGAAGTTCTGGACAAGGCGCGAGCGCTGGAGCGCCAGGGGAAGAGCATCATCCACCTGGAGATCGGCGAGCCCGATTTCGACACGCCCGCCAACGTGATCGAAGCCGGCGTCGACGCCCTGCACCAAGGTTGGACCCATTACGGTCCCTCGGCGGGCTTGCCCGAGCTGCGCCAGACTATCGCCGAATACGTGGGCCGAACCCGTGGCGTGAAGGTCACACCCGAAGAAGTCGTCGTCGTTCCCGGTGGTAAGCCAATTATTTTCTTTACGATTCTCTCCTTGATTGATGAAGGGGATGAGGTCATTTACCCCAATCCCGGCTTCCCCATCTACGAGTCGATGATTGACTACGTCGGCGGCCGGGCGGTGCCCATCCGTCTCCGCGAGGAGCGCGATTTTTCCCTCGACGTCGACGAACTGGCCGCTCTGATCGGCGACCGCACCAGGCTCATCATCCTCAATTCGCCGCAGAACCCCACCGGCGGCGTGCAGGATCGCAAGGATATCGAGCGCATCGCTCAAGTCATCGGCGATCGCAACATTCTGGTGCTGTCCGATGAAATCTATAGCCGCCTGATTTTCGAGGGCGAACATTTTTCCATCCTGTCGGTACCGGGAATGCAGGAGCGCACGATTCTCCTCGACGGCTTCTCGAAGACTTACGCGATGACCGGCTGGCGCATGGGATACGGCGTGATGCGTCCCGACTTGGCAACGCACATCGCCCGGCTGATGACGAACTCGAATTCTTGCACCGCGAGCTTCACTCAGATGGCCGGCATTGAGGCTCTGCGCGGCGACCAGACTTCGGTCGACCGCATGTGCGCCGAATTCAAGCGCCGACGTGATGTGTTCGTCGCCGGGCTGAACCAGATCAAGGGTTTTTCCTGCCGCATGCCCAAGGGCGCGTTCTACACTTTTCCCAACATCACGAAGGCGGGATGGAAGTCGAAGCCTCTTGCCGACGCCTTGCTGGAGCAAGCCGGCGTGGCGGCGCTTTCCGGCACGGCGTTCGGCGCGTTCGGCGAAGGCTATTTGCGCTTCAGCGTAGCCAATTCGCTGGAGAACTTGCGGCAGGCGCTCGATCGCATCGACCAGTGGACCCGAAAGAATCTCTAGCCCCCGATCATATCGAGAAGGCAGCTTGTTCGTTTTTCGGAACTATTAAACAAAATCGCTTGACGTGACCATGCTTGCGTATAAAATGGCGCGGTTTCGGGATGGCAACACGGAAATCCCGGCACGAAAGGATGGGTTTGTCTATGCTATCGAAAGGGTTACAAATTTCTGGAATTTCGTTCATGCTCGCCATCTCGCCGGCCCTGGCGCAGGTGTCCAGCGGGCCTGTTGCAGCGCCGAGCACAGCAGTAGTTACCCCGCGTCAGCACGCGCCGAGAAGAGTCTACGGACTTGTTCCCGAGCACGTGGAGGGGAACGTTACGGTTTCGGACAGCACCAACTGGAGCGGCTACGCGGTGACAGGCTCTTCCTTCACCACGGCCAAGGCCTCGTGGACCGTTCCCACGGTCAACTGCACCACAACCCCCAACACGTACTCCTCGTTTTGGGTAGGCCTCGACGGATGGACCTCCAGCACCGTGGAGCAGACTGGAACGGATTCCGATTGTGATGGCAAGAGTCCTTCCTATTACGCCTGGTACGAATTTTATCCGGCAGGCTCCGTGCTCATCTCAAGCGTCGCCGTATCGCCGGGCAATCACATCTCGGCGACGGTAAGCTACAGCGGCTCGGAGTTCACCACCACGATCACGAATGAAACTACGGGAAAGTCCTTCAGCAAGAGCGGAAAGGTCTCCGGGGCGAAACGGTCGTCGGCTGAATGGATTGCCGAGGCGCCTTGCTGTACCAACGCCGGTGGCATCCTGCCCCTGTCCGATTTCGGCACAGTCGATTTTGGTGACGACTATACGGGTGTTACCGGCACCAATGACGCCACCGACTCCTCCGTCTCGGGAGCGATCAGTGCCTTTGGCACTGCCGTGAATGAGGCCATCATGGTCAACGGCAGTACGGGTGCAGATGAAGCGGTACCATCGTCCCTCTCGTCGGACGGGACGAGCTTCACTGTGAAGTGGGATTCTGAATAAGTCGGCGCACCTTGCTTGCCGACGCTGCGCTTTTAGGATATCCCCGTCCAGGCTCCGCTTGGGCGGGGACCTCGTTCGTTGCGCTAGACTGCAGACTTCGGTGTAGCGACAAACCCAGTTGACACCTGCGAAGAAAAAATCGAAGCCAAACCACAGTCCCCAGCCGAGCCGTCCGTACGCGCCCGGCTACGGTTTGCCGAAAGGCAACAAAGGCTTGCTCTCGTGGAGCTGGGCCGAACGGCGGCTGAAGAAATCGCACAACTACTGGATCACCACCTTGAAGCCTGACGGATCGCCTCACACCATGGTGGTCTGGGGCCTGTGGCAGGACGGCCGCTTCCTGTTCAGCACCGGCAGCAAATCGCGCAAGGCGCGCAATCTCGGGCACAACACAAACTGCGTGGTCTGCACCGAGCAGGCCCAGGAAGCGGTCATCGTCGAGGGCCAGGCCGAAATAGCCGATGTGCCCGCGCGCCGGAAGTTCCTCCCGGCGTATGAGCGCAAATACAAGTTCGACATGAAGGGAATGGAGCAGGACATCCTCTCGATGAAGGAACCGGTGTTTGCCGTGCGCCCCCGCGTGGCGTTTGGTCTGTGGGAGAAAAACTTCGTCGGGAAGGCTACCCGCTGGAGGTTCTCGTGATGTAATCTTGGCAGTTCGGCCAGCAGAGAACCCATGAACAAGACCTTCCGCGTCTTTGCCACCTGCGACATCGGAGAAGCCATCAACCTGCTGCGCCGCCGCGGGTACGAGGTCGAGGTCTATCCGCAGCCGCAAGCGCCGCCGAAGAGTCTGATCGTCGAAAAAGTGAAGTCCGGCGTCGATGGCCTGATCACCACGCTGCGCGATCCGATTGACGCCGAGATCTTCGAAGCGGGCAAGAATACCCTGAAGGTAGTTGCCCAGTATGCGGTTGGCTTCGACAACATTAACCGCGCCGACGCCAATCGCTACAAGATTCCTTTCACCAATACCGCCGACGTTCTCACCGAGGCCACGGCGGAATTTGCCTTCTTCATGCTGGGCATGCTGGCGCGGAAAATGTGGCCGGCCGAGCATCTCACGCGCGACAACCAGTGGGGCTTCTGGCATCCGTACCTGCCCTTTCTGGGCGATGAAGTAACGGGCAAAACCATTGCGATCATCGGCACCGGACGAATCGGCCTGGCCATGATTAAGAAGTGCGCCGGTTTCGACATGAACATGTTGTGCTACGACCCGGCTTATGAAAACCACGAATACGCGAAGTCCATTCAAGAGGTCATGGACCTGCGCCACGCCCGCGGCATTTCGAAAGAAAAGAACTGGATCAAGTACGTCTCATTCGAGGAAGCGCTGCGCGAAGCCGATTTTGTAAGCGTGCACGTGCCGCTGTTGCGCGCTGCGGAAAGCGCGACGCCAACGTATCATCTGTTCAACGAGCGCACCTTGCGGCTGATGAAGCCGACGGCGTTTCTGGTGAACGACTCGCGCGGGCCGGTGGTAGATGAAGCGGCGCTGGTGCGAGCGCTGCGGGAGAATTGGATTGCCGGCGCTGCTCTCGACGTATACGAGAAAGAGCCGCTGCCGGCCGACTCGGCGCTGCGCGATCCTGCCATTGCCGATCGCTGCCGACTGTTCCCGCACTTTGCCAGCGCCGCGCGCATTACCCGCCTCTCCACCGATCCGGACAAAGGCATGGCCGGACGCTGCGTGCAGGGGCTGATCGATGTGCTCGAATCGAATTACGGCGGCGACATCACGAAAATGCCTTATGTCGTGAACAAAGAGGCGTTCGGAAGGTAACCGGCGAGGGACTGGATGGCCAGTGACTGGATCGGAACTCCAACTCATTGGTGGTAAAACGCCCGCGATGCGGCGGAGGGGCGCTCGTCGGGCTGCAAAGACGTCTCGGAGGTAAGGTATGAGATTTGCTTTAACCCTCGCGATTCTTTGTCTCGCCGCGAGCCTTGCCCAGGCGCAGACAGCAACCGAGCGCAGTAAAGCGCCGAACAACTGCGAACAGTTTCCCATCAAGCAAACCGGCTCACGACCAATCCACGAGGTGAAGTTGCCGCCCTCGATCACATGCCGGCAAAAAGCCCAGAATGGAAAGTTCGTTCCAGACCCTAACTGCACGCCCGGCGCGACCAATCCGAGCGTCACGGAGTCAATGCTCATGAACCCGGCATTTCGCACCGGGTGTATTCGAGACAAAGCAACGACAGAAGAGCAGAAGACCGCGACCTATGGCTGGTACAAACTTTTGCGTCCGGGGGACAACGCCGGCGACAATCAGACGTGTGAATTAGATCATCTGATCCCGTTGTATCTGGGAGGGGCCGACACTCTGGAAAATATATGGCCGCAATGTGGCCCCGGTGGGGCTAGTGGGCCCGGCCATGTTGCTCTGGATGATCGCTACTTCAAAGAAAAGGACAAGGTGGAGTATTACCTCGGCCAGCAGGTGCGCGAAGGCAATATGGGTCTCGCAGATGCACAGCATGGAATCGCCACCGACTGGACGCAGTACTTGAGCAAGGCGGAGGACTTCTGCCGTTCGGGGAAATGTGACTTCAGCGGGCAATAGCCACTCGGCCGGCTGAACGATTCGGAATTGTGCCCTGAATCACGGCGAAGTGTTCCTCTTTCACTTACGTGCCACGGAGAGATGGAAGCGTGCTCGGCGCTACGCCGGCCGCGAAAATTAGAGCACACAGTAAGCGGATTCTCCCTGCCCACAGCTTTGCTCTCTTCTGGTTCCCCGCTAAAATATACTGGTCGTTGTTTCACCCAGTTTCACCCAAGGATACGAATGAAAAAGCGATACGTCTTCTTTCTTCCTTTCTTCCTGCTTCTGATTTCGGTGATGTCCGCACAAAACCCTGGCCCAGACGGTCAACTCAAAGAGGATCAGCTCAAGTTGATCCCCCAGCCCAAAGAGGTGCGACTGCATGAGGGCGGCTTCCGCGTAAGTTCAACCACCAAGATCCTCGTAGAGTTCGGGCATCAAGACGAAGACCGCATTGCCGCGGAAACGCTGGCCGAAGAAATCGAGGACGAGGCTGGCATAAAAATAGCTATCGACGGCGCGAAGGCGACGTCGGAAAGAGCGGAATCGAAGGGAAATGCAGAGGCGATCGTGCTGGCGCGCTTGCAGGACCGGGGCGTGCGCGAGTTCCTCGAGTCGAAGGGATTGAAGGCGGATTCGATCGGCGACCAGGGCTACCTGTTGTTCGCGGACCATTCTCACTTGATCGTGGCCGCCAATACCGGCCAGGGATTGTTCTACGGAGTGCAGACGTTGCGGCAGTTGCTTCGCCGCGAGGGCAAAGATCTGGTGTGTCCCGCAGTTGCGGTCCGCGACTGGCCCAGCATGGAGTGGCGCGGCGTGCAGGACGACATCAGCCGCGGCCCGGTTCCCACCGACGATTTCATGAAGCGCCAGATTCGCACGCTGGCCGCCTACAAAGTGAATCTGTTTGCGCTCTACATGGAGCACATCTTCGATTTCGCCAGCCAGCCGCTGGTTGCGCCCAAGGAAGCGGCGCTCACGCCGGAGGAAATCAGAAACCTGGTGCAGTATGCCAAAGATTTCCACGTCACCATCCTTCCCGAGCAGCAGACCTTTGGCCACCTTCACCACATGCTGAAGTATGAGATTTACGCCGATGTGGCCGAGCGTCCGCACGGCCACGTGCTCACCCCAACCAAGGAGTCGTCTTACCAGATCATTCGGGGAATGTACGCCGATCTCGTGCCGCTTTTTCCCGGCCCATTTCTGCACATCGGAGGCGACGAGACATTTGAGCTGGGCCAGGGACAAACCGCGGCTCGCGCCGCCGAAGTGGGCCTCGGCCGGGTTTATCTCGAGCACTTGCAGAAAGTAAGCGACATTCTGCAGCCCTATCACAAACAACTCATGTTCTGGGGCGACATCGCCTTGAAATATCCGCAACTGCTCGGCATGTTGCCCAAGGAAATGATCGCCGTTCCCTGGGACTATGACGCGAAGCCTAGCTTTGAAAGCATTATCAAGCCGTACCGCGATGCGGGTCTCCGAGTGGTCGTCGCGCCGGGCGCGAGCACCTGGAATCAGATTTGGCCGGATCTGGATGTCGCTTACGTCAACATCCGGAACTTCGTGCGCGATGGGCAGAAGCTTGGCGCTATGGGCATGCTCAACACCACCTGGAACGATGACGGCGAGGCGCTATACGGGATGGCGTGGCCGGCGCTGGTGTTTGGCGCCGCAGCGGGATGGCAGGCGGGGGAATCGAGTGTCGATGAATTCAAGAATGCCTATGATTGGGCGTTCTACCGGAATAGCGATACAACTTTCCGCGACACGCTGGAAGGGCTTGATCGCGCGCATCAGGCGCTGGCCAATGTGAAGGTCGATACCGAAACTGACGATCTGTTCTGGGTGGATCCCTTCACAGCCGAGGGAGCGAAGTTGATGCAAAAGCTGCTGCCCGCCGCTGCAGAGATGCGTTTGGGCGCAGAGCATGCGCTGGAATCGCTCTATCGCGATCACGGCAAGGCGCGGGCCAACGAGGATACGCTGGCCGACATGACGCTGGGCGCGTGGCGCTGGGACGCGTTGGGCATGAAGATCCAGTTTACGCAGGAAATCAACAAGTTCTATTGGGATGCTTTTCAGAACCAGACCGACCCGGGTCGCGTAGGCAACGATTTCGAAGAGATCACGTCAATCAACGCGCGCCTGGAGGACTTGCGCGATTCGACTACGCGTTTGCGCGAGATGTACCGCGAGGCGTGGCTGCGGCAGTATCGCGCCTACTGGCTCGACAATGTGCTGGTGCGCTATGACAATCTCGCCCGCGAATTTCAGGCGAAGATTGTTGCCGTACGCCAGGCTCACCGGCAATACGATTCGACCAAGATGCTGACTGCGCCGCAGGAGTTAGGATTTTATCTGCAGCCGTAGAGGCCTCACTCTCGCGACTCCAACCCATAAGAGCGCATCGAATGTTCTCCGACCGCACCAACTGGAAGCTCACGCGCAATCGCTTTACCGAAGCGCTGGAAGAAGTGCGGGCGTCGGGTGCGCGAATACTCGACCTTACCGTTTCCAATCCAACGCGAGCGGGTTTGCAATATGACGAGGGGGCAATACTGGGCGCGCTGAATTCGCCGCAGGCGCTCGATTACGATCCTCAGTCCAAAGGGCTGCGCGCGGCACGTGAGGCTGTCTGCTCTTGTTACCGTGACGATCACGGTGTCAACACCCTGGACGTTGAGCATTTGGTCCTGACCACAAGCACCAGCGAAGGTTATTCTTACGTTTTTCGGCTGCTGTGCAATCCGGGCGATGAGTTGCTGGTACCCAAGCCGAGTTATCCGCTGTTCGAGTTTCTCGCCGATCTTGAGGACGTAAAGCTGGTCCCGTATCCACTGATCTACGACCACGGCTGGCAGATGGATTTCCCGTCGCTGCAGAAGGCGGTTACGCCCCGTACGCGGGCGGTCGTGCTGGTGCATCCGAACAATCCCACCGGCTCGTATGTGCAGGCTCACGAGCAGCAAACGCTCAACCAGTTCTGCCGTGAGCACGAACTGGCGTTGATCGTGGACGAAGTTTTTCTCGATTATGCCCACGATGGCGCCAAGCGCCCCAGCTTTGCCGCGAACCAGAAAGTGCTGACCTTCACGCTGAGCGGACTCTCGAAAATTTCGGCGCTGCCGCAAATGAAAGTGGCGTGGATTGCCACCAGCGGACCGCGGGCGCAAGTAGACGCGGCGATGGCGCGGCTGGAGGTGATCGCCGATACCTACCTCTCGATGAATGCGCCGATTCAGTGGGCGACGCCGGTGTTATTGGAACAGCGCAAGAGCATTCAAAAGCAATTGCTCGATCGCGCGCTCGGCAATCTGGCTGAACTGGACCGCCAGCTTGCCGGGCAAGAGTCGTGTCAGCGTTTAAGTGTCGAAGGCGGATGGTATGCCGTGCTGCGCGTTCCGGTCACCCAGACGGATGAAGAGCTGGCAATTAAGCTGTTGCGGCAGAGATCGGTGCTGGTGCATCCCGGGCACTTTTATGATTTTCCCAGCGACGGATATCTGGTGTTGAGCTTGATCACGCAGGACGATTTTAGTGAAGGGATCAAAAGGCTGCTGGAAGTTGTTGATCGAGCTTAAAGTTCAGGAAAGGTCGCCACTCAGGACGAAAGTAGACTGGGCTGGCCTGGCGCAGGCATCTTGTTGCCGATGTCTGCGCCAAGCGTCGCACGTCGCGAAGCATCACTGCCGCCTCAGGCGGCCTTGACCGCTTTTGGTTGTGCGGTTGTTGCCGGGGTGACGGCGAAAGCTTTCTGGGCGATGCGTCCAGCTTCCTCCTGGATTGCAGTCTGCAAGTCTCCCGCCTGCAAAGTGCTGGCGAAAGCCGCCAGCGGCCAACGCGAGCGCCGGAAGAGGGCGCGGAGGAGTGCCGCAGTAATCGTCCTCCCACTCGGCGATGGCCTGATCGGCCGCGCTGGCGAGAGCGTCTCCCTCAAGCAGCTTGGCTGCTACCTGTTTCAGCGCGATGCCGGTTATAAAGAGTGCGCGAGCATCCCCAGGGCTGCCGTCTTGTGAACGGTCTTCTTCAGTTTCGGGCTTTGAACGGCCGGAACCGAGCTCACCTGAATTCAGCCCGTGAATGAATTGATTGAAGTCTTGCCAATCCTTAAACGTAAACGGCGGCCCAAAGTGTATTTTGTCGGACACAAAATCCTCCTTGTAGCAGGAGACGACGAGGCTAGCGTGCAGCCGGTTTCGTCTCAAGCTATCTGTAGGAATAGTGATCGCGGAGGCGGGAACGTTTCAAATATTCGTCATTCGTCAATGGATCGTGCTCTAGCGCTTCACCAGAAACGGATTGCTCTCCCGCTCCTCTCCAATGGAGGTCAGCGGCCCGTGGCCGGGGACCACGACCGTCTCGTCAGGCAAAGCGAGCACGGTGCCGTGCAGAGATTGCATCATCTTCTGCATCGAGCCGCCGGGGAAATCGGTGCGGCCGATGGAGCCGGCAAATAGCGTGTCGCCGGCAATCAGGGTTTTGTCGGCAGGGAAGTAAAGGCAGATGCTGCCTTCGGTGTGTCCGGGAGTGTGCAGCACATTGGCGCTCAGCGAGCCGGCGGCGATGGTGTCGCCGCTGTTCACGCTGCGGTCGATTTCGACGGCGCCTGGCGCAGCCATCCCCACCCAGGCGGCTTGCGCGTCCATCATTTTGAGAAGACCATAGTCGTTCTGGTTCAGCAGGATCGGCGCTCCGGTCGAGGCGCGCAGCTTCATCGCGCCGCCCACATGATCGATGTGCGCATGGGTAATGACGATCTGCTTGACTAAGAGATTGTGCTTGCGGATGAGCGCCAGGATATCTTCGATTTGGTCGCCGGGGTCGATGACCATGGCCTCGCGCGTGGTTTCATCGCCGATAATCGAGCAGTTGCATCGCAGCGGCCCCACGGGAAGAATTTCGTGGATCATGCTTCCATTGTACCCAGTGGCGAGTCGATAGTACCGAGTACGGAGTGGCGAGCGGCGAGCAGCGAGAGTGAGACTAGGCAGAACCAGGTTGAGACTTGTCGTGGGGGTGCTCGCAGCGAGACAATACGCCAACGCGCTTGGGAGGTTCTGTGGCAGCCAAATATCGTCAGCACGGTTATCAGGACCGGGACCGCAACGAGCCGAAAAAAGGCTCCGAAGAAAAGTCAGGGCCCGCGCCACCGAAACGAGACAATACGTTCGGACCCCGGCCGGTCAACATGCCCGGTACGCGCGCGGTTTCGCGCTGCGCACAGTGCGGCACGGTGCTGCAAGGGACGCCGGCAGGCCGGTGCCCCAAGTGCGCCTTCGAGCTTCACTCCTGCAAGCAGTGCATGTATTTCGATCCGGGGAGCCGGTTTGAGTGCATGCAGCCAGTCACCGAGCGCATCGCGCGCAAAGATGCCATGAACGATTGCTCGTATTATGAAATCCGGGTGACGCGTGAGAAAGAAACTTCCACGCCCGCCAGCCTGCGTCCCAACGATGCGCGCCAGGCGTTCGAGAATCTGTTCAAGAAGTAAGTACGGACCTCGGACCCCAGACCTCGGATGTCGGCCCTCGAACGCGCAACGGTTTTGCCGAGGTCCGAAGTCCGATGTCTGAGGTCCGCCTTTACGGCTTCTGCGTAGGCCTTAAAAGAATCTCGCTCACAAATGACTGCGGCGCTTGTGTCACCAGCATAGCCACGGCATGGGCAACGTCGTCGGGCTGAAGCATTTTGCTCGTATCTTTGCCGGCGTGCGGGCTTAGGTCGGTGTTGGTCGAGCCGGGACAGATCACGCTGACGCGAATGTTATGGCCGCGAAGTTCTTCCGCCACCGAATAGCTCAGCCCGTTCAATCCCCACTTCGATGCCGCGTAGGCAGCGCCGTTGGGCAAGGCATTTTTTCCGGCGAGCGAAGAGATGTTGACGATGTGGCCGACGCGCGCCTTGATCATCATGGGCGCGAAGGCCCGAATCACATAGTAGACGCCCCGCAAGTTGGTGTTGAGAATGCCGTCCCATGCCTCTGGGAGAAGTTGGTGCAGCGGGCCGCCGAATCCGCCGACGCCGGCGTTGTTGATCAGAATGTCGATGCGGCCGAAAACGGACTCGACCCTCTTGGCAGCGTCCTCCACCGACCGCAACTCGGTGACGTCGCAAGCGATCACGTCCGCTCTTCCGCCCGCCTCGGCAATCGTGCTCGCGGCCGAATCGAGCGCCGCGCGGGTTCGCCCCAGCAGCACAGCCATTGCGCCCAGAGTGGCCATTTTGCGCGCAATGGCAGCGCCGATGCCACGTCCTGCGCCGGTAACGACCGCGACTCGACCGGCCAGGGGCTGACCGGTGTCTATAGGCATAAGGGTCTCCTGTCGTAATGTGGCTCGCAGGTTCGCTATCCGCCAACCGCGATATGTGCATCTTAGCAATAAAGTGGAGGATGGCCGTGAAGTGGCTTGCCTTCGGCGGAAGAGGTACTTATAATCCGGCAACCGGGAGTGAAGTGCCCGCCGTCTCAATATCCTGGCTGACGGGACCATTTCCGAGCTCTTGCCGGGGAGCCGGGGTTCCGTAGCGGTATTAATTGGGGAAGCGGCGCGAATGGAACGCAGTCACGCTTTGATGAAGAGAGATTTCAGCTTCGCAGCGGTATTTCCTGAAGATCCTAAGGAGCCACACTGATGAAAAAGATTCTGGTCGCGGTCGTGCTTGCAGTAGCGGCAGTAGCGGTTGCAGTCGCACAGGACGCTGCTCAGCCGGCACAAGGACAGCCTGCCGCGGCACAATCGGCGGCGCCGGTCATTAAAGACCCCGCCGAATACAACGCCTACGTCGGCGCCGTTGGTCAGAAAGATCCGGCGGCACAGATCAGCGGTCTGGAAGCGTTTCTTACCCAATATCCCAACAGCATCATGAAGGCGACCGCGCTGAGTGTTTTGATGGGAGCGTATCAGCAAACGGGGAACCAGCAGAAGACTCTGGACACGGCCACCAAGTTGGTGCAGGCCGATCCCGACAATGTGCGCGCGATGGCGTTGCTGGCGTATTTCGATCGCGTCAGGGCGCAAAACGGCGACCCCAATGCAAAGCAACTGCTGGCGGACGCCAAAAAATATGGCCAGATGGGTCTGGATGCGCTGCCCAAGTTTGCCAAGCCCGAAGGCACCTCGGATGCCGACTACCAGAAGCTGAAAGGGCAGATGGCCGGGATATTCAATGCGGCGCTCGGAATCGCCGCCTTGCAGGATAAGGATTACGCGAACGCGACGAAAGATTTGAGGACTGCGGCGGACGGAAACCCCACCGATTTCAGCGTTGTCTATCCGCTGGCGCTGGCGTATCTGCAACAGACCCCGCCTGACTCGATCAATGGCATCTGGTTCGCAGCCCGCGCTTCTGCCGTCGCCCCCGCGCAGGCCCAGGCGGGAATTGAGAAATATGCGCGTTCGCAGTACGTGAAGTATCACGGCGGTGACGATGGCTGGGCTGACGTTCTGTCACAAGCCAAGGCCAACACGACGCAGCCTGCGGGGTTCGCCATTAAACCCGCGCCAACTCCGGCCGAACAGGTTCATACTCTTATCACCAGCAAGAAACCTGAGGAGATGAACTTCGCGGAATGGCAGTTCGTGTTCACCAATGGCAGCAAGGACGACCAGGATGTGGTCTGGAACGCCATCAAAGGCAAGGCTGTGCAAATGAATGGCACGGTCATCAAAGCTACGGCCACCGAGTTCGACATCGCCGGCAGTTCCGATGACATTGACGCGAAGAAGGCCGACATCACCTTGACGTTCGAAGAAAAAGTTCCTCTCAAGCTGATTCCGAAAGAGAATGCGAGTCTGGATTTTCAAGGAGAGCCCGCGTCCTACACCGCCAGCCCGTTTATGATGACGATGGAGAAAGGCCAGTTGTTGAAGGCTGCCGCTCCCAAGAAGCCTCCCGTGCATCACAAACCGGCTGCCCAGTAAGGCAGTTTGGCTCGACGCAAGAAGGCAGCCCGCGAGGCTGCCTTTTGTTTTTGCGATTACCTGAAAAAAAGTTGCTGAGTTGCCGAAAACGATTCCGTTCTTTCACACCAGGGAAGCGGGGAAGTGGAACTCGCACTATTTCGGCCCGTGCGCGCTTCCCGCCGCCACGGCGCGCACCGTCGCCTGCAAATCGAAGCGTCCCAACAATCACCCCTGCGATCTTGCGCGAGAGGACAGCTATGGCGTGGGGCGCAGTCTTTCTTCGTTCTTAGCGGTTCTTAGCGCGCGGCTTTCTTGTCCAATACCATCGGGCGCGCGCTGCGGGGCGGGCGCCTGGCGCCATCGCGCAACTGGCGCACGTCGATCTTCAGCTCGTGGATGGTGCGGCTTAGCGTGTTTCGGTGCATGCCGAGTTCGCGCGCGGCGCGGCACTGGTTGCCCTTGTTTTCCTGGAGCACGGTGAGGATGAAGCGCTTCTTGAATTCGCGCACGCCCTCAGAGTAAAGAATGTTGCTCCGGTACATCTGCAGAATGAGTGCTTCCAATTGATCTTTCACGATGCGTCTCTCTTCTCTTCAGTTCAGTCCAGCGATTTTGAATTCCACCGCATCTATTTCCCACTTGAAGCCGGAGTGCCCGACAAATCCTTGGGCGCGTGTTGCAAGAAGTCCAGGCCCTCACGGAAGCGCGCCCGCAACGCCGAAGGCGCTACCCAGATTGCGGCCCTCCCGAGTACAAGGAAATACGGCGCCAGCTCCGAATCGTCGAGCATCTTCGAGGTGGGCGTAAACGCAGTCATTCCCATCAAGACCACGGCCACCATGAAAACGCCTTTCAGCAGGCCCAGCACCGCGCCCAGAAAACGATCGAACCCACTCAACCCGGCTTCTTTCATCATCCAGCGCGCGATCCTGCCGGCAATACTGAACAGGAGCAACACCGCAAAGAAGATGACCAGAAACCCAAGAATCTCAGCCAGCATTTCCGACTTCAGGAACGATGCCAACCACCCCGCCAGGCGTCCATACTGCCAGGCGGCGACAATATACCCCACCACTAGCCCAGCCAAGCTGAGGGCTTCTGCGAAAAAGCCTTGCAAGGCCGCCGAAACCACGTTCAGCACTAAAATCACAACGATGAGCCAATCCGCCACGCTCATCTCGCGCTCCCGCCGACGGCTCCAAGATTACTCATCCAACCGGCGCCCCGTAAGCTGGAAGTAAGCCTCCAGATACTTTTCGCTGGTGCGGCGCGCGACTTCCTGGGGGAGGGAAGGCGCGGGCGGCTGCTTGTTCCAGCGAATCTCTTCCAGGTAGTCGCGAACGTATTGCTTGTCGTAGGAATCCTGCGCCCGGCCCGGCGCATAGGTTTCGGCGGGCCAGAAGCGCGAGGAATCGGGCGTAAGCACCTCGTCTGCCAGGGTGATGCCCTTGGCGGTGCGGCCAAATTCGAACTTGGTATCGGCGATGATGATGCCGCGCTGCCGCGCATAAGTGGCCGCTTTCTTGTAGATATTCAGCGCGAGGTCGCGAAGATGACTGGCGGTCTCCGTGCCTACAATCTTGCACATCCGATCGAACGAAATGTTCTCGTCGTGGCCGCTGACCGCCTTGGTGGAGGGGGTAAAGATGGGTTCGGGAAAAGCTTCCGACTCGCGCAATCCGGCGGGCAGTGCCATGCCGCACACCTTGCCGGTGGAGTTGTATTCTTTCCAGGCTGATCCAGAGATGTAGCCGCGGACCACGCACTCCACCGGGAACATCTCGGCCCGCCGCACCACCATGGAGCGTCCCCGCAACTGATCGGCGTACTTGCGCAGCGATTGTGGGTACTTGGCCACGTCGGCGGTGATCACGTGGTTGGGCACCAGTTCCGACAGGAAGTCGAACCAGAACAGCGAAATCTGCGTCAGCACGCTCCCTTTATGAGGGATGCCGGTGGCCAGGATGTAATCGAAGGCGGAAATGCGGTCGGTGGCGACGAACAAAAGCGATTCGTCATCCAGGTGATAGACATCACGGACTTTACCGCTGGCATGAATTTCCAGATCGGGGAAATGAGTCTGCAAAAGGACGGAATCGAGAAGGTCAGTAGTCATTGAGAAATTTTACAGGTAAGAAGCGACGGGTATTTTAGCCTGTCAGGAAATTTTGTCAACGCCTGATATTGGGCGAGAGCAAGATTGCCCTTATCTTGTTGAAGAGAAAAAACTTTGACCGCTGGCGCTGCCGTATCGGGGACGAAGCGCCGCGATTCGATTGCTAGTGCTGTGGAAAAACTGAGGATGAGGGTGGATAACAGGGAGGCAGACAGCTTTCACCCGTTAGCTCTTAGTTGGTCCTCAGCAGGCGGGCTCGTCTACGCCCCGCCGAAGCGTACCGAGACCAGCTTCGACACGCCCGGTTCCTGCATGGTCACTCCGTAGAGCACCGGCGCGATGCTCATGGTTTTCTTGCTGTGCGTGATGAGAACGAATTGGGTCTCGAGGCTCATCTCTTTCACCATGTCGGTAAAGCGGCCGATATTGGCTTCGTCGAGCGGGGCATCGACTTCGTCGAGGATGCAGAACGGGCTGGGCGTGTACTGGAAAATGCCGACCAGCAGCGCCAGCGCGGTCAGCGCTTTTTCGCCGCCCGAGAGCAGCAAAACGCTCTGCAGCCGCTTGCCCGGAGGCGAGGCCACCACGTCGATGCCGCTTTCGGCGCTGTTTTCTTCGTCGGTCAGCTTCATGAAAGCGTGGCCGCCGCCGAATAGCTTCTTGAACGTCCCCTGGAAATTCTCGTTGATCTTGTGGAAGGCCTCCTCGAACTTCTGCCGCGAAAGCAGGTCGATTTCGCGGATGGTTGCGGTGGTGTTCTCGATGGAAGAGATCAAGTCTTTGCGCTGGGTTTCGAGGAAGCTGTGGCGCTCGGCGGTCTCTTTGTACTCTTCGAGCGCCATCATGTTCACCGGGCCCATGGCTTCGAGCTTGGCTCGCATCTCGCGATAAGCTTGGTCTTCGGTGGCGAGTTGCTCGCCGCTGACGATGGGCAAAGTGGTGTCGGCCATCAACTGCTCGCGTTCGACGCCGAGCTCGTTGAGGCAGGTTTCGCCCATGTACTGGGCGTCGGCCTGCAACTTGGCTGCTGTGGCCGATAATTCACCTTTGCGGTCGCGGGCCTGGTCGAGCAGTTGGCGGGCGTCGCGGAGGAGTTCGTCGATTTCCGCCAGCCGGGCGCGGACCTGCTCCGATTCAAACTGCAACAGGCCTTCACGCGCCTGGCCGGCGTTGCGCTCGGCTTCGAAGTCGGCGGCTTGCTCTTCCAATTGCAGGTTTTCGGTTTCGCGCTGCAGCTTCTCGGCAACGGCGGCATCGATTTGCGAAGCGAGGGCATACACGCGCTCGCCCATCTCGTGCGAGAGCGAATCGATGCGCTCAAGCACGCTCGCAGCCGAGCGGTGACGCTCTTCCAATGCCGCCACACGCGCGATCCGTTGTGAAGTGGCTTGCGCGGCGTCTTCCCGGCGCCGGCGCAGCGTGGCCAGAGATTCCTGGGCCGAGGCGATCTGCCGCTCCAGTGTTTCGCGCTTTTCTTCGACCACGCCGATTTCCGATTGCAGCGCGGCTACGGCGTTCTCCTGATCGAAGCGCTCATCCCCCAGGCGCTGCAATTCGAGCTGCGAGATGTTCATGCGCTCGCTGACGCGGGTCATCTCCGAATCGAGTTGCTGCAGCATGTGGCTCGAGGTCATGGCCTGGTGCTCGGCCTCGCGCCGTTCGCCTTCGAGGCGATCGAGCAGGGAAGTGAAGTCTTTGATTTCGTGGCCCAGGGTGAGGACCCGCATCTCTTCCTCGCGCAGAGCGCGCTCCAGATCTTCAAGCTGCCGCAGAACTTCGCGCAACTCGCGCTTCATCGAAAGCGGCCCTTCGGCGCGCTGCTTGCCTCCGGTGACGGTCACATTGTGGAAACACTCGCCCGATTGCGAAAGGAAAAACGCATCGGGATTCTCCAGCGCCAGGCCGCGAGCGGCCGCGCTTTCGGGCACGATGTAGCCATCGCGCAGCTTGGGCAAAATGACTTCAAGCGATTTGCCGAATCCATTCAGCACGCGAATGGTGTGCTTGAGCGGAAGCACCGACGATGCCGGCGGTGCGCAATGCGCAGCTTCGTCGAGTACGAACGAAAATTTCGCCTGCGAATCCTCGGGATGAACGAGAAAAGTGGCACGGCCATCGACATCGCTGCGCAGAACGCGCAAGCCTTCGTCGGCGGCATCCCAGGATTTCACCACCACGTAATTCAGTTCGTCGCGCAGAAAGTCTTCGACCACGTGCTCATAGCGCGGCTCGACCTCAAGAAAATCCGCGAGCACTCCCACCGGCGCGAGGCCGCCCTGCATCATGCCGGATTGAAACAAACGGCGAACCGATTCGGTGGAGTAGCCGTGTTCGGCGATTACGGCCTCGAGAGAACCTTTACGGCCGATCAACGTGGCGCCCTCGGCGCGCAGCAGGTCGAGGCGAGATTTTGCTTTGGTTTCGTCCACCCGCTTGGATTCGAGCAGCCGGCGAAGCTGGCCGATTTCTTCGGTGATGCCCGCAACCCGCTGAGAAACGGATTCAAACTCCAGCGCCAACTGCCCACGCCGACCGCCGAAGGTTTCTACCTGGCCTCCGGCGTTGGCGATCTCCGCTTCCAATCGCCGGGCTTCGCGGTCCGAACTGGCAAGGCGCTCTTCAACGTGAGCGAGTTGGTTGCGCAGGCGCGACGCGGAAGAAACCGTATCGAAAATCGCAACGCGATGCTCTTCCTGCTGGCGCTCAAGTTCGGCGAGGCTTGAGGCAGCGGCGGCAGCCTCCTGCTGGCAAAGAGCAAGATCATTGAGCGCCGCAGCCAGATCGGCCGCTGCGGACTCGAGGATCTGACGGTTGGAATCGCGCTCGGCTTCAAGCGCGGTGAGCCGATGGCGGGCCTGCGCCAGTTCCGCCTCCGCCGAGGCGGAGCGCACCACGAGTTCGGCGCAACGTTCCTCATTGTGGCGGCGCCGGGCCTGCGCGCGGTCGATTTCGAGCGTGATCTCACTCAAGCGTTCGCGATTTTCGCGCAGCTCGGTTTCAATGGCGTAACCGCGTTGCGTGCGCTCGCCGTGCTCGGCTTCGAGTTGCTGCACGGTTTCGCTGCGATGCCGCATCTCCTCGGCCAGCGTGTTGAGCTGGGCATCGATTTCGGCGCTCTCTTCTTCGATCGCGGCAAACTTGCTGGCGAGAACCACGCGCAGCTTGGCGCGCATTTCTTCGCGCAGCTTCGCGTAGCGCTCGGCTTTGGAAGCCTGGCGTTTCAACGAATTCATTTGCCGCGTGATTTCGTCGAAGATGTCGTTGACGCGGTTGAGGTTCAGCTTGGCATCTTCGAGGCGAGCTTCCGCCAGACGCTTCTTGGTTTTGAACTTGGTGATGCCGGCGGCTTCTTCAAGAATGGCGCGGCGGTCGGTGGGACGGCTGCTCAGAATTTGCCCGATGCGTCCCTGCTCGATCAGCGCGTAGGATTCCGGCCCCAGGCCCGTGCCCATAAATAGCTCTTGAATGTCGCGCAGGCGGCAGAGTTTGCCGTTCAGCAGATATTCGCTGTCGCCGGAGCGGAAAAGCCGGCGCGTGACCGCAATTTCACCGGTGCGGAATTGCTGCTGATTGAACTTGCGGCGGCGAATCTTGAGAATCACGTTCGGACCAGCGGTTCCAGCGGAGGCAAGCGGCGGAACGACGCTATGAACCGGCAGCGCAAATACTGGTTCGTCATCGGGGAAGGCGACTGCAAGAATATTTACTTTGGATCGAGGAACAACAATTTCTTCCGTTCTTCCGGGCCGCGCGGCTTCCACCGCCATCTCGGTTTCGTGGGCGGCGCGGGCGCAGATGGCGGCTTCGTCCCAGTCTTCGGAGATGTTCCGGTCGATTGTTTCCTCTGCCGCGCGCGCGGGCATGTCGTCCTGAATCTCGATCTCGGTGGGAGCGTTGGCGTCGGCGCCGCCGTAAGCCTCGGGATCGATCAGCGTCAGCGACACTTCGGCCATGCCGGTGGGCTTGCGGTCGCGAGTGCCGGCAAAGATGACATCTTCCATGCGCGAGCCGCGCAGGGTCTTGGCCGACTGCTCGCCCAGCACCCACGAAATGGCGTCGGCGATATTCGACTTGCCGCACCCGTTGGGGCCGATGATGGCCGCGACGCCGTCCCCGTGGAACTTGAGTTCGGTGCGGTCACAGAACGACTTGAACCCGAGAATCTGAAGACGCTTCAGTTTGAGCAACGTAGACTCCTTAGAAAAACCAGTGGCCGGTTGTCAGCGGCCAGTTGCCAGTCGCCTTGGGGTTGCAGCGTCGTTGGTGCGAGTTGATCCGGCGATTCGGCCCTGATGTTTACCAGACGGATTCCTCTGCCGACGAAACGATGCATGACGGACCTATGCCGGACTGCTTCCTCACCCAGGCTGGATCGGGCGAATACAAATTTAAGCTACTGTAACGGTGAAATCGGGGCGGGGTCAAGCAATATAACACTATATATTGTATGGCCTTACGTCCCACCGCGCTGGGTTGCACACACATTGCGGCATTTGTCTGGTTTAGCGGTGAGGGAAGGACGAGGTGGGAGAACCGCGAGAGCAGGGTAATCGTAGCAAGACGGCACAGGAAAAACAATGCAAAGAGCAGGAGATCAGGGATTCTGTATTGTAAGGTCCAGGAAGGCTATTCCAAAGTGCCTTCGCCATTGCTCGCGGCAGCGAGAAGGAAAGACAAAAACTTGCAAGAGGATTCTGTTTGCGCAGGAACTGGCGCGCACGTCCGGCATTGATGAGGCCCATGACCGAGATGACCCCGACAATAACTTGTTGACAACGAAGTCTTAGATCAGGAGTAAACATCGGCGGCCTGACGCCGCAGAGACGACCGGGTCCGAAGCCGCGACTAGCGTAGGCGTTCCCAACGGCTTGTTTTTCTGCTACATCTTGAGCAGCTTGCACATTACTCAAGCCATCTTTCTGTTTTTCGCCGGCGGCATTGCCGGAACGCTGAATGCGTTGGCCGGCGGCGGAAGTTTCATCGCTTTTCCGGCCCTGTTGTTCATGCGAATTCCAGCCGTGGAAGCGAATGCGACCAATACGGTCGCGCTATGGCCAGGCTTGGCGGCCAGCACCATTGCGTACCTGAAACGGCTGAACGCACCATGGCGTGTGTTGGTTCCTCTGCTCGCGACCAGCGTTGCCGGAGGCTGGGCTGGGGCATGGTTGTTGCTTAAGACCCCGCAGCATACTTTTCTGCGGCTTGTCCCCTGGCTGCTGCTGGGCGGCACTCTGCTGTTCGCCTTTGGCAATTCGATCCGCGCCATTGCCGGCAAGACCGCCGTCCTCGATGATTTGCGGGACATATCATTTCAGGCGATCGTTGTGAGCTCGATTGCCGAGTTACTGGTTGCGGTCTACGGCGGGTACTTTGGTGCGGGCATCGGATTCATCACGCTGGGAATGCTCGCGCTGCTAGGGATGCGCGACATTCATGCCATGGGAGCGATCAGGACGCTGCTGGCCGCCGCAATTAACGCCGCTGCTGTGGTGACTTTTATCGTAGCTCGCGCTGTGTTGTGGCCGCAGTGCGCAGTGATGATCACAGGTTCTCTCGCCGGAGGCTGGTTCGGGGCGCATTACGCGCAGAAGGCAGACCCCAGGAAGGTGCGGGGAGTTGTGATCGGTGTGGGTGTCGCGATGAGCGCGTACTTTTTTGTCACGGTGCGCTAGGGCTGGTTGGCAGCGGCTGATGTGATGGGTGGCGAGCTGCCATCGGCTTTTTTCGCCGCAAGAAATATTTGCTGGAGGCTCGACCAGGGGCGTATACTCCGTTCGTTGGCTGGTCCACTTATCGGACCACTTGGAGTTTAGTTTGCAAGCAGGAATCAAATCCGACTTTGAAGTCATCCGAAGGAACAAAGTTTACGAAGAAGTCGCCAGGCAGATCGAACGTCTGATCGTGAAAAAACTGCAGCCCGGCGACAAACTGCCTTCGGAACGCGAACTCGCTGAAATGCTGGGAGTGAGCCGCAGTTCCATACGAGACGCGATTCGAAGCCTGGAACTGGTGGGCTTGGTTGAACCGCGCCAAGGCGCTGGGACAATCGTCCGCGAAACCTCAGCCGAGTCGTTGGCCAATCCTTTTGGCAATGCGCTAAAGCGGCGGCGGGAACTGGTGAGCGAGCTTCTGGATTTTCGCAAGATGCTCGAACCGCCGCTGGCGGCGCGCGCCGCCACGCACGCTTCTGCCGAGGAGATCTTAGAGATGGAAGAGATTCTGCAGCGGCAAGAGGAAAAGCAGGTTCAGGGAGACGCGGCGGTCGCTGAAGACGCCGAATTCCACTACAGCGTCGCTCTGGCCTCCGGCAACAGCGTCGTGCTGAAAGTGCTCGACATTCTCATGGACCTGCTGCGCGACACGCGTGCGCGCTCTTTGCAGTTGGAAGGACGTCCGCAAAAATCGCTGGTCGGCCATCGGCGGATTCTGGCTGCGATCAAGCGCCACGATGCTGAAGCCGCCAAGTCGGCGATGCGACGGCACATTGAAGACGTCGAAGAGATCGTGCTGGACAAGTTTTGACCGGCGGAATTAAGTGACGAGGTTTTAATCATGAGTTACACGGAACTCACCGTTTGGACGCGCGGAATCATCATGGATAAAGAGGGGCGCGACATCGTCAACTCCATCTCCGCGTCCGCCCGGCTCGAGGGTAAGTTCGCGCAGGCCATGGAGAATTACGTCGATAATCCCGATCGCACCAACGCCCCGACGCGCAAGTACTGCCGCGTAAGCGATGGCGTCATCGAGAACGAGCTCACCTACGAGAACGAGCAACCCAACATCGTCGTACTGGTCGAGGGGACGATGGTCAAGGGTTGGGATTACATGCGCGGGATGCCTCCGGGCGGAACGCTGGTGATCAACACGCACTACGCACCGGAGTACATGATTCGTTTCGTGCCGGGCGCCGAGCGTTTGGCTCAACTGGTTTGCGTTGATGCCGCTAAGTTGGCAGACCACAAATGGCTTTACTACCGCCTGGGCGAGTTAGGCCTCGACCGCCTCTCGACAGAGGGCGCGGCCGAGCGAAACAAAGCGATCGCACCCGATATCGCCGCTCCGCTCATTGCCGCAGTGGTCAAGACGACCGGCGTCGTGAAAATGGAGACGATTGAGCCCATGATTGCCAACAAGAAGGCCTTCCATATGGCGCTCGACGAATTGCACATCATGCCGCTGAACCCAGTGGCTGTGTAGGGAAGGATTAATTAAAGGATCACATGTCGACAAAAGGCACACGCATTCCCGATTGGCTTACCGTCCCGTTCGCCGGCATCACACCGGCGCCATCGCAGGAAAAGGGGCAGGACCTGTTCCCCACCGGCAACTGGCGCGCGATCCGGCCGGTGTACCGCGACAAGTTGCCGCCCTGCAATAACGCTTGCGGAACCAACGAAAAGATCCAGGGCTATCTCGACCTGGTGAAGCGCGGCAAATATCTGGACGCTTACGCGCTCATCAAGGAAGACATGCCGTTCCCGTCGGTCACCGGCCGCGTTTGCTATCACCCGTGCGAACAAGCGTGTAACCGCGGAAAGTACGACGAGGCCATCTCGATCCGCGCGGTGGAGCGTTTTCTCGGCGATCTCGGACAGGCACTGGCACGCGACGTGGTCAAGGCCGGGAAGCCCAACGGCAAGAAAGTCGCCGTTGTGGGCTCGGGTCCGGCCGGCCACAGCGCTGCATACCAACTTGCGCGCCTCGGCTACCAAGTGACAATCCTTGAAAAATCGCCAAAAGCAGGCGGACTCAATCGCGGCGGCATTCCCGACTGGGTGCTGCCGGCGCACGTGCTCGATCGCGAGATCGAACGCCTCGTCGAGCTCGGAATTACGATCAAACCCAACGTCGAAGTTGGGAAAGACGTCACCTGGGACGATTTGAAAAAGAATTACGACGCCTGCGTTCTGGCCGTGGGCCTCACCGAGCCCAACAGCGTGCGAGCCGAGGGCGAGAATAAAGACGGCGTGCTGTATGGACTTCCGTTCCTTCGCGACATCGGCATGGGCACGTCGAAGGTCAAGCTGGGCGCCAGGGTCGCCGTCATCGGCGGCGGAAACACCGCCATCGACTGCGCCCGCGAAGCGCTGCGGCAAGGCGCCGTGGAAGTCACCATGATCACCGTGGAAGCCAACCCCGAAGAGATGCCGGCCTCGCCGGAAGATCTGCACGACATGCTCGAAGAAGGCGTAGATCTGCTGCATGGACGGGCCATGACCGCCGTGCTCGGCAACGGCAAGGTTGAAGCTTTGCAACTGCACTCGGCTCGCTTCTCCGGCGCCATCAACGCCTCGCCGATCACGGTGGATCGAGAGGTCCCGGCCGAGCGCTTCGCCGTCGACAATGTGATCGTCGCTGTGGGCCAACGGGCGTCGCTCGGTTGGTTGCCGGACGAGTTCAAGACCGAGCGCGGCACGATCCAGATCGACCGGTTCGGACGTCTCGGCGATACGAACTTTTTTGCCGCGGGCGACGTGGTGCAGCTGGGTTCGGGTCAGCCGCTGATGGTGGTGAATGCGGTGGGCGACGGGAAGCGCGTCGCGTTCAATCTAGATAAGATCCTGCGCGGGGAGCCGTTGCAGACGCGGACGATTCCAGTCGACGTCATCTTCGATTTGAACCGCATGAACATGACCTATTTTCCGCACTTCCCCCGCGTCCAGCAGGATCTGCTGCCGCCTACCACGCGCCGCAAAACGCAGGACGAAGTGATACAGGCTTTCTCGGAACAGCAGGCGGTCGAAGAGGCCAGCCGCTGTTTCAGTTGCGGCACTTGCAACGCCTGCGACAACTGTTATCTGGTCTGTCCCGAACCGTGCATCGTGCGTGACGTGCGTTCCAACGGCCTCTATAAGATTCTGGTCGACTACTGCAAGGGCTGCCGCGTGTGCATCGAGGAATGCCCGACGGGTTGCCTCGAAGGCGTGCCCGAACTCGACTTCGATACCGGCGTGGTACGAATGGACACCGCGTTCGCCATCTCGCCTGGGCTGCATGGGCGGCAGGCGGAGGAGTTGAGGAATCTGGGAAATCGTCCGGCGAAGAACATTTAGAACCTGGAGTAAACCATGGCAGCGGTCACCGAAGCAAAAAAGAGAACAGTCCGAATCAATGGCTGCGTAGCGGCGGCACAGGCGGCCAAATACGCGGACGTGGATGTGATTGCGGCCTACCCGATCCGGCCTTACACCGCGACCATGATGGCGCTGGCGCAAATGGTGGCCAACGGAGAACTCGACGCCGAATACATCGTGGCCGACAGCGAGCACTCGCAGTTGAGTATCTCTCATGGCGCTTCTTCGAGCGGCGCCCGCGTATTTACTGGTAGCTCCGGTGTTGGCGTGCAGTTCGCCTACGAGCTTTATTCGCCGATCTCGGGCAGTCGAATGCCGGTGCAGATGATGATCGCCGACCGCACCCTCGATCCGCCCGGCGACTTCGGTTCCGAGCATACCGACGCGCTCTCCACGCGCGACATGGGATGGCTCATGGGCTGGTCGTGCGACGCCCAGGAAGCATTCGACAATCACCTGATGGCTTATCGAATCGGCGAGGACCCGCGCGTGCTTTTGCCGCAGATGGTCTGCCAGGATGGTTTCTTCGTCTCTCACATCACCAGTGACGTCGAGTTGCCCGACCCGGGCCAGGTCAAGGAATTTTTGCCACCCTACAAACATCCTTACCCGCTTGATCCGCGGCATCCCGTGTCGCACGGTCCGCAGATCATGCCCGAGCAGGGTCCGCCGCTGCAACTGGAGCGTGCGCGAGCCATGGAAGAATCGATGGCTGTCATTGAGCAGGTCCACGACGAGTTCGCGAACATCTTCGGGCGGCGATACGACCCCTGGGTCGAAGAGTTCATGACCGATGACGCCGAGGTAGTCTTTTTCATGCAGGGCGCACACGCGGTAACCGCGCGCTTCGCGATTCAGCACATGCGCGACCGGGGCTTGAAGGTTGGTTTGGTGCGGTTGCGCACGATTCGTCCCTACCCGACGGATCGTGTGAAAGAGATCCTCAGCAAGTTCAAAGTGGTCGGCGTGATCGAGACCAACATGGGACTCGGCAGCGTGAGCAGCGGAGGCTCCTTGTATGCCGAGGCCTGTGCGGCTCTCTACGAAAGCCAACAGCGCCCGCTCGTTGTCTCATTCATGGCAGGAATGGGCGGCGAGGCGATCGTGTTGAAGGAATTCTACTGGATGACGCAGAAAATGATCGACGCGCAGAAGCGCGGGAAAATCGAAAAGCGCACGCACTGGGTTGGATTCGAAGAGTAGTAGAGCGTTTGTCAGCGCGGATGTAAGGCGCGCTCTACCGCAGTATTGATGCAGGGTCTCGGATCCTGCTATTGGGAGAAACCGACATGGCAACCATAGAAGTTCAGCGGCAACTGCTGCCGATTCTCGATAGCCCGAATCAGGGGGCACGTTTCTACAATCCTGATTTACCGTCGACCGAACCCTTCGTCCCCGGACACCGCACATGCGCCGGTTGCGGGCCCTCCATCCAATACCGGATGACGAGCAAGGCGGCAGGCGACAATACGATCCTTGTCGGACCGACGGGCTGTATGTATGTCGCGAACAGTTCGTATCTGTGTACGCCCTACAACGTGCCCTGGGCGCACACGCAGATTGGCAGCGCGGGTAGCTTCACCGCGGGCGTCGCCGCAGCCTATGAGGCCATGATTCGAAAAGGCAAGTGGAAGGGCGCCTATCCGAACATTATTTGCGAGGCGGGCGACGGCAGCGCGTCCGACATCGGCCTGGCATCGATTTCAGGCGCGCTCTATCGCAATCACGACTGCCTGATTATCTGCTACGACAACGAGCAGTACGCCAACACCGGCATCCAGGCCTCGTCGCGCACGCCCTATGGCGGCATGACGACTTTCTCTCCTCCCGGCCCCATGGTTCCGGAGGCGAAGACACTGTTTCCCAAAGATCTCGCCCGCATGATGGCGGCAGGCCATCCCCACTGCTATGTGGCGACCGCGAGCGTCGGCTACCCGATCGACTTGATGAATAAAGTACGCAAGGGACTCAACCACAAAGGCGCGGCGTATCTGATGGTCTACACGCCGTGCCAGAAGGGCTTCGTGTACGAGACACCGCGCTCGATCGATCTTGGCCGGTTGGTCGTCGAATGCGGGCTCTATCCGATGTGGGAGTGGAACCCGGAGACGCGTGCGTACAATTACAGCTTCCGTCCGGCGAGCATGCGGCCGGTCTCGGAATATCTGAAATTGCAAGGGCGCTTCGGCCACCTCCACGCCGAGCACATCGCCAAATTGCAGAAGTTTGCCAACGAACAGTGGCGAATGATGGGTGTCGAACTGCCCGAGGCTTTGATTCAGGCCGCAGATGCAAAAAACCTGGTGAATATGGGTTCGGCCGCAGAAGCCGAGGAGGTGGCACAAACCGTATGAGCACTAAAGCAACCACTCCGCCTGCCGCTCCTGAAGCGCAGGAAAGCTATATCGTCAGTGAAGGCAAGAAGCGCGGCTCGACGCGCGACGTGCGCCCGGAAGCGGCGTTCGACCGCTACTACACCGTGCTGCGCGTGCACGCGGGCGACGCCATCCTCACCGACAACTGGCACACCAATGAAGTGCTGGACCACGCGCGCAACAACTTCGAGGGATACACGTTCGCCATGCGCACACTGGAGGCTTGGGGTGCGATGGTCGAGAACGACCACCGCGCTTACTACACGGCCGGGGGACGCGTGTGGGTCATGGATATCGAGCCCTCCGCAGGCAAGAAGAAGCGGCTGCCTGGCGCCGGAGCCGGCAAGAAATAGGGTACGGTTGCGCCGCATCCTGCTCATCGACGACACGCCGGAGATTGCCGAACTTCTCACGTTTGCGCTTCGTGACCACGGCTACGAAGTTTTCGCAGAGGGATACACCACCGCCGTCAACGAGCTGGTGCTGGAGCAACGCGCCGACGCGCTCGTGCTCGATTGTTCCGCCTACGACATGAGCGAGTCGCTCTTCGATGGTGTGCGTCATCATCCGAATCACGCCGACCTTCCGGTCGTCATCATCAGCGACACACCGGAGCAGGCGGACGCGAGCCTCCGTTCCCGGAACGCGCGAAGAGTCTTGCTGGTCCCGAAACCGTTCACCGGGTCGCAGGTGGCGAAAGCGCTCGACCAACTATTGGAATAGATATGCCTCTGTGGAGCATGGACGAGTGGCAGTACGTTGAGCGCGAGGTCATCACCGACCCGAACGGCAGGCATTGGACTGTGGCCCTGATGGACGTGCTCGGTCAGAAAGGGGATCCTGACCTGCCGAACAAGTTGCTTGAGCTTCAGTATTCGTCGGGCCGGTATTTCACGCTCATCTACTCGGACAGCGGAGCGCTGCAGCGGGAACGCGCCTACGCCTCACTGCCAGAGGCGGCCAGCGCCTACGAAGACCTGCTCGTGGCCGTCATCGATGGCAGCCTCAATCCGTCACAACCGGTGTTCCGGCAGGACCTGGACGATTGAGGATTGAAGTTGCAAGATTGACGCTAGAAGATTGAAGCTAGAAGATGGAAGCTGGAAGATTGAATATCCGAGAGCGTATTGGCGGTAATCGCTTTGACCGCAGCGGCTTGCAGCAGCCTCTACCGGCCGGGATCCAGATCTCTCATCACCACGTGAAGCACTTGTCCGGCCTGTCGCGCATGGTGCCCGGAAACCGTCGCCTTCGGGCCGCTATCGCCGTCGCCATTAGTGAAATCTCGATACGTCCGCGCGACTGCTGGCAGCCGGGCGCATCCGCTGCGAATCAGTCCCGTCCTCTCTGCGACGGAAAGCCGCGTCTGAAATGACCAATCGGTAATCTTCCCTGCGGGCGCACCCGAGGCAACTAGCGAACTCAGCCCTTTGTGTTCCAGGGCGTCGGTGACGATGGCCTCCAGGATTCCGCAAGAAGTGCGCAGCGCCAGGTCATAGTCCCCTTGCTCAAGGGCGCGCCGACTATCGGTGTAGGCTTGCTCGACGACGGGCCGGAGCTCGGGGTTGTGAACGAAATCGAACCGGCGGGGAGCCGGCGCCTCCGAGTTTCCAGAAGCGACCGGGCCATCCTTCATTCCTGAGAGTGAGGCAACCGCTTGCGCGAGGACGTCGAGCAGTCGCTTGACGATCTCGGCCGGCGCCGTTCCTTCGACGGCACGGCCGGACGCTGAGCGCAACAGGAAAGCTTCGCTAAACGACCGGGCAAGCCAATGGGCCTTGCTGCCTCCGGACAATTGATTGACGGTTACGCCACAGTCTTCCTGCCAGGCGCGAGCGGTCGCGATTGCCGATGCGCCGCAAGGATCGGTCGCCAACATGTCGCGAACCTGACGCCCGCGGCGGATCAGGCCATCGAGGTAGGAGAGGTAGGTCTCGATCTGCGCTTGCAGGGTGGCATCCATCGGTTGCGTCTCGCACTCGCGGAACTCACGGGCTAGACTGCGGGCAGGACGAGCCTCGCCATCGCGACGAGTCGAGGAGTCCTTGACTGCCTGGGACGGGCATGTTAAATTCCCTGCCGCAAGTGGTTCGATAACTGGACCAGTATATATCACGGTTTGCGCGAGCCAATAGATTCTCCGAGTTCACGCCTGCATAGGGTGAACTGGCACGATTCTGCCGAAACACCGTGGTTCCGGCAGTGCGCTGTTAACGTCCAACGCGCCGTTCTGGAGGCATGCCTATGGCCGCATCTCCGGCCGCTCTTATTCATCCGTCGCGCATAGTCAACCGTTGGGGCCAGTTGATCGCCGGCATTGTCGCAATGATGGCGGTCGCGAACCTGCAGTACGCCTGGACTCTGTTCACCAAACCCATACAAGCCCATCTGCAGGTCTCGCTGCAGGCTGTCCAGTGGACGATTGTTTTATTCGTCGCCCTAGAAACCTGGCTGGTGCCTTTTGAAGGATTCCTGGTAGATCGAATTGGGCCCCGATTCATGCTGGGTATTGGCGCGATCCTGGCCGGACTGGGCTGGATCGGATCCGGCCGGGCGGAGACGATAAACAGCCTCTACTTTTGGTACGGACTAGGTGGCATCGGCGCCGGAGCGGTGTATGGAGGAACCATTGGGAACGCGCTGAAATGGTTTCCGGATCATCGCGGTCTATGCGTCGGCCTGACTGCGGGAGCATTCGGCATCGGAACCGCGACGACGATCGCCCCCGTTGCCGCCATGTTGAAAGCCTCGGGCTACCAGCACACGTTCATCGTCTGGGGAATTATTCAGGGATTCGTTGTGCTGGTGGCTTCCCTTTTCCTGGCCCGGCCGCCGGTGGGATGGACGCCGCCGAACTGGAAAGAGAAAGAAGCAAGAATCAAAGCCAAGGTGAAGACCTCGGCTGTCGACATGACGCCGTGGCAGATGCTACGCCAACCGTCTTTCTATGTCATCTATCTGATGATGACCATGTTGGCCTTCGGCGGTCTCGTGGTCACCGTACAACTCAACCCCATGGCTTCTTCGTACCATGTGGATAACGTCGTGGTGGCATTCGGCATGACCGCATTGGTGCTGGCCATCACAGTCGACCGGATCCTGAACGGGTTGACACGTCCCTTTTGGGGATGGGTGTCGGACCACATCGGGCGGGAGAATGCCATCTTCATCTCCTTCATCCTGGAGGCAATCACGGTGTTTGCTCTGCTCCAACTGATCAGCCGTCCGGTCTGGTTCGTTGCGTTGTCAGGCCTGTGCTTCTTCGCGTGGGGCAATATTTACTCGTTGTTTCCCGCGATCACCGGCGACTTGTACGGAAACAAGTGGGCCACCACCAACTATGGAATCGTGTACACCGCCAAGGGAGTGGCCACAGCTTTTGCCGGCCCTGGCGCCGCCTGGATGTTCGCCAAGACCGGCTCCTGGACGAAGGTCTTTTGGGCCATGATTGTGTGCGATCTGATTGCGGCGTTTATGGCTCTGCTGTGGTTGAAGCCTCTGGCGGCCCGCGTCGTCGAGGATTCGAAAAGCGGACTGCGTGTCCCCAGCCTGCCTAAGGCTGAGGGGGCACGATCTGCGGCGTAGCTAAGGAGTAGTCGCTGCGCCGCAAGATTCGCCCTTTGACTCATAAAAGGCTTCATCGTCAGTGCGGACAGCGTAGCGAGGCGGGAGCGCCGGAAGAGGAGATGCTCTCTTCTTTGGAAAGGCAGATGCGATACAAATTGTGACAAGGTTGGGAAAGGTTGTGATATGGGCGTTCGCGACGGATCGAAAATGGTGGAGCTAGTCGGGATCGAACCGACGACCTCATCGTTGCGAACGATGCGCTCTCCCAGCTGAGCTATAGCCCCACGAGCGGGTTGGATTCGCTGCAGTGGATTTATTTTATCGTGAATCCGCAATCCCTGCTTCGCCGCTGTTTCGGCCCGTTCAGCGAATCAACTGCCGTAACTCGCGGCGCAGAATCTTTCCCGAGGCCGTCTTGGGAACGGCCTGCACAAAATGCACTTCTCGCGGCTGCTTGTAGTGGGTGAGCCGATCCGCGACGAAAGCGCGTAATTCCTCTTCCAGCTTTTTGCAGGCCACGAATCCGTCGCGCAGCGCGACAAAGGCCGCCGGAATCTCTCCCGCAACCGCGTCCGGCCGTCCCACCACGCCACACTCCCGCACCGCCGGATGTTCCAGCAGAACCGCCTCCACCTCTGCCGGCGCCACCGGAAATCCCTTGTACTTGATCATTTCCTTGCGGCGGTCAATCACTCGATAGAAACCCTCCCCGTCGCGCGTCACAATGTCGCCTGACCAGAACCATCCGTCGCGCAGCACGGCTGCCGTCGCTTGCGGCTCTCTCCAGTAGCCCATCATGAACTGCGGCCCGCGCATCACCAGTTCGCCCGGCTGCCCCGTGTCCGCCTCATTCGCGTTTTGAGCTCCGGACAACGGATCCAGATCGGTCTGGGCAATCACGCGGCATTCCGTTTGAGACAATGGATGCCCGATCGAATCTGGCCGGTACAGTTCCGGCTGCAGGTAACCCACATGCGTCACCGGAGAAGCTTCCGTCATTCCATATCCCTGGCAAACCAGAATGCCGGTCAGCGCCGTGAGCCGCCGCGGCAAATCCGGCGCCAACGGCGCTGCGCCAGACTTCACCCACCGCACCCGGTGTTCCTTCGGAAACTGTCCCGCCTCCGCCGCCTGGCACATCGCGTTCATGGCCGGCGGCACAACCGGCATCATGGTGATCGATTCGTCCGCGAGCAGCTGTGTGAGTTGAGGAATGCCGAAGCGCGGCATAAGCACCAGCGTTGCCCCCAGCATCAACGCGGGATTCGCAATCACGTTCAGTCCGTAGATGTGATACAGCGGCAGGAAGCAGAGAATGTTATCCGCAGAATGAATCTCGGTAGCGTTCGGACCCAGAAACTGATAAACATTTGCCACCAGGTTGTAATGCGAGAGCATCACGCCCTTCGGCAGTCCGGTCGTGCCGCTGGAATACGGCAGTGCCGCCAAGGTTTTCTCCGATGTCTGTTCGGGCTGGGGCAAGCTCGCGCTCACCGGTTTCAGCAGGCTGGCAAATGGCTCGGCTCCGTTTCCCGGCTGCCGAGTGGTGTAGACGCGCCGCAGATTCGGCAGTCCTGCAAGATTGATTCCTGCGAGGTTCGATCCGTCGGTTATCAGAAATGCTGCGCCCGAATTCTCCAACTGATAGCGCACTTCCCGCTCGCGATACGTCGGATTCAGCAGCGTTGGAATTCCCCCGGCCAGTGTGGCCGCGTGATAAGCGGCACAGAACTCCCAACAATTGCACAGAAAAATAGCCACTACTTCTCCCGGCTTCACCCCGACGGCAACCAGCCCGCGCGCCAGGGCTTCCACCGTCTCTCCATATTCGGCATAACTTACACGCCGCCCGCAGGAGGCATCGACGATCGCAGTCTTGTGCGGATTGCGCCGGCAGGAAGCCAACACCAGATCGTGGAGAAAAAGATTATGCGGGTCGGCGTAGAGTTGCGTGCGCAGCATAGGCGGGGATGATTGTAGCGGAAAGTGCCGGGCATTCGGCTGCTTAGCAGGCTGGAAGGGGCGGCACCTCATAAAAACACCGGCCAGTGGTTGCTGGTGTAATCGCGATTTTTCGCCAGCAAGCCTTTTAAGACACCGCCAACTCCTCCGATTTCATTGACTTGCCCCTTTTACAGACGTAGGATTCTGCTCCAGTGATCGGGCAAACCATCTCGCACTACCGCATTCTCGAGAAACTCGGTGGCGGCGGGATGGGTGTGGTCTACAAGGCTGAGGACATGCGGCTGCATCGCTTCGTTGCCCTCAAGTTCTTGCCGGGGAAAGTGGCCCATGACCCGCAGGCGCTCGCCCGTTTTCAGCTCGAAGCCCAAGCCGCATCCGCACTGAATCACCCCAATATTTGCACGATTCACGACGTTGGCGAGCAGGACGGCCAGGCGTTCATCGCTATGGAGTTTCTGGACGGGCTGCCTCTGGCGCGCCGTATCGCGGGGCGTCCGCTGGAAATTGAGATCCTGTTGTCGCTCGGAATCGAGATCGCCGATGCTCTGGACGCCGCCCATGCGCATGGCATCATTCACCGCGACATTAACCCGACAAACCTTTTCGTCACCAAGCTCGGCCACGCCAAGATTCTGGACTTCGGTCTGGCGAAGCTCACCGTTGGGGACGAAGCCGGTATCGGCGGCAACACCTTCGGGGGTGTAACTCAGTCGCCGGAAGATCTCACCCGCCCGGGCCCCGCACTGGGAACTATCCATTACATGTCGCCGGAGCAGGCGATGGGCCGGCCAGTGGACTCCCGTACCGACCTGTTCTCCTTCGGCATCGTGCTCTACGAGATGGCGACGGGAGTCTTGCCTTTCCAGGGACAGACTACGGCCGCGTTTTTCGACTGCCTCATTCACCGCGTGCCGGAGTGGCCTCTGCGCTTTAACCCTACGACGCCGGCACTTGAACGCATCGTCAGGAAAGCCCTCGAGAAAGGCGCTGGGCTGCGATATCAAAGCGCTGCTGAGATGCGGGCCGATTTACAGCGCCTGCGCCGGGAAGTGGAGTTGGGACAAAACCTGAATGCCGGGTCCAGCGCAAATCCGGTGCCGGATTCGAAAGAGAGAATCCGTGCGTTGTTCTCTACGGCTCACGCCACTGCGCAGCCTGAGCCCAAGAAAAGGATCGCGCCATGGCTGGCGCTCGGTCTGGTTGCCGTCGCAGCGTTGGTTGCAAGCATCCTGTTCCTAAGATCACCGGAGCGTCCCCCGGTGGTTATTTCGTCGCTGCAGATTACAAACGATAGCGCCTCGAAGCGCTCTCTGGTCACCGACGGAACCCGGCTGTACTTTTCCGAACATCTGAGCGGCCACTCGGTCCTGATGCAGGTTTCGACCTCGGGCGGAGAAACAGGTCCCCTGCCAACCCCACTGGCGAGCGCCGACATCTATGATTTCTATCCCGGCCGTTCTGAATTGCTGGTGAAAGGCGTGGCCGATGGTTCGGAGACAGAATGGCCGGTGTGGGTGTTGCCGCTTCCCGCGGGGTCGCTCCGGCCGGTGGGAAACATCCTCGCACACGCAGCCACGTGGGCGCCGGATGGCCAACACATCGTGTATGCCAGGAAGTCAACTTTGTATGCGTGTAACGAGGATGGAACCGATTTGCGGGAGCTGGTTACCGTGCCGGGAGTTCCGTTTGCGCCTCGATTTTCTCCCGATGGCCGCCGTTTGCGCTTCACCATCCGGGACACCGACCAGCGCACTTCTTCATTGTGGGAGGTTTCGGCCGACGGGAAGGGTTTGCGCCCGGTGTTGCCGGACTGGAACAAGCCGGCGCAAGAGTTGAACGGAACCTGGACGCCGCATGGAGAATACTTCCTGTTTGAATCGACTCGCGACCACGCGCAGAACATCTGGGCTCTGCGCGAGGGTGTGTCGTGGTCCAGCAGGCTTGGGTTTAGCAAGGCAGGGTTTCGCCAGGCTGGAGCTGAAGCGACGCAACTGACAGTGGGGCCGCTTATGTTTAGCAATCCCACGCCGAGCCTGGATGGGAAGAAACTATTTGTAATCGGTCAGCAGCGCCGCTTCGATTTGATCCGCTTGGGCGGCAAGACGCCGCAGTTCTCCATCTACGTTCCCGGAGTGTCGGCGGGCGAGGCCGACATCCAGCGAAATGGCGGACCCAATGGCGAGTGGATCACCTACGTGGCCCATCCCGAACTCACATTGTGGCGAAGCAAACTGGATGGAAGTTCTCGGACCCAACTCACGTATGCGCCGATGCAGGCGCATATTCCGCGTTGGTCACCGGATGGAACCCGCATCGCATTTATGGCATCGCGTCCGGGAAGACCCTGGAAAATCTTTGTGATCCCTGCCGAGGGCGGCACGCCGCATGAAGTGACGGCGGGAGACCACAACCAGGGCGATCCCACCTGGACACCCAAAGGCGATGCCATCGTGTTCGCGGGAATTCCCTGGCTGGAATACGGGACCGCAGCCAGCCTCAATATTCACATCGTTGACTTGAAGACTTCGCAAGTCTCGGATGTGCCGGGCTCGGAAAACCTTTTCAGCCCCCGCTGTTCGCCGGATGGGCGCTACCTGGCGGCTCTCTCTGCGGACTCCACGACGCTGATGCTGTACGACATGGAAAAGAAAACCTGGACACATCTCGCGGTGTCGCGCTTCGGTTTCCAGAACTGGTCACGTGATGGCAAGTATCTGTACGCAGAAGATTATTCCGACAAAACCGATGACTTTGTGCGCGTGAGTGTGGCCAACGGCAAAATGGAACGCTTGCTCAACCTGAAGGCGATTCCGCGCGGATTCGATCCCTGGGAGTTCTGGGTGGGTCTGGCGCCCGATGACTCGCTGCTCCTGATGCGGGATCGAAGTACGCAGGAGATTTACCGCCTCGATGTGCGCTTTCCGTAGCGCCGCTAACTCGCCAGCTTGCGCAGAAATTCACGCTCATCCATTCGGTACTTGAAGGCCTTATGCCCGTCGATAAATACGACGGGAACCTCATCGCTGAACTGGCGGCGCAATTCGTTGTCGCTGTCCACGTCCACTTCGCGCCACGCAAATCCGCCGCGGCGAGCCAGCTTGCTGAGGCTTTCCTTCACCACCTCGCAAAGATGGCATCCCTTGCGCGAGTAAACCACGACCTGGCGAGACTCTGGCACGGGTGAATTTTAGTCTCCATGCCCCGCCGATTTCTAGCGTGAAATTGTAGAGAAAGGAAAAGAAATGTAGGGCTTCCTGAATTGGCGCCTGACCCAAAGAAGCACGCGGAGAGCCCGAAACCGGTATCCGTTCGAGGTAGAATTCGGTAATGCAAAAAGACTCCGGCAAACCCCTGCGCGGCCAAACCGCTCTCATTACCGGCGGCGCCAAGCGTCTGGGACGCGCCACTGCCCTGGCGCTTGCCAACGCCGGCGCCGATGTCGCCATCACCTTCCGCAATTCGGCTCGCGAGGCGCAGAGTACGGTGGTCGACCTTGCCAGTTTCGGGGTCCGCGCCTTCGCCCTGCGTTGCGACGTCACCGACGAAGCCAGCGTCAAGTCCATGATGAAAGAAGCCGGACGCGAACTGGGCCGTATCGACATCCTCGTCAACAACGCCGCCAACTACGAAACCGCCGACTTCGAACGCCTTACCGTTCGCCAGTGGGACGGCATCTTCGCTTCAAACACGCGAGGGCCGTTCCTGGTGTCGCGCGAAGCGCTCAAGTGGATGCGGCGAAAAAGACCCGGATCAAAGCGACCCGAAGAAGCCGCAGCTAAGATTATCCACATGGGATCCCTCGGCGGCTTGCGTCCCTGGGCTACGCACGCGCATTACTGCTCCTCCAAAGCAGCCCTGCACATGTTGACCAAGGTCATGGCCAAAGCCCTGGCTCCGGAGATCGCCGTCAACGCTGTGGCTCCGGGAATGATCGATCTCGGCGAAAAATCCGCAGCCGCTTTCATGCGCCGCATGGCCCGGCAAACTCCCATGCTGCGCAACGGACGCGCCGATGAAATCGCGGCAGCGGTTCTCTTCTTTGCCACCGCGCCGCGGTTCATCACCGGACAAATTCTTGCAGTGGATGGAGGACTGGGACTCTGACCGATAACAAGATCACGCTTCCGCGGAAGTCGGATCGATGATCCGCTTCACTTCCGAAACGCGGTTCGCGGGAAAGCCGCCCTGCTTTGCATGCTCTCGCACCAGCGCTTCATTGGGAGCAATATAGACGCAGTAAATTTTGTCCTGGGTGACATAGCTCTCGAGCCACTGAATCTGCGGTCCCAGGTTCTTCAGAACACTGCAGGATTTCTGCGAAATGGCCAGAATTTGTTCTGGCTTTAAACTTCCCGCATCGGGGATCTCACGCTCGATGACATACTTAGGCATCTCTTCCTCCTTCGGGTTTTGGGGGTCTACGCCAAGCCGCGGCGGCCCTTGCCGCAAGATTCTATGCTGTGGGGCAGGCAATAGCCAATCGATTGGGCTCATACCCCTTCTGTACTGTTCCGGCTTCAAGGTATAGTGGGGCGAATGAAGAAATCCAGGAACTTACTTCCTCGTTCAAAGACGTGGGCGGATGCCCCTCGCGTCGCCGTCGCCATCATGGCCGCGGGCAAAGGCACGCGGCTCAAGTCGCAACTGCCCAAGGTGCTGCATGAAGTCGGCGGCAAGCCGCTGCTGGCTCATGTTATTGCGGCCGCTACGAGCGTGGTGCCGGCAAACGATGTCTATACCATCGTCGGACACGAAGCCGGCCGCGTCCGTGCAGGTCTTGAGGCAACCGGCGTCAACTTCGTCCTTCAGGCTGAGCAGCGCGGCACCGGCCACGCGCTGATGGTGGCGCGGGAACCGCTCTCCGCTTATGGTCATGTCATTGTCCTCTCCGGAGATGCTCCGCGCATCACGCCCCAGACTATCGCGCACCTCCTCAACTTCCACCTTGATGAGCAGGCCGCCATGACGTTGTTAAGTGCGGACCTGGACAATCCCGCCGGCTACGGCCGCATCATCCGCAAAAGATCTCGCAACAATTCTCGCAGCGCCGAAGTCCAGGCCATCGTCGAAGAAAACTCCGCCAGCCCGACCCAGAAAAAGATTCACGAGATCAACGCTGGGTTCTATGTGTTCGCAGTGCCAAAATTGTTCTCTCACATCGAGAAACTCTCTACCGCGAATCCGCACGGGGAGCGCTATCTTACCGACATGGCTGCGCTTCTGCGCAAAGCCGGGCAGCGTGTCGTCGCGTGGAAAACGGAAAACTCCGGCGAAGTTCTCGGCGCCAACACCCGCGCCGAACTCGCGTCTATCGACCAACAAATCCGCATAACCAAGTGCCGGCAACTTATGGCCGAGGGCGTCACCATCTTCTATCCTGCCACGTGCGTGATCGACAACGACGTCGAAGTCGCCCCCGACACCGTGATCGAACCTTTCGTCCAGATTCTGGGCCGATCGCGTATCGGCGCCGGGTGCCGTATTCGCTCTTACTGCGTGATTCGCGATTCCGAAATCGGCCACGGCGTGCTGATTCGTCCCGGCTGCGTTCTGGAAGAGGCCCGCATCGGTCCCAGCGCGGTCCTCGGACCCTATTCTCATCTGCGCCCCGGCAGCGACATCGGAGAAGGCGCGCACGTCGGCAATTTTGTCGAGACCAAAAAGATCAAGCTAGGCAAGGGATCCAAAGCCAACCATCTTACGTACCTCGGCGACGCCGAAATCGGCGCGGACGTCAACATCGGCGCCGGAACTATCACTTGCAATTACGACGGCAGAGCTAAGCACACCACGGTAATCGAGGATGGCGTTTTTGTCGGTAGCGACAGCACGTTGGTCGCTCCTGTGCGCGTTGGGAAAGGCGCATACGTTGCCGCTGCCTCCTGCGTTACCGAAGATGTCCCCGAAGACGCGCTGGCGATAGGCCGCTCGCGTCAAATTGTGAAAGAGGGTTGGGCGCGCGAGAAACGCGCCGGGCGGGGCAAGTAGGCTCGTATTGCGGAAGCACAGTCCGCGCGGGTTGCCTCAGCCTGCGCGGTTTCCCAAGGGCAGCGAGCGGCGAGCAATCTTTACGGCTTGACCCCCAACTGCCAAAACAAGAACGAATAAATATCCGTGAACTCCTCGATCTGCTTGGTCACGGGTTTGCCCGCGCCGTGGCCGGCTTTGGTTTCGATGCGCAACAGGATCGGACGTTTGCGGCTGGAGCCATTCTTCGCTTCCGCCTGCATCAGCGCTGCCATTTTCTTCGCGTGCATGGGATCGACGCGGGTATCGGTGTCGGCGGTCATGAAAAGAATCGCGGGATATTCCTGGCCGGGCTTCACGTGGTGGTAGGGCGAATAGGCGTAGAGCCACTTGAACTGTTCGGGATGTTCGGAGCTGCCGTACTCGGGAATCCAGAGCTTGGCGATCTGGAAATTCTGATAGTGCAGCATGTCGAGCAGCGGGACCTGGCAGACCACGGCCCGGAACAGGTCAGGACGCTGAGTGATCATCGCTCCCATGAGCAGGCCGCCATTGGAGCCGCCTTGAATTGCGAGGTGATTGTTGTCGGTATATTTTTCCGCGATCAGGTGCTCGGCAGCGGCAATCATGTCGTCGAAAACGTTCTGCTTATTGCCCAACATGCCGGCGCGATGCCAGTCTTCGCCGAACTCGGCGCCGCCGCGGAGGTTGGCTACGGCGTAAACGCCGCCGTGATCGAGCCAGAGATACGCGTTGCGGCTGAAGGTGGGCGTGAGACTGACATTGAAACCTCCATACGCCGTGAGCAGCGTGGGATTGTGACTTTCTTTCTTCAATCCTTTCTTGTGAACGATGAACATGGGCACACGCGTGCCATCTTTGGAGTGATACCACTCCTGCTGCACGTCATAGGCCGCGGGATCGATGGAAGGCGCATCCACTTTGGCCCAGAGCGAAGCGGAGCCCGTCTTCAAGTCGTAACGGTAGATGGAGGGCGGGAAGATGAACGACTGGAATCCGTAGAAAATCTCGTCGCGATTCCATTTGCCGTCCGATCCGAAAATGCTGCCGATGGCGGGCAGAGCGAGATCGGTGAGCTTCTTGCCGTCGAGATCGAACAGCTTGATCTGTGAACTGGCATTCTGCTCGTACTGGGCGAAAAGTTTCCCTCCCCAAACCGCGGTTCCCTGCAGAACCGCGTCAGTCTGGGGGATGATTTCCTTCCAGCTTTCGCGATCGTAATTGCCAGCGTCGGTGACGAAGACGCGATAGCGGGGAGCGTCTTCGTTGGTGGTGATGAAGAGCCGTCCGTTGTAAATCTCTCCGCTATACAGGAAGTTCTTGCCGCTCGTGACTCGAGTGGGTGGCGTGCCAGCTTTCAAGTCCATGAGAAACATTTCGGTCTTGGTCCAGCCCTGCTCGACATTGATTAGCAGCCAGCGGCTGTCGTTGGAGAGGCTGACGTTGGGCCAGTCCTCGGGGTCGCGGCCCTCGCCGAAAATAGGTTTATCTTCCGCGGGATCGGTGCCGAGATCGTGGTAGAAAACGCGGCGGTTGTACATCTCCTGGCCTTCAGGGACATCGCCCTTCTTGGGATAGCGCGTGTAGTAGAAGCCGGAGTTGTCGTGCTTCCAGGCAATACTGGCGGCGCGAGTGCGATCGATGGTGTCGGGAAGCAAAGTTCCAGTCTTAGTCTCGACAATGTGCAGCGTGCTCATCTCCGAACCGCTGGGCGAAGTGCCGTAGGCGAAATACTTGCCATTCTCCGAAGGCTGATACCAGTCGAGCGCAATCGTGCCGTCGGCGGCGAGTTGGTTGGCATCCACCAGCACGCGGTCTTTCCCCGCGAGGCCTTCGCGAACGTAGACGATAGGCTGGTTCTGCATGCCCTCGCGGCGCGTGTAGAAGTAATATTTTCCAGCGATCTGCGGCACGGTGATGCTGCCGATGCCCAGCAGTTCGGTGAGCCGCTTATGAATCTGCTCGCGGCCTGGCAGCGGATCAAGCACGGCGCGGGTGTAAGTCATTTCTTCTTCCACCCACTTCTGCGTCTCCGGACTTTTTCCATCCTCCAACCAGCGATAGTTGTCGACGATCCTGGTGCCGTCCAAGGTTTCTGCGATCGGCTTTACCGCAGCTTGCGGAGGCCCCGAGGGAGTGGCAGAAGACAGCGCGACAGCAGACTTGGAGTCAGACGCGGCGTAGACCGCGGCTCCCAGCAAGAACGGGAAAAAGAGGACACAGAACAAGCGCAGACCTCCTGACATAGCACGCCTCCCTCGAGGCCGAACCCCATCTATGGAACCAACTCTAAGCCTATCATCACTGTGATTAGCGGCTCCAGTGGGCGCGGAATCTGAAGCGGCGTTACAACCCGTACGCGACGCTCCACGTCCCAACCGGGCGGATGTGATCGTTGGCGCTGTTTGAAATTCAGATACTGCCCAATCACTCTTCAAATATGGAGCAAGGGGAGCGAATGGAATATAATTACCGAACCCGCGAGGCAAGAAGAATTCCGACGACTCGATGAGGTGAGCTCCCCATGGTATCGCGACGTTCCCCTGTAATTGTTCTCATGCTGTTATCCGTGCTTGGGTTGCGGTTGGCCGCTCAGAATCAGAGCACTGCCAAACCGAAGCCCGGAGTGGTGGTGGTGAGCGTAAACGGCATGGAGTTGGACGTTATTCGGCCTCTATTGTTGGAAGGCAAGATGCCCAACCTTTCCAGCGTGATTAAGAAGGGCGCATACGGCAAGTTGCGCACGGTCTCGGCCCCGAATTGCCCGCGAGTCTTCAGCACCATCTTCACCAGCACCAAGCCGGAAGAGAATGGCGTGACCGGTTTCATAGTGGGCGGGATTACGGCGAACACCAACATGCTAAAGGAAGAACCCATCTGGTCGATGCTGTCGAAGAATGGCGTGACGGTCGGAATGGCCAATGTGCCCGCCACTTTTCCAGTGCTTCCCGTGAATGGCTACATGATCAGCGGTATGTTGACCCGCGGCAAGAATTGCGAAGACGGCGTGCTGTGCGCTCCCAAGCTCTCGGAAGTAGAAGGCGGCGACGCGGTATATCCCGCCACATTGAAAGCGGAGTTGCTCAAGAACGTGGGCGATTTCTACATTGACTGCGAACGCATGCCCTCGGCTGCAGATTTGAAGGGACACGAAAGCGAAGTCATCGACGCCTGGCTGAACAAAGTACAGCTCATCCGCGATCAGCAGACTCAACTTTTCGACTACCTGTTGGATCATCACCCTACCGACTTCACCTGGCTGGGGCAGTCTTGCGAAGACCGGACCGGGCACTGGCTTTATCCCATCGCGCCTTACAATGCGGGTTACAACCCCAAGATCAACGGGGTGCGCGTGGACGCCTTCCCCGACCAGTACATCGCCTTCGATAAAGTGCTGGGCGCGGTCCTGAAACACGTTGACGAGAACACTTACGTCATTATCGTCTCCGATCACGGCATCAAGCCGTTGCGGGAGTTCGAAGAGACCGACCCTCATGCCCACATGGATCACGAAAAGACCACACCGGTGGTTGCAAAACATGACTTCGCCGACGGCGACGACGTCCCGGGCTCATTCTTTGCCATGGGCCCTGGCATCAAACATGATTTGCGGCTGATGGGGTTTGAGGCTTCGGTGTATGACATCGCGCCGACTATTCTGCACATTTATGGCATCGAGCAGCCTGCGCAGATGCACGGCCATGTGCTGACCGAGATCTTCGAGGGCCCGGCGGATAACAAGTTGGCGCAAAAATAAGTCAACCTGCATTAGCGGATGCAAGCGCTAAAGAACGAAGAAGAGGCAATCAGACGGCCTCTTCTTTTTTTGCTTCCTACTTGGTGTTTTGCCGGAGTCGTTTAGCCCGCTGTTCCGCCTGCTGCGCCGGCAAGTTTTTTCCCAACCCCGAATATGCCTGCGCCAGGAGTTCAAAGACTGCCGCATTCTTGGGCTGCGATTTAGAGAGTCGATCGAGTCCGCGTACTGCTTCGGCAAAGCTGCCTTCGGATATTTGCGCATTGGCCAAGCCGAGTCGGGCTTCGGCGCTGTTTGCTTGAAGCAGAATTGCCGCTTCAAATTGGTCCTCAGCGGCCTTGGAATTTTTCAACTCTAAATAGACCTGGCCAAGCAGCAAGCGGGCTTGGAATTGCCCCGGCAGTTGCTCCAGGCTACTCGCGATCGCATCCCGCGCGCCGGTAAGATCGTGCGTTTTTTCCAGCGCTTGTCCTTCGTAGAACGCGGAGGTTGCGTCATCTGGACGCGCTTCACGCGCTCTCTTTAGATGGTCGGCGGCTTTGGAGTAGTCCCCCGCATGTAGTTCCAACTCTCCCAATTGCCGCAGCGCGGTGGCAGATTTCGCATCCAGTTGCAGCACTTTTTCCAGAGACTCGCGAGCCGCCGTTTCACGATTGTCTTCCGATGCCATCATTGCGAAGTGGAGCAGGTTTTGCTCCTCGATCTTGTCCTTGGGATCGGACAACAGCCACGGTTCAGGAACGTTCGTTGAGCTGCCCGCGTCGGCCCTGCCTAAATAGCCCAAAGCTTTCAATTCATCGATGGTCGCTTGCCCGACCACGCCCTTGGAAGCCCCTGGCGGCGGCGCTTTCGCTCGCAACTCGGCGAGCATCCCGCGGAACTTCTGTACTTGCGCGTTCCAAGGCTCATATTTGTTGTCCAGTTCGGCAGCGTCAGTCTTCAGATCATAGAACTCGGGGCGAGGCGCTTCGATGAACTTGCTCCCTTCCGTTCGCACCGAGCGCAACGGCGCCCAGCCGAAACGCAAGGGATAATCCGTCTCACCGAAGGCAATTCGCGAAGCCTGATCCGTACCGGCGAGATACGGTTTCATCGATTCGCCATCCAGTCGCGGTGGGGAGGAAATGCCCACAAGATCGAGCACGGTGGGCAGAATGTCCGTAGTGCGCACTTGAGCGTCTACCACTTTGACTTTCCCGGCAGCACTTCTGGTTGGCAATTTGAGAATCAGGGGAACGTGCGTGGTCGAGTCATACAGGAAGATTCCGTGCGTGTCCTCGTGATGTTCTCCCAAGCCTTCACCATGATCCCCCACAACTACGATCAGCGAATTTTCATACCAGCCATGCTTCTTTAGATACGCGATGAAGTTGGCCAGCGCCGAATCAGCATAGGCGATCTCGCCGTCGTACAAGTGATCTCTGTAGATTTGCGAGTACGGCGCTGGCGGCTCGTAGGGATCATGAGGATCGTAAAGGTGCACCCACACGAAGTGAGATCCCGCAGGATGCTCGTCCATCCATGCTTGCGCACGCCGGACCACGTCCATGCCGCGGCGTTCCACTCGGCCCCAGCGTGACTTAGTGCGCGAGTGTTCGGGAAAATTGTCGTAGAAATCAAATCCGCGATCCAATCCGGGAGCCAGAGTCTTGCTGTCGAGAATCACGGCGCCGATGAAGGCCGCGGTGTGGTAGCCCTGCTTGTGCAGCAGTTCGGCCCAGGTTGGATGCGTGGGCGAGAGCGGCACCGCAAAATCCGTAACCCCATGCGTGCTGGGAAGCAGTCCGGTAAGAATGCTGGTGTGTGAAGTGTTGGTGATCGGGCTGGGCGTGAAGGCTTGGGTGAAGCGGACTCCGTCCTTGGCTAGGCCATCCAGCGCCGGTGTTTGCACGTCCTCATAGCCGTAGCAGCGGACGTGATCGGCACGTAAGGTGTCGATGGTGATCAGGACAACATTCGGCCGCGGCGTTTCTTGCGATCCAGCGCCGGCGTTCAAACTCGCAGCCAGGCAAAAGACTGGAAGAACACGCAGGATCTTCACGGTCCCTCAGACTAGCACAACAGAAGAAGCATCCGATGAGGGTGGGACACACGCTGCACCACCCAGTCGTTGCGCTGATGTGGAGTATAATTTTTGCTTGCCCATGGTGTCCTGCCAGCGATTTGCACTCCCTTGGATTGCCGGCGTTCTCCTCAACTGCTCTGGATTACCGGCCCAGATCAAACCTGTGCCGAACGTGGTGGTGATCACCGTCGACACTCTGCGGGCCGACCACCTGGGCTGCTATGGCTATAAGCAAATTCGCACACCGAACATCGATGCGCTCGCCGCCGACAGTGCGCGTTTCGAGCGCGCCTACACGCCCGTGCCGGTCACGCTGCCGGCACACACGGTCATCTTTACTGGAACCTATCCCATGCTCAGCGGCATGCATGATTTCAGTGGGAACAAGCTGAATCCCGGCCAGCCGACCCTGGCGTCTATTCTTAAGCAGGACGGGTACACGACGGGGGCGGTGATCGGCTCGGCGGTGCTGGACTCGCGCTTTGGCCTGAACCAGGGATTTGATTTCTACTACGACCACTTCGATTTCAACCGGCTGCAAGAGTCGAATCTCGATGAGATGGAGCGTCCGGGAAATATGGTGGCCGATGAATCGCTGAGGTGGCTTGGCAAGAACCATCAAAGCAAGTTCTTCCTCTGGATGCACCTCTACGACCCGCACTATCCTTATCGGCCGCCTGCGCCCTATAGCGAGCGATACAAAGATCGTCCTTACGATGGGGAAATTGCTTTCGCCGACGCGCAGGTCGGCCGCTTGATCACTTATCTTAAAGCGAATGGTCTTTATCGCAACACGCTGATCGTGCTCACCGGCGATCACGGAGAGAGTCTTGGCGAGCACGGCGAGAAAACCCACGGCTTCTTTATTTACAACGCCACTTTGCACGTGCCGGTGATCATTCATCTGCCGGGCAGTGCATCGGCAAAGGTTGTGAGTGAAATGGCGAGTTTGGCGGACCTGATGCCGACGATACTTCAGGTCTTGAAGTTGGATGTGCCCTCGCAAGTGCAGGGCCGCAGCCTGTTGCCGCTGATGGCTGCTAGGAAAAAACCGCAAGAGTCCCGCAACCTTTACGCAGAAACTTTCCTGCCGCGCCTGCACTTCAACTGGAGCGAACTGCGAGCCGTCGAGACCGAAAGATACCATTTCATCGACGCACCAAGGCCCGAGCTTTACGACTTGAGCGCCGATCCGGGCGAAAAGGAGAATCTCTACCCGCAGAAAAAAGCGGTGGCCGAAGAACTGCACGCGCGTTTGGCCGCATTGATCGGTGAATATAGCGCGGGCAAGGAGTTGGCGCAGGAGGCCGGCCTCGATCCGGCCCTGATGGAGCGGCTGAAGTCGTTGGGCTACGCCGGTTTTTCTGGCGGCGGAGATCCCACCATCAGCAACCGGTCCTTGCCCGATCCCAAGGATCGCATTCAGACCTACGAGTTGGTTTCCGATGCGATTGCTGAGAGCCAGCGAGGAGAGTATCGGAGCTCAACCGAAAAGCTGGCAGCCGCCTTGAAAACAGAACCGGACTCTGTGCCCGTGCACTATTTGCTGGGACTCGACTACTACCGTTTGCGCGAGTTTCCGCAGGCGGTGGAAGAACTTCAGCATGTCCTGCAACTCAGCCCCGACTATTCGCTTGCGGCTTTCAACTTAGGACTTGCCTATGCGCGCACCGGCGACTTCGATCACGCCATCCAGACCTTGACGCATGCCTTGGATTTGGACAGCACGAACTTTTCCGCGGCCTACAATCTTGGCGCGGCATACTCGCAGAAACAGATGGTTCCGGAAGCTGTGGCGGCATTCCGCCAGACAATCGCGATTGCTCCGCAATACGCTCCTGGACATCGTGCGTTGGGAGAACTGCTGCTTTATCGGGGACAGGTCGATGAGGCGCTCGCCGAATTGCGCCGCAGCGCCGATCTCGATCCGCGCGATGCCGGCATACATGCGGCATTGGCCAAGGCCTTGGCGGCGAAAGGCTTGAACGCAGAAGCCAACGAAGAGATGCGCAAGGCCCAACAATCCCGGCCTCAGTAGCGGGATGTGCAGCCTGCCGGCAACGTCGATGACAAGATCGAGATTATTACGCGCGTCTCCGCTGCCGAAAGCGGATCGGCCAGGAAAGAAGTGGTTCCAGACTCCCGGGCGGTCAGGATCCGAAGCGCAACATTGAAACGCGGTCTAAAGCTCGCGGTAGGGCTCGCTGTGCCGCTCGCCCAGGCGCTCGCCGCCACCACTCCGCCTGCCCACAAGACAGCGACGAACGTGATCCTCATCACCATCGACACCGTCCGCGCCGACCACCTCGGATGCTACGGAACCAAGGACGTTCAAACGCCTACGCTTGATGCTCTGGCCCACGATGGTATCGTCTTCGAGCGTGCTATCTCACAAGTCCCGTTGACATGGCCATCCCACGCAGCCATCCTGACCGGCTTGTACCCCTTCCAGAATGGGGTGCAGGATTTCACCGGCCAGCCGCTGGAACCGCGCTTCCGTTCCGTGGCGCAAGCTTTCCAGCAGCAAGGCTATGCCACGGGAGCGGTCGTCAGCGCCTTTGTGCTCGACCGCAGTTGGGGGCTGGCCCGCGGATTTGATTTCTACGACGACGCGTTCGCTCCCGAAGCCTTCGCCAACAGAGATCTGGGCTTGGTTGATCGTCGCGCCCGCGAGAGCGTGACTCGCGCCTTGGCTTGGCTGCAAAAGAACTCACGCCGGCCGTTTTTTTTCTGGCTGCACCTGTACGATCCCCACAGTCCCTACGACCCACCTGAGCCTTATCGCACGCAATACCGCGGCCATCCCTATGACGGCGAGATCGCATACGCGGACCATGAACTCGGACGTCTGATTGCGTGGCTGAAGCACAACCAACTCTATGATCGCAGTTTGATCGTGTTCCTTAGCGATCACGGCGAATCGTTGGGCGAGCACGGCGAGCAGGAGCACGGTTTTTTTGTTTACGATTCGACCGTTCACATTCCTCTGATCGTCAAACCGCCCGCCGGAAGCGGAGTTCGAGCCGGCCGGGTGTCCCGGCCGGTCGAGACCATCGCGGTCTCTCCTACTCTGATCCGGTTGGCCGGAATTCACGACGAGATTGAGAAGCAACTCCAATCGCATGGTCTCCTTGGAAGCAGCGCCGAAATCGAAGACGAGGCCTATAGCGAGACTTTCTATCCCTTCAGTTCCTTTGGCTGGAGCCCGCTGCATGCCCTGGAAACCAGCCGCTATCAATACATCGATGCGCCCGAGCCGGAACTCTACGATTTGGCGGCCGATCCGGAGGAAAAGAATAATTTGGCCGCGCAACAAACCGCCATCGCGGCGGTTCTGAAGGAGAAACTGAAAGCGCGGCTGCAGGACCACCCCTTCACTCCCCCTAAGACTGGTAACTCTGAGCTAAGCAGCTCTGAGCTAGGTCCGGGTGCGCTGGAGAAATTGCGCGCTTTGGGTTACGTCGCATACCGTTCTCCGATTTCGGCGGAGGCATTAGCTTCCGGCTTACCCGATCCCAAGGCCAAGCTGTGGGAGTTCAATTCCATCCTGCAGGCTGAAGATGCGCTGCATGCAGGCGATGTCGGCAAGGGAAAATCCTTGCTGCTGCAAGTGCGGGAGAAAGACCCGACGATGTATGTCGTGCCGTTCAGTCTGGGCGAGGCCGCGATGAGCCAACAAAAGTGGGACGAAGCCGCCGCGGAATTCAAAGCTTGCCTGGATCTCAATCCAAGCTTTGATCAAGCCATGCTGGGGCTGGCGCGCGCCCTGATCTTTCAGGAAAAGACAAAGGAAGCGAAGGAGTGGACGCGGAAGGCAATCCAATACAATCCCGAGAGTTATCGCGCCTGGTACCAGTTAGGTTCCATTGAAGCGCGCACCGACAAGCCAGCCGCTATTTCTGACTATGAGAAGGCAGTTGCCATCCAGGGCAATTTTGCTCCGCTGCGGCGCGACCTCGGGCTGCTTCAATTCCAAGAGGAAAACTATCCTGAGGCCGCGAAACATCTCTCGCGTGCGATTGCATTGGGCATCAACGATGCCATCCTCTACAACGATTTAGGGATTTCCTACAGCCGCATTGGACGCCAGCGTGAGGCGATTGACAGCTACCGGCAAGCATTGCACGTGGATCCGAATTTGCCGCAAGCCCACTTGAACCTTGGCTATGCCTATGAGCAGCTAAGCCACAAGGACCTTGCGCAGCGGGAGTATCAGCGTGCCTGCCAGCTGGAGGCGGACCTGTGTGAAATGATCAAGCGGCATCAGCAGTAGCAGTCGTTCAGTTGGGAACCGCCGTCGCCGGTTTTGGCGGCGCTTCCAGCCGCTGGAGCACCTGTTTCGCCTGCGTGCTGAACGCACTGTCGGGGAACATACTCAAGAAGTCGCGCAGCAGAGCTGCGGCATCCTCTTTTCGTCCTTGACGCAACAGAAGGTTCGCCAGTTGCAACCGAGCTTGCACCATGACGGGGTCCAGTTGGATAGCCCGGCGCAGGGCTCTTTCTGCTTCGGGAAGTTTCCCCAATCGCAGATTCAACGATCCCAGAAAAAACTGGCCCAGCGGCGAGTCGGGTTGACGGCGCATCCCTTCTTCCAGGTATTGCCAGGCATCGGGAAGCTGGCCCGACAGCATACACACGTTGCTCAGGTTAAAGTACGCGTCAGCGTCGCTCTGGTTGAGCTGGACCACCTGCTCGAATTCCTTGCGGGCGGCGGGAAAATCCGACCTGCTCAGATAATCGGACCCCAAGTTGTTGTGCGCAAAATAGAAATCCGGGGCGATCGCAATCGCCTTCCGATAATGGCGAACGGCCTCATCGCGTCTGCCCGCCGCATCCGCGCTCAGCCCCTTCTCGAACTCTCGTACCGCAGGCTTGGGAAAGCGCGCGGAGTATGCGCGCGCATCGATCAGGTTGGGATTGGAACCGGAAGGCTGCGGGCGAGATTCGGAAGGCGATTCCGCCGTCTTCTTGGGAATAAGCGTAATGTCGACGAAGACGATTGGCGACATACTTGTGGCTTCGATCACAGCGAGTTTCTCGACCGGCTGATAATGGTCGTCGTCGATGCGGACGGTATAGGAATTGGGTGTAAGAGTGTGGAAGCCAAACGTTCCCTGCGCGTCAGTGAAAACGCTGTTCATGCTGGCGCCGCGGAATTCGAGGTTCACCAAAACTCTTTGGGCCGGAGCGTCCCCCCGTTCGTCGCGCGCTCGGCCGATGATGGAACCGAGTATCTGCTGCGCCCAGATTTGCGGGCTCACGGCCAGCCAGAACATGACCGAGGCCAACAGCACAAGGGCGCCGTGGCCGGACTTCACCCTGCGGAGCTTCGCACTAAGGAACATGTGCCCACCAACGGAAAATGGGGCTCATCCGTACCGGACAAGCCCCATGATACGCGAGTTTGTTGGCGCTAAAAGCTGAATTTCAAACCAAGTTGCATATTGCGGGCGTTCAGTGTGCCTGCCGCTTCACCGAAAGCGCTGTCGGTAACCGCATTGTGGGCGCCACCACCGTTTACAGCCAGCAAGAAGTTGGCGCGATTGAACACGTTGAACGCTTGCCATTCGAACTTCATATTTACCCGCTCAGTAAGCCTGAAGGTCTTGGCCAAGGTCATGTCCGAATACCACTGTCCCGGACCCACGAACTGATTACGGCGCAAGTTGCCCACGCATCCCAAACAAGGTGTAGTGAGGGCCGGCAAGCCTGCCTGCCCCGGAGCGCCGCAGCTAGCCCCGAAAGTATATCCGCCGGGACACCAACCATGCTCCCAAGTGCTGCGTGCAAACGAAAGACCCGGAACGGAGGAGTTCGGACGATCATTCGTTCCGCCATCGAGGTTGAAATCGCCTCCGACATTTTGACAGTTTGCAGGGACGTCGGCCGCTGTGCAAGGGTTCAGCGGATTTGAGATTTCCACCAGGTCGGCGTTGTCTCCGTCGTACGGCTCCCAGTGAGCGCCTGACTGGAACGCCCAGATGCCGTTATAGGACCACCCACCGGCAACCGCGCCCAGTACGCCCTTAAAGTTCTGACCCGGCAACTGGATGACGTAGTTCAGCACCAGGCGCTGATGGATGTCGTAGATGGAGTTGCCATAGTCCAGCCCTGGATCAGTCTGGTCCGTGGTGTAGCCTTCGCCGGCGGCGCCGCCGTTGGCCGTGGTCGCGCCACTGTGCCAGGTAGAGCCGTCGTCCAGGGAGTGGCTCCACGTGTAGTTTGCGTTCAACAAAATGCCGTGGCCCATCTGCTTCTTCACCGAGGCCTGTAACGCATTGTAGCTAGAGTTGACCACGTTTTCCCAGGTGCGCAGCTTTCCATAGTTGGGATTCGGATATCCGCCCAGGCCGGTCAAGAGTCTTCCAAGGTTATCCGTGACTTGAGCCCCTACCGGCAACTCCGCTCCGGGTGCGCGGTTGATGTTTTCCGCGCGGAACAACCTGCGGCCCATGGTGCCCACATAGTCCAATTCCATCACGACCTTGGGTGCGATTTCCCGCTGCAGGCTCAGGAAGTCGTTATATACGTATGGGTCTTTCACGCCCGAAGGCAGAACGATGCCCGTGAGATAGGCCGTGTCGGGGTTGAAACCCGCATAACCGATGATGTTGCCTGTGGCCTGGTTGCCTTGACTGCCCTGGCCGGGATTGGCACTAGGACCGGTATAAGTCGGGGTCGCGCCGGTCGGTGAACAACTGGTACTGGTGCAGGTTGTGGGGCCGTAGACAACCGTGTTGGTCCCTCCGCCGCTCTGAAGACCGTTAAACTCCAAATTGAAAGAGTAATAAGGAGGGTTCCAGCGTGAGTTCGAGAGCGGATTATAAAGCGTGCCCTCGTAAGAGATACCGAAGCCCGCACGCAAGGAGGTCTTTCCGTCTCCAAACACGTCCCAGGCAAAACCGACTCGCGGCCCGAAATCTCTGAATTGATTAGGCCCCAGTCTATCGGTAGGAGCGAAGCCGCCCGGCCCGCACACTCCCGCCAGAACAGCCGTGCTGGCGGCTACGCCGCCGTTGGGGAAGCAATTAGCACTGCCCACTGGAGCATTCGCGTTTATCAATTGCTGGACGATGCCGGTACCCGGCCCCGGAATGAAGGTCGTCGCCAGATTGTCCTCCTCGGTGTGGCGGGTATACAAATCCCAACGCAGGCCGAGGTTCAAAGTCAGCCGTTTGCTAGCCTTCCAATCATCCTGAACATAAGTGCCGACTTCCCAATTGCGCCAGTGGCGGATATTCGTTTCCAACTGGCCCGTGTCGCTCCCGTTAGTAAAACCCGGATCCACGCCGGCGACTTCGCCGTAAGGCGCATCCGCCGCGAAGTAGAGCGGATCGACAAAAAGATAAGATGGCCGAGCCACGTTGAATTGACTGTTCTCAAGATTACGCCGCAGATCACCGCCCACCTTAAAATTGTGTTTCCCATGGCTTATGGACACGATGTCAGAGAACATGTACTCGTGGTCCTTAAAGAACTGGGGATAGCCGTTGTAGGATCCGAAGGCCGCTACGCCGTCGTTGAACCCGACCGCCGGCACGCCCGGCACCGCCGTCGTAATCGCGATATTGTTCTGTGTGTATCCCACCGTGGCGGAGTTCAGCACACTCGAAGAGAAGGTGTGGACGAAATTCAATTGCGCGTTGGGGAAGTATTCACGGGATGGGTTAGTGAAACCGCGCGTGCAATACGAGTAGCAAGGACCATACTGATCGGTTTCATGCAGCCAGTTGAGCTCTGCGAACATACGGTTGCTGGAATTAAAAACGTAGTCGAGCTTGCCCATGGCCTCGTTGCCATTGAACAGGTTGCCCAGCGATTGCGTCTGCGTGCCGAAAATCGCCGTGGTTGAATTGAGAAAGGCAGAGCTGCGAGCAAAGGTCCCTGCCTGAATCGGCAAAATGGAGCTGCACCCAACCCCACCTGAAGTTGCGGCTTGTGTCAGCAGGGCCTGGTCCGCTGCGGTGACGCCGATAATACTCGCCATCTTCGCGGCAATGCCGGGGTTGCCGGGATAGCTATCCGGGCAGAGATACTGTGCGTAGCTTGTGAAGCTCTGGTTTGGCTGTACTCCCACCGTGCCCTCGCACCCGGGGGCGCCACAAATGTAGTTGTCCAGCGAGGTCGCCTCGGATCCGGCAATCGCCGGTTTGAAGTTGCCGTACAGAAGCGAGGCCACCGAATTGGGTTGGGCCGCAATCACCGCCTGCTCAAACGCGGGGGATTCCACGGTAAGCGACTCGGGGGTGCCCGAAGTCTTGAACCGATCGCCCTGGTAGGAGGCGAAGAAGAACAGCCTGTCCCTAATGATCGGTCCGCCAACCGTGCCACCGAATTGGTTAAAGTGCAGAGGCGGATTGGACACCCCCGCCTGATTTAGGAAGTACTCGTTGGCGTCCAACGCATTGTTCCGAATGTATTCCCAAGCGCTGCCATGAAAGGCGTTGGTGCCCGATTTCGTGATGAGATTGTTGATCGTTCCAGCGCTGCTTCCGTATTCGGCGGAGACGTTCAACTGTAGCTGCTGGAACTCCTGAACCGTATCCTCAATGGGAACGTTATTCACTCCGCCGCTCAGATCCTTGTTGGACACGCCGTTGATCAGGAAACCGTTGAAATCTTCCCGCACACCATTGACGACGGTGTTGTGCCCGTTTTCCATGTCCACGCCCGCCACGTTGACCGCACCCGGCGCCATCTGCATCAGGTCGTAAACATTACGGCCGTTGAGCGGGAGATTGCTGATTTGGGTCGAGCTTATGGTCGTGGACAGCTTGGACTCTTCCGTGTTCACCGCGGATGCTTCGCCGGTCACCTCGACGATTTCACGCGCCTGACCCAACTGCATCTTCACGTCCACGCGAGATACGGTGCCCGCGTCCAGGGTTATGCCGACCTCCGTAAAGGTCTTAAACCCCGACGCTTCCACGGTAATTTTGTAGATGCCGACCGGGAGTTCCTTGGCGGCATAGACGCCCGTCTGATTCGTGGTGCTGGTGACCGAGAGATTGGTGGCTCGATCAGTGACGGTGACTTTGGCGCCCGCAACCGACGCGCCGGAGGGATCAGTCACCGTGCCGGTGAACTGCCCGTTCTGAACTTGCGCCATTGCGCTCAGCGCCGATAGCAGGATGCACAACGAAATCAGGCAGAGCTGCAGCTTTGTCATTGGCCTATCCTCGCACCGAGATTTTCACGGACTGCCAAAGGCCCCAAAATCAACGAGAACGACCCAACATGGGATCGGTGTCACATGTCTTTGGTAATTGGGCGGCATTTTGCTCTTAGTTCACGGCAAGTGTCAAGAAATGTTTAATGGTTTTGAGTTATTGACCGGTGTCCGGCAAGGCGGGTTTCCCAAGTCAGGAAAGCGTCGCGGAACAGCCAATCGGCAATCGGCGACCCCTGGGCCTCTGAACTCGGAGCCACTGTGGACGCGTATGAGCGTTAATTCAATGACTTACGTCGTTATTGAGCAGTCGGATCTTGGCTGAAAAAGAAGCGAGTTGGCGGCTAAGTCTTGAGGCCTTGAGGAAGTGAACCTCACCCTTATTGATCCCGAGGATCGAATTTTTCACTGTGGCATCGGGGCATGAGTAAGTCCGGGGAACTCAAGTTTAGCTGGCATTTGACTTCGCCGGTAGCGGGCGATCACACCTTTTCCTTCTTCGACGACGAGTTCCTGGTCAGCGGCTTCCGGGCCAAGACGATCAGTCATGCCCGACGGCCAGTGGATGGTAATCGAATCTGCATGGGCTGAGGAACCCAAGCCGAAGTGCAGCCGGGGATCGCTGGCGGATTCGAAGCTGGAGTTGGCGCGGACTTCGGCAATTTGGGTCAGACTGCCGACTTTCACCTGGACGCGAGCTCCGAACCCATCGCGATTCGAACGCGTGCCGACGGTCTTGATCCGCAGCCAATGCCCGCTATTGGAGACTTGGTTACGGAGCAGAATCGGAGAGCCGTCGAGCACACTGACCAGCAGATCCTGCCTGCCGTCATTGAAGAAATCAGCAGTGGCGGCGCCTCGGGCTACATAGCGGCGGGAGATGGCTGGTCCCGCGCTCGTGCCAATTTCGTCGAATTTTCCGTTTTTCAAGTTGTGGAATAGCAGCGGACGCTCGGCGTAGGTAACGCCGAACGAGTGCTGATCGACTTGCGGGTTGACGTGTCCGTTGGCGACGAAAACGTCGGGCCAACCGTCGTTGTCGAAATCGAGAAACTTCACTCCGAAACCGAGGAAAGGGATGCTGACCGCGCCAAAATCTGCCGGGCCGGCCAGATCGGTGAACTCGCCGGTGTGATCGTTGTGGAAGAGATTATTCGAGTCGTCGGAAAAGTTTGTTTTGGCGATGTCGGGCCAGCCGTCGTTGTCGTAGTCGGCAGAGTCGATGCCCATGCCTGCTTGCTCGCGGCCATCGGCACTGTAGGCGACTCCGGCTGGCACGCCTACCTCGGTGAATCCGCCCTTGCAGTCGCCGTGCAGCAACATGCTGGGCGAGGAGTCGTCGGCGACATAAAGGTCCAGGCAGCCGTCCAGATCGTAGTCAAGCCAGAGCACACCTAGCCCGTAATATGCGTTGGGATCGATATTCAATTTCTCCGTAACGTCGGTAAAGGTGCCGTCGCCGTTGTTGTGATAGAGGCGGTCGCGTCCGCCCTTGAGTCCTCGCGGGCCGCAAGACACGGGAATACCGCGGTACTGGCAGAAAGGTCCTTGCCCGAACTCGGGGAGGTGTTTGAGGTCGAGGCCGACGTAGTTGGCGACGTACAGGTCGAGGTTACCGTCGTTGTCGTAGTCGCCGAAGGCTGCGCTGGTGCCCCAGTTGCCCGCATTGCCCACGCCCGCTTTGGCAGTGACGTCCGAGAAGGTGCCGTCGTGGTTATTGTGGTAGAGGATGGCGCCATCGAGATAGGTGACGTAAAGGTCCTCCCAACCGTCGTTGTCATAGTCGCCGACGGCGACGCCGAAACCCCAGCCGCAGTGGTTGAGGCCCGCTTTTGCCGTCACGTCGGTAAAAGTGCCATCGTGATTGTTGCGATAAAGCTTGCTGGGATGACATTTCTGCGCTTGCAGGTCATCGAGGGTGGAACCGTTGACCAGGAAGATGTCCATCCAACCATCGTTGTCGTAATCGAAAACGGCGATGCCGCCGCACATGGATTCCATGATGTAGCGCTTTTCCAGGCTGCCGCAGGTGAGATGGAAATCGATGCCGGCGGCCCGGGTTGTGTCGGCGAACCAAACGGAGTTTGAAGACGAGCTGTTCTTCCTATTAGTAGAGCGCGGTTCCGCAGGAAGTTTGTGAGATTGTTCGGAGGGGCTCAGTTGCACGGGTGTAATGCCGGGCGACCACAGACCGATGGATAGAATTGCAGCGCTGGCAAGAACTAGACTTAGCTTCAAGAACGCAATCTTCGGCATCACTGGGTTGGGCCTGCCGCCATTCCTCCCTGCACGGGCTGGTTCTTCTTTAGAGCGGAGAAATTCTGAAACTCCTGCTGCGCCTCTGCTTCCCGGCCGGTGCGCTGTAATGCCCGCGCCAATTGATAGTGCGGGCTGGGATCAGACGGCTTTAATGCCAACGCATGACGGAGAGCGAAAATTGCACCTTCGGCGTCTCCCTCCAGCAATAACGCCTTGCCCAAATCATAAGCGGCATCGGAGTTTGACGGGTCGAGGCCGGCAGCTCTTTTCAAATGCGAGACCGCCGCTTGCAAATCCCCGGCTTCTAACAAACAATGGCCCAACTGGTAAAGAACGGAAGGATTATCCGGTGTCTGAGCAAGCTCTTTCTCGTATTGGGCAATTGCTCCATGCTTGCGCCCGACACTGGCGTAGGCAAAGCCGAGATGATAGTGGCCCAGTGGAATATTCGGTTCCAAGCGCAAGGCCATTTTAAATTGCTCAATAGCCGGTACGGTACGGTTGGTATTTTGATAGCAGCGGCCAAGCAGAACATGAGCCAGCGCAGCTTCAGGGTCAAGCTTTACGGTCCTCTCCAGTTCCTCGCCGGCGGCCGAATATTGGTCCCCTGAAAGCAGGACGAGAGCTACATCCAAGTGGATCCCGTACCGCGAGCCGTCGAGATTCTCCGAGCGCTGTAACAGCTCCAACGCTTTTGGGTTTTGGCCCTTCTTGAAATAAACCAACCCGAGCCAATGCTGCAGTTGGGCGTCTTGTGGCCAGCGCTCCACGGCGGCCTGCCCGATATTTTCCGCGTCATCCAGGCGCTTCATCTGCAAATAGCTGAGCAGGAGTCCACGGTTGACTTCGAGATTGTCTGGCGACAATTGCCGAGCTTGCTCAAAGTCGCTTGCGGCGCGCGCGAAATCCTCGGCGTCTAAAGCCCTCTGGCCATGGCGTATCAACGATTCCGATTTGGAATTCTGAGATTGCGCTGCGGCTCCGAGAGGGAGAACCAAGATCAGAGCGAGAGGTAAGATCCAGGCACTTTCGGGCAGGGGGAAATTTCGAGACCGGGAAGGCCAATTTCGCCGCCGTCTCGTTCTGCTGCGGCGACCCGACCTGGCAAGTCGCGAACGGAGAGACAGGGCAGAACGACCTACTCGCACCTTGGCTGGTTTCAACGTAGTGTGCACCTTGCGAGCTTGCGAAAGACAGCGTGCCATCGAGACGGCTTTAACCGCGCAGTATACATTGGCATCCGTCTCCAGCTACAAACCAGTTGCACGCCTTTTCAAAAAGTAATAACGTACAGGCGAAAAGAAAGGCGATTCGGAATTTCGGAGTGAAGAGAGGAGTGAATATGACTGCCTCCGCGGGTCGGTCCCATCGTCTCTACGCGTCTCTGCTGGCAATCGGGTGGTTCGCGCTGGTGGCCTGGGCTCAGGCGCCCCAATCCACTATAGAGGTGCCCGCTCCAACCGTACGAGTTAGTACTCATATGGTGCTGGTGGATGTGGTCGTGACTGACAGGCAGGGTAAGCCCGTCCCCGGCCTGCGTCCCGAAGATTTTGTAATCGAGGAAAATGGCAAGGTGCAGAAGATTTCCAGTCTGGTCACGCCCGCGGAAAATTCTCCCGCTCCGGCTCCGCAATTGCCGCCCGGCATCTACTCGAACCGGCCGCAGTACCGCTCTACCGGCGGTCCCATCACCGTGATGCTGCTCGATGCTCTCAACACTCCCTTTACCGATCAAGCCTATGCTCGCGGTCAAATGCTGCGTTTTGTCCAGGGGCAGTACAAGCCAGGCCAGCGCATGGGTATCTTTACGCTGACTGGCTCGTTGAACGTGCTACAGGACTTCACCAGCGATCCGCAAATCTTGTACGCTGCATTGCAGAGTTACAGACCCCAGCCGCAGGAATTTGCCAGCACGGCCGCTGGAACGCAAACTGGCGCGGGTTCGGCCACCGCGAGAGGAACTGTTAGCGATCTGAATGCGAGCACACTTCCTCTGACCAGTTCTAGTGACCCCTATCTTGGCGCCGGAGCAAGGATTGCCATCGCCAACGCGCAAGGGGCGCTCCGTTCCTTTGAAGGCATAGACGTGGGGTATGCCAAAGACCAACGGGCCGTGCTGACCCTGAACGCGTTGAATAGCCTGGCTCGCATCTTGGGAGGACTGCCCGGCCGGAAGAACCTCATCTGGGCAACGGGCGATTTGCCTTTTTCATTCATTCCGGAAGACAGCACCGTTTCGCGGGCAGAACTGGCAGAAGACTTACCCAGCTTGAACACACGCCGGGTTGGCGAGCACGCAGCCGGAAATTATGCGGCGACTTTCCGGGAGTCGCACGCGGAGGAAATCCGCGAGACCGCTACGAGGCTGGCCAGCGCGCAAGTTGCGGTATACCCGGTGGATGCGCGCGGATTGTCTCTTTCGCTAGCAGTCGACTCCCAGGAAACGATGAGAGAAGTGGCCCGCGAGACTGGCGGTCGTGCCTATGTCAACGAGAACGAAATCAAGGACGGAGTCGAGCGCGCTTTTGAAGATGAATCCGCCGCCTACACGCTGGGCTACTATCCGGAAAATAAGAAGTACGATGGCAAGTACCGGTCGATCAAGGTCAAAGTGAAGCGGGACGGGGTAGACGTTCAAAGCCGCCGCGGGTACTACGCCATTGATCCCACGCAGACCAAAGGCTACAACCCGCAAGTAGAGGTGGCTTCAGCGCTCGGAGACGTCGTTCCCTCTACTCTGGTCGCCTTCAGCGCACAGGTTAAGCCGCCTTCCGCCAATTCAGTTAAAGATAAGATTGGGGTGACTTTCCTGGTCGACGCCAGCACTCTTTCTGCCGAGGATACATCCGGTGGCAAGCACCTGAATGTCGCCATGTACGCAACGATCTATTCTGCTGGCGGCAAGATGCTGACGAATCGAAGCCAGAAGGTGGACCAATCCTTTGATGCGAATACTTATCAACAGATTCTGCAACATGGAATGATGCTGCACATGGATTTGGATCCGCAGCCCGGGAATAACCAGTTGCGGCTGGCGGTGCAAGACAATCGTACCGGCCTAGTGGGAACCATCAACGCTCCAGCTCCGTAGGTTCGCCCGGGAGGGCCAGGATTGACCCTCTCAAAATAAGCACCGCGTTGCCTTTGATCGCGATGCGCGTCCCCGCGAGTTCACACCAGAGTTCGCCGCCGCGCTGCGATACCTGCCGCGCATGGAGGTTGTTTTTGCCCAGCCGTTCCGCCCAATACGGAGTGAGAGAACAATGAATCGAACCGGTGACGGGATCTTCCGGAATACCATAGCTTGGAGCAAAGTAGCGCGATACGAAATCAGCGTCCTTTCCGGGGGCCGTCACTGCAACTCCCGCGGGATGAAGCTTCTCGAGCAGCGCAAAATCGGGCCGAATGCGGCGCACGTCGTCTTCCGACGCGTATACCACAAAGTAGTTATCCTCGATTTGCAGAATTGACGAGGGCACGTCTTTCGAACCCAGACCCTCGATCAGCTCCGCCGGGGGATCGGCACATACCCAGGGCGGCAGCGCAGGGAAATCCATGGAGAGCAGATTTTCTTGACGCCGAACGGTAAGAGGACCGCTGCGCCGGGTTTCGAAGCGCACAGTCTCGCGCCCCGGCTCCAGGATGTTCAGAACAACAAAAGCAGAGGCCAGAGTCGCATGTCCGCACAGCTTGACCTCGCATCGAGGCGAAAACCAGCGAAGTTCATAGTCCTCGCCCCGGCGCACCAGATACGCGGTCTCTGAAAGATTGTTTTCGGAAGCGACCGATTGCAGCAGATTGTCATCCAACCAATTATCGAGTGGACAAACCGCAGCTGGATTGCCCGCGAACGGCGTGCTGGTGAATGCGTCTACATGGAAGAGGGGTGCTGGCATTACCCTATGGTACGCGGTTCGCCGCATCCGTAGAATTGCCGCTGGCTCGTGGGAGAAGAAAGCCTTGCCGCGCCCTGATCGGCAATGATACTCTCTGTGACCTCCCGGCAGATTGTCGCGTGACGTCCAGCAGCAACGCCCAGCAGCTAAGGTGAGTTTTTATTACAGGCAGAACTGTTCGCTCCCAGGAGGTTCCAGTGCTTGCCACCCAACATACAGCTACCGCCGGGCATACGCTGCTAGAGCGGCTTTACGAAGCTCGCCAGCGCAGCGATGAGATTTTCCGCCTGGTTCGCGGCGACTCGCTGTACGAGCGGCCAATTCCCGAGCGGCACCGCATTATTTTTTATCTCGGTCATCTTGAGGCGTTCGATTGGAATTTGCTTCACGACCGCGTCGTGGACCTGAAGAGTTTCCAGCCTGAGTTTGATCGCCTGTTTGCCTTCGGCATCGACCCGGTGGGCGGCGGGCTGCCCGACGATCGGCCTTCGGATTGGCCTTTGCTGAGCGCTGTGAAGCAATACGCTTCGCGCGTCCGGGCGGCGGTGGATCAGGGCCTGGCGAACGGAATTCTGGACTCCGACTTTCGCACCAGCGACGGATTTTCGGCCGCCACTCTGATGAATGTAGCCATTGAGCATCGTCTGATGCACGCTGAAACGCTGGCGTACATGTTGCACCAGGTGCCGCTTGATCGGAAGGTTTGGCAAGCTGACCGGCTGCAGACCGATGCCGCGCCTTTGTCCCAGCGCATGATTGAGGTTTCGACTGGCGCGATCCAACTCGGCCTCTCGCGCGAGAGTGAAGTCTTCGGATGGGACAACGAATTCGGAACGCACACGGTCAGCGTTCCCGCTTTTGCCATCGATCAATACAAGGTGACCAACCGCCAGTTTCTTGACTTCATCACGGCCGGGGGCTATGAGGCGCGTACTTTGTGGACCGACGATGATTGGGAGTGGAAGACCGCGAACGCAATTGTTCACCCAGTTTTCTGGAAACGCGAAGGTGAGGCATGGCTCTACCGGACCATGTTCGACGAGTTGCCGCTGCCCATGGAGTGGCCCGTCTATGTGAGTCACGCGGAGGCCGCAGCATACGCGCGTTGGGCGGGGAAGTCGCTTCCCACCGAAGCCGAATGGCAGCGCGCAGCCTACGGCGCCCCCGGCGGCGAGGAACGCGCGTATGCGTCTTATCTTAGTCCTGATCATCGATATCCATGGGGAAACGCCGCGCCCAGCTCCCGATTCGGCAACTTCGATTTCGGCGGTTGGAGTCCCACGCCGGTCAATGCTTTTCCCGCTGGCCAGAGCTCCTTCGGCGTGGAGGATCTTTTAGGCAACGGCTGGGAGTGGACTTCCACCGCCTTTGCGCCGTTCCCCGGGTTCGAGCCGTTTCCGTTCTACCGCGGGTACTCGGCGGACTTCTTCGACGGGAAGCACTTCGTGATGAAGGGCGGCTCCGCGCGCACTGCCGCTTGCATGTTGCGCAGCACATTCCGCAACTGGTTCCAGCCGCACTACCAATACAGCTATACGGGATTTCGCTGCGTACGCCGCTGACTTATTCCGGCGGGCCCAAGCCGCTGACTTGATCCGCTGACCCAGGAGGAGATTCAGAGCCATGCTGACCCACACCATTACCGCCAACCCAACCTACGAATTTGCGGCCGATGTTCGCGCCGGACTCACCAAGCTGGGACAGAAAGAACTGCCTTCGAAATATCTTTACGACGAGATCGGCTCGGCACTATTTGAAGTGATCAGCTTTCTTCCTCAGTATGGCCTCACCCGCGCCGACGAGCGCCTGCTGCGGCGCCACGCTCATGAAATTGTCGAGCGGCTGGCTACTCCTGTGGCGGTCGCGGAACTCGGCAGCGGCAGTGGCAAGAAAACGCGGTGGATTCTCGAGGGCCTTTGCCGGCGTCAGAGAACGTCTTATTATCCCATCGAGATTTCTCCCTCCGCGCTCGCCATGTGCGAGCGCGAACTTAGCGACATCGAGTCCATCAGCATTCTCGGCTTTGAGCGCGAATATCTTGATGGGCTGCTGGAAGTGGCCGCACAACGGCACAGCGGCGAGCATCTTCTCGTGCTATTCCTGGGCAGTACGATCGGTAACTTCGATCGCCCCGCAGGCGTCAAGTTTCTGGCGGAAGTCCGGCACATTCTGCAACCGGGCGATTCACTGCTGCTGGGAACCGATCTGGAAAAATCTAACGCGCAACTGATCGACGCGTATGACGATGAGCTGGGCGTAACGGCAGCCTTCAACTTGAATCTGCTGGCCCGCATCAACCGTGATCTCGACGCGGACTTCGATCTGCGGCAGTTTGAGCACATGGCAAGGATCAACCACCAAGATCGCAGCGTCGAGATGCATCTGCGTTCCCGGTGTCGCCAGACCGTGAACATCCCAGCGTCAGAACTTCTCGTCGAATTCCTGGAAGGTGAAACGATCTGGACGGAAAGCAGCCACAAATACTCGCGGCAGGAAGTGCATGAAATGGCCAGTCGTGCCGGGTTTTGCTGCGAAGCGCAATGGATCGATCAGCAATGGTCTTTTGCGGAGAACCTGTTGATCGCATATTAAATTCTGGCGGCCGGAGGCGGGTAATCTCCCGGTTTTCCGCCCGCTTCCCGCCTTTTTCATTCACGTAAGACTTCTCAAATACTGAAGTAAAACTTTGTAAATCGTGAGTTTCCCGGCGTGCGACGATGTAAAGTAAATAGTGGGAACGGAATGAAGAACGCACTCCTCGCACTTGTGATGGGCGCGGCCGTGGTGCTCAGCCCGCCTTTGATTCCAGCCAGCCACGCCATGCCTGTGAGCGCGCAACAGGCTCAGGCAGCGGCGGGCCCGAGCGCGATGGCGCGGCGCATCGGCACCATCAAAGCCATCCAAGGCACGACGACCCAGGCCACGACGACCCAAGGCACGACGATCACGCTGACGCCGGATTCCGGTCCGGATGTGAACGTCTCTGTCGCCGACACGACTCGTATCGTTCGCATCGCACCGGGCGAAAAAGATTTGAAAAATGCCACGCAGATCCAGCTGCAGGATCTTCAGGTTGGCGACCGCATTCTCGCGGGCGGCAGGGCTTCCGGAGACACGGCGCTGACGGCTTCGACGATCGTGGTGCTGAAACGCTCCGACGTCGAGGCGCAGCACGAGCAGCAGCGGCAAGACTGGCAAAAGCGCGGCGTCGGAGGCTTGGTAAGCGCAGTCGATCCCGCGACCGGAACCATAACCATTTCGGTCACCGGTTTCGGCGGTACGAAGAAGATTGCGGTTCAAATCTCAAGAGACACAGTGATTCGCCGCTACGCGCCCGATTCTGTGAAGTTCGATGACGCCAAGACCGGCACGCTGCAGGACGTTCAACCGGGCGACCAATTACGCGCTCGCGGTAACCGCAGCGCCGATGGAATGGAATTGACTGCCGATGAGATTGTTTCCGGGACATTCCGCAACGTCGCCGGAACCGTGATTTCTATTGACGCAAGTTCGTCGACGGTCAGCGTTCAGGATTTGTTATCGAAGAAAGCCATGGTGGTGAAGGTGACCGCGGATTCCCAGCTTCGTCAGTTGCCCGAAGAAATGGCTCGGCGCATCGCTATGCGCCTGAAAGGCGCTGGCGCTGCCGGCGGCGCAATCAACGCCACTTCTTCTTCCGGCAACGGATCTGCGATGGCTCCGGGTGGAAGAGCGCCTGGCGACGTGGGCTCTCCGACAAGCGGAATGGGCGGCGGCCCGTCTCGCTCCGGGGGTGCGCCCGATTTTCAGCAGATGCTCAACCGCATGCCCGTGGTCACGCTCACGGATCTGCGCAAAGGCGAAGCGGTGCTGATCGTGGCCACGCAAGGCACATCTACCGCCGGCGGCACCATCATTACTCTTCTCACCGGTGTTGAGCCGCTCTTGCAAGCCGCTCCCACCGCCAGCAGCGCGGCGATGCTTACGCCCTGGAGCCTGGGCGCTCCTTCCGGCGGCGATGCCGCGAGTCAATGATGAGAATCAATCATGCCGCGAACAAATGCCGCAGTAGCGTTCGCAAGCGAATGTTTTCTTCGCAGTCGATGATTCGGTTTGGTCAGCGAAGTCTTCGTCAGGGAATGGAATAGTTGAATGAAGGTTCAGAGATTCTTAAGCATCGCAATCATCTTCTTGTTGCCCGTGGGGTTCGTCACGTTCGCGGTTGCGCAGTCGGCTACGGGTATTTTGCGCGGCCAAGTCACCGATCCTTCGGGCGCGGCCATCACCAATGCCAGCGTTGTGCTGACGCCCGCCACCGGTTCGCCGCAAACAGTGCAGACCAACGGCCAAGGCATGTATGAACTGAAGAGTCTTGCGCCCGGCAAGTACACGCTCAATGTCATCGCCGACGGTTTCGTCGTCTACGAAAATGACAACCTGGTGATTGCCGACCAGCCCCTTCGTCTGAATGTGGCCATGGCGATTCAGGTGGAGCAGCAAAAAGTCCAGGTCTCCGACACCGCGCCCACGGTTGACGTCAACCCCGCCAGCAACGCGGGCGCCATCACCATCTCTGGCAAAGAATTGGAAGCGCTGCCTGACGATCCCGATGAATTACTCACCGACCTGCAAGCCCTGGCTGGCCCCTCCGCCGGACCCAACGGCGGCCAGCTTTATATCGATGGCTTCACCGCCGGCCAGCTTCCGCCCAAGTCGTCTATCCGCGAGATCCGCGTCAATCAGAATCCCTTCTCCTCGGAGTATGACAAATTGGGCTATGGCCGCATAGAAATCTTCACCAAGCCCGGCACCGACAAATTCCATGGCCAGTTCCTGGTCGACGGAAACGATTCCGCTTTTAATACGCACGATCCCTTTGTGGCAGGCCCGGAACCGGGTTACGACTCCACCTTGTTCAACGGGAGTCTCGGCGGGCCAATCAACAAGAAGTCGTCTTTTTTTGTCAGCGTGCAGCGGCGGGACACCAACGACCTCTCGGCGATCGATGCGATCGACCCTGATTCCTTGACTACTCCTTTGAACGCCACCCTGCCCAATCCGCACGCGCGCACGAACATCGCCCCGCGCCTCGATTACGCACTCAGCAAGAACAACACGCTAACCGTCCGTTACCAGTACTATCGCGACACCCAAACCAACGGCGGCGTAGGCCAGTTCAGCCTGGCCCAGCAGGGCTTCGACAGCGCGTCCACGGAACACACCGTTCAGATCGGCGATACCCAAGTTTTCGGCGCCAAGGTCGTCAACGAGACGCGCTTTCAGTATCTGCGGGAAAACGACACGCAGAACGCGCTGGATTCCAATCCCGCCGTCAATGTCCCGGAAGCCTTCACCGGCGGCGGCAACGCCCAAGGCACGAGCGCCGATCACCAGGACCACTACGAATTCCAGAACTACACTTCGGTGATCCACGGTAACCACACCATCAAATTCGGCGCACGCTTGCGCGAATTGCGCGATGCCAGCGAGTCGACCTCGGGATTTAACGGCACCTTCACGTTTCCCACCATTGGGGATTTTGAAGCCAGCCTCCCCAGCCAGCTCATCATTACCCAAGGTTCGCCTTCTGCGGGGGTTGGGGCTTTCGACGCCGGACTCTACGTCCAGGATGACTGGCGCGTGCGCAGCAACATCACGTTAAGTGTTGGCCTTCGTTTTGAAACGCAGGACCACATTTTCGATCACGCGGACCTGGCGCCACGGCTGGGCCTCGCCTGGGGCGTGGGCGGCAGGAGCTCTCCGCCCAAGGTGGTGATCCGCGGCGGACTCGGCATTTTCTATGACCGCTTCCAGGAACCGCAGATTCTTCAAGCCGAGCGTCTCAACGGCGTCACGCAACAGCAGTTCATCATCGACAACCCCACTTGTTTCCCGGGTCTCGACCAGCCGCTCACTACCGCCATCTCCAACTGCGGCACGGCCAGCTCCAGCGCCTCGTCCATCTATCAGATCAGCCCCTCGCTACAAGCCCCCTACACTCTGCAGTCAGCCATCAGCGTTGAGCGGCAGTTAACCAAAACCGCTACGCTGGCGGTCACTTATCTGAATTCCCGCGGCTTCGACCAGTTACTCTCGCTCAGCCTTAACCCCGCCACCGCCAACGGGCCGCGCATCTACCAGTACGCTTCTGAAGGCGTGTTCCGCCAGAACCAACTCATCGTGAACACTAATGTGCGCGCCGGGTCGAAGATTCAGCTCTTTGGCTTCTACACATTGAACTATGCCAATAGCGACACCGCTGGTGTTTCCAGTTTTGTATCGAACTCGTCCGATATCAGCCAGGACTATGGCCGGGCCTCCTTCGATACCCGGCATCGCCTGTTTTTTGGCGGGAGCGTCGCCTTGCCCTATGCCTTTCGTCTGAGCCCATTCATGATCGTCAGTTCCGGCACGCCGTTCAACATCGCGGTGGCCGATGATCTGAACGGAGACTCCATCTTCAATGATCGCCCCGTTTTTGTTTCCAATGCGGCTTGCCCCGGCCTCGGCACCGTGACCGGCACTACCTACTGCACCCCGCTGGGGACTTTCGATGATGCGCTTCCGTCCGCGGGCCAGAAAGTAGTTCCCATCAACTACGGCACCGGTCCGGCCCATTTCGTGATGAATCTGCGGCTCACCAGGACCTTCGGATTCGGCCCCAAACTCAAGGGTCCAGCCGGCAATCTGGGCCAAAACCAGGGTGGTCCGCCGCCGGGCGGTGGTGGCCGCGGCGGAGGCGGAGGCGGTCCGCGCGGTGGCCCACTTTTCGGCAGCGGACCCCAGATGGGCGGAGGCGGCTCCGACCGTCGGTACACCCTGACTCTTGGCGTGTCCGCCCGCAACGCTTTCAATAACGTAAATCTGGCGAATCCCAGCGGCATTCTGACCTCGACGCCGCAGGGAACAGTTTCGCGATTCTTCGACACGCCGAACACACTTCAAACCGGTCCGTTTTCCACCGGCACGGCCGTTCGCCGCATCGACCTGATCGCGACCTTTAACTTCTGAGCGAAATTTGCCTGTTGGCGGTGCTGAAGAGATTGCTCCCCCGTCCGAATCCCGGCTCATTTTGAGTGTGGCCGTGGCCGCTCAGAGTCACCACCCTAGTCATGCCGCGAACTTCCGCCTCGGTTTATGCTGAAACTGGAAGGTTGCGAAGCCCCATTGGCCATTTCCAGACGGAGATTTCTTCAGCTTGCCGCTGCAACCGGCGCAACCGCCCTGGCGGCGGATGCCGTGCTCCTCGAGCCAAACCGCCCTCGCCTCATTCGGCGTCACATACCTTTGCGCCGCTGGCCCGAACGTTTGAATGGTTTCACAATTGCCATCCTCAGCGATTTTCACTACGACCCCTATTTTTCCCTCCATCCTTTGAAGGCATCCATCAACATCGTCAACGGGCTAAACCCAGATCTCATCGCGCTGACCGGAGACTTCGTTTCCCAGCCTCTGTCATGCGACGACAGAAAAGCAGCCTTGGCCGCCGAACCCTGTGCCCGCATCCTGCGCGACCTGCGCGCAGTTCATGGTTTGTGGGCGGTGATGGGAAATCACGACTACTTTACGGATCCCCAGCATGTGACCCACGCCCTTGAGGCCGAAGGCATTCATGTTCTCGCCAACCAATCGCGACCCATCGAGCGCGAGGGCGGCCGCATCTGGTTGGCCGGAGTGAATGACGTTCTGGGCCGCACCGCTGATCTGGGCCAAACGCTGCGCGGCGTTCCCACGGGCGAAGCCGTGGTCCTTATGGCCCACGAGCCCGACTTCGCCGACCAAGTCGCGAGCTTCCCCGTCGACCTCCAACTCTCGGGACACTCCCACGGGGGGCAGGTGCTCTTGCCCGGATTGCCTCCGCTCTATCTCCCGGAACTGGCGAAGAAGTATATCTCGGGGCTATATCATATTGGACCGCTCACCCTGTACACCAACGCCGGCCTGGGGACCGTGTACCTGCCCGTCCGTCTGAATTGCCCGCCCGAAATTACCTTGCTCACGCTGCGCCCCGCGCCCTAACCGTTGGGTGGCGCAACGAAACGGTTCAGGATGTGCAATGCCTTGCCCAATCGATCTCCCTGTGCGCCTGCTTAGCCTTCGTAACTAATTGAAACAGCAGTATATTAACCGGGTTTAAGCATGGCCCCAGATTTGCCGACAGTATGTTGGAATGGGACGGTTCCACGACATGCCGCGTCGCTTCTGGCTTTGGCTTCTGATCTTCCGGCTCTTGATGTGCGCGATTCCCGCGTCGAGCGCGGCTTCGGTTGAGGCTCCCGCGCCGCACTTGCGACGTCCATCCCTCACCGAGCTTGAGCGGCGGGCTTGGCGAAATCCGATCCGCGCCTCGGAGTTTAACGACGTTCCTCATAGCAGCGCGCGGTCCCGATGCGAGGAAACCCAACTCCCTGAGGCGCTGACCACCCCCGACCCTCTGCTGGTGCCGTTCGCCGGCGGCGCAAGAGTAAAAGTCAGTTTTATCGTCGGAGCCGATGGGCGCGTGCACAGCCCGCTCATTCTCGAAAGCGCCGGTCCGGTGGGCGACCGCTACGTCCTGCAAACCGTTCGTTCGTGGCGATATCGTCCCGCAACCTGCAATGGCGTCCCCACGGAGTTCGAGGGAAGAATCGAGTTTTCCAGCCGTTGAGGCGCTTGCGCTAGAATGACAACAGCGACACTGCCGAATCGTGGAAAAAAACAGAAAACCCGCAAAGCCCAGTGAGCCATCGCACCATGCCGACGATGCTCAGCAAGGCACGGGTATGCACAACCCCGCGCTGGGCGAAATCTACCAGCGGCTGTATCCCGAAATCAGGCGAGCCAAGCCGAATCAGGACGCGATCGCTGCCGCTCTCCAAGCCATGCAAGACTTGGCGACGGAAACCGATTCTGAACAGAGCGGCGAAGACACCGCGCTCGAAGCCACCGAGACGACGACGACGGCGGCGGTGTGTCCCGTCTGCGGGCATCCCAATCGCGAAGGCAACCGGTTTTGTGGCAAGTGCGGACTTCTCGTGGAAGACGGCTCAGGCAGCGTCGATTTGCCTGAAGAATTGCCGCAGCCTCCCGAACTTCCCGCGTCCGCAGCGAGGAGCGACATTCCGGGTCCTGCGCCGAGGTCTGCGGCTGCTGCTCCAGGAACTCATCATTATCACCATCACTACCATCACCACTATTTCCGCTCCGAGCGTGAAAGCGCCGCGGTTCCGCGCGCCAACCCGGAAAGCGTCCGTGAGGCCGACCGCCTGAGGGTGGCTGCCGCGGCCAAGGGGGAGCCGATGAGCCGCGGCGAAGCTTCGGTCCGCCGGCTGACTCAGGAGTGGGTGCTGGCCTGCAATACCCGGCAGCTCGAAGAGTTGCTTGAGCTTTATGCGCCGGATGCGCTCGTGTTGCGCTCCAACCATCCGCCGGTTCGGGGCGCGTCGTCAATCCGCGAGTTCTTTGTGGCTGCACTCGATGCGGGACTGGGCGAAGCGGAAATTGAGCCGATCCGCGTGGAGGTCGCAGGCGATATGGCCTACGAAGCTGGGCGCTACAACGCGCTGGTACCCGCGACGGTGGGCAAGCGGCGCGAAGAACGCGGCCGCTATTTGTGGGTGTTCTCGCGGCAAAGCAATGGCCAGTGGAAACTCACCGCCGATTGTTGGTCGAGCGATCTTAACCTGCCCGGCGCCGAGTCGGATCTCCCCAAGACCGAGACGCGTACCGGAATCGAAAGTGGGCCGCCGCGCAAGGGCAGATAATCTGTTGTTTCGCCGACTCTGAGCTTTGCGTCTCAGCGGTTGGATAGCATTTCATCCTTACGTTTGCCCTCTCGATGATTCTTCGCGTTACCCAGGTATTCCAACGCCGAGCTTCTCCAAATCTCCGCGCAGATCCTCCAGCGTTTGCATTTCGATCGTGTGCATGCCTAATTTGGCGGCGCACTCCAGGTTCAGCGCCCGATCGTCGATGAAACAGCACTCCTCCGGCGATCGCTGCGTAGTTTCCAGCGCCAGGCGATAGATGTCGCGCTCGGGCTTGCGCAAGCCCACGAAGCAGGAACTGACGAAAAGACGGAAGATGTTTTTCAATCCATAAGTCTCAATACGATAGAGATTGAGTTCGCGGGACTCATTGTTGATGGTGCCCATGAAATATTTCCCCGTCCCAGCCAGGGAGCGGGCGAAGTTGAGAACGTCGGGGAAAGGCTGCGACAGCGAGAACATATAGTTCTTGAACGCTTCGCGCGTGAAGGGACGCGTGCGATAGAGCACAGTCCGGTCGAGATATTCGTCGAGCGTAATTTCTCCTCGCTCGAACGAAGAGACCACCATTTCGTGGCGGTCGTGAAACTCTTCTTCGTCGAGGTGAAAATGTTCAAGGGAGGCGGTGCGCTCGGCGTGATCCCAGGCATTAGTCAGCAGTACGCCGCCCACGTCCCAAAAAATGGCGCGAATGACAGGCAAGATGGAATCCTCCTGATTGGAGCTTTCTCAAGAGTGTAGACGCAAAGAGTGTTGATGAAAGCGTGTAGATGAATTTGGTGGAAACATTTGCGGGTCGAAGCCTGGGAGGCGGTTGCTCTTTTGCCACCCTAAGTTCGAATCGCTTCTGAATTCTTCTGATTCAGATCATCGATGCCGGCACCGGCTCGGCCGAGCCCGCGAGCGCATTGGGCCGCTTTCATTTGCTGGTTGGCCTCGTGCCATAAGCGGCGTCCCAAAGTGGGTCGAGTTATAGAGAGTGACCCACTACTGCAAAATCTTTCATATTGACAGGCGGTTGGATCGCGTAAAGAATTTGTTCTGGGTTACCGGTTTTACTTCCCTCCCAAGCACAGAGAATTGTTACGAGGACCAACGTGCTCTTCTGTTTACTTCATGGGTTTGCGCGGCGCGGACGGGCTTGGTTCGCGCCCGCGCGAGGCTTTTTGTTGGCGGCTTGCGTTCTGCTGGGAGTTCAAGCGTTCGGGCAAACGCGCGTTCCAGCGCCACGATCCGGGCACCCTGACGATATCAGCGTAATCCAGCACGTCGTTTTTATCGTCAAAGAAAACCGCTCGTTCGACAATTACTTCGGTACCTATCCCGGCGCGAACGGAGCCACCACCGCGGTCATCTCCACCGGGCAAACCATCAGTTTGTTGCGCACGCCCGACCCCATGCCGCGTGATCTGGGCCACGCCTGGTTTGACGCCCACACCGGCATGGACAACGGAAGCATGGATCTGTTTGACATTCTCGGCGAAGGAAGCATCAATGGGGACCTGCTGAGCATGTCGCAATTGACCCAGGCCGACATTCCCAACTACTTCAACTACGCGCAGCATTTTGTGTTGGGAGACAACACATTTTCCTCGCTGGCGGGGGCCAGTTTCGCCAATCACCTCTACACCGTGAGTGCCCAGTCCGGAAACGTGTTCGGCCAGGCGGATCTTTTGAACCAGAATGCGTGGGGATGCGATGCCACCCCGGAAATGTATGTTTACCTGTGGAATGACGACGACACGGTCAACACCGTGTTCCCATGTTTTACTTTCGAGACGCTGGCAGATGAAATGCTAAGCGCGGGCGTGAGCTGGCGTTACTATGCCTCTCCGCAGGGTTTATCGGGTTACTCGTATTCGACGCTGGACGATTTCAGTGCGATCCGCTACGGCCCGGGGTGGAGCAACGTGGTCAATCACACGCAGTTCAACAGCGACGCGCTCAGCGGCAATTTGCCCGAGGTTTCCTGGCTGATGGCGCTCGCCGGGGACGACGATCACCCTCCTTCAGCGGCCTGTCCGGGAGAGAATTGGGCGGTCAATACCCTGAATGCCATCATGAATGGCCCCGATTGGAATTCCACCGCAGTCTTTATCTTGTGGGACGATTTTGGAGGGTTCTATGATCACGTGCCCCCGCCCGTGCTGGATAAATTTGGCCTTGGCCCGAGAGTGCCGCTGCTGATTATTTCTCCCTACGCGATCGCAGGATATATCTCGCACACCCAGTACGAAGCTTCATCCGTGCTGAAGTTCGTCGAGGAACGGTTTGGCCTGCCGCCTCTGGCGGAGCGGGATGCGATCGCCAACGACATGACGGATAGCTTTAACTTTTCGCAGAATCCGATCGCTCCTTACATCCTGAGCCCGCGGGTTTGTCCTTTCATTACCCCGGATTTCTACTCGGGCGTCCAGTCGGTGGGAGGAACAAGTACAGCGGAAACCCTGACCTTTGTGAATCAAGCGTCGAAGGCGCTGACCATTTCCAGTATCGCGACCACGGGGGATTTCTCGCAGACCAATACCTGCCCGGCGAAGCTGAACAAGGCTCAGAGTTGCAATATAAACCTCGCCTTCGCCCCGACTGCGACAGGGCCGCGCACCGGCACGCTGACCATTACCGACAGCGACCCCAGCAGCCCGCAGGTTTCAAACCTCACCGGAACAGGCACATTTATTTCGCTCACCACACCCAAGAATTTCGGCACCGTCATTTACGGGGCGAAGAGTGCCCAGGCGATGACCCTGACCAACACAGGCGGCGCAGCCTTGGCCATTTCCAGCATCACCACCCGCGGACCGTTCACTGAGAGCGACAATTGTAGCGGCAGTGTTGTGGCCGGTGGCAGTTGCCAACTCACACTCAGCTTCGCACCAACTACATCCGGAATCGTCTACGGCGATGTCATCGTGAACGCCACCGATCCGGCTAGCCCGGTGATGATCAACTTTTCGGGAACCGGTAAGGCGATCCGGTTTACGCCGGGCAGCCTGACATTCGCGTCGCAGCCGGTCGGCACCACCAGCAAGCCGCAGAATATAAAAGTCATGAATCCCTCCACAACCGACAATTTGATTATGGGAGCGGTCACCGCCGCGGGAGATTTTGCCGCCGAGTCGAACTGCCCGCAAACGTTGTCACCCGCCGCATCCTGTACCATTCGCGTTACTTTTACTCCAACGCAGACGGGAGTGCGCACGGGCGCGGTCACAGTGATTGACAGCGATTTCAGAAGTCCGCAAGTGCTGGCTTTGACGGGGACAGGAAGCTAGCGCGGCTTGCGGCGCATGTGGGACGGCGCATGTCCAGAGCGCCTAATATCCAGCCGCGCGGTTCCCGACCGACGCTAATGTTTGTAGATCGTGGTGCTGGGGTGGTAGTTGCGCCAGTCGAACCAATAGTCTTTCAGTGCGGGGATGCGATCGAGGCATTTGCCCTGAGCCGGACCTGACGTCGCGCAGCCCTGAAAGTTCCACTCGCTGGCGGTCTCGGTATCCAGCAGAATCCAATCTTTGCTTTCGCTCTTAAGGAAGAATTCCGCATCATGGCCCCCGATGCGGCTGACGAACACGCGGAATGACTTACCATCCGGGCCCACGGCCACAAGCAAGGGTGTGCCGTGCACGCGGTCCAGAACCGGTGATTGCTTCACCAGCGCGTCCCAGGGATAAGCGCGGTCTGAGCCCTCGCTTTCGAGACCCACGACCACGTCTCGCGATTTCAGTTCCGTCCCCGGAAAGCTGATCACCACCGGATACTTGGCGACTTCCGGTTCCCAGTTGCTGTCATATTCCTTTACGTACTTGGGCACCTGAGCCAGAACGAGTCCGCCGGTAGTTTCGGATTTCCACTCTCCATAGGTGAGTTCGTCGCTGAGCACGAGTTCGAGCGACGCGCCCCGTAGCGGGCCATAGATGGCTTTGCCTGTGATCTGCTGCCACCACGTGCCGGTTTCCCGGTCGCGCATGAGGAAATTCTGGTTGTTGATGCCGGCCAGATAAAAATGCAACGTCTTGCCGTTCACGGATCGTGTCCACACCAGACCGGTGTGACAGAGCGTTCAATACGTGACCGCGACGGGGACGCCTCCGACCACGTCGTTCAGAACGTGGTGGTAGGCCATTTGGCTGATGGGATAAGCGCGAGCGTCACTGCCCAAGCGCACCGCCAGGATCATTTCTTTTGGGTCGAGCTTGCTTTGTGCTTCAGCGTCGAATCGCGGGCTGTCGACGGGATGGAACATCCACTCGAAGTAGTTGAGCCGAGCCATCACGGCGGAAAAAGTGACGGCCAGCAGCGTGAGCACGAGGAGTCCCTTGCGCCAGAGGCCAACGGTTCTCCAAAGAGCGAAGGCAGGGACGAGGCAGGCCAGGGCTGCGATCAGCGTACCCAGAGGAGCGCGCTGGCGTAGCGCCATCGCAAGCCAGAGCGCGCGCGGCCCCTGATAACGGAACGGCCGAATGACGAAGGCAGGAATGAAAAACAGCGCGATTGCAGCGCTGGCGCAGACGCAGAACACAGTCCAGATCGAGCGCCGGGCTTGGCGGCTCGTCTGCGGCCGATAAGCTCGTTCCAGTGGCGGCGCGGATGGCGGAACTGGCGACGACGCGTTCATCGGTTGATTGGGCGAATGCTCAAACGGTCTTGAGCCGTGACTGTAAGCCAAAGAGCGTGGCCGGGGGAATAGTATAAAAAATGAAGAACCCCGATCCGCGCAGCGGATCGGGGCGGTAGTAAGTCGAGCCGGTTGATTTACTGGGGCGTGTAATTCTGGTGATAGCTGAGGTCCACCACGTCCTGGAAACTCGGTGTGCCCGGAGGCAAATTCGCCGGACTCAGGAACAGCGTGTCAAACCAGAAGTTGCGTTTCGGCGCACCGTACACTACCGTGCAACACTTAAAGGTACCCGTGTTGTATTCCGCGTAGTACATGCTGACCAGCGACCCATCGTAATTGAGTATGGCCTGGTTGCCGGGGCTGGCGGCGTTCGAGCCCCAGTTTTCGAGGAGGCGCAAGAAGTTGTGCAACCCTCCGTCGGTGCCGAAGTCCTCACCTGCGGATGTTTCCCAGCCTGGCTCCGGGAATGGTATGTTTTTGCCTCCCGCAACCGCCATACGATAATAGGTCTGCGCGGAGGGTAGACGATTGCCGAGCGCGGTGGGGTTGTTCAGACTGTTTAGATCGGTCCAGTTGTCGGAGAGGATCGAGACTGCGTCGGCGATAATCGCCGCCGCGGAATGCGGTGTGGTGGTGTTGGTGCCCGCGCTGCTCCAAAATGGATCGGAGACGCCGCTGTTGTAGTCGCCTTGCACGTAAACCGGATTCTCTGAGACCACGGTAAATCCGCCGCCGTTGTTGTCCCAGCGCACGGGCAGGTAGCTGGTGCCGCCGCTCATGCCGCCATCCACCAGCTTTAGAGCGTGACGCGCGCCAGTCACCGCATTGGCCTGGCCGGTGGTGTTGCAGGCGAAGGTGGTGTTCGGTGCGGCGTTGATTTGAACGTACGGGTTCAGCGGCGTCTTAGTGTTTTGACCAAATCCGTTGCCAATGTTCGCAGCTCCCCAGTTGTCGAGGACTCCATTCTGATCTACGTCCTCGGGAGAGTAGGTGTAGTACGTGGCAGCCTCCTTGACGCCATCTGGCGTATTTGAGGTTACGGGCTGCGTCGAGTTTACGACATCTTCAAGGCCGGACTCCCCGCTGATCACGCCCGGCGGGGTCGCTCCGCCGTTAGACGCGTTCGGATCCGTTAACATGCCGCGATGATCGGAGAAGTACAACACGTAGCCATTCTGGTTGGTAAGATTCACTGACTTACCAGCGCCCGCGCCGAACGGACCCTTGCCCTCCAGCCACAGCGCCAGATTACCCACGTCGAGTTCCGCGGCGTTTATGATCCCGTTCACCGCGCAACCGTTGGGGTTGTCCCTCATTTCGCCTTCCCGGGGGTCATATAAATTGATGGGGTACCAGTTGTTCATGGGAGTTGCGCCGCCCGTAGGAGAGGTGGCGCTAGGCGAGAGCTGCTGCAGAATCAGGATAGCGTTCGGGTTGATTGAATTGCTGCCCGCGGACCCGTTCGGAGCAGTCAGAACCGTGTTATAGGCGCGCCCGAAGCCATACCCCAGCCATTGCGTCGTGATACCCACCCATTTGCCGCTGGCGCTGTTCAGGTATTCGACGCGGATCCAGGCGCCTACTCCGCCTGGGTTGGTCGGAGCGGTGGGCGGATTGGTTGTGAGTTCGCCGAGCAGAGGCCACGAGGTCCAGCCGTAGGCAAGGCCGGTGGCGGGGTTGATCGGCGGGGTCCAATTGGCATCCACGCTGGTGTTCGCCATGGCGTAGTATTCGGCGCCGCCTGCCGCTGCTCCTGCGGTGGTAAAAGCGGTTGCCACGGCTTGGGAACCATTGAGCGTAAATTGCACGTCTTGTCCGTCGAGGATAGGTCCGCGCTCTGGATGAAGGTCGGCCTGAGTGTCGGCCAGCAGGATACGAATTTCTGCTTTGTTGTACTCGCGCGATTGTCCAATCGTGCTGGTGGAAAGCTCGCCGGCCAGGGGTTTGCGAATGATCTGAATTGGATCGGTGCAAGGCGGCGGATTGCTGGTGCAGCTATTCTGCACGAAGGGCAACTGAAGGTTGCTCGCCCCGGTCGCCCCGTTTACGAAGAAGCCGTTGAAGGTTGACGCGGCGATACTGGGAAAACCTGGGTTTGCAGTACCGAGGGGAGTGCTGAGGGGTGGTATACCCCCGCTCCAACTGGCATCCCCTGGAATGGCACTTGGCAGCGAGATACAATTTGCCCCGGGCGGAGGGAAGGTATTGAGCGGACAGCCCGAACTTGCGTTGGGAGCGTACACCGTACCGCCATATCCGGACGAGGTAAGGTGACCGTTCTCCAGTCGATCCGTGATGATCTGGCCAAAAGCTGCGACCTTGTCGTCAAAAACCAGGTCCGCGCCGGAGGCGAGGAACAGGTTGCCGTTGGTGTGGACGCGGCCCCCAAAGCTGAAGTTGGGACCGGCGAAATAGCTGCAGTCGTAGCCGCAAAACACGCCGAACTGAAATACCGGAATCAGGGCCACTTCGATGCCGCGGGTCATATTCACCGACGCCCCAGTCGGCCGGGTGGCATTCACTTGCAACGTCATGGGAATGATTTCGGCATACAGCCCCTGGTCGGGGCCTGAGCTAATGGTATTGGACGTGGTTACGGGGTTGCCGTTGGCATCGGTAGCGTAGGTGATGCCCTCAGTGTAGGTGACCGTACCCACCATTGCCGGGGTGGGCGGAAAATTGATCAAGTTCTGAATCTGGCTGTTGATGGGCGAGGCGCTCGTCTGGTAGAGCGAGGACAGGTCTGCCGTCAGCTTCTCCATGCCCGACTCGGCGTCATAATAGGCGATATTGTCTTCCAGGCCATTGCCTCCGGCGCGTACTTCATTGCTCACCATAAACAGGAGTCCGACCGCCAGCCCCGAAAGCAGGACCATGATCAGCAGAGCCGCGATCAGGGTAAAACCCCGCGTGCTATTCTTCGACTTGGACTTCGACTTCGACCTTGACTTTGATTTCCCTATACTCGTCCCCATGTATGTCTCCTCGCTCCCCTGAAACCCCTCACTGGTAGGTGTTGCGGAACGCCATGTTGCGTGCGCTGATCGATGTCGCCAGATACATGTTTTGTGACCGATTGCCATTCGGCGTCAAACTCTCTCCCATGACCACCAGGTTGATTTTCTGAATCAAGTTGGGGGATTCGCCCACTCCGATGGGATTGGGTTCGTTTGCGTCCAGCACGTTGGTGGTGGAGTTGTATACGTCATAGGAGAACTGCAGATTAATGATATTGTCGGCCACTGGCACGGGGGTTAATCCGTTTACCTGGCGCATCAGGCGCGGAAGCTGGCCGTTGGTTGGAACTGTTAAGTAGTAGGTAACGGCGAAAAGGCGGTAGGCCGTGGTGGGAGTACCGGCGGCGATCGCCTGAATGTTATTGGTGATGCCAGGGGCCGCGCCCGGCTGGTTCACGTTTAACGGGTCGGTGGCAGCAAAGCTGATGCCGCCCGCAGTCAGCCCCGTAACTTCGCCCACCGCGTTGCCCGCGGAATTGCTAAGTAGAATGAGGTCCCCCACCTGGATGCCTCCGGGAGAATTGATCGCGACCGGGGCGGGAATATAAATCGGGTTAGGCGCCACGGTGATCGAGGTGCCATTTGACCCGGCGGGAAAAGTCACGGTGTACTCAAACAGCGGAAAATTGTAGTCGGCATAGACCACCGTGATGCTGTCGTTAACCTGTCCTGGAGCGGAAGGAACTGTCGCGTTGCCTTGCACGCCGTTGCTGTACCCGGGGATGATTCCGTACATGTAATTGTTCGTGTACGTATAAGCGGGAACGTAGCAGGTGCCGCTCTGATCGCAACCGTATTTCTCAGGGGAAGATCCACCTCCGGTGGGCAACTGGACCCCGCCGGTGGGCAAGCCTGCGCCGGCCATGTTGATGTCCTTATTCATGATCTCCATGGCGGCACGCATGTTTTGCTGGCCCTCGATGCGTTGTGCAACGATAAACGTGGAATCCATGCCGGTCTTGAACAATGAGGTCAGAGCGGCCATAACGATGAGACCCAGGGCCATCGAGATCAGAAGCTCGATTAGAGTGAATCCGCTGTCGTTCTTTCCTGCTTGCATCTTCATAATCCTCACCAGTGCTTAGCGGTATGTCGAGATCAGGGCATTCACGGTGTAATCGCGCGAAGCCGTCATCCCGGGTTTGGTATAGGAAACGGTGACCACAATCTGTTTCAAATTGGGGTCGATGGTGACGCCATCGCTTTCCAGTACGCTATTGATGGCAATCGTCCGGGTGAAGTTGGCCAGGCTCATGGCCACGTCATCCGCGGTTCCCAGGATGCCATCCGGACCGGGAAGGACTACGCATTCCGGGCCGGCCGGGCAGATCCCGTTAGCTGGATAGTTGATGTCGTCCACGGTGCCCACCAGGCCATCCGGGCCGGCTGCGAGAAGCTGTGTTGGGCCGGCGGTGAAGATGCCGTTGGGGAAGTTGGCGATTTGAGCGAACACGATCTGCTGGGTGTTGCGGGCGGTGTAGATGCTCTCCATCGCCTCCAGGGCTTTCTGCCGCGCAATCAAATCCTCCTGGGCCGACTTGGTCGCGCCTATCGCCGTTCCAAACACGGCGATCAGAGCTACCAGGCTAATGGTCATGATGGCGATTGCGATCATGACCTCAACCAGCGAGAAGCCGCGCTGGGATTGGCGGGCTGGCATTCGAGTCTTTGGGTTTCGCGTCATGGTTATTGTTGTACCCACGTGTTTACTCCCGCCTGCAAATACAGGCGCCATCCACGGATTCTGCCCGTGGCGCCGAAAACGGTAATTGCCCGCGAACTGTAAAGGTCGCCGGCGCGTCCCATGTAGAGCACTCCGCTGTTCCAGTTGCCCAGCAGATCCTGGGAAGAACCGTCGGGCATGAACATGACATAGTCTTGGCTGCCCAGGCCCATGCCTTGATCGAAGTCAATGGCGACGGTCCCAGCGCCAAACCCATCCGGCACGGCCGCGGCAGTGCTGGGATAGCCTGCCTGCGTCGAGAACGTGACGTCTGGCGGCAGGGTGAGAGTGTCGACCACCACCGGCGCGGGCGAGACCGGCACGGCGTAGTCCCAGCGCGCAATCGTGATGGTGCTCGGGTTGGGGGCGCCCGGGTTTGTGAAGGTTACGATGTAGCGTTTGCGCTGCACGATAGACAGATTCTGGTAGTTGCGCAATGCCATCAACGTCGTGTCGTAAGCGGAGCTGACGTTGTTCTGCTTCATCATGGGCAGCAACGCGATGACGGAAACAGCCGCGACCGTGAAACCGATGGCGACGACGATCATCATTTCCAGCAGTGAGAAGCCGTTTTGTTTTCTCGATGCCATAATCCCTTGCTGGGCGAACCGCCCGATTCTCCAAATGCTGGCCGCTCTTGGCGCCGGCCGCGCGCCGGTGTCCGAAAAACTCAACCGCCTGACCGGCCGAAACCTGCGTTGCTTGCCGGGAGAGCAATCCGAAGCGCACTTGCTGCGGGGAGGTAGACTTCATCCTAGGAAGGCGCTCCAGTGGCGTCAAAGCACGACGGTGCAATGCCGGGACATTGGCCTTTTGTAATTGGAGTGGTTACCCACGTCACCGCATTGACTCTGCTTTACTTAATGCGTTTCTCACGACGCTAGTCCGACGGGGGCGTGACTCCGGTAACTTGTCGGCGGAACCGGCGTGATCCTACGATGGATGTCAGGTATGACTTACTCGTCGCTGCTGGTGTGCAAAGAAGACGCTTCGGCCCAGGTGCTGCGCCGCGTCCTGGAAGAACTCCACATTCAGGTCGAGTCCTCCGGCGACTCCGCCCGCGCCGCCATGCGCCTGGCGCAAGAGCGTTTTGACCTCATCATTCTCGACTGCGAATCGCAGGCCGACGTGGTTGCGCTGCTGCGTGAAATGCGGCAGTCACGGTCGAACGATGCGACCCTGGCCGTGGCCGTGGTGCCCGGGCAGGAGAGCATCCGGGAGATGTTCTCGCTCGGCGTCAACTTCGTGCTCTATAAACCGGTCTCCTACGAGCGCGCGCTGAGCAGCCTGCGCGCGGCACAGGCATTGCTGGGCAAGGACAAGCGCCGGAACCCGCGCGCGCCCGTGCATACCCAGGCGACGATCGATTACTCCGACGTGGCCCAGGCCAACGCCACGCTGGTTGATCTGGCCGAAGACGGTATGGCAGTGCACTTCGGCCAAAAGTTTCCGCCCACTTGCAAGGTTTATTTCCAGTTTCAATTGCCCGGACAGACGGCCAGCGTGCGGCTCTCCGGGCAGGTCGTTTGGCAGGATTGGAATGGGCGGGCTGGAATTCAATTTGTGAATGTGCCGCAAGCTTCGCGCCGCGTGTTGCGCGAGTGGTTGCGTGTGAGCATGCAGAATGCGCCGAAGCAGCAGCCTCTGCCCTCGGTTGAGGTGGAAGTGGAGCATTCCATCGCGGCGCCGGAGGGCCATGCGGCAGTCGAGACACCGCGGGAACCGGTCGCCAAGGTTCCCATTGCCAAGGCCAACGTGCCGGCCAACTCCAACGTAAAGTCCAAGACCGAGGCCAGCGAAGAAAACACGCCGGCTGCGAGTCATCCCGACCCAGGCGATCGCCGCGGGGAAACGCGTTATCCGTGCCGCATTGGGGCGGAGGTCTACACATCCGGGACTTCGGTGCGGAACTATTGTCATCTGAGCGATCTGAGCTCGGGAGGATGCTATCTCGAGATTCCGCTGGCCTTTCCCGCGGGCACACGAGTCGAGATCGTGGTGCGTACGCAAGAGATCAAAATGCACCTGAGCGGAGAAGTGATGTCTTCGCATCCAGGCTACGGGATGAGTATCTCATTCAGTTTAGAAAACAAAAGCGATCGCGATGGAGTGCAGCAGTTGATCGATTTCGTGGCCGCTACGGCCGAGAGCTCCAGCTAGGGCGGCTTTCAGCTGTCAGCTCTAATCCAAGTTCTGGGTAGAGGCTGGTGTTTCTTGCGGCTTGGTTTCCAGCTTTCGACAGCCGGTTCCGGCTGTGGATTTCTCACTGAAATAAACTTTGGCTGAGGTTCCCGGAATGGGACCGTTTGCCTGTTTGCGGACTGCGAACCATGAATGTGAGTGGTGAATGGGTATCCCCCACCCCGCTTGGGCTATTGGAATCATCGGGTTAGCAGGAAATTCCTCCTAAATCCGAAGGTCTAAAGAACTTAGAAGTCAAAGTCTAGACAACAAAGAACTTGGACCGGCGACGATGCGGGCTCACCCGACCGTCTCGGCCTCGACCATGATCGCGCAGTTGAGATTGCGGGTGCAAGGTTGGATGTCACAGAGCGTTGTGGATTTCTTGGTTTGGCGCACGATCGACGGTCTTGTTGTGGCCAAGGTTATAGGATCGCGAATGCCCGCCCTTTGCAAAAACCGCAAAGGATGGGCCACTCGCGATCGACTTGTTCTCGCATTGTCTGCCTGACCGGAGACGCTACTGCGGGAAATCGCCCGATTCCAATCCTTGCTCCCCTATGACTATTAACGCCCAGCTATCTGCTTGATCGGTGACACCATGCTGCGACAGCACTGAGGTAGTTCCGTATTCATGAACAGATTGCAGAACAGTCCCGTCCGGATCCGTCAAGTACAGAAGTTTATACGGGCTTGATTGGTCTACGGCACCTGAACATAATTGCCCTGGAGTACACACTTGCATATCCCATAGCCAGGTCGCCCAAGGGGCCGAAAATGCCCCAGGAGTGGGACACAGAAAGCGACCGCAACTACCAAGTTGATAGGGCCGCTGAACGCCGAACTGAACGGTAGTAAATGAGCCCGAATAGCTAAGGCTAATCGAGGAAGCGATGTTTAGATTCAGGTCTATGATCGTCGCGATAAGCTCGTCACCCCCTCCAAATCCGCTCTCGAGAAAACCCATCATCACGTCGCCGGGGTTAACAGGGAAGTTGAGAAACGGAACAAAAATGAATCCAAAAGTGACAAGCGCCCCAAAGGTGGTGGGACCAGGACAATAGGCCGGCACGCCGCCTGGAAAGTTCGGCGGAGATGTGCAGGATCTATTTTGAGTCGTACCGAGAGAAACACTGAGGGAGTTCGCATTCGAGGCCGAAATTGTGACAAGAGAACTGCCGTTGGTAGATGGTGTTGGAACCAGCCATCTAGCGAATGCCTCGTCATATCCGACGGTCGATGTGTCACTGATTCCGGCCAGTTGCTGCGACTCGACGAGGCCGGTCAGTATTCTTGCCGCTCCTCCCCGCCGCTTGGCCTTGGTGGCGGCGCCATCGACCCGATACTTTGGAGCCACGAAGCGAAGAGAACGGCTAAAGACCTCACGCCAGGCCGCATAACCCGGACCCGACTCAGCCTTCGGGGGCCGAGGTATGCCATATTTATCTCGCTCCTGATCCGTTGCGTTCAGGGCGCGAAAGTCTGCCGGGGGCGCTGGAAACGTCCTGATCTTAGGGATTTTCTGGATAGGTTGGGGCCTTGCCTGATGAGGGCTCTCTTGGGTAAACCCACGCCCCTCATATAGCAGCCCAAGCGTCAGGATGTAAGCCAGCACAACGCGAGAACGAAACGAGTAATAGTGAAGCACGGGCATCCTCCAGACTTTATGGTTGGAAGAACATGAGCGTGTCTTTTCCGAGCACACTTACGGTCGAGATAACATTGCCGTTCGAGTCGGTAAAGTAGAGAGGAGTAAGAGTGCCAGTGCCCGGATAAATGAAGGAGCCCGCTGGGCTGGTCAGGGTCGCATAAGCATCCCACATGAACAAGTTTCCATAGTGAGCCATTGAAACCGTGCTTGGCGTACCCGTACCAAAGATCTGGCCGCCTGGATCTTCTACTATCCAATCAGCTAAGGCATAGTTGATAATCAGCGGAGTCGACTGATCCATCACATACGAATCAGCGTCGCCAGTGGTCAGGTCAAGGAAAAAATAGCTCTGAGCCGCTTCACTGCCTCCTCCGAAGGGAAAACTAAAATCGAACATCGGAGTGATATCCACGAGCACGGCATCCCCCGGATTTACGGTAATTGGCGGGTGCATATCCATGACTCCGCCTGTTGATTCCGATGAGTTGCTCGATATAACTGTAGAAAAGGGTCCATACGAGAAACCGCCAGTGAGCGGTCCGGGGGACTCCACCGAAATACCAGCTTGGATTAGACCATCATTAACGCCAAGATTATCGTAGCCATCTATTCCAATCCACTCTGCAACGTTAGTAACGCGGTTTGGATTTGATCCGTCCACATTTGGACACGTCATGATCGCTCTAATGTCAGTGATTGCAGAAGGAGATCCAAACGCAACGGGGCCGTTGGGAACGCCATTGTTGAAGACGGTGCCCGTCGGGTTTCCGTTCAGCATTCCGCTCCAATTAGGGTTGAACGTGTATGTCTGCATGATTGGACGCGGACGCGGGTGAATAGATCGTAGGCGGTTCTTGTCCCCAGTCGATAAAGGTCGATCGGCGAAGCGAAGTGGCCTGGAGAATGTCGTTTTCCATTGGCGGTACCGGACTGAGTGTGTGTCTGGAGGCCGGCTCGGAAAGCCATACCGCGCGAGCTCTACGTCTGATGCACCTACAGGATCGAAGTTGGCGGGCGGTCGTACGTGGCGAAATATTCCGGGGATGCCGGTAGAACGCAATCCCAAACTCGCGAGTTCTTCCTCAGAAAGGCCCCGCAATCCGACCATTCGAGCGGTTTCCTTGTTCGCGGGGGGCGCCGCTTGTGCAGCCGCGAGCAATAAACTAATCGAAAAGGTGGTAATGATGCCGAGGACGAAGATCGGCTCAACCCTCTTGCGTATTTCTAGCCTGCGGGGCGTTGAGTTCTGGAGTTTTGTTTCGTCGGACATTTTTACCTCCTTGGACTAATGAAAACAGGATAGCTCGCCTCAACCGGAGGTTCCGTCGCACAGGCCGAAAGCGCGACGATTATACACCTAGTATTTTTTTGGACACGTCGGGTGGCTCGGCCCAAAGCGGGCATTCTACCCTCGACCGCCCCAAGCGCACCTTGGGCGGCGCACCCGGGCTGTCCCCAAATGGCCGGCGGCGGCGGTGGTGGTCACTTCGCTGCGGTGGTTTCTTCCGCCACGGCCTTCCGGAAATAATCCAACGACATTAGCAGTCCGGTCTCGAGATCAATCCTGGGTTCCCAGCCCAGCAGTTGGCGGGCTTTGGTGATGTCGGGACGGCGCTGCTTGGGATCGTCCTGGGGCAGAGGTTCGTACCGGATTTTGCTTTTCGATCCGGTCACTTTCAGCACGAGCTGGGCGCACTCGAGAATCGTGAACTCATTGGGATTGCCGATGTTGACCGGCAGATGCTCGGAAGATTTCGCGAGGCGCATGAAACCATCGATTTCGTCGCTGACGTAGCAGAAGCTGCGGGTCTGTTTGCCGTCGCCGTAGACTGTGAGGTCTTCGCCGCGCAGCGCCTGCTTCATGAAATTGGGCACGACGCGCCCGTCGTTGAGTTGCATGAGCGGGCCGTAGGTGTTGAAGATGCGGACGATGCGCGTATCGACCTTGTAATAGCGGTGATAGGCCATGGTGACGGCTTCGGTGAAGCGCTTGGCTTCGTCGTAGACCGAGCGCGGTCCGATGGAATTCACGTTGCCCCAGTAGGTTTCTTTCTGGGGATGCTCCAGCGGATCGCCGTAACACTCGGAGGTGGAAGAGACGAGATATTTTGCGCCGTATTTGCGGGCGACATCGAGGGCGTGAAAAGTTCCGAGCGATCCGACCTTGAGCGTGGCAATGCCGTGGATGGTGTAATCGACCGGACTGGCGGGGCTGGCGAAGTGGAAGACGTAATCGACTTTGCCGACGTCGAAAGGCTCGCAGATATCTTTTTCTACAAACTCGAAAGCCGCCGCATTGCGGAGATGATCGAGATTGGAGCGGCGGCCGGTGAGCAGGTTGTCGACGACAACCACGCTCCAGCCTTCGGCGAGCAGAGCGTCGCAAAGATGAGATCCGAGGAAACCGGCGCCGCCGGTGACCAGAGCGCGTGGTTGGCTCATGCTTTCTTGCCGTTTCCGTTTTTCAAAACCGCGGCGGGCACGCCATCCGGGTGCGAGGCCGAACGGCCAACGCTGTAATAAGTAAAGCCGTGCGCCGCCATTACTTCGGGATCATATAGGTTGCGGCCGTCGATTACGATGGGGTACTTGAGTTCCTGAGCGAGGCGGTCGAGATCGAGATTGGAGAACTCTTCCCACTCGGTGAGGATGAGCAGCGCATCGGCGCCGCTGGCGGCTTCATAGGCCGAGTTGGCGAATTTGATGGACGAACTCATGGCTTCCTGCGTGCGCTCCATGGCGGCGGGATCGTAGGCGGTGATCTTGCAGCCTTCCTGCAGTAGCGCCTGCACCAGGAAGAGCGCGGGCGATTCGCGAATGTCGTCGGTGCCGCCCTTGAAGGCGAGGCCGAGCACGCCGAGGTGCTTGCCGCGGAGGGTCCATAGCGCGCTGCGCACCTTGCGCAGAAAGCGCTCACGCTGGTCCTCATTGATGCGCATGACTTCATCGAGCAGGCGGAAGTCGTAGCCGCATTCGCGGGCCACAGCGCGGAAGGCCATTACATCTTTCGGGAAGCAGGAACCGCCGTAGCCGATGCCGGGATTGAGAAATCTGGGGCCAATGCGGGAATCGGTGCCGATGCCATGGCAGACCTGGCCTACGTTGGCGCCCACCGACTCGCAGATGGATGATACGGCGTTGATGAAAGAAATCTTCATGGCGAGGAACGCGTTCGAGGCATGCTTGATCAATTCTGCACTCTTGGTGCTGGTCACAATGATGGTCGCGGGGATGGATGTGCGGTCGGGTTGAGGAATGGCATCGCTGCGTTCGTAGTAGCTGCCGCTGGTGAGCGGGGCATAGACTTCGCGCAGAACCTGGGCGCAGCGTTCGTTATCGCAGCCGACTACGATGCGATCGGGAAAAAGAAAATCGGTGACGGCCGTGCCTTCGCGCAGAAACTCAGGGTTGGAGGCGACGTCAAAGGACTCGGGGTCGGCGCCATTGCGCAGAATGATTTTGCGAACCCACTCGCTGGTATAGACCGGAACTGTGCTTTTCTCGACGATAACTTTGTAGCCGTCAACAGCAGCGGAAATTTCCCGGGCCACCGATTCGACATAGGAAAGATCCGCGTCTCCGCGCTCGGTGGGCGGGGTGCCTACGGCAACAAAAATCGCTGAACTGGCGCGGACCGCTTCGTGCAGATCGGGGGAGAAAGTGAGGCGATGGCCGCGATGCCGGCTCAACAATTCGGGCAGGAAGTTTTCATGGATCGGCACCTCACCATTCTTGAGGGCCGCCAGCTTGCGCTCGTCGTTATCAACCAGAACAACGTCATGGCCGAGGTCGGCGAAACAGGCTCCCGCCACTAACCCCACATATCCGGAACCGACAACCGCAATGCGCATGTTTCAGACTCCCTGGACTAAACATCGTCGAACTGAAGATCGTTGAATAGAAAATCGAGATCGCGGAATATCCTCGCGTCTAGAGCGCTTGTGCGCAGATTCGCGTGGGGAGAAGCCAAAAGCGACGGCCTCGCTTAAGCATATCGAACTGACCCAAGATAAGCAGATTTTAACAGGTCTATTGCACAAAAGGAGGTTACAAAAGACTCCGCCACGATCTTCACTATTGCGTTCCAGACTGTTTTGGGACTCGGGCCGGGCGGCTCAGCATGTCCAGCCTTTGCTGGTGGCCGGAAGTCCGAATGAGTTTGGCTAGCCGATTTTGCCTGGTTTCTTCTCTTTTCGCGCTGACTACCCACGAACTGGCGGTACGGCGATAACCGGGAGGCTGCGATTGGAAAAAGTTCCAGGCTCTTTTTTGGGCACGGAACTGCCGCTCTGCGGCTGGATCGAGTTTCGCGGTGTAGCGCTGTTCGTAGGAATAGGATCGAGACTGATCCTGGGCCCCTTCAAATGCCTTCAGACCTGCAAGATGCATGAGACCAAACTTGGTGAGCTTTTGCACACGTGCGATATTGACCGCGCTCCAATTGCTCCTGGGTTTTCGCGGTGTGAAGCGAACGCGATAAGCGGCAGGGTCGACGCTGTTGCGGACGCCGTCGATCCAGCCGAAACAGAGCGCTTGGTCTACCGCCTCGGAATAGGTGATGCTTGGCCTGCCTGATTGCTTTTTGTAAAAGCCGATCCAGGCTTCGGCGGCGCCGGCGTGGTTCTCTCCCAACCAGTTTCGCAATTGGGATGGAGTTGGAAAGAAGAGGATTTTCATGACCGCGCCCGGTGTGTAGTTTATTGCAGCGTGCAACTTCTTGCATCCGCAGGGTGCCAGACGGCAGAAGCGAAGACTTGGAAGCCCCATTGTCATATTGACAACCCAGGACTTTGGAGCCACACTCCGCTCAGACGCCGATTGTCTTAAATCTGCTTCTGACATGGCCCATTCTTCCATGTTCGAGTCCGAACCTTCGGAGTCTGTCTCACCCGCCACCTCAGGGCCTCGGACACGACCGGGAGAAACCTCTTCGCGAGAATTAGGACTCACTTCAGGGAGTGATCTGGCGGAATTGGCGGCGAGGTTTGCACGGCACGGCGCAGGCCAGGTTTCGGCGCAGCTATCGGCCGATCTTGCGCTTCAGGTAGTACTCAACGAAATCGTACAGCAGGCCTGCCTGGCTACGGGAGCCGCCGGCGCCGCAATTGTTTTGGCCAGCGCCGGGGAAATGGTTTGCCGTGGGAGCACGGGCAGCGTGGCGCCCGCACTCGGGGTGAAGCTCGACACGGAGGGTGGCTTGTCGGGCGCCTGCATCAAGACCCGGCTGGCGCTACGTTGCGACGACGCCCTGACCGACCCACGAGCCGACGCGGAAGCGTCGCGCCGACTGAGTGTGCGCTCGGTGCTGATCGTTCCTTTGGTAGGGCCTTTGGTAGAGAAGGTGGAGAAGGATGCGCGGAACGAACTGCAGAGAAGTGAACTGCAGAGAGACGAGTTGATCGGCGTCTTCGAAATCTTTTCACCGCGGCCGTCGGCGTTCAGCGAGCGGGACCAGCGCACGCTGGAGGCGCTGGCACAGCGCGTTCTCGAGAACTTGAAGCGAGCCAGCGAACCCTTCGCGCTTCCCGGAAATGGAAGCGGCCCGGCTGTGGCCGGCTCTGCGGAACCCAGAGACCGGGTTCAGGCAGAAGCAGGAGCGAAGCCAAACGGACTTCAAAACAATCATAAAGACGAGTCCGCGGATTCTTATAACGCGACGGACTCTTATATCGAGGAGCACGCTCAGCGCCCGCCGCGCAGGGCTGACCTGCTCAGCTTCGGGCTTGGTCTTGTGGTTTTTGCCTGCGTGGCGTTAATGGGTGCGCGGGCCGGGCTTCGACTAGGGTGGTGGCCGGCTCTGGTCCGGCATGAACAGCAGAGCACGGCTCCTGGCCGCGTTCCCGCCAACCCGTCTCAAGCAAACTCTACGCTGCTGGTTAACGCGGCTGCCGCACAAGCTGCGAGTGTGGCGGCGAATGGAAGTGCCGGCAAATCGGCCGCAGCGGCCGGAACACCCAACGCCAGCCGGAGCCAGCCCGAGAGCAACGCTGCCCGGGCGGCAGATTCGCCGGTGCCGGTGGGCACACTTCTGGTCTATGAAAATGGGAAAGAGGTGTTCCGCATGCCGCCGGCTAAAACCCCGGTTGGGCGGGAAGCTGGCGCCAGTGGCGGCGAGGGGCAGCACGCCTCTTCGTTCGGGCCGTCGTTCGGGCCGGCAGTCGGGCCGTCTAAGGTGATTGACCTTTCACCGGGTGCTGCGGACAGCAGTTTGCTTCATCGCGTTGAACCCACTTATCCCGAGCAGGCGCGGCAGCAGCAGATCCAGGGTGCGGTGGTGCTTGATGTGCATATCGGGCGCGACGGAGCGGTCGAACAAATCAAGCTGGTGAGTGGCGATCGGTTGCTCGCTGAGGCGGCAACTGCAGCGGTAAAGGAATGGCGATTCCAGCCGCGTGTCGCGGATGGGGTTGGGGTTGAGATGCAGACTCGCATCACCATCAAATTCCGCCTGCCCCGCTAGACGGGCGTCAAGCGCTCGGAGGGAGGGATAGGCTTCCTTAATATTAGTACGCGAATTGGAATCGCGCGTTTTTGCTCTGGATCTTCGACCGGGCTGAATCTCCGCTGAAGACGACGAAGAAGAAGACTTATGTAGCCGTTTTCCGAATCGTGACCGGCACGCTGGTGGCGGGACGCGCGGCAGCGGGAACGGGCCGCGCGTGGCGGCGGGATGAACCGGGGACGCTGGGGCGCGTGCCACTCCTGGTGTTCAAGGCGTAAAGCACGACCTCGACTCGACTGGAAACGCCGAGTTTATCGAAAATGCGGAACAGATAGTTCTTCACCGTATGTTCGGTTAGCTTCAGGCGCTGGGCGATTTCGCGGTTGGTCAGTCCTTCGGACACGCACCGCACAACATCCACTTCGCGTGCCGAGAGCAGCGAGTTCCCGTTCAGATTCAGGCGATTGGCTAGCGCCGGTTCGGTGAGCGCTTGCAGGACATAGTGCAGTTCCTGGCTGCTCGCCCACACCTGGCCGTTGTGTACGCATTGAATGCACTTGGCCAGCAGCCGAAAAGGCTCGGTGCGACAGAAAACTCCCGTGGCACCGGAGCGAAACGCGTCGACCACGGCGGACTCTTCGGACGAATCCAGAAGAACGATGACGCGAGTCTGAGGAGATGAGGCGCGGATTTCACGGGTAAGCTGAAATCCACCAGCTTCGGAAGACCCGAGTTTCGCACTGATGAGGGCGATGCCGGGCTTCGTACGCTCGACCTGGGCCAGAATGTCGGAAGACTGCAAAGGAGATTCAGTCACAGCGAAAGTCTTGGCGCGGATCAGCGCCTCCACCAGGAGTTGGGTGCTCATGGGGGTGTCGTCGGCGACCAGAACGCTGATGCACTCGGGTTCGGATGAAATATTTGCCGCGCTCATATATGAGAAAAAAGTCTCTGGTCCCGGTTCGTGGTTATAAGCACTAACTTTCTGTCTAGAAAGTGTTCTGTTTTGTTTGCGATTGGCCGAAATTGAATGTGATGTGCCCAGGGTGATGATGGTCCGCGCTCCACCCTCTAAGGACTAGAGTATGTGGGTCTTTCAGATGCGTAAATGGCACGTTGGGGCTATGACCTTGTAGTAATTACCGCAGTAATCAGCCCCTGCCGCACGCCAGAGGGCAGCGCACCCGTCCCTAAGGTGCGGTGGAGGAGGCCAGGGTGAACAAAGTTGCAAGATCGGAGTACTGGAGGATCTACCCGAAGCGGGGTCGGGATCCGGTTTCCAGAAAATTTGCTGCGTTCCAAAGCCGGAATGGAAGCTACAGATCGTTTATTTGCAATTATATCCACATAGAGACTTTCGTCCCCTGCACTTTAGGCAACTTGCCATAAATTGCACACACACGTAGTCTGATCCCACTTGAGCCGGGGAGATTTCTCCCTGGGATGCGTTCCGAGTTGGACACGAAGTACTTAGCGTAAGGATCCCCCCCGTCATAGCCGCGGTATTGGCAAATTTGCACCAAGGTGCTACCAAGCGCCGGTGGCGCAATTCCTTTTCCTTCTTTCCGGAGTCACAAAATGTGACTCAGAGGGCGGAGCTGTGAGCGCGGGCAGCCAACTACTTCCGTTGAATACACCCACAGCAGAAAACATCGCGCTGTTGAGCCAACCCCGTTGGTACGCGATTCGCACGCGTTCGCGGCACGAGAAGATGGTGCACGAGCAGTTGCAGACTCAAGGCATCGAAACATTTCTCCCGCTGGTCAAGCGCATTCACAAATGGAGTGACCGCAAAAAAGAAGTCGAGGTGCCGCTGTTCTCAGGTTACACCTTCGTACGCCTCGTGCTCTCGTCCGGCGATCGTCTGCGGGTATTACAAGCCCATGGTGTAGCGGGCTTTGTGGGCAGAAGCGGTGCAGGAACCCCCATCCCTGATCACCAGATCCACGACATCAAGACCGTCCTCGAAAATCGCATCCCTTTCCAGGATCATACTTTCCTGCAAGTCGGCCAGCGGGTGCGGATTCGCGGTGGAGCGTTGGACGGAATCGAAGGCATTCTGGCCGCGCACCACGACGATCATAGCCTGGTGATTTCGCTCGAACCGATCCAGCGATCACTTTCGATTCGTATCGACGGATACAACATCGAACCCCTGTAGTCCGTAATGGTTGCGCGGAAGACGCGGAATTTTTTGCCTCCCCGGTTGCCCCCGTTTGTCCCCGCAAATGATTTCTCCCAATCCTGAACACCCTAAATGGCAGACCGACTCGATTCGGCTGCTGGTTCGCAAATCGATATTCCCAGCCAGGTGCATTCACCCGAGGTTCTAAATTATGCCTAACGTCGCAGACAACGTGGTTACGAAGATCAACAATAACGGCAGTGGCGAAAATCTTGCTTCCGATTCTTGGCACTCCGCGGGACAAATCGGCGAGGTGGCTGCTGCCATTGAGCCGCCGGTGCTAAATTTCTCGCTGCGCAGCTTCCGGGACGAAGCGGAGATCCGGGCCATCAGTTCCGCACTGACGCGGACGTCCTGGAACCGCAAGCGGGCCGCCAAGCTGCTTAGCATCAGCTATCGCGGACTTCTGCTGAAGATTCGCCGGCACAACATCACGCCCGCTTCGGGCAACGGGAGGACAACTTCTTCCGCCGCGGCACCGAAGGTGGACTAGAATTCCCCGCAGGGGCGCGACCCTAGCGGGCAGAACCTCGGCAGATTGTCGCGCCGCAGTCGCGAGGTTTTGCGGTCCGTCTTTCGTCTCCGGCGCCAGGCAGATTCACGGGAAAAACATGAACATGAACATGAAAATGATGAAATCGCCAATTCGAATACTGATGTTGTTATTGGCCGGTGTGGTCTGCAGCGCGGCCCAGACGGTATCGCCGGCGGCTGCCACCGCTTCCGTGCCGGAGGTCGGCGGGACCAAGACGATTCCGGCGCCCACTACTCCGCAACTGCAGCCCCGTTATCCGCGCTACAAAATCGCGTCCGGCGACTCGTTCGACGTAAACTTCGAGCTCAGCCCGGAATTCAACCAGACGGTCACGGTGCAGCCCGATGGCTTCGTGACTCTGCGCGGCGTGGGAGATATCAACGTAAGCGGACAGACCGTCCCCGAACTGAGCGAGACTCTGAAGCAGGCCTACAGCAAGATTTTGAACGATCCTCTGATCGTCGTGATGCTGAAGGACTTCGAGAAGCCCTATTTCGTGGCGGATGGGCAGGTCGGGCATCCCGGCAGGTATGATCTGCGTGGCGACATCACGGTGACGGAAGCCATTGCCATCGCGGGCGGGTTTACAGAAGCGGCGAAGCACTCGCAGGTGCTGCTTTTCCGGCGGGTTTCCGACGAGTGGGTCGAGGCCAAAATCATCAACGTCAAGAAGATGCTGAAGGCCGGCAATCTGCACGAGGATGCGCACCTGCACCCCGGAGATATGATTGTTGTGCCGAAGAACGCGCTCTCGAAGATCTCACGTTTCATCCCCACCAGCAATATGGGAGCCTTTACTCAATTTCCCCTCTAGCGGCAAAGCGGCAACAGGAGGAGTTCTTAAGCTTATGACTGACCAAAATTTCACTTCGTCGACCCCCCAACGGGCATTGTCCTTTACGCTGCGCGACTTTGTGGCGATCGGATTCCGGCATCAGCGCCTGCTGGTGCTGTGCTTTGGAGGACTGCTGCTGGGAACCCTGGCGGCGGTGCTGATGATCGCGCCCAACTACCAGGCCGTGACCAAGATCCTGGTGAAGCGCGAGCGCGTCGACCCGGTGGTGACGGCGCAGAAAAGCGACGAAACCCAGATGAAGGAAGACATCAGCGAAGAGGAGCTAAACTCTGAAATCGAGCTGATCGAAAGCGACGACGTGCTGCGGCAGACCGTGCTCGAATGCGGCTTACAGAAGCACAAGTCGAAGCTGGAGTACCTCGGCTTCCATCCCAGCCAGGACGAGAAGACCTCGAAGGCAATCATCCGGCTGAAGGCGGCGTTGCACGTCGAACTGCTGAAGAAGAGCGATATCATCAGCCTGACCTACAGTTCGTCGGATCCGAAGCTGGCGGCCCGGGTGCTGGCCACGCTCTCCAACGCGTACATCGAAAAGCATTTGGCGGTGCATCGTGCAGTGGGACAAGTGCAGTTCTTCGCGCAGGAAACCGATCGCTACCACCGGAACCTGGAGCAGGCGGAAGCCCAGCTCAAGAGTTTTGCCGGCGAGCAGGGAGGCGTGGCGCCACAACTGGCGCGCGATATCACCCTGCAGAAGCTGAACGATTTCAGCGCCACGCTGGAGTCGACACGCGCGGAATTGGCCTCGACCGAACAGCGCATTCGCGATCTGCAGAAGCAACTGGGATCGACCCCGGACCGGCTGACCACCTCGGTGAAGGAGTCCGACGATGCGCCCGTGCTCGAACAGATGAAGAGCACGCTGATGACGCTGGAGTTGAAGCGCACCGAACTGCTCACCAAGTACCAGCCCGGCTACCGCCTGGTGACCGAAGTGGACAAGCAGATTGCCGATACGCGCGCGTCGATCGAGGCGGAACAGAGCAAGCCGGTGAAGGAAGAGACCACGGACCAGAACCCGACTTACAACTGGCTGCGTACCGAACTGGCCAAAGCTCAGGCGGACTACAGCGCGTTGCAGGCGCGCGCTGCGGCTACGGCAACCGCGGTCAGCCTTTACCAGGCCAACGCCCGCAACCTGGAAGAGAAGGGCTTGGTTCAGCAGGATCTGTTGCGCGCGGCCAAGACCAACGAAGAGAACTATCTGTTGTACCTGCGCAAGCAAGAAGAAGCGCGCATGGCGGAAGCTCTGGACGAGAGGCGCATTCTGAACGTGGCGGTGGCGGAGCAGCCCAACGTCCCACTGGTTCCCACTAATCCCTGGTGGATTTTCGCGCTGGTCGGAGTTTTGCTCTCGGCGACGGTGAGTCTGGGTGTGGTCTTTGTGGTCGAGTATACGGATCCATCGTTCCGTACCCCGGGCGAGGTATTGACGGAGTTGAACATTCCGGTGCTGGCCTCGGTTCCGCAGCGCTATCAGGGGTACTACGGCGGCAACGGACGCGAGGGCGGGAACGGGAACGGCAGTCACGAAGCGGAAAGCCAGTTCGACGAGCGCATAGCGCAACAATAGGGGAACCCAGGAATGTTTTTAAAATTTTTCGGCTTGCGGGAACAGCCATTTGGAGTCACGCCCGATCCGCGTTTTCTTTATCTCAGCCCGGCGCATCGCGAAGCGCTGGCGTCCATGTATTACGGCATCGAGACCGGCCGCGGATTTCTGGCGTTGATCGCGAAGCCGGGGATGGGCAAGACCACCTTATTGTTCCACTTGCTCGAAAAGTTCCGCGGCTCGGCGCGCACCGCGTTCGTGTTTCAGACGCAGTGCACGTCGCGCGAGTTCATGCGCTTCCTGCTGGCGGAACTGGGCTATGAAACCGCGGACCAGGACTTCGTGCGCATGCACGAGGAATTCAACCGCCATCTGCTGCAAGAAGCGCGGGCGGGAAACCGGTTTATTGTGGTGGTGGATGAGGCGCAGAACCTGGATGCGTCGGTGCTGGAGACGGTGCGGCTGCTCTCGGACTTCGAGACTCCGCGCAACAAGCTGTTGCAGATCGTGCTGGCGGGCCAGCCGGAACTGGCGGACAAGCTGGCCAGCCGCCCTCTGGCACAGTTGCGGCAACGGGTCTCGCTGGTGAGCGGCTTGCAGCCTCTCTCGGCGGTAGAAACCAAGAACTATGTGCAGCATCGCCTGCGCGTCGCCGGCTTTGCCGGAGGGAGCCTGTTTACCGCTCAGGCGCTGGCGTCGCTGACTGAAATCACCGAAGGGATTCCCCGCAACATCAACAATTTTTGCTTCAATGCGCTGTCGCTGGCCTGCGCCCTGCGGCAGAAGGTGATTGATGACGCAATTGTGCAGGAGGTAGTCTCCGATCTGGACATCTCCCGGCACCTTTCGCAACCTGGGACTGGACGGCTGGCCGATCGCGGTAATTTCGACTACGAGTCGACCGCGAAGCGGATGGACGCCGATCGCGGAAAGGTGGGAGCGCTGACGCCTACCGAAGCGCGTTCGTATCTGGAGCAGGTGGCGCGATCGCTCAAGAGCTGGCAGTCTTAAGAAGAAGTCTTAAGAAGAGAACAGAGACGGCAGGACGGGAAACGGCTGGGAAACAGTGAACGTGGAGTTGGCATTCCAAGCTTGGAAAGGGCGGCGTCGGCGTGATGCGGCGAATTGACGAGCCCAGGGAACCTTAAAGATGAGTAGAAACTTCGAGCTGCTGCAAAGAATCGGGAAAGAGCAGGAGTATTTCGAAGCTCCTGAAGACGTTCTGCAACCTGCGGACGAGCCTGCCGTCGCCTTCACTGCGGAAGAAGCTCCCGCGCCTGTTCCCGAGATCGGCAGCGCTCCGCTGGATCTCGATGCCGGGGAATTGGAAGAAGTAGGCAAGCTGGTGCAGCGGGTTTTTCTGCTGCCGGGAATCGATTCGCCACGCTCGGTGGTGTTCGTGGGCACGGAGCCGGGCAACGGCTGCAGTTGGATGTGCGCCCGGGCCGCGGAAGTCCTCGCCGCACAGGTGACGGGTTCGGTTTGCCTGGTGGATGCGAACCTGCGCGAGCCGGCGCTGCATGAGATGTTCGGCGTTCCCAATCATCATGGACTTTCCGATGCTCTGCGGTTTACCGAACCGATCCGCAGTTTTACCCAAACCCTCTCGCGGCGCAATCTGCACCTGGTGAGTTGCGGGTCTGCGGCGGAGACCTGGCAGTCGCTGATCGGGTCGGAGCGCATGCGGCTGCGCCTGGCGGAGTTGCGCACCGAATTCGATTACGTGCTGATCGACACGCCTGCCATGAGCGGCAGCAACGATGCGGTGGCGCTGGGTGCGGCCGCCGACGGCGTGGTACTGGTGTTGAAAGCCAACTCGTCGCGCCGCGAATCCGCGCGCAAGGTGGTCAGCGAGTTGCAGGCGGCGAAAGCGCGGGTGTTGGGCGCGGTGCTGAATCAGCGGACGTTCCCCATCCCCGACGCGATTTATAATAAGCTTTAGGCGTGCGGCGTCAGCCGCGCTTCTGGTCGATTGTTCCTTCGGCGAATGTCAATTCGGCGATCATCACTTCGTCGATCGTTACTTCGTCGACCATCGAAACCAAGCCAACGAAAGAGCCAGCTTCCAAAATGTTTGACAATTTACGCGCTGATTTCCAGGCCGCCATGGGAGACCGCAAGATGGAGAGCGGCTGGTGGCGGGTTTTGTTTCACGTTGAAATGCCCGCCCTGTTGTGCTACCGCTACTCCCACTGGGTTGTGAATCTCAAGGTTCCGGTAGTGCGCCAGTTGCTCATGATTCCGGCGCTGTTCTGGCAGCGCTTCAATCAGTTATTTCTGGGAGTGTTCATTTCACCCGACGCCGAGATTGGGCCGGGACTGGTCATTCATACGCCGCAAGGAGTCTACATTCCGCCGGTGAAGATCGGGCAAGGCGCGACGTTTCAGTCGGGTGTGTTGATTGGGTCGGGATGCCGCGGCGTGGGCGACAACGTTTATTTCGGCGCGGGCTGCAAGATTGTGGGCGACGCCAAGATCGGCAATAACGTGGTGATTGTGGCCAACAGCGTGGTGATCACCGACGTGCCCGACAACACCACCATCATGGGCGTACCGGCGCGGATCAAGCTGCCCGGCGGCAAGCCGCGGCGCTTCCCCTGGAAAGTCTCGGCAACCGAGGAAGAGACTAAGAATGCTGCGGCGAAAGCCAACGGCAACGCGGTGAAGGCCAATGGAACGCAAGCGAAGGCCAACGGAGCCGAGCCGAAGGTGAGCGAGCCAAGGACAAGCGAGCCGAAAACAAATGGCGCGCAAGAAAACGCGTTAGGTCAGACAGCTTCGGCCGCACGAAACTAGCCGCCAGACCGTTATCAGCCAGAGCATCAGCAGCCACACCCAGGGGAGAGAGAAAGAACTTTGGATTTTTCGTGGAGCGAAGAGCAAGCCGCGTTTCGCAAAGAGGTTATCCGTTTTGCCAAACAGGAATTGCAGGACGATCTGGAACGGCGCGACCGGGAAGAAGAATTTCCCCGGGAGTTCTGGCAGAAATGCGCACAGTTCGGGATTCAGGGGCTGGTCGCGCCTCCGGAGTACGGCGGCGGCGGGGCCGACACTTTAACCACGGTTTGCGCGCTGGAAGCCCTCGGCTACGGCTGCAAGGACAATGGATTCTTGTTTTCTCTGAACGCCCACATGTGGACGACAGAGATTCCACTGCTGGCCTTCGGCACCGAAGAGCAGAAGCGCAAGTACCTGCCCAAGCTGATCAACGGAGAGTGGATCGGGCTGCACTGCATGACCGAGCCGATGTCCGGGTCCGACGCCTACAGCTTGCGCACCCGCGCCGAACGCAAAGGCGACCGCTACGTCCTCAACGGCACCAAGACCTTCATCACCAACACGATTCATGGGGACCTGTTCATCGTCTTCGCCAATGTCGATCCGGCGAAGGGCGCGAATGGCGTCACCGGATTTCTGGTGGAGAAGGGAACTCCGGGGCTGGTGGTGGGCAAGAAGCTGCACAAGATGGGCCTGCGCACCTCGCCCATGTCGGAAGTGGCGCTGGTGGATTGCGAAGTTCCGGCAGAAAGTATTCTGGGCAAGGAAGGCAGCGGGCAGGCGATCTTCACCCACTCGATGGAGTGGGAGCGCACCTGCATCCTGGCCAGCCATCTGGGCATGCAGCAGAGGTTGATCGAAACCTGCGTCAAATACGCTCGCGAGCGCCAGCAGTTTGGCGCGCCCATCGGAAAATACTCTGCCATTGCCAACAAGGTCGCCGACATGGAAGTGCGCCTCGAAACTGGGCGACTGCTGCTCTACAAGGCGGCGTGGCTGAAGAGCCAGGGACGGCATGCGCTGCGCGAGGCCTCGATGGCCAAGCTCTACGTGAGCGAAACTACGGTGCAGACCTGCCTGGACGCGATTCAGATTCACGGCGGCTACGGCTACATGGCGGAATACGAAATGGAACGCGATCTGCGCGACGCCATTTCCGGCAAGATTTATTCCGGCACTTCCGAGATTCAGAAGGTGATCATCGCAGGATTTCAGGGGCTGTAGTCCGCATCTGGAACCCGAAGCTTGAATCCCGGCCCAGCTTCAAGTCCTGAGCCAGCTTCAAATCTCAAGCCAGTTTCCAATCCTAAGTAAGAGAGACCATGGCATATATTCTCCAGCAGCTACTGAAAAAGAGCGCGGCTCTGTATCCGGGAAAAACTGCGGTGTGGGCGCGCGGGCGCAGCATTACTTACCGCGAGTTGGAGGAGAAATCAAATCGGTTGGCCCATCTGCTGCAGCAACATGGCGTGCGCAAAGGCGACCGCGTGGGGCTGTATTTTCCCAAGGCGGTGGAGTCCATCATCAGCATGTTCGGCGTGCTCAAGGCGGGCGGCGTTTACGTTCCGCTGGACCCGCAGGCGCCGGCCGACCGCGTGGGCTACATCCTCGGCAACTGCGGCGTCCGCGTGCTGATTACCAACGACGAAAAGCGCCGCGGGCTGAGCTCGGAGACTCTGGCGGCGCTCGAATTATCGGTGCTGACCGCAGGCGATACCAAGTCGAGCAACGGCGGCAAAGTTGTTCCGTGGAGCATTCTGGCCGAATTTCCCGCAGATCACGAGCCGAAAGTTACGCTCACCGAAACCGACCTGGCCTACATTCTCTACACTTCGGGTTCGACGGGCCGGCCCAAGGGAGTGATGCTTTCGCACCAGAACGCGCTGACCTTCGTGGAGTGGTGCGCCGAGACCTTCAAGATCACGAGCGACGACCATCTTTCGAACCATGCTCCGCTGCACTTCGACCTTTCGGTGTTCGACGTCTACAACACCATCGAAGCGGGCGCCACAATGTTCCTTGTGACCGAAGACTTGGCGCTGTTTCCCACGACCCTGGCGAACTTTATCGAGAGCAAGGGCATCACGGTGTGGTATTCGGTGCCTTCGGCGCTGATCCTTTTGCTGCTGCACGCCAACATCAAGCGCGAAAGATTTCCCAGCCTGCGAACGGTTTTGTTTGCCGGGGAGGTTTTCCCCATGAAATATCTGCGGCGACTGGCGGAATCGCTGCCCGGAGTGGATCTTTACAACCTCTACGGACCCACCGAAACCAACGTATGCACTTACTACAAGGTGGAACCGGCGCGGCTCGAGAGCCTGGACAAGCTGCCCATCGGCATCGCCTGCGAGAATACGGAAGTCTTTGCGGTCAACGACCAGGACCAAATCGTCACTCAGCCCGATGAAAGCGGCGAACTCTACGTGCGCGGTCCGGCGGTGACGTATGGCTACTGGGCGGACGCGGAAAAGACCGCGAAGATGGTGGTGTCCAACCGGTTTCAGAAACACTTTCAAGAAAATATGTACCGCACCGGCGATCTGGTCACGCTGGCTGAGGATGGCAACTATTATTTTCTCGGCCGCCGCGACAGCATGATCAAGAGCCGCGGCTACCGCATCGAACTGGGAGAAATCGAGAGCGCGCTGCTCAGCCATCCCGGGGTGAAGGAAGCCGCCGCCATCGCGGTTCCTGACGACATCGTGGGCAATCGCATCAAGGCCGTGGTATCCGCCCACGATTCGACTGCGCTCAAGCCCGCCGAATTGCAGCAGTTTTGCGCGGCACGCATTCCGAAATACATGATTCCGGAGATCATTGAATTTCTGGAAGACTTGCCCAAAACTTCGACTGGAAAAATCGACCGCGTGCGTCTGCTGGAGACTGTACCGGCTTAATCGCGGCCGGGAGTCGGGAATAAAGAGTTTGGCAGTAAGAGTTTAGCAATTTCCATTCACAGACCCTGGGAGGAAGAAAGAGCCGTCATGCCGACTGCAAAAGAAAGCACCGAACCCGCTATTAAAACTCAGATTCGCCAATTCATCCAAGAAAACCTCGCCGAAGTCAAAGGCATCTCGTCGTTCCGGGATGACGAATCGCTGATGGAGAACGGAGTCATCGACTCACTGGGAATCTTCCGTGTCGTATCCTTCCTGGAAGAAAACTTCGGGGTGCGCGTCGGAGATGAAGAGATCAACCCGGAGAACCTCAGCAGCGTCGACACCATTGAAAAGCTGGTAACTGCGAAGCTCAACAAGTAAGCCGTTAAAAAAAACTAAGAATTGAAGAAGCGTAGCGGAGTCGCCGCATGCGGCGTTCCGCATTCCCCGTCTCCCATGCAGTGTTCGCGCCGTTAGGCGAACCTTCCCCCCAATCCCAATTGCAAGCTAGCCGCACAGGTTCCCGGAGGGTTGTCTCGTGGGTCATTTCCGTCGTCAGATTCTGCTGAATTCGCTGAAGCTGTTTGACTTGGGTCTTATGGTGGTCGCGTTTGCCGCGGCCACCGTCGCAGTCTCGGAAACCAACGGCGCTTTCACCCTGGAGCAGTTTCTTTCCATGCGGGTGAAGATCGCCAATTTTGTCGTCTTCGCCGGCCTGCTCCTGGTGTGGCACCTGGTTTTTTCGGTATTCGGCATCTACCACTCCCGGCGTCTCTCGAGCAGGTTTGAGGAGATTGCCGACATTCTCAAGGCGAGCACGGTGGGAACGCTGGGCATCCTGCTGGGGGCGGCGGTGTTCCATATCCAAATGATCACCGTGATATTTGCGGTGGTGTTCTGGGTGGTGGGCACGCTCACCACAATATCGAGCCGGGTGATCTTGCGCTCCGCGCTGAAGCAGGTGCGGGTGCATGGCCGCAATCTGCGCGACATGCTGATCGTCGGCACTAACGCCCGGGCTGTGCAGTTCGCGCACAAGATCGAAACCCAGAGCGGACTGGGCTACCGCATCCTCGGCTTTGTGGACGAGCCGTGGGCGGGAATGACGGAGTTTGGCGCGTCGGGATACCGGGTAGTGTGCAATCTGGCGGAACTGCCGCACTTTCTGCGCACCAATGTCGTGGACGAGGTGGTGATGGCGCTGCCTATGCGCTCGCAGCACTCCTGCGCTTCCGAAGTGGCGGCGCTGTGCGAGGAGCAGGGCATTCTGCTGCGCTTCACTCCCAACCTTTTCAATCTCAAACTGGCGCGCTCCAAAGCGGATGAGTTCGAGGGCGACTCCATGATCACGCACTATACCGGCGGGATGATGGAGCGACCATCGTTTGTGGTGAAACGCCTGATCGATTTTGTGGTCTCCCTGACGGCTATCGTGATGCTCTCGCCGGTATATCTGCTGACCGCTCTTTCGATCAAGCTCACCTCGCGCGGGCCGGTGCTGTTTGCGCAAAACCGGCTGGGCCTGAACAAGCGGCGCTTCAAGATTTACAAGTTTCGAACCATGGTGCCCGATGCGGAGAAGCGCATGAAAGAGATCGAACACCTCAACGAAGTGAGCGGCCCGGTGTTCAAAATCAAGAACGATCCGCGCATCACACCGGTGGGCAGGTTGCTGAGGAAAACCAGCCTCGATGAACTGCCGCAACTGTTGAACGTGCTCAGCGGCGATATGAGCCTGGTCGGCCCGCGTCCATTGCCGGTGCGCGATTATGAGGGCTTCAGCGAAGACTGGCAACGGCGGCGCTTCAGTGTTCGTCCCGGAATCACCTGCACCTGGCAGGTAGGCGGTCGAAGCTCGATTTCGTTCGAGAAATGGATGGAATTGGATCTGCAGTACATCGACAAATGGTCGCTATGGCTGGATCTGCAGATTCTCCTGAAGACGATACCGGCGGTTTTGAGAGGGTCGGGCGCGGCGTGATCCTGGCCGCGCGCCGAAAGCGAAGCTACACCTGGATGAATGAAGTGTGTTATGTCTGAGCCGTCTTTCTTAAGTAAGTCGGAGCCCAACTCTTTGCTAAGCGTTGCCAGTCCTGATCCCGTGGAAATGCTTGCGCACGCGGAGTCGCGCACGCTGTGTCTTCCTGCGCGAATCGCGGAGCAGGCAGCGGCCAATCCGGCTGCGCCGGCCGTGACCGACGGCGCCGTGACTCTGACATATGGGGAACTGGAAGGCCGCTCGAACCAGTTGGCGCGCTTTCTGCAGTCGGCCGGGGTGGGCGCGGAGCATGTGGTTGGATTGTATCTGGAGCGGACGCCGGAAATGGTGGTCGCCGCCCTGGCCATCCTGAAAGCGGGCGCCGCTTATCTGCCGCTTCCGCCCGATTCGCCTCGGGAGCGGCTGGCGTTCACGCTGCTCGATGCCCAGGTGACCTCGCTGGTTACCACGTCTGGCCTTGCCGGCGAACTGGCGGCAGGCGACTATCACACGGTCGTTGTTGATCGCGACGCTAAGGAAATTGCGAAACACAGCGCCGGACCGGTCGCGTGCCATTTGCACGAAGACGCTCTGGCCTATGTGATCTATACCTCGGGATCCTCGGGCCAGCCCAAGGGTGTCGAGATCCTGCATCGCGGATTGCTCAATCTGATTGGCTGGCACCTGCGCGCGTTTCAGGTGACTTCTGCGGATCGCGCCAGCCATCTGGCCGCGTTAGGATTCGATGCGGCGGTATGGGAATTGTGGCCGTATCTGGCGGCGGGCGCCAGCGTACATTTGGCCAAGGAATCGATTCGGCAAAATCCGGAAGCGCTGCGCGACTGGCTGGTGGCACAGCAGATTACGGTCGCATTTGTGGCTACCCCGCTCGCGGAACGGTTAATGCTGCTCGATTGGCCGAAGGGAACGGTATTGCGGATTCTTTTGACCGGAGCCGACACTTTGCATCACTGTCCCCCGGCGAGCCTTCCCTTCATGCTGGTCAACAACTACGGACCCACGGAATACACGGTGGTTGCCACTTCGGGGCAGGTTTTACCTTCGGGTTCTGCTAGCCGCCGGCCCTCGATTGGGCGCCCCATTGACAACACGCAGATCTATGTTCTTGATGGAGACATGAAGGAAGTGGCCGCAGGTACGCGAGGAGAGCTCTACATCGGCGGCGCGGGCATGGCGCGAGGATACCGCAATCATGCCCAATGGACCGAGCAAAGATTCGTAGCTAATCCCTTTCATTCCACTTCGGCAGATTCGGCGAAGGGACGCGCAAATGGAAACGGTTGCGCAAAAAATCACCTCGATGATCGCCTGTATCGCACAGGCGACGAGGTGCGTTGCCTGCCCAACGGTGAAATCGAGTTTCTTGGCCGCTTCGATGAGCAGGTAAAAATCCGCGGCTACCGGATCGAGCCGGGGGAAATTGTGAATGTGCTCGATGCTCACCCGGAGGTCGTGACCAGCGCGGTCGTAGCGCGCGAACTTGAAGAAGGTGGCGAGAAAAGTCTGATCGCGTATGTGGTGCTGGCTGCGAATGCGAAGCTGACCGCAGCAACTCTGCGCGAATATCTGAGCAAACGCCTGCCGCCGTACATGGTTCCGGGTCGCTTTGTGCGCGTGGCGGCGATGCCGGTCACGTCGAACGGAAAAGTTGATCGCGCGGCATTGCCGGTGCCCAATACTGCAAATTGTCTGCCCGATGAAGCATTCGTGTCGCCGCGCACTCTGGTGGAACAGAGGCTGGCCGCGATTCTTTCGACGCTGTTGCACGTGAAACAAGTGGGAGTGAACGACAATTTCTTTTTGCTCGGGGGCCATTCGCTGCTGGGCACGCAGTTGCTCACGCGCATCAGCCAGTCGTTTGGCGTCGATCTCACTCTGCTCGCGTTGTTCAACCATCCGACGCTGGCGGAAATGTCGGAAGAGATCGAAAAACTGATTCTGGCGAAGCTCGAAGCCGCGGGCACGGATGCGGATGAAGACGTCGGCGGCGGACAGGCAAAGGTCTCGCCGTCGCACCCGGGAGGTGGCCGCTAGTGACGCCGGGAGCACAATCTGTTTCACAGGAAACCCGTGCCGACCAGGCGTTGAGCCTGTACCGGCTGCTCGATCCCGAGATTCTCGCCAATCCTTATCCTCTATTTCAGAGGTTGCGGGAAGAAGATCCGGTGCACTGGGATCCCTTCCTGCACGCCTGGGTAGTGACGCGCTACTCGGATGTGCTGGAGGTGCTGCATACTTTTTCCGCGGACCGCACCCCCACTCCCGAGCAATTGGCCAGCATGGGCCTTTCGCATCTGGGGCCCATCGCGCAAGTGATGGTGAAGCAGATGCTGTTCATGGACGGAGCGGCGCACGCGCGGCTGCGCGGTCTGGCTTCCGCGGCCTTCACGCCGGCGCGGGTGAATGCGCTGAAGTCGCATATTCAGGAGATTGTGAACAGCCTTCTGGATGCGGTGGAGAAGCGCGGCCACATGGACGTGATCGCGGATTTGGCCGAGCCTGTGCCAGCCATTGTGACTGCGGAAATGCTGGGCGTTCCGGTCAGCGACCGGCAGCAGTTGAAAGAGTGGTCGGCGAATTTCGCGGAGATGCTGGGAAATTTCCAGCACAATCCCGAGCGCGCGCAATTGATGCTGCGCACGGTGGAAGACATGACCGCGTATTTCCGCGAGGCCATTCGCGAAACCCAGCGTCACCCGCGCGAGGGACTGATTCATTCGCTGCTCACGGCGGAAATCGACGGAGACCGTTTAGCGGAAGAGGAAATCGTCGCCAACACCATCGTAACCATGGTCGGCGGCCAGGAAACTACCACCAACCTGATCGGCAACGGAGTGCTCACGCTGCTGCGCCATCCCGATCAGATGCAAAAGTTGCGCAATGATCTGTCTTTGATTCCGCTGGCGGTGGAAGAATTGCTGCGCTACGAGAGTCCCAGCCAGCATACCGCCAGGCTGGCGCCGTGCGACCGCGAGTTGGGAGGCAAACAGATTCGCCAGCGCGAAGCCGTGATTGCGGTGATGGCGGCCGCGAATCGCGATCCGGAAAGATTTCCCAACCCGGACGCCTTTGAGATTGCCCGCAGCGATAACCGTCATCTGGCATTCGGATATGCCGCGCATTTCTGTTTTGGCGCACCTCTGGCGCGGCTGGAGGGTCAGATCGTGTTCGAGACGCTTCTGCGCCGCCTGCCTCATCTGCGTCTGGAACCGCAAAAATTCGTCTGGCGAACCAACCTGGGGCTGCGCGGACTTACTTCTTTGAAAGTCAGGTTTGACGCAGAGTCGGGAGCGCGGGAGAGCGCCTCGGAGCAGGAGCCGCGGGCTCTCGAATCGTCCATTCCGACCGCCGGAGTTAAGACGTCCGCTGCAGACGTACCACTGGCGAACGTATCATCGGCCATTGCCTCTTCGATAGCTTCGTCACCGGTTTCGTCGGTTCAGAACCCGCTGTCTCAGAGCGATGATTTGCAGCGGCTGCTGGCCGAATGGAACAACACGCAGGCGGAGTATCCTTCCGAGCAATGCGTTCACCAGTTGGTGGAAGCGCAAGTTCGCCGAACGCCGGATGCCAGTGCAGTTATACAAGGAGCGACGCGGTCTCGAGAAAAACGGCGGCTGAGCTATCGCGAACTGAATCGGAGCGCCAACCAGTTGGCGCATTACCTTAAGAAAAAATCCGTCGGGCCGGAAGTTGTGGTCGGAATCTGTTTGAGGCGGTCGCCCGAGCTGATGATTGCGTTACTCGGTGTTCTGAAGGCCGGGGGCGCATGCCTGCCGCTCGATCCGGATTATCCAAAAGAGCGGTTGGCTTACATGCTGGAAGATTCGCAGGCTTCCGTGTTGCTGACGCAGCCGGATTTGCTTCCGCGATTGGGGAAAGTCAATGCAGAAGTTGTGCTCATGGAGCCGAAGCTGGCCATCCTCGAGGGCGAGAGCGGGGAGAATCCTGAAGCGGCTGCGACCGCCGGCAGTCTCGCTTACCTGATCTACACCTCTGGATCGACGGGAAAACCCCGGGGCGTGCTGCTGACGCATCGCGGCCTGGTCAATCACAATGTGGCGGCGATTCCGCTTTACGGGATCGAAGCCAGCGACCGCGTGCTGCAATTTGCTTCCATTAGTTTCGATATTGCGATTGAGGAAATCTGGCCGAGTTGGATGGCCGGGGCCACGCTGGTATTGCGCACGGCAGAGATGCCCATGGGCGCATCGGAGTTTCTCGGATGGATTCGCGAGCAGCGGCTGACGGTTCTGAACCTGCCCACCGCCTACTGGCACGAGTTGGTGCGCGAGTTGGCCGAATCCGGGCAGACGGTGCCGGAGAATCTGCGGCTCGTGATTGTGGGCGGCGAGAAGGCTTCGTCGGCGGCCTACAAATCCTGGCTCAAAGCCGGCGGCGACCGGGTGCGCTGGATCAACACGTACGGCCCGACCGAGGCCAGCGTCATCGCCACATCGTACGAGCCAAATCCGGCACAGGCAGTGCCGCAGAACTTGCCTATCGGGCGGCCCATTGCGAATACCGAAATCTACATTCTCGATGAAAACCTGAAGCCCGTTCCGGTTGGCACTCCCGGCGAACTGCACATTGGCGGCCCGGGGCTGGCGCGTGGATATCTGAACCGTCCGGAGATGACCGCCGCAAAGTTTATTCTCCACCCGTTCCGGAACCATGACGCCCGCCTCTACAAGACCGGCGACTCGGCGCGATACCTGCCCACCGGGGACATCGAATTTATCGGCCGTACCGATTTCCAGGTAAAGATTCGCGGCTACCGGGTTGAGCTGGGAGAAATTGAAGCGGCGCTGGAAAAAGTTCCCGGTGTCCGCGAGTGTGTGGTCATCGCCTGCGAAGAAGACGGCGAGAAACGACTGGCGGGCTATGTCGTCGCTTCTCTGGAGCGCGCTCCCACGCCATCTGATCTCAGAGGATTTCTGAAGAAAGAGTTGCCGGAATACATGGTTCCGGCAGACTTTGTTTTTCTGAAGGCGCTTCCGCTCACGCCCAACGGGAAAGTGGACCGGCGAGCTTTGCCTGCGCCCGAAGCTTCGGCGGCGATCGCGCACGGCGAGGCAATGGCCCCGCGAGACGCGGTCGAAACGCAGTTGGTGAAAATCTGGGAACAAGTCTTGAGCACGCGGCCCATCGGCGTGCACGACAATTTCTTTGAGCTCGGCGGGCACTCTCTGATGGCGGTGCGCCTCATGGGTCGGGTGGAAAAGGCTTTTGCAAGACAATTTCCGATTACCGCGCTGGTGCAAGCTCCCACGATTGCGCAATTCGCCGAACTGGTGCGGAACGACGAAACCGGCGATTTGTGGTCGTCGCTGATTCCGCTGCAGGCCGAGGGATCGAAGCCGCCGTTCTTTTTCGTGCATGGATTGGGCGGCACAGTTCTGCGTTACCACGAATTAGCTGTCCACATGGCTCCCGATCAGCCATTTTACGGGATACAGGCTCCGGGACTCGATGGCAAACAGACGCGCCTAAAAAGTGTCGACAGCCTGGCGGCTCATTACCTGGGACAGGTTCGCGGAGTTCAACCGGAAGGGCCCTATTTTCTCGGCGGATATTCTTTCGGCGGACTGGTTGCGCTGGAGATGGCGCGGTCGTTGCTGGCGCAAGGCTACCAAGTGGCGCTACTGGCGATGGTCGATACTTATCCCGGCGTGCCGAAATCGACGGGATCTTTGCTGGACCGTTTTTTCGGCCTGACGCCGAAACAGAAGCTGGCGTACACGAAGAAGCGGCTCAAGCGCTATGGGAAGGGAATCAAGCGGCGGATCGATCTGCTGTCGATGCCGCTGCCGCTGAAGCAAGTGCGCGAAGCTTGCGCCGTGGCCGAGCGGCGGTACGTGCCGCAGGTTTATCCCGGCAAGATCGTGTTGTTCCGGGCCAGCGAAAAGGCGTTGCGCGGGCTGGATGATGCGCAGGGAGGGTGGAGTCAGTACGCGTCGGGCGGACTGGAGATCCGCGAAATCGACGCCGATCACGGCAACATTTTGAACGGCGTGCAGGTAGCGCGGCTGGCGGAGGCTATGCGCGCGTCGCTGGAACAAGCCCGCTCTGATCATCCCGAGCCAATACTCGCGAGCGTTTCCTGATGCCAAGTTCGCTGACGACGAACTCTGAGCCGTCTCTGTTGCCTGCCGATGGCAAGTCCGTGCAGACGCGAGCCGTGATGCGCCGACTCAGCAAGGCGGAGATCGGTCAGACGCCGCTGACTTTGCCGGAATTGTATACGCTCACCGACCAGGCTTTGGCCGATCAACCCAAGCCTCCTTGTTCCCTGCGCACCTGCAACGGTTGCTGCTGGTCTCCTCCTACAATTACCGACATAGAGTTTCTGCACATTCAGAATCATGTGCAGATCGAGGAGATCAAACCCGCGGGGGAACCGTGGTGCCGCTTTTATGAGGAGAGCACAGGTGGATGCCGGATTTATGCGGTGCGTCCGCTGGAGTGCCGACTGGTGGCCGTGCTCGACACTTACCGGTTCAATTGTTGCGCGCCTGCGGCGCAGCCCGAGTTGATGCCGCAATGGGCCGGCCTGCTGAGGGAATTGCTCTATCGCGCGCTGTATGTGGTGAACGGCGGTGTCGGAGAAACGCACATCAATGTTCTGTTTGATCGAGCGCGCAAGAATGGCGGGCAGGCTGTTTCAGTGGGACGCGTTGAGGCAAAACCATTGCGCGCGAGATTGAGTTCGGGCTTGCTGACGATTTCGTTTCGTTTGGTCCGCGCCGCAAGGTGGCTGGCCAAGCCCCGGATGGAGAGCCGGAAGACCGGTGCTTGAACAACAAACTAGTGCGCGACTCTGACGTCTTCAGACGACGGAATCCTCTGAACCAAAAAGAACCATTAAAAAATCGAGCCTGTGATCGGGAGTCGAGATTGCAAGAAGTTGTTCAAGAAGCAACCAGCGCTAGTGAAGCCGCCAGTCAAGCGGGAAAGCTGGCAAAATTTGTGCGCTGGATGACCAAGGGCGGTCTCGCCATTCTCGATAATGGCTTGATCTCGGGATCGAACTTTCTGCTGGGGATTTTGCTGGCGCGCTGGCTTTCGCCGGACGAATACGGCGCCTATGCGCTGGCCTTCAGCCTCTTCATTCTCGTAGGGTTTTTGTACCAGGCGTTGCTGCTGGAACCGCTTTCGGTCTTCGCCGGCACCACGTTCCGCGATAATCTCCGCGGCTATCTCAAGAAGGCATTGTGGATTCATTGGGCTATTTCGCTCACCGTTGGCGTGGCGCTGGGAGCGGCAGCGCTGGTGGCGAAGGTGTTCGGGCATTCCCCGGTATTGCCTGTCGCTCTGGCGGGAGTGGCCGTCGCGGTGCCGTTCTTGTGTATCCACGCCATGGCGCGCCGCAGCTTTTACCTGCGGCTTTCTCCTGGGCCGGCCGCGTTCGGCGCAGCTTTTTATTGCGCCATGGTGACCGGGGGAATTTTCGTCGTGTACCGGTTGGGCCGGCTGACTTGCTTTACCGCATTCCTGATCATGGCGTTGGCGGCGCTGGTCAGCGCGGTGGTCATGCTGTTGCAGTTGAATAAGGCGCTGGAGCGCACCGGCGGCGAGCCCCGTCTAAGGGAAACCTGGTGGCAGCATTGGGAGTACGGCCGCTGGGCCCTGGCGACTTGCGTGGTGGGCTGGATTCCGAACTACGTGTACATTCCCCTGGTCAGCACATTTTCTGGAATGGCCGCGGCGGGCGAGTTGCGGGCGCTCATGAACCTGGCCGCTCCCGTGTTGCAGACTTATGCTGCGCTTTCCATGTTGTTCCTGCCCTACGCGGCGCGGGTGTCCGATGAAGAGGGCAGGGAAGCAGCCTCTACTCTCACGCGCCGACTGGCGGCGCTGTTCGTGGCCGGCGCGGTGGTCTACTGGGCCGTGCTGATTCCGCTGCGGCACCCGCTTTTTCAGTTTCTCTATGCCGGCAAGTACATGGATTCCGCGTATCTGATTCCACTGTTCGGTCTGGAAACGATTGTGTGGAGCGCCAGCCTGGGGCCGGCGATTGTGCTGCGGGCGATGAAGCATCCACAGTCTTTGTTTTGGGCCAATGGCGCGGCCAGCCTGGTGGCGCTGGTCGTAGGCATTCCTGCCACGCGCTATTTTGGCTTGCAGGGCGTGATCTGGAGCATGATCGCCGCCAACGCTCTCTACGTGGTGGTGGCGTTCGTTTTGTACAGCCGCAAAGTTGCCACGCTCAGAATGCCGTGTATCGAACTGGCCCAGGCGGCCCAGGCGGATTGATTGCAGCGCACTTTCAACCAGCACCACTTTCAACAGGTTCTTTCGAATCTGAAGTTTTTCCAGTCTTAAGGGGCGGGCCCAGCTTGAACGTCGTTTCGGTACACAATCGGTATCTTCTGCGGGGCGGGGAAGACGAGGTATTCGAATCGGAAGCGAGCTTGCTGACGCAGTACGGCTGGCAAGTGACGCCGGTGGTCGAGCAGAACGCCTATCCCGACAGCGTTTCCAAGAAGATCGGCGTGGCCCTCGATTGCGTCTGGTCGCGGCGCTGGTATCGGGAATTCGGCGCGCTGCTGGAGAGAACCAAGCCGGATGTCGTGCACGTCCACAATTTCTTCCCGCTGATTTCTCCCTCCGTGTACTACGCCTGCAAGAAGGCGGGGGTGCCGGTGGTGCAAACGCTGCACAATTACCGCTTGCTGTGCCCGGCGGCAACTCTTTACCGCGACGGCAATGTCTGCGAAGAATGCCTGGTGCATGGATTGCTGCGCGGCGTGCGGCATGGCTGCTACCAAGGCTCGAAGATGGGAACTTCGGCGATTGCGCTCATGTTGCAGGTCCATCGCCGGTTGCGCACCTGGAGCAAGATGGTGGATTGCTACATCGCTCTGACCGAGTTTTCCCGCCGCAAGCTGATCGACGGCGGACTTCCGGCGGCGAAGATCCGGGTGAAACCCAATTTTGTGCTGCCCGATCCGGGGATGCGGGAAAAGCGCGGCCAGTATGCGCTGTTTGCGGGACGGCTGGTCGACCCGAAGGGATTGCCGACCTTGCTCGCGGCCTGGAAGCAGTTGCGCACCGCGGTGCCGCTGGTCGTCATCGGGGACGGCCCCAATCGCGAGAGCCTGGAGTTGCAACTAAAGGAAGACCCCGCGCTGAGCGAGGTTACCTACCGCGGGCGGTTGGCGCACGACGCGACCATTGAGGCGATGAAGGGCGCGCGCTTCCTCGTATTTCCCAGCGAATGGTATGAAGGGTTTCCGGTTACCATCGCGGAGTCGTTTGCCTGTGGCGTGCCCGTCATCTGTTCGCGTCTGGGCTCGATGCAGGAGATCGTAGCCGATGGCCGCACCGGCCTTCATTTCCGGCCCACCGAGGCAGACGATCTGGCGAGCAAGGTGGAGTGGGCGTGGAATCACCCCGAACAGATGGAGGCCATGGGACGCGGGGCCCGGCTGGAGTTTGAAGCCAAGTACACGGCGGGACGCAACTTCTATTTGTTGAAAGAGATTTACGAATTTGCTATGGGTTCGCGGGCCGATCGCGCGGAGATTGACGAAGAGGAAGCTGTATCCGTCTGATCCATGATTGCCATTCAATGACTGCCATGGTCAACCAAATGCCGTCTGTCGCAACTTCGCGCGTGATCGTGACCACAAGTTGGGATGACGATGCCGCGAGCGGCTTGCGAGTGGCGGAGATGCTCGCCTCAAAAGGACTGGCGGGCACGTTCTACGTTCCCACTGGCCGTTTGGGCGAAGGATCGGCTCTGCGCGCCAGCGACCTGCGCTCGCTTTCCGCAAACGGGTTCGAGATTGGCGCTCATACCGTTTCGCATGCGATTCTGACGCAAGTGCGCGGACCGGACCTGCGCCGCGAAGTTGAGGAGTGCAAACAAGTGTTGCAGCAAATTCTGGGCGAGCCCGTGACCACGTTTTGCTATCCCAAAGGCCGCTTTAACGCCGAGGTGGTACGGATCGTGCGCGAGGCAGGGTATCAGGGTGCGCGCAGCACCCGGATGCTGGCTTCGGACGCTTTATTTTCTCAGTTCGCCATGCCCACTACCGTGCAAGCTTATCCTCACACGCGCGCGAACTACGTAAGGAATCTGCTGCGGCCGGGCGCTATAGGCGCCCTGGTAACTTCGGCGCCGGATCTGATTTCTTTCGGGAACTGGCTGCAACTGGGGAAGAGATTGTTCGACCGCGTTCTGCGCCACGGCGGAATCTGGCATTTGTACGGACATCCGTGGGAGATCGAAAAACTGAATCTCTGGCCGCAACTGGAAGAAATATTCGCCTACGTCAGCCGCCGCGAATCGGTTACCTATTGCACGAACGGTCAACTGTTGAAGCCGGCGCCAGAGCGCGCCGCCGCGGAACCGATCGAATCGAAGCACGCCACCGCCTGATTTACTAAGCATGCCGGAAACGCTGCAAATCTCGGAGCAGAAGCGCAAGATGCTGGAGCAGTATCTGCAGTTGCGCGCCGAGCCCGCCTTGGCCGGGCCGGTAGCCCGGCTTCATGCGCAGGCTGAATACAGCGCGCCGCTGACTTTCGCACAACAGCAGTTGTGGCTGCATGCCCAGCTCGCTCTGAACACCCCGCTTTATAACGAGCCATTCACCATTCATCGTTACGGTGCTCTCGAGATTGCAACTCTTGAAAAGACCCTCACCGAAATCGTTCGCCGCCATGAAGCCTGGCGCACAACATTTCCCCGCGTCAACGGACAGCCGGTACAGGTCGTGCACGCGCCCTTTGCGGTGAAGATCCCGGTGATTGATTTGCGCCACTTGACTCAGCCGGAGCGGGAAAACGAGGCCCTGCGTGTGGCCACCGAGGACGCTCGCAAGCCGTTCGATCTGACCCGGGGACCGCTGTTCCGCTCGCGCCTGATCCGGATGGCCGACGAAGAGTTTCGATTCTGCATCACCGCCCATCACATCATTTTTGATGGGGTAACCGGATACCAGATTTTTCTTCCCGAGCTGGCGGCTCTTTACGACGGATTCAGCCGCAATGCAGATCCTGGGCTGCCGGTACTGGACTTTCAGTATGCCGATTATGCCGTGTGGCAACGGCAATCACGAGCAAGCGGAGCTTCCCAGCCGAGTCTGGAGTACTGGCGTAAGCAGCTTGCCGGACCTCTACCTGCGCTGCAGTTGCCCACCGACCGGCCGCGTCCTGCGGTGCAGACGTTTCGTGGGGCGCTCCAGCCGTTCGCGCTGTCGCCCGTTCTGAGCGAGGCGCTGCGCGAGCTTAGCCGGCGCGAAGGCGTCACCCTGTTTATGACGCTGCTCGCCGCTTTCAACGCGCTGCTCCATCGTTATTCGGGGCAACAAGACATCCTGATGGGCAGCATCACGGCGGGCCGGAATTGTCCCGGAACCGAGAAGCTTCTGGGTTTCTTTCTGAACACGGTGGTGCTACGCACCGGCCTGGAGGGTGACCCGGCGTTCCGCGAACTGCTGCAGAGGGTTCGCACTGTGACCCTCGGCGCGCTGGCTCACGATGATGTACCGCTGGATCAACTGGTAAAAGAGCTTCAGCCGGAGCGCGACCTGAGCGGCAATCCCCTGTTCCAGGTGCTGTTGTCGTTCGAACCAGCACTGTCTGCAGTCGATTCGGCCTGGAACCTCACGGCCATTGATGCGGAAACCGGCACGGCAAAATTCGATTTGTGTCTGGTTTTGGACGACCGCCCGGAAGGCCTGCAGGGGCGCTTCATCTACAGCACCGACCTGTTCGACGCGGAAACCATTGCCCGCATGGTCGGGCACTGGCAGGTTCTGCTTGAGTCGGCGGTGGCCGATCCCGGCTGCCGCGTAAGCCGGCTGCGAATTCTTCCCGAAGAAGAGAGCCGTCAGCTACTGACCGAATGGGCAGGCACAGGCCAGGCTTACCCTCTCACTTCCGTGCAGGAGCGGTTTGCCGAGCAAGCCGCACGCACACCGGACGCAGTTGCCGTGAAGTGTGGCAATCACTCGCTGACATTCCACGAGCTCGACTGTCGCGCCAACCAGTTGGCGCGTTATTTGCAAAGCACGGGAGTCGGACCGGAGATTCCGGTTGCGCTGTGCGTCGAGCGTTCGCTCGAAATGATCGTGGGTATCCTGGGAGTTCTGAAAGCCGGCGGCGCTTATGTGCCGCTTGATGCTACCCATCCTCTGGAACGTTTGGAATACATGCTCACCGATTGCCAAGCGCTGGTGCTGCTGACCCAGGGGCATCTGCCGCCGCCGGTAAATGTGCCAGAATTCCTGCGCCGGATTTGCCTAGATTCCGGCTGGGATGCGATCTCCCGGCAGTCAGACGAGGCTCCGCCAGCGGCCCCCGATCCGGAAGATCTCGCCTATGTGATCTATACTTCCGGCTCGACCGGAAAGCCCAAGGGGGTTCAGATCACGCATCGCAATCTGGCCCAATCCACGCAAGCCCGGATGGATTATTACCGGGAACCGGTTGGCAAATATCTGCTGCTCTCGCCCATTGGCTTTGACAGTTCCGTCGCCGTGATCTTTCACGCGCTCTGTGCCGGGGGAACCTTGGTGCTGCCGGAGCCGGAATTCGGCTGGGAACTTAAACAGTTGGCGGATCTGATTGGCCAGAACCGGATTTCCCATGCGCTCTGCGTGCCTTCGCTGTATGCGGAGTTGCTCGAAGCGGCCGAACCCGAACAATTGGCGTCTCTTGGTACGGTCGTGGTTGCGGGCGAGGCCTGCCCGACCCGTCTAGTCGAGTCGCATTACCAAATGATTCCGCAAGCGTCGTTGTTTAATGAGTACGGTCCAACCGAAGCCACGGTTTGGAGCAGCGTTTATAGCTGCGATCCTTCCGCTGCCTACAATTCCGTTCCCATTGGGCGCCCCGTGCCCAACACGCTGGTTTATGTGCTGGACCGCAATCTTCAGCCGGTGCCCGCGGGCGTTCCCGGGGAACTCTACATTGGCGGAGACGGCGTGGCCCGCGGTTATCAGGGGCAGCCAGATCTTACGCGGGAAAAATTTCTTTCCAATCCGTTCGCCGCTGCGCCCGCTGCTCGCATGTACAAAACCGGGGATTCGGTTCGTTATCTCGCCGACGGCAACCTCGAGTTTCTCGGCCGCTTGGATCAGCAGGTGAAGATTCGCGGACTGCGCATCGAACTGAAGGAGATTGAGTCTGCTCTGGGCGAACATCCCGACGTGCGGGAAGTTGTAGTCGTGGCCGAAGACAGCGACTCCGGCACCTCATTGGTAGCGTATGTCGTGGCGCGACGCGAGTACGCGACTTCCGCCGCAGAGCTGCGGGCGTTTTTGAAGAGCCGCCTGCCCGCCTATATGGTTCCGGCGTTGTTTACTCTGCTGCCGGCGTTGCCGCGCATGGCCAATGGCAAAGTGGACCGCCAGGCGCTACCGGCCTGCGAGGGCGCGCAAGATCGCGCGCCCGCGACGCCTGCCCCTGCGCCGCGTGATTTTATCGAGGCGCGGTTGCTGGCCATTTGGAAGGATGTTCTCGGCACCGAGAGTCTGGATGTGACTCAGGATTTCTTCGAGCTGGGCGGCCATTCGCTGTTGGCGGCGAAACTGCTTGATCGCATCGAAACCGATTTTGGCGAGACTCTATCGCTGGCCTTTGTGTTTCAGGCGTCCACCGTAGAGCTCATGGCGGAACTGCTGCGCAATCCCGACCCGAGTTTGCGGGCGCGCGCTATCATCCCGGTGCAGCCGGAGGGAACGCGTTTGCCGTTGTTCTGGGTGCGGGGCGGGCCGCGTTTCCGGCTGTTAGCGCAGAAGCTTGGACCCGATCAGCCTTTCCTTGGCCTCGATCTTCCGTTTTCCGACGCCAGCAAGTTGCGCGCTCCTTACCGGCTCGAAGATATTGCCGCCTACTTGGTCAAGGCCATGCGCGAAGTACAACCCCACGGACCCTATCTGCTGGCCGGCCTGTGCGTGAATGCAGTCATCGCCTATGAGGTCGCGCAGCAGGTGGTGGCTCAGGGAGAAGAAGTGGCCCTAGTTGCCATGTTCGACGGCCACAACCATGCGTACTACAAGAATCCTCTGCGCGACGGCCGATACACCGGCAGAATCAAGTATCACCTCGCGAATCTCTTTCGTACCGATGTGCGGGAAAGCTCCGCGTATCTTCTCGAACGGCTGGAGGAAGCCCGGCGAAAGATCGAGCGCACCATCTGGCAACTTTCTTCGTCGGGCGGCAAGCACGGAAATGGCGACCGGCCGCACAATACCGATTTCATCGTGCATCCCGCCTTCCATCGCTATGAACCGCGCGCTTATCCGGGGAAGGTTACGTTATTTCAGTCCAGCGACTGGCCCGAAGGACCCTATTTCGACTTCAAGCTGGGATGGATGGAACTCGCGGCGGGCGGAGTGGAATTTCACCGCATACCGGGCAACCATCCGTCGATGTTTACCGAACCGAATGTGAATCTGGTGGCTGCGGAACTGAGCGCCCAACTGGAAGAAATTCAGGCTCGCCGGAGCGGCTTAGGCCGGGTCTTGAGTGCCTGAGAGTATACTCCGCTGCCGTTCCTTGGCGCGGTCTGGCTATCCAGGGTTCGAATACCACAAGGCCAGGGGCAGCGGTAACTGGTGCCAGGAGTTTGCATCTTCTAGATTTTGAGAATATCGGTAGCCTCAGCAATGTCGTCAGCGCAGAGGATTACACAGGTTTAATGTTCACGATCACGATTCGGAGTTACTGAGAATGCCAACGTTGCGCTTGGTCCGTCATAAGCTCTCGAAAACGGGGTTGCGCTCGCCATTGTTGTGGGTGCGGCATCGCGGCTTTCAAGCCAGCGACGTCTTTACCGCGTCTTATCCGCGGTCGGGAAGCACCTGGCTGCGTTTTATTCTGGTGGAACTTCTGGCCGGGCAATCCAGCGGCTTCAAGAACGTGAACCAGCTCAGTCCCGACGTGGGCGAGCACTCTGGCGCATATCCTCTGCTGCCAGAGGCCGGTCGGTTGATCAAGACCCACGAGCTTTATCAGGACGCGTACAAGCGCGCGATCTATTTGTCTCGCGATCCGAGAGATGTGGTTCTTTCCGAATACGCGTATCAGAATGCACTGGGAGTGACCAGCAAGAGCTTCGATGCGTTCCTCGACGATTTTCTGCAGAACGGAGTGAATCCCTTCGGCTTGTGGATCGACCACGTGAATTCCTGGCTGGACGCTGCAGAATCGAAGGGTTGCCAGTTGCTGGTGGTGCGCTTCGAGGATATGCGCCGCGAAACCGAGGGGAGCCTGGCCAGGATGATGGACTTTCTGCGCGTTCCGGTGGAGGCGTCTGCGATCCGGAAGGCGATTGAAAACAATTCGCTCGAACAGATGAAAGCCAAAGAAAAGGTTACGCCGCAACGGGCTTCTGCCAAGGGACGTTTCGTGGGCAGCGGTTCGGTGGCGGGGTGGAAAGACAGAATTACTCCCGCCCAGCTTCAGCGCATCGACCAGCGCGCCGGAAGCGCCATGTCCCGATTGGGGTACGCGCCGGCGGGTGAAGCGGCGGAAGCGCTGCAAGAGGTGCAGGCGTAGTTTCCGGTCAGGCGGAGACAGATTTCAGCTTCAACATATTCAAGAGCCACACTCATGGAAACGGCAAGCAACCAAATTCAGATCTCGCGCAGCCCCGGTTTCAACTGGCGGACCGCGGGAATTGTGGCCGCATTGTGTGTGACCAGTGCAGTTTTCCTGGAGATGATGGCTGACAATTTGGTCTCGCAGGAGATGATTACCGTCATCTGTGTGGCGGGAGTGTTCTTTGTCGTCCTGGGATTCTGCGCGGCCCGCAGCCGGGCGCTGGCCGAGCGTCCCAAGTGGTTCATCTTCGCGGTATGGGGTCTGTTGCTGGCGTCGGAGGAGATTTTTTCCTACATCAACGACGCAGGCAGCACTTACGAATCGCAGTATGCTTTTGCCGCCTATGCCCAGGCCGCCATCTGGACCCTGGTTGCCGTCGGTCTACTCATCTTCTTGCTGGGCAATCCCGAGTCTTTGCGCGGGCTGTTCTCGGGTCCTTACAAATGGCCGTCGCTGTTTGCGCTGGTGGCGCTGCTCTCCGTGGCCTACGCGCCACAACTGTCTTTTTCTCTGGCTTGGGCGTTCAAGCTCTGTCTGGCGGTCATGATCCTGCAGGCCATTTCCAAGCAGTTGCTCAATCTGGATGACATTTCCGCTTTCTTTCTGGCCACGATCATCGCCTACGTTTTTCTGGTCGCCGCTCCGTCGATCCGGTCGATGATTCCCGACCCAACCAACGATTACGGTTCGAACGAATTTGAAACTCGCATGCGCGAAGGTCCAACCGGTCTCTCGGCTGCCGCTGGAACATTTGCGCTGCTGGCCCTCACGCTCTACACACCTGGGAAGAAAAAAGCCCTGCTGTACCTTTCGATTGCCGGTATGGCAGTGATGATCGTCGCCGGCGGCAAGGCGGCAATTGCGGCGGGGATTTTGTCGGGCATCTTGTTCTTCGGCCTGCAGAAGCGGGTTGGAGCTACTTTGGGATTTATCGGCGGCATCGCGCTTATTTTCTGGTTGGCGCTCGAATTTACTCCTCTGTCTGCTTACATGGGGGCGTATACCAATTCCGGGCAGGTGACCAGCTTGACCGGCCGCACCGAGCTCTGGGCATTTGTTTGGCCGGCGATCAAACAGAAAATCATTTACGGGCACGGATACGTTTCTTCCCGCTTCGTTTCCGTCGCCATGCCGGGTACCCCATTTCAGGCCGGACACATGCACAACGGGTTTCTGGAAGCGCTCTACAACAATGGATTGATCGGCCTGGTCCTGATTGTGATGGTGCATGTGGTCATCGTGCTCAATCTCTGGAAGACGATGAAGAGCCCGGTTTCGCCGCGCGCGCAGCGCCTGGCCATCGGTTCGATGGCGATTTACACCAACCTTCTGATCAACGGAATGTTCAACGCGACCTTCAGCGGGCGAGCCGGCGCGCAGTTCATGATGCTGCTGGCTCTGGTGATGGTAAGCGAACGGTTAGCCAGTGAGATTCCCCAGGCTGAGCCGGAGAGAGCACGGAAGGTCGCGTCCGCGTGGGCATAGGCTTAATGATTGCAAGGATATGTAGCGAGTTCCTCACCGGAAACTCAAACTGAAACCAATGATGACAACGACGACCACAGTGGCTCCCATGCCCGAGTTCCGGGTGCTGGGTATTCCCGTGAACGCGGTGCAGATTCCCGAGGTTGTGGCCTGGATGGAAGAGTGCATCGCCGAACGTGGCCCCGCCCGCTACGTTGCGGTGACCGGCATGCACGGAGTGACGGAATCGCAGGAGAACGCGGAATTTCGCACCATGCTCAAGGAAGCGGATTTGGTGGTGCCCGATGGCATGCCGCTGGTTTGGCTGGGGCGCTGGCGCGGTTTTCCCCATCTGGCGCGCCGCGTCTACGGTCCTGAGCTGATGGAAACCTTCTGCCGCGAAACCGGGAACAAGTACCGCCACTTTTTCTATGGTGGCGCGCCGGGCGTGGCCGATCATCTGGCCCAGGTGGAACACGAGCGCTATGGCATCCGCATCGCGGGAACCTGGTGCCCTCCATTTCGCGCGCTGACGGAAGAAGAAGACAGGGAAGTGGTTTCACGGATCAACCAGGCTGCTCCGGATGTTTTGTGGGTGGGATTGAGCACGCCCAAGCAGGAGCGTTGGATGTATGAGCACCGTGACCGGCTTCGCGTGCCGCTACTGCTCGGAGTGGGCGCCGCATTCGACTTGAACACCGGCCGGTTACAGCAAGCTCCCGCCTGGATGCGGGAGAACGGTCTGGAATGGTTGTTTCGCTTGCTGGCCGAGCCCAAGCGCCTGTGGCGGAGATATCTGGTGCAGGGGTCGAGATTTGTCTGGAACGTGTTGTTGGAAATCACCACTTTGCGGGTTTACGAGTAAGCCGTTGATTGTTGCAGAGGGGGATTTGAAAAGAACGTATTTCTGGCGGTAGGTCGAAAACTCAGGGAGAGGAAAATAACGAATTCATGAACAAGCAAAAGAGAATACTGGTAACGGGTGCAGGGGGCTTCATTGGTCATCATCTGGTGAAGCGGTTGAAGGCCGACGGTTTCTGGGTGCGCGGCGCCGATGTGAAGTATCCCGAATATGAATCCAGCGCTGCCGACGAAATGGAGCTTCTCGATCTGCGCAAGACCGACGCTTGTCTTCTCGCCACCCGCGGTGGCATCGACGAGGTCTACAACCTGGCTGCGGACATGGGCGGCATCGGCTACATCACCGCCAACCACGCCGACATCAGCCGCAACAATATTCTGATCAATGCTCACATGCTCGAAGCCGCGCGGCAAAACGGCGTCAAGCGTTTCCTGTTCTCTTCCTCCGCTTGCGTATACAACCAGGCGAAGCAGAAAGATCCTGATGTGAAACCGCTGAAGGAAGAAGACGCTTATCCCGCCGATCCCGAGCCAGGTTACGGCTGGGAAAAGCTGTTCGCCGAAGAACTCTGCCGCTATTACTACAAGGACTACGGTTTCGAAACCCGCATCGTGCGTTTCCACAACGTGTACGGCCCGCTGGGCACCTACGACGGCGGCAAGGAAAAAGCTCCCGCGGCCATTTCCCGCAAGGTTGCGTTGGCAACGGAGGGCGGCGAAATCGAAATTTGGGGCGATGGCGAACAGACACGTTCTTTCATGTACGTGGATGACTGCGTGGAAGGCCTCACTCGCATCATGGCTTCGGATTGCCGCGATGCTCTGAACCTGGGCACCGATGAATTGGTAACCATTAACGGACTGGTGGATATGATCTCCGGAATCGCCGGCAAACGGCTGGTCAAGCGCCACAACTTGACCGGACCCCAAGGCGTGCGCGGGCGCAACAGCGACAATACGCTTCTGCACAGCGTGATTGGCTGGGAGCCGTCGATCCCGTTGCGGCAGGGGCTGGCGGTTACGTATAAATGGATCGCTTCGCAAGTCACGAAACCGGTTGCGAAGCGCGAGCTGGTCTCAACCCGCTAGCCGCTCGCATTGAGACAGTCGGAGCGAATTGGCCGTCCCGCGCGGGCGGCCAGATCGACTGGCTTGAAAATATGGGTTGTGTCCTGGACATCGCCAAGAATATGAAACGGTTCGAGTTGCAGAGCCTTCCTCTTATAAAATCCTATGGCAACTATTGTATTGACGGAAAACCGGGCGTTGGCTGAAGCCGATCTTCAGGCGGACGCTCCGGCCTTGCGTCCGGGCCCTCTGTTTGTGGTCGGAATGTGGCGGTCGGGGACATCGTTGCTCTATGCGCTGCTGAATCAGCACCCGCAGATTGCTTTGATGTATGAAGCCGAGTTGCCCATCTTAAGGCCGCTTTTCTGGAAGCGCGGCGGAACCTCAGACTGGGCAGAGCGATGGAATTTTTGGAACCAGGCTCTGGATCGCCACCAGATCCGGGCGGCGGATATTCCGGCAGACCAGCCCACCCTGGCCGATGCTATGCGCGCGGTCTATACCAATTACTCGCGACGCAAAGGCGCGACTATCTGGGGCGGTAAGTCTCCCAATTATTACGATTCCCTGACCTGGCTGGCGCGGATATTTCCGCAGGCGCAGTTCATCGTGATCTGGCGCGACCCTGCCGACATTTGCCGCAGCGCTATGCGCGCGGCCGAGAGTGATGAATGGTTCAGCAAACGCGGCATCAGCCACCGTTCTCTCTTTGGCTTGCAGCAGATGAAGCGGCAGTGCGACCGACTCGTAAGCCAAGGCGTTCCCGTCCATCAGATCCATTATGAGGATCTGATTCACAATACGGCGGCCACGATGGCGGGCATCTGCGGTTTTTTGAACATCGCCTTCGATGCGCGGATGACTTCGTTGTCCGGGGCAGACCGTTCCGCCGTATATGAAGGCGAACATCACGCCGGGGTCAATAGCGAAGCCATCGTCCGCAAGAAACGCCGTCCCGAAGTACTATCGGCGGCGCTGCTCGAAAAAATTCAACGCTACATGTTCTTGTGGCGCAGGCAGTACGGCGAGGCGTGGCTTCCGGCTCGGGAAGCGCAGGCTGCGAATCCGGGTGTGCCTGGTGTTTTAGAGAGAGCGAAGGACCGCTTTCTGTTTCGCGCGTTGCGCACGCTGGATGCGGCGGTAGTCGTCACTTATTGCTTTGCCCCGCTGTCTCTATTGCGGAAATACCGAGCGCTGAAGTCCCAGAATCGAGAAGCCGTTTCCGCCGGCATCACCGCTGGCCACGACCGGCAGTCGGATACGGCATCGGCCGATTGAAAGCACAGCGGGCGCCGTTGAGAAAGAGTCTCCTCCCCCAGATGAAACTCATCGCAAGCCGTTTGGCAGTTGTGGCTTTGTTTTTGACCTCCCTCACCATTTTGATTTGGGGAAGCGTGCAGTCGTCGGACGAGGTGCTGAAGCCGCCGCTGGTTCCGGTTCCGGCCACGTTTTTCGGCATGCACATTCATCGTGCCGCTGTTTCCACACCGTGGCCGCCGGTCTCGTTCAAAGCGTGGCGGCTATGGGATACGCACACCACCTGGGTTCAACTCGAGCCTCGCAAAGGCGATTGGGATTGGCGGATGCTCGACCGGACGGTCAACGTCGCGCAGGCGCACGGAGTGGAGTTGCTGTACACCATGGGTCGTACTCCGCAATGGGCGTCGGCGCGTCCGCAAGAGATGGGAGAAAATCCGAACGCGCAGCCCGGCGGCATGGCCGAACCGAAGAATCTGGAAGATTGGCGTAATTATGTTCGCACCGTGGCCACCCGTTACAAGGGACGTATCAAGGCTTACGAAGTATGGAACGAACCGAACCTGCCAAATTTCTACAGCGGCACGCCTCAGGCGATGGTCGATCTGGCGCGGGAAGCGTACACGGTGTTGAAGCAGGTGGACCCTGAGGTGATTGTTGTCTCCCCTTCCGCCGTCGGCCCCACAGGGCTGCCCTGGCTGGAGAAATATCTGGAGCTCGGCGGGGGCAAGTATGCCGATGTGATTGGCTATCATTTTTATGTGCGGGGCCAGGAACCGGAGGCCATGCTCGATTTCATCCGTCAGGTGCGCGACATCACCTCGAAATACGGCGTTGCCGAAAAGCCGCTGTGGAATACCGAAGCGGGATGGTTGCAGCCCTATCGCATCGATCCTGAAGATGGGCCGGGCTATGTTGCACGGGCCTATGTTTTGAACTGGGCCGGCGGTGTGACCCGTTTTTACTGGTACGCGTGGGATAATCAGGGTGCCAGAGTTCGCATGACCGAATCCGATGAAACCACCGTCACGAGCAGCGCCAAAGCCTACGCAGAAATCCAGCAATGGTTGATTGGGGCGCGCATGGACTCCCTCCAACAGAAAGATGGCATCTGGATCAGTCAGCTCAGCCGGGACGGAGCCAATTCCTGGATCGTGTGGACTCCGGATCGCAATGCCCGCTTCGACGTGCCCAAGTCATTCGATGTAAACGAGATACGAAGCCTGTCTGGGGAAATCGTCAAGTTCCCCGGCGGAAAAATTGAAATCGGTCCAGCGCCTGTGCTGCTGGAAAAATCTGTTCGCTGAATACGAATGTCCCCGCATTCAACGCTAAGTCCATTGCCGGTCACGCGCACCTGCGCTGACGGCACACCATGATCTGAAAAGTTTGGGGCGTGCTCGACCGCCGTAGAAATCTAATTCCCAGGAGATGCGTCTATGAAAACTTTTGGCATGTTTCGTTCAGCCCAAAAAGTGAGCCGGGCCGTCCTCTTTATGCTGGCGCTCGCTGCCATTCCGGCTGCGACTGCCCAAACCTATTCCATTACCCCCACTGCGTTGGCGTTCAAACAGGTGACGGTGGGCACAGTCGGACTCGCCTATACCATCACGGTACAAAACACGGCGAAGACAGGCGATGTGATTATCAACAGTTACAGCGTGACGCCTTCCGAGTTCCAGTTTTTCTACGGATGGTCGCCGGTGACGCTGCCGCCGGGACAGTTAATTAACTACTCGTTGCGGTTTGCGCCGGATGCGGCGCAGACGTTCAACGGTACCTTCACCATGACTATCCAGGGCGTGACCAACCCGATTGTCATTCCCCTGACCGGGACTGGCGTGGCCACCAGCGCCAAGGGTTCGGTGACTCCAAGCTCACTTAGCTTCTCGACGAAGGGAGCCGGGGGTAACAGTACCTCTCAAGCCGTGACCGTCACCAACGTCGGCACCACCGGCACGACGGTGAACTCGGTCACCATAGACGCGCCCTTTCAGGTGAGTGGCTTCACTGCGGCGAAAGTTCTGCAGCCGGGAAAGTCCATGACCGTGGACGTCGAGTTAGTGGGAACAAAGGCAGGCACCTACAACAACGAGCTCACCGTCGGGTATAGCAACCTGCTCTCGCAGGGAACCGATCTCACAGGCACTGTGGGGACCGGGGTTGCTCTGGGCATCAATAGCTACCCGACTCTGCCCGATTCCGTTCAAGGAAGCGCCTATCAGGCCATCCTCTCGGCTGTGGGAGGAACAACGCCTTATACCTGGAGCCTCGCGGCTGGGTCGAGCCTGCCCTCCGGCCTTACTCTCTCCAGCGCCGGCGTCATCACTGGAACGGTGGCATCCACGGTTCCTCTTGGAAGCTACCCGTTTAGTGTCACGGCCACCGCGGCCAACTCCAAGAGCGTCACCAAGAAGTTGACCCTCCCGGTGATGGCGCAAACGGGGGCGAACTGCAATAACATCATTTCCTACGTCACTGGTACGACCAACCCGCTGATCCCGATCAACGATCTGGGAACAGGCACCTATGAGGGATCGGAGGCTGGTCTCTATCCCAATGGCCTCAACACGCGTCCTGCAGCCTTTGACGCCGCTGGAGTATCCATTGCGCAATCCATACAGCCGTTGGATGCCGATGGAACCGTCGATCCGGTCAACGGCAAAATCGGCTTCATGACCATCGGTATGTCGGCGCTATTTGACACGTTCCTGCAGTACACCACCGACTTCTACGCGGATCCAGGGGTGAACCCTCACGTCGTGCTGGTGCCCGGAGCGCAACCGCGCGCTTACGCCGCGAATTTCGCCGATCCCAACGACTGGTTCTGGAACCCGATTTTCCAGAGCTTCTTGCCGGAGTCGGGCCTCACGGCGGCGCAAGTGCAGGTCGTGTACGTCAAAGATATCGATCCCACACCAACTGGGACCTTTCCTGCAGATATGGCGAAGCTGCAATCCGAATACGAATTGATTCCGCAGAACGTGCTGGCCAAGTTCCCCAACGTAAAGCTGCTCTACTGGGGTGGGCCAATCTACACCGGATATTCCGACGGCCTCACCACCGGTCTGATCGACCCGGAGCCATATGAATATGAGTCCGCCTTTGCCGTGAAGTGGGCCATTCAGGATCAGATCAACGGCAACGCCAATCTGAACTGGAATTCCGCCAATGGGCCGGTGCTCGCTCCCTGGATGTCGTGGGGTGCTTATCCCTGGGCTAACGGACTTCTGGCCCGCCAGGACGGAACTTATTGGTCGTGTCCGGACATCAAGTACGACGGTTTCCATCCTTCCGAGCTCTATGGCCGTGAGAAGGAAACGAACTTGATGCTCAACTTTTTCAAGAGCGACGACACCACGACTCCGTGGTTCCTCGCCCAGTAAAGAACTGCGCACCCGCGACGCACGTGTGATTGGCCCAGTTCCCAAGCCCATCACCAGTTGGGCGCTGCGGGCGCGCTGCTCGCAGCCGGTCAGCCTCCTAGTGGTTTAGGCGTGTGCTCGATCACAAGCAGAAATCCAAATCTCAAGAACAAATTGCTCGGAGCTTCCATGAAGATGTTGTGCATGTTTCGTTCGGCTCGCAGGGTGAGCTCGGCGGTCCTCTTTATGCTTGCCCTCGCTGCCGTTCCGGCTGCGACGGCCCAAAATTATTCCATCACGCCCAAGTCGGTGGCCTTCAAGCAGGTGACCGTGGGCACGGTCGGGCTGGCCTACACCGTCACCGTGCAGAACACAGGGAAAACGGGCGATGTCATCATCAACAGCTACAGCGTGACGCCTTCCGAGTTCCAGTTCTTCTACGGCTGGTCTCCGGTCACGCTCCCGCCGGGACAGTTGATTAACTTCTCGTTGCGGTTTGCGCCGGACTCGGCTGAGACCTTCAATGGGACCTTCACGATCAACATCCAGGGTGTGACCAATCCGATTGTCGTTCCCTTGACCGGAACCGGTGTGGCCACTGGCGCCAAGGGATCGGTCGCTCCGGGTGCGCTAACCTTCGCCGCCACCGCCGCGGGCGCCACCAGCGCGAGTCAGTCGGTGAAGATTACAAACGTGGGCACCACCGGCACGACCGTCAACTCAATCACGATCGACGCACCATTCCAGGTGACTGGCTTCAAAACGCAGGTTCTGCAGCCTGGCAAGTCGTTGACCGTCGGCGTCGACTTAACCGGCACGATACCGGGCAGCTACAACAACGTGATGACCGTCGGCTACAGCAATCTGAACTCACAAGGCACGAATCTTGTTGGGACCGTGGGCCCCGGCTCGGCTCTGGGCGTCAGCATCTATCCCACCATGCCGGCTCCGGTGGTGGGTGGCGCCTATCTTTCCAACCTGACGGCTGCGGGCGGAACACCTCCCTACAGTTGGGCTCTGGCCACCGGATCGAGCCTGCCGTCCGGGCTGTCGCTCTCTTCCACCGGGGTCATCACCGGGACGGTCGCATCTACCGTAGCCATTGCCAGCTACAGCTTCACGGTCAATGTGACCGATTCCGCCAACAACAAGACGAGTGCGCTGCTGACGCTTCCGGTGATGGCGCAAACCGGAGCGAAGTGCAATAACATCATTTCTTACATCACCGGCACAACCACTCCGCTGGTCCCGATTAACGATCTGGGAACGGGCACCTATGAGGGATCGGAGGGCGGCCTCTATCCGAATGGCAGCAACATGCGTCCGGCCGCTTTTGATGCGGCGGGAGTGGCCGCCGCCCAAAGCATTCAACCTCTGGATGCGAATGGAACCGTGGACACGGTGAACGGCAAGATTGGGCTGATGACCGTTGGCATGTCGGCGCTGTTCGATACGTTCCTGCAGTTCACGACGGATTTTTATGCGGATCCGTCGGTGAACCCGCAGGTCGTATTAGTGCCGGGTGCGCAGCCGCGAGCTTATGCAGCAAACTTCGCCAATCCTACCGATTGGTTCTGGAATCCGATTTTCCAGAGCTTTCTGCCGGAAGCCGGACTCACTGCGGCGCAGGTGCAGGTGGTCTACATTAAAGACATCGACCCCAGCCCAACGGGAACCTTTCCTGCCGACCGGTTGCAGTTACAGGCGGAATACGAGTCGATTGTTCAGAATGTGTACGCCAAATTTCCCAATGTGAAGATCGCCTATTTTGGCGGGCCGATCTACACGGGATACTCCAACGGACTGAACACCATCGACCCGGAGCCGTACGAGTACGAGTCGGCGTTTGCGGTGAAGTGGGCGATCCAGGATCAGATCAACGGCAACGCCAATCTGAACTGGAATCCCGCCAACGGGCCGGTGATGGCTCCCTGGATGTCGTGGGGAGCGTATCCCTGGGCGAACGGGTTGCTCGCGCGCAGCGACGGGACGACGTGGTCTTGTCCTGACATCAAGTACGACGGTTTCCATCCCTCGGAGCTGTATGGTCGAGAGATTGAAAGCAATCTGATGCTGAACTTCTTCAAGAGCGACGACACCTCGACTCCGTGGTTCCTCGCCCCATAGATCGTAACTAAGTGAAATCTCCGGCGGCGTCGTGGGTAATGGTGCAGTTTCAAAACTGCAGCGCCATCGCATTTCATACTTTGGCACGCCACAGAGAATACGAGCGTACAATTGCGAACGCTCTAGCTCCCCCAGCTAGTTTTCCACACTAGGCCCCCAGTCGGTGGAAGAAGTAGATCCAGGTCCCAGCGATCTTTGAGTTCTACCCAGGAGGCGAGATGCGTATACAAGGTCAGCGCTACCTTGTGCTTTGGTTCTTGACGGGTTGTTGTCTTAGCCTGGCTTCGAGTTCGGCCGCCGGGCAAACTTTCACCTATAGCCCAAAGAAGCTCCAGTTCGGCGATGTAACCATAGGAACCTACAGCACGAACCTGACGGTCACTGTCACCAACACCAGTCCGGCGCCGCTGACCATCAACAGCTACAGCATCACACCTTCCCAGTTTTATCTCGACTACGGATATGCTCCCGTTACCATAGAGGTCAACCACACGTTTCAGTTCTCCATTTGGTTCGTTCCCACCTCTACCGCGACAGTTTCTGGACAGCTGACCCTCAACATCGGCGGCACCGATGCCGTGGTTCTGCTGCGAGGCAAGGGCATTACCACCGGAGCCGTCGCCAGCCTGAGTACGAACGCATTGAGCTTCAACAATGTTCTTGTGGGAACAACGAGCCCGCCGCAACCGGTCACGGTTACAAACACCGGAACTTACAATCTCACCGTCGAGTCCGTCCACGCCGACGCGCCCTTTGTGGTTACGGGCTTCACTTCCCCGGTCGTTCTGTCGCCGCAGCAAAACCTTCCTCTGCAGGTGACCTTTACCGGCACCATGCCCCAATATTTCGCCAACGTGCTCACCCTGACTTACGATGTTCTTCCCGGAAATGGTGTAAGTCTGAGCGCGACGGCAGTGCCGGCTACCTCCATGGTCGTCAGCACATTTCCCACGCTGCCCAGTGGGGTTGTGGAATATCCGTACCTTGCAACCTTGCAGGCAACGAGCGGAACGCCACCTTATACGTGGAGCGTGGTTGCAGGATCCAGTTTGCCCGCCGGCCTTAGTCTCTCCAGCTCCGGAACCATTACTGGAACGCTAGCCTCAAGCGTTGGGGTAGGGAGCTATTCCTTTCAAGTATCGGCAACCGATTCATCCTCGCCTGCGCAGAATGCCAGCGCACCTTTGACCTTGCCGGTAGCTGCGCCTACCAGTTCGAATTGCAACAATATCGTTTTCGATATCGCGAAAACCACGAATCCGCTGATCGATCTGCCAGACCTCGGTACGGGCACGTATTTCGGATACGAGGGCGGTCTCTATCCGAATGGAAGCAATCAGCGTCCCGCTGTGCAGGACGCCGCGGGCCAGGCCATTGCCAACGCGATTCAGCCGCTGGATGCCGACGGCAATCCCGATCCCAAAGGAAAATACGCCTTGCTGTCCGTGGGCATGTCGGCCAGCGCCGATGCTTTTAACCTCTTCCAGTCTTATGCCGCTGCGGATTCCGCCACCAATCCACATCTGGCATTTGTTCTCGGCGCGCAACCGCGTGCCGAGGCGGATCAGTTTGCGAATCCCGAGAGCGGCACCTGGACCGCGATCTTCGAAAGTTTCCTGCCCCAAGCTGGCGTAACTGCAAACCAGGTGGTCGCGGCGTGGATCGCCGACGTGGATTCCGATCCTACCGGCAAATTTCCCGACGACATGGCCACGTTGCAGTCCGAACTGGAAAGCATCGTTCAGAACTTGCATATGTACTTTCCCAACCTGCAGCTCGCCTACTTCGACACGCGTATCTATGCCGGATATTCCGTAGGCATCAAGGCGGTAAAACCGCAAGATCCCGAGCCCTATGGGTACGAATCGGGTTTCGCCACCAAGTGGGCGATTCAGGACCAGCTCAACGGCAACGCCGACCTCAACTACAATCCCCTCGTCGGGCCGGTGATGGCTCCCTGGATGTCCTGGTCTTCCTACGATTGGGCGAACGGACTGCTGGCGCGCCAGGACGGCCTGGTCTGGGCATGTCCCGACCTGAAGTGGGACGGCACTCACCCCTCCGACCCTATTGGCAGACAGAAGGAAGCAAATTTGATTCTCAATTTCTTTCGAACCGACGACACTACCGCTCCCTGGTATCTGGCGCCGCAATAGAGTTCCAATGACTGAATGATGAGCCGAAGAGAGCGGCCTCTAAAGATCTCAAAGACTAAGGAACGGCTCCGTAGAGAGCTGGATGTGAATTGCCATGAAGCTCCCGTGCGGCAATTGGTTGTGGATTCAGACTCTTCTGGCGGCCACGCTCGTGGCCGGTTACTTCAGCCCTGCATGGGCTCAGATTTCGTTCACCGAGAAACCCGCCGCCGGTCATTTCGCCAAGACCACCGTCGGGTTATTCAGTCACAACATTAACTTCTACGTCACCAACACTGGAAGCAGTAACTTCACGGTCGAGAACGTAACCATCAATCCGTCGGAATTCCAACTCATCAACGGCTGGACGCCCTATGTGGTGCAACCCGGGCACGATGTGCGCTACGCGCTTAATTTTGTTCCAGATGCGGCACAATTATTCAATGGACAGTTGACTATCAACATCGCCGGAGTGGCTCCGATTGTGATTCCGCTGAACGGCACCGGAGCCAGCACGGCTGCGGTGCCGTCGCTGAATGTCTCGTCCCTGAACTTCTCCAATGATCCGGTAGGCGCGGCCAGCATCCAGACCGTTACGGTTACCAATACCGGAACTTCCACGCTGAACGTGGAAGCCGTCATGGTCGAGCCGCCCTTTGCTGTTACCGGCTTCACTCCTCCCGTCGAGCTCGAACCGAAAGCGTCTCTTCCTTTGCAGGTTAGTTTTATACCCTCGATGACGGGAACTTTTACCGACAATATGGTGGTTGAGTATGACGTCGTGCCCGCCACCGGAATTGACTTGTCTGGCACCGCCGTGCGCGCGACGGCGCTAGCCGTTACCAGTTTTCCCACATTGCCAGCCGCCACCCAAGCCGCTAGCTATTTGGCTACACTAACCGCGGCAGGTGGAACCGGAACCCTGACCTTCACTCTGAACTCGCAATCCGCTTTGCCTTCGGGTTTAGCGTTGGCAGCGTCCGGAGCGATCACTGGCACGGTCGCATCCTCGGTCGCGACGGGCAATTACTCTTTCGGAGTCAATGTCAAAGATGATCGCGGAGACCGCGCCACAGCCCAATTCACTCTGCCGGTCCTGGCGCCCACGGGAGCGACCTGCAACAACATCACATGGAACATTCCCGGGAGCACGGCGCCGATGGTTCCGCTCACTGACCTCGGCACCGGCACATTTTTGGGTTCCGAGGGCGGACTTTATCCTGACGGAAGCAACATCGACCCTGCGGCGCATGAAGCAGCAGGGTTGGCAATGGCGCAGTCCATTCAGCCTTTGGACGCCGCCGGCAATCCCGACCCCAACGGCCAGTACGCCATGATTTCAATTGGCATGTCTGCCGCTTCGGCCACCTACGACCAGTTCATCATCGATGCTAACGCCGATCCCCTCAAGAGCCCTTACCTGGTGACTGCGCGAGGTGCGCAGCCAGACGCGGGCGCGGTCCAGTACGCGGATATCAGGGACGGTGTGTGGAACACCATTCTGCAGTTCTATCTGCCCCAGGCTGGCGTCACTCCCAACCAGGTGGTCGCTGCGTGGATTCTGCAAGTCGATGGCTTTCCTTCGGGAAAGTTCCCGACCGACATGTCCGCTCTGCAATCGCAATACGAAAGTATTATGCAAAATCTGTACACGCTCTTCCCCAACATTAAGCTGGCTTATTTCACTAGCAAGTTCTATGACGGATACGCCAACGGGACCCACGCTCCGAGCGATCCCGAGCCCTATGCTTACGAGTCCAGCTTCGCGGTCAAATGGGCGATTCAGGATCAAATCAACGGGAGCCCAAACCTGAATTACGATCCAACGCTGGGGCCAGTCATGGCGCCGTGGATGGCATGGGGGCCTTATGACTGGGCGAACGGATTATCGGCGCGCAGCGATGGGCTGGTTTGGGACTGCCAGGAGCTCACCTCCGATGGCATCCACCCCTCCAATCCCGTGGGCCGGGAAAAAGAATCGAACATCCTGCTCAATTTCTTCAAGAGTGATGAAACCGCCGTTCCCTGGTTCGTGACGAAGTAGGCATCTTTGCTGGCCGAGTCGAATCCCGCGGAAAAATCACCGGGTGCATTGATACCGGCCTTGGCTTTGATATTGGAACGGTACCGATTTTCTGAATTGGAGATTATGTTATGAATTCGTTTCGTGCGGCATTCGTGGTATTGGCTTTGACCGTTTGCGCTGCTCAGGCACGGTCGCAAGTTTCGTTCTCGTACAAGCCCACTTCGGCCAGTTTCGCCCAGACGGTGGTGGGGCTGGCCAGTCACGATGTGACTTTCGTTGTCACCAATACCGGGACCTCCAACATCACCGTGCAAGACATCAGCATCGACGCGCCTGCTTTCCAGTTGGTGAATGGCTTTTGGCCCATTACCCTGGTGCCGAGGCAAAACGCCGACTTCACCGTGAATTTTGTCCCCAAAGCAGCGGGTACCTTTCAGGGGCACTTGACCATCACTATAACGGGCGCGACCCCCATCGAGCTGCCTCTGCAGGGACTGGCGATTACGACCACAGCCGCGGCCAGCCTGAGTGTTTCTTCGATGACATTCAATCAGGGAGTGGGCACGACCAGCCCCGCTCAAACTGTGACCTTGACCAACACCGGAACCGCGCCCTTCACGGTCGATACCGTCTCGGCGGACCCTCCGTTCTCTTCGTCCGCCAACCCCGGAGCCACGACTCTGCAGCCGGGAGATTCACTTCCGGTTCAGGTCACCTATAAGGGGACTGCGGTCGGTACGCAAACCGACGTGCTGGTGTTTTCCTATGATGTGTTGCCGCCGAGCGGCGTCGCACTCACCGGCACCGCCACTGCGGCGATTCCTCCGGAGATCAGCACATTTCCCCAGCTTGAGTACGCAACTATCGGTTATCAATATCTGTTTGCCCTATCCGCAGCCGGTGGCACGGGCCCGTACACCTGGAGTTTGACCTCGGGTTCGACACTGCCCCAGGGTCTCACGCTCAATTCCAACGGTACTCTGACCGGCACTGTTGCTTCGACCGTAACGGCCGGCAATTACACCTTCGGCGTTGAAGCGATTGATTCAAAGAAGGGCAAAGCAACCGCTAAGTTGACTTTGCCCGTACAGCCGACAACGGGCGCGGAATGCCAGAATATTTTCTGGGATGTCGCGGGCACGTCGACCCCGATGATTGCCATCAACGATCTGGGCACCGGCACCTACCTTGGCTCTGAGGGAGGACTCTATCCCAATGGCAGCAACGTCATGCCTCCCAGTCACGAAGCCGACGGTATCGCTCTGGCCCAGGGAATTCAACCTCTGAACGCCGCCGGCAATCCCGACCCCAACGGCTCCTACGGAATTCTTTCCATTGGCGAGTCGGCCACGGCGCATACTTGGAGCCAATTCATGAATGACGCCGACGCCGACCCCTCCAAGAATACCCACTTGGTAATTTCGCGAGGCGCTCAGCCCAAGACCGGCGCCGTACATTTCGCAAACATCAACGACGGCGCATGGAATACGATCATCGACTTCTATCTTCCTCAGGCGGGCCTTACGCCGAACCAGGTCGTAGCGGCTTGGGTGCTCTCGGTCAACGGCTACCCAACCGGCGTCTTTCCCGCTGACATGAGCCAGCTGAAGAGCGAGTACGAAGACATCGCTCGGAACCTTCACACTCTGTTTCCCAACATCAAGCTCGCGTACTTCACCAGCAAGTTCTACGACGGCTACGCCAATGGCCTGCCCAAGCCTATTTTTCCTGAGCCTTACGCCTATGAAGACGGTTTTGCCGTCAAATGGGCCATTCAGGACCAGATCAACGGCGTCGGAAACCTGAACTATAATCCCGCCCTCGGCCCAGTGGTGGCTCCCTGGATGGCCTGGGCAGCGTATGACTGGACCAACGGACTGATCGCCCGCAGCGATGGTTTGACATGGAGCTGCCAGGACGTCAGGGACGACGGAGTCCATCCCAGCGCCCCCATCGGCCAGGAAAAAGAAGCCAACATCCTGATGAATTTCTTCAAAGCCGATGAGACCACCACGCCCTGGTTCCTCGCCCCTTAAGACTTCCTTCCAGTTTGGCGCAACTTCATGGTTTGCTTCGGGTTAAATAGTAAAGTTGAAGCAAACCCGAGCCAGGGTTTTGTGATTCTTGCTCAGAGCAGCTCATCGCAAGCCCACAGGCTTCGTCCCGGTTGGCCCGGTCTCCGGCCAGTTTAGAATCGCTACCCGAGCCTATGGCGCAAGCAAACCCCCAACCAGCGTGTCGACTGAGGCTCCTCATCTTTGGCTTCAGCCTCGTTCTGCTGGCGGGATTGCCGGGATGCGGCGGAGGTACCGCTGCCGCTCCCAATGCGGTCGTTCCCCGCACCGTCACCTCTCTTGCGGTCGGCCCCGCTTCCGCTTCCATTAACTTCGGCGCCACACAGGCATTCACCGCTACGGCTTCTTACAGCGATGGTTCCACCGGCGACGTCACCGGTTCGGCGAGTTGGTCCTCGTCCGACACAACCAAGGCCACCGTCGAAACTATAGGTGAGACCACTCCTGGATTGGCTACGGCGATTGGCGCAGGCAGCGCTACCATCACCGCTTCTTTAGGCGGACAACTTGGAACCGCCGCGCTGACGGTCAAATCCGCAACACTGACAGCGCTCTCTGTAACTCCCACCAATCCTACTATCTCGACGAGTGCGACCCAGCAGTTCACGGCTACCGGAACCTATAGCGACCAATCCACCAGCGCTGTGACCAGCTCGGCGACCTGGGCTTCGTCGAATCCGAACATCGCCACGATTCAGACTTCCGGACAAACCAGCTCCGGCCTTGCCACCGCGGTAGCGAACGGCTCATCCAACATTCAGGCTACTTTCGCTGGAATTACCGGCCTCACAATATTGAACGTGAGCACGCCGGGCGGCACGCAGACATCGTTGGGCCTGAGCGAGATCGATCCTTCAATTTCAATCTCGCCCAGCGAGGGTTCGACCCTGCAGTTCAGCGCGGTGGCGATCTATAACAACGGCTCGAACCAGAAAGTAACTTCCACCGCGACTTGGACTTCTTCGAATCCTGCCGTAGCTACCGTTCAAAACGCGGGAGGGGCGAACCCGGGTTTGGTCACCGGGTTGAGCGCGGGCACAACCATGATCGCCGCCAGTTCCGGTGGCTTCAACCAGAGCGCCACGGTCACTGTGGCCGCCAACGCCGTGCCGATCCCGCTCATGGACATGACCGGCTCGGACAACTACCTTGGTTTTGCCGGAGGACTTTACGGCGGCAACAGCAATGCAGTGCAGTCCGGCCATGACTCCGACGGCCAGGCAGCCGCCGCTTTGATCCAGCCTCTGGATCAAAACGGCAACCCAAGCGCCACCGGCGCGGTTGTTTTCCTCGGCATCGGCATGTCGAATGCGACGCTCGAGTTCAGCGCATTCAAGACGACTGCGCAGCAGAGCACGAGCGTAAACCAGACCACCCTCGCCATTGAAGACGGCGCTTATGGATCGGTGACTGCCTGTGAATGGACGGTCGCGCAAGGCTCTCCAACTCCCACGCCTTGTCCGGGACTCACCGGCGTGCCGGCGGAAAATCAATATGATCGCGTGCGGGACACGGTTCTCGCCACCGCGACCACTGCTCCTTCCGCTCCCGCAGGCTGTGGAACAACCGCAGACCCATGCCTCACCGAGGCGCAAGTGCAGATCCTGTGGATCAAGAACGCGAACCCGCAGCCGGCGTTTAACGCTTTGGGATCGATGAGTTCTTCTACGGACTGCGCCAGCGAGGTTGCGGACTTCACCACCGAAGCCTGCAATTACGAATCGCAGTTGGGACAAACCATTCGCGCGGCGAGAAGCCGTTATCCGAATCTCAAGCAGATATTCCTCTCAACCCGCATTTATGCTGGCTACGCGACTGTGCCGTTGAATCCCGAACCCTACGCCTACGAGTATGGATACTCGGCCCAGTGGTTGATCCAGGCGCAGGTCAATCAGATGAACACTACCGTGATTGATCCGGTAGCAGGCGATCTGAGCTATACCGATGGCTCTGCCGCCTGGACCGCTTGGTCCGGCTATCTCTGGGCCGACGGCGACAACCCGCGATCTGACGGACTTATTTGGTGCGGCGGGCAACCCAGCGCCCCCTGCAACGGCGAAGATGACTACCAGTCCGACGGAACTCACCCCAACACCACGTTTGGCGTGCCTAAGGTGGTAAACCTGCTGATGAACTTCTTTACCACGTCCGTTTACACGTCCTGGTTCCGGCCATAACCCGCCAGTCTACGCTGGTTTTAGAGGTATCCGATCGTCGCTGGACGTTCGAGTAGTATGCAGAATCTTTCATCTTGACAGTCCTTTTGCACCCCTCGAAAATGAGGAATCAATGGTCGTCTGAGGAGAAACTTCTCCTCGCTTACTGATCCCCCCGTTACTGCGCTCTTCAGCGGTCGCTTCTCGCGCACGCGACCCTAGGATCTTGGAGGTCCTCATGTCTCTGCATGTCCGTGCCGCCACACCAGTGGGCCGGCGAATCCCCGAGATGGCCGTTGCGTTAATCCTTTCTTTCTGCATGGTGGCCGCCACCCCCATAAGCTGGGCACAGAGTGCCTCCGCGCCGAAAGCGAAGGCCACTAGCGCCGCGAAGCCCAAGGACATCACACAGATTCAACACATCATCTTCATCATCAAAGAAAACCGGACGTTCGATAATTATTTCGGGACCTACCCCGGCGCCAACGGCACAACCACCGCAACGATTTCCACCGGGCAAACGGTTCCCCTCATTCGCACGCCGGACCAGACGCCCCGCGATATTTCCGGGCACGGCTGGTTCGACGCCATCGCCGGATACGACAACGGTGCCATGGATCATTTCGATCTCATTCCCGGCGCCAGCTTGAACGGCGACATGCTCGGGCTGAGCGAGCTGCAACAGGCAGATATTCCGAATTACTTCGCCTACGCCCAGAATTTCGTTCTGGCCGACAATACGTATTCGTCTCTCAAAGGCGCCAGTTGGGCCAATCATCTCTATATCGTCGGAGCTCAATCCGGCGGAGCCTTCACCATTCCCAACACCACCGTGGACTCATGGGGCTGCGACGCCAATCCCACTGCGTCGGTGCAAGTCTGGAACGACGATGACACCGTGACCGATCCCTTTCCTTGTTTTGATTTCCAGACCATCGCGGACGAGTTGCAGGCGGCCGGAGTAAGTTGGAAGTTTTATGCGCCATCCGATGGCGATCCCGCCTACGTCTATTCGCCCTTGGATGCCATCGACCACATCCGGTTCGGACCGCTCTGGACGACCAACGTAGTCAACTACAGCCAGTTCGCCACCGACGCGGCCAGCGGCAATCTGCCCGCGGTGAGTTGGCTGGTGACCGCAGCCACTTGGAACGAGCATCCGCCCAGCGGATCGTGCGTGGGAGAAAACTGGACCGTCAGCCAACTCAACGACCTGATGCAGGGGCCGGACTGGGCCACCAGCGCGGTATTCCTCACCTGGGACGATTTCGGCGGCTTCTACGATCACGTTCCGCCGCCCATATTGGACAAGTTTGGACTCGGTCCTCGCGTTCCCCTGCTGATCATTTCGCCCTACGCCCAGCCCGGATATATCTCGCACACGCAATACGAATTCTCTTCGGTGCTGAAGTTCATTGAAGAGCGTTTTGGCCTGGCTCCGCTGACCGATCGCGACGCGGAAGCGAACGATACCACCGACAGCTTCAATTTTTCGCAACCTCCGCTACAGCCGCTCATCCTCACGCAGCGCGTCTGCCCGTTCATCAACGCGGTCAGCGATGTCGGTGTGGGAGTGCTGGGCAAGCCCACGCTTACCAAGCTGAATTTCATCAACCGCAGCCCCGGAAAGCTCACCATGAGCGGCATCACCACCACCGGAGATTTCAGCCAGACCAACAACTGCCCGGCGACTTTGGCCAAAGGAGCTACCTGCGCCATAACGTTGACGTTTACTCCCACTGCAACCGGAACCCGTACCGGCACCGTGAGCGTAGCCGATAGCTATACCGGCAGTCCGCAGGTTACACAGCTCACCGGAATTGGAACCTCCATCTTCCTTACCGCTCCGAAAATTTTCGGGCGGCTCGTCATCGGCACTACGGCCACCCAGAGCTACACCCTCACAAATAACGGCCCCAACGTCCTGGACATTTCCAAGTTTGCTATGGTCGGCAACTACAGCGAGACCACCAACTGCAAAAAGACGGTGCAGCCCAAGGCCTCGTGTCAGATCAAAGTGGTGTTTGCTCCCACCCAGTCGGGAAATCTTTACGGCGCGCTGGACGTTTATTCCAACGATGCTTACAGTCCCTACGAAGTGGTCCTGCAAGGTGCGGGCCAGCAAATCTCGTTCACTCCGACCAAGTTGACGTTTGGCAGCCAGGCTGTCGGCACCACCAGCGCGGCTCAAACTTTCGTCGTCACCAACCCCTCCACCACTGCGGCTCTCGCCATGGGCGCGATTACAACCACGGGCGCTTACTCCGCCTCCAACAATTGCCCCACGTCTCTCGCCGCGGAAGGCACGTGCACAGTTTCCGTAACCTTCACTCCGACCGCCGACGGCACCAGCACCGGCACGGTGAGTGTGATCAGCAGCGACTGGAATAGTCCGCAAACGGTCAGTTTGACCGGAACAGGCATCGACTAACCCAGCCGTACGAACAACATTTATCCCCGAGGACAAATATGAACATTGGCAATCAGGTATCTCGTTCGCGAGGCAAAATCAGCGCGGCAAAAACCACGGCTTCCGTGGTGGTGGCTTTGTGTGTCCTGGCCTTCGGGTTATGCCTGCCGACCAGTACTTTTGGGTCGAAAATCCGCTCCAAAGCTGCGCCGCAAATCAGCGGCACCGTCAACATCTATCCGGCGGGCCTGGCCTTCTTCGACCAACTGGTGAACACGATGAGTCCTGCCGAAGCCGTGACCCTGGTCAACAACGGCGCCACCGCGTTGAGCATTACCAAGATCGCGGTCACCGCCGGTTTCTCACAGACCAATAATTGCAAAACCTCGGTGGCAGCCGGCGCCGCGTGCACGATCACAATTCACTTCAAGCCCAGCTCTGCGGCGGTGCATACGGGAAGCTTGTCGGTGACCGATAGCGCTTCCGGCAGTCCGCAAATTATCAGCCTGCAAGGCACCGGCGTCACCAATGCGATCAGCTTTATTCCCTCCAGCCTCAACCTTGAAACTTGGCCCGTGGGTTCGGCCGGAGGCCCGGTGTCGGCTACCGTCACCAACATCAGCGGAAGCCCGGTCACCATCAGCAGCATCGTGGCGACCGGCGATTTCACCGAGACCAATAGCTGCACCAGTCCGCTTTCGCCTTCTTCCGGTACTGCCTGCCGCATCGACGTTACGTTCAAACCTTCCGCCGGCGGAACCAGAACCGGCGCCGTCACCATCACGGACAGCGCCCCCGGCAGTCCGCACGTGCTCAATCTCACTGGAGTCGGCGGCGTTTCGAACGTAGCCTTCTCACCGGCCACTCTGGCGTTCGGAAACACCAATCTGGGCAAGACGAGCGCCACGAAGAATGTGACCGTTACCAACAACAACACCGCGCCCATCACCTTTATCAGCATCGTCGGCGACGGCGACTACACCGAGAGCAACACCTGCGGCACTTCGTTGAATGCCGGAGCCACCTGCACCGTCACCGTAAGCTTTTCTCCCACAGCCGCGGGCAAACGGTCGGGCCGCGTGACCTTCAGCGATACCGATACGTCCAACCTGCAGACTTTGACTCTATCGGGAGTGGGGGTGGTTCCCACCAGCACAGTGGCCATCAGCCCGGGGAACGCTACGCTGACTTCGCAGCAAACCGAACAGTACTCGGCAACGATCAGTGGAGCATCCAGCAACGCCATCACCTGGGCCGTGGACTCAGTCACCGGAGGCAACGCAACCGTCGGCACCATCTCCACGGCGGGCCTCTACACGCCTCCCAGCACAGCGGGCCGCCACGCCATCGGCGCCACCAGCAACGCCGAGCCCTCGCAGAAGGCGAATGCGTTTGCTTACGTCACCGATTACGCGGGCACGTTCACCTATCACAACGACGCCATGCGTACCGGCCAGAACTTGAACGAGACCGTTCTCACCCCTGGAAACGTGAACTCGACCCAGTTCGGAGAAGTATTTTCCTTCCCCGTCGATGGCAAAGTTTACGCCCAGCCGCTCTATGTTCCCAATGTCGCCATCCCCAGCCAGGGCACCCATAACGTCGTCTATGTGGCCACCGAACATGACAGCGTTTTCGCCTTCGATGCCGATAACCTGCAAAGCGCTCCGCTCTGGCAGACCAGCTTCATCAATCCCCCTGACGGCATCACCACCATTGCGATTGGCACGTCCGGCACCGTCGACATCGTTTGTGACAGCATGGACCCCGAGGTCGGCATTACCGGGACCCCGGTCATCGATTCAACCACCAACACGATGTACGTTCTGGTGCGGACGAAAGAAGTCAGCGGCTCGAACACCAACTTCGTGCAACGGCTGCACGCGATCGACATCACCACCGGCGCCGAGAAGCCGAACAGTCCTTCGGTGATTCAAGCCTCGGTTCCCGGCAACGGCACCGACAATGATGGCAACGGCAACGTGGTCTTCGATCCTCTGGTCGCGAATCAGCGCTCGGGTCTGCTGCTGCTGAACGGAACCGTCTATATGGCCTGGGCTTCATTCTGCGATCCACCTGCCTACCATGGCTGGCTCATGGGCTATGACGCCAGTTCCTTGCAGCAGGTAGCCGTCGTCAATACCACGGCCAACGGCTGGGCAGGAGGAATCTGGAACGCCGGCGATGCTCCGGCCGCCGACGCCACCGGCAATATCTACGTCACCACCGGCAACGGCACGTTTGACGGCAACTTCGGAGGCGTCGACTACGCCGACACGATTCTGAAATACTCCACCACTGGCGGCGGACTCACCCTGGCCGATTACTTCACGCCCTATAACCAGTATTTCCTGGTCGCGCCCGATCTCGATCTCGGTTCCAGCGGCGTTACTCTGATCCCCGATCAGACCTCTGGTCCCACTCATCTTCTGGTTGGCGGCGGCAAGACCGGCAATATGTACTTGCTCAACCGCGACAGCATGGGCGAATACGATTCCTCCAACGACAATGCGATTCAGCAGTATCTCGTCCATGGCGCCGGTGGCGAGGGTAATGGAGACAAAGGAATCTGGCCCAAGGGCGCCTATTGGCAAAACCAGATATACTACGTCGGCACCAGCGACGTGCCCAAAGCCTACCGCTTATACAACGGGCAAATGTCGCCGGAACCCATGTCCAAGGGCAACTTCTCCTTCCAGTATCCCGGCGGCTTGCCTGCCATCTCCTCCAATGGAACCTCGAACGGCATCGCCTGGATGGTCTGGCAGGCAACTCCAATCCAGGCTCAGAGCGTCCTCTATGCTTACGAGGCCGATAACCTCAGCGTGGCGCTCTACAACAGCACTGGCGCCTCAACCGGCCTCGGGGTTCAATTCGGCATTCCGACCGTCGCCAACGGCCGGGTCTACGTCGGCACCGCCAGCAATGTTGTCGTCTTCGGTTTACTGCCGTAAGCGCGCTGGCGCGGGCCGCACTCGCAGCGGCGCGTAGCAGGAATTTGCAAGTTTCAGCGCAGAGATTCCTCTGGTTAGAGGTGGTTTCAGAAATCGCAGGCAACCAAAAGTGAGGGGTGTATGAGATTCAATGGGTCGGACGTTACTTCGACATTCGAGATCAAAGCAAGCAAGCTTGCTGTTTCAACTCTGGCCATGCTGTTGGTGCTCGCCGTCGCGTTCGCTGGCCCAAATACCGCGTCGGCGTCGAAGATACGGTCGAACGCTGCTCCGCTGACAAGCGGAGCGGTCAACATATATCCCGCCGGCTTGGCCTTTTTCGATCAACTGGTGGGAACCCTCAGTCCCGGCGAAGCCGTGACTCTCGTCAACAACGGTACCACCGCTTTGGCCGTTACCAAGATCGCGGCCACTTCTGGTTTCGCGCAGACCAACAACTGCGGCACTTCGGTAGCGGCCGGCGCATCGTGCACCATCACGGTCCAGTTCAAACCCAGCACCGCCGCCGTTCATACCGGGACCCTGACCGTTACCGACAGCGCAACCGGCAGTCCGCAGGTCATTAGCCTTCAGGGCACGGGCGTCACCAACGCCATCAACTTCACCCCCTCGAGCCTGAACTTCGACTCGCAGCCGATGGGCGTCGCTGGCGGTCCGGTGTCGGTCACCATGACCAATATCGCCGGAACTGCGGCAACTATCGACAGCATCAAGGCGAGCGGCGATTTCGCCCAGACGAACAATTGTGGCGCCAAGCTCAACCCCGCGCCCAGCATGGCCTGCCTTATCACCATCACCTTCAAGCCGTCGGCCGCTGGCGCCAGGGCCGGCGCCATCACCGTCACTGACAGCGCTCCCGGCAGTCCGCATGTGATCAATCTCAGCGGAATCGGCGGCGTATCGAGCGTAGCCTTCTCGCCGGCTACGTTGGCCTTCGGAAACACGAATCTGGGCAAAAGCAGCATGGCCAAGACCGTCACGGTCACCAATAACAACACCACGCCAATCACGTTCATCAGCATCGTCAGCGACGGTGACTACACCGAGAGCAACACCTGCGGCACTTCGTTGAATGCCGGATCTGCTTGCACCGTCACTGTAAGCTTTTCTCCCACGGGCTCGGGCAAGCGCTCGGGTCGCGTGACCTTCAGCGATACTGATCCTTCCAATCTGCAGACTTTGACTTTATCGGGAGTGGGGGTGGTTCCCACCAGCACAGTGGCCATCAGCCCGGGGAACGCTACGCTGACTTCGCAGCAAACCGAACAGTACTCGGCAACGATCAGTGGAGCGTCCAGCGACGCCATCACCTGGGCCGTCGATGGAGTGACCGGAGGCAACGCGACGGTCGGCAAGATCTCCAAGATCGGCGTCTACACCCCTCCCACCACCGCCGGACGCCACGCCATCAAAGCCACCAGCACTGCCGATTCCACGCAGATGGCAATTGCCTTTGCTTACGTCACCAATTACGCGGGCACGTTCACCTATCACAACGACACCATGCGTACCGGGCAGAACTTGAACGAAACGGTTCTCACGCCGGGTAACGTGAACTCGACCCAGTTCGGCAAAGTATTCTCGTTTCCTGTGGATGGCAAAGTCTACGCCCAGCCGCTCTATGTTCCCAACGTCGCCATTCCCAGCCAGGGCACCCATAACGTCGTCTATGTGGCCACTGAACATGACAGCGTTTTCGCCTTTGATGCCGATAACCTCGTCACTGCGCCGCTCTGGCAGACCAGCTTCATCAATCCCCCTGACGGCGTCACCACAATTGCCATCGGCACTACCGGTACCGAGGATATTACCTGCGACAGCATGTCGCCCGAGGTTGGCATTACCGGGACCCCGGTCATCGATCCAACTACCAACACCATGTACCTCGTGGTGCGGACGAAAGAAGTCAGCGGCCCGACCACCAACTTCGTCCAGCGGCTGCACGCGATCGACATCACCACCGGCGCGGAGAAGCCAAACAGTCCAATGGTGATTCAGGCCTCGGTTCCCGGCAACGGAACCGGCAACGATGGCAACGGCAACGTCGCTTTCGATCCGCTCAACGAAAACCAGCGTTCCGGCCTCCTGCTGCTGAATGGCACCCTCTACATAGCATGGGCTTCCTTCTGCGATCCTCCCGTTTATCACGGGTGGGTGATGAGCTATGACGAAGCCTCCTTGCAGCAGCTCTCGGTATTCAATACCACGCCCAACGGCTGGGCTGGAGGCATCTGGAACGCCGGCGACGCTCCCGCCGCCGACGCCAGCGGCAATATCTACGTCATCACCGGCAACGGCACATTCGACGCCAATTTCGGAGGCTCCGACTACGCCGACAGTATTCTGAAACTCTCCACGACTGGTGGCGCTCTCTCTCTGGCCGATTACTTTACCCCCTACAACCAGTATTTCCTGGTTGCGCCCGACAAGGATCTCGGTTCCAGCGGAGTCACGCTGATTCCGGATCAAACCTCTGGCCCTACCCATCTGTTATTCGGGGGCGGCAAGAGTGGCAATATCTATTTGGTGAATCGCGACAGCATGGGCGAGTACGACTCTTCCAGCGATCAGAACCAACAGACGCTGGTTCATGGCGCGGGCGGTCCCACCTGGAATGGCCTCTGGCCCAAAGGCGCATATTGGCAGAACCAGATCTACTACGTCGGTACCGGTGACGTGCCCAAGGCCTTCCGCCTGTACAACGGGCTGCTCTCCCCGGCTCCGATCTCCGAAGGCAACTTCACCTTCCAATATCCCGGCGGGCTGCCTGCGATTTCCTCCAACGGAAGCTCCAACGGCATCGTGTGGCTGGTCTGGGAGGCGACGCCGGTCCAGGCGGAGACCGTTCTTTATGCCTTCGAAGCCGATAACCTCAGCGTACAACTCTATAACAGCACCGGAACCACAACCGGCCTCGGAGTTCAGTTCGGCATCCCGACGGTAGCCAATGGCAAGGTCTATGTCGGTACTGTCAGCGAACTCGATGTCTACGGACTTCTCCCCTGACCGCGCAGGTACGGGCCGGCAATCTCAGTAACGCGTAAGCGGGAGTCTTTGAAGTTTCAACGAAAAGGGAAGCCGTCACCGGCTTCCCTTTTTTGCTTTCAGGAATCAAGGAACTGGCCCAGGGCGGCCCGAGCCACACGTCTTAGGGCTTGGACTCGCGGCTCTGGATTCGTCCAGTCGCCGAGCCGAAAATTCTGCTAGCCATCCTCGTCGCCCGCTGCTAGTTCGCTTGCCGATATTTCGGCACCCCCGCAATCCCAGGCAGCCAAAAGACTTCCTGGCGCAGCAACAACGTTTTCCACATTTTCCTCAATTTCCACAATGTTCCCATGGGAACATTACACGTGCCCCGCCCCGTATACCAACCCTACTTCGTGTCGAAGCGGTTGCTTCTTCGCGTAAGATGAATGGCAACATCTCACACAGACTGGCACGCAACATGGAACAGGTTCAGGAAATCCGCGAAGCCGCGATCGGCGCCGCAAGAAAGCTTCCCGTCAGCGTCATCATTGCCGCGCGCAATGAAGCAAGAAATCTGCCGCGTTGTTTGCACGCGCTAAGAGGTGCTGGCGAAGTGTATGTGATCGATTCGCAGAGCACCGACGACACGGTAGAGATCGCGCGCGTGCACGGCGCGCAGGTCGTGCAGTTTCATTATCGAGGCGGATGGCCCAAGAAGCGCCAGTGGGCCATGAACACGCTGCCGCTCGCGCACGACTGGATTTTGCTTCTGGACGCCGACGAAGTGCTCACTCCAGAACTGGCGGAAGAAATGAGTCGCGCGATTCAGAATCCTGCGATCGATGGTTGTTACGTTCAGCTTCGCACATGGTTTCTGGGCCGTGTGCTGCGGCACGGCGGCGTCGGCCTGTTGAAGCTTTCTTTGTTTCGCAAGGGCAAGGGCCGCTACGAATGCCGCCTGAGAGAGCAGGACGCTTCCATGGCTGACATGGAAGTGCACGAGCACGTCGTCGTCGATGGCGCAACCGTGCGGTTGAAGAATCCGTTGATCCATCACAACGTGGAGTCGCTCTCGCGCTACATCCAGAAGCACGACGAATATTCCAACTGGGAATCTCGCGTGCTGTTGCAGCGCAGCGAAGATGCCGAATCCTCATCCTCGCGTCTGGGGACGCAAGCCCGGCGCCGCCGCTGGTTGAAGAGAAAACTTTTCGCGCTGCCGGGTTCGCCGGTTTTCCTTTTTGTTTATCGTTACTTCTTGCGGCTGGGATTTCTGGATGGCGTGCCCGGGCTGATCTATTGCGGCTTTCAGGCCGTTCAGATGTTTCACACCAAGGCTAAGATGTTTGAAATACGCACCCTCGAAATGCGCTCCCAGGAAAAACCAGGTCAGGGGAATTAGTTCATCATGTGCGGTATCGCCGGGCTGGCCAATTGGGGAGATCGCGAAACGCTGAGCCGCATGACGCACGTGCAGGCGCATCGCGGTCCCGACGACTCCGGTCTGTGGGAGCGAAGGTTCCCTGACGGCTCTTATGTTGGGCTGGGCAGCCGCCGCCTCGCGATCCTTGACCTCTCATCCGGCGGGCACATGCCCATGTGCAATGAAGACCGCACGGTTTGGATTACTTACAACGGCGAAATCTACAACTTCGCCGACCTCCGCCGCGAACTTCAGGGAAAAGGCCATCGCTTCACATCCGCTACCGACACCGAAGTGGTTCTCCACCTCTACGAAGAGGAAGGCGCGGAGTGCGTGAAGCGCCTGAACGGAATGTTTGCGTTCTCCGTCTGCGATCTGCGCTCGGGCAAGCCCGTGTTGTTTCTGGCGCGCGATCATTTCGGCGTGAAGCCGCTGTACTACGCGCATCGCGGCCGGCGGCTGGCTTTCGCTTCGGAAGCGAAAGCATTGCTGCATGTGCAGGAAATTCAAGCTGAGCTCGACCTCGAATCGCTGCATCAGTATCTGACCTTTCTGTGGGTGCCCGATCCAAAAACCATGTTCCGCGGAATCTACAAATTACCTGCGGGACATTACGCGACATTTTGTGACGGCGAGTTGAAGATCGAGCAATACTGGGATCTGAGTTTTCCTCGCGCCGGTGTGCAATACCCGCGTTCCGAAGCCGATCTTGCCGACGAAGTCCGCGAGAGATTCCGGCGTTCGGTGACAGGGCAGATGGTGAGCGACGTGCCGATCGGCGCGTTTCTCAGCGCGGGCCTGGATTCTTCGAGCATCGTCGCCATGATGACGATGTGCGCGGCGGCGAAACAGCCTGTGCGAACCTACACGATTACTTTCCCGAAAAAATACCGCATCGGCGAAACCACGCTCGACGATCCGAATGTGCCGGCGCGTCTGGCGCGGAAACTGGGCTGCGAGAATCACCAAATTGTGGTTGAGCCGGATGTGGCCGGGTTATTGCCACGACTCACCTGGCACATGGATGAGCCCACAGCAGATCCTGCGATTATTCCGGCGTATCTGGTGTGCCGCGAAGCCCGCAAGCAGGCGACGGTGCTGCTCTCGGGCGTGGGCGGAGACGAGCTCTTTGCCGGATACCGCAAGTACTCCGCGCATTATTGGGCGCAGGCATATCAGAAAATGCCCGCGCCTCTGAGAACACTGGCGGAGGCGGGACTGGGCGCTCTGCCTGGACTGCGCGGTACGGTGCTGAAAGGAACAGTCCGGCTGGCCAAGAAGATGGCGCGCAGCGCGTCGTTGACTGCGGAAGACCGCTTCATTCGCAACTGTACCTATCTCGACGCCGGGCAGAAGATGGATTTGTATTCGCTTGAGATGCAAGACCAGCTGCGTAATTCTGACGCTTCGGTTCGTCATCGCGATTGCTTCGAAGCGGTGCGGGACGCTGACTTCCTGAACCAGATGCTTTATCTCGACAGCAAAATCTTCATGCCCAGCCTGAACCTGACTTACAACGACAAAATGAGCATGGCCTCGTCGGTGGAAGTGCGTGTGCCGTTTCTCGACCGTGAACTGGCGGAGTTTGTGGCCTGGGATGTTCCGCCCCATCTCAAACTGAAAGGATTCTTCCAGCCTACGACGAAACACATCTTGCGCAGGGCGATGCGAGACATTCTGCCGCGGGAGGTGTTGGAGCAGCCCAAGGCGGCCTTCGCGGCTCCGGTGGATTATTGGCTCGCGAACGATTTGCGGGAGATGGTGGACGATCAACTTTCTGAATCGAGCATCCGTAAACGTGGAGTGTTCCGCCCTGAAGCGGTGCGCAGATTTGTGGATGAACATCGGAGTGGGAAGCACGATTGGTCGATGCAGATCTGGCAGTTCCTGACTCTGGAGTTCTGGATGAGAATTTTTCTCGACGCCGGCGCCGAGCAGCGAGCAGAAGAATTCAATCCCGAGCGGGAGGCGGCGACAGCATGAGTTCCACCGGCTCGGGAAGGGCTTATTCTCCGATGACGAAATACGCGGCCGCTTCGGGCGCCGACGCAACTTCCCCTGTCGATGTCTCGGCCGCTGCCGGCGCCCATGGCCATTCCGGTGTGAAGGCAGGCCGCATCGCCAGAATTCTGGCGGAGTCGGCCGGGTTGCTGCGCGGCCCCCAGCGCTTGTTTCCTCTGATTCACAGCCTTGCGCACGACAAGATCCGAATCACATTCGAACAGCGGCATCTTTATTCGTATACGAAGACGAAGCGGCCGACCGCGGAGGCGCTCGAATCTGTGGTCCGCTGGATTCTCGACGCGCAGAGACCCGACGGCGGCATCGCGGCCTATTACAGCCTGCTCACGGGACTTTCGGAATCGTATCCGGAGGTGACCGGCTACATCATTCCCACGCTCTACGATTTTGCGCGTGCGTCGGGCGAGCAATGCGCGCTATCTGCCGCACAACATGCCACGCGGTGGTTGCTGTCGCTGCAAATGGAGTCGGGGGCATTTCCCGGAGGATTGCAGGGAAGCGATTCGCAACCTTCGGTGTTCAATACCGGCCAAATTCTGCAGGGGCTGGTCCGCGCATGCGCAGAAAGCGGAAGCGCAGACATTCGCAACTCGGCTATAGCTGCGGGCAATTGGCTGGCTGACACGCAGCAGTCCGACGGATCGTGGTCGGGCGCAGGTGCTTACCAGGAATCGGCTCACACTTACTACAGCATGGTGGCGTGGTCGTTGGCAGAGCTGGCGGAATGCGCGGCGGACGAGCGCTTCGGCTTGGCCGCGGAGAGAAATCTGGAGTGGGTCCTTTCATATTTCAGGCCCAGCGGCTGGGTGGATGGCATCAACTTGCGCGGCCATCCGGATTATTTGCACTTCATCGCGTATGCGCTGCAGGGCGTGCTGGAGTGCGCCATTCTGCGGCGGCGAAAAGACGCATTCGAGGCAGTGGAAAAGCCGGCGTGGGTGTTGCTGCGCAAGTTTGAGACGGGGAAACATCTGGCCGGTGCGTATGAACAGGATTTTAAGGGCGGGCGCAAATTTTCTTGCGTTACTGGGAACGCGCAGATGTCTTGCGTGTGGCTGCGTTTGTTTGAGGTAACGCATGATCTGCGTTATCTGAATGCGGCGCTCAAGATGAACGAAACGCTGAAGCAATTGCTTCCCTCGCGGGGACGGAAGGGAATTGTGGGCGGAGTGAGCGGCTCTTATCCGGTGTGGGGAGCGTATCAGCCGCTGCGCTACATCAGCTGGGGAAACAAGTTCGTTGCCGATGCCCTGATGATGGAACAGCGCCTGAAGCGGGAGTTCGAGGGAGCCTCATGCGCGTCGTAATTCTCTGTCCGAGCGTGTACAGCGAAACCGCGTGCGCGATGGCGGTGCGGCTGGCGCAAGCGGGGTATATTCCCGCTGGCGCGTTGACGCTGCCTACGGCGGATCGCGGAACTCTGTTGCGCAAGCTGGGGCAATGGGGAGTGCGCGAGGTCGTTCGCTACGCGCGGGCCAAAATGATTTCGCGAGGGGGCAAAGCGCAGAGCCGACTGCGCAATCCCTACCTGGCGCCGCTGCTTTCGCGCAAGGGAAAAGCATTTCGCAATCTGCGGGAAGTTGCGGCAGCCGACGGCTTTCCGATCGTGACATGCAGCGACCAGAATTCGCGGAGATCTATTGCACAACTTAGAGCATGGTCGCCCGACCTGGTGGTGTTCGCCGGGGGCAGCATTTTGCGAAAGCCTTTGCTGGCTGTGCCGCGGATGGGCGCGATCAACGTGCATCTAGCCCTGCTGCCCGAGATACGCGGAATGAACTCTCCGGAATGGTCTTTGCTAAAAGATATTCCGAGCGGCGTTACGATCCATTATATGGATGCCGGCATCGACACCGGGCCGATTCTGCGGCGGTGTGAATTTGCCGACGGCCTGCACTGTCAATCGCTGGAAGATTTGCGGAACCGGCTTATCGCGTTCGGTATTGAGAAAGCCGCAGAGGTGGTTGCGGCGCTTGACCAGGGAAGTGTTTCAGCAACGCCGCAGCCAGAGATCGACTCCGAGATCGGCAAGGACAATCAATTTTTCGTCATGCATGAATGGCTGCAGGCGCGGGCTGCCGAAAAGCTCATGCAGCGCAGCTTTGCGGCTGCGGCAGGAAAATCCGATGGGTAAGCTCGCGACCATCCTGCAGGTGGGGCGCACGTTTGGTGTGCGCGACGGCGCGCTGCGCCTGGGATATGAGTTGCAGCGGGGCAGCGGCGTGATGTCGCGCCGCATGAGGTCGGTGGAGGGCTGGAGTTCCTGGGAACTGAATCGTATAGCTCCGGGATTTAGCGGAGAAGATCTGCTTGCCGCTCGCCGCGATGGAACGCGTCCGTTTTTCTTTGCCGACGCGCCGGCCCTTGGGAAAGGCATCCGAGAAATTGTGTGCGCGGACGGAGAGCGCAGCATTATCGAAGAGGCGAAAAACATTCTTGCAGGCAGTTTGCCGTTTTTTGGAAGGCTGTGGTTTGCCTGCGGTTTTCCGCCGCAATGGTTGCGCAATCCGGCCACGGGGCAGCAGGTTTCACAGCAACGTCCGTGGACCACGATGCGTTTTGCCTCGCCTGCTTATGGCGACCTGAAATTTATCCTGGAGCCGTCGAGATTCTTGTTTGTTTATCCCTTGGTTCGCGCCTACGCTCTCAGCGGCGACGAACAATACGCTGAAGCTTTTTGGATCGCGATTGAAGACTGGGCGCGAAACAGTCCGCCGATGGCCGGGCCGCTGTGGATATGCGGCCAGGAGTGCTCGTTGCGGATTCTGGCGTGGTCGTTCGGTTTGTATGCATTCATCCACGCGGCCGCTACTTCGGCCGAAAGAGTGGCTCTGCTGACGCGCATGATTGCAGCACACGTTTGGCGGATTCGAACAACTTTAAGCTATGCCCGCTCGCAGCGCAGCAATCACCTGGTGAGTGAGGCCGCCGGACTTTGGACCGCGGGCACGCTCTATCCTGAGTTGAAAGGCGCATGCGCGTGGCAGAATCTTGGCGCGCGGCTTTTGCGCGAGGCGGTTCTTGATCAGATTACGCCGCAGGGCGCGCCGCAGCAGCACTCCTTCAACTATCAGCGAATGGTGCTGCATTTAGTGTTGTGGACGCTGCGGCTGGCCGAGATTCATCGCGCCGCGCTCGACCAAGACATCAGTGCCCGCGCGCACGCGGCTCTCGATTTCATGCGCGCTTGCGTGGATCCGGTGAGCGGGCACGCGCCGAAATATGGCTCCGACGATGGCAGTTTGATTTTGCCGCTTACGCTTTGCGATTACGGCGATTATCGTCCGCTGCTGCAATTGGGCGCCGCAGTGCTCGGTCGCCCGGACTTGCCGCCGGGCCCTTGGGATGAGGCTGCGCTCTGGTTGTGCGGCGATCTTGGTCAAGTCCCGCAAGCCAGTAAGAAAAATGAAACGCCGCGAGTTTCTGCATCGACATCCGTCGAAACGGGCTACCATCGCCTGGGTGATGAAAACTCGTGGGCGCTGATTCGCGCGGGCCGATACGCTCGCCGTCCCGTGCAGGCGGATCAGTTGCACGTCGACTTGTGGTGGCGCGGCTTCAATGTGGCCCGCGATGCGGGGACGTATCTCTACAACGGCGAGCCGCCATGGAATAACGGATTTTCGCGCACCCTGGTTCACAACACAATCACAGTGGATGGTCGCGACCAGATGCGGCGCGCCGGCCGGTTTCTCTGGGTTGACTGGGCGCAAGCGTCCGGCGAGTCGTACTCTTCGGCGAAAGGCATTTGCGCAGACCGTTTCGAGGGCGAGCACGACGGCTATCGGCGTTTCGGCGTGCGGCATCGGCGAATGGTGCAGTGGCTGGAGGACGCCGGCTGGGTCATCGTGGACGATGTGCTGGGCAATGATGTGCTCGCAGACGATGAACTCGGCGCGGGTGAGCACGAGGTGCGTTTACACTGGCTGGCTGCCGATTTGCCGTTCGAAGTTTCTCATTCACCGTTTCAAGTCGTGTTCGCCGCGACGGACGCGGACTTCCGCTGGAGTTTCTTCGCCAGCGCGCCCGGAAATGCGGCGGTGATTCGAGCGGGAGAGAGTTCTAGTCCGGAAGTCGCGGGCGCCGACGCGAAGTTGTTGGGCTGGGAGTCGCCCACCTATGGCGAGCTTCGGCCAGCAGTTTCGCTGGTCTATCAGATTCGTGCGCCGTTGCCGGTTCGCCTGGTCAGCGTGATTCTTGCGAACGAGGAATGCCGGGTCGAGATCGAAGAAAAAAAGCCGGAAGAGAAAGAATTGATCGTTCGACGCCGTGAGTCCGAAATTTATCGGGTTAATTTTGCCGCGGACAGTCGCTATCGTGCAACACCCGGCGGACGGAAAGCCACGGTGCGACAAGGATGAAGCAGGTTCTGCAGGACGCTCGCACGGGCGAGATCGAAGTCGCCGAAGTTCCCTCGCCAAGATTGCTGGCGGGATGCGTTTTAGTGCGCACGGCCGCGTCTCTGGTTTCCGCGGGCACGGAGCGCGCGTCTTCCGAGTTTGCGCGGAAGAATCTGTTGCAAAAAGCAAAAGTGCGGCCCGACCTGGTCCGCGAGGTTCTCAACAAGATCAGCCGCGACGGTTTGCTGGCAACGATGTCAGCGGTTCGCACGCGTCTCGATCAGCCCGGCGTTTTGGGATACAGCAGCGCCGGAACGGTGGTCGCGGTGGGCGAGGGAATCGCCGATATTCAGGTGGGCGATCGAGTGTCGTGCGCCGGCACCGGCCATGCCGTACATGCGGAATTCGCCTGTGTTCCGCGCCTGCTGGCCGCGCGCATTCCGGCGGACTCGGTCAGTTTTGACGAAGCCGCATTTGCCACCGTTGGGGCCGTGGCGCTGCACGGCGTGCGCACCGCGGACGTCAAATTGGGCGACGTGGTTGCCGTGATCGGCCTGGGTTTGCTGGGTCAGTTGACGGTGCAGATTCTGAAGGCGGCTGGCTGTTGCGTGCTGGGCATGGACATTTCAGCCGAGCGCGCGCAGCTTGCGGCGCGCCTGGGCGCAGATGCTGTGAGCAGCTCAGCCTCTGGCTTTCTCGATTTATGCATGAGTCATTCTGCCGGGCATGGAGCTGACGCAGTCCTCATCACGGCGCAAACGGCCAATAACGATCCCGTGAATCTTGCCGCGGAAGTCGCTCGCGATCGCGCCGTGGTGGCTGCTGTGGGAACGATCGGCATGGATCTGCCGCGAAGATTCTTCTACCAGAAAGAACTAGACTTCCGCGTGTCCCGCTCCTATGGCCCCGGCCGTTATGATTCGGCCTACGAGCAGAAGGGAATTGATTATCCCATTGGCTATGTGCGCTGGACTGAAACGCGCAACATGGCAGCCTTTCTGAAGCTTCTCGCCGATCGCAAGCTCGATCTTCTTTCTCTGGTGACACATCGTTTTCCCGTCGATCGATCGCCCTCCGCATATGACCTGATCGCCGGCAACGGCCATGAAGCGTTTCTCGGAGTGTTGATTACTTATCCGCAGCCAGCCGAACCAGCCCGAGCCGAACCAGCCCGAGCCGAACCAGCCCAGACCGAGCAATCCCAAGCCGGGCAAACTCAGGCCGGGCACGTTCATGGCGAAGAAGCCCGGCGACTAACCACGACAGGCTCTAACCTTGCCGGTATTGATGTCGTCGGCGCAGCGACGAATTCGATTCGCATCGGTTTGCTCGGTGCAGGAAGCTTCGCCGTGGGCACGCTTCTCCCTGTGATCAAACAGCTTGGCGGTGTAGAGATGCGGACGGTCTGCGCCGCAAACGGCTCCCATGCGCGTCATGCAGCCTTAAAGTTCGGATTTCGTTCGCGCACCACCGATGAAGAAGAGATTTTTCGCGATTCCTCCGTGAACACGGTCGTGATTGCGACGCGGCATCATTTGCACGCTGCGCAGGTGATTGCCGCCATCCGTGCCGGCAAGCATGTGTACTGCGAAAAGCCGTTGTGCCTCAACGAATCGGAGTTGAGCAGGATTGCCGCCGCTCTCCATCCCCGAGTTGCGCTCGATCACCCGACTCGCACCCGGCGTCTTCTCATGGTCGGTTTCAATCGCCGCTTCGCTCCGCTGGCAGTGCGGATGAAAAGTTTCTTGAGCGAAGCCAACGAGCCGTTGGCGCTGCACTATCGCGTGAACGCTGGCTGGCTTCCAGCCGATCACTGGCTCAACGATCCCGAGCAGGGCGGAGGACGCATCCTCGGCGAGGTTTGCCACTTTGTGGACTTCCTGACCTTCCTGACAGGATCGTCGCCAGTTGAAGTGCAAACTCGCAGCCTGGCCAATCCGGGGAAATATAGCAACGACAACGTGATGTGCTCGCTGCGCTTTGCCGACGGTTCGCAAGGCACAATCAGCTACCTGGCGAACGGCGATAAATCTTATTCGAAAGAACGAGTCGAAGTTTTCGGCGGCGGCGGCATTGCCGTGCTGGAAGATTTTCGCCGGCTCGAACTCGTTCGCCATGGGAAGAAGCGCACACTCCGATCGCACTTCCGCCCCGACAAGGGTCATCGCCGCGAATGGCAGGCGTTCGTCGCTGCGATCCAGACCGGAGCAGAGTCGCCCATTCCATTCCGCGAAATTGTCACTACCATGTTGGCGACGTTTGCCTTGCAAGAGTCACGATGCTTGGGGCAGCCGGTTACAGTTCGAGCACGCCAGGCAGATGAGCGTTCTTCGGGAATCACAGATTTTGATCGCGCTTCCTGACCAGCGATTCGCTTTCTCATGAAGATTCTTTACGTCTCGCAATACTTTCCTCCGGAGATGGGAGCGCCGGCAGCGCGGGCGGCCGAATTGTCGCGGCATTGGGCCAGCGAGGGCCACGAGGTGACTGTGCTCACCGGGTTTCCCAACCATCCTGCCGGCATCGTGCCGCCGGAGTATCGCCACAAACTGCGGCGGCTGGTGATGCGCGAGCGCGTGCACAGTGTGGACGTCTTTCGCACCTGGCTCCTGCCGTTTCCTAACCGGAAGACCTACGAGCGCATGCTGAACTACGGCACGTTTTGCGCTTCAGCGGCCGTTACAGGACTCTTTCTCCGCCGGCCGGACGTTGTGATTGCCACCTCGCCGCAATTGCTGGTTGGGCTTTCCGGTTGGTGGCTGGCGCGCTCGAAGCGCGTGCCTTTTGTTTTCGAGGTGCGCGATCTGTGGCCTGAATCCCTGGCTGCCGTGGGCGTGAGAAAGGACCATTCGCTCTTGTACTGGTCGCTCGGCAAGATTGCGGACTTTCTCTATCGCCATTCCCGCCGCGTGGTGGTGGTCACACCCGCCTTTGCCGACTATCTGGTGAAGCACTGGAACGTAGCGCCCGAGAAAATCTCCGTGATCGAGAACGGGGTTGAAACTGATTTCTTTTCTCCGCAGCTGCACGATGGTCCGAGAAACGATGTTCTCACAGATGTTCTCGCAAACGATGTTCCCGGAGATGTTCCCAGAAGCGACGGCCTCAGAAGGGAACTGGGCGGGGAAGGCAAGTTCGTCGTCTCCTACATCGGCACCATAGGAATGGCGCAGGGGTTGGAAATGATCGTCGATGCCGCTGCACGCCTGCAGAGTACGAATCCTGAGATTGTCTTCTGGATTGTCGGAGAAGGTGCGCAAAAAGATCACATTGCAGCTCTGCTCCAGAGCCGCGGCCTCAGCAATCTGAGAACGATCGCCCAGCAGCCGCGGCAGCAGATTCCGGCCTACATCGCCGCGTCGGATGTTTGCCTGGTCCTGCTCAAGAAAACCGAACTGTTCAAAACGGTCATTCCCACCAAGATGTTGGAGTTCATGTCTTGCGCGAGGCCGGTGATTCTTGGCGTCGAGGGCCAGGCCCGGAAGATTTTGCAGGAAGCCGATTGCGGACTCGCGATCGAACCTGAGAGTTCTGACGCCCTGGCGGATGCGATTCTCCGCCTGGCTGCCAGCCCGGAGTTAGCTCAGAAACTTGGGAAGAATGGCCGGGAATACGTGGTGCGCAAACTCTCTCGCCGACAAACGGCGGAAGATTACACGCAGATGTTGGAGGAGTTGTTGAATCTGCCCCGGCGGGGTCGTTCGGCAGCCGCAGCCTGAAGAGTCTTTCTATCGGTTAAGGGTGCGCGCGGTTAAGGGTGTGCGGCGTATACGCCTACTGCTGTTGCCATGGCCGTGGCAGCGTCAAAACCTTTTCCTGCCGCCACGCGAACTCCGCTGACCGGCACAAAAAGAATATCGTCGGCTTGCAAAACTACGTCCGGAGCCTTCGCTTCCAGCATCTTTTTCAGCGGCACGCGAGTCTCGGTCATTCCGCCTGGACCCTTGTGAATGATGCGAACGCCGCTCATCTTTGCCGTGTGATTCGTTCCGCCCGCCAGCGCAATCGCCTGCAGCACCGTCAATGTGCCGTTATCCACGAGCAGGCCGCTGGGACGGCCCACGTCTCCCACCACATAAATCACCGGCGCGCGCGGCACCGTGATCGTGTCTCCCGGAACTATCTCAATGTTATCCTGCAGATCGTCAGCCAGATTCCTCGGCAAAATCAACGTGATCGCTTGCGGCTGATTACGCCGGATGACGCTCACTTTTCTCGCGGCTGCAGCCGTGAAACCTCCCGCCGTCGAGATCAGATCGTACAACCGGTGGTCCCCCAGATCGGGGTAGATGCCGGGCCGGCCCACTTCTCCGAGGATGGTCACGCCCTGGGAAGCGGACTCGTCGCTGAAAATCGTGACGTGAGGACTGCGCACGAACCCGCCATCGGCCAGCCGTTTCTCGATCATCGCCTGTGCTTCTTCCACCGTCAGACCGCCGACGTGCACGTAGTCGATCAACGGCAGGTACACATCCCCGGAATTCCCCACTCTTGCCTTGGTGCTCAATTCCGGTACGTTGTAGACGCTGATTTCGAGAAGATCGCCGGGCCCCAGCCTTAGCAACGACGCGTCGTCATGATCGGTCGTAGCATGATCGGTCGTAGAAGCATCGGCCTTGGAATGGTCTGCCGTAGACGAAACTCCCGCAGGAACGCTGGTAACTGTCTGGGAAGCATCGGCATCCCGGGGCGTGGTTCCGGTGGCTTGGGAGACTGGTTGAGCCGGTGGCCATGCGGAAGTGGCCGTCTGGGCGGGAGACGTGGGCTCCTGCTGCGCCCGCGCGCTGAAATTCGAGCTCACTACAAAAACCAAAACTGCCGCAATCAGGCTGCCGCGGCGGGCGAGATCGAATCTGCCGGACACCGTTCCCAGGCCCTTGTTGTGCATGAAGGATTCGTTCCGCAGTGTAGCACACATCCATTTGCAACCTGGCAGCAAAGCGGAATCGCTTCGCCCGGCGTTTTCCACAGATTTTGCGCGAACGGGAATTGAAAAGCGTCCTTCCGCCCTGTTAGATTTCCTGCACTCTCAAACGCAGACGGAACCTTGTAACGTACTTTCGGCAATCGACGCATGCTGCCATGATCGCATTAACATGATCGGGCTAGCGTGATCGGCGCCAGAGTGATTGTGCGGGGCGTCCATTTACCTGTGGTTGCCCTCAAGGGGGACAGTTGACGGTTGCTTTTTTCGTAATCTTTTTTCTGTCGCTGCTGTGCTCTTTCGTCCTGACCCGCTCGGTGCGCGACAAGGCCACCAAGCGCGCTTGGGTAGCCATTCCTTCCGATGGAAGACATCTCCACACCAAGCCGTTGCCCCGCCTGGGTGGAGTCGCAATTTTCATTTCGTTTTCGTTGAGCCTGGTGGCTGCGGCCGTCATGGCTTTCTGGAACAAAGAACTGCACTCCGCGCTGTCTCTCAAACCACTGTTGACCATCCTCGCGCCCGCTTCGCTGATATTTCTCCTGGGAGTTTATGACGACCTTCATGGCGTGGGCCCCTACTTCAAGTTCGCGGTTCAAGGCATTGCCGCTACCATGCTGTTCGCCGGCGGCCTCCGGATTCTTGACGTTCCGGTATTGTTCGGGGCGCACCGCCTGCCTTGGTTTTTAGGCTTGCCGCTGACCATCCTGTGGGTCGTGGCCATCACCAATGCGTTCAACTTGATCGACGGACTGGACGGCCTGGCGGCGGGTTCGGCTTTGTTCTCGACGCTGGTGGCATTTGCGGTCGCACTGGTGAACGGCTATGCGCTAGTCACCGTGATGACCATCGCTCTGGCCGGCGCTATCCTCGGTTTTCTGCGCTACAATTTCAATCCGGCCACGATCTTTCTCGGAGATTCCGGTAGTCTGTTTATCGGATTTCTTCTCAGCGCTTTGGCGCTGGCTGGCGCGCAGAAGGCGCCGACCATCGTTGCCGTCGCCATTCCCGTAGTTTCCTTCGGCCTGCCGATTCTGGAGACATCGCTTTCCATTCTGCGCCGTTGGATCAGCGGCCGCCCGGTATTCACCGCCGACCGCGAACATATCCATCACAAACTTTTGCAGCACGGTCTCACGCACCGCCAGGTCGTCATCGTGCTTTACGGCGTCTCCGCCGTCTTCGCGCTTCTCAGTCTGTTCTTGCTTTGGCCCACCGGTAGTTCGCTGGGCTTGGTGTTGGCAGTCCTCGGCACCGGTATCTGGATTGGCGTGCAGCGCCTGGGCTATCTCGAGCTTGGCGAGTTGGCTCGCATCGCCCAGCGCACCCTCGAACAGCGGCAGATTTTCATCAACAACCTCGCCATTCGCCGCGCCACCCAGGAACTGAAGGTGGTTCGTGATTACGAACAGATCTGGCGAATCCTGGAGGCAGCTTTCAGCTCCAATGATTTTGACGGGCTCGATGTCAAAGTCAAACTCTTTCCCGGCGAATATTTTCCTTTTGCCGGCGAATCTGCCGCCCAGCAGCGCCGCAGCGATCTTTCCTTTCACTGGGGAAAAAACCTCGGAGCAAAGAACGCCGGAGCAATGAATGCCGCAGCTATGACTGTCGAAGCAAAGAACGCCGGAGCAAAGACTGTCGGGGAAAAGCCTGGCGCATCGATGTCGCTTGAGGGCTTTCCCGTCTGGGCGCTCTCGTTCGATCTGGTCAGCACCTCCAATCGCCGGCGTGGCTCGCTGGTGCTGCACCGTCTATGCTCGCGCCCGGACCTGCAACTGGATATCAATCTGTTAACTTCAGCCTTCCCCATCGCACTCGCCGACGCGCTGGATCGCACTCTTCAGCCAGTAGTGGAATTTATTCCGCGCACCGGAGAAGATCACGGCTTCATCGCCGCGCAAGCGGGATAGCGCCGCCCAGGGAATCGCTGATTAGGTTTCGCAATCCCAACTTTGTCATCCCAGGTTTGTCATTCTGAGCGAAGCGAAGAATCCCTGTGCACGCCCTCGCCACCCGGCCCCGCAAGGCACTCCTGTCAGCGGCCGCGCAGCTTCGATTTCTTTCCTGCTGGAACCTGTTCAGAGAGCCGCTGGCGGATCACAAACTGCTCACACTCATCGATGGGAATTGACAGCGAGGCTGGCAGAGCTTCGTTCGCCGACGTTCGTTCGGCTCTTCAGAAAAATATCGGGTCACAAACCAAACAAGCCTCAGCGCTCATCCGGCACTTAACCGGATGGCACGAGGCTTAATCTCTAAGAGGGAGGGTTGAAAGTTACAGTTTCGCGCTGGCGTAAGAGTTGATCTCGCAATTCAAGCAAACTTCTTCAAAGGCGGGTGCTGTCCACTGCATGAGTTCCCCCAATCGGCTGGAGTAACTTCCTCCAAACCTACAAGCAAAGAATAACTCAGCCTTTCCCGGAATGCAATAGCCAGACTTCAGAGAATCCCCAAGCCCCGAAACCCTTGAAGGACAAGGCTTTCGTCCCTCACGCCGGGTTGCAAATTCTTGCACACCCTCTCGAAAGTATCGCCTCGCACTCGATCCGCGCTTTTCCACAGCGCGAACCAGTGCGGCCACTTACTCTCGTCGCGCCAACTATTTACCTTTCCCGCTGGCATGGAAGCGAGGATTCGGCCTCATGTTTAGCGAGAGAACGTCTAGCAACACAATCTTTAGCAAGACAACGCTTAGCAAGACAAAGCTTAGCAAGAAAAAGTTTGGCAAGACCGTCTACGGCGGCACCTTCAAAGACGTAAACTTTGTTCCTTTGCAGTTGGCCGCCTTTTGCGTCCAGTGTGAACTGATCGGCGCCAACGCCACTCCGCACTGTCTCGCGTGCGGCAGTCCAGCGTTGCTGAGTTTGTCGCGAGTTCTCGGCGGCTCGCTGAAACATCAGCAGACCGCGCATCTCATCACCGACTCCGAACTCGATAGGCTCGTCCGCGATCTGTTGCGCACCGTGCCCTCGCCCGACGAAGTCTCCGCCTCCGACCATCACTTCCGTGTGCCTTCGCTTGCCTTGCGCACTCAGCTCCGCGTCGCCAATGCCGCACATCCAGCGTCGGGCTTTCATGCCGTCCACCTGACCGAAGAAGATTTCCATCCCGCCGAACTCAACCTTGAACCCGCCATCAGCGCTATCACCGAACGCGCCCGGCACCTCACCGGAGCCACCGGCGCCGCCATCGCCCTGCGCCGCGGCGAAGAGATCGTCTGCCGCGCTCGCTCCGGCCGCACTGCTCCCGATCTTGGCGTCCGCCTGCAAACCGACGCCGGCATTTCCGCCGAGTGCGTCCGCACCGGCGAAGTCATGTTGTGCCACGACGCCGAACGCAACCCGCGCGTCGATTTAGCCAGTTGCCGCCGCCTGGGAGTCCGCTCCATCCTCGTCTCTCCCCTGCGTCATTTCCGGCGCACGCTCGGCGTTTTCGAAGTATTGTCGTGCTCGCCTTCCGCCTTCGATCAAACCGATGTTGCCACCATGCAGCTTCTCTCCGGCCTCATGGTCGCCGCCATCGCCCGCATCTCCAGCCTGCACACTGCTCACCAACTGCAACGCGCCCACCAAACGGCAAACCGCCAACTGGCTGCCGAAAAATCCTGAAGACACCCGCGAGCCGGGAAGGGGCACGACTTCGGTCGCGCCATAGGTCCAGCAGAATCAGACTGCGGCTTAGCCGCTGAGGCGGACTCTCGGCTCTCCTACGCCTGCTACGGCCCTCATTTCTTCCCTTTTTGCCCTTCCGATTTTCTTCCTGCTTTCTTTTCCTCATTCTCGCGGTAAGATGGTACCTCAGGGCTCACCCTCTTACCTCCGTAGGTTTGTCATGATCTCCGGATTGCAGTCCGATCGCCGTCCCCGCCGTCGCGTGCGGCACAAGGTGCACGCTCCCGCCTATGCCAGCTTCAGCGGCGGCTCACAGAGCATCATGCTCGAGTTGAACGAGATTCTCGACATCAGTGAAGACGGCGTGAAGATCCAGTGCTCCTCGCCCATGGAAGCGGATCGATCCGTCGAGTTGTGCCTGGACCTCGCTGAATCCAGCGGCCAGATTCACACCACCGGCCAGGTCGTTTGGTCCGACGGCGCCGGTCGCGTTGGCCTGCGCTTGCCCAACTTGGCCGATGCTCCACTGCGCCGTCTGCGCGAGTGGCTGTTTTTGAATGCGATGGTGGCCGCGGCCAATGCTGGCTCCTTCGTCAATGTCACGCCGCAACCGTCGTCGGAAGCCCCGGCGGTGAGGCCGAATTTCACCGACACGCTTACCGCGGTCTCCGCCGTGCAGAGAGAAGCCGAATCGCTGGGGTCGAGTCTCGATGCGCTGCTTGCGTTGGTCGCTTCTCGTGCGCAGACCCTGCTCCAGGCTTCGGGTGCGGCCATTGCCTTAGCCGAGGAAGCCTTGATCGAAGCAGCCATGATCGAAACAGCCATGGCCGAAGCGGCAATGGAAGGAGGAGAAACGACCGAAGCAGCCATGGCCGAACCAGCCGCAGCCGCCGCCGGCGAGGCAGCCCAACCGCTGGTTGCAACTATGATTTGCCGCGCCAGCGCCGGCCCCAGCGCGCCGCCGGCCGGAGCCAGACTGCAAGTGGGCTTGGGTTTTTCCGGCGCATGCGTTCGCACCGGACTTCCCTTGCGCTGCGATGATGCCGCCACTGATCTGCGCGTCGATCGCGAAAGCTGTCGTGTTCTCGGCATCCGCTCCATCCTTGCCATTCCGCTGCGCATTGGCGAAAAGGTGATCGGTCTGCTCGAGGTCTTTTCTGACCAGCCTTCCAGATTTGCGGAAAACGACAGCGCCGCCATCCTGCAGCGCCTCGCCGAAACGATCCTGTCCGCGGTCCAACGCTCAGCCCCGGTCCCAACCCAAGCCGCACCGCCCTTGACCCCAGCCGTGCCTTTTGCCGCGCCCCAGGGCAGCGTCCTCTTTGCCCAGGCCGACGAAAAATGGAAAGACCACAAAGGCAAAGACCGGGACAAAAACGAAGACGACAAAGAAAAAGATAAGCAGGCGGCAGACGACCCCGAGACCGGCAAACCGGGCGGCATTCGTTTGCCCCGCACTCATCTTTTTCTGCTCATTCTTGCCGCCGCCACTGTTTTCCTCGTCCTCGGTTTCATCCTCGCCCCCTGGATTCAGGAAAGATTCCACTCCCGTGACGGCATCCGCGAGCAGACTGTTCTTGCTTCTTCGCCGCAGCCCGCAACCTCCGCCGCCCCTGCCGCATCGGTCGATTCTGCCACTCTCGAAGAACTCCGGCAAATGGCCACCCAGGGCAACCCCGGCGCCGAGAATGCATTGGGCCTTCGCTACGCCACCGGCGACGGAGTGAAACTGGACGAGCCGGAAGCCGCCCGCTGGTTTACCCTCGCCGCCGAGCACGGAAATGTGCCGGCCCAATCCAAGCTAGGCCAGCTCTACTGGGGCGGCCGTGGCGTCCCGGCCAGCCTGAATCAGGCTTACTTCTGGACCATCCTGGCTCGCGCCGCCGGCCACGAAGGCAGCAAAGCTCTCGCTCCCATGATCGCTTCCCGCATGTCCCGCGCCCAGGCCGCTGCCGTCGAGCAGCAAGCCGAAGCGTGGTATCGACAACACGAGCCCCAATCCAAGCCCGCCCCCGGCCACTAGCACCGAACTTTAGTCGCCCTCATGTCCTTGGATTAAAGCGGGACGAGCAAGCCCCGAACGGGGCGAAACAGAAGCCATTACATAGACTCCGCAAGGCACTGCGCCTGCCCTTGCTCCACGCCAGTCCTGATTTTCCGTGGCGCAAGGCTTCCAGCGCTGCGATAGAGACGAGGGGTACTATGGAACGCGTCGAAGCAAACACCCGTTCGCAAAGGAGGAAATGCAAATGCCCACACCAGAAGAAGCAGTAAAAGGAACGCTCGAAGTCAACAAGCAATACCAGGACGAGATAAAGATCGTTATCAACCTTGTCACCGCCAGCCTTGTTCTTCCGATTGTGTTCCTCAAGAATATCCTTGGACTCGAGCCGGCAGAGATCAAAGGCCACCTATGCCCCATGGCCTACATATCTTGGGTCTCGCTGGGGATATCGCTGTTTCTTTGCATTGGGTTCTATTTCTTTTCTACGAAGTTCACGAAAGCTCTGTACGGCCTGTACGAAGAGAAAGAGCAGGAACGTCACGAGAAACCAGGCACTATCAAAGATCAGACGGAAACCTGGCGTGACTGGATGGGCGTGGCAGCGGCTGTGTTCGCCGTTGTTGGACTGCTCTCGCTACTCATTTTCTTCGTGGGAGCACTCTAGAACCATGGGAGCGAGAGCCTTGCGGCCTTCGTGGCCGCTACGAAATGAGGGCTTTAGCCCCCAAGGGCACTGCCGTTAGAATAAAGACAGAAGCCTTCCATGCCGGCCTTACGCGACATTCTCGACCAGCGCGTCCGCGAAGCCGATTCGCATCTCTACGACAAGCTCGAGAACAATCGCGTGCGCTGCTTCTCTTGCGGACACTGCTGCCCCATCCCCGAAGGCCAGCCCGGAGTCTGCAAAGTCCGCTACAACCGCGGCGGCGTGCTTTACGCCCCTTGGGGATACGTCGGCGGAACCCAATGCGATCCCATCGAGAAGAAGCCCTTCTTCCACGCCTATCCCGGAGCTCTCGCCTACAGTTTCGGCATGTTGGGTTGCGATCTGCACTGCGGCTATTGTCAGAATTGGGTGACCTCGCAGGCCTTGCGCGATCCCAGTGCAGTCTCGCCGCCGCTCGATGTCACGCCCGAATTGCTGGTCCGCGACGCCATCGCGCAAGGCGCAAAAGTCTTGGTTAGCACTTACAACGAGCCTCTCATCACCAGCGAATGGGCCGTCGCCGTTTTCAAAGAAGCAAAAGCCGCCGGCCTGCTGACCGGATTTGTCTCGAACGGCAACGGCACGCCGCAAGTTCTCGAATACCTGCGCCCCTGGCTCGACCTCTACAAAGTCGATCTCAAGAGTTTCGACGATCGCCACTATCACGAACTCGGCGGACGCATCGCTCCCATCCTCGATAGCATCCGCCGCATTTATCAGATGGGGCTGTGGCTCGAAATTGTCACTCTGCTCATTCCCGGCTTCAACGACTCGCCCGATGAATTGCGCGGCCTCACCGAATTCCTCGCCGGCATCTCGCCCGACATTCCCTGGCACGTGACCGCGTTTCACGCGGACTACAAGATGAGCGACCGCCGCGACACGCAGCCTGAGGATTTGCTGCGCGCCGTCGAAATCGGCCGCCAGGCCGGGCTTCGCTACATCTACGCAGGCAACCTGCCCGGCAAGGTCGGCGCATGGGAAGACACGCGCTGTCCGCAATGCAGCGAAACGCTGATCAAGCGTCATAGCTATTTGATCGAAGATTATCGTCTGACTCCTGGGGACGAAACGGGCTCGGGCCGCTGCCCGCGCTGCGCGTATCGGATTCCGGGCCGCTGGGCCGCGCACTATGAAGGACAAATCGCCTTTCGTCCGTTTGTTCCGGGGCGCGGTTCTTCTTTAGTTGGGATCACGGGTCGGCGGTAATGGGCGGTGTGCAACAATACTCAGCGATGCGGAAGGCCGCCATTTTCATTTTCGTTGTTGCTTTGCTATTGCTGGTTTCATTGGCGTGGTCTCCGCGCGATTTTCTCACCCGCCGTCTGGCCGCCGCCATGATCAATGATTCTTCCGTCTTCAGGACCACGCAGCGATATTCGTTGCGCATAGGCATGGTCTCGAACGCCGACTACCTCTCGCCCGAGTCCCTGGTGCTGCAACATCGCGGGTGGATTTCCGCCGCTGGCAAGAAGTGCCCGCAGAATGTCGCCCCGCCGCCTTGCTGGGATGTCACTCTTACGCCGTCTGGGGTGGACACGTTTCGCTCCCTGATCGCGCCCGATGACGCTGGCAAGGAGTTGTTGAGCATTCCGGTTGTGAAAAGAGAACTGGTGAGCATCGGCGGCATCAGCAAGCAAGGCAAATTCGCCGATGTGGATTTCACCTGGAAGTGGGTTCCGCTCAATGAAGTCGGCGCCGCCATCTACTCCGGCGATCTGCGTTACAGATCGACCGTCAGCTTCCGTATTTACGACGACGGATGGAGAATCGTGGAAAGTAGCCGCCACTACGGCCAGAACATTGACGAAGCTCTTAAAAGCGCTGACCCTGCCCCATAGGCGGGATCGGCCACAACACGCACATGCTATGAATTTGTTTGCGACAAACTCCGCAATGTATAACCTGCTCCCTGCAAGGAAAACCATGGCCACATCGAAACGGTTTTCGTTATCCGCTGTCGTTCTCTATCCCGCATTGTTTGGCTCAGCGCTGTTCTGTTCAACGTTGTTCTGTTCGATCTCGTTCTGTTCAACGGCGCCCGCCGCTGCGGACGGCAAGTCCAGGCTTACGCTGGATGACTTTTTCAACTCAGTCGAGTTTCCCGCGGTCGAACTCTCACCCGACGGCAACTCGGTGGTGATTGCCACGGAGCGGGCGGACTGGGACCAGCAGATTTTTCGCAGCGACTTGTGGCTCTATCGTTCCGATGATAAAGCTGCATCTGATAAAACTGGATCGCTGATCCAGTTGACGCAGTCCGGTCACGATACCGATCCGAAGTGGTCGCCCGATGGCCGCTGGATCGCTTTCTTGTCCGAGCGCAAGCCATCTTCCGGCAAGGACGCCGACTCCGACGACGACTCGGACACGAAGGATGAAGGCGTCAACCAGATTTATCTGATCTCTCCCAACGGCGGCGAAGCCTTCGCGGTTACGCAGGGAGAAGAAGAGGTTCACACCTTTTCCTGGTCCGCCGATGCGCAAACTCTTTATTTCGCTACGCGCAATCCCTGGACGAAGACGCAAAAAGACGATTACAGAAAAGAGTGGAAAGACGTTGTGCAATATCGCACCGCCGAGCGCGGCGACACCATCTTCGCGCTCGATCTGGCTGCGGCTTTAGCGCGTCACGCCGCTGCGCCGGCCAGAGAGCAGGATGATAAAAAGCGGCGCGACTCGGAAAAAGAGCCGGACCTTACGCCCGGAACCCGCGTCATCGCGGCCTCGCCTCTGCGTGTGGAAGATATTGTCACTTCACCCGACGGAAGCAAGCTCGCCTTCGTCAGTAACTCGATCAACCGACGGTACGAAAAATTGGAAGACGTGGAAATCTACGCGGTCGATCTGGCCGATGCGTCCCCCGATCACGTGCCGCGCCGCCTCACCCAGAATCAAGCGTTCGAGGGAAATCTGCGCTGGGCGGTCGACAGCCGCCATGTGTTTTTCACCGTCGAAGGCGGAGACGTCAGCGGCCCTTATCGCGACCTGCAGCCGCACCTCTACTGGGTTGACAGCACAAGCGGCGCAGTCGAGCAGTGGAGCAAAGACTTCACAGGTGAAATCGTTGCCTACGCCACCTACGGCAATGGTGCGGTCGCGGCCGCCCGTCTCGGTACCGAAGTCCAAATGTACGCCGGTTCTCATCCCTCCAACTCTTTGCAAAAAGTTGATGGCTGGGACGGAACCTACGAAAAACTTTCAACCGGACTGCGCTCCCTGCGCGTTGCCTTCGTCTACTCATCTCTGACGCGTCCCGCCGAGGTCTATCTCGCCGAAGGTTCGAACCTGCTGCAAAGCGCCCGTCCCATTACCGCATTCAACAAACTCTTCACCGAGCGCGATCTTCCGCAAGGCAAGCCTTACCGGTGGAAGGCCGACGACGGCACAACCGTTGAGGGCATGTTGATCTATCCTCCGGGGAAGTTTGAGGCCAGGCATCTGCCCATGTTCACGTTCATTCACGGCGGTCCTGCCGACGCCGACGGCAACCACTTCGAGGCCGATTGGTATCAATGGGCCGCGCTCGCCGCGACCAACGGATGGCTGGTGTTTGAGCCGAATTATCGCGGGTCTACGGGATACGGCGACAAATTTCTCATGCAGATTGTTCCTGTGATCGTCTCGCGTCCGGGCAAAGACATTCTCGAAGGCGTCGATGCGCTGGTGAAAGATGGCATCGCCGACGCCGATCATCTCGCCGTGGGCGGCTACAGCTACGGCGGCTACATGACCAACTGGCTCATTACCCAAACCACGCGCTTTAAGGCCGCAGTTACCGGAGCGGGCGCGGTGGAGCATGTTGGCAACTGGGGCAACGACGATACCACTTTCGACGACGCTTACTTTCTCGGCGGACGTCCGTGGGAAGCGCAGCAGCGCTATCACGACGAGGCCGCAATCTTTCAAATCGATAAGGTGCGCACGCCTACGCACATGGTCGCCGGCGCCGACGACATCCGCGTCGCGGTGCTGGAAGATTATCTGCTCGAACATGCGCTGTATTCGCTGGGCATTCCCAACAAGCTGCTGATCTTTCCCGGCGAAGGCCATTCACTGGCGAAGAATCCGTGGCACGGGAGGATCAAAGTGCGGGAAGAATTAAAGTGGCTGCAAAAATACGGCGGCGTGCCGGCAGCGAACTGATTCCCTTGTTCCCTTGTCATGCTGAGCGAAGCGGTGAGGATCGTTTTGCGATCCTCACCGCGCAGTCGAAGCATCCCTAC